>Ga0316222_1000043_pt1 | contig 206859 bp, 194 predicted proteins | sample TBH18011metaG_FD_206008 | JGI IMG/M metagenome (GOLD analysis project Ga0316222, IMG submission 206008) | Freshwater microbial communities from Trout Bog Lake, Wisconsin, USA - TBH18011 | ecosystem: Environmental > Aquatic > Freshwater > Lake > Hypolimnion/Profundal zone | place: USA...
CGCCACGCCTGCAGAGAAAGCGGCGGATGCCGCGGACGCCAGCAAAGCCAAAATTGCAGCGGCGGCCGACACCGCCAAAGCGGATAAGGCCGACGCAGCGAAAGAGAAAAAGATAGCCGCCGCCGACAAAGCCAAAGAGAAAACCGCCGCAACACCCGCAGAGAAAGCGGCGGATGCCGCAGACGCAGCCAAAGCAAAAAAGGCAGAGGCCGCTGACGTCGCCAAAGAAAAGAAGGCAGAGGCTGCCGTCGCTCGCAAGGAAGATAAGGTAGATACCGCTGCTACCACCAAATAGAAAAAGACCGCGGCTTCACGAATTTGTAGATACAAAATGATTGAAACCGAGCGGCGCAGCGCGCCGCTCGGTCGTGGTTCACAGATCGTGTGCCGCGGTTCGGCGTCTGGGAGCCAACGAGGGACGCCAGACGGGTCCGTTATCGTTGCCGGCCACGACCATTAGAAAATACGCCGGCTGGCGAAGCTTGAATCTTCTGTCAGGAGTGTTCGGTATCAGGCTCTGGCGGAAGAAAGCGTGCAACGATGTCGCGGGCAAGCCTGACCGGCTTCCTGGTCGCGGAATCCAGGCAACACCAGCAGCTTTCGACCTCAGCCAGCACGTCGTCACCATGTTTGATCATGGTTTTGTAAAACGCCCGGGCACCGAGCAATTTTTCCAATACAACCCCGACGACGACATGATCGTTGAGAAAGGCGGGGTTAAAATAGCTGATTTCGTGCTTCAGGGCGACCCAAAGATGGGTGGCAACAGCCTCTTTCGGGGCGAAGCGACGCCAGTGACCCAGAACGGCTGCCTGCACCCATTTCAGATAGACGGCATTGTTCACATGACCCATCTCATCGATCTCGTCCGCGGCGACATCAAGGTCGTATTCGTAGCTGTGTGAGGCTGTCGGTCCCATGGCTTGATCCTTGGAGGAGCGCTCCAGGCGTATAGCAAAAACGCGCGAGCTTCGCCCGTCTATTTTGAACGCGACATCGCCAGGCGGTTGTGCGTGACGATCAGACAATCACCCCCCGCATGATCGCCACCGCTTCCTGGATCTGCGCCGCGCTGACGTCCAAATGCGTACACGCCCGCCCCCGGAACGTATCCGACACGGAAACAGTCACGCCAAGCGGCCGCAAACGTGCGGCGAATGCCGCCGCTGTCATCCCGGCACCGGTCGTATCAAAGAAAACCAGATTCGTTTCCGGCGTCTCCACATTAATTCCCGGTATCTGCCCCATACCCCGAGCCAGCTCGGTTGCGTTGGTGTGATCGTCGGCCAGACGGTCGATATTGTGTTGCAGTGCGTAGATACAAGCGGCGGCGTTCATGCCGCCCTGCCGCATCGATCCGCCCAGCCGCTGCTTCCAGCGCCAAGCCTCGCCAATGAAATCCTTCGGTCCCGCCAGCACGGCGCCCAGCGGCGCGCCCAATCCCTTGGTGAAATCCAGCCACACCGTGTCGCAATCCGCCACCACGTCCTTCGCCGGCACGCCCAGCGCGACCGCGGCGTTCAGCACACGGGCGCCGTCCATATGGACCTGCATGCCGTGCTGATGCGCGACCTCGGCCACCGCGCGCAGTTCGGAAACGCGCCAGCACGCGCCGCCGCCCTTGTTGGCGGTCTGCTCAACCTCCACCAGCCGTTGCGGCGGCGAATATCGCGAGACCGGCTTGATCGCCTCCCGCAACGTCGCCGCGCTGAAAATGCCGCGCGGCCCGGGCAATCCTCGGATCATCACGCCGGTGATCGCGCCGGGTCCGCCCGCCTCACTGGACTGGATATGGGCGTCCTCGTGCGCCAGGATTTCGTCGCCGGGACGGCAATGCGTGGCAACCGCGACCTGGTTGCACATGGTGCCGGTCGGCATGAACATCGCCGCCTGTTTCCCCAGCAGCGCCGCGACCCGATCGCATAATTCCCAGACGGTGGGGTCGGACCCGCTCTGTTCGTCACCCATTTCGGCCTGCAGCATCGCCTCTTTCATGGCGCGCGAGGGGCGGGTCTGGGTGTCTGAATACAGGTCGATACGGACCGGAACAGTGAAATCGGCCCGCTTGGGTTCGTAGGTCATGCTCGGTGCTCCATCGGCATTGAGACGGTGGTACCAGAAGGGGCATTGCCTGCAAAGCCGCCGCGTCGGATGCTGGGGTATGGTTTGGAAGTACGCCGGATGAAATTCTCCAACTTTCTGTTCCCGGGCAGCCTGACGGCTGCCGACGACGGGCGAATCATCGACGAAACGTTGCAGGAAGCCCGCCTGACGGACGCCCTGGGCTTCGACACGATCTGGCTGGCGGAGCACCATTTCGACGGCATCGTCGCCTACGTAGACCCCGTCGCGTTCGCCGCCGCGTTGGCGGTTGCGACGTCGCACTGCCGAATCGGCTTCGCGGTCGCCCAGATGGCGCTGCACCATCCGATCCGGTTGGCCGAGCAGGTGGCGTTGATCGACCACATCAGCAAAGGCCGGCTGATCGTCGGGTTGGGGCGCGGCACGGCATACAACATCTATGACTATCAAGGGTACGGCATCGATCACACGACGGCACAAGCTCAGTTCGAGGAAGCCGAGGCGATCATGTTCGAAGCCTGGAAGGGCGAACCGTTCGAACATCACGGCCGGTTTTTCGATTTGAAGGTGCCGGAACTGCGTCCGTCCGTGTTTACGAAGCCGCATCCTTACGTCATCCGAGCGGCGGCGACCGAACATGGCATGGTGGAGATCGCGAAGCGCGGCAATCCGTTCATGATGAACGTTCAAAGCAATGCGGTGACCGCCCAACGGATGGTGCTGTATCGGGACACGTTGCGTTCGATCGGTCTGGACGATGCCACGATTGCGGCGCGGATGGATGAATGCTGGGTCTGGCGCAATGTCTATGTGGCCGAAACCGACGCCGAGGCCGAACGCATCGCGGTGCCCGCGTTCATAGCGATGCACGAACACCGGGTGGCGATGCGCAACCGTATCTATGCCGAACAGAAGGCGTCGATTCTGCCGATGCCGCCGGCCGGCGCCGCGCCGCCGGCCCACCAGTCGGTCGAACACGCCCTGGTCTATGGATCACCCGCGACCGTGGCCGAGAAACTGGCACCACTGAAGGCAACCGGAGTCGGCGGATTGATCATGCAATTCCGCCTGGGGCCGATGAATTACGAACAAACGGCGGCCAGCCTGACCCTTTTCAACGACAAGGTAATCCCCGCGCTGTGACCGAAGACGATGGGACTGCATACTGGCAACGCAACCTCTGGGTTTGCGTCTTCGGGACCTTCACGACCATTATCGCGATGACGCTGCTACTGCCGTTTCTGCCTCTGTACGTCGAGCAGCTCGGCGTGACGGACCACGCGGCGATCGTGCAATGGTCCGGCGCGGCCTATGGCGCGACCTTTCTGACCGCAGCCATGTTCGCACCGTTATGGGGACGGCTGGGCGACCAATACGGCCGCAAATTGATGCTGATTCGCGCCAGTTTGGGCATGGCGGTGGCGATGTCGCTGATCGGGCTGTCGCAGAACGTCTATCAGTTGGTGGGGCTGCGGCTGTTGGCCGGGCTGCTGGGTGGGTACTCCTCCGGTTCGATGATTTTGGTGGCGACACAGACGCCGCGCGCGAATACGGCGTGGGCGCTGGGGATGATGTCGTCAGGCATTATGGCGGGGAGCCTGGTTGGTCCGCTGATTGGCGGATTTTTGCCGCCGCTGATCGGCATTCGCATGACGTTCCTGGCGGCGGGCGCGATCATCTTCGTTGCTTTTCTGGCCACGATATTTCTGATCAAGGAGGAACCGAGGCCCCGGCGATCGAGAGGCGTGAAGCACAAGGCCGGATTTGCATCGGTACCCAACAAGGGACCGGTCATCGCGATGCTGGCGACCGGCATGCTGTTGATGTTCGCGAACATGTCGATCGAGCCGATCATTACCGTTTATGTGGCGCAACTGGTTCCCGACCCGTCACAGGTCACGATCGTCGCGGGATTCGTCATGGCTGCTGCCGCGCTGGGCAGTATCATTTCGGCGTCGTGGTTGGGAAAACTGGCTGACAAGATCGGGCACTGGACGGTCATCGTCGGTTGTTTGCTAGTGTGCGCCTTGTTGTTGGTGCCTCAGGCCTACGTTACGACCGGCTGGCAATTGATCGGATTGCGCTTTCTGATGGGCCTGTCCCTGGGCGGCTTGCTGCCGTGCGTCGCCACCGTCATCCGGCACAATGTTCCCGAACGCAGCGCAGGGAGTATTCTGGGTTATTCCACCTCGTCGCAATACGTCGGACAGGTGACGGGTCCGCTGATGGGCGGCTTCGTCGGCGGCCATTTCGGCATGCGGGCAGTGTTCCTGGGAACCGCGGTTCTGATGGCGGCCGGTGCGCTATACGGCTGGGTGGCGCGACCGAGCCGTTAGTCCGCTTCGATCCGCGCCTGATTTGTATTGTAGATTGTCGCGCCGCAACGGGTCGCCCGGTCGGGTGTCAGAATTTTCGCGTATCAATACGAATCCTGTCCGTGAGGCCGGGCATGCACCAGGCGCCCTCCTTGATCGACGACCCATCGCCCGGCGCAGTCCGGTCCGTGACCTGAATCCCCGGGCTTCTCGGCCGCCCGGGGTGCATCGTAGATCGTCACTGACACACGACGTTCAACAGCGCTTGCTGGCCGGAACGAACGGCTTTGGCAGCGCGCTGCAGGGCAGCCGGCAGATCGGCTGGCTTTTCCACTTTCTCACCGTATCCATCATGGGCAGCAACGATCTTCTCAAACGAGGCCGCTGGCAGCTCGGCGAGCAACCGCCCATCCGCCTCCCCCGCGACGCCCTTGCTGTACATGTCCAACGTGGCGTTTCGCACCGCGCCATACAGCGAATTATTATAGATGATCGTCAGCACCGGCAGTTTCTGCGTTTGCGCCGTGTAGTGACACGCTGTCGGGTTGGCGAACATATACGCACCGTCGCCAAGAACCGACAGCACCAGACTGCCGGGAGAGGCCAGTTTGACACCCAGGGACGCCGGAAGGCCCCAGCCAAGGCCGCCAGCGGAACTCAGCGCGAACAGGCTGCCGGGCGAATGCAGTGGGCAGTATTCCTGACGGAACGAATATTCGCTGATCACCTTCGTATCGGCATCGATGATCTCCCGCAGGCAGTGATTCAGCCACGGCAGGGTGATGGTTTCCGCTTGTCCGGCCCGTTCGGCTTCCTGGCGCCACCCGTCGTGCAGGGCCTTGGACTGGTCCCGCAACCGCTTGTCGCGATCGGCGACGTAAGGTGTGGACCGTTTCGACAACGCGACTTCCAGCGCCTCCAGCACCGATACGCATGTCGCTGTCAGCGTCAAATCCGACGGGAAGCTGCGCATCGGCAGATTGCCGTGCAGCGGGTCCTCACCGATCTGAACGACCCGCGCGTTCGGCGGAGGAGCGGTTTTGCTGGACAGCCACGGCACGTCCGTTTCGAACACGATCACCAGATCGGCGTCCTGTAGCAGCGGCGCGGGCATCGATCCCTGAAACATGGGATGGTCGGCCGACAGCGCGAAATAGCGCGTGTTATACGGCACCACCGGCAGAGCATACCGTTCCGCCAGCCGCGACAGGACCACACTGTCACGCGGGTCTTTTCCTAACATCCCGGTGATGATCAATGGATTTTTCGCCTCGGCGATCCAGTCGGCCAGCGTGTCGATGTCGCTGGCCCGCGCCTCAGGCGGCCTCGGGATGGCTCGGTGCCCGCGATTACTTTCGGCAGGCGCAGACATGACTTCGCCCAAAACCTCACGCGGAAGACTGAGGTAGCAGGGCCCCTGCGGTGAGGCGTTGGCGATTTCCAGCGCCCGATCGACGACGGTGGCCGCCTGATCGCCGCGCCGCATCTCATAGTCCCATTTCACCAGTTCCCGCAGCATACCAGCCTGATCGAACATTTCTTGTGCCCATTGAATATGGGCACTGCGCGATCCCTCGGCACCATGTTCGGTGTAAGGTGTGCGACCGGAGGTCAGCAGCATCGGCACCCGGTCCCGGCTGGCATTGATCAGCATGTTGATCGCGTTGGCGGTGCCAACGTTGGTGTGCAGCATGATCGCCTGGGGCTTACCGGTGACCATGGTGTACCCGTGCGCCATCGCAACGGCGGCGTTTTCGTGTGGTACAACCATCGGGCGCGGCACCGGCCGGTTCGTGCGTGCGGCACGCGAGAACGCCTCGACGATCGGGGCAAAATCGGTACCGGGATTGACGAACAGATGCTCGATCCCGTGCGCGGCGAGCGCGTCCAGATAGTCCTCGGCGGCGATACGGGTCATGGAGTGTTTCCTGCGTGTTGAATCGCCCGCCAGACGCGTTCCGGTGTGGCGGGCATGTCGATATGGGTTACGCCCAGCGGCGTCAGAGCGTTCAGTATCGCGCTGATGATGGTTTGCGGGGCGGCGATCGCTCCGGCCTGCCCCGAACCTTTGACACCGAGCGGATTGGCCCTGGTCGGGACGCCGGTCAGCGTGATGTTCAGGTCCGGCAGGTCCACCGCGCGCGGCAACTGGTAATCCATGAACGACCCACTGAGCATCTGGCCTGACTCCGGATCGTAAACGGTTCGTTCGGTCAGTGCCTGGCCGATGCCCTGGGCAACGCCGCCCTGGACCTGACCGATGGTTAGCATTGGATTGATCAAGGTGCCGTAATCATCGACCGCTATGTAACGATCCAGGGTGACCTGTCCCGTTTCGGGATCGACTTCGACCTCGGCGACATGGCAGCCGTTGGGGAAGGTAATGATGTCCAGCAGGTTCCAGACATACGTATCCAGGGGCGTATCGCGCGCGACAGTCAGCAGATCGACGGATCGGCCGTCGGCGATGTATTCGCCATTCGCGAACACAACTTGCTGCGCCTGAAGCAATCTGGCCGCAACAGGCTTGCCTTTTTCGATGACCTGCCGCGCCGCCTCGAACAACGCGGCGCCCCCCATGTGCATGGACCGGGCGCCACCATGCCCGTTGCCCTCGGGGATTTCAGCGGTATCTGCCTGAATGTATCGGAATTGCTGCAGTGGCAGTCCCAAAAGGTCGGCGGCGATCTGCGGATACGCGGTCTCGTGCCCCTGACCGTTGCTTTGGGTTCCCACCAGCAACGTCACGATGTCGTCGCTGCCGAAGCGGATCTCCGCCCCTTCATTCGGGGCGCCGCGCGCGGTTTCCAGGAAGCAGGCGACACCAATGCCCCGCAGCAGGCCTTGGCTTTCTGTCGCCGCGCGGCGATGGGTGAAGCCGGCACGGTCGGCAAGCGCCAGCACATCGTCGATATTGGCGGCAAATCGGCCGCAATCGACGACCGTGCCCAAAGCCTTCCGATAGGGAAACGCTGCAATCGAATTCCGCCGGCGCAGCTCGATCGGATCGAAACCGCATTGCTGTGCGGCCTTGTCGATCAGGCGTTCTATCAGATAGTTTGCCTCCGGCTTGCCCGCCCCGCGATAGGCGTCGATCGGTGCGGTGTTGGTGAACGCGGCCCGCACATCCATGAAGATCGCCGGGATGACGTAGCCGCCGCCCATTGCCGCGGCGGGAGCGTTGGTCGAACTACCGGGTCCGCCACCGGACATATATGCGCCCAGGCCAGCGATCGTTTCGACATCCAACGCCAGAAACTGGCCGTCGTTATCCAATGCCAGACGGGCGCGTGAAAAATTGTCGCGGCCTTGCGCTGTGGAGACAAAATCCTCCGCCCGGTCTTCCACCCATTTCACCGAACGGCCCAAGCGGCGTGCGCACCACAGTAGCATGACCCATTCGGGATACAGACAGTTCTTGATGCCGAAGCCGCCACCGACATCAGGAGCCGAAACCCGAACCGCATCGCGGGGACAGCCTAAGACGAGCGCAAGCTGATCCCGGATGGCATGAACACTTGCCGCTGAAACGAACAGATCGAACACGCCATCTACCCAGCGCCCGATCGCGGCGCGCGTTTCAATCGGTGCGATGACCAACCGGTTGTTGACGAGCTCGATATCCACCACATGTGCCGCCGCCGCGAACGCAGCCTGAACGGCCGCCTGATCGCCTCGTTGGAAATGATACGACTCGTTGCCGGTATCCCACAGCGCCGGTGCGCCCGGCTGCAACGCCGCCACCGCGTCCACAACACAGGGAAGCGGCGTATACTCCACCACGACAGCCTCCGCCGCGTCGCGCGCCGCGGTTGCCGTCTCCGCCACGACAAACGCCACCGGATCACCGACGTGCCGCACGCGCCCGTTCGCCAACGCCGGACGCGGCGGCACGATCATCGGCGCAACGGTCGCTACCTGCGTGGCGCACGGCAACCATCCCAGGTCGGCGATATCGTCAAACGTATAGACACCCAGAACCCCGGGCATAGTCCGCGCCGTTATCGTATCGATCCGGTCGATGGCGGCATGGGCGTGAGAGGATCGGACCATATAGGCCCGGGCCTGTTCGGCATCGTTCACATCATCGACGAAAATGCCGCTTCCCGTCAGGAAGCGGGCATCCTCCAACCTTCGAACGGACTGTCCGACGAAGGCCGCCATTTAAAGTCCAAGTTTCTCGGTCAGCCCGTAACCCTGAGCCAATTCCTTGATCTTGCCCCAGGTGGCATCCTCGACCGGGACGCCGTTGGCGCGGCGGTCCTGTTCTTTCCTGAACTCAATCTCACCAGGATAGAAGACTTCCTTGAAGCCCTCGGCGGGGGGGGTCGCCTTCAGGTAATTCGCGAAATCGGTGACTTCCTGCTTGAACGTATCAAGTTCCCGGAATGCCGAAACCTTGAACACCGCAATGAAGCAGCCATCGTTGTGACGTCCGGTCGGTTCTACACCGAATCCAAGGCCGGTCAGCAACCCGGACAGGATTTCAACGATCGCGGCCAAACCGGTGCCTTTGTAGCCCTCGGTTCCGCCCAGCGGCAGCAGCGCGCCGCCGGCTTTCAAAACGCGCGGATCGTTCGACGGCTTGCCATCGGCGTCGATCAGCCATCCGTTCGGCACCATATCGCCGCGCGCCGATGCGACGTTGATCTTGCCGGCGGCGGCGGCGGAGGTCGCCATGTCGAACACCAGTGGGCCATCCAGATTCGATGGGATGGCAAAACAAATCGGATTCGTACCAAGCCGAGCCTTGGCGCCGCCAAAGGGGGCGACATGCTTGGGGCTGCGGCCGGAATCGGCGGTGATCATCGCGATCATGCCCTCTCCGGCGGCCATCAGCGGATAGCTGGCCAACCGTCCGATGTGGCTCTGGCGGAAAATCGTCGTTGCGGCGACGTTCTGGGTGCGCGCTTTCTCGATCGTGTAGCGCATCGCGCGATCAGTGACGGCGTAGCCGAAACCCCAGTTACCATCGACGACCGTTGTCGTCGGCGTTTCTTGCGTGATGACCCACGGCGCTTGCGGAACGATATGACCGGCCTTGATGCGGTCGATGTAGCTTGGGATCAGAATGATGCCGTGGCTGTCATGCCCGACGAGGTTGGCGCCGATGTTATAGCGCGCGACGACGGCCGCTTCCTCCTCGGACGCTCCGGCGGCGATTAGCAGGCTTTTGGCGATTTCGATCAGCTTTTCCGCGGACACGGTGGGCATGGACGTTCTCCTGGTTTCCCTGCCGGACACGCTAGCCCGGGGCCGGACACTTGGCCAGAACGGCAAAAACGGCGTAGCGTGGCTACCTGAGAGAAACCAAGCGGGGAGCGAACCATGACAAGCAAGTCAAACGTCTATGCAGGCGTGGCCGGCTATGTAGGCCGAGCGGATCAGAAGGGAACGGTGGGGGTGTTCACGCGGCCGGCGGAAACCGGACGGTGGGACCATGTGCTGACCGACCAGGAGACGTACACAGTCAATATTCACCCGACCAACCCGAACGTGGTGTTCGCGGGCACCGCCGATGGCGTGTATCGCAGCACCGATCGCGGCAAGAGTTTTCAACGAGCGAATTTCCCCGATCAGGGCAGGCAGATCTGGTCGTTTCTGGTCGATGCGGTCGATCGGAATCTGGTTTATGCGGGCGGATCGCCCATCAGCATGTACCGCAGCGAGGATTGCGGCGAAACATGGCGTGCGCTGCCTGATCCCGGGATGCCGGTTCGCGCGGTGATGCCGTTTGCCTGCCGGGTGATGCGGCTGGCTCAACATCCGGGGAAACCGGGCACGATCTTCGCGGCGTTGGAAGTCGGCGGCGTGATGCGCACCACGGATGGTGGCGAAAGCTGGACCGATTGCAGCACCGATCTGATCCGGCTGGCCCAAAGCCCGCATCTGAAGAGCAAGATCGTCAGTGACACGTATAACGAGGGCATGCTGGACGGCCACGCGATCGCCATCAGCCCGGCCGATCCGGACAAGGTGATTCTTGCGGTGCGCATGGGTCTGTTTGAAACGGCTGACGGCGGCGATACGTGGCAGGATATGGAACTCGGGCGGTTCTCCCCGACGACGTATGGCCGCGATATCAAGGTGTCGCCGCAGGACGGCAACACGATGTATGCGGCGCTCAGCGTCGCGGCTGCCAGCAAGGACGGCGCGGTTTATCGCAGCACCGATAAGGGCGAGAGCTGGAAACGGTTCGACAAAGTGCAGGTCCACGGCACCATCATGTCGGTGGCGTTGCATCACACCGATCCCAACCAGGTCTTCATCGGGGCGCGTTACGACGGCGAAATCTACGGCACCGAGGATGGCGGCACGACCTGGGATTCACTGCCACTACCCGCCGGGGTGAAGGATATCTATTCCGTCGCGGTCGGGTAATTGCGTCCGTGTGATGGTGGACATCGCGGCGTCCACCATCACTTGGTTACCCCAGGGCATTCCAGGCCAAAAACAACACATATCCTGTAATGGCGATCCCCGCGTGGATCGTCATCACCACGGTTTTTCGCCGTAACAGCAACAAAGACACTCCTGTCAACAACGCCCCGCCGAACAGCACAGCCGCGACGGTGCCAAACGAGCCAACCCCGGCGGCGATACCCCGAGCCGGCCCGCGCAACGCCAAAAGCAGCACCACAAATCCAATCGCCCCAACAATGCCATGCAAGACGCCCGCAATAAAAGGCGGCCGCGTTCCTTCGCCGGTCGCACGCAGGTGCCAAAGCGCCAGCACCGAACCGGCGGCAACGGCGACTGTCAGAATCCAAAAAGCCAACCTGCTACCCCACGACGCCAAGTCCACGCAGGCGTTCGACCTCAGTAGGGGAATACCCCGCCTCCAACAACACCGCCTCATTGTGCTGTCCGACCGAAGGCGCTCGGGCGGCCGGAATTTTGTCCACACCGTCTATATGAAACGGAGTCATCACCGTCAGCCCGTTGCCATCGGCGAACGGTACCAACGCGCCGGCATGACGCATTTGCGGGTCGTCCATCGCCTCATTCACGGTCGCAACGATGCCGAACGTGATCCCCACTCCGTCCAGGATGGTCCGCCATTCCGCCAGATCCCGCCGGGAGAAGACCTCATCCAGAATCAAAACCAGTTCGCGGGCATGTTGCTTGCGAGCTTCTGGAGTCGCAAACCGGGGATCGTCCGTCAGTTCCTCGCGACCGATCGCACCCAGGAACGACCGCAACTGCCGCTGTTCATTGAACAACGCCATGATGAACCAGCGGCCATCGCGGGATCGATAATGATTCGCCAGCGCATTGGGCGCGTCGTCGCGATGCGGGCGCAGCCCCACATCCTCCCCGAACAAACGCGTTTGCACCGCGCAACCGTTCGCCCACAGCCCGTTCTGCAACAGCGAGGTACGCACCACGCTGCCCAGACCGGTCTTCTCCCGGCGATACAACGCCGTCACGATCGCGGAATAGACACCGGTCGCACTCGGGAAATCGCCCATTCCCGGCATCGACCGCGACGGCACGGTCGCCGCATCCGACCGCACCATGTCCATCAGGCCGGTGCGCGCCCAATACGCCGTGGAATCGAACCCGGTCTTGGCGGCCTCCTCGCCCTTTTCCCCATACGCGGTAAACGACGCATAAATCAGCCGGGAATTCAGCGGCATCAGATCGGCATCCGCAAGGCGCAGGCGATCCCGCACCGGCAGCGGAAAGTTGGTAATGAAAACATCCGCCTCGGACACCAGGCGATGCAGCACCGCCTGCCCGTCCGGATGCTTCAGGTCAAGCGCCAGACTGCGCTTGTTCCGCGACGTCAACTGCCAATAATAATCGGTCTTCTTCCCCGGAATGGGGGTCGAGCCCCGCCACGGATCGCCGGCCCCCGGCGGTTCGATCTTGATCACGTCGGCGCCGAAATCCGACAGCATCGTCGCTGCTGCCGGCCCGGCGATCCAACTCGCGCAGTCGATGACCTTCAGGCCGGCAAACAGTGTCATGACATTACGGCGCCTGGTTGCTGAAAATCACCGTCCCGGAGGCCGCGAACATGCCGCCGACACCGTGGCAAACCGAAATCTTCGCGCCCGGAATCTGCGCCGCGGCCGTCCCGCGCATCTGCCGCACGCTTTCCTGCAACGCATACATTCCGTACATGCCGGAGTGCATATACGACAACCCGCCACCATTGGTATTCAACGGCAACGACCCACCCGGCGCCGTGTTACGGCCCGCAATGAAGCCAGCGGCCTCGCCGCGAGGCAGGAATCCGAGGTCCTCCAGGCCGTACAATGGAAGATGAGCGAACGCGTCATAGATCATCAGGTGATCAACGTCCTTATGAACAATCCCGGCCTCGCGGAACGCCGTCGGCCCGGCGACCCTGAAGGCGCGAGAACTGGTAAAATCCTCCATCTGGCTGATCATCGGGGTTTCGGCGCTCTCGCCGGTGCCCAGAATATAGACCGGCTTGGTCGGGAAATCCTTGGCCCGCTCAGCGGATGTCAGGATCAGCGCACCACCCCCGTCCGTCACCAGACAGCACATCAGCAACCGGAACGGCCACGCGATCATCCGGCTGTTCAGCACATCGTCCGTCGTAATCAGGTTCCGAAACGTCGCACGCGGGTTTTTCGACGCCCATTCCCGTTGCACAACAGCGACCTGAGCAATCTGCTCCTCGGTCACACCATACGTCTTCATGTATCGAAGGACGGGAATGGTGAACATCGAAGGCGGCCCCATCGGCCCGAACGGCTGCTCAAATTGTCCGTTCAACGACTGCGGATGCACCGGCCGAGGCGGCGCGCCAATCCGCGATTTCCCGGATTCTCCGTGTGTGATCAAAATCGTCTTTGCCAGACCGGCCTCAATCGCCGCAGCCGCGTGACGGACGTGGATCATGAAGCTGCACCCACCAACGGCGGTGCCGTCGATCCAGGTCGGCGTGATGCCCAGGTAATGTGCCAGTTGCACCGGGGTTTCCTGCGCGGCACACGCGATCCCATCGATATCAGACGGCTTCAGCCCGCAATCCGCCATCGCGTTCAGCGCGGCATCCGCGTGCAGCCCAAGCTGCGAAAGATCGGTGATAACCCCAAGCTTGGTCGTTTCGGCGGCGCCAACAACGGCGACTGTGTTATGTGGCATCGGATCAGCCTCTCGCCGGACGGAATAATGGAAGCGTAATGGTATCGGTCTGCGGTTCGAACACCACCTCCATCGGCATATCCAGCACCAGCGCCTCGGGCGTTTGCTCGCATTCGACAATATTGGTCATCATGCGCGGGCCTTCGTCCAACTCGACCACCGCGATTGCATACGGAGGGGTAAAACCGGGAACCGGGCGGTGGTGAATGATGTAGCTGTACAGCGTCGCCTTGCCGCTCGCCTTGGTCACCGAAACTTTCCGGGATGCGCATGCCGGGCAGAACGGCCGCGGCGGGAAATACACCTTGCTGCATTCGTCGCAGCGTTGCAGCAGCAATTCGTTGGCCTTGGTGCCATCCCAAAAATGCTGAGTCTCAGGGGTCGGCTGCGGCAAAGCGCGTCCAGGGGTCGCCATGGTTCGTTGTCCTCCAGTCTGATTTTTCGAAGTTAGGCTACCCTGTCCGCGTGTCAAATTCGGGCGCGTCAGCTCAGCAGCACCGCCTTGCCGATCACCGCCCGGTCAATCACCAACTGTAGCGCCTCCGCGGCCTGATTCAGCCGGAACGTATGGGAAATCCGAGGCCGCAGCTTGCCTGCTTCCGCCAACCCGATCAGCGCTTTCATGTTGGCAATGGCCAACGCCGGATCAGACTCGTTCAACCCGCCGATCCGCACACCGATCGCGTCGATGCCTTTGATCAGCAGATAATTACTGCGGATATTGGTTGGACCGCCACCCAGGAAGCCAAGTATCAACAACCGGCCGCACCACGCCAGACAACGTAACGATTCATCCGCGACTTTGTCGCCGATCGGGTCATAGACAATATCGACACCACGTCCGCCGGTCAGGTCTTTCACCTGATCGACAAAGCCCGACCGGTAATCGATCGCGAAATCCGCGCCCTCTTCCAGACAGGCCGCGCGTTTTTCCTCACTGCCCGCCGTGGCGATCACCTTGGCGCCAAACGCCTTCGCCACCTGGATGGCCGCGATGCCGATGCCGCCGGCCGCGCCATGCACCAGCACCCACTCCCCGGCCACCATCCGCCCGCGTTGCAGCAAAGCGTGATAGGCCGTCGTATAGGCGCCGCGAAATACGCCAGCCTGAGCCATGCTCAGCCCACGCGGTACCTTGTCGCACAACGCCGCCTTCGCATTGCCCAGTTCCGCCAGCGCCCCCAGCGTGTGGCGAGACATCACGGCGTCGCCAACCGCAAAATTGGTGACGTCCGGACCAACCGCGACAACGTGACCGGCCGCCTCACCGCCGGGAATGAACGGTGGTTCCGGACGAAACTGATATTTTCCCGCCAACATCAGGACATCGACGTACTGGACTCCACGCGCGGCAATACGCACCTGGATCTCTCCGGCTCCCGGGGGTGCCGGATCAGGCACATCCCGTTCCGCCAGCACTTCGGGGCCGCCAAAGCGTTCACACACCATCGCTTTCATTATAATTGTTCCCTCTTATCCATAACAAATTGTTTCCGTTATCGAACTTCGTCTGCATTCCCGTCTGGTCGCACTTGATTGTGATCAAATCCCTCCGCTATAGAAGCAGTTCGTCCATTTTGTATCGTTGCGACGATAGCGAGGTTTCGATGCCCAGTTCCGCACTGGTGACCGGTTCGGTTACCGTTGACAAGGACGACCGAGCGGACGTCATGCATGCCATGCGCTCCACGCCGTTGTTGCGCGACCTGTCGGACGCGGTGATGCAACGGCTGGCGCTCATCGGCAAGATCGTGACCGCTCCGGCAGACGTGGAACTGTATCAACAAGGCAGCGCCGCCGATCGGCTGCTGCTGGTGCTGGACGGCCAACTGGCCGCGTTCAGCACCTCCGGCAATGGCACGACCGCCGTGGTGGAGGTCGTTCAGCCTGGCCAAACCCTTGGACTCGCCACGCTCCTCGCTCGGCTGCCCCGCCTGATGGGCCTGCGCACGGTCACTGCCAGCCGCCTGCTGTCGATCGAGGCAGAAGGGCTTTTGGCTTTAGTGGAGCAGGAGCCGTCGCTGGTCACCGTCCTGTTGCGGGCCGAGGCGCGGGAATTTCACGCCCTGGTCCGCCAGGTGTGCGACCTGAAGCTGCGCACCACAGCGCAACGACTGGGATGCTACCTGTTGTCGCTGACGACCGACCGGCAGGCAAACTCCATCGCCATGCGTCTGCCATTCGACAAGCGGCTGTTGGCCGCCCGCCTGGGCTGCCGGCAAGAAAATCTGTCCCGAGCGTTCGCGGCCCTGCGCGGTTTCGGCGTCGAAACGCACGGCGCCCGGGTTGTCCTGCACGACATCGCCAAACTGACCGCCTACTCCGAACCGGATGAGGCGATCGCCTGAACCGCTAGGCGGCCGTGATCTCCGCCCACAGTTGATCCGCACCGGCCGCCGCCATGTGCCGCCCGAGCCGGCGCTTCCAAACGGCGTCCTTGCCGAATTCGTCGCGCCAGGACCACAGGCGGCGAGTCAGAAAATGCAGAGCGTGCTCGAACGTAAAGCCGATCGCGCCATGCACCTGATGCGCGATGCCGGCCGCGATGCCGGCGGCCTCCCCGGCACGCGCTTTGCCGGCGGCAATCGGCAGGATCTTCACGCCGTTGGCGACGGCTTCCGCTGACAAGTCGGCCGCGGCCACGGCGGCAGCGGTCTGCCCGGCCAAAACCGCCAGGTTCTGTTGCACAGCCTGGAACTTGCCGATCGGTCGGCCGAATTGCACCCGGTCCTGAGCGTATTGCGTCGTCATCTCGGTCAACCGAGTCAGCGCGCCGGCAATCTGCTGCGTACGCATCGCGGCACCAACCGCTACCAGGTCTTCGACTGTGGTCCCGGTCTCGCCAACCGCGATCGCCTTGCCGTCGAAATGAACGGTGTCGCGCGGTTCCCGGGCGACATTCTCGCCCGGCTCGATGGTCCAGGAGTCCTTGCCGACCAGGGCGATCCGCGCACCAGCCAGGACCACCATGCGGTCCACGTCCCGCGCCCAGGCGATCCGGGTCAGCGTTCCGGACACATGCCAACCGCCTTCGTCCGGGGTCAGAACGACGCGTTCGCCGTCCCGCACCGGCCCGGCGGTCAGCGGCCCATCCGGAATATCCAGACCCGCGCCGGCCAGCAGCCAGCTTGCCAACATCGTCTCCGCCAACGGCAGCGGCAGCGCATGAGCACCGGCGACCTTCAGCAGCGACAGCGCATCGGCCACCGGTACGCCAAAACCGCCGGCTGCCTCAGGCACCAGCGCCCGGTGGAGTCCGGCCTCTTCGACGGCCGCCCATAACGCGGACGGCCATGTGCCCTGGTCGGCCGAGCGTTGGGTCGCCGTGTCGCAATGCGCCTGGAACAGCCGGCCGGCTGTCTCCCGCAGCATGTCGCCAATTGTATCGTCCGGCATCACGATCACCCTTTCGCCATGGCGCGTTGTTTCCACAGTGCCCACGGCCGGTCGACCAGTCCATCGTTCGTCCTGGCCGCCGCGGAGGCTTCCTCGGCATTCAGGAAGGTGGGGGTACCGAGCTTCATCGCCTCGATCTGCACGCGGGCATTGACCTCGGTATAGACGGCTCGGAATACAACGTGGCGGATGGACTGTGCCGCCGCGACCGATCCGTGGCCGCGCATCAGCAGGATGGAGTGCTTGCCCATCGAGGCCGCAAGCGCCTGACCGAGCGTCTGATTACGGATCAACATATCAGTGGCGGGGCCGCCCGCTTTGCGGATTTCGAACACCGGCGCGCCGGTGCCCAGGAAACCGGCGATGTGGTTCATCGGCTTCAACGTGACGTTCGTATCGGCGAACGGCAGCACCGCCGGGGAATGACTGTGCACGATCGCGATCACGTCCGGCCGCGCCTTGTAGAGCTCGCCGTGAATAAACCGCTCCAGATACGAGGTCCGGTCCTGCGCATCCACGGGAACGCTATCGAGATCGTATTCCATGATGTCGGCATGCGTCACCAAGGCAGGCGCCATGCTGCGTGACAGCAGATAACGGTTCGGGTCCTTGTCATGGCGCACGCTGACATGGCCGAAGCCATCAACCACGCCCTGGTCGTAGAGAATGCGATTGGCGGCAACGAGATCGTTGAGCAATTCAGCCTTGGCGGGCCCTGCTGACGCAGGCGGGGTTTGTCCCAGGGCGCTCGCCGACAGGGACGTGCCCGCGACGGCGGAGGCCAGGAAGCTTCGTCGGCCAAGCGATATTGGTCCGCAACAAAGACACATGGACATGCTGATTCCCCCGCTTATACCTGTGCATACAAGCTGGCTGCGATAAAGCCAACCAGCGGCCCCGGCGATATCAGCCGCCCGCCTTGAACCTCGCCCACATACGGGTGCGGGCACGATCGGCCGCCACGGTGGACGGCCCGATCGTGAAATAGCGTTGCATCACCGCATCCGTCGGGAAGACGTTCGGATCGTCCAGAAGCTCCGGCCTGACCAGTACCCGGGTTGCCGGCACCGCGTTCGGATACCGCGTCGTATCGGTGATCCTGGCCATGATATCGGGCCGCAGCACGAAATCGATGAAGGCCAGCGCCTCGTCCTTATGCGGCGCGTCGGTCGGGACCGACAGCATGTCGAACCCGATTTCCGAACCCTCTTTCGGTGCGACATACTGCACGGTCACACCTGATTGCGCCCGCGACGCGGCTTGCTCCACATCGCCAGAGTAGTCGAAGGCCAGACACGCCTGCCCGGTTGCGAGCGCCTCTAATGCACCACCACTGGCGAACTCCCGTATATAAGGTCGTATGGCCATCAGTGTTTTCGACACCGCATCCAGGTCTTCCGGCGCTGCCCCGTCCGGGCTTCGGCCGAGGAACCGCAGCACCGATGGAACCACATCAATCGCGGAATCCATCATGATGATACCGCACGGCGCGATCTGCTTCGCAAACGCCGGGTCCAGCAACAACGCCCACGAGTCCAATGGCGCGTCCGGGACCAGCGCCTTGATCCGATCGGCGTTGATCCCCAGTCCGATCGAGCCCCACAGATAGATCGCCCCGTGCCTGTTGCCGGGGTCGGAGGCCTCGACACGTTGCATCAGCGAGGCGTCCAGGTTCTTCCAGTTCGGCACTTTGCTACGGTCGATCGTCGCCAGCGCCCCGGCCCGAATCAACCTCGAAAAGCTCGGTTCGTTGCTCGGCAGCACAACATCATAGCCGGAATGACCGGCGAGCAGCTTGGCTTCCAGCGTTTCCAGGCTGTCGAAAACGTCGTAACGGGTCGTGATCCCGGTTTCCCTGGTGAAATCGGCCAGAACCGAGGGATCGATGTAGTCGGTCCAATTGTAGATATTGACCACACGCTCCTGCGCCCGAACCGGCAGCGCCAGCAGAACAAAGGCAACCAACCAACGGAACATCATGCCGAACCCTGCGGAATGAAGGCCGCCTGCGTGCCGCCATCGACTGGAATTGTCGTCCCGGTGACGTAACGCGCCGCGTCAGACAACAGGAACATCATGACATCCACCACATCATCCGGCTGTGCGATCCGCCCAACCGGAGACACACCGGATGGCCGGTAACCCTTAGAAGCTGCCGGGTCCGACATCGCCCGCACCATCGGCGTATCGACCGTCCCCGGCGCCAACGCGTTGACCAGCACACCCGACGGCGCCCATTCCGCCGCCATCACCCGGCAAAGCTGACTGACTCCGGCCTTTGAGGCGGCATACGCCCCGCTGACAACTTTCGGCCGCAGCGCGGCAATCGAGGACAGCAGCACCACACGCGACGGGTTCCCCTCGGTCGCCGCTTCGCGAAGCAGCGGGAGTGCCTTCTGCGCGCACAGAAAAGTGCCGCGCAGGTTGGTGTTCAGAACGAGGTCGAAATCCTCGACCGCCATGTTTTCCAGCAGCGCTGTCCGCAGCACGCCGGCGCAACACACCAACGCGTTCAGACGATCGCCGATTCCCAAGAACACCGCACCGACGCTGGCCGCATCCGTAACATCGCACACCATCGGCCGAAATCGGGTCTGGAACCGAGCGAACTCGTTCCTCACCGAGTCGAGCCGATCCTGTGCCAAATCCAGACCGAACACCGTCCAGCCGGCTTCCAGCAACCGCCGGCAGGCGGCCTGACCTATTCCCGACGCAGCGCCTGTCACCGCGGCGATTGTGCCTGTCCCTGTCGGGCTCATGCGGTCCCCCTCTGATTATTTCCACCCATGCTACAGGACCGGGCATCTCCCCGAAAGCGGGGGGTTATAAAGGGTTGGCCGCGCCACGATATCACCCTGATCTGGTCGCCATACGGCCCATTTTCATCTCCATGTTCCGGTGGCCTCAGAAGGAGACTTTCAGATGCATAAGATACTTCTCGCCACCGTTGCGTTTGCTGGCCTGACTGCCGCTACGACACTGGGTGCCGCGGCCGCCCCCTCCGCCACCGTTGTTCACGTGGCGCCGTCGCCGGGTTTGGTGACTCATGTGGACTATTGGGATCACCACCACCGGTGGCATCACCGCCATTGGGAACATCATCACTGGCGCTACTACGACTGAGTAAACCGCTCAATAATCGCCCGCGCCGGGACTCCCCCGGCGCGGAGCGAACGCAACGTCTCCGCCTTATCCCTTTTCGCCAACCGCCGGCCGGTTGCATCAGTCAGCAGCGGGTGATGCGCGTAAGCCGGCTCCGGCCAGTTCATCAACGCCTGTAGCAGCCGGTGCAAATCTGTCGCGGGCTGTAAATCGACGCCGCGGGTCACCAGCGTGACGCCCTGCAATGCGTCATCGTGCGTCACGCACAGATGGTAGCTCGCCGGCGCGTCCTTGCGCGCCAGCACCACGTCACCAAACCGGTCGGGGTGGCAAACGATGCGGCCCTCGCCGTCCTCATGATACGTCAAACCCGGCCGGAACGCCGCCCCCATGTCCAGCCGTTGCGCGAACCGCTCCCCCGCCGCGATTCGTTCCACCCGTTCGGCTGCTGATAACCGCCGGCAGGTGCCGGGATACAAAAGTCCGCCATCCGGACCATGTGGCGCGTTGACCGAAGCGGCGATCTCCCGCGCGATGTCCGCCCGCGTGCAGAAGCAGGGATATACCAACCCCTGCGCCGCCAACCCGGCCAGCACGGATTGATAGTCCGCCAGATGCTCCGATTGCACCCGCACCGGCCCATCCCAATCCAAACCGAGCCAACGCAGATCATCCTGGATCGAGGCAGCGAAGTCCGGCCGGCACCGGCTGGGATCGATATCCTCCATTCGCAGCAGAAACCGTCCGCCGGCCGCCCGCGCCCGCCGCCACGCATTGAACGCCGCGAACGCATGCCCCAAATGCAAATGACCCGTCGGGCTCGGTGCGAAGCGTGTGACAATCATGGTATTAAAACACCGCGCCAGCGCGGAAACGGGAGATCGCCATGCCAACCCTCGAAGCCATCCACTGGGGTCCCGCCTCCAAGGCGAAACCCAAACAACTCATCATCCTATGTCACGGCCTCGGCGCCGACGCCTATGATCTGATCGATTTGGCACCCTCCTGGCAACACGCCTGCCCGGATGCGCTATTTGCCTCGGTGCACGCCCCGTTCCCACATGAGTCCGGCTTTGGCCGCCAGTGGTGGAGCGTCGGTGACCGATCCCCCCTGGTCGCCGAGGCCGGCGTTCGCACCGCCGCGCCGTATTTGCACGGGTTTATCGACGCCGAACTGGCACGCCTGGAACTTCCCGCCGAGGCCTACGCCATTATGGGCTTCAGCCAGGGCGCGATGATGGCGTTGTTTACCGGCCTGCGCCATCGACCGGCTCCACGCGCGATCCTCGCGTTTTCCGGTGCCTTGATCGCCCCCAATTCCCTGGCGGCCGAGCTGAAAAACCGAGCACCCGTCCTGCTGGTGCATGGCGAGTCCGATGAAGCTGTGCCGGTGTCCCGGTCCCGCGATGCCGAGGCCGCGCTGCAAGCCGCCGGGGTGCCGGTGGAGGCGCACTATATTCCGCGACTCGGGCACGGTCTGGATGACACCGGAATCGCCCTTGGGGCGCTGGCTTTGCAAAGAGGATTTTCGTGACGAAACAATGAAGTCCGGGATGGCGCCGATGATGCGGGTTGCGGCGCGACGGGCGGTCTGTCATATTTCGCTCAGGTTTTCGGCGGCGCACTCTATTTGGCGGCTCGATAACGTATAAAGCCCCGGATGTTGCGCTCCGACTGCGAAGGAGCTGCTTTTGCCTGTCGGCGGATTGCATTTTCCCGGTCTTGGCCCGCACGCGGCACTACGCCCGGGGCGCGATCTGTGAGCCATATCCCTAATCTTCAGACGCTGGTGCTGAACGCGGATATGCAGCCCTTGAGCTGGGGGCCGCTGTCGGTCTGGTCCTGGCAGGACGCCCTGGTGGCGGTGCTGCAGGAACGAGTCAACGCCGTCATCAACTATGACGTGGAGGTGCATTCCTCGCGCCAGTCCTTCGCGATCCCGTCGGTGGTTTCGCTGAAGCGCTACCACAAGCGGCGGAAAGTGGCGTTCACGCGGTATCATGTGTTCCTGCGCGACCGGTTTTGCTGCCAGTACTGCGGTGAGGCGCTGCCGGTAAAGGAACTGACGTTCGACCACGTCGTGCCACGCTCGAAGGGCGGCATCACCAGTTGGAATAATGTCGTCACCTGCTGTCAGGCCGACAATCTGTTCAAAGGCAGCCGGTCGCTGAAGCAAAGCGGCCTGCGCCTGCGCTCGGTCCCGGTGGAGCCGTCGCCGCACCAGATCGATGAGGCGGCGAAGTCGCATGTGATGCGGGATAACCTGCACCGGACCTGGTTGGATTTCCTGTATTGGGACGCCGATCTCGAGGCTTAGGGCGCGGGCTTGGCTCCATAGACAGCAGGATAGGCGAATGGGGAGGAGGTTTGCCGCGGACGTGGCTTTCCACTCTCCGTCATGGCTTGGCTTGTCCGGGCCACCCCTGACTTGACGGTGCCGCGATAGTTGCCCCGGCCAGCCAAACCAAAACGACGGATTGCCATACCCGGCATGCACCCGTTCGGGATCGCCCACCGAATCGGCAGAGACAGATTGTCTCCGACGCGCGCCCATCGTCATGCCGGCCAAAAGCGCATCGGGAGAAACAGGTCTGCGCGAGGTTGGGCGCGAAGCGATACCGGTATCCAAGGGCGCACGCTCTCAACGGCGTCTCAAAAGCCACACTATGAGAATTCGTATCATATTACGAGATGTTTTTCTTCACCATCGAGGCAACCTAAACCGCCGACGCCGCAGGTGGGTGAGAGTGAATCCAGTTGGGAATGCAGGCGCGCGGAAGGATCGGTGGCGGGATGCGGCGGAGTGAAGGCTTCCATATCTTGGGATATTGCATTAATTTAGGAAATAAGTCAAGGAACAGGTCGAGAAATCTCGGGGTATCCATAGTAACGCAGCCGATCGCAACGGCCGGCCGCCGCTGGTAACCGGCTGCCATTCCACTTTCGTCGTTGCCCGCCTCGACCGGGTTCCCTGTGCCGGCACCGTGCCGTGACCGGTCCACCGCGTTGTACGCCATGGCGTCCAAGGTGGCCGCAAGCTCGTCCGCTGGTTCGGATCCAGATTATCCGTTACTTACCGTGACATCGTCGTCTTCAAAAAACGCCACTCTACGCACACACCGCGCGCGCATCGGTTAACGCGAGGCGCCAGTGGTTGCCTCGTCCCGACCGAAAACCCTGCCGCCACCCGCTAAAGCACCAACCGAGCATCCACCTCGGCATAAGGCGCGACAACCCGGTCAGCGGTGCGCTCCAAAAGCCCGAGTTTCGTCAGTTCCTCCACGTCGGTGTGCACGTTCTTGTAATTCCGCCCCAGACTGGCCGCCAACGCACTGATGGTGCGAACCTGATTGTGCCGGACATAGCGCAACAGATGCAGCCGTTTCGGCGTCAAGGCCAACAGCAACGCCTCCAGATCGCGGAACGTCACGTTGGTTTCGTCAACCACCTCACCGTGTTCGGCCCGGTGCCAGGCGTCCACGAACCGCCGCCCCATGTCCCGCGGGCCGCCGATATGGGCACGTATATCATCGCTCATAACTCACCTCGCAGTGCCTCCACCTCGTCCAGGAAGTCCTCGATCAGGGCTTCCGGCGTAGTGAAGATATAGGGTTCCTCGGCCTCACCGAGGTGGTAGTGGTCGCCCTTGCCGCGCTCGTTATCATAGCCGATGAGACGCTGGCCGGGGCGCCCATAGAACAGGCTGTATTTCAGGCGGTGATGACTTCCCAAGACAGGGATTGCCACCGCCCAAATCGTCATTTCCAGAATGGCCCCGTCCGAATAATCCATTCGGTCGTAGTAGATCCGAACGGCCTTCATATGGCGTCGTATGCCATAAAGACTCTATGGTGTCCAGGGCCATGAATGAACTTCAACCATGACATTGTCGGCATCTCCAGCTGGCGGCCCCGGGCAGCAGGGCCTGATACGGCGGCACCATGCACGAGGCTGAACCCGAATGGGTTAACGCGGCACAACAAGATCCTGATCGTCTCACGCGACACCTTTGAGCGCACCAAACCCGACCTGAAGACGTTCCTCACGACTGTCAGCGGCTGCGGCCCCGACAAGGAGGCGTTCCACGCCTCCTTGCGTAGCGTCAGATTTGATACAGGCTGGGCCTTCGCGTGGTGCCGGCTGTCCGACGAGGACTAATCTTGACGCTATCGTTGTCAGCAACCGCGGCCGCCTCATTTCAACTGGTCGGCCACCTTATCCAGGCCGGCCTGCACGCACGGCTCATCCACACCCGGCGACCCGGAGGTCCCGACGCCGCCGACAACCTCGGTCCCCAGTTTGACCGGCAGTCCGCCGCCAATCGCGATCACGTTCGGCAGCGTCACCTGTTGCCGCACCGTCGGGTTTCCGTCGGCAAACCGCTTGGCATACTCCGTCGTCGGCAGCTTGAAGCTCATCGCCGTGTAGGCCTTGCGCCGGGCGTTTTCCATGGTGTGGGGGCTGGCGTTGTCGCCGCGAATCGCCACAATCGTTTCTCCGTCGCGATCCACCACGACGACTGAGACTGCATAGCCTTTCGACCCGCAACTCTCCAACGTTGCTTCGGCGATCGTCAGCGCGACGGCGTAAGGCAGGTCATGATGCACCAGCAACTCCGCCCTGGCCGGATGGGCATGCATCCCGGTCAATAACCCACAGACAACAATCCAGGCGGCGTGTGACGAGACAGGCTGCATGACCGATCCTCCCTGATGCCAGGCCAGTATCCATGTGATCGCAGTTTTCGACAAAGGATCGGCCGGTCCTTGTACCGGCGCCCGCCTCAGTCGAACCGGAACTGGATCGCGAAAATCAGTTGCTCCGGCGTCGCGCCAGCCGGGGGAGGCGGAAACGGCGCCGCGCCTTGCACCGCCCGCACCGCCAAACGATCCAGCACGCCGCTGCCGCCGACAACCGTCACCGGCCCCGGGCCGCCATCCGGACCAACCGCGAACGTCACCGAAACAACCCCGGCTTCCAGCGCCCGCTTCGGCCGGACCTGCTCGATACGAGCCCAAACCTGCCGCGCGTAGGCCGCCATCACATCGCCGCTCACGCCAACCGGCGGACCAACATGCGAAGGCACAACCGCGACCGGCGCACCAACCGCCGCGCCATCGCTCGGCAGCACGGCATGCCGCGGCGTCGCGTGTGGTCTCGCAGTCGCCGCCGATTTCCCTCCCACCGCCGGCTTCACCACTGGACCAGGTTCCATCGGGACAAGTGCCGCCGGTGAAGGAGCCAGGGCTTCGAGGGCCTGTTTGCTTTCGGCGACGATTGCAGGCTCCGCCGCGACCGGTTCGCTGTCCACCGCCGGCACAACCGGTGCGGCGGGCGCGACCACCAACGCCATCACCGCCACGGGCGATGGTGCCTCGAAACCGGCGGGCGTGCCGAACCCTGTCACCGCCACCAGTACTCCAGCGTGCGCCATCACGGACAGCGCGGTGCCCGAGGCAAGCCACCCAAGGTACCGCGCTGCCAAGCGCCTCACAGCTTGAAGGTCACACCGACGATGAATGACCGCCCCATCGCGGGCAGAGGACCAATCTGACCGGCCTGGCTTCCCGCCTGCCAATCGCCGTAGTCCACGCCACCCAACGGGTCATAGTATTTCTGGTCGAGTACGTTCTCCACCGCGGCGTCGAACCTGACATTCGTCAGTTCATAGCTCGCACGCAGGTTCAGCACTGCGTAACCCGGCGTGGTCGGTTCTATCCGAGAACTATCCACCAGCGTCTTGGGCGCCACCAGCTTCAGGTCGGCGGCGCCGGTCCAGCCGCCCAGTTGCTCCACCAGCGACAGCCGGGCGTTGAACGGCATCATATGGTACAGGCTGTTACCGGTATCGACGTACTGGCCCTGCACCCAGCCGATCACCCCCTCGATCCGGCCTCGCCCGGCCGATGCATTATCCCACAGGCCGACATGGCCGGAGGCATCGACACCGTACAACCGGGCATCGCGGTTGGCGAATTGCAGCATCGCGAAGGTCGAACCGCGCTGCGTCATGATGCCCATCTGGTTGGCACCGATGAAGTCCTGCACATAGGTGAAATACGGCGAGATCTTGAACGCCCACGCCTTGTTGTCGCTGGCATGCTCAACCGCGGCGATGCTGAGCGTGTTGGCGACTTCCGGCCGCAGATTGAGATTGCCAGTATAAAGATTACCATCGCCGAACCAGCCGATCATCGACTGCGCCATCTGGCTGGCGGCCCACGCGTAGCGCTCATATAGGTTGGGCGAACGCGTCATCCTGGCGACACCGATTTCGCCATCCAGCATTTCGGTGGCGCTGTAGCGTGCCAGGGCCGTCAGATCGACGTTGACATCGGCGCGCGCCCGATTCGACCTGTTGAATGCCGCCGCCGCGCCCGCGTTCGGATTGGCCATCGCCATCATGCCCATGCCGATCATAGCGGACGAATTGTATGGCTGCACCTGGCCGGTATTCATCGATACGCCGTCAATACGGGCGCCGACCTGCGTAGTCCAGGACGACGACCAGCGCGAGTCCAATTCGCTGAACACGCCCAACCGGGTGCGTTCGCCGTTGTTGATGTTCTCGAACGTGTTCGGCCCCATCATCATCGACCCGGGGATCGCCGGCCACCAGTCGTTCAGCGTGTAGTGGTCGAAATCGCTGCCTACGCGGAGGGTATGACGGTCGGATAGCGGGATCTCGGCCTGCACCCGATAGCCGATGTCATTGCTGTGTGTATCCATCGGCATGCCAGGCATGGCACCGCCCTTGTCGCCGAGCATGTTCATCTCGTGACGAATGTCCTGCCAGTAAACGCGGCCATCGAGCTTGCCCCAATCGAACGCCCGGGCGTACGAGGCATTCACGAATGTGCCGCGGTTCCCGACAATGTCCATGCGCTGATTGGGAAAACCCTGATACGGCATGTCCTGCAGGCCGACCCGCAGCACGAACAGACTGTCGTCGCCTTGGATGCCCAACGTGGCCTCATGGTTCTCGGTCTCGTACAGGGTGGACAGAACCTTATGACCCTGGCCATCGCTGTAATCGCCGGCCCGCGCCCAGGCGCCGGTATATTCCAGGCTGATCTGGTCGGTAGAGGCGCTGACTCGCCCCGAGGCGGCGAGGCCGTTACCATTGCTACGGTAGAACGTTGACAGGCTGCCGTTCCAATCAATCGCGTTCGCCTCCTTGGCGAAGTGCGGCGCCGCCGCCTGCACGCTGATGGTGCCGCCGATGGAATCGCCGCCCAGGCTGACCGGCGCGATGCCCGGTAGCACCTGCGCCTGCGCCACGTTGGTCGGGTCGATAAACGACAGGGCCGGATTCATGTGGTTCGGGCAGGACGCCGTGATGCTCATGCCATCCACCAGGACGCGCACCCGGTCATCCGCCAGACCGTGCAGCACCGGCAAGCTGGAAACCCCACCGCCGGTTTGCAGGCTAACTCCCGGCTGCATCGCCAGCAGACTGGCGGCATCGCTGGTGATCGGGCGTTGCGAGGCCAGCGTATCCGCGTCAGCGGTCGAGCCGTCGAGCGGGCACATCTCGCCGGGCGTGACGTTCACCGAGATGGGCGGCAATTGGGTGGACGCCGATTGGGCGTGCGCCACGCCGGACGTCGCGGCCACGGCGGCGGCGACGATACCGATACGCGTCGCCAAATCCCGGCGCGACCGGCCGGGTTTGATCGCGGATGTACGTTTTGTCATTGAAGAAAGCCTTACGTTTCGGGCGTAGAGAAAATGTGGGTTAACCGTCAGGGATCGCCGATGCCGAAACCCGCGCTGCTCACGTAATGAAACCGCTATCGATGCGGTTGGAACGCTGGCATTGGGGTTTCTTTCGGTCTTCCGCTGTCGGGTGGATTAGCGTCGGCTGCCGCCGCTACGTAGAACGTTCTTCGAACGTCAAAGCATTGGTCAAACCCCGAATGAACGGGGCCGCGAACAAAACAACCGGCAACATGACGAACCATGCGATCACCCATGACCGCAACCAATGCAGCAGGAATGATCCGTCCGCGAGAAACGGAAGACTCGCAATGCCGGCCGCGATCAGGGAGGTCAGGCCCGACTGAATGGTACCAAAGACGAAATGGGCGAAACGGCGCGGAATACCCAACATGCGGGAAACCTTTATCATTATCGGAAGGCGGATCAGTGCGGTTCGGGACTTTGGCACCTGACAGGATACCTGCCGTGAAACGGCCCCGTTCCGCTGGGCCGCCGTCAGAATGTTCCGGATCGCCGATGCTTGTCCGGCACTCGCCGGCGGCCGATTTCGACCGCCGGCGTCCGGTGCGAAGCGACTCGCTGACCCGACCGCACGATACACCGGATCAGTCATCGCCCGACGCCATCGCATGCCCGTCAAGGATGCGCAGGTCGCGTCCGCGGGTTTCGCGGCCGTGCCAAACGACCAGTCCCAGCGCGACCGCCGCCGGGGCTACGATCGCCCCCGCCACCACTTGCATCGGCGGCACCATCGCCAGGATGCTGAGAATCTGCGCCAGGAAGCCGCCACCCTTCGTGCAGGCCGCCACAATGCCGGTCGCACGGCCCCGGACCTTCAGCGGGAAAGTTTCGGCCGCGTAGGGCAACAGGATGGCAATGATCCCGTTCGATCCGACGATCAGCAGGGCCAGCGGATACACCGGACTGCCGCCGTTCAGTTCCATGTTGAGCACGCCAAGCAGTCCGACGATCATCACCACCATCATGACGACGAGCGCCCATTTCGTGCTCCAGCGGCTATACATCAGGGCGGCGAGGAAGATCGTCGGGAACGCGATCAGCGACGAGGCCGCCAACAGTGCGCTGGCAACGCCGACCGAACTGCCCTTCGCGACCAGATCGGCGGGCAGCCACAGCATCAGGCCGAAATTGACCAGCCCCCAGGCGATCGCGGCGACGCACAACGCCATCAGTTTCGCGGTGTATCGCCCGTCCTCGGACACAGCCCGGCCGGGCAAAATCGGCTGCGGCACCGGATCGACATGCTTGCGGGCGACGGAACCGAACGCGCGCATCACCGTCTCGGCTTCCAGATGGCGGCCGCGGGCGATCAGGAACTTCGCGGATTCCGGAATGAAGCCGCCAAGGAAGATCAGGATCAGTCCGGTCGGCAGGTTCATCAGCCACAGGATGCGCCAGCCAAAGATCGGCTGCAGGACAGCGGAAAACCCGCTCGCGGCGAAGTAGCCGCCCGCCGCGCCCAAGCCGCCGACCATCACCAGCGCCCAACCACGATGGCGGCTCGGCATCATCTCGGCGAGCAGCGCGTAGGTGACCGGCAACATGCCGCCCGCCGCGAGGCCCATCATGAAGCACATGGCGATGTTCCAGTTCATCGACGGCATCGCGCCACAGATGGAGGTGCCGACGAACATCACCGCCGACAGCAGGATCGTTGCCTTGCGGCCATAAATGTCCGCGATCATCCCCCACACGACAGAGCCGGTCACGGTGCCGATCAGCGCGCCGAATGGCACCAGCGACGCCGTTGCTTTCGATACGTGATACTCGCTGACCATGCCGGGCACGGTGAATCCCAGCGTGGCCGGTTTCATCACATCGATGATCAACGCCACGACCAGCACCGCCAGCAACCGCCAATGCGCGGCCGAGAGCGGCGCGTCCTCGGGCGCGATGATGTCGATGGATCCGGCCGCCTGGCGCTGCGCGGCGATATTGCGCGGCATAAGCCCGTACGCGGCGACGCCGATGCCAATGATGATGGTGAACATGCCGAAAATCATGCTGTTATCCATCGGCATGCCCGCAAGTTCGTAACCCATGCCCATTTCGTAGGCCATGACGAACATCGGCATGTGAAGCAAAACGCCCACGGTGACGCCGAGGCATCCCAGGACGAATGCCCAGATGGCCTGCCGGTCGGATAAAGTACTGCTTGATCTGTTCATGTGTGAGCGCCTTCACGAATTCCACAAGTCTCCCACCGCGCGCAAAACGACGCGCAGGCGGAACGGCCTTGTCAATTCGATTGTGATATGTCGTGCGGGGAGGCGGATGGGCGCGTAATGATCTTCGGATCGAGAGTGCCTGCCCGATAAGCCGGGGCTATAAGCACACTGCTCCTGATGGCCCTGACGTTACGCCGGCGGTCCGTAGCAGCAGCACCAGGGCTTCGAGCGCACTCGTGTCACGCGGGGCATCCTTAGCTGGCGACCGGATCATTCAGACGGTGGAACACAGTGAGCATAAAGATACGCCCTGCCAATCCGTTTGTAAACAAAATTTGAACCGAAGTACTCGCAACATCAGGACCCGCCAGCGGTTACCCCGAGCGTGAAAGATCTCCTGCCGGTTCTATTCCGGACAACTATTTGCAATGCCTCGAATATCAGGTCGGCGCCCTGGTCTCTGACCGGCTGCTTACCACCCGCGGCACGGACGAGACTGTATTCAAAACTGTCTTTTTGGATCCTCCCCGTGTGCGATTGATCGAGACAGCGTCCCGATCCGGCTGTCAGGGGACCTTGCGCTTGATGATCTCGCGAACGACAGGCCCGAACCTTTTGTATCGAGGACTACATCCCGAAGCCTGAGCCCTGGTCCCGATCGATACCAGCCGAGCATCACGGCCGGTATCGATTTGCTCGAAACCCAACGGGACCCGTGATAAAGGTTTCCTCGCGTGGATGGAGGCGGATCGCATGACCATGATCGAAATCAGGCTTCCCGACGAATTGGCGCGGCTCGCCCGGAGTGCCGGGCTGCTGTCGGACGATGCCATTCAGCGGCTTTTGGAAGATGCGATCCGGCGGCGCAGCGGGCGCATGCTGCTCGACATCGCACGAGGCATCCATGCGGCAGACATCCCCCCCATGAGTGACGACGAAATCGTCGCGGAAGTCAAAGCCGTTCGCGCGGATCGCCGGACCCGGGGCGTCGGCGCAAACCTGGCCGTAAACGATCAGCCAGGGGACGATGCGGGTCGTTCTTGATACGAACGTTGTCGTCTCGGCGCTGATTTGGGGTGGTCCGCCGTTCCGACTTCTACAGGCCGCCTGTGAGGCGGCACTGGTGCTGCACACCTCACCGGAATTGCTGGCCGAACTACGCGACGTACTCGGGCGGCCTCATTTGGCATCCAGACTGACAAGGCAGGGGACTTCGGTCGAGGAAGCCTTGGCCCTTTATGCGCGGTTCGCGATCAGCATTGCGCCCGAATCCGTTCCCCGCGTGGTCGCGAACGATCCTGACGACGATCATGTCATAGCGGCCGCCGTCGCCGCGAATGCCGATCTTATCGTCACCGGCGACCGCCATCTGCTGGTCCTCGGACAGCACGGAGCAGTTCGCATTGTAACACCGGCAGAGGCGGTCCTGCTTCTGGCAGCATGAAGTCCAGGCCCGGGCATTTCGCCCACCTTCGTGCGATCAGGCGACCACCCTTTACGCCTTCACCAGCGGACACCCACCCTCGGACAACGGACGCCACGCCTGATCGGCCGGAACCGTGGAAACCAGCTTCAGCACGTCGTATGGTCCCGAGCTTTCCGAGGGCTTCTTGACCTCCATCAGATAGGCCGGATGCAGTTTTCGCCCGTCCTCGCGAATCTTACCGGGGCCGAACGCATCGTCATCGGTCGGCATCGCCTTCATCCGCGCGATCACCGCCGCGCCATCCGATTTCGCCTGTGGCAGTCCCATATCCGCTACCGCCTTCAGGTAATGCAGCGTGCTGGAATACAGTCCGGCATTGGCCATATTCGGCCACAATTTGGGCGTCTTCGGCATGATGCGGGTATTGAAGGCCCGCGTGCGGTCGTTGAGGTTCCAGTAATAGGTCTGGGTCGCCATCAGGCCTTGCGCCGCCTCCAACCCGATCGCCCGGATGTCCGTGTCGTAGGACAACAGGCTGATGATCCGCATGGTCTTGTCCAGACCGAACTCTCGAGCCTGCTTGATACTGCCGACCATGTCGGCGCCGCCGTTGCACAATGCCAACACGTTCGCCCCGGACGCCTGTGCCTGCACCAGCAACGCGGAGAAATCCGAGGTGTTCGGGAACGGGTAGAATACCGAACCGGCCACCTTGCCGCCGCTTTTGATCACCGCTGCCCCGCCGTCCGCGGCAAGGGCCCGCCCGAACGCATAATCCGGCGCGATAAAGTACCAATTGGTGCCGCCCTGTTTGACCATGGCCGTTCCCGAGGTGTTGGCGAGCACATAGGTGTCCCAGGCCCAATGCACATGGTTGGGACTACATTGCGCGCCGGTCAGGGCGGTCGTGCCGGGACCGGACAACATCATCGGCTTGTTCTTCTCCCGCGCGATGCCGACGCAGGCCAGCGATGTCGCTGAGGTATTGACGTCGAGCAGCGCGTCCACACGGTCCTGGTCGAACCACTGGCGGGCAATCGTGGCGGCCAGATCGGCCTTGTTCTGATGTTCGCCGACGACGATCTCCACATTCCAACCCCTGGCCGCGGCGCCAAAATCCTCGACCGCTTGCTGGGCACAGGCCAACGAGGGACGCGAAAGGTCGGCGTACGGGCCGGACAGGTCGGTGATGATACCAAGCTTCAGCCGCAGCGGTCCCTGGGCGCGTGCCCTCGTCATTGGGATAGCGGCCGCTGACGCGACCTTCAGGGCGTTCCGCCTGGTCATTTTCATGGTGTTGTCTCCCGTTCCCGGCGACTGTAACCACCTGGCGCAATTGCGCAACGCGCAACGGCATCGGAAACCTGACCGCGCTAACCGCTCAGAAAACAGGCAATTGGTTTGGCATGCCAAAAGTGCAAGCATACCGGTTGCTATCGTTCATGGTGCGGTGCAAAAACATCCCAGCCCCAATCTGACCGAGCACCCAAATGCCGTTGCACGTCGCTCTTACGCACAAGACTTCCTACCACTACGACCGCCTGATCAACCTCGGTCCGCAGACCATCCGGCTGCGCCCGGCCCCACAGGCGCGCACCGCGATCCTGGCGTACGAGCTGACAGTCGAGCCAAAACCTCATTTTATCAATTGGATGCAGGACCCGCAGGGCAATCATCTCGCCCGCGTCGTGTTTCCGGACAAGGTGGACCGGTTTGAAGTAACGGTCGATCTGGTCGCCGACATGGTGACGGTGAACCCGTTCGACTTCTTCCTGGAACCCGAAGCCGAGACCTTCCCGTTCACCTACGATCACGTGCTGGATCAGGAACTCGCGCCCTTTCGCAAGACCGAAACGCCCGGCCCGCACCTGAAAGCGTTGCTGGACGCGATCCCGCGTGAAGAAATGCGCACCGTGGACAAGCTGGTCGCGCTGAACACGCTGATCCAGAGCAAGGTCGCCTACATCGTCCGCCTCGAGCCCGGCGTGTTCACCCCGGAGGAGACGCTGGAAGGCGCCACCGGGTCTTGCCGTGACTCCGCGTGGCTGCTGGTGCAGGTACTGCGCCACCTCGGCATGGCCGCGCGGTTCGTGTCCGGCTACCTGATCCAACTCGTCGCTGACGTGAAGCCGCTGGAGGGTCCGGAAGGCCCGACCTCCGACTTCACCGACCTGCACGCCTGGGCCGAGGTCTATCTGCCCGGCGCCGGCTGGGTTGGACTCGACGCCACATCCGGCCTGTTGTGTGGCGAAGGCCACATCCCGCTCGCCGCCAGCCCCGATCCGATCTCCGCCGCGCCGATCTCCGGCCTGATGGACGAAGCCGAAACCACCTTCGAATTCGCTATGTCGGTGGAGCGGATCAAGGAAACCCCGCGCACCACCCAGCCCTACACCGAGACCCAGTGGCAGGCGATCAAGGCGCGCGGCCAGGCAGTCGATGTCGCGCTGAAGCGCAACGACGTCCGCCTGACCATGGGCGGCGAGCCGACCTTCATCGCCGCCAACGACATGGATGCCCCCGAGTGGAACACCGACGCGCTCGGTCCCACCAAGCGCGCCTTTGCCGGCCGCCTGTTGCAACGCCTGATGAACCGCTGGGCGCCCGGCGCCGCGCTGAACCTCAGCATGGGCAAGCACTACCCCGGTGAGCAACTGCCCCGCTGGGCACTGCACTGCCATTGGCGCGCGGATGGCGAGCCGGTGTGGACCGACCCGACGCTGCTGGCCACGGACGACGACACCGACAACGCGACGGCGCATGTGGCCGCCAAGTTTGCCCATAGCCTGGCCGAACGGTTGCAGGTCGATCCCGCGATGATTATCCCGGCCTACGAGGATATTCATTACTATCTGTGGAAGGAACACCGCCTGCCCGCCAACGTGCTGGTCGAGGACGCCAAGCTGGCCGATCCGCTGGAGCGTGCCCGTCTGGCTCGTGTGTATGGCCAGGGCCTGGCCTCCACCGTGGGCAGTGTGCTGCCGCTGCGGCGGGTTTGGGATGGTGGCGTGAAGCGCTGGCAAACCGGCAAGTGGTTCTTCAAGGCCGGCGAGATGTTCCTGATTCCCGGCGACAGCCCGCTTGGTTTGCGGCTGCCGCTGGAATCGCTGCCCTGGGTCGATCCGGAGCAAGCCGAATACGACCTGCCGCCCGATCCGTTCGCGCCGCAGGAAACCCTGCCGCGCCGCCAGGCCCTGCAGCATCGCCGCCCGCTTGGCGAAGGCAGCAGCATCGAGAACTTCCGGCCGGTGCAGCAGGACTTGCCGGTGATCGGCGTGAGCGATCCGTCTGTCGTCCGCACCGCCCTGGCGGTCGAGGCACGCGACGGCATTCTGCACATCTTCTTCCCGCCGGTTTACTCAATCGAGGACTGGTTGGACCTGACCGCCGCTGTGGAAGAAACCGCCACCGAAATTGGCCGCAAAGTGATCCTGGAAGGCTACCTGCCGCCGGAAGACGATCGCCTGCTGCATTTCTCCGTCACCCCCGACCCCGGCGTGATCGAGGTCAACGTCCACCCGACGTCGAGCTGGGATGAACAGATCCGCCTGACCGAAGAGCTGTACGAAGAGGCGCGACAGGTCGGACTGGCGACGGAAAAGTTCAACCTGGATGGCCGTCATGTCGGCACTGGCGGCGGCAACCACGTCGTGATGGGTGCGGCGCGGGCCGAGGATTCACCGTTCCTGCGCCGTCCCGATCTGCTGAAGTCGGTGGTCGGCTTCTGGCACAACCACCCCAGCCTGTCCTTCTTGTTCAGCGGCCAGTTCATCGGCCCGACCAGCCAGCATCCCCGGGTCGATGAGGCCCGTCAGGACGCGCTGGCCGAACTGGAGATCGCGTTCTCTCAGGTCAAGGCCGGCCAGTGGAATCCGCCCTGGATGACCGACCGCCTGTTCCGCAACATTCTGGCGGACATGACCGGCAACACGCATCGCACCGAGTTCTGCATCGACAAGATGTACGATCCCGGCAGTGCGTCCGGCCGTCGCGGGCTGGTGGAATGCCGCGCCTTCGAGATGCCGCCGCATGCGCGGATGTCGGCGGCGCAGATCCTGCTGATGCGGTCGGCGGTCGCGGCGTTCTGGGAGCGGCCGTATGAACGATCTTTGGTGCATTGGGGCACGCGGGTGCATGACGATTTCATGCTGCCGCACTTTGTCGAGCAGGACTTCCGCGGCGCACTGGAAGAACTCAGCGCGATGGGCTTCCCGATGGACCCCGACTGGTTTGCCCCGCATCTGGCGTTCCGCTTCCCCCATGTCGGGCAGGTCGAATTCGCGGGTATCGAACTGGAACTGCGCAACGCCCTGGAACCCTGGCACGTGCTGGGTGAGGAACAATCCGCCAGCGGCACGGTTCGTTACGTCGATAGTTCGGTGGAACGGGTGCAGGCCCGCGTCTCCGGCTGGGTGGACGAACGTTACGTTCTGGCCGCCAACGGCGCTGCCGTGCCACTGACCCGCACGGATCGGGAGGGCGAATACGTCGGCGGCGTGCGCTTCAAGGCGTGGAACCCACCGAGCGCGCTGCATCCGACGATTGGGATTCATGCTCCGCTGGTGCTGGACGTGTTCGACAAGTGGAGCGGCCGCAGCGTCGGCGGGATGACGTATCACATCTCCCACCCCGGCGGGCTCAGCTACGAAACCAACCCGGTCAACGCCAATGAGGCCGAGGCTCGGCGTCGCTCGCGATTCTTCCCGTTCGGGCACACGCCGGGGCGGATGGCAGAGCCGATGGTGCGCCGGTCGCGGGAGCATCCGCGGACGCTGGATTTGCGGCGGGTTTGATCGTCTTTGCCGCCGTTGATCCCGGGTTTCGGGGTCAACGGCGGTCCTGTCGTCATGGTGGGCGAAGGCGCACCATCTACGTCTTTGTTTTCGATAACAAAAAACCTGGATGCCCACCTGCGTCGGCATGACCAGATGCTCTGCCGACGAGTCGGCCTCCTCGACCGTTGGTATAAGCCCGGGTTCGCGACGGTGACTCCTTCGCCGAAAACGCGGCTCGAATGTGTACCCGGAATCCAGGCCAGGTCGCTGATAGGACCGGCCTCGACCGGGACCGGAATAAAGGGCTGGTCGTTTTGCCGGAGCCCTGTTGCTGAGGCAGATTTTGGCCGTTGTGGTCGAACCCGGCACGAACAGGCGACGCCTGCGGATATGGCCTCCTGGCCAATTTCCGCGAAACTTTGAGTGCAACGTTTTTTGTTGTTTTCAGAGAATCAACCTCCCTAAGATACCACCATTAACAGGCAGGGTATCGACATGAGGCTCATTGTTCGTTGCGCATTTTCAGCTCCTGGCTGCCTGAGAAAGGACGTGCCATGAGACAGAAACGAGCCTCCCTGGAGGCGGAATTCATGCGTCTGTGCCGGTCCCGCGGCCCCGTGTGGATCGAATCCGTGATCCGGCCGTTGCGGTTGCCCAACCGCCACATCACGATCCGGGACATACCCACCGCCGCGCTCGGTGCCGCCGTCACTGTCTTCGGTAGCGGCCACATTTCCCTTCAGTCCCATGCTGAACCATACTCCGGATAAGCAAGACAACGCGGGAGGATGGGGCGATGGCTGGTTTCGTTGGCGCACAACACGAATTTCACGATGCGGCCTTCGTTCAGGGATGGGCCGACCGTTTTGTGCCGACCGCTCCGCGCCTCGCCCTGTTCGATCTGATCCTGGAGCAGATCGGTCAACCAGGATTGCCCAACGCGCACGTCCTCGAACTGGGACTTGGGCCGGGATACATGGCCCGTCACATTCTGGAACGCAACGCGAGCATCAGCTACGAGGGTCTCGACTTCTCCGAGGTGTTTTTCGAGGTCGCCAGGACGACCATTGGCGCATTGATGCCGCGAGTCACGCTGACCAAGGCAGACCTGATGGACCAGACCTGGCCCGCGACGATTTCCCGGCAGCCCGCGGCGATCATTTCGACATGGGCGTTGCACGATCTCGGCAGTCAGCAGGCCGTGGCCGACGTTTACGCCCGTTGCTACGAAATACTTCCGCAGGGTGGTGTGCTGATCAATGGCGACTTCATCAAGCCGGACGGCACCGCCTGGACGTATGAACCCGGGCGGTTCGAAACAGCCAGACATCTCGATTTCATGCGCCAAGCGGGCTTCGAGAAGCCAATGTTACTCGCGAGCTATGAAACCAACGTCGAAACGCCCACCGCCGCGCAAAACTATGCCTGCCTGTTCGCGGTGCGATAATTCACGGAATTTCGTGCCGCATTCCCTGAAAAGGGTTGCGGCACGAAAGTCCGAGGCGGCTAAACCGCCTCGTCCAAATCCTGGCCCCACATCTTCTCCAGTGCATAGATCGTCCGGGACTCCGGCTTGAACAGATGCACGACGAAGTCGCCGGCATCGATCAACACCCAGTCGGACCCACCGGCACCCTCGATCTGCACGCGCTTCAGGCCGGCTTCCTTCAGCTTCTGGCTCAGATGTTCCGCCATCGCGGTGATCTGCCGGTCCGCCAAACCCGTGGCGATCACCATCCGGTCGCAGAACATGGCCTTCCCCTCGAGGTCCAGCGTCACGATGTTCTCGGCCTTGTCGTCGTCGAGGCTTTTGAAAATAATCGCCTGCAGGCGATCCAGTTCCGAGGACTCCGTCTTCACCTTGACCTTTTTGACCCGCGGCGCCGCTGCCTTCTTCGGGCCGGCCGCGATCGTCTTTTTGCGCGGGCTACCCGGCACCACGCCAGCCTCCAGCAGCTTCGGCTTCACAGCCGTCTTGCGCGGAGCCGGCTTATGCCTGGCGGGGGAGGACGATAGCGTCGGCGGCTTGGTTATAACACAGTTCCTTCGGCGGCTTGGCGGATAGCGGTAGCGGATATGGCGGTCTGGCGTGCCGGCAGGAACACCCATCCTGGCGCGGCGCCCGGCAGCAAGGGGGCTTCCCTGACCGGCCGGCGTTCCGCCCGTAGCCGATGCGCGGCCTGTCCCGCAAGCGCGCGATTCGAATACCTCGGTCGAGGCAGCACCACAAAGGCCAGTCGCCGCACGATTTTCATCCATTGCCGCCAGTGCGGAAGCTGCTCCAGGATGTCCGCGCCCATGATCCAGACGAACCGCACGCCGGGGAAGCGTTGCAGCAAAATCTGCATGGTATCAACGGTATAACGGGTTTGAAACGCCGCTTCGATCCCGGTCGCCACCACCCGCCGCCCGTCGCCGATCCGGCCCGCGCCCTCCAGACGCTGTGCGAACGGAGCCATTCCGGCGGCCGGCTTCAACGGATTGCCCGGGGATACCAAAAGCCACACCTGATCCAGCCGCAACCGCCGCAGCGCCAGTTCCGCGACGTGCAAGTGGCCGCCATGTGCCGGATTGAATGACCCACCGAGCAGACCGACCCGCATACGGCGGCGGTCGCCGAAGCGGGGGATGGGGTCTTTGTTATTCCGTGGACCCATCCCATACGTCATGGCCCGGCTCGTCCGGGCCACCTATGGCGGCAGGAGCTGACGGGGATGGCCCGGACACGCCGGGCCATGAAGGGAGGGAGGCAGAACGCCGACGGTTGGTTCAGGGTCGCACCTGGCCTGACCCGCGAACGACATACCGGTACGTCGTTAACTGCTCCAACCCCACTGGCCCGCGGGCATGGATACGCCCGGTGGCGACGCCGATCTCCGCGCCGAACCCAAACTCGCCGCCGTCGCAGAACTGCGTGGAGGCGTTCCACAGCGCCACCGCACTGTCCACGCCACGCAGGAACTGGTCCGCCGCGACAGCGTCGTCAGTCACGATCGCATCGGTATGCTCGCTGCCATGCGCCGCGATATGCGCCAGCGCGCCGTCCACCCCATCCACAACCGCGATGGACAGGACGGAGTCCAGCCATTCCGTATCGAAATCGGCGTCAGACGCCTCTGGCAACCACTCCACCACCGTCCGAGCCGCCGCATCAGCCCGGAATGCACAGCCCAGCGCTTGCAAATCATCGACCAGCAAAGGCAGCAACGATCCAACGACCGCCCGGTCGATCAGCAGAGTCTCCGTCGCTCCGCAAACCCCCGTCCGCCGCATCTTGGCATTCGCCAGGATCGCGCGCGCCATCGCCGGGTCGGCCGCTGCGTGAACAAATGTGTGGTTCAAGCCCTCGGCATGCGCCAGCACCGGCACCCTGGCCTCGCGCTGCACCCGTTCGACCAGCGATTTGCCGCCGCGAGGAATGATCAGGTCCAGCAACCCGGCCCCCGCCAACATCGCGGCAACGTAGGAACGATCGGAATTGGGGGCCACCTGGATGCAGGCCTCTGGCAACCCGGACGCTGCCAAACCGAGCCTTAGCGCCGCGTTGATCGCCTGTGCGCTGTGCTCGCTGTCCGACCCGCCGCGCAGAATAACCGCGTTGCCCGACTTCAGGCACAGCGCCGAGGCATCCGCCCCCACATTCGGCCGGCTCTCATAAATCATCCCAATCACCCCGATCGGGGTCGCGATCCGCTGGATGCGCAGCCCGTTCGGGCGCGTCCAATCCGCCAGCACCCGGTTCAACGGGTCCGGGAGCGCCGCGACATCCTCCAAACCCCGCGCCATCGCCTCGACGCGGGCTTCGGTCAGCGTCAGGCGGTCGAGGAACGCCGCCCCGCCACGATAGGCCGCCACATCGGCGGCGTTTGCCGCCAAAATCGGCCGCATGCTGTCGCGCAACGCGTCCGCCATCGCCGCAAGCGCGCCATTGCGCGTCGCCGCGCTGCTGCGGGCCAGGACGTGCCCGGCAGTCTTGGCGGCCGAAGCCGCCGTTTTCAGATGTTCAATTGCTTCCATCGCGCCAATGTGCCCAAGCAACCGTTCGGTTTCTAGTGTCCAATTCCACGTTTACGTTGACGGTGCCATGTTCTCCGTGCTGCCCTCTTCACAAAATGGAGGACACCAATGAACGCGCCCGTCAATATCGACACATCCAGCCCGGCGTACAGCATGCCGTTAGCCAAATTCGATGTGTCCGATCCCGGCCTTTACCAGACTGATTCCTGGCACCCTTATTTCGAACGGCTGCGGCGGGAAGACCCGATCCACCGGGTTCCCGACAGCCCGTACGGCCCCTATTGGGCGGTGTCCAAATACAAGGACATCATGCACTGCGAGGTGCATCATCAGGTGTTCTCCAACGAAATCGGCGGTATTCAGATTGAGGACCAGCCGAAGGACCTCGCCCGCCCCAGCTTCATCCGCATGGACCCGCCGCGCCACGACGATCAGCGCAAGGTCGCCAGCCCGATCGTGGCGCCGGCCAATCTCGCGAACATGGAACCGCTTATCCGCGAGCGCACTCGCCTCGTGCTCGACGCCCTGCCGCGCAACGAAACCTTCGACTGGGTGGACGAGGTCTCGATCAAGCTGACGACAATGATGCTGGCGACGCTGTTCGACTTCCCTTTCGATGAGCGCGAGAAACTGACCTACTGGTCCGATGTGGCGATCTGCAACGTCAACGCTCCGGAATCACCGGTCCATTCCGAACAAGAACGGTTCGAGGTCTTGAAGGGGATGGCCGAGTATATCGGAAAAATGTTCGCCGAACGCCGAGGGCAGCCGCCGAAATTCGATTTGCTGTCGATGCTGGCGCACGGTGCGTCCACCCGCGACATGCCGTTGAAAGAGTTCATGGGCAATCTGGCGCTGCTGATCGTCGGCGGCAACGATACCACGCGCAACTCCATGACCGGCGGCCTGTATGCGCTGAGCCAGTTCCCGGCGGAATACGCCAAGCTACAGGCCAATCCGGCGCTGGTGGACGGCGCGGTGTCCGAAATCATCCGTTGGCAGACGCCGGTGATCCACATGCGCCGCACCGCATCGCAAGACACCGAGCTCGGCGGCAAGCAGATCAAGGCCGGCGACAAGGTCGTGATGTGGTACATCTCCGGCAACCGCGATCCGGAGGCGATCGAGAACCCTGATAGCTTCATCATCGACCGCGCGCGGCCCCGCCAGCATCTGTCGTTCGGTTTCGGCATTCATCGCTGCGTCGGCAACAGGTTGGCAGAACTGCAACTGAAGATTTTGTGGCAGGAAATCCTGGCCCGCTTCCCGACCATCGAGGTGGTTGGGGAACCGCAGCGTATCTACTCCAACTTCATCCGGGGGATACGTTCGATGCCGGTGCGCATTCCGGGCTGAGAGTTTCGGTCCTCCCGTCATGGCGGGCGCAGGCCCGCCATCATCGCCTTTCGGCGTCCTTGACCAGCAAAGGCGGCGACGGTGGCCTGCGCCGGGCATGACGAGCACGGCCAACTGCCAAAACGAGCATGTCTAACAGCGCATCGGAACCAACCATGCCCCTTTCCCGCCGTCACTTCCTGGCCGGCTCGGCCATGCTCGCCGCCTTTCCGGCGCGGGCCACCACACCCTTCACCCCGTCGCAAACCCTGATCGATGCGGCCAAGAAAGAGGGTGGCTTCATCAGCTATACCGCCCAGATCGAGGAAGTCGAACAAGACATCATCTCCCGGTTCAACAAACGCTTCCCGTTCATCAAAGTCGAAATCGTCCACGCCCCGGGCGGCCAACTGATCGAGCGTATTCGCTCGGAGGTTGCAACCGGCAAACTGACGGCCGACCTGATCGATCATTCCGAACCCGGCCTGCTGGCCACAATGAACGACATTTTTCGAGACTATCAACCGCCGAACGCCGCCGATTACATTGCCGGCACCAACCCGACCGCGAAGTTGTGGCCCCGCCTCACCGCCGGCTGGTGCATCGCCTGGAACACCGAACTCATTGCCAAAAAACCCCAAGGCTGGTGGGACCTGACCAACCCCGCCTACGCCGGTTCGCTCGGTATTCCCAGCGGTTACACCGGCGGATCGACCTGGGCGAGGGCGATGTTCGAACGCAAAGTGCTGGGCGAAGACTACTGGACCAGGCAAGCCGCGTTAAACCCCCGCATTTACCCCACCATTGCCGTGACCGCCGATGCCCTGGTGCGTGGGGAAGTCACGGTCGGACCCGTCTCCTTTCCGGGGATAGCAATCAAATTGCGCGACGGCGCGCCGCTGGGCTACGCCTACCCATCCGAGGGCGTCCCCTGCTTCCTCTTTGCCGCCGGCATCACCACTGTCGCAAAACGCCCCGCGGCCGCGCAACTCTATCTGGATTGGTGCCTTTCGGCCGAAGGCCAGGCCGCGATGATGCAAGGCAGTGGCCACCTGACCGCGCTGAAAGTGCCTCCGGTCGAGACACCGGGACTGGATCTAAAGGTTCAGAAGCTGTGGTTCCCTGACAGGGTGGAATCCGACCGGCTGCGCGTGTCGTGGTTACAGGACTGGGCGAAGGCCTACGGGATGCGACAGTAGCGACTTACCGCGAGGCGGGGTAAGACGGCGAAGAGAGATTAGACGCTCCTGTTTGAATGAGGATGCCCACACCACCCGCTCTGCCTGCATGTCGCTTGCCCGGCCCCCGCCGCCGTGGCGACTACTCCGTTCCCCCGCACCGTAGCCCTGTAGCCTGCCGTCATGGCCCGGCTTGTCCGGGCCACCCATCGCGGCACCGCCAGGGCATAGGTGACCCGGACAAGCCGGGCCATGACGGGAGGGGGGACGGCAGGAACGACCGAGAAGAGGAAACGACCCATGCCTGATATCGCCGCGCTGCCCACGTCCACCCCCACCACGAGCCTGCTCGACGCCATCCGAACCATCGTCGGCGACCGGGGCATCCTGACGGACACATCTGACACCGCGCCGTACGCGGAAGACTGGCGCCGCCTGTATCAAGGCCGCACTGCCGCGGTCATCCGCCCCGGCACCACCGCGGAACTCGCCGCCGTGGTCGCCCTGTGCGCCGCGTCGGGAACGCCGATCGTGCCGCAAGGCGGCAACACCTCCATGGTCGGCGGCGCCGTTCCCAACGCCGACGGCTCCGAACTGGTCCTGTCCACGTCGCGGCTGAACCGCATCCGCGACCTCGACCCCGCCGACATGACCCTGACGATCGAGTCCGGCGTCACGCTAAAGGCCGCGCAACTCGCCGCCGCCGAACAAGGCTGCCTGCTGCCGCTGTCGATCTCGTCCGAAGGCACCGCCCAGATCGGCGGCGTGCTGGCGGTGAACGCAGGCGGCAACAACACCGTCCGCTACGGCAACGCCCGCGACCTCGTGCTCGGTCTGGAAGTCGTCCTCCCGGACGGCGCGATCTGGAACGGTCTGCGGCGCCTGCGCAAGGACAACACCGGCTACTGCCTCCGCCAACTGTTCGTCGGGTCCGAGGGCACGCTCGGTATCATCACCGCCGCCGTGCTGAAACTCGCGCCGCAACCGAAAGAGATCGCCGTCGCGCTGTGCGGGGTCGAATCGCCCGAGGAAGCCTTGCGGCTGTTCACCCGATTCCAGGCCCACGACGCCGCCTCGATCAGCGCGTTCGAGCTGATGTCCGGCCTCGGCATGTCGTTCGTCCTGAAACACATTCCGGGCGCCACGATGCCGCTGGCAACCCCGGCCTCATTCTATGTGCTTGTCGAACTGGCCTCCCCCCGCCCCGGGGCCGGCCTGCGCGGGATGTTGGAACACATCCTGGAACAGTCACTGGAAGACGAGATCATCCTTGACGCCGCCATCGCCGAGTCCGACGCACAACGCGCCGCCATCTGGCGCCTGCGCGAGGAACACTCCGAAGCGCAGAAACGCGAAGGCGCCAGCGTCAAGAACGACGTCTCGGTCCCGGTTTCGAAAGTCCCCGCTTTCATCCGCAAGGCCACTGCCGCGTGCGAGGCCCTGATGCAAGGCGTCCGGGTCGTGCCGTTCGGCCACATGGGCGACGGCAATATTCATTTCAACCTGGAACAACCGATCGGCTCGGACGCCGCCCGGTTCCTGGCGCAGGACCACGCGATCATGGATGCGGTGAATGAGATTGTGCGGGAATACGACGGCAGCTTCTCCGCCGAACACGGCATCGGCAAACTGAAGCCCTACATGATGCCGGACTGGCGTGGCGGCGCTGAACTGGCGTTGATGCAACGGATCAAGGCGGCGATCGACCCGGCCGGCATCATGAACCCCGGCAAGGTGCTGCCGTAACCGTGCTTCCGGCCCGCGAAAGCGACCTCTACGCACCGGTCAAGCTGCACCTCGAAGCCCTCGGCTACACCGCCCGCGGTGAGGTGGGAAAGTGCGACATTGTCGCGGTCAGCGGTGAGACCATGATCGCGGTCGAACTGAAACTGACGTTCGGCGTCACGGTGCTGTATCAGGCGCTGCAACGCCTGCCATCGGTGGATCTGGTCTATGTGGCCGTGGCCGTCGCGCCCGGCCGCAAGGCACGCGGCAACTGGGACGCCCAAGTCCCCGAAGCCACCCGCCTCTGTCGCATGCTGGGTGTCGGTCTGCTGTCGGTGCGCGATGGCATCGTCGTCGTGCATGCCGATCCCGGCCCGTTCCAACCGCGCAAACAGCCGAAACAGCGCGCCCGCCTGCTCAGCGAATTCACCCGCCGCACCGGCGACAATAATCTTGGCGGCACCACGAAACGCCCGCGCGTCACCGCCTATCGCGAGGAAGCGCTGGACTGCGCCAATCTGCTCGCCAGCCAAGGCCCCATGAAAGCCGCCGCCGTGCGGGACGCGACCGGGGTTCTGAAGGCCAGCACAATCCTGCGCGACGACGTGTACGGCTGGTTCGAGAAAGTCTCGCGTGGCACCTACGCGCTCGGTTCGGCAGGACGAACCGCGTTGGCGCAATACGCCGATGTGGTCACGGTGCGCGCCGCGAGCAGAGCGCCACCGCCGCCAACTCCGTAACAAAACCGATTCGGCGTTCCCACTTGCGCGCCGCCGGCCCTGGCGACAGCTTTCCCGCATGGTCACAACAAGGAGACGACTTCATGGATCGTTCGCGCTGGCTACAGATACTCACAATTGGCGCCACTCTGATCGCTGCCTCGGCGCGTGCGCAACCGGCCAACATGCCGGCGCATAGCCAAAATCTGAACCCCGATCAGACCATGATGCAAGGCATGGAGACCATGAACCACGACATGGCCGCCGCGCCCATGACCGGCGACGCCGACCGGGACTTTGTCGCGATGATGATTCCGCATCATCAGGGCGCGATCGACATGGCTCAGGTGGAGCTGCACCAGGGCAAGGACCCGGTCTTGCGCCGGCTGGCGACCCGGATCGTGGCCGCGCAGGAGAAAGAGATCGCGATGATGCGGCGATGGCAGGCGGCGCACACCGGACGGTGACGCCCGTCACGCAATCGATCACACAATAGGCGCGCAAGTGTGCGTGTTCACCCGGCCCAAATCCTTGTCCGCCCGGTCCGGTGGTGACACCCTTCCGGAACCGGCACTAAAGCCGGGACGGGGAGCAGCCACGCCATGATCGCGCCCATTTGTCGCCTGCCGCGCATCCTGCTGCTCGCCGTCGTGATCCTTGCGGGACACAAGGCCATAGCGGCCCCGCCGAATTTCGTGGCGGCGTGGGCGGCCTCCGTACAGGGTCCTTATCCCGTCGGCAATGCGACGGCACAGCCGGACATGCGTTTCGCCTTTCCCGACCCGGCCAGGGGGGCGACGGACCAGTCGTTCCGCCTGATCGTCCGGCCCGACATTTGGGGCCGGCAGGCCCGCATCCGTCTCTCCAACGTGTTTGGCACCAAGCCGGTGACCTTCGACACCGTTCATGTGGGCTTGCAGCAGAGCGGCAGCGCGATCCTGCCCGGCACCAATCGTCCGGTCGCATTCGGACGCAGGTTCAGCATAACCATCGCGCCCGGTAAGTCGGCCGTCAGCGACCCCATCAAGCTGCCATTCGCGGCCCATTCGGACGACAAGATGCTGATCGGCCGCCGTCTGGCTGTCTCCTTTCATATCGCCGGAGACAGCGGACCGATGACATGGCACGCCAAGGCGCTGACGACGTCTTATATCGGCCGCCCCGGTGGCGGCGGCGGCCCGGCGGCGGAGGAAACCGAACAGGCGTTCCCATACTCGTCAACGTCCTGGTATTTCCTGGATGCGGTGGACATGAGCGCCCCGACCGGCACCAAGGCGATCGTCGCATTCGGTGACTCGATCACCGACGGCACGGCCTCCACGATCAACGGCGATGACCGCTGGCCGGATGTGTTCGCGCGCCGGGTCCATGCTCTTTTGGGCAGACGGTATTCGGTGGTGAACGCCGGCATCGGCGGCGGCATGGTGATCGGGCCGGCCAACTACGCGGCGAACCCATTTGCCGGCGGCCCGTCGGCGACAGATCGTCTCGAACGTGATGTGGTTAGCCTGTCCGGTGTCGGTTCGGTTCTGTGGCTGGAGGGGATCAACGATTTCGGCCACGCCGACGCCAGGCCGGAAGACGTTGAAAACGGCGTGCGTGCCGTTGTCAAACGCCTGCGTGCCAAAATTCCGGGTGTGCTGATTGGCATGGCGACCCTGACATCCGCGTTGAACAGCACCAACGGAGGGTACGGGATCCCGGCCGTCGATGAGAAGCGGCGCGCCTACAATCAGTTCATTCGCACGTCGGGGATTTTTGACAGCGTCATCGACTTCGACGCGGTGACGCTCGACGACAAGACGGGAGAACTGAAGGCGGAGTTTCAGCCCAATTCCTCCACCGGCGGTCCCGGGGACAAACTGCATCCTAACCGAGCCGGTTATCTGGCGATGGGTCTGGCGATCGATCCCGGAGAGGTCGTCAGGAAGTAACGCGAAACGGTTTGTCGGCGATTCGTCCGGGGCCTGGCATCGCTCGGGCGCGGTCCCAGTGGGCCGGCATCACATCACCGCCGTAAGCAACACATCCCCTGGCGCAAGGGCACCACTTCCCCACATCATAGGGAAACCGCAAGGAACCGCATGTGACCCGGGCCTGGATCAACCGCATCGCCACGGCGGTCCCTCCGCATGACATCCACGCCGCCTTCGTCGAGTTCGGCCGGGACACCCTGACCGACTGGCATAAGCGCCTGCTGTTCGACCGTATGGCCAAAATGTCCGACATTGAGCACCGTTACGCGATATTCGAACCCGGCCCGAAGCCGCGCGACCAGGTCCTCGACGCCACCGGCTTCTACCGGCGCGGCGCCTTCCCCTCCACCGCCGCCCGCATGGCGTTGTACGAGCCGCATGCCCTGGACCTGGCGATGCGGGCCATCGGCAAGCTGGATATCGACTCCACCGGCATCACGCATCTGATCGTCGCGAGTTGCACGGGCTTTTCGGCCCCCGGCCTGGATTTTCAGATCATGCGAGCCGCCGGCCTGCCGGACAGCACGCAACGCACGATCGTCGGCTTCATGGGGTGTTTCGCGGCCGTCAATGCGCTGAAACTGGCCGACCAGATCGTCGGGGCCGACCCGGATTCGCGGGTGCTGGTGGTGAACCTGGAACTCTCCAGCCTGCATCTTCAGGAGGACTTCCAGGACGTGCCCAAGATGCTGAGTTTCCTGTTGTTTGCCGATGGGGCCGCCGCCACTCTGGTCACCGCCGACCCGATCGGCGTCGCGCTCGGACGCTTCCAGGCCACGATTATCCCGCGCAGTCACGACCTGATCACCTGGCACATCGGCGACACCGGATTTCAGATGCACCTGTCCGGGCAGGTTCCCGGCCGAATCCGCCGCTGGCTGCCGGAGCATGGCCCGGCCCTGCTGCCGCCGGAACCGCCCGAGCTGTGGGCCGTTCATGCAGGCGGGCGGTCGATTCTGGACTCGGTCCAGCAGGGGCTTAAACTGGCGCCAAATGCCCTTCGCTTTTCCCGCGAGGTGCTTCGCGACTATGGCAACATGTCATCGGCGACCCTGATGTTCGTCCTGCAAAAGATCCTGGACGACCCGGACGCGCGCGGCCCCGGCATGGCGATGGCCTTCGGACCCGGCCTGACGGTCGAAACGTTCGCGTTTGTCCGGCCATGAACCTGTCGCAACGGAGCACTCAACAAGAGCGTATGGACACCGACTGCGTCGATTACGCCGACTACAGCCGATGCCTGCGAGACTTGTCCCGGGTCAACACCGTCACCCTGACCCACCGCCCGATGCTGTCCTGGCTGGCAACACGGGCAACAGGCGCGTTCTCGGTGCTGGACATCGCCTGCGGCCATGGCGACGGGCTACGAAAGATTCGAGCGCGCTACCCCGACGCTCGGTTAACCGGCATCGACCTCAATCCATGGGCCACGGACGCCGCCCGGCAGGCCACCGATCCGGCGGCCGGGATCGCATTCATCAACGGCGACGCCTTCGCCTACCGGCCGGCGGAGAAATTCGACTTTATCGTCTGCTCGCAGTTCACCCATCATTTGACGGATGCGCAGGTCGTCACCTTCCTGCGCTGGCTACAGGATAATGCCGGTAAGGGCTGGTTCATCAGTGACCTTCACCGCCATAGTATCCCGTATTACGGGTTTCCCATCCTGGCCCGCCTGGCATTTTGGCACACATTCGTCCGGGAGGATGGCCAGACTTCCATCGCCCGCGCCTTCATCGCCGCCGAGTGGAAGGCGCTGCTGCGTGAGGCCGGTGTCACCGAACAGCAGGCCTTCGTCGCGTGGTATCTTCCGTTTCGCCTGTGCGTCGGGACTCGATGACGCCAAACGGGGGGATCGCAGACGCACCGATTATCATTGGCGGCGGCCCGGCCGGTTCCGCCGCCGCCATCACCCTGGCCCGCGCCGGCTACCGGCCGATCCTGATCGAACGGACAATCGGTCCAACCGACAAGGTCTGCGGCGACTTTCTCAGCGCCGACACGATCCAGCGCGCCCGGTCCCTCGGCGTCGATCCGGCGGCGCTCGGCGCCTCGCCCATCAGCCGCGTCCGCCTGATCCATGGCGACCGGATCGCCGAGGCTACGCTGCCGTTTGACGCCATGGGTCTGTCCCGCCGTGTGCTGGATGCCGCCCTGCTGCGTGCGGCCGAGCAGGAGGGAGCGGACGTGCGGCGCGGGCAAAATGTCCGCCATCTGAAGCGCGAGACGAATGACTGGCTTGTGCAGGCCGACGAAACCCTCACCACCAGAACCGTCTTCCTGGCCACAGGCAAACACGATCTGCGCGACCTGCCGCGCCCGCACACCGCCCGAGACGCTATTGGCATGAAGATGTATTTCGCGCTTCCCCGCGAATCGGCAAGACGGCTGGACGGCGCTGTCGAGCTGACACTGTTCCCTGGCGGCTACGCCGGCATGCAAAACGTCGAGGACGAACGAACCGTCCTGTGCGTCGCGGTGCAACGCCACGCCTTCCAGACCCCGGGTGGAAGCTGGGCTGCCCTGGTTGCATCGATCGGCCAGCACAGCCGCCGATTTGCCGCCATGGTCAGCGGGGCCACGCCCTTGCTGCCGCGTCCGCTCGCCGTGGCCGGCATTCCGTATGGATATCGTCCGGAATCGCCGCCGCCGGACGGGCTGTTCCGTCTGGGCGATCAGGTCGCGGTGATTCCCTCCCTGACAGGCGACGGAATCGCCATCGCGCTGCACAGCGGGGCCATCGGCGCCGAGTCCTGGCTCGCCGGGGAAACCGCGGCATCCTACCAGAAGGACCTTGGTTTCACCTTGAACAGGCAGATGCGGCTCGCTCATATCCTGCACCGCGCCTGCCTGAACGGCTGGCTCCAGTCCGCCATCGTCCGCTCAGCCGCCCTGTTCCCCTGTTCGATCGCACGGGCGGGGACCCTGACGAGACTGCCGGATGCGGCACGGATTACATCACCATGAACAATTGCCGGGTTGCATCGCGCCCAAGCCTGCCGCAGAAAGCGGCATGCGCTCCGGCAAGGCGATCAAACGTCTCGACATCTATATATTCCGGCAAGTGCTGTTGGCGCTGGTCGTGGCTACCAGTGGCTTGACCGCGCTCATCTGGCTGACGCAGTCGCTGCGGTTCGTCGATCTGGTGGTCAACCGGGGTCTGTCATTCATCGTTTTCATCCAGTTGACCAGCCTGCTGATCCCCAGCTTCATCGCTGTCATCCTGCCGATCACGACATACGTGGTCATCCAGTTCGTCTATCAGCGCATGACCTCGGATCGGGAGCTGACGGTGATGCGAGCCTCCGGCCTGTCGCCCTGGGCGCTGGCGCGCCCGGCTCTGGTGGTTGCCTTGCTGGCGACGTTGGTCGGCTATGGTCTCAGTGTTTGGGCGGTGCCCGCCGCCCTGTCCGATTTCAAGCAGTTTCAGTGGGAAATCCGCAATCGTCTCGCGGCCTTCCTGCTCCAGGACGGGGTCTTCACGCCGCTCTCCGATCAACTCACCGTCTATATTCGCTCCCGCGATCAGGACGGCACCTTGCGCGGCATTCTGGTTGACGATGCCCGCGATCCCAACAACCATGCCACCATCCTGGCGGAGCGCGGACGATTACTCGACGGCCCGCACGGTCCGCGCGTCTTGCTGCTGGACGGCAGCCGGCAAGAGATCGACCATCAGACCGGCCGGCTCGACATGCTGACCTTCAAACAAAATGAGATCGATCTGGCCGAGGCGACCAAGGACGAAACGATACGCCCGCCCGACATGGGAGAGGTGCCGATCAGCGAACTGCTCAATCCGCATCCGTATTTCGAGCGTGACCGACCCAAATGGATCGCCGAGGCTCACAAGCGTATGACCGCCCCCTTGACGACGCTGTCATACGCCATGGTCGGCCTGTATTCGGCGTTGGGGGGCATGTTTCGGCGGCATGGCGGCGTCCTGCGGCCATTGGCGACCGTCGGCACCATGGTCGCCCTGCTGGCTCTTGGCCTGGCGTTCGGCACGCTTGCCGCCCGCGATAACAGCCTGATTATCTTGATCTGGCTGCACGCCATACTACCGGGGCTCGTCGCGGGCTGGCTGTTGCTTGGTCCACGGCTTCACCTTTTCCCGTCCCGAACGGCCGAAGCCTGACCGCATGACAGCCGCCGTCACGCTTTCGCTGTACATCGTTCGGCAGTTCGCCCTGTCTGTCGGCGGCATGCTGCTGGCGCTGTCCGGCCTGGTCGCCATGTTCGACTTCATCGAGCTGCTGCGTCGTTCCGCCAGCCACCCCGAGGTCAGTTTCGGCATGGTCAGTCAGATCGCCGCTCTGCGCCTGCCCTATGTGTCGATGCAGATCCTGCCCTTCGCGGTGCTGCTGGGCGGCATCCTGTGTTTCTGGCGCCTGACCCGGTCATCGGAACTGATCGTGGCGCGTGCCGCCGGTATCTCGGCGTGGGAGTTCCTGACGGCGCCGACGTTCTTCGCCGTCCTGCTGGGCGTTATCGCCACCGTCCTGGTCAGCCCGGTGTCGTCAGTCATGCTGGCCAAAGCCGAGGCCCTGGACAACGCCTATCTGCGGTCGAACGGCGGCCCTCTGGCCCTGAATGGCGGCCAGCTTTGGCTGCGTCAATCGGATCGGCAGACCTCGCCACGCGGCGTCGCCATCATTCATGCGCAACGGGTGGAACTGCGCGGCAAACAGCTCAGCGCCCAACAGGTCAGCGTGTTTCGCCTGGATGAGACCGACCGGCTGTTGTCGCGAATTGAGGCCGCCCGAGCGACTCTGGGCGACGGAAGTTGGGTGCTGGAGAGCGCCCGGACCATTCGCCCTGATCAATTGCCGGAACCGCCGCAACTGATGAACCTGCCGACCGATCTGACGGTCCGCCGTGTTCAGGAGAGCTTCGCCTCACCCGACACATTGTCGTTCTGGGCACTGCCCGGATTTATTTCCCTGCTGGACCGGTCCGGATTTTCCTCCATCCGTCACCGGTTGCATTTTCAGGCGTTGCTGGCCCTGCCGTTGCTGGCAGGCACGATGACGCTGGTGTCCGCCGGGTTCTCCATGCGGCCGGCCCGCCGTGGCGGCGTGGCGAAGATGATTGGCAGCGGGGTCTCCGCCGGGTTCGTATTATTCGTCGTCTCCAAGATCGCCGAGGAAATCGGCCAGTCCGGCGCGCTTCCGGTTGCACTCGCGGCCTGGGCGCCCGCCGCATCCGGCCTTATGCTCGCTGTTGCCCTGCTGCTACACACGGAAGACGGCTGAACATGGATGGATCGCGGCACCCGGAACTGGAACGATCCCCGGCTTTAACCGGGGACGGCGTGTTCCCGCTCAAGATATCCAACCTGCGCAAGGTGCTCGCCGGCACGATGGCGCTGACCGTGTTTGCCTGCGGCTTCGGCGCCAACCACGCGCAAGCGCAGTTCAGCGCCCTGACCACCCCGTCCGGCTCTGGTCCCAACAAAAACGAACCGGTCACGTTCTCGGCCGACGAAGTCGATTACGACAAGGACAAATCCCTGGTCACCGCGACCGGCCATGTCGAGGCATGGCAGAACGGCCATGTGATGCGCGCGGACAAGATCACGTTCGACCGCAACACCGGCGTGGCCGCCGCCACAGGCCACGTCGTGCTGCTGGAACCGGACGGCGAGACCATGTTCGCCGACTACGCCGAGATGCAGAACAACATGCAGGACGGCATCCTGAAGGATATGCGGGCGTTGCTGCAGCAGAACGGCAGGCTGGCGGCGAATGGCGCCCAACGCACCGGCGGCCAGATCAACGAGTTGTCGAAGGTCGTCTATACCACCTGTAACGTATGTGCCGACGACCCCGGGCGGCCGCCGTTGTGGCAGATCCGAGCGGCCTCGGCCGTGCAGGACCTCGAACACAAGAAGATCGAGTATCACGACGCAACGATGGAAATGTTCGGTATTCCCGTCGCGTATTTCCCCTACATGTCGCACGCCGATCCGTCGGTTAAGCGCGAATCCGGTATTCTGCCGCCTCTGTTAGGCGTGTCGTCAAGCCTGGGCGCGTTCTATGGCCAGCCTTACTATCTGGTCCTCGACGACCAGTCCGATGCCACCTTGCTGCCGATGATGACCACGCGGGCGGGTCCGCAACTCGATGTCGAATACCGCCGCCGGTTCAACGAGGGCACGTTCACGATGAACACCTCGATGGGTTACGTGGATGAAAGACCGCAGGGTTCTTTCACCTCCGAGGCTCGGTTCAATTATGACGACACCTGGCGTTACGGTTTCAACATCAACCGCGCGTCGTCGATCGATTATGTGCGAGCCTTCCATTTGGTGGAGGGGCTGAGCGGCGATCCGAACGTCCTGACCAGCCAGTTCTTCGTCGAGGGCTTTGGTGAAGGATCCTACACCCGCCTCGATTCGAAACTGTATCAGGGCCTCAATACCGCGATCAACACCTCGGCGCTGCCGGTGGTGTTGCCGCGCTATCAATACAGCTACTTCGGCACCCCGGACTCGCTGGGCGGCCGGCTGTCGGTTGCGACCAGCGCGTTCAACGTCGTTCGCGACAACGGCACCAATACCCGCCGGGGCGCATTGACGGTGGACTACGAGCGGCCGTTCGCCGGCCTGCTGGGCGATCAATGGAAGGTCACACTGCACGGCGATGCCGACGCGTATGACGCGACCCAGGCAAACGAACTGCCGAACTACAGCAACCTCAACAACCTGAACACCGCGCGCGGCCTGCCGCAGGTCGCGGTCGATTTCCGTTGGCCGTTCGCCCGAGACGGCGGCGCCTGGGGCACACAGCTTATCGAACCGATCGCGCAGATCGTCATCGCGCCACAAACCGGGGACAGCCAGCTTCGCCGCTATCCCAACGAGGACAGCCTGGACTTCGAGTTCACCGATGCCAATCTGTTCGGCTTCAACCGGTTCCCCGGCACGGATCGGCTGGAAGGTGGCACGCGCGCCAATGTCGCTCTGCATGCGGCGTGGTACCTTGGCGGCACGACCTTCGACGGACTGATCGGCCAATCGTACCGAACCGGCACGGACAACCTTTTTCCGGAAGCCTCGGGGCTGCACGACTCAACATCCGACATCGTGGCGCGCGGCACGTTTACACCCGCCCCATGGTTGGATCTGACGTATCGTACCCGTCTGGACAAGGAGACACTGGCAACTCGGTTCGCCGACGCCGTCGCATCGGCCGGCGTGGAGAAATTCCGCGCCTCCCTGGGCTACATTTACACCACGTTCAATCCATACACGTACTACGATCAGGCACCACCGCCACCGGCCGGCAACGCCTATTATTTCCCGCGCAACGAAGCCACGCTCGGCCTTGCGTCCAAATGGGGCGATTACCGGTTCAGCGGCTACGCCCGCCGCGACCTGGCCACCAATCAGATGGTCGCCGCCGGCGCCGACGCGATTTACGAAGACGAATGCTTCATCTTTGATTTGCGGATGTTCCGCCGCTATACCACCATCAACGGCGATGGCGGTGCGACTACGGTGCTGTTTTTGTTGACCTTCAAGACGATCGGCCAATTCGGCTATCGCGCGCTATGAATTCGGGAGTGCCTGACATGCCGACCTCTCTCCGCAGCCCTCTCCCGCGCACACTCGCGGCCGGTGGGCTTGCGCTGCTGCTGGCACTTCCGGTCGCCGGCTTCGCGGCCGGCGTGCCTGCCAAACCGGCCGCCAACGCCGCCGAACAACCGTTGACCGGCGGTAGCCGCATTGCCGCGGTGGTCAATGGCGACGTCATCACGGACGCGGATATCGCCAATCGTGCCCGCCTGTTCGCTATTTCCACCGGTTTGCCGATGTCACCCGACGTGATCGTTCGACTGCGGCCACAGATCCGCGGGCAATTGATCGATGAGCGACTGCGCGTCCAGGAAGCCCAGAAACGTAAGATCATCATTCAGGACGCTCAGATCGCCGGCGCGATCAAAGATATTGAAACCCGCAACGGCATGCAGCCCGGCGCATTGCGCGCGAAACTGGCGTCCGACGGGGTCAGCACCCGTACTTTGATCGATCAGATCCGCGCACAGCTCGCCTGGTCGCAAATGCTGCGCGATTCGGTCAGCGACCGCCTGAATGTCAGCCCGGCCGAGATCAAGGAACAGCAAGCCCTGGTGGCCGCACGCGCCGGCCAGACAGAATATCGTGTGGCGGAGATTTTCATTCCGGTCGATGATCCCGCCAACACCACCGACGCGCAGCATTTTGCCGAAACGGTCATTACCGAACTGCATGCCGGCGCGCCGTTCCCGCTGGTCGCGGCGCAGTTCAGCCAGACTCAAAGCGCCCTCGAAGGTGGTGAGCTTGGCTGGGTGCAGACCAACCAGCTTGATCCCGCCGTCGCGCAGATCGTGACCCAAATGCCGGTCGGCGCCGTCAGCAACGCGGTGCGCGTGCCCGGCGGTTTTTCCGTCATCGCGCTGAAAGGCAAGCGCGAGATTGGCCACGACCTGGCGACCATGGTATCGCTGCGCCAGGCATTCTTTGCCTTTGCCGTGCCGCTGACCGACCCGCAAAACCCGACTGATCAACAGCGTGCCGAGTTGGCCAAGGCCCATGCGGCGCAGGCATCCATCAAGGGCTGCGACCAGATGGAAGCCTTCGCGAAGACCAACAACACCCCCAGCCATCCGATCAATCCCGGTGACGTGCGTACCGACACCATCAACCCGCCGGCGTTTCGCCAGTTGCTGGAGACGATTCCGGTCGGCAAGCCTACCGAACCGCTGATCTCGCGCGACGGTATCGCGGTGATCACGGTTTGCTCGCGTGAGCAAAAAAATGTTGGCGAAGTCACCGCGGCAGAGATCGAGCATCGGCTGGTGGGCGAACGGGTCGAAATGCTGTCCCGCCAGATGATGCGCGATCTGCACCGCAAGGCCACCATTGATCTGCGCGACGGCGGAGTCTGAGCTGAGACTCTCAAACCGTGGTTGAACTGCCACCGCTCCGCCCCGCGGCAGATCTGCCGCCATTGCGCGACGTCATCGCCCGTCACGGCCTTGCCGCCAAACATTCACTCGGGCAGCACTTCCTGCTCGACGGCAATCTGACTGACCGCATCGTGCGCGAGGCCGGGGATCTGGCCGGCCGGCATGTGATCGAGGTTGGTCCGGGACCCGGCGGCCTGACGCGATCGCTGTTGGCGTCCGCCGCCGCAACCATCACCGCCGTCGAACTGGATTTCCGCGCGATCGGCGCGATGAGTGATCTGGTGGGACTTGTCGGTGATCGGCTGCGGGTGATCGAGGGCGATGCGCTGTCCGTCGATATGCCGTCGCTGGTGCCGGAGCCGCGGCAGATCGTTGCGAATTTGCCGTACAATATCGCGTCGCCGCTGCTGGTTCGCTGGCTGCGCCAGGCCGCGTCGTTCGAGCGGCTGATCCTGATGTTCCAGCAGGAAGTCGCGGAACGCATTTGTGCCGAACCGGACACGTCCGCCTACGGGCGGTTATCGGTGCTGACGCAGTGGACCTGCGAGGCGCGGATCGTTATGCGCCTGCCGCCTACCGCATTCACGCCGCCGCCGAAGGTATTCTCGGCCGTGGTCAGCCTGACGCCGCTGGCGGTGCAGCCTGACCCGAAATTGTTTTCGCGCATGGAGGCATTGACCGCCGCCGCGTTCGGCCAACGCCGCAAGATGCTGCGGGGATCTTTGCGCGGACTGGGCGGCGAAACGCTGCTTAACAAAGCGGGAATCGATCCCGAGCGACGGGCGGAGACGCTGTCGGTGGCGGAATTCGACTGTTTGGTGAAGCTGACAGGCGGCTGACCGGGGCCTTCCTGGCCATGAACAGGGTGATCGTGCTTTACAGGGCCACAAACCAAGCCACTGGAAACACCATGACACAGCCCCGCATCGCCCTGATCCACGCCGTCGCCGTCGCCATGGATCCGGTGGCCGCCGCCTTCCGGCAGCTCTGGCCGGAAGCCCAATGCACCAGCCTGCTGGACGACTCACTCAGCCCGGATCGGGAGCGCGACGGCGAACTGACCGATGCCATGCGGCAACGGATCGGCACTCTGGCCGATTACGTCCTTGGCACCGGCGCGGATGCCATTCTCTACACGTGCTCCGCCTTCGGCGAAGCCATTGAACAGGTCGCCGAGCGCCTGAGCGTTCCGGTTCTGAAGCCAAATGAGGCCATGTTCGAAGCGGCGCTGGAGGCCGGCGGCAACATCGGCATGTTGGCCACATTCGGACCGTCGGTCGCCGGCATGGAACAGGAGTTTTACGAACTCGCCCGCCAGCGGGGTTTGACGGATGCCCGCATCACCACGATCTGCGTTCCGGCAGCGATGGCGGCGTTACGCACCGGTGACGCGGACACCCACAACCGCCTGCTCGCCGAGGCCGCCCCCGGCCTCGCCGGCTGCGATGCCGTGCTGCTCGCGCATTTCTCGACATCCCGCGCCGAGGCCGCAGTCCGCGCGGCGATCAGCGTGCCGGTGCATACCAGCCCGGCCGCGGCCGTCGCCAAGCTTAAGCTTGCACTTGGCAAGTGAAATGGAATCGGGTCCCACGGGCCGCGGTTACGAGCGGCATCGGACGGCCGAGTCGGCCGGTTGACCGTTTCCATATTTCCAGCATATTGGAAATATGGAAACGACACACGCAGTCGCCGCTTTGGCCGCCCTGGCCCAAGAGTCGCGCCTGGATATCTTCCGCCTGCTGATACAGGCCGGTCCCGACGGCTTGCCGGCCGGACACATCGCTGAACGGCTTGGCCTCCCGCCGCCGACCCTGTCATTCCACCTCAATCAGCTCAGGCAGGCCAGCCTGATCACGTTCCAACGCAACGGCCGGTCGCTGATCTATGCGGCAGCCTTTGGCGCCATGAACGATCTGTTGGGCTTCCTGACGCAAAACTGTTGTCAGGGCGATCCCGGGGCCTGCGACATCGCGCCAACCATCTGTTGCCCACCGGCACGGGAGACGACACCATGAGCATCACGATCTACCACAACCCCGCTTGCGGTACCTCGCGCAAGGTCCTGGGCCTGCTCCGGGACAGCGGCGCCGAATTCACCATCATCGAGTATCTGAAAACGCCTCCCGGACGAAACGATCTGGTTTCGCTGATCGGCCGCATGGGGATGCAGCCGCGCGATGTGCTTCGCCGGCAGGGGACACCGTATGACGAACTCAACCTGAGCAATCCCGCGCTGACCGATGATCAGTTGATCGATGCGATGATGGCGCACCCTATCCTGATCAATCGTCCGATCGTCGTCTCGCCGCTCGGTGTCAAACTGTGCCGCCCGGCTGAATCCGTGCTGGACCTCCTGCCGCTGCGGCCCGCGCAATGAGCCAGCCACCCGCGCTGGGCATTTTCGAGCGGTTCCTCACCCTTTGGGTTGCGCTCTGCATCGTCGCCGGGATCGGCCTGGGGCAGCTAGCCCCCGGCGTGTTCCACGCGCTGGGCAACGCGACCGTCGCACAGGTGAATTTACCGATCGCCGTGCTGGTCTGGCTGATGATCGTGCCGATGCTGTTGAAGATCGACCTCGGCGCCCTGGCGCAGGTGGGCGAACACTGGCGCGGGATCGCCACGACCGTCGGCGTCAACTGGCTGGTCAAACCCTTCTCCATGGCGCTGCTCGGCTGGGTCTTCATCGCGCATCTGTTCCGGCCGGTCCTGCCGCCGGACCAGATCGATAGTTACATCGCGGGCCTGATCCTGCTCGCCGCCGCCCCCTGCACGGCGATGGTGTTCGTGTGGTCCAGCCTCGTGGAGGGCGAACCGCACTTCACCCTGTCGCAGGTCGCGTTGAACGACATGATCATGGTCGTCGCCTTCGCCCCGATCGTTGCGTTCCTGTTGGGACTGTCCGCGATCGTCGTGCCCTGGAACACGCTGATCCTCTCAGTGGTGTTGTATATCGTCGTCCCGGTGATCGTCGCCCAACTCTGGCGCCGCGCGTTGCTGGCCCGTGGCGGATTGCAGCGGGCGCTTCACCGGTTGGCCCCGCTGTCGCTGTCCGCGCTGCTGCTGACCCTGGTCCTGCTGTTCGGCCTGCAAGGCGAGCAGATCATTCGCCAGCCGCTGGTTATCGCCATGTTGGCGGTGCCGATCATCATACAGGTCTATTTCAACGCCGGACTGGCTTACTGGCTGAACCGCCGTCTCGGCGTCGAATGGTGCGTTGCCGGCCCGTCAGCCCTGATCGGTGCCAGCAATTTTTTCGAGCTCGCCGTGGCGGCGGCCATCGCTCTGTTCGGTTTCCAGTCCGGCGCCGCATTGGCAACCGTCGTCGGCGTGCTGGTGGAGGTGCCGGTCATGCTGTCCGTTGTCCACATCGTGCGGCGATCGAAAGGATGGTACGAACGCGGTGCATCCCGCTGAAACCGGAGCCGGAAGTCAAATAATGACCTGCCTGCTTATTCCGCAGGCGCGACGTGCCCAATTATTCCTGGAACGGAATCAGGCATTGGCGTGATTACCACCCATCTCCGGCACGGGCTGAGTTCTGCCGTTCGGCGCGGTTCAAGCCGGACGGTCCACGGATGTGCCGCACCGGGTCCAAACAGAGCCTTGCAAGCCCCGCGAAAAGTCCGAAACCCTTGGGGAATGCTGGTATCGGCGGGCAAAGGCTCAAGCCGCCGGATGTTCGATACGATCAAAGTCAGACGTGACAGAGTTCCCATTCGGAACAATACGCAAGCAGCATGCCAATTTCCTGCTGACATTGCTTGCCTCAATCCACAAGGGTCCACCGGCGTACCCGTTACGCGCGTCCGCTGACCGTCCGCGATTGCATCACCGCCTTGATCCGGTCCACCAACTGCGTCCCCGACACCGGTTTGCACAACAACGAGAACGCGCCGCTGATCGCCCCACCGACCGCCAGCGCGGCCCCATCGCCCGCGTATCCCGTCAACAGCACGGCCGGCAGATGCGGCCGCCGCTCATGCACCGCCTTGATCAGCACGAGTCCATCCATGTCCGGCATCGTCAGATCGGACACCAGCACATCCACTCGGCGCGCCGCATCCAGCAGTGACAAAGCAGCCGCCCCGCCGTCGGCCGACAAGACCGCGTAGCCGGCATCCTCCAACGACATCGTCAGCACGTCGCGCACGATCGGATCGTCATCGACCAGAAGCACACACTCCCTGTCGGCGTCATCAGGCTCCGCAACGGCACCCCGTACGGCCTCCGATGTTCCGGGAGCACATGGCAACCACAGGCTGACCCGAGTGCCCATGCCCGGGGCGCTGTCGATGACCAGGGCGCCGCCGCTCTGTTCCGCGAAGCCCTTCGCCATTGCCAGACCCAGCCCGGTCCCCTTCCCTGGTTCCTTCGTTGTGAAGAACGGTTCCGTTATCCGATCAAGCATGGCCCGATCCATGCCGGTGCCCGTGTCGCTGACCTCGATCCGGACGTATTGTCCTGGTTCCAGGCCGGAAGGGTCGCCTGCACGCACCGCCTCGGCCCGAGCTGCAAACGTCAGCGTGCCTCCGGCCGGCATCGCGTCCCGCGCATTGGTCGCCAGATTGACCAGCACGGTCTCCAATTGCTCGCGGTCGGCGAACAGGGACGGCAACCCCGGCGAGACATCCAGGCTACAGACGACCGAACCGCCCAGAGTGTGGCTCAGCACATCCGCCATGTCGGCCAACAACGCGGCGGCATCGACAAACTCCGCCCGCAGGTCGCCTCGCCGCGAAAAAGCCAACAACCGGCTGGTGATCGCGGCCCCCCGCCGGGCCGCATCGATCACCGTGCGCGCATTGCGCAGCACGCGCTCAATGTCCAACGGACGGTTCTCGATCAGCGCCGCGCCGCCCGCCACGGCCTGCAGCACGTTGTTGAAATCATGGGCGATGCCGCCGGCGAGTTGACCCAATGCCTGAATTCTCTCGCCATGGGCGGCGCGCTGCTGGGCGGCCTCCCGAGCTGCCACTTCCTCCTGAACCCGCTGTTCCAGGCCGGCGTTGATCTGTTGCTGAATCACCAGCAGCCGCTTTTCGGCGTCGATATCCTGGAAGATACCCAACACTTCCTGGACCTGACCGCGTTCCCGCCGCAACGGAACGCTGGCGACCCGAAACCATGTTTCGGTGCCGTCGTGATCGCGAAACAGAAACTCCTGACCCGGCAGCGTGGTTTCGCCCAGGCGCAACGCCCGCCGGATCGGATAGTCCTCCGGCGCCACGCGCTTGCCATCCGTATCATAGCCAATCCATTCGCCACGCGGTGCCGGCACCATCGACTGGATAACCGGTCCGTTGAGACGTTGCATGGCCGCATTGCCCAGGACGACCCGCCCGGTCCGATCGACAATGCCGACGGCGGCCGGCAGAATCTCGACGATCTCCGACAACCGGTTCCGTTCGGTTTCCAGCATTGCGATCAGCCGGTCGCGTGCCGTTTCCGCCTGATACCGCGCGGTCACGTCCATGGTGATGCCGACCATGCGAATGGGGTGCCCGTCCGCGTCCCAAATGGTCTGGCCGCGGCTGAACAGCCGGCGAAGCGAGCCGTCGGGCAGTACGACATTGAATTCGATGGTGTAAGGATGGTCCGGCAACTTCAGCGCGGCACGCATTGCATCCAACGCGCCCGGCAGGTCATCGGGATGCACGACACGTTGCCAGTCGGCCGGGGTCGGGCCGTTCGGTTTCGGCTCCAGACCATGCAGGTGCCAGTTATGCTCGCTCCAGGTAAGGGTATGGTTTGTGATATCCCAGTCCCAGATGCCCAGGTTGGCGCCTTCCCGCACCAGATCCAGCCGCTGCTGATTGGCCCGCAGGCCGGCTTCCGCCCGCCGCTGATCGGTGACATCGATTTGATTGACGAGTGCGAGGGTCCGGCCGGAGACCTGCACCGGGGCGACCGCGATCAGCATATCCCGCGCGCCGCGCTGGCCGACGATGCGGGTTTCATAGCTAAAGGTCTTGCCTTCGCCGACCGACCGGCAAAGATTCTGGATCTGTTCCTTGCTCAATTGAGCGGCGAAATCGGTCATCGGACGGCCGCGAAAGTCCTCAACCGTAAATCCCAGGCTGGCAGCCGCGATCGCATTGCTATCGACCACCTGCGTGGTTTCAGGATCGAGCAAGATCGTCCCGCCCGGGGATTGCTCGAACAGAATGCGGAACCGTTGCTCGCTTTCCGCCAGGGCGCTGGCGGTTTGCCGCCGTTCGGCGGCGGCGTTGAACAAGGCGGATGCCACCGCGTCGGTTTCCGGCAGGCCGGTCGGCACCAACGCCGACTCGATGTCATGGTCATGCGCCGCAAACCACCGAAGCTGCTCGATCGGACGCGTAATGCCCCTCGCCGCCACCATCGCCAGCAACAGGCAGACGCTCAGCACCGCCGTGCCCACCAGAATGGCGGTGATGATCGCGTCCCACATCGGGGCGAAGATCGTGTCCTCCGGGGCACCGACCAGCACCGTCCAGTCGAACGGAGCCACATGGGTATAGATGGCGACGGCCGGAACGCCCTCCAGCGTGGGCGCGAGGGTGGTACCCTCCGGATGCGCCCGCACCTCGGACCACAAGCCGGGAACGACAGGTGACCCCACGAAGTGATCCCCGTTGGGAACGCGCGCCACGACCGCCCCGGCCGTATCGGCCAATGTCAGGACCGTGCGAGGTGGCAGGTATTGCTGTTGGATCAGGTCCCCGAGAACCGACACCGGCAACCGGACGAACAGATCGTAAATCACGTTACCGTCGCGGATGACCGGGACATCGACGCTGAAGCCGAGAATACCGGTGAAATGGCCGACATGCAGATCTGTGATCACCGGTTTGTGGGTTTCGAAGACCTGCAAGCCCCGAGCGCTCGCATTACGCCGCACCGGGCTGTTCGGCGCTTGACCCGGTAAACCGAATAACCGCCGAAGCTGATGATCAGGCGTGACGATCCCCAGCAGGCTTCCCGGCGGCAGCCGGGCAAAATAGATCTCCGCCTGTTGATCAAACTCACTCAGGTCGTTCCGCGACAATGCCGGCGACAGCGCGAGAGTTTCCAACGAAGCAATCCGAAGCTGCAGGTCGCGCTCGACGGCAACGGCGGTGCCGCGCGCGATCGTCCGCAAACCATCATAAATCGTCTGACGCTCGGCCTGGTAATCCACGTATTCGCGGGCGACGCTGAAGCCAATCAGCGGCACAACGCTGGCAACAACCAGCAACAGCAGCCGGGACCGTAACGGCAGCCGCCGCGGCCAGCGCTGGCCGCGCGGCCCCGAGAGGTCGCGCTCCAAACTTAAAGTCGCTGCCTCATTAGCAGCAGACTCGTTGTTTGCGTCCATAGGGGGCGCCACGCTGCTCCTTGCTTCCGTATCTGACCTAAGTCACTACCTCGGATGCAATCAAACGCAACGGAATTCTGCTGGCGGCCCCGCGCTATCACACTCATTTAGGTGATATCAGGAAGTCTGCACAATTAGACTCGATAATGTATTATATTCGATGACATCTCATTCGACTGCCGCCATGGCGCCACGCTGATAAGTGGACGGCACCCCTTCAAACGCCGATTTGGCACGCTTGCCCAGCCACCAGCCCATCGCGGGCGGAACCGTGACGAAATCCGGATCGGCACCGAGTTTCTGTGCCGCGTCCAGCGCCCAGTTCGGGCTGTAGAGCAATTCCCTGGCGAGGGCGATGAGGTCGGCTTTACCGGTCTGGAGAATGGCCTCGGCCTGGTCGGCATGCACGATATGGCCGACCGCCATGGTCATCATGTCAGCTTCGTTCCGGATCTTCTCGGCGTATGGCACCTGGTAGCCGTAGTACTTCGCCCGCACGCTGTCCATGGGAGAGCGTTCCAGGATGCCGCCGCCGCTGCAATCGATGACATCGACGCCCTTCAATTTCAGTTCGCGCGACAGGGCGACGCTCTGCTCCGGCCCCCAACCGGCATCGTCCTCGCACGACAAACGCATGAACAGCGGCTTTTCGGCCGGCCAGTTGGCGCGGACGCATTCCGCGACCTCCAGGGCGAAGCGCATGCGGTTGCTGTCGGAGCCGCCGTATTCGTCGTTGCGCCGGTTGGCGACGGGGGAGAGGAACTGGTGGACCATGTATCCGTGGGCGCCGTGAATCTCGAGAACCTCGAACCCGGCCTTGTCGGCGCGGGCGGCGGCATCGCCCCAATGGCTGACAAGGTCAGGGATCTCGTCGCGGCTGAGGGCGCGCGGGGTGGGCATGCGGTCGCTGTGCCCGATGGCGCTGGGGGCGATCAGGTCCCAGCCGTCCCAGTCGAACATTTCGGGATGGTCTTCGGTCAGCGGCTGCTGGCCCTCCCAGGGGCGGGTCAGCCGGGCCTTGCGGCCGGAGTGGCCGATCTGGATGGCCGAGGTGGCGCCCTGCGATTTAATGAAGTCGGTGATGCGCTTCAGGCCGGGGATGAAGTCGTCCTTCCAGAGGCCCAGATCGCCGACGGTGCCGGCGCCGCGGCGTTCGACCTTGGTGGATTCAACCATGACCAGGCCACAGCCGCCGGCAGCATATTTGCCGGCGTTCATCAGGTGCCAGTCGGTGGCGAAGCCTTCCTTGGCGGCATACTGGTGCATCGGGGCGAGGACGACCCGATTGCGGATTGTGACGCTTCTGATTTGCAACGGGGTGAACAACAAAGGCTTCGACATGGTGCTGGTTCCTACTGGACGTTGCACCATGAGTAGCCGGGTTGGTCGGGTTGGACCAGATCCGGGCGGTCAGTCTGGAACGATCAGGCGGATGGCCGGAAAGTAGTCACGAACGCAAGCCGCATCACGGGTAAGCAAAGGGCAATTGCATTTCAAAGACTGGTCCGCCGACGGCACGTTATGAAGCGGCCGCAGGAGGCATTTTTTGAAGGCGAGTGAGCGCGCCTCCACCCAACCGGAACGCTTTGGCCGATAAACCGCGACCGGACAACAACTCCGGTCTTATCTCGCTTCGGATTGGGCAACCAAACCTCGGAGGATACGGCCCCTGTGCGCGCGGTGCCGGTGCGGCATCCGGCCGATCTACCGGTCAAAGAGTCAATGATATCAAGGATGGCAAATGATAAGATTCGGGGGCGAGCGGCTGCGTCGCCGAGGTTCGAACGCCTGCGATCACCCCGGCGCACGACGGCGAGCGGTGCCCGGTCATCATTTTCCATCCTTGATATCACGGATTCATAACCACTTGACTGCTTGTTGAACGCGTCACAACGCTTCTGGTTGGAGCACGCCTCGCGGCAAGTGGCCCTGGGACACGATCCCGGCAGGGTTGAACTCTCAAAGGCGACAGCCCTGCGGGTAAGCCGGGCGTTACGCCGAACCGTGGCATGGGCAAATATGGAACAATCTGTCCACCCGGTGCGGGGTACCACCTCGGGTTCGATAACGCCTATCAGGGTTCCCGCGGCACCCTGCCAAGTCGATTTCGGCCTGCCGGTCAATCTCGCTGAGGTCGTTCAGCGACAGCGCGGGAGACAGCGAGAGCGATCTCAAGCGAAGCAGTCCACACCGACAGGTCGCGCTTAACAGCGACCGACGCACCGGGATTCGCGATATCACACCTATTTAGGCAACACCTCGCAATTTGCGCTATTAAAATAAACCAATGCCATTTTGGAACCGTCTTATTCTACTGCCGCCAATCCTACAGCCGGGACTCAGTTGGACTTGCGGACGCCCGCATGCTCAGTCTGCAACGATCCGCTGCGGCGCTTTCTCACGCCGCCAATCATCACCACACCAGCACCCAGCAGTGCCAGCGTTGTCGGCTCAGGCACCGAACTTAACGAAGTTGAAGAGCCCAACACATTCGTAGCCGCGGTCAAGTAGACCAGGGTTTGATTAGCCACACCATCCACAGGAGATAGTTCGGCAATGGTTTGACCACCCAGACCCGTCCAGGAACCATTTTCGATATTGGTCAGATAGCCCGTTGCCACCGCCTGCAATCCCGAATCATCAGGAGTAAAGGAGGCAGCCGCGCCATACTCGGTTTCCCAGATCGCAAGTTGAACCGCGGCGAAATTGCCGCCGTTGGCGATCAGGGCATTGATATCCGTGATTTTACTGTCACCCGTAATGCTGGATGTTCCCCTGAGGTTTGGGTTGACCAATGGGTTGACGTTGGTGATGTAACTACCGCTGGATAACAGCCAGTCAGCCAAGTCCACGCAGTATGCCTGGATGGTGTACGACCCGTTCAGGCCGATCAATCCTGCTCCGCCATACTCATTGTCGATGGCCAGGGCGGCATCAGTGACGTGAAGGTTCTCACCGCCACCGAGGCTGTATCCGTTGTAACTGAAGGTGTCAGCGTGCGCGTGACCGGCGAAGCCGGCGCCGGCCATGAAACCAGCGAAAATGGTTGTGATTACACGGATACGCATTGCCGAAACCTCCTGTTGCATGAGCGTATCCTCGCGGCCGAGACAACCGATTGTCAACATAATTATTCCAAAAAATTCAACATTGGTATATATATTATTCGTTTTCAGATAGATTCGTCTCAAAAGACTATTATCAATAAAATTTGATATCAATTTTTCGTGTTGCATCAATAATAGCACGATGATGGCGGACGTCGCCTGACACGGACATGAAGCCGCCGCGAGAACGCAAGGGGGGAATATTCGCGAGTCTTTCGTGGCCATCGCGTACGACGCTGAGTGGTATGGCCGCGTGGTCCATAGCCCGCGGCACGGTCCGCTTCGCCTGCCATGATGGGGTGAGCCGCCGCCGAAACGACGAGTCGTCAAACCGAAATCGTCCCTGCCGCGAATCCGGCCGGCGGTTTCGCGTGGACACGCGTTCGAGTCACACGCCTCGGCCGGCGCGATAACCAGGGCGATCACGTGTGGAATTCTTCAACTGCGCCATGCGCGAGGAACGGCCAGAAGCAGACGTGCCCCGCACTGTCACAACGAGTCAGCCGATCCGGTTATCCAGGCACGTCGCCGGTTCGCCTAACCTGGCATCCCCAACCGTTCCGACACGATCCGAGCGCCGTCGGCCATCGCCTTCAGTTTCGCCCAGACGACATCCTCGGCCACCTTGCCGCGGCCCGCGGATGTGTCGAAGCCGCAGTCGGTGCCTGCCATCACACGGGTCGGGTCACCGACGACCTGGATCACGCGTTCCAGCCGATCGGCCACGACCTCCGGATGCTCGACGAAATTCGTCAGCGGATCGATCACCCCGGCGACGATGATCTGGCCGTCGTCCAGGGGCAGATCCTTCAGGCAGCGGTATTCGTGAGCGTGGCGCGGGTTGGCGAACGGCAGCACCCAGCCGCCGACCTTGGCGCGGGCAATCGCGGGCAGGATGTCGTGCAGGTCGACATCGCAATCGTGCGGTCCCTCGTAGTTGCCCCAGCAGGCGTGGATGCGGACGCGGTCCCGCGGAACGTTGACCAAAGCCTCGTTGATCGTTCCCACCACCCGTTCGGCGAAGTCGATAAAGTCACCCAGCGGACGGTCCTGGAATGAAACGTGACGCTCCAGCGCCAGATCCGGAGCGTCGATCTGCAACAGGAATCCGGCCCCGACGATCGCCTCGTATTCCACCCGCAGGGCCTGCCCGAGTGCGTGGAGGTAAGCGTCTTCGGTGTCGTAATGTTCGTTCAACAGGGCGGCGGCGATGATCCCGGGAGACGGCGCGGTCATGAACGGTTCGGCGAAGCCGCCTTCTACCTCGGACAGTGTCGCCCGGAATTCGTCGCATTCGGCTTTCACCAGGGCGGGGTCCAGATAGGACACGGCACCGATCGCTTTCGGCAACGCGCCGCGATTGCTGACCGACCGTTTGACGCCGTCCTGTTCAGCGGCCCAGGCGCGGTAGCCGGGATATTTGACGACGTCTGCCATCGGCCGGCGCACCCAGCTTCCGCCAAAGCCGGTCATGCGGCGGCGGACATACAGGAAGAACGCCTCCCGCTGCTGTTCACCGTTGTTGCCGACGTCGATTCCGGAGGCAATCTGTTGCCGCACAACGTGGCGCGTCGCGACCTTGCCGGCGGCCTCCAACGCCGCTTCGTCGATGGTTTCGCCCTCCGCCCGACGCGCGTACATTTCAGTCAGCGCCGCCGGCCGCGGCAGGCTGCCGGTGTGGGTGGTCAGAATTCGATCCGTGCTGCCAAGCATCAGAGCGCGCTTTCCAGGAACGTGTTGTAGCCGAACAGGCCGACCGCGCCGCCGGTGTGCAGGAACACGATGGTCTGCCCGGCCGCCAGTTCGCCTTTGCGGATCAGGTCGATCATGCCGGCCATCGCCTTGCCCGAGTAAACCGGGTCCAGCAGGATGCCTTCCTCCTGCGCCAGCATGCGCACCGCCTCGCCCATGCCCTCGGTGGGGATGCCGTAGCCGGCGCCGACATAGTCGCAATTGGCCACGACCGATTCGCGCGGCACGCCGCCTTTCATACCGACGTATTCGGCGGTGGCCAGGGCGAGTTTATAGACGTTCTCCTCCTGCCGGTCGCGCGGCAGACGAACGCCGATCCCCAGCACGGGGACGTTGGCGTTCATGCCCTCTAACCCGACCACCAGACCCGCATGGGTTCCGGCGCTGCCGGTCGCGGTGACGATGCGGTCGATCCGCAGGCCCATCTCGTCAGCCTGCTGCATCAGTTCCTGGGCGCAGGACACATACCCCAGCGCCCCGACCTTGTTCGATCCGCCACCCGGAATGACATAGACCGCCTGCCCTTCCGCCCGCAGTTCAGCGCCATATTTTTCCGCCTCGGCGTTCATGTCGGTGCCGCCGGGGCGATATTCGATCTTACAGCCGAACAGCTTGTCCAGCAGCACGTTGCCGCTGCCGAGGTAGTCCCGGTCGTTGGTGTCGATCCGATGCTCCAGCAACGCCGTGCAGGTCATGCCGAATTTGCGCGCGACAGCGGCGGTCTGGCGCACATGGTTGGATTGCACCGCGCCCTGGGTGACGATGTGGGTGGCGCCCTGCGCCCTGGCCTCGCCGATCAGCCATTCCAACTTGCGGACTTTGTTGCCCCCGGTCGCCACCACGGTGCAGTCGTCGCGTTTGATCCAGATCTCCGGCCCACCCAGGGTGCGGGTCAGGTTGTCCAGCCGCTCCAGCGGAGTCGGGGCGGGAAAAAGGCGGACCCGCGGGAATCGGGCGAGATGCATGGGCGTGCTCCTGGGTGCGTCGGTTTCGAAGTGTGACTTATGTTTAAGTTCCTCCATCCCGTCCGATACGGCAATGTGTGGTCTTGGACACGTATAAGAACGGCAACAGGAAGGATCACGACCATGCACATCATCCATCGGCGCGGCTGGGAGGTCTCGGAACGCCAGGTGACTCCCGAACACGTAGTTTTGAAGCGCCGCTCGCTGTTGGCCGCCGCCGGTGCGATGACCATCCTGCCGGCACTAACGGCCAAGGCGGACGCCAACTCGGTGCCGGCATTCGCTCCAGGGCGTGCTCTGACTGAGGAAAAATATGCCACGACCTACAACAATTATTACGAATTCGGCGAGAGCAAAAACATCTGGCGGGACGCTCAGGCGCTGAAGCAACGGCCCTGGACGATCAAACTGGACGGCATGATGGCAAAGCCGCGCACCATCGACATCGACGATTTGCTGAAACAGGTCTCGACCGAGGAACGCATTTACCGGCACCGCTGCGTCGAGGCCTGGGCCATGACGGTTCCCTGGACCGGCTTTCCATTATCTCAGCTTCTGAAGATCGCGGAACCGCTGTCGTCCGCCAAATATGTGGTGTTCGAAACCGCGCAGGACAAAACAATGTCCGGCCTGAACGCGCCGTTTTATCCCTGGCCCTATGTGGAAGGCGTGACGATTGACGAGGCCGCCAACGACCTAGCGTTCATTTCGACCGGGCTGTATGGCAAGCCGTTGCCGCCGCAAAGCGGCGGGCCAATCAGATTGACCCTGCCATGGAAATACGGCTTCAAGTCGGCCAAGGCGATCGTGAAAATTACCTTCACCGACAAGCGCCCGAAAACGTTCTGGGAAGAAATCGGCCCGTCGGAATACGGTTTCTGGGCGAATGTGAACCCCGCCGTCGCGCATCCGCGCTGGAGCCAGGCGTCCGAACGTCTGCTCGGCAGCGACGAACGGGTGCCTACACAAATTTTTAATGGGTACGCCGAACAGGTAGCTGCGTTATACTCCGATCGGAAGTCCGAGAAGTTATTCATGTGATCGCTCAACGCGCCCTGGCCGTGCTCGCTGCCGCCCTGCTTGTCGCCGCCGTCGGTATCGCGACGTTCGGGGCGGAAAGCATATCGCTCGGCCGGGCGTTGTATCTGTTCGATCACGATATCCTCGATAAGCTCCCGGCTTGGTCGGGCCGGGTTTTGGGCAACTGGGTATGGACCGCTATGATCCAGCCCATGCTGGTGCGCCCTGCCTGGCTGATCCCGGCCTCCGTAGGGATTATTTGCGCCGGACTGTCGCTGTCTCTGTCCAACCGCAAGACGACGCACCGGTCCCACCGCCGTAGCTGACCGGCACCGATTGGCCGGTCAACAAAACGTTTCGCATTGCGGAGGGACGTGGTCTAATCGTCACCGCATGTCACTTACCCCGATCGCCCCTGACCTTCCGGCCCAGCCGGTCAAAACCGCGAGTGTCAGCCGGGCGCTGGCCGGGGCGTTTGCCTGCCTGATTTTGCTGGTGACCGCGGCGACCGGCCTGGCCGTGTGGGACGGACGCCAGACAGCGATCCGGACTTATGAAGACCGGCAAACGCGTCTGGGCCTGGTTCTCGCCGAACAAACCGGCAGGGCGCTCCAGGCGGTCGATCTGGTGGTGGCCGCGACAGTCGATCAGCTCCAGGCCAGTGGCATGACAACCTCCGGCGCGCTGCGTGACAGCCTGGCAACCGAGGCATTCCACACAGAACTACGCCAGAAATTACGCAATCTTCCGCAACTCGACGGGCTGACCATACTGGACGCCGACGGGCACGTGGTGAACACATCCTGGTATTGGCCGTCACTTGGAACAGATCTGACCACCACCGATATTTATCGCCACTTCCGCACTGCGACGGATAACGAACCATACCTTAGCAGTCCGGGAAAAGGTCGGCTGAGTGCTACCTGGACAGTACTCTTGGGTCGCCGAATCGCCGATCGCGACGGAAACCTGGCCGGCATCGTGACCGCCACGATTTCGCTCAATTATTTCGCGGACTTTTTTGCCTCCGTTGACAGTGACGGGAGCAGCCTGATGACCTTGCTTCGGCGCGACGGCACATTTCTGGTCATTTATCCGCCTGCGCCTACGGCCATCGGAGGGCGATTACCCGCGAAATCGCCATGGTACACCGTTCTGGCGGCCGGAGGCGGTGTCTACAAAACCGCGGGCATCCTGAATGGCGGCGCGGCACGGTCCACCTCGGTCAGGCCGATTCGCGATTATCCGCTGGTGATCGATGTCGGCACGGATGAAGAAATCGCGCTGGCCGATTGGCGGCGTCAGACCCTGTATATCGGTTTGGGGGCGGCGGTCGTTGTCGGCACCCTGTTGGGACTGTTTCAACTGCTGCGACGGCAATTCCAACGCCTGACGAACAGCGCGCGCGATTTGAGCGAATCCGCGACAGCACTACGGACCAGCGAGGCAGACCTGGCAGCCAAATCCCGGCTGCTGGAGACGACGATGCAATACATGAACCAGGGCCTGGTTATGATCGCGCCCGACCTTACAATCGCGGCCTGGAACCCGCGTGCCACCCAACTGCTCGGACTTCCAAAAGAATTTCTGGTGGGCCGGCCCCATATCGATGCCGTGACCGATTATCAGTGGTCCACCGGTGAATTCGACACCGCCAGCGACGACCTGAAGACCCTGATCCGCAAGGGCGGTATCGTCATGAAGCCGCATGTTTACGAACGAGTCCGCCCCAACGGCCGTGTCCTGGAAGTCCATAGTACGCCCACCCCGGACGGTGGCGTTGTCCGAACCTATTCCGATATCACCGACCGCAAGCGTGCCGAAGAGCGTGCCGCCACCGCCCGGGATCAGGCCGAGGCCGCCCGCCTGTTGGCGGAAAAGGCCAATCAGGCCAAGACAGAATTCCTGGCTAACATGTCACATGAGATCCGAACGCCGTTACACGGCATCATCGGGATGAACGACCTGCTGTTGCGATCCGGCCTTGATACCGCACAGCACGATTACGCCACAGCCATTCGCGATTCAGCCGGTGCCCTGCTCAGTATCGTTGACGACATCTTGGACATTTCCAAACTCGAAGCAGGAAAATTGGAGCTGGAGTGTGTCGACTTCCATCTCGGGGACACAATCCGATCTGCCGCGGCGCTGCTGGCGCCGTCAGCACAGGACAAGAGGCTGAAACTGGAGTGTATCGTTAGTCCCGCGGCGGACCGGCAGGTCAATGGCGACCGGTTCCGGCTGCGCCAGGTGTTGCTCAATCTTATCGGCAACGCGGTCAAATTCACCGAAACCGGACATGTACGCATCCGAGCCGCGGTCGAGGGCTCGATGATCCGGATCGACGTTGAAGACAGCGGCATCGGCATGGCGCCGGAGACGCTCGAACGGCTGTTTCAGAAATTCGCCCAGGCTGACAGTTCGACATCCCGTCGCTTTGGCGGCACCGGGCTGGGTCTGGCCATCAGCCGCGAATTGACCGAGCTGATGGGCGGCCGCCTGTCGGCGCACAGCCGGGTTGGCACCGGCAGTGTGTTTTGTGTGCTGCTCCCGGCCGTCGATGCGATCGGCCAGGCACCGGCGATGGCCGGGGACAGCGAACCGGAATCCACGGTGCGTCCGCTGCATATCCTGGTTGCCGACGACAACGCGATCAATCAACGGCTGATGACGGCGCTGCTGACCGGCGCCGGTCATACCGTAACGGTCGCAGGGGATGGCCGCAAAGCCGTCGAGGCGGTGACCCGGGAACAATTCGATGTCGTGCTGATGGACATCCAGATGCCGTTGATGGATGGTATCAAGGCAACCAACCATATCCGGGCCATGCAACCGCCGCGTCGGGACGTTCCAATTGTTGCTCTGACCGCCGATGCGCTGGAAGGATCGGCGGAACGGTATCGCGCCGCCGGGATGGATGGCTATCTGAGTAAGCCGTTATCGGCTCCGCTTTTGTTTAGGATGTTGAATGATATGACCAACAACGGGGGGCGACCGAAATATGCCACGGCCGACGCCATGCCGGCACTGGATGAGTCGGTCATCGAAACGCTGAGCAGCTTTATGAAGCCGGACCAGTTGCAAGCCTTACTGACCGAGTCGCTGGACGACATGGAAGCACGGATTGTGCGCCTGGGCGGCCTGCTGGCGGCGTCAGACGCGGCGGCGGCGGCAAAGGAAGCACACGATCTGGTTTCGGTCGCCGGCAATTGCGGTGCGACGGCCCTCAGTGGTTTGGCGCGCGATGTCGAGCGGGCCTGCAAACAGGGCGCACTCCTGGACGCGAGCGAAGGGTTCGCGCATCTGCAACAGATCGCAACCGGAGCATTTGCCGCGCTGGCCAGCATCCGCGACGCAATGGCGGCAGCATAAGCGTCGCTTGCCCTTTCCGAAGCCAGGCCGGACGGTTACGCTGCCCTGGCGGAAGCGCGCCATCTGCGGCGTCATGCCGGGCTACCATAACACGAGGGGAACAGCATGTCTGAATCATTGCCGGTCGTCGCCCAAAAGGGCTCCTACAAGATCGAGGTCGAGGCCGGAAAATCCTATTGGTGGTGTTCTTGCGGCAAGAGCGGCAAGCAGCCGTTTTGCGATGGTTCGCACAAGGGTTCCACATTCTCGCCGCTGAAATTCGATGCCGAGGAAGCCGGCATCGTCTCGTTCTGTGGTTGCAAGGCGACCGGTAAGTCGCCGCGCTGCGACGGATCGCACAAGAACCTGCCGTAGGGGTTCGATACCGCCCGGCTTCGGACGGGCGGTCTTCGTTTCTATATCATTTGACGGAGATGTTGCATGAACCGAGCGGAACTGACTGAGAAGATACTGGACGTAAAGCGCGAGAAGGATTGGAGCTGGCGTTATATTTGCGAGCAGATCGGTGGCATGTCCGAGGTTCTGATCGTTGGCGCCCTGCTTGGCCAGATGAAGCTGGTGAAACCGCTGGCCAGGAAGGCCGCCGACCTGTTCGGATTGAGCGCGACGGAAGAACGGATGCTGAATGAGGTGCCCCACCGCGGCACAAACATGCCGCCGACCGACCCGTTGCTGTATCGGTTCTATGAGTTGCTGATGGTCAACGGTCCCGCCTGGAAAGCGCTGATCGAAGAGGAGTTCGGCGATGGCATCATGTCTTTTCACACATTCTGATTTTTAGGCACCAAACGCAAGGAAGGAAGCCCCCTCCGGGCGGGGTTCGCACTGACCTCGGCACTATCTTGAGTTGTGGCCACTCGGGGGGCGGAAACGGCGTGCATCTCCAAAATTTCGGCAATGACCTCATCGAGGGCGGCACCGGCGAAACCAGCTTCTCCGCGAAGCTTGATTAGCTGTCCGACCATTTCGAAAAAGTCCGGGGTGATCCGACGGTGGTGTTCGGCCATTGCGTCCACCGTCCTCCGCATGGCCTTCAGTTGGGATTTGTCCCCTAGTTTGAAGTACGCGGCCCGACCTAAATCAAGGTAGTATCTGCATGAGGTGTCCGGCTTTTTGTGGCCGAGCGCCTGTGCAATCTCCACCAGCACCGTGTTCTCGACGGTCTGGTCCCAGCGGAACATGTTGTCAGCGAAATACTTCGCCCAAAGGCGCTGCGCCAGGCTGGTGGCGAAATAGGCCCGGAGCCGTTGGCCACTGCCCTCGACCGAAGAGGCATTAAAGGCTTTCTTGACGAGGTTACCAATCGCCCTGGCCTCCATTCCCTCCTTGGTCTTCTCGGAGAGGAACATCTGCGGCGGTCCCGGCTGGGAAACCGCGTTGCGCCAGCGTCGAAGCTGACCAAATCGAACATCCCAAACGCCGATGGTGATGAGGTCTCGCACAAGGTCGATCGGAAAGGGTGCACTCCGGGTGACGTTGCCCTTGCCTGTGACGTCGACGAAGATGTGCAGGCGCCCAGCCCGGTCCAGCCGATCCAGGCCACCCAGGATGGCCTGCCGACCGGGTTCCCACTCCGCGGTGGAGTCGAGGCCTTTGTAAACGGGATTCCATCCAGCCCTCCGGGCCTCCTCGACGAAATCGGGCGTTGGAATGCGAATGCGCTCCTTGGCGAGAGCAACCTCCAGTGCGCGGGGGATCAGATTGGCCACCTCGTCCGCCCGAAGACCGGCCTCCGCTTCAACCCTGCCGATCAGCCAGTCGCGGTCACCGAGCGTCTCATTCTCGGAATGGTTCCGCAGGTAGGTCAGAACGGCACTGACGGCGGAATCGTCCGGGATTGGGCGCTTGGTCGTGTCGCAGCCTAAGGGTTCGGCGCAGGCCCATTCCCGATAGCCAGTCGACGAGCGCCGTTCGGGCGTCATGCTAAACTGGCGAGGTGATGGCCCAACCCTGTCGGCGCGACATGTGAGGGGGCCTGCGGTGCTGACCAGATCGGTCTTAAGATGGTTGGACGCCTGCGCCTTGTCGTAAAATGTGAACACGACCGCGAGTCTGCGGTTGATCCGGTCCTCGCCCATGGGCTTCTTGTTCTCGTCGGAATCCTTCTGCCATTTTTCGAGAAGAACCTTCCGCTCGCGCTTCAACTCCTGCCGCCAGTCAATCAGTAATTGGTCATTCACCCGGTCCCACCGCAGCCCACGTTGGTCCAGGTATGCTTTCCATTGCCGCAGGATATACGCCTCGTCTCGCATTGAGGAGATCGCCACTCGCTTGAAGCGATGCGACCACCCGAAAAAGCGAAGCAATGGCTCGCAAATGGTGCCGTCGCGCTCGCAGACAATCGGAAGGCCGTTAGAACTTTCCCCTGACCACATGAAGCCATCCGGCGCAAAAAGCAGGCGGTACTGCATGGCATCTCACTTTTGTTTCTTGGTCACGAACAGCCATGTTTTTTCTTGATGCTGTTACATTCACAAAGCAAAACCACGAAATTACTCTACAGAGATTTGGTTTATCATATCGATGATGCCCAACTCACTGCCTGGAATACTACGAGGCGGGCGCTGAACGACCATCTCGGTCGGTCGGCTAGGCGTTGCTACTTCCACCAGCCAGACAGGATCGATTGCCACGGATGGCCCAGGAGCGGCAAATGCGGCCTCATCAGACATGGACCGTCAAGACACGCGCTGCTCATGACCGCAGAGCAGGGTATCCCGATAAGTTTCAGTCACGCGCTCCCAAATGTTCGGGTATGCACGACGTACCTCATCCAAGAGGTACGTCGGTTCAACAATGAGGACGCTCATGGCGTCAATGAGGTAAGCAAGCGCGCATTCCAGGTCGTATTGGTGGTTGGCGAGTTCGTCGAACTCGTTTGCGTCGCGCACGGCTACAGTGGTGCTGGTCATTACTTACCTCCATTGTTGGTTAGAAGAGTGTGCAATCTTGTGACTCGGCTCAGTGCCCGAGGGGGATCGCGAACAGCCTTCTCGGCGGCGGCGACGTCGCCCACCATGACGATCTGGCGGACCGCTCGAGTTACGGCTGTGTAGACGAGGGTTCGGTCGAGGAGAGCGCTCGGCGCTATTGGTACAATCACGCGGTTCCACTGGCTTCCTTGGGCCTTGTGGATGGTGATGCCGAAAGCCCGCTGGATGCGCTCCACGATGTCGGTCTCAGTGAGGTAGTGAGTCCGGCCGTCTATCACGGCTTCAGCCCAGACGATCTCCCTGTCTCCTCGCAGACCGCTATCTGTTCCCATGGCCTGACCCAGAGGAACGACGTGGTCGTCGCCGTGCCCCTTGATCAGGTACATGGCCTCGGGGAACGCGCGGGTGATCATCCCGAGCGAACCGTTGTTGAGGTTCCGATCCCGATCGTTCACGATGAACATGATCGGGCAGCCTTCACAAAAGCCCGACAATCCGTTCCGGACATTGACCGCGGGCCGATCGGTGAGCCGGCGTTGGAACAGGTCTCTGTTGATTTGGAGGACGGTGCCAGGCCACTCGCGGCGTTCGCCCTTACTCGTGGCGAGGATCTGAACCTCGTTCTCATCCCCCTCGTGCACCACAAGTTCCTCGTAGAGACGCGCGATCACGTCAGCAACGTCGTCCATCGAGCAGGGCAGGATGCTAACGCCGACGCCTGGGCCTTCGTAAGGCGGGATCACGGGCCACGCCCCCTCCCGAATCGCTTGGCTGATCGCCGGGATGCCGGTCGATCCGTCCTGCCGATAGACCTGCGTCAGATGGCTGCGCGGCGCAGGAGACTCCGGTCGGCAGAGCAGATGGAACGTCAGTCCAGCGCCGATCGGAGGGAGCTGCATGTCGTCACCGACGAGGACGAGACGTCCGCCTGGGCCGATATTCCGCAGGATTCGGTAGAGGGTCGCGATGTCCAGCATGGACGCCTCGTCCACGACGTAGGACCGGGTGTCCGTTCGATTGCTCTTGTCGGTCTGCACCTTGTTACCGCCGCCGTGCAGGAATCCTGCGATGGTCATAGCCTTTCGCTTCGTGGCGTCGTGCATGCGCTTCGCCGCGCGACCCGCAAGGGCCATCTGCACGACTTGGCTTCCAAGCGCATCCAGCCCTGCGTTGATGGCCATCAGAATGGTAGTCTTTCCGACCCCGGCACCGCCGCTGATGACGGCGAACTGATGCTTCAGCGCCGTCCAGATGGCCTGCTTCTGCTCCAGGCCGAGCGGGTGGTTTTCGGCCTGCCACGCAGTGAGCGCGCGGGCGATCTTCTCGCGCTCCTGCGGACCGAAATCGACGTGATGAGCATAGAGAATGTCCTTCTGCGCGGGAACGTGCTGATCGGCGATCATGCCCCTCAGCCGTTGGGGGACATACTGCTCCATGAGCCAGGCACCTGACGTCTGGTAGAGGCCGCTCGATACATCAAGCAGCCAGCCGCCGCCCTGGTAGGGATTTCCATACGCCACCTTCACCGTCACCGTGGTGCCGACCACGTCTATCAGCACTACCTCGTGGCTCCAGTCAAACTGATAGAACTCGCGAGGAGCGGAATGAAAGCGCCGATTAGGGACCTTTGAGTTAGTCGTTCGCTTACAGCGGGCGGTTGTGCGAATCAGATCGGATTGAGTGGAAAAGAGCGGTATCGCTGACGCGCTCCGGGCGCCGACCGTGATGAGACATCCAGTCTGCGATAGGCCCGCAGTAGCGCGTCTTCGTCTCCCGCCAGCATGCCCAACGAGCCTTGGTCTTCTTCCAGCAACTCCTGTGGCGGCGCGACATCCGGATCCAAGCCGACCAGATAGGACACAGATGTGCCGAGCGCTTCAGCGAGTTTGAGCAGGCGCTGGCCGCGTGGAATTGACACATCGCCGACCCGGAGCTTGTCCAGAAAGTCATATGGCAACCCAGCATCGCGCAAAGCAGACTCGAGCGACACTCCCACTAGGCCTCGCCCTCTCCATCGAATCCTTTGGATAACAGGAATTCTTTAACAGTCATGGTTTCCTCCCATGGTGGTCGGGTGCCAGCCTTTCCGGTGCTCTCGCCAGCCGTTGATTGATCTCCGACAGCGACACGGGACGATACGCATCGTTCAACTCCAGCCGGAGCGACACGCCATTGACGTTTCCGCTCGACACGAATTCCGCCACGGCATGCCCTGCTTCGTGGATGGCCGAGATAGGTAATCATGCACAAGCAGGATGTTACGAACCAATTCATCAGGCTTTAGGCCGTCGCCGCCCTTTACGGAATGCATGTTTACATTCCTCGCCTCCCGGATCGTGGTCCAAAGAGGCTCGAAATCGTCGGGAAGTCGCGTTGCGCAAACCGAATTGGCAACCCGAAGGAGATCGGCGGCGTCGATGGTCCTGAACTTTGCGAACGGCGTGTCTTGGGTTGGATAATCCCGCGCTTCCCTGACGATCAGTAGGAAGGGGCTGACTTCGCAGATGAGGCTCTTGAGGCCGAGCTCGATAGCCTGATGGATGAGGGAGTGCGCGTTTTGAAGCTCTGCCTGCGAGCGTTTCCAGAACGTCTCCGTTTGTCTTTTTAGGTCATCCTCGGTCCAAACCACATTCCCTTCGGATTCGGCGTTGTGCGCTGCCGCTTCCGCTATCGCTTGGTCGTGCTGAATCTGGATCGAAAGCGCCACCTCCCACGCAAGGTTAAGCAGGTTGATTGAGCGGGCTTTAAAGGTATCTGCGGTCGGCAAGTCGGTAATCATCCCAAGCCCCCCTGCACGCCTGCCTTTTTAAAGGATATGCCGCCTTTGAAATCGCTGAGCCCTTCCGCCCGAAGAACAAGCCGATTAATGGGATTGCAGCGATATGGCAAATATCGCGTGCCGGTCGACTTACCATAAAAGGGCTTAGGCGGTACCGGCAATTTCGATACGGCTGTCCACTTATGAAACCTTCACTTCCGGCGCGCAACGGCCGCAGATCCCATATGTCCGCTCTGGGTCGACACCGGCCAATCAATGAGCGCCAAACGAACGGCAGGTTCCCAGGCTCACACGCTCCGAACCTGCCATTCAGCTGTCGGCCAAGCCATGCCGCCCCATCGTGGCGGTTTGCCCACCCAAAACGGCGCGCGCGAAGTGCGCCATGGGCGGCACCTCCTGGTCGCGGCTCCTTCTAAACTGCCTCCGAATGGTTTGGAGTTGCATTCTGCTGAGCGTTATGTCACCGGGTGACCTATGGCATGGACAGAATCAGAGGCGCATGCGATCCAGGATGGTCAGCAGGCGGCCACGCGGCGTGGGGTTGTCCCTTCCGGCTTGGCCCCGAAACCCCGCCGAGCGTGGATCGAGGGCTACGCGCGTGGCTGGGCTGCGGTCGGAAGCCCTGGCACAATCGACGCCGCCGAATGCCGTCCATCTGCGGCAGACTGGCGGGCGGGCTGGAACGCTGGGATCAAGGTCGCGCGCGATGTAGCGCGAGGTTGGAAAATCGAGCCAGACGCTGAGATTGACGCCGCGTATGCGTTCATTCGGACAGACCGTGAATTGTGGTCGCAGATGCAGCGCGATGCGTATGACGACGGCTACGCGAGCGGCTTAGCGGGTCTGATTCCAGTACCTAAAAAGCGTTACCAAGGGCATTATCGCGTTGTGTGCCCGATCTGGGGTGTCGGCTACATGAACGGTCTTCGAGAGATGATGCGCCGAGACATGGCCGCTTCGGGTCGTCACCGGGTGACGGCGGTGCCACCAGTGGCCGAGCTGATCCCGCCCGCTCCGGCGCCGTCGCTCATGGCACCGCTCCCCGTCCCGGCATCGCTTCCACTGCCTGCGGAGGGGACCACGCCTCCCGCTCCGGCGGCCTCGCCCTTGGCACCGCCCCCGGTTCCAAAGCTTCCGGCAACCGGATCTGAGCGTCAGCAGAGCTATCGTGCGCGGCGCGGCTCAAAGTCGCTGGACATATCCAATGACACCTACGAATACCTACTGCGGCTCCGTAATATGCAGGATTTCGACAGCATTGACGACGCGCTGCAATTCGCGCTGCGCGTGGCGCTGGGCGAGTAACCGACTCGACGGACTTAGGCACATCATCAGCGGCCTCCATGCGTCAGTGGCGCGCGTGCTGAGCGACGTCCCTGAAATCGACATCGTTTTGCCTGACGTCGGCCAGTAATCAGATGGGTCACGGTCGCGCTCGGCAAGCCGCCGCGATCGCCGTCGAGTAAGGTTTGGGGGTATATCCGGCCACCGTTCGATCAAACCAACCCTTTCCAGATCACCGGGCGTCGAGAGATCGGTCACAACCGCAGCCCGCCATCGAGCAGGCAACGCCGCCGCCGCACGATCCGGGTCGGCAACAGTGAAACTGCATTCAACCAGATGCAGCGCCAGCATCTCGCGGGGGCCTTCGGGCAGCGGCAACCCGTTTGATGTTATCGGCAGCCCTCATGCCTTCAGGTTGATGTAACCCTCAATCATTTCCAGTCCATGGCCCGGCATCTCGTGATAGGTCGTGATATCCGGCGCCGATTTTGGCAGCACGCGCCAGCCACGCATGATCCAGTAAGCTTCGGCTTCAGTTAAAGGGAACGGTTTGTCATCAGGCCATTCATGACCCGTGCGTAGCTTTTCAACACATTCATCCATGGTCATCCTCCTGCGCAGCCTTCGGACGCTCCATATGTAACTAGAGTTCGATATCGACTAGCGTTGGAGCAGAAAGGCGCGCCGTCTGATGCGTAGGCCGATCGGCATCGATGTCAATGGCTGGCACGATTTTGCTTGCCGGGATTGGGACGTTGACGATTGGCATGAGAGGCTGTCAGCACCAGTAATTGTTGACGGCGGCTTCGGCTCAGTCGTCGTAGAGCACGAGGGGTTCAAAGTTGGCGGCCCACAGGCGATCCTGTCGCCGATCGGCCGAGGCAACGGTTGGGGAAGAATTGGCGCAAAGGACAAACGTCGCCGGCTGACTGGACAGTGGGCATCTTTTCTGGACGGCGTGCCTTCCGAAAATTTTGCTGGCGACATCCAGGCGGCTGCGGATGCTGTATCAATGCAGGCGGATCAAATTTACATTTGTATTCCGGATCGGGTCGAGATGAACGAGGCCCACCAGCAGACGCTACTCAACGCGTTGGCCGGTCAGCATCGGCCTCGTGCAACCCTGCTCTGGCGCCCCGTAGCGTTGCTGCTGGGACTGTTGGACAGCGGCGAGCTGCCAGGGGCTACCGAAGGTCTAAGGGTGGCGTGCGTCATCCATTGCCATGACGGTTTGGAGATACAGCATCTTATTCTGCGGCGGTTGCAGGATGCTCCCGGTTGGCTAGCGCCGGAGCGTGCAGGGCACGGCGCCCTCTGTTGTCCCGATCTTGGGCTTGCTCGCCTACTGGACCATGCATTCGACGCCGTAACGTCAGCAAATCCCGAGCTGGCGGGCAGACCGATTGAAACCCCTAACCTCCCTTGGGACCTGCTGTTCCTGGACGGAAGCCTACCCACGGATCAGGTGGTTCGGCGAGACAACGGGAACTGGTCAGTCGTATGCGCCCCACAGGAATACCGCCTCCCAAGCGCGCCGCTCGACATCAGAGCTTCAACAATCGATGCTGATCTTATTGTTCTGCTTTCACCGCTGGCACACCGGCATCGCAAATTACTCAGAGACCAGTTCGTTGAAGGGCAGAATGGTGCCAAGCTGCTGCTCGCTGATCCAGCCATGACTGCCCGCGGCGCCCTGTTTGCTTCGCGGCGGATTGAAAGGAACATTCCGCATTATCTTGATCGCCTCGACCAAATATCCTTGGTGGTGTCCCGCGGAAACGAGCCGGCGTTCGAGCACCTTATTCCCGAGAACGCCACAGTCCCCGGAAACCGAGAATACGTATCGGCGCCGATTACGAGCATGAAATGGCCAGCGGGTATGACGGAGGCAAATTTCTACGTTCGAAAAGGAGCTAAGGAGATCCGGCACTGGAGGACGCAGCAGATCAAAGCGCCGCAGAGGGCCGAACGATTGGAGGTGCGCCTTCGCCAAATGCCGGCGCAGGGATGGGCCAAGCTGTCGATCACGTCACCTGATTGGGACGAACTGCGCCGCTCACCCATTCAGCTAGATTGGGAGTCATTGCAGGTTGATCCACGGTCGGAAGCGGAAATTCTTACGTCCCTGGAACGCCCGCGTCCGATTGTTCCCCAGCGCGTTCGGTATGCAGCGCATGTCAGCCTCTGGGACGGTTCAGCCCGAGGGCGTCCCGGCATCCTCGCAGCCTTGATGGATCTTAAAAGCGAACCTTCGACAGACTTGGAGCCCCTCGCGAATGCGATTCGCGCGTCATTCCAGGTCCCGGCGGCTGGATCGGGCGTTGGGCCATTTGAAACGGTGTATCCTGTAGGAACTGATGGTGACCTGCCCGACGAAATCGGCGAAGCCGATACGCAGAGGTTTGAGGATGTGATCGAGCGCATCGCAACGAACTTATTGCTAACCGTTCGAGGCAAGGGGGGGCAGTTCGCAAACAATCACGCCCTTCTTTGTCTTACATGGGTCTTTGCGCGATGTCCCGAGAATGTCCAGCAGGAAATGATCGCGGCACTTGATGCCATAATATCTGGAGGAGAGCACGCGCTGTTGGTACCCCGAGCAGCTCCCCGCGTCGTAGTTCATGGTCTTGGGCGGGTGGTTATCGATCGGGAAATATTACGGGTTGTAATCCCCAAGCTTTATTCCGATATCAAGCGTCCCAACTTTATTGCCGCTTTGTCCTCGGTTCTCTCACGACCCGAAGCCACACCCATGGTGCTTTCCGATGGTGACGTTGAGGCGATCGCCGAGGGCGCCCTCGATGTCTTCCGGCAACTGCGCTGTGAAAGCAAATTTGGAACCAACTTCAAGTATGCACTCATGGTGGTTGCGGGGTTGCTCCGAGTGCGTGAACGTGACCCGTGGGCGCTATTAGTGGGTCATTCGGACTTGGCTGGGTTGTGGGTTGATGAACTGTTAGGGGTCCAGGCACAGATACAGAGCATGCCGGAGTCGATTGCGAACGAAACCAAGAAGCTTCAAATCATCGGCGAATTGATCAGGCTTTTATCGGGCGCGGGGGGGAGGCCAGATATTCTTACTATCATGGACGCTATGCCCGAGGCATAAGGGCGTAACCGGCGACTTGCCTCATCCCGATAGGGATGTAAGCGTCCGATGGCCCCTTCTCGCTTTGACCCAGCGAGGCATGCCGAAGTCCCCACAGCGTACTGCACGCCCCAGATGTCAACATGTGCTTCAAACATACAATGGGGAAAGCGGCGACTACGCGAAATGGATGCCTGGTCGGCGCTGCGCCCTCCGGCATCTTCGACGCCTACGGTTGCTGCAAGGTTAATCAACCCAAACCAGTGAGATCAAACTGAGCAAGGGAGTGGGTGGACCCTTCCGATACGAATCCCATTCGCGAAAAGATTTCGCCAATGCGCTGCTCGGGAGGCTAATTTCGCCGATCGAGCCGTAACAGCATGCGACTTCGGTCGTTCGATGGCTATCCGAATGACAGTGATGCGCACCGGCCGTCCGGGCTGACGACTTCGGCGCGGACAAGGGGCAGGAGCGTACGGTCGATCGCTGATCAGCAGTCGTGGCTGCTGGCCTTGCTCCGCTTCGGCGGAAGGTTTCGCATCCAGCCGTTCTGCGTCATGGATTCCGAGGTATCGCGTTGCTCTGCCCGGTAGGGAAAGGTATTTACATTCGGTGGCGCTTACCTGCTGTAGGCATCCGCCGAGCGTCTCGCTGAGCCCGTCGCGCCACCGTGCTCTCCGCCGGGACCCTGATGCAAGCCGACCGAACTTCGGAGTATCCTTTTCATCCAGACCCTAAACCTACTCTCCTCTGGGTTGTGCACGCTTGAGCGTGAGCTATGGTTGAGGCACCTTCCTTCGCCGGAGGAAGGCCCATGACACCGAAACCCTTGTCGTATCAGCATTCAGTCATGCATCGGCGGAAAACAATATGCGAAAACAACGGGGCGATCGATTTCGACATGCAGATCGACCGGGAGCCCAATCCCAAAGGCGATCGCGTCAGGATCAGCATGTCGGGTAAGTTCTTGCCATATAAGTATTATGGCAATGAGCAGGGAATCCCCGAGGTCGGGTACAAGGAGGACTAACCGGCGGGCCAGCCACGGCGCTGATAAGCGCCGTCCCAAAACAGGTATTCATACTGGCTGGACCGGACAAAAGCGGTCAACATTCGGGCGCGTACCGCGTCCGTCGTACCCTCGGCGGCCTTGTCGGTTGCCGCGATGACCGCCCGAACGGCATCGCCAAATCCCGCGTCGGAATATGTATCGATCCACGCCCGGTATTTATTACCGGGGGCGGCTTTCCGGGCAATGGTGTTGCCGACATCCCAGTAAATCCAGAAACAGGGCAAAAGCGCCGCCATCAAGACTTCGCTCGGTTCATGATACGCGGTGGCCAGCAGATAACTGGTGTAGCTCAGGCAATCGGGCGATGGCTCTGCTTCGCCGGCACCGAACTGTGTCAGGTATGTCTTATGCAGCGCCTGTTCGACAGCAATCGCCCCCAGGGCGGATTCCGCGAACAATCGCAACGTCGCCACATCTGGCCCGCGCGCACCGGCCATCAACAGGATCCGGGCGTACTGATCGAGATAGAGCGCATCCTGCTGGATGTAGAACTGAAACTTCGCCTGATCCAGCGTGCCGGCTGCCAATTCACGGTTGAAGCTCAGGCCGTCGATCGCGGCCCGAAGCTCTGTCGTCCGCTGCCACGCGCGGTCGCAAAAACCGGTCATGCCAGGCTCTTGGATGTCATTTCGAACGTGTTCCGCGACAGGCCGGGCAAATCCAGAATCCGTTGCAGCTCGGTTTTCATCAAACGCTGCCTGTTGGCATCAAACCGGCGCCACTGCCCCAATGGCGAGACCATTCTGGCCGCCACCTGACCATTGGCGGGATCGAGTTGGATGATCGTATCGGTATAAAGCCGGTAGCCCGCTCCGGACGGATCGTGGAAACGAACCTGATTACCCGCGAAACTGCCGATCAAGGCACGGACCCGGTTCGGATTGCGCAAATCGAAGTCCGCATGCGCCTTCAGCGATTGCACCTGATCGACCGCGTCAGGCAAGGACGAGAACGCTTGGATTGTGAACCATTTATCCAGCACCAGCGGATCGAGGTGCCATAACCGATAGAACACGGCCAAGGCATCAAGGCGTTCGTCACAGTCCACGTTGGACAGAATCGCCAGCGCCGCCAATACGTCGGTCATATTCTGGGCGGCATCGAACTGCGCCTTGGCCAGTCGCACCGCCGACGCGTCCCCGGATGCGACAAGATAACCGAGACAGGCATTGCGCAACGACCGCCGGCCGATGGCCGCACCGCCAATGGCGTAACCACTGGTGTCGGTCAGGTCGTCATAGGTGGCACGCAACCGAGTGCCAAGTTCGCGGCCGATCGCCTGACGAACCATATCCCTGGCTGCGTGAATCGCATCGACATCGACCACCTCCATCTTGTCGGCCAGTGTCGCCTCCCCGGGCAGCGACAGAACTTCGGCCGCGAAGCCGGGTTCTTGGTCGAGCCCGGACGCGACCGCATCGATCAGAGCCGGGTCCACCACCGGTTCGGCGCCTTCCTGAATCGCCGCGACCATTGCCAGCAGGGCGGAGGCCGCGGATTGCTGGCCCGATTCCCACCGGACAAACGCATCGGTGTCATGCGCGGCCAAAAAGCGCAACCGATCCGGCGACAGTCCGGACAGTTTCACCGGGGCCGAAAAACCGCGCAACAGGGATGGCACCGGCTGGCTGGCGACGTCGATAAATTCGAAACGGTTTTCGGCATGAGTGGCGAGCAGCACGCGAGTGCCGGAGATTGCGTCCGGTTCACCGTCCAGACGGGTCGGCAGTTCCTGACCGTTGCCATCCAGCAAACCCATCGAAACCGGGATCACCAATGGATATTTGTCGGGCTGACCCGGCGTCGGTTTGGTGCCCTGGCGGATCGTCAGGGAGTAGCGCTTAGTTTCCGGATCGTAGAAGTCATCGACCGTCAGTTCCGGTGTTCCCGCCTGATGATACCACAGTTTGAAACTATCCAGATCGACACCGGACGCATCCTGCATGGCGCTGACAAAATCGTCGATCGTCACGGCCTTGTTGTCGTTGCGTTGGAAATACAGGTCCATACCGCGCCGAAACGCCGGCCATCCGATGATGGTGGCCATCATGCGGATGACCTCCGCGCCTTTGTTATAGATCGTCGAGGTATAGAAATTGTCGATCGCCATGTAGGCGGCGGGTTGCACCGGATGCGCCAGCGGGCCGCCATCTTCGCGGAACTGACCCGCCCGCAATGCCCGCACATCGCCGATCCGCTTGACCGCTCGGCTGCCCTGATCCGCCGAGAATTCCTGGTCGCGATAGACGGTCAGGCCTTCCTTGAGGGAAAGCTGAAACCAGTCGCGGCAGGTCACCCGATTGCCGGTCCAGTTGTGGAAATACTCGTGCGCGATCACCGATTCGATACCCTGGTAATCGGTGTCGGTCGCGGTTTCCGGGCGGGCCAGCACATATTTTGTATTGAAAACGTTCAGCCCCTTGTTCTCCATCGCGCCCATGTTGAAATCCGACACGGCGGCGATGTTGAACACGTCCAGATCATATTCCAGACCGAACACCTCTTCGTCCCAGGTCATGGAGGTCTTCAGCGACCGCATCGCATGGGCGCATCGATCCTCATCGCCGCTACGAACATAGATGCCGAGTTCGACGTTCCGGCCTGACTTCGTGACAAAGCTGTCCTGTACGGACACCAGATCGCCGGCCACCAAAGCGAACAGGTAGCACGGTTTCGGATGCGGATCGGTCCAGGTCACGGAACGCCGGCCGTCACCAAGGTCAGCGATCGGACCTGGATTGCCGTTCGACAGCATCACCGGACAGGTGGCGACGATGGTCGTGGTATACCGCGACATCACGTCCGGCCGATCGGGAAAATACGTGATGCGGCGAAAACCCTGCGCCTCACACTGGGTGAAATAGTTGCCACCGGACACGTACAACCCGCTGAGTTCCGTGTTGGCCTTTGGCGATATCAGCGTTTCGATCTCCAGCACGCAGGCGTCCGGCATATCCGGGATCGACAGGCCGGCCTTCGTTTCGTGATAATCGCCCGGCACCAACGCCGCACCGTCGCGGACCAGGCGGACCAGCTTCAGCGCCTCCCCATCCAAATGCAGCGGGGAGTCCGCCGGCGCGGCCGGGTTCCGCCGTAGCGCCAGGACGGCGACGACAGTGGTCGCCGTCTCATCGAGATCGAAACGAAGATCCACGGTATCGATCAGAAAGGCGGGCGGAGCATAATCCACCAACCGGATTTCAACGGGGGCGGTATCGGTGCTGATGGAATCGGCAGGCATGATGTCTCCGGCGTCTGATCGTGCTTGAATGTGGGGACGCTATCGGTTCCGGCCAGCCTCGGCGAGCAGTTCTTTCGCCATCGGCAGCATTGCATAGTCGATCATCGCACCCTGATACGTCACCGCACCCAGGCCGGCTTTCTCGGCTGCCTCGAACGCCTCCAGTAAACCTTTGAAATAGGACACTTCTTCCGGAGTCGGTCGGTACACCGCGTTGGCGATGGCGACGTGCGAGGGATGCATCACCGCCACCCCGGTGTAGCCAATGTCGCGCGCCCGGCGGATCAGCCGCTCCACCGCCGGCAGATCGTCCTGGGCAACCCCGAAGATGCCCGCGATCGGATACATCGCCCCGCCCGCCCGGCTGTCCAGCACCATTTTTGATGCGAGATACAGTTGTTCCTCGCCACCACTGGTCGCGCGAAATCCAAAGGCGCGGGCGAAATCGCCGGACACCGGACCACTGAGGGCGCCGTGGATGCCGCGCACGCGGGGGCTGGCTTTTGCGAGGTGGTAGGCGTCGTACATACCCTGCGCCGTTTCCGGCAGCGGCAGAATACCGACGCTGCCATGCGCGACGCCGGCGCGGCCTTCGGCGTAGCTCAACAAATCGTGCAGGCGGCGGATTTCGTCGGCTGAGGATACCTTCGGCGGCACAATGGCGGTCAGGCCGTCGGTAACGGCGGCTTCGATCTCGGCCTCGGTGCCGTCATACAAAGGCTGGATGCGGACGAAGGCGCCCACGCCGGCATCGCGCAATTCGTGGATTTCGCTCTTGAGGTGATCCATCGCCTGCGGCTTGAACTGCGGTGGGACGGAATCCTCGATGTCCAGCACGACAGCGCCGGGAGATACGCGAACGGCCTTGCCGACCCAGTCGCGGCGATGGGCGGGCACGAAAAGAGCAGATCGAATGGGCCACATTAGTTTGGTCTCCGGGGGGCGTGTCCGCATCAGTTTGCGAGGATGCGCCGCATGGTGCAATCGTGCGTGCCGGAGGTCCCGTTTCATGTCGTACCCAACTCATCTGCTGCCCACCACTGTTGTCGGCAGTTACCCGCAGCCGGACTGGCTGGTGGATCGCGCCACGCTGCACCATCATGGGGTGCCGCGCGCCCATGCGCACGACATGTGGCGCGTGCCGGAGGCGCTGCTGGAACAAGCGCAGGATGACGCCACGATCCTGGCGATTCGCGATATGGAGCGGGCGGGGATCGATATCGTGACCGATGGCGAGATCCGGCGGGAGAGCTACTCCAACCGGTTCGCCATGGCGCTGGAGGGGATCGACGGCGACCGTCCTGGGGAACTGACGAATAAAGCCGGGCGGGTGACGCAGGTGCCTCGGGTGGTTGGGCCGATCCGTCGGGTGTCGGGCGTGGAGACGCGCGATGCGGTGTTCCTGCGGGATAATGCCGCGCGGGCGACGAAAATCACGTTGCCGGGACCGTTCACGCTGTCACGTCAGGTGCAGAACGACTTTTATCAGGACGAGGAAGAACTGGCGATGGATTACGCCATCGCGGTCAACCAGGAACTGCGGGCGCTGAAGGCGACCGGCGTCGATGTGGTGCAACTGGACGAGCCCTGGGTTCGCACGGCCCCCGACAAGGCGATCCGTTACGGCATCAAGGCGATCAACCGAGCGCTGGAGGGGATCGAGGGGCCAACAGTGGTGCATGTTTGTTTTGGCTATGCCGCCGTCGTGGCGGAAAAGCCCAGCGGTTACGACTTTTTGGCGGAGCTTGGAGGCACCATCGCGCAGCAGATATCGATCGAGGCGGCGCAGCCGCGACTGGATTTGGGCGTGTTGCGGGAACTGGCGGGCAAGACGGTGATGCTGGGCGTTCTGGATCTGGGCGATGCCGGGGTCGAAGCGGCCGAGACGGTTGCCGCGCGGATACGGGACGGTTTGCGCTACGTGCCGGCCGAGAAGCTGGTTCCGGCACCGGATTGTGGGATGAAGTATCTGACGCGGGCCTCCGCCTTCGGTAAGTTGCGTGCGCTGGCCGAAGGGGCGGCGATTGTGCGGCGGGAGTTGGCTGGATGAGGCCGCAATATGCCTATATAAAAAGGTTTTTTACAATTTTGCCAGACCGTCCGATTATTTGACAGCAATAGAGTGCAACAAAAGGCTTGGTGAAGGTAAAGATACTCGGTCGGAGTGCGCTTTGTGAAAGCGCCTCCGACCGAATAGATGCCGAGATTTCAGGGTTCGTGATTAAGCCAAGGCAAAATTGCTGGCGTGCAACGATGTGGCGTCGACGCCCGCGAGTAGTAGCGAAGTCGAATTCCCCAGATTGATCATTGCACCGCCAGCCGTTGTTGTCGTTGCGGCTTCGACGTCGGCAAAGCTAGCGAAATGAGCGCCGGGCAGCTCGATGATATCCTGCGTCGTGTTGAAGCCGGTGATGGTGTGAGCGCCAGCCGCAACGGCGGTAAACACGAATTCATCCGGTGTGGTTGGCGTCGCTGCCAGTGTCTCATTGGCAGACCCGCTGTAGATGAACTCCATGTTATTGTTACCACCAAGAACATTCCAGGATGTGCCGGGGTTCGCAAGGATTGCACCAGCAGAGATTGTCGCGCCGCTCATCTCCCATAAAGCGACGGACCCATTATCGTTTTGCCATACTATGTCGGTTTTGCCGTCATTGGTGAAGTCGCCCGTAGCCTTGATATGCCAGGTCGGCCCGGGGTCCAACCCGTCGGCGGTACCTCCAACGATCGTGCCACCCTGCATGTCCCAGATAGCCACTGAGCCATTGTCGTTCTGCCACAGAATGTCGGTGTTGCCGTCACCATAGAAGTCGCCGGTTCCCATTATTCGCCATGTCGGCCCCGGGTTCGAAGCAACCACGGCGCCCTGAACGATTGCGCCGCCGTGCATGTCCCAGATTGCAACGGATCCGTTGTCATTCTGCCACAGAATATCAGTGTTGCCATCGTTGTAGAAGTCGCCCGTTCCTTTGATGTGCCAGGTCGGACCCGGATCCAACCCTTCAGCGCTGCCTCCGACGATTGCGCTTCCATTCATGTCCCAAATTGCAACGGATCCGTTGTCGTTCTGCCACAGAATATCGGTGTTGCCATCGTTGTAGAAGTCGCCGGTTCCCTTGATATGCCAGGATGTACCGGGGTTGGACGCGACCAGGTCGCCTCCGACAACGTTTGTGCCCTGCACTTGCCAGAGAAACACCTCACCGTTCTGGTTCTGCCAGACGATGTCAGAGGTATCACCCGCATAAAACGCGCCTGTCCCCATTGCAAACCAGGACGGCCCGGGGTCGCCGCCGATTCCGATAGACGACGTGATCGTCGAGCCGTCGGTCTGCCACTGCACCAATTGGCCATCGGTATTTTGGAACAGGATGCCTGAATGGGCGGCAGGACTGATTGGCGCCCCCGTGGCCATGACCGACGTCGAGCTGTCAGTAACGCTGACACCTGCTTCATCGGTCACGGAAATGGCGAATCCGGTTGTGACAGTCGCGCCGGGAGTCACGCCAGTCGTGGTCGGGTTAAACACCAAACCGTCAAGATCGGTCGTAACCGCTGCGAGAGAACCGACGTCGGTATAGACGCCGGTCGTGGCGTTATAACTGCCGCCGCCCGGGTTGCTCAGCTTACCGTTTGCGGCTGCGGTCAACGTGACCGTCAGGGTCTCGGTCTGACCGATGTTGGGGTCGGCCATGGCGATGTTCGCAAATGGCGCCAGGGTTGCCGTGTCGATGACGGCTTGACCTGCAACAGCTCCGGTAATCGATGACAAGGCGGCCGCCCCCGCCGCGACCGCAATCGTAGAACCGGTCGTGGTGAAGTGATCCGCGGCGTAGTTGCCGGAAAGCACCAGCGACGCAACGTTCAGGGCACCGTCAAACACCATCAGCGTGCCATTGGCGTCCACGGCACTGGTCACCGTCTGGCCCGTCAGCACGATCTGGTCGTTGACCATCGCCTGGATCGTGCCAAAAAAGTTGGACACGTCATCAAGCTGGAGCGTGTCGCGGCCACTCATGATGATCGTCTGGCCAGCCGAGACGGCGTTGAGTTCCATCGTCGCGCCGGTCGTATAGAGCGTGCCGCCATCATTGTTGTAATCGAATTCCACAAGGCCGGTGCCGGTCAGGTTGCCGGTCACGTCCATGGTGCCGGTCAGGTCCAGAGCACCGCGCCGCAGCGCCATCAGGGTGCCGTTATTGACAACCGGGCCGACGATCGTCGCGGATCCTTGAACGATGCCGCCGTTGTTGACGCCGCCAACGATATCGCTGTTGATATTCAATCCGCCGGTCGTCACCGTGCCGGCCGTAAGGTTGAAAATACCGGCCTCGTATGCGGCTGAAGCCCCGTCAATGTTCAGGACGTTGGTTGTGGTATAGTTTCGGCCGTTGTACACATCCAGGAAGGCATTCTCCCCGACGTGGGTGACGGTCGATTCGACCGTGACATAGCCGGTGCCATTCCATTCATAGATCTCAGACGTCGGACCGTTGAGGGTCAGCGCGTCATAGACGTTTATTCCCGGATCCGCGATGGTCTGGATATCGACAGTCCCGTTGTGCAGCGGGCCGCCCAGGTTGATCACCGCGCCCGTGCCCTGGGCCTCGTAAAAGCCGCTCGACAATGTCGTGCCGGCAATGCCAACGATCGACGGAGTATCGATCGTGATTGAGCCGCCCACTTCTTGCAAGTAATTCGAGATGTCAACAGCGTTCGTGCCCGTGATAACGGCGTTGCCGCTCGCCTGAACGAAGGCAGAGACCGTGCCGGCATTCACCAGCGTGCCGCCATTCAAGATCACAAAATTCTGCGGCGGACCGCTGATCGATCCGGCGGATCCGGGGGCAAAGGTCAGCGTGCCGTCAATTTCCAGCACCGCCGCGTTATAGGGTGTTACGTTCGCACCCGCCAAATTGTTGACCGCATTTACGGTCACGCTGTTCACAATTTCAGATTCGCCTGTCGCGATGGTAACCGTATAATCGGCCCCCACCGGTGCCAGCGCGTCGATGGTCACATCGTCCGCCGCGGTCGGTACGGTACCGGAGCTCCAGAGGGTGCCTGTATTCCAGTCGCCACTCGCGCCCGTCGTCCAATTAATGCTTGCCATCTGCCTGCCTTTTCCTTGGGACCAGGAACAGTTCCATAATTGCACTATACCGAAACGACAAAGAGCCACCGGCACCCAAACCGGGCCTTTTATCTGTGCCTGAAACGTGTTCCACGGAGCCTGTTGTGAACTCACGAAATCGTAGACCACTGGATGCGATCGATGATTTCCGCGAACACAACTATGACGGTACCGGCGCGACCGGAGAAATCACGTCGCATTGAAGTCGATACGTCAACGCGACCGTGATGTAACGCCAACGGAGGCGCTTCTGCCCCTGGCAACACGCTCGTGTCCGCTCACGGCTCGCACGAGCGACGAGGCTTACCCCCGCATGATCGATTCGATTTCCGCCGCCGAGTATCCGGCCTCAGCCAGAATCTCGCGGGTGTGCTCGCCCAGTTGTGGCCAGGGGCGGTGCACGTTCGGAGGCGTTTGGGAGAATCGGGCCGGGATCGCCGGGATGACGACGTCGCCCTCCACGGGATGCGTGTGGGCTTCGAAATAACCAGTTTCGGCCAGGTACGGATCCGTAAACAAATCATCGAGACTATTGGCCTTCCCACATGGGATGTCCGCCGGCCGCAGTTCGTTCAGCCATTCGTTCGTGGTTCGCAGTTTCATGCCCTTGGTCAGGGTGGCATAGACCGCGTCGATGTTTTTAGACCGAGCGGAAACGGAATGAAATCGCGGATCGTGGATCAGGTCCGGGACGCCCATCGCCTCGAACAGCTTGCCCCACTGCGCGTCGCTGTGGGCGATCACGCTGATATAGCCGTCCTTGGTCGGGTAGGGCCGGCGATGCGGCGTCATCATACGGGGGTAGGTCAGGCCCTTCTCAGGCTCACCGAGGGTACCATGCCACATGTGTTCGACCAGCATGAAGGACAGAATGGTTTCCATCATCGGCAGGTGGATTTCCTGCCCCTGCCCGGTGCGCTCACGGTGAAACAGCGCCATGCCGATCATCGAGGCCAACGTTACCCCGGTCAGCTTGTCCACCATCACGGTGGGGAAATAGCGCGGCGCGCCGTCCGGGCCGGCGTTCAGCGACGCGGTTCCGGACACGCCCTGGATCAGGTCGTCATACGCCGGGAATTCCTGCATCGAACTGCCTTTGCGAAAACCGGAGGCACAGGCGTAGATCAGCTTCGGGTTCCGCGCCGACAACGTCTCATAATCCAGGCCGAGGCGTTGCGCCGCGCCGATCCGCATGTTGTGGACGAACACGTCGGCGGTTTCGACCAGCTTCAGGATCGCCTCCCGCGCCGCCGGCTTCTTCAGATCGAGCGCCAGGCTACGCTTGTTGCGATTGAGGTTGGCGAAATACGCGCCCATACCCGGCGTGCGGGACGGCCCGATCAGCCTTGTGCTGTCCCCCTGAAGCGTCTCCACCTTGATTACGTCGGCGCCCATGTCACCGAGTGTCTGGGCACACATCGGGCCCAGGACGACGGTGGTGATGTCGATCACCCGAACACCCGCCAGCGGGCCGGTTGCCTGTGTCACGTTGGTTTCCTCATTGGTTGGTGAGTGCGAGCATCATCGCCGAACGCCGGCTTGGCAATGTCATGCGGCCCGTATCCGGGACGGGCCTGCCCGCGTTAAACTGCCTTCGATGACAGACCAGCCTCGTATCAACACTGACCGCCACGCCCGCCCGCGCACCGTCCTACTGATCGTCGCCAGCGCGATGTTCATGGAGCAACTCGACGGCACCGTTCTCGCGACCGCACTGCCGGCCATGGCACGCAGCTTCGACGCCGATCCGTTGCACATGAATATCGCGCTGACCTCCTATCTGCTCACTCTGGCCATGTTCATCCCGGCCAGCGGACGCATTGCCGACCGGTTCGGCTCCCGTTCCACCTTCCGAGCGGCCATCGCGCTGTTCACCCTGGGGTCCATCCTGTGCGCGCAGGCGCCGACCTTGTGGGCGCTGGTGGCGGCGCGGATGCTGCAAGGGGCGGGCGGCGCGATGATGTCACCGGTCGGCCGGCTGGTGATGCTGCGGGTGGTGTCGAAGGCCGAACTGGTGCGCTCGATGGCGTGGCTGATGATACCCGCCACGATCGGCCCGATCGTCGGACCGCCGGTGGGCGGGTTCATCGTCACCTATCTGTCCTGGCACTGGATTTTCTACATCAATGTGCCGATTGGTCTGGCTGGGATCGCCCTGGTGACGATCTTCATCGACGAGATGAAAGAGCCGGCCCGCACTAAATTCGACCTGCGCGGCCTGTTGCTGTCGGGCAGTGCATTGGCCTGTCTGATGTTCGGGATCGAGGTCGCCAGCCGTGGTGCCGGGTCAGCCGGAATCGTCGCGGCGTTGCTTGGTGCCGGCGCGACGTCGGCCGTCTTGTATTGGTTCCACGCCCGCCGCACGCCCCGGCCGATGCTGGATTTCCGGTTGTTGCACATCACCTCGTTCCGGATGTCGCTGCTGTGCGGCTCCTTGTCCCGCATCGCGGTGGGAGCGATGCCGTTCCTGATGCCGATGATGTTCCAGCTTGGTTTCGGCCTGTCGGCGGCCAACAGCGGGTTGATCACATTCGTTTCGTCGATCGGCTCGCTGATGATGCGGACCTGCGCACCGTGGTTCCTGAAACAACTGGGCTTTCGCACCGTGCTGATCTGGGTCGGGGCGCTCGCAAACACGTTGCTGGCGCTCAGCGCCGCGTTCCGGCCAAACTGGCCGCTGCCGCTGATCTACGGCGTGCTGATCGCCAACGGATTTTTCCAGTCGTTGCAGTTCATGGCCTACAACACCATCGCCTACGCCGACGTCCCGCGAGAGGACATGAGCGCGGCAACCAGTTTCTACACGACGTTCCAGCAGATGTCGCTGACGCTGGGCATCGCGGTGTCGGCGGCGGCGCTGGCGGCATCGATCAGCGTCACCGGCCATGCCGAACCGATGCTGCCGGATTTCTCCGTCGCGTTCCTGTTCGTCGCCGCCGTATCGTTCCTGGCACCACTGCTGGCAACCCGCTTGGACCGGCAGGCCGGGGCGGAACTGTCCGGACACCGCGACCGGGCCGTGACATTGAAACCCGCCGCATGATCGTTGATCATCCGGATACAACAGGAGCCAACCCATGTCAGGCCAGAAACCGCTTCACTTTGTCACTCTGCTCGGTAGCCTCCGCAAAGCCTCGTATAACGGCGCCATCGCGCGCGCCCTTCCCGGCCTTGCCCCGGACGGCGTCACGATCCAGCCGCTCGGTTCCGTCGGCGACCTGCCGCTTTACAACGCCGATATCCAGGCCGAGGGGTTTCCCGCCGCCGTGCTGGCGATGGGCGAGGCGATCACCAAAGCCGATGGCATCATCATCGTCACGCCGGAATACAATTATTCGATTCCGGGCGTCCTGAAGAACGCGATCGACTGGCTGTCGCGCCTGCCGGCGCAGCCGTTCGCGGGGAAACCGACGGCGATCCAAAGCGGCTCCCCCGGCGTGTTGGGCGGCGCGCGGGCGCAATATCAGTTGCGGCAGAGCCTGGTGTTCCTCGACGCCAGCGTGATGAACAAGCCGGAGGTCATGGTGAGCCAGATCATGTCGAAGGTGGACGCCGCGACCCTGGAACTGACCGATCAGGTCACGCGCGACTTCATCGCCGGCCAGTTGAAGGCCTTCGCCGCGTTTGTCCGGCGATTGGGCCAGAATGCCGCAGCGGGGTGAGCCGGAACACATCGCCGCCCATCATAGCGAAAGTCGGCCTCAACGGCCCGTGGTATTACTTTGCGGCGTGACGCAACGACGGGTCTGGCGCCTCCGCGATCCGTTTGTCGCCAAGGAAGGCCACCAGCACGATGGTGGACACCAGCGCGCCCATGGCGATGGACAGCAGACCGATGGTGAAGCTGCCGGTTGCGTCGCGGATGGCGCCCATCATGTAAGGACCGACGAAGCCGCCAAGGTTTCCAACGGCATTGATCATCGCGATCCCGCCAGCGGCGGCGGTGCCGGACAGCATGGCGGTTGGCAGCGCCCAGAACGGCGGTGCGATCGACGACTGTCCCATCTGGGCCAGGATGATCGCGATCATCATCACAACCGGATCGTTGAGGAAGACGCACACGGCGAGGCCGGCGAAGTTCAGGAAGCAGGCGGCGGCGGTATGGTAGCGGCGCTCGCCGGTGCGATCCGAGTGAAGCCCCCACAGCACCATCGCGACGGCAGCGGCGGCGAACGGCAAGGCGCTGATTACGCCGTTCCAACCGACACCGACGCCGAACCGGCTGACGATCTGCGGCAGGAACAGCACCAGGCCGTAGCCGGTCATGTTCTGGCCGAAATACACCAGTGTCAGCAGCCAGACGCGCGGATGTTTGAACGTCTCGCTTAGCGCGTAGTGGCGGACGGACTCCTTCTGAGCCCGTTCCGCGGCCAGGCGTTGAATCAGCCAGTCTCGCTGTTCGGGCTTCAGCCAATGCGCTTGCTCCGGCCCGTCGGTCAGCGCGAACATCACGACGAAACCCAGGATCAGCGCGGGCACCGCCTCCAGGATGAACAGCCATTGCCAGTCCTGCAGGCCGCCCCAAGATCCCAGACGCAGGATCTGGCTGGAGATCAGCGAGCCGGTGACGATGGAGATCGGGATCGCGGTCATGAAGATGCCAATGACCCGTGATCGGTAAGCGGAGGGAAACCACCACGTCAGATACAGGATGATGCCGGGGTAGAAGCCGGCTTCGGCAAGACCGAGCACGAAGCGGATGCCGAGAAAGGACCAGGTTCCGGTGACGAAGGCGGTCAGGCCCGAAATCACGCCCCAGGTGAGCAGGATGCGGGCGATCCAACGCCGCGCGCCGACCTTGGACAGGATCAGGTTGCTGGGGATCTCGAACAGGAAGTAGCCGAAGAAGAAGATGCCGCCGCCGATACCGAAGACCGCGGGCGAAAAACCCAGCGCCTTGTTCATGCTAAGGGCGGCGAAACCGACGTTGACCCGGTCGAGATAGGCGGCAAAGTAGCCGGCCATTAACAGCGGCACCAGGCGCCAGACGACCCGGCGCATGGTCTCGGTTTCCAGCGGATCGACGGGATATGCGCCGGCGGAAGGCGCCACGTTTAATGCCATGAACCACTCTCCCGGAGGATTGTCATTCTTGTTACCGGTCATCCTGGACCGGGGCTTAAACGTGGCGGTTGGCTATCGGTTTTCCGGGAATTGCATCAATTCGAAAATTATCAGGCGAGACGTTCCGTGTTGGCGGCGACCGTCGCCTGGATCGGCACCATCGCGGCTTCCTGCACACCCAGCGCCAGAATGCCCATGGCGAAGAAGTTGGTTGCCGCGCGGTTGAACCAGTCGAGCGCGAACTGGCCCTGGGCCTCGGCCATCTTCACCGGGGACCCGCAGGTTACCATGGCCATCGCCGCGCTGGCCGCGGTCATCATTTCGTCTGAGGCAAGGCGGGCGATCTTCCATCCGGCCTGGTTGGTTTCCGCCATCGCGATATTGCCGGCGGCGGAGAACGCCTCCATCTTTTCCGGCATCATGCGGCCGAATTCCGCGTGGTCGGCGCCCATCGGGTCGAATGCGGCAGCCATGCCGAGGGCCACCCGCTTGGCGATGATCTGTCCGGCCGCCATGGCAAGGTCATTGCTGCTGCCGGCATTGCGCGTTGCCGCATCCATCACGCCATTAAAAGTGGACATTGGTTCATTCCTTGGTGCTGCGTGGACGTCACGCTTGCCTTATGTTGCAGTGCAGCATGACAATTGCAAGAGAATTCGATGTCCTGGCGCGCGGCGGATTTTATAACCGGCTGAACCGTCGCCTCAACCGAACCGCCGCCGCGGGGACCGCCACAAGCACCAGCAGCAACCAAACCGCCACGGCCGACGCCGTCGGCCAGTCGCGATTGGCAAAGAACTCCTCCCACAGCACTTTGCCAATCAACTGCGCCTGCGGGCCGCCCAGCAGTGCGGGGATCACGTATTCTCCGATCGCCGGAACGAACACCAGCGCCGCCCCTGCCGCCACACCGGGCAGTGACAGCGGCAGGATCACCCGGCAAAACACGCGCCATGGCGAGGCGCCCAGATCGGCCGCGGCTTCCATCAGGGCCGGGTCAAGCCGCGACAATCGCGCGTACAGCGGCAGGACCATGAACGGCAGGTAAGTATAGACAATCCCGATATACATCGCCGTGTCGGTGTACAGCAGCCGGGAGACACCCAGCATCCGGACGATCAATCCGTCGTCCGCCAGCAGCCCGATCCAGGCGTTGATCCGCATCAGGAAGCCGGTCCAGAACGGCAGCATCACCGCCAGCAGCAACGGGTTCTGCCATCGCACGGCGGCGCGGGAGATCGCCAGCGCCATCGGAAAGCCCATCGCCAGGCAAATCAACGTGGACACGCCCGCCACCCGTATGCTGCGGAACAGCGCGTCGCGGTACAGCGGGTCGCTCGCCACCAGCCAGAGATTGTCAAAGGTAAAACCGATGCTGTACGGCGGCACGCCATCCGCCGGCACGGCGAACGCGATCAGCACGACAATCGCCAGCGGAGCTGCCAATAGCAGAAGCAGCCACGCCACCGGAAGCGCCAGGACCAGCCTCATGCCGGCAGCAGCATACAGGCCTCAGGTTGCCAACCGACCCGCACCGCTGAGCCGGGAGCGATCGACGCGGAACTCAGCCCATCCGCCAGGGGCCGTTTGACCCGCAGGATCGTTCCGTCGGCCAACCGCACCGACACCGACAGCGAGTCTCCGGCGTAGGTGCTGTCCGTCACCACCGCATCGACCGCATTCGGCGATGGATCGCCGCCGATCCGCAAGCGTTCCGCCCGCAGCGCCAGCAGCGCCGGCCCGTTCGGAAACGGCCGGGCGGCTCGGACGACGACTCCCAGCGCGGGCAACGCAATGGCGAGGCCATCGACGATACAGGGCAGAATATTCGCCGCCCCCAGGAATTCCGCGACGAAACGATTGGCCGGCCGTTCATACAGGTCGGCCGGCGTTCCCACCTGCGCCATGCGGCCGTCGCGCATCACGCCGATCCGGTCCGCCATCTCCAGCGCCTCGTCCTGATCGTGCGTGACCAGGACGAAACTCACCCCCAGTGACCGCCGGAGCCGCACCAGTTCGGATCGGGTGTCCCGCCGCAACCCCTGGTCCAGCGCAGACAGCGGTTCGTCCAGCAACAGCAGCCGCGGGTTCGGAGCCAGGCTGCGCGCCAGGGCGACTCGCTGCTGTTGACCGCCGGACAGGTGCGCCGGCCGGCGGTTGCCGAAGCCGTCCAGGCGAACCAGCGCCAGCATGGCCTCCACCCGCTGACCGGTTTCGGTGCGAGACAGTCCCTGCTGGCGCAGACCGAACCCAATATTCGCCGCGACGGACAGGTGTGGAAACAACGCGTAGGATTGAAACATTGTGTTGACCGGCCGGCGATGCGGCGGCAGTGCCGACAGGTCGGTGTCATCCAGCACGATGCGTCCGGCATCCGGCCGCACGAAACCGCCGATCGCCCGCAGTAAAGTTGTCTTGCCCGACCCGGACCCACCGAGCAAAACGAATAACTCGTCGCGTTTTACGGTCAGATCCAGATGATCGAGGGCGGTCGTTGCCCCATAGCGGATTGTCAAATCCGCGATGTTCAACAGGATTGTCATCGTCGGCAGCCTCCCCGACCCGCGAACGGTTGCCACCAGATCATGCCCCACCTTTCCGTCTGAATTCGCCTCACCACGACCAGCGCCGATCATTCCGTGTTTTGCGGCCCGCGCATACCTGCGGTAGGATTACACCGGCCCCGAAACGGCGAAACCGCGAAATGACACGAAGTACACCGATGGACGCACCCGATCCGCACACCATCAGGGCAACTGTTCAGGCGCAACGCGGCGCGATGGAGACGCTGTTCGCCCAATTGCGTCAGGACGGCTTGGATGAGCCCGGCGTCTCCCGCGATCCCTACGGCGCCGGTGAACAACGCGCGCATACCACCGTAACCAAAGCCGCCGAGGCACTCGGGCTGGAGATCGGCCACGACGATGCCGCCAACCTGTATATGACCCTGCCCGGGCGTGATCGCTCCGCACCGGTGCTCGTCATCGGCTCGCATCTGGATTCAGTGCCGCATGGCGGCAACTTCGACGGAGCCGCCGGCGTGCTGGCCGGCCTGGCGGTGGTGATGTCACTCAAGTGCATGGGTCTGACACCGGATCGCGACATCGTCGTCATGGGCATCCGGGCGGAGGAGAGCGTCTGGTTCCAGGTGTCGTATATCGGCAGCCGGAGCAGTCTGGGCACGCTGCCCGAGGGCGCGCTGGACGTGCGCCGCGTCGATACCGGCCGCACCCTGGCTGACCACATTGCCGCGTGCGGCGGCAACCCGGACGCACTGCGGGCGGGCAGCCGGCATTTCGATCCCGCTCGCATTCATGCCTACCTCGAACTGCACATCGAACAGGCGCCCAGCCTGGTGGAGGCCGGCCGCTCGGTGGCGATCTGCACCGGTATCCCCGGCAATATCCGCTATCCCGATGCCCGGATCGAAGGAAGGCACGACCATGTCGGCCTGCCACGCCGCTTTCGGCAAGATGCCGCGATGGCGGGGGCGGAGTTCGCCATGGCGATGGAGGCACTTTGGGTGGACAATGAGCACCGTGGCATCCCGATGGCCTGCACCTTTGGCCGCTTCCACACCGACCCGGCCGCGCATGGTCTGACGATCGTGCCGGGTGCCTTCCATTTCAGCCTGGATTGCCGAGCGTATGATGAGGCGGTGTTGGCAGCGCTGGAAGCCTCGATCGGGCGGGTTATCAACGGCATCGAACAACGCCGGGCGGTCCGGTTCCACCCCGGGCCGACGGCTCGGGCTACTCCGGGGCGGGTCGATATGGCCATAAAGGCCGGCCTGGAGGCAGCCGCGCACCGGCAGGGCATTTCGGTATTGCAAATAGGCAGCCCGGCGTCGCACGATGCGGCAGCGTTCGGCGCCGCTGGCGTGCCAATCGGAATGGTTTTCGTCCGGAACACCAACGGCAGCCATAACCCGGATGAAATGATGGCGATCGACGACTTTTTGGATGGAGTGGCGGTTATGACAGAGTGGACTTGTAGCGCGCCGGTCCAGTTTGTCACGTAACGACGCAGCCGATTGCATGACTGGACCCAATCCTAACAGAAACCTTGAGGCGATCGGCTCAGGCCGGTTTGTGCGATGGCTGGTGCCCGTTCTGTATGCGGTCTGCGCACTCGCATTCGTCGATGATCTCAGAAACGACAACACGCTGGCGTATGGCATCATCTATACGCCACTCATTGCGACGGCGGTCTTTCATAAGGGCCGCTCGGGCGTATGGGTGCTGGCCGCGATCTCCTGTGTTCTGGTCATCATCGGAGCCTTTTTCCCCGTCATAAACCCGGATCTGCCGGACCTGATCGGCAACCGCATGCTGTCGATTATCGCGATCCTGGCGACGGCTGCTTTCGTCCGGCATGCGCGAAACAACCAGGACCGCCTCGCAGCCGAAACCCGGCGCGCGGAAGCGGCGGAGACGATGGCGACGCAGATCCTGACCAATCTCAGTCAGGACATCCGAACCCCGCTGCACACGCTGCTCGGTATGATGACCTTGACGATGGCCAACAGCGCCCCGGAGCAACGCTTGGCACTGGGACAGGTCCGCGCTGACGGCAGACACCTGCTGGCGAAAATCGACAACCTGATCGACCTGACCCAGATGCACGAGCAGACCTTGCAGATCCAGGCAGTGGATGTGGCGACCATCGCCCGCGATGCCGCGGCGTTTGCCGGTGCGACCGCCCGGGAGCGTCAGGTCACCGTGGTTATCAACGACGCGCACGAAACCCGGGCCGTTGGGGATTGCCGAGCGATGCGGCGCATCCTCGATAATTTGCTGGCCAATGCGGTTCGATTTACGCCGCCGGGAGGAACCGTGTCGGTGGCGGTGAACCGTGATGCCAGCACGGTGACCGCATCGGTCAGCGATACGGGCCGGGGCTTGCCGCCCGGGTTGTCGGGGTCCTTGCAGGAGGACGGCCTGGAAACCGAAGCCAGCCCATTCCAGGCGACCGGCGGGATGGGTTTGGCGTTGAGCCGTCGGCTGGCACGGGCGATGAACGGGCAATTGACCGCGAGAAACCAGCCGGGTTCGGGTGCGACCGTCATCCTGTCACTGCCGGCGGTTTAGCGGAGACGCGGACGGCCCTTATCCGTTCGACGCTGCCTGGAAGGCGCGCAGCCCATCCTCGATAACGGATCGCGGCAGATCCCGGGTGATAAAGACGATGCGGCTGGTGCGCGGGTCGCCCTCGGGCCACGCGGTCAGTTTGGCCGGCTTGTGCATCAGGTGCCGCACGGCGTGGATCGCGATCGGCCGGTCCTGGCCTTTCAGGTTCAGGATGCCCTTAACCCGCAGAAGATTGTCGCCGCGGGAGGCGACCAGCATCTCCAGCCACATCGATAGTCCCGGCCAATCCAACGGATCGCTCAACGTGACGCAGAAGGCACTGATCCGGGCGTCGTGGCGGTTGGGATCGTGATGATGGTGGTGGCCGGTTTCGAATGCCGCCGCGTTCAGCCAGCCCGCGACATCGGGATTTTTCGACGCCGGATCGAACAGGCCGGCGTGCAGGATAAAAGCCGGATCAACCTTGCCGAACGCCACCCGGGCGATCGGCGCGCCGGGATTGAGGGCGTGCAACCTGGCACCGAGAGGTTCCGGATCGGCAAGGTCCGCCTTGCTGATGATGATCCGGTCGGCCACCGCGACCTGACGGACGGCTTCTTCCTGCGTGTCCAGATGCGCCGCGCCGTTGACCGCATCGACGACGGTGACGATGCCGTCCAACCGGTAGGCGGAGGCGGCGACCGGGTCGGTCATCAGCGTTGCCAGGATCGGCACCGGGTCGGCGAGGCCGGTAGTCTCGATCACGACCCGACCAATGTCGCCCCGGCGGGCACGCGGCAGCATCTCGCGCAGGACACGGGCGAGATCGCCCCGGACGGTGCAGCACAGGCATCCGGAGTTCAGCAGGACGGTGGTGTCGTCCAGTGTCTCGATCAGCAGGTGATCAAGGCCGATCTCGCCGAACTCGTTCACCAGCACGGCGGTGTTGGCGAGTGCCGGCTGTTGCAGAAGATGGTTCAGCAGCGTGGTCTTGCCGGCGCCCAGGAAGCCGGTCAGCACCGTGACCGGGGTGGTTTCAGCCATTACCGTAGAGCTTTTCCGGCGACACTTCGGGCGCAGCGATCTCGATCAGTGCGCCGTCCCGCGCAGCGCGGAAGAAGCAGTTGCGGCGGCCGGTGTGGCAGGCGACGCCGTCCTGGTGCACCAGCAGCAGCAGGGTATCGCCATCGCAGTCGATCCGCAGATCCTTCAGGTGCTGGGTCTGGCCGGAGCTTTCGCCCTTGCGCCAGAGCTTGCCGCGGCTGCGGCTGAAGTAGCAGACGCAGCCGGTGGCCAGGGTTTCCGTCACGGAGTCCGCGTTCATCCATGCCATCATCAGCACCTCGCCGGTGTCGTGCTGTTGCGCGATGGCGGCGACGAGGCCGTTGGCGTCGAAGCGGATGGCTTCCAGGATGGGGTTTGTGGGGGCGGGATTCGCCCGGGGTTTCGCGATGTCGTTCATAAATGATATCTAGGCATCAGGCGTGCCCGCCGCCAAGGAGTGGCTTATGGGGTTTTCCCCCCGAACCGAGACATTGCTGACCCGCGCCTCCGATATCTGCGAAGGGCGCGGCGCCAGGCTGACCGATTTGCGGCGTCAGGTGCTGGGGCTGATCCTCGACCGCGACTCGCCGACGGGGGCCTACGATCTGCTGGGCCAGTTACGCAGCACGCGGCATGGCGCCGCCCCGCCGACGGTGTACCGGGCGCTGGAGTTCCTGCAGGAACAGGGGTTGGTGCATAAGCTGGAGCGGCTGTCCGCGTTCGTCGGCTGCATAGCCGAGGAAGATCACGACCACGCGGCACAGTTCTTCATCTGCCGGTCCTGCGGCAAGGTGGCGGAACTGGAGGACCACGAGCTGGCTCACGCTCTGGCGGATGCGGCGAAGCGGCTGGGGTTCAAGCTGGGCAAGACGACGATTGAGGCTGAAGGGCAGTGCGCGGCTTGTGCGGGCGTTTGATGGAATAAATCTATGTATGATTGCATTTCAGGCGATCCGATAGAAATTGGGCCTTGGGTCCGTTTCACAGAGGATCAGGCTTTGACTCCGCGATCGCAGCCCGTCCTGATGAAGCCCTTGCGGCGGTTTGGCCCTGCCACAGGACTTGAAATTACCCAAAAATTGGTGCCCTACACGTTACCACCCTGGCTGCGCTGACGCGTCCTGAGTATCTGGATAGCCAGGGTCGCGGCCCATTCGCACGATGGCTGGATGGTTTGGGGACGCCAGCCGCGTTGAAGGTCAGAACAGCTCTCGCGCGATTGGAGGCAGGCAACACATCCGCGCCTAAAAGCGTTGGTGGCGGCGTCCACGAGGTGCGGATCGACTTTGGACCTGGCTACCGTGTCTATCTCGGCATTGATGGCCCGACCTGGTTATCCTGCTCGGCGGTAGCGCCAAAACCAGGCAGCGCATGGCCATCGCGGATGCCCGAGATCGATGGAACGACTACCGGCGCCGGCGATCGAACCCGGCAGACGGAAAAAATTGTCCACCGGGCTCGGTTCGGCTGTCAGCCTTTACGAGTGCGCCGGTGAGCCGTCAGTCCCGCAAGCGCGGTCCCTAAAAGCAACAAGGACGCTGGCTCGGGCACAGATGTGGAACCGGCGCCGCTGACGGCAAATATCTGCTCGTTGCCGCTGGAGGTAATTTGGATCGCATCGATCGTTTTCGACACATCCGCGACGGGCAAGATGTAGTCGTGTTCGAACAAATTCAACGTGCTCGAATACGCGCCGCTCCACGATGAACCATCTTGTATGACGCCCACGTTCGCAAGTGCGACCGTCTCCCCGGATAGCGGCCCACCGGTCCAATCATTATCGCTACCTGTCACGGTGTAAGTGGAGCCGTCGGAAAAATCGAGTTTTGCCGAGAAGCTTCCCCCACCCTGGGACGACGTCAGGAATGACAGCGCACTATAAGCCGCCGGCGCAACCAGCGCCAAGGTTCCGTTGAAGCGATAAGCGACGTTGTTCGCGGTGTAGGACTGGAATTGGAAGGTCACGTTGGCATTGCTGGCGCTTGTGAAATGGCCGCTGACCGGCAACCCTTGCGAAGTACCTGTCGCGCCATGCTCATAATAGACCCAGTTGGCACCGGCGTTGGTCGTTGTCCCGGCAGACGGACTGGCGGCGGTGTTTTCGGCGATCACATCCTGATTCCATCCTGTCAAGGCAATCGGCAGTACACTCGCTTGGACATTGGTGGGCAGACTCAATGCCAGACCGGCAGCCGCCACGGCTAATGCACAAATTTGTCTGAACATGCTCATCAGGCGACGCCTTCTACGATTATCGAGACCAAATACGCGAGCCATGGGCAGTTTGGCAATAATTATGATATTGCGTACTCCGCCTTTTGACAGAGGGCCAACAGCTCCGTGCGCCGGGATGCGCGAGATTTCCCGATACAATCCGGCCATGGTTCGCGGCGGCGAAGGTGCAGGCTGACCGAGACGACCTTTGAGGTTGAGGGTTAGCGACACTTTTTTGCGGGCACTAATCGATAAAAATCTATCTATAGTTGTATCGCCATCAACGACCCGCCAGGGATTGGACCTTGGACCGTTTTCGTGCCGGTAGATGTTCCCGCCAGCGAATCTCCGGATGCGCTGCCCTAAATCCCTGGGGCAGGCGTCGCGATGCCTCCGAGATGATCTCCAGACAACGCGTCACGGCGAGGAATGTCTTCACATCATTCGCAAAGTCCGGGTAGGCCAAGCCCTCAATAAAGCTCTCTGCCATCAGGACATAATGACGAATGTCCTGCAACCAGCGACGCATCTTCTCGCCGTCAGAAGGCATAGACGCAGTCCGCCACCGCGACAGGCTTGATCCACGGCTTCAGCCCATCCCGATTGACCACATCGACCGGTCCCACGAACAGGTCCGCGATATCCAATTTCAGATCGGCATAGCCCCAGACATCGACCCGGGCCTCGGGGTCAATTTCTATCATAATGTCGATGTCGCTGTCCGGCCGAGCGTCGCCGCGCGCGCGGGAGCCGAACAACGCGGCATGCAGGACGCCGCGCGCTTTCAGCATCGCTTCGTTCTGTCGCAGGCGGGCGAGGATCTCATCGCGGTCCATGACGCGTTTTATAACACAGTATTCGGGCCGGTGCAGCACCCGGGAAAACGCCACCGAAAGCGACGGAAACACTGCCGCCAGGAGCAACCCCTCCAATTACGGCCACACAAGCCCAACACCGGCCGCCTGGATTTGATCTTCGCCCGTCCTGTGCCAATCTATCCGCAACCAGCCGCCGACAAGGAAACCCGCGATGACCCTGATCGCATCCGCCGAAACCGCCCGCGCCAACCGCCGCCGAGGCTCCGCCGCCGACGGCGTGACGTTCTGGCACACGCTGTATCTCGGCACGACGCGCTACAACATGGCGCCCGGCACGCCCGATCCAGCGCCGGACGCGCTGTTCCCGATGGCGTTTCTGGTCGAGCAGGACCCCGGCAGCACCGCCAACTCGCATTACCATCAGCAGGACCAGTTCCAGCTCGTCGTCGGCGGCTATGGCACGTTGGGCCTGCATGAAATCCGCCCGACCACCGTCCATTTCACCGGCGCCCACACCGCCTATGGCCCGATCAAGGCCAGTCCTGACGAAGGCGTCTGGTATTTCACGTTGCGAAACGGCTTCGACCCCGGCGCCCGCTTCATGACGATGCCGGAAAATCGGGTCGCCTTGCGCTCCATCCCCGGCCGCCGCCACCGCGAGTCCGTCGCCGGCCCGCTGGCAGCCCCCACCGCCCCCGCCGAGACGCTGCTCGGTCCCGACCCCGACGGCATGACCGCCTGGCGCTATAGCCTGGCGCCCGGCGAAACCGTCTTCGGCCCCGATCCCGCGGACGGACGAGGCCAGTATTGGGTTGTAACAAACGGCGCCCTGGCCCGTGACGGCGAAATGTTGCCGAAGCTGTCCTGTGCGTTTGTTTTCCCGGATGACGAACCTTTCCAGGCCACCGCTGGTGCCAGCCCGGTCGAAGTGATCGCCATGCAGTTCCCGCGGCACGGCGATACACATTGAGTCCAAGGAGCCGCCGGGCATGACCGTGCTGTACGAACTCGCGACCCTGTCATGCTCGTTACTGACCTTTCCGCAGGTATCGGAAGGCGTTCGAACCTTCGTCAGCGCGCCCGATGCCAGGGGCGAACTGCTGGGTTGCTGGCGCACCGACATCGGCACGCTCGGCCGCATGCTGGTTCTGCGCGGGTTTCAGACGCCGGAGGATTTAACGGCCGAACGCAGGCGCGCCCTGTTCAGTGCCAACCCGTTCAACGCCGGCAGCCATATCAGCGCGCTGGAGATGGACAGCTACGCGCCGTTTCCATTCCTGCCACCGATCAAAACCGGCGCGTATGGCAAGGTGTATGAGTTCCGCACTTACAAATTGAAGCCGGGTGGGCTGCCGCCGACACTCGCCGGTTGGGAAGCCGCCATGCCGGCGCGGGAGCCGATGTCGCATCTGGTGATCAACATGTATGCGCTCGACGGGGCGCCGCGCATCACGCACATCTGGCCGTATGCCGGGGTGGACGAGCGTTTCGCCATCCGAGCGAAGTCGTATGCGGATGGTATCTGGCCGCCCAAGGGCGGTCCGGACCAGATATTGGAAGCGACGTCAACGATCGCTTTGCCGGAGGCGTATTCGCCGCTTTGCTGAAAGCGTTATAGCGCCGGAGGTTTCCTCTTTCCGGCAACCGTTCTATGCCTGCTCAATGTCCAAAGAAATCCGCCTCAACGCCTTCGACATGAACTGCATCGGCCACCAGTCTCCCGGACTGTGGACGCATCCGGACGACCGAGCCGACAGCTATAACACGCTGGAATACTGGACCGATCTGGCGCGCACGCTGGAGCGGGGGAAATTCGACGCGCTGTTCCTGGCCGACGTGCTGGGGATTTACGACATCTACAAAGGCTCCGGCCGCACCGCGCTGGAACATGCCGTGCAGGTCCCGGTCAATGACCCGCTGATGGTCATCCCACCCATGGCCATGGTCACCGAACATCTGGGGTTCGGGGTGACCTGCGCGCTGTCCTACGAACTGCCGTACCCGTTCGCCCGGCGCATGAGCACGCTGGATCACCTCACCAAAGGCCGCATTGGCTGGAACATCGTCACCGGCTACCTCGACAGCGCCGCCCGCGGCATGGGCATGGCGCAGCAAGTGGCGCACGACGACCGCTACGACGTGGCCGAGGACTACATGCAGGCCACCTACAAATTGTGGGAAGGAAGCTGGGAGGATGGTGCCGTGCTGCGCGACCGCAAAGGCCGCCGCTTCGCCGACCCGGACAAGATCCACCGCATCCTGCATGAAGGTCCGCACTTCAAAGTCGATGCAATCCATCTGTGCGAGCCGTCACCACAACGCACGCCGGTGCTGTTTCAGGCCGGCGCCTCTAAACGCGGCCGGGATTTTGCGGCTCGCCATGCCGAGTGCGTATTCATCAACGGCCCGTCGAAAAAGGTTATTGGCAACATCGTCGCCGACCTGCGCCGCCGCACCGCCGAGGCCGGGCGCGATCCGCGTGATCTGGTGATCTTCACCATGATGACCGTCATCACCGACACCACGTCCAAGGGCGCCCGCGACAAATACCAGGACTATCTTGGCTATGTGTCGGAGGAAGGCGCCCTGGCGCTGATGTCCGGCTGGACCGGCGTCGATTTCGGCGCCATGGGCCCGGACGAGGTGCTGCGGTTCGATGCCAACGCCAACGCCCAGACCTCGGCGCTGGAGGCATTCACCATCTCCGATCCCGGCCGCGAATGGACCGTCCGCGAAATCGCCCGCCATGCCGCGTTGGGTGGACGCGGACCGGTGATCATCGGTTCGGCGGAAGAGGTGGCGGAGGAAATGCGGGCCTGGGTCGAGGAAACCGATGTGGACGGCTTCAACGTCGCCTACGCGCTGACACCCGGCACCTTCGCCGATATTGCCGATCTGGTGGTGCCGGAGTTGCAAACACGCGGGCTGTTCAAGCACGATTACGCGCCCGGCACGTTCCGGGAAAAACTGTTCGGGCGCGGCCCCCGGCTGGAAGCCACGCATCCGGCCGCCGCTGTCAGGTGGCCGGCATGATCCGCTGGATCACCTTGTTCTTGCTGCTGGCCGCCCCGGTGCGGGCGGCCGATCTGGTGGTTCTGAGTGCGGGCGCGATCCATTCCGTGGCCCTGGCGATGGCTCCCGGCTTCGAGGCGAGCACTGGCAACAAGCTGGATCTCCGCAATGACACCGTGGGCGGTCTGGTGAAGCGTATCTCCGGGGGCGAAACATTCGACGTGGTGCTGATGTCGCCGGCCGGGTTGGATCAACTGGCGCGGTCCGGAAAAATCGCCGCCGGATCGGGCATTAAGCTGGCAAAGGTCGGGGTGGGAGTCGGCGTCAGGGCCGGATCGCCGGCCCCCGACATCAGTTCGGTCTCCGCCTTCAAAGCCGCGATGCTCGGTGCCCGGGCGGTGGCCTATATCGATCCGGCGTCGGGCGGGTCCAGCGGCATCTATCTGGCAAAACTGTTCCAGACGCTGGGTATCGCCGATGCTATGCGGCCAAAATCGGTGCTGGTGAACGGCGGCTTGGCGGCGAAGACGTTGCTGGATGGCCGGACCGACATTGCCATCCAGCAGATCAGTGAGATCGTCGCTGTCCCCGGGGTGACATTGGTTGGGCCGCTGCCGGCCGAGATTCAGTTGGAAACCGTCTATGCAGGCGCGATCGCGATCGGTGCGGCCGATCCTGCCGCCGCCGAGGCGTTCCTGACGCTGATGAACGGTCCCGCCGCGCGGGCCGTCCTGACGCAAAAGGGAATGACCGCGCCGTGAGAGTCGGGCTTGCCCTCGGGCGGGTGGAACGCATACAGATTGGCGTCGTGACCCGGAACGCGCCCGGGCTTGGCGGTTGCAACGAACGGATGACACGATGACATCGATGCCGAAAATCCTGCTGGCCGCCGTTTGCGCCGGAACCGTGGTTTTCGCGGCGCAAAGCCGAGCGGACGATAATGGTAATAATGATAACATTAAGTTCGATGCACCGGGCTTCACGATCAAGAAGCCGACGAAAGGCGCGCCTGATGTAAAGGCGCAGCCGCTGGCATGGCCTCGGTTGGACCCCGGCGCGGTGCTGTGCCGGTCCGAGGACGATCTGAACCGGCTTGGACTGCGCCGATCCGGTGAGACGGTGGACGGGCCGGTCGATTGCCAGATCATTCGCGCGGCGACCGGGATCGTGATCGTGCGGCGCAAGGGGCCGGGCAAGACCGAGGTCACGACGGGCGATGCGAAGGGTTCATCTTCGGGTTGGACGGACGCCTGGTTGCCGGAGAAGGCGCCGGCGACGCGTTAAGTGGGGGCGTCAGTCCTCGCTCAGCCCTAACGCCAGATTCGCCACACCCATCGGGTCTTCCAGCGCCGCCAAACGTGCGGCAGCCAGCCACGCGAAGCGTCCCATCAGCGCTTTGCGCCGGGCCGGGGCGAGGCGGACGGACAGAGGTTCCCGGATCATATCCGCCTCCCGCCCGGCACAGACGATCAGGCCGGTTTCAACCGGCAGGATGTCGCGCGGAAAGTCGGCATCGACGGCAAAGAAGAACTGGTCGCAGAACGGCTGGTATTCCGTCCATTTGTTGTCGGCCAGATAATCGCGCAGGCCGGACTTGACTTCGATGCAAACGAAGCCTCCGCCCGGCTTTAGCGCCAGGATATCGGCGCGGCGGCCGTTGGCCAGCCGCACCTCGTGTAACGGCGCCCAACCGAGGCGCAGGCACAGTCTCGATGTTGCGAGGCGAACGAGGCTGGTGCGTTCGGGGAAGCCGATGCCATCCATCACGTCAGCAATTTATCGATCGCCTGAGCCAGTTTCACGTCGTTGTCGGTCAGGCCGCCCGCATCGTGGGTCGTCAGCTCAATCTGGACTTTGTTCCAGACGTTCGACCATTCTGGATGGTGGTTTTGTTTCTCCGCCAACAGTGCGACTCGGGTCATGAAACCCCATGCCTGATTGAAATTTTTGAACTTAAAGTCGCGGCGGATCGCGTCGCGTTCGGGCGTTTTTGTCCAGTCGGGCAACGTCGTTGCCAATGTCGCGCGTTCCGTATCGTCCAGAAGCTTTGCCATATCAGCCCCCTGTTTCGGTTAAACGCTGCATGTCCTCCAGCGCCTCCGCGAATTCGGTCATGAAATCCGCGACGACCTGCCGGCAGGTTGGGATACTATCCACCAAACCGACGCCCTGGCCGACAAAATAGCTGACCAGTTCACGGGCGTTTGCGTTTCCGGCCTCGGCGGCGCGGTTGACGCGATCCATCGCCGGTTCGCTGATCAGGCCCTGTAGCGGCATCGGCAGGGTGCCGGGGCTGTTCGGCCCCTCCCACGCGTCGGTCCAGCCGGAACGTAACTGCCGCGCCGGTTTGCCGGTGCGGCCGCGCGAGCGAACCGTGTCCCGCGACCGGGCGGCGACCATCTTGTCGCGGAAGACCGGGGAGGTCTCGGCTTCCGTCGTCGCCAGCCAGACCGAACCGGTCCAGACGCCGGCGGCGCCCATCGCCATGCAGCCCGCCATTTGGCGGCCGGTCATGATGCCTCCCGCTGCCAGCACCGGGATTTTGCCCTGGACGGCGCGCAGGACTTCGGGAACCAGGACCATGGTGGAAACCTCGCCGCAGTGGCCGCCCGCCTCACCGCCCTGGGCGACGATGATATCGACGCCGGCCGCGACCTGACGGACGGCATGTTCCCGGGCGCCAACCAGGGCCGCACAGGGAATACCGTGCTGGCGCGCACGTTCGAGCATCGAGGCGGGCGGCAGACCGAGCGCGTTGGCGATCAGGCGAATGGGGTGGCGGAAAGCGACGTCCATCAGCTTGTCGCCGGTATCGAACTGGTAGGGCACCGGCCGATTGGGGTCCTCGCGCGGATGCGTCCCCTGCGTCGGATCCACGTCGTGGCGTCGTAGCAGATCATGAACGAAGGCTCGGTGACCGGCCGGGATCTGGTTGACCAGGTCGCCCAGCGTGGCACCGGTTTCGGTGCGAATCGTCAGGTTTTCCGGCACCAGCAGATCGACGCCGTAGGGGCGGCCATCCACATGCGCGTCAATCCAGGCGAGCTCCGTCTCCAGTTGTTCGGGCGTGGTGCCGGCGGCGCCGAACACGCCGAAGCCGCCCGACCGGCTGACCGAGGCGACCACGTCACGGCAGTGGCTGAACGCCAGCAACGGGAAGTCGATGCCGAGCATGCGGCAGAGTTTGGTGTCCATGCGGCGGCGGCCTATGGCTTCATTACGGTTTTGTGATTGACGAAATCCAGCGTGTAGGCGCGGGTGATGTCCAGGCCTTTGGGATACAACCCCTCCTCCTGCGTCGCCTCATAGAAGGCGGCCCAGCGGGCAGCGGTCATCGCGCCCAGGCCAAGCTCGACCGCATCGCTGGAATCGACGATGCCGTTGGCCTTCATGGACTGGCGGCCGTACCGCAGCAGGGCATCCGACATTTCGGGGTTGTCATGCTTGATCATGGCATCTCCCGCGGCCGGATCGCCGTAGAGGTACGATGCCCAGCCTTCGAGTGATGCATCGACGAAACGTTTCACCAGATCCGGGTTCGTGGAGATCATTTTGTCGGAGGTAGCGATCAGGTTGGTGTAGCCGGCGAAACCCGCATCCGCGACCAGCAGCACCACCGGGTCGAAGCCGCCAGCCTGTTTGATGGAGTATGGTTCAGACCCGAGGAATCCCTGCTGCACCGAGGTTTTATCGGACAGGAACGGCGCCAGATTGAACGTGTACGGCCGGATCTGACTGTCGGAGTAGCCGAATTTGGCTTTCAGGAAGTTCCACCAGCCGACTCGCGTATCACCGCTGATCATGATCGGCTTGCCCTTCAGGGCCGCGAAACTGTCGTTGCCCTGGCCGGGATGGGCGATCAGCACCGACGGGTCTTTCTGAAAGATCGCGGCGACGGTGCGGAACGGAATGTTCTCCTTAACGAAATTCATCGCCAGGAACGAATTCGATGTCAGATTGAAGTCCAGCCGCCCACCGAGCAGAAGTTGCGTGTGGTTCACCTGCGGGCCGCCCTGGTAGATCGTCACGTCCAGCCCGTGTTTGGCATAAATGCCGGTGGCCACGGCCTGATAAAAGCCGCCGTATTCCGCCTCGGCCTTCCAGTCCAGACCGAACCGGATCGGATCGGCCGCCAGCGCGGCGAACGTCAGTGCGAACTGGGCCAGTAGCAGTGCGGCGATACGGCGCATGGGTATCTCTTTCGGACGCGTGAGGATTTCCAGTATGGCGGTTGGCCGGATCAGGGCAAGGGCGGCGCACGCACGCCGAAGAGGTAGAAATTGTCGTCATCCCGGGGCGTTCCGCTGACCGGCCGCATCGGCACGTCCGACCAGGTGATGTCGGGACGGGTTCGTTCGGCGAAGGCCGCGAAGAAGGCAAGATTGTCCACGCCCTCAAACCGCGCCTGATAGCCGAGCAGGAGTTTGCGGCAGCAGTCGCGGGTCATGATGGCTTGAATGCGGTCCCTTAACGAGATCGGCATCTCACTCATTGCCCAGGTGGAAATGGCGGAGACGTTGGTGAAATTGCCAGCGTCCAGCAGGGCGGTGAGCTGATCCAGATCGGAGCACAGGTGCACGCCGGAGTCCGTTCCGATGCCGTGCAATCCCAGGTAAAACCGTTGCAGTGCCAGTGAATGCGGCAGGTCGAAAATGATGTAGGTGCCGCGAAAGCCGCGTTCGTGGATCATCCGGCACATCGATCCGAAGCCGCCGCCGAACTCGACCACGCAATCGGCGTCGTGGAAGTCCAGTCCTGTCGTTGCTTCGAAGCTGAACAGATGAAAGGCGTTTTCGATTGCCTTGGCGTTGGTCGAGGGCATCAGCGGAAACGGCGGCGGGTGGCCCAGCGCATAACGATGCCGCAGCAACGGCGCCCAGGTGGACTGCCAGGCCGGCGACCGGCGCAATTGCCACCAGAGCGCGATGGTGGCGAAGGTGGTGCCGTAGAACATATTGGTGCGGATGGGCGCCCAGCGGATGAAGCGCATCGGGTCGCCCGTGTTGGCGAGACGCTCCAAGGCTTCCGCGATCGCGAGCCACCATTCCGATATGTTCAGGTTCGCGGCGGTCGTCCGCAGCGCGGTGAGTTCGGCAGACAGACCAGCCGCCAACGCCCGCTGATCGTCGGTTGTGCGATTGGGCGTGAGATCCATAATGGCGGCGATGACGTTTTCGACATGACCGAACAGGTATCTGGAGGTCAGCATTATTTTCCGAACGTTTTGATTGCCGCGGTTCGTTAGCAGCGTGGCGCAACAATTAGCAAGGCAAAGACGCTATTGAAGAAAGGCGCCCCCAGAGCGGATGGAAAAGCGCACGCTCACCAGATGTCGGGCGCTCAGGTGTCAGGCATGCACCTTGGCGGTCAACGCGATGCCAAGCGCCTTCATCACGGCAATCGTGGTCTTCAGCGTTGGATTGCCGGTCTCGCTGAACGACCGGTAAAGCTGCTCCCGCGACAGGCCGGTTTGGCTGGCGATCCGGGTCATACCCTTGGCACGCGCCACGACCCCAAGCGCATGCGCGATATACCCCGCGTCCTCCGTTTCGAACGCTTCCGCCATGAAGGTCGCAATCGCCACGTCCGAGGTCAGGTCTTCAGCCGGATCATAGGTCATGAGTTTGACCATTATTCAGTCACTCCATGCGTCCATCAGCCGCTTTGATATCGTTCGCCTGGCTCCCGTTGTCCCCGCCACAGAGCAGGATCACCACCGTGTTCCCCCGCTTGTGAAAATAGATACGAAAGCCGCGACCGTCGTGGATCCAGCAATTCACTGATCCCCTCTCCTACCGGAGCGACATCACCCGCATGGCCATAGGCGAGACGGTCAAGGCGCGAGGCGATCAGCGCCCGTGCTCGCTCATCTTTGAGCGTTGCTCGCCACTTGCGAAAGACCTCCGTCTGCTTCAGTTCGAGCAGCGGGCAATGTAGTTTATTGACGACATCGCGTCAAGAACATTCAGCCCGAAATCGTCCAACCCGCTTCGGCGCCTCGCGTTTAAGCCGACATCTTGATCGGTGGGTCGATATCCGCCGGCAGCGGGCACACATAGGGCGTCTTGCCCAACCGCGCCTGATGATCCGCCTTCGCACGAGCCAGTAACGTCTCGTCGCGGATCACGTCCAGCGCGGTGCCGGCCATGACTTTCGCCACATGCACGAGGCCCTTATGCGCGGCGCCCATCTTGCCTTGGGCGGTTAGTTGCCAGGAATGGCCGGGCGTGCCGATCGCGTAGGTCGCGCCGCGTGCCTGCACGGTCGGCACCACCCAGCTTACGTCGCCAACGTCGGTGGAGCCGACGCCGCCGTTCGGTTTCGCATCCGCCGGAATGATCTCATCGCACAACACGGTCCCGGGCTTCACCGGGATGCCCGCGCGGCGGTAGGACGCCTCGATATCCTCGTCGGACAGGGTCGCCTGGAACTCCCGGGCGGCGATGCGGTCGGCCTCGTCGAACGGGGGCGCGCCGATGCGGTCCAGGTTGTCCTGCATCGCGCGCTCCAGCGGCGTGTTGGCCAGTAGGTTCGACACGGCGCTGACAACCTGGGTGGTCACGCTTGTTTCGGTCATCAACGCGGCGCCCTCGGCGATCTTGCGCACCCGGGCGATCAGGCTCGACAGTTCCGGCAACGTCGTGGCGCGGATCAAATACCGCACCTTCGCGAACGCTTGCACCACGTTCGGCGCCACGCCACCGGCATCCAGAATGGCGGAGTGAACCCGCGCGTCCGACGGCATGTGCTCGCGCATGTAGTTCACGCCGACGCTCATGAGTTCCACCGCGTCCAGTGCGCTGCGGCCCAGATGCGGCGACGCGGCGGCGTGCGAGGCTCTTCCATGAAACGAAAAATCGATGCGGGTGTTGGCCAGCGAGTTCGCCGGGTTAACGCCGGAGAACGACGACGGATGCCAGGAGATCGCGACATCGACGTCACTGAACACGCCGGCGCGCGCCATGAAGCCCTTCGCGGCGCCACCTTCCTCGGCCGGGCAACCGTAGTAGCGGACGCGGCCCTTGATGCCATTCGCGTCCAGGTAGTCCTTCACCGCCGTCGCCGCCAACATCGATGCGGAACCGAGCATGTTGTGGCCGCAACCATGGCCGAAGCCGGCGCCCGGCAGTGGCTGCTGCGAGGCGACGCCCGCCGCCTGCGACAGGCCGGGCAGTGCATCGTATTCGCCGAGGATGGCGATAACCGGGCCGTCCTCTCCCGCCTCGCCCATCACGGCTGTCGGAATGCCGGCGATGTCACGGGTGATCCGGAAGCCCTTGGCTTCCAGCATGGCGGTGTGTTCGGCACAGGAACGGAATTCAGCATAGCACAGCTCGGGAATCTCCCAAACGCGGTCGGACAGCGCGATGAAATCGTCCTGATGGGCGTCAACGTGGCGCCAGATCTCTTCAGTGTTGCGCATGGGGAAGTGACTCCTGAGTGTGCCGGAAGCAGTTTTCCAAATGGTCGTCCACCATGCCGGTGGCCTGCATGAACGCGTAGCATATGGTGGAACCGACAAAACGAAAGCCGGCTTTCTTCAGTGCCTTGCTCATGGCGTCGGAGACGGGTGTGGTGGCCGGCACGTCAGAACGCTCGATGCGGGGAATGCGGGTCGGTGTGTGGTTGACGAACGACCACAGATAGCGGTCCAGACTACCGTGTTTAGCGATGGCTTGCAGCGCGGCGGCGGCGTTGTCGCGAACGGAGAAGATCTTCAGGCGGTTGCGGATCAGCGGCGAGTCTGTCAGCAGTTTTTCCAGTTCGGCGTCGGTCATCGCGGCGACGCGTTCGATGTCGAAGCCGTGGTAGGCGGCGCGGTATCCGTCACGGCGGACCAGGACGGTGCGCCAGGACAGGCCGGCCTGGGCGCCCTCCAACGTCAGCAGTTCGAACAGGGCGCGGTCGTCGTGGTGCGGCACGCCCCATTCGGTGTCGTGGTAGGCCTGCATTTGGGCATCGGCGGTTTCTGCCCAATGGCAGCGGGTGATGGTCATGTCCGCGCTCGCAGGGCCGCGACGCCCAAATGGGTTTGGCGCGCAAGCCGAGGGCCGCGCGCGATGTTCAGGGTGGCATCCAGGTCGGCCAGGATTTCGGCCGCCGCGGGAACCGCGATCGCGCGCAGCCGCGACACCATGTCGATCGCCAGCACGCGCAATCCGACCAGCGTCGCATCGCCCGTCCGGAACCGGCCGGCATCGAGGGCCGCGACCACGGACCCCGCCCCTGCCTCGTACACCGCGGCGAGGGCGACGATCGCGCCCAGGTCGTCGGTCTGTTCCAGTGTCGCGCCCGCGAACAACCCGATCGCGTAGCGCAGTGCGCCCAGGGTGGCGAAGGTGCCGACCGCGTCCTCGATATCGCGGAACGGCAGCGCCATGCGGTCGTAGGCCGAACCGGGATCACCGAGCAGGGCGGTCTCCGGAACGAGGCATCCGTCGAGGGTGAGCAGGCAGTGTTTGGACGGCCGCAAGGCGTGGAAATCGGGCATGTCTTCCATCGTCAGGCCCGGCGTGTCGCGGGGCACGATGAACGCGCTGTAGCGTTTGCGGCCGGCGTCTTCGGCGGTGATGGCGAAGACTATGATGGCGTCGGCGGAGGGGCCGTTGGTGACCCACGCCTTCTGGCCGGTGATGCGAAAACCGGCGTCCGTTGGTTCGGCGCGGGTGGTCAGCAGCTTCGGATGCGCGCCGACGCTTGGTTCGGAGATGGCGACGGACAGGGCTTTGCCGGACCATTCGGCGCGTTGGGCGTCGGTGCCGAAAGACAGGAAGTGGCGGAACACGAGGTGCCGGCCGCCCTGCACGCTGGCCATGCCGAGCAGGCCGGTTTGCTGGACCAACTCGGCTTTCAGGCGAGCGATTGAGGTGTAGTTGGCGGCAGGGTCCACGCTCGGCAACGGATCAGGGCCGGTCATAGACGACCACCCCCTCAAGAACCGCGGCGCGAGACAGCGTCCCGGCGATTTGGGCATTCCGCTGGAACACAAACTCTCGCACCGGGATCACGTCGGCTGGTTCGCGATAGTTTTTTCGGCATTCGTAGCCGGCCTTCAGGGTGACCTTTTCCGCCGGGGTGTCGTCATCGACGATGACCAAAAGATCGATATCGCTATCAGGTCCGGTCTCGCCCCGGGCGACGGAACCGAACACGATGACCCGGCGCGGGTTGAAGTATGCCACCACGGAATCGAGCAGCGTTGAGGGGACCAGCGGGTTATGATCGGTTGGGGGGCTGTCTAACATGGTCGCGGCCCGCCCCGGTCAGGCTGAATTGTTTGGATCATCGGGTGGTCGTCCAGAGATTGACGCGTTTTGGTGCGGAGACTGTGGCACGGCCGGACGAACCCGAACAGCGGGCTTGTCAAAGTGTCTCCCTGGACTGCCCCGGTCCAAACACGCGCAGCACCTCGACATCACCGGCGGTTGCATTGAGGCCCGTGTCCGGACGGACGATATAGACGATACGGTATCCCTCGGAGGTGAATTCGCGACGGCCCGGATGGTCACCCAATGCGAACAGACAGGGATGGTTGGCAAGCGCGTTGATATCGGCCCGTATATGGAGCGCCCTACGGCGGGCACGCGGCCCTGATCCCGGTTGAGATAGCCACCTGAACGCCATCTCAAGGTCACGCACGGCCGCCGGAGCGTAGCCGACACGCCTGGGCAAACGAACTTACGCGCGCCGCTTTGGCGCCTGTGGCATTGGCAGGGGATTTGCCGTACCGAGGCTATCGATCCACTCATTCACTTCGGATGAGGGTATCAGCAGACCAGCCCTAATCTCGGCCTCCGCCTCGGCGATCATCCGGGCTTCCCACGCGAGATCTCGCACTTCCAATGGGTCGGGTTGGGTTATTCCATCCATGGGCCACTGCTCCTCTCGAACAAGTATAAGCCAATTGCCGCCCGAAAACCAGCGAAACCGCGCGAGAGGCGGGCGTGTCAGGCATCCGCCTGGCTGACGATCTGACACCGCCCAATCCCCGGCAGTGCCGAACAGGTTTGCCCCGGCCGCACCATTTCGCCTATCGTGCCGCAATGATACGTCTGTCTAACAAATCCGCATGACCGCCGCCGCCGCGATCGAAACCTTCATCACCCGCTGGCAGGGCCAGGAGGGCGGGCAGGAACGCGCCAACTATGCGCTGTTCCTGTCGGAGTTATGCGACATTCTGGGCGTGGCTCGGCCGGCGCCGGCTGCCGCGACCACGGACGAGAACGATTACGTCTTCGAACGCGCCGTCAAACGCGAAACCGCCGATGGCGGCCAGGGGCTCGGGCGCATCGACCTGTACAAACGGAACTGCTTTGTTCTGGAAGCCAAGCAATCGCGCCAGTCCGGCGGGGCGAAACACCTCGACGTGCAGTATCTGCCGGGCATGGAACCGCCGGTGCGGGGTGTGCGCGAGGCCAGCCGGACCTGGGACGTGCTGATGCTGAACGCTCGCCGTCAGGCCGAGGGCTATGCGCGGGCACTGCCGGTGCATCACGGCTGGCCGCCGTTCATCCTGGTCTGCGACGTCGGGCATGTGATCGAGACCTATGCCGACTTCTCCGGCCAGGGAAAGAACTACGCGCAGTTCCCGGACCGGCAATCCTTCCGCATCTACCTGGAAGACTTGCGCCGCCCCGACATCCGCGCGCGGCTGGCGCAGATCTGGACCGACCCGGTGCATCTGGACCCGGCGCGCCATACCGCCCGAGTCACCCGAGCCATTTCGGAACGGCTGGCGGCGGTGTCGAAGGCGTTGGAGGACCAGGGACACGACGCCGAGGATGTGGCGATGTTCCTGATGCGCTGCCTGTTCACCATGTTCGCCTGCTCGCCGGGGATCGAACTGCTTCCCGAACACGGTTTTCGGGATTTGTTGCAACGGTGTGAGGCAGACCCATCCCGTTTTGTCCGTTGGGTTGGGCAATTGTGGGAGGCGATGGACAAAGGCGAGTTTGCATATGCGCTTGATGCCGATGTCCGCCGTTTCAACGGCGAATTCTTCAAGACCCGCACCGTCCTGCCGCTCGGCCGGGAGGAAATCGGCGAGTTGCGCGCCGCTGCTTCGGCTGATTGGAAGGATGTCGATCCCTCGATTTTCGGCACGCTGCTGGAACAGGCACTGGACAAAACCGAGCGGCGGCGGCTGGGCGCGCATTACACGCCGCGGGCCTATGTGGAACGGCTGGTCGTTGCGACAGTGATCGAACCGTTGCGGATCGACTGGGACACCGCGCTATCCACCGCCGAACGGCAGAAAGCCGCCGGGCGGGGGCCGGAGGCGGTGGCGACGGTGCGGGCGTTCCACGACAAGCTTTGTCAGACTCGCATCCTGGACCCGGCGTGTGGAACCGGGAATTTCCTGTACGTGTCGCTGGAATTGCTGAAGCGCCTGGAGGGCGAGGTGCTGGAGGCACTGGCTGCATTGGGCGGGCAGGAATCCTCCGCCCGGCAGCAGGCGTTGACGTGGCTGGCGGGTCACTCGGTGGACCCCCACCAGTTCCTGGGGCTGGAGATCAACCCGCGCGCGGCGGCGATCGCGGAGTTGGTGCTGTGGATTGGATATTTGCAGTGGCATTTTCGAATTCGAGGCGGGATGCCGGAGGAGCCAATCCTACAGGCGTTCAAGAATATCCGGGGCAAATTCGATGCTGTGCTGAAGGCCGATGTCAGTCTGGCGCGCGATGAATCCGGCGTTCCGGTGACCCGGCGCGGGCCGGATGGTTCGGATTTGGAGGTCTTTGTCTATGCGAACCCCGCGCGGCCCGAGTGGCCGCCGGCGGAGTTCATCGTCGGCAACCCGCCGTTTATCGGTAAGGGGGAACTCATACGAGAGGCTTTCGGCCAACAATACCTTGACGCTCTCTGGGCAGCACATCCGCTGATGAATGAAAGTGCCGATTTCGTCATGTATTGGTGGGATCACGCCGCCGACCTCCTCGTTCGGAAGGGCACATCGTTACGACGTTTTGGGTTCGTTACTACAAGTACGATAACCCAGATGTTCAATCGACGAGTAATTGAACGCCATTTGCACGCTCCCGAGCGGATTTCGTTGGTTATGGCAATGCCTGATCATCCTTGGACCAAAGCCAGCAAGGATGCAGCGGGAGTTCGCATAGCCATGACCGTTGGTGAAGCGGGAAAGTCATCGGGTATACTCAATGAGGTCATCCGAGAGACTAAATTGGATACCGATGAACCACTTATAACATTGAAATCTGCTGTGGGCGAGCTGAATCCGGATTTGACGGTCGGCGTTGACGTGACCTTGGCAACGGGCATCTTGGCGAATGCTGGGGTTGCATCAATGGGCCCTGCTCTTGGGGGACGCGGCTTCGTTATCGACACGACGAATGACGGGTTGTTCGCGCCAAGCCGAGAGAAGCAGCCTTGGTTGAGGAGACTCACGACCGGCAAGGACATAACGGAGCATCATCGGAATCGCCATGTCATTGATGTACGGGAATATCCGGATGAAAATGCACTACGCGATGCGTTACCGAAGGTGTACCAGCATCTAAAACAAACTGTTTATCCCCTACGGGCCACTAACAATGATCCGAAACTACGTGAATTTTGGTGGAGGTTCAGAAGATCTAACGATATTTATTTCGGAGCCGTAAAGGGACTCTACAGGTTCATCGCCACTGTAGAAACCATGAAACATCGGGTATTTGTTTATGTGGACGAACACGACATGCTCGAACACGGGGTTATCGGGTTCGGATTACCAGATGGGTGGTTATTCGGTATACTCTCAAGCCGCGTTCACGTTTGCTGGGCGCTGGCCAATGGCGGCAAACGTGGAGAAACGCCACGCTACAATAAGGACGTGTGCTTCGACCCGTTCCCCTTCCCCGCCGCCGACGACCTGCAGAAGCAACGCATCCGCGTCCCCGCCGAAAAACTCGACGCCCATCGCAAAAGTGTGCTCGCCGAACACCCGCACCTCACGCTGACCGGCCTCTACAACGTGCTCGAGAAACTGCGTGCCGGCACCGCGCCCGATGCCCTGAGCCCCGACGACCGGCGCATCTTCGACGACGGCCTGGTGCTGATCCTGAAAGAATACCACGACGAACTCGATGCCGCCGTCGCCGCCGCCTATGGCTGGCCGGCCGATCTGTCCGACAACGACATCCTGGTGCGCCTCGTCGCGCTCAACCAGGAACGCGTCAAGGAGGAAGCCGCCGGACACATCCGCTGGCTCCGCCCTGACTATCAGGTCCCCCGCTTCGGCAGCCCGAAAGACAAACTGACGCTGGTCGGCGGCACGATGAACCAGACCGCCGTCGCCGAACCGGCCGGCCCGAAACCCGCGTTCCCCACCAGCGAACTCGAACAAACCGCCGCCGTCCTGTCGATGCTATCCCAGGCAGCCGGACCGCTCAGCGCCACGGACCTTGCCGTGCGGTTCAAGCAGGGCCGCCGCATCCTGCCGCAGGTAGAGGCCGTGCTGTCCGCCCTGATCCGCGTCGGCGGCCTGATCCACAGCCCCGACGGCGGCCGCAGCTTCCTGCCGCGCCGGGCGGCTTGATGGTGGGGCGGAGGACCGGGGCCACCCGGGGCCATCGCACGTCACCGCCAATACACCACCGGTTTGATATCGGGGCCGCGGAGAACAATTTGGAACCACAGGTGCACACAGATAAAAAGGGATTTTTTGCCTTATCTGTGTGCATCTGTGTGCATCTGTGGTTCCATTGTCCTGTCTGGTTGGAGCTATCCCCCAGCGCGGCGCTCCGTGAATTCCGCATAAAATCACGCCCGTACGCGCCAACTTTCACCCGAGGACCCGGATCGGAACTGCAGCAACAGGCATTGACATATTTCCTATAATACTCTACCATTCAAGGCATGTAACCCCTTCGCCGGCGCAGCCCGCCATCGGACTTTCCCCGCCCCTGCATGACCAGCACACCAATACCGGACTAACCTGTGGCCGCCACCGTGGTGATGCGGGTGCGTGCGCGGCGGCTGAGGACGCGTGGCCTCGGCGCGTGGCCAAGCGAATTGTGCTAAGGGGGGTTGATCTGGATGCCGGACGGCTGGAGGCAACTCGGCCCGCGGCGGCATCGGCGTCTTGTGTCGGCCAAAGAATTGAGGAGAAAATCTCGAAATTCGATACAAATTCTCATAGCATGGCTTTTGAGACCTGCTTGAGCGCATTGCCATGAAACCGGAGGGTCAGAGGATCGAGTCAAACGGGTTTGCGCGCAGGTGTACCCGAAGTGATGACAGACTCGCGCTTGGCTGGCCGGGACCTGGCTGCAACCTGTCGCGAACGTCTCGGCGGATCGACCATGGCGATCCTGTCAATGGATGAACGGGATCGGACTGAAGCGGTTATTGTTCGGCGCCGCCTGACTCAGCGCCAGCCTTACGTTACCATGGCTGGCGGCCCGCATCGCTCCTGCCATAGGCTGGCGGGGACCCGTGGAGGCAGGCATGAGCGACGTGGCGCGGCAGCGTCTGACCGTGGAAGCGTTCTACGAATGGGTGGCGGCCCGCGAGCAGAAATATGAGCTGGTGGATGGCGAACCCGTGATGATGGCGGGGGCCAACCGCAGGCATGACAGGATTGCAGGCAACGCCATCCGCGTCGTCGGCAACCATCTGCAAGGGCATCGGTGTCAGCCGTTCACAAGCGACACCTATGTGAAAATTCCGGCCGGCAATCGGCGGCAGGCAGATATGGGCGTTGATTGCGGTCCATTTGACGACTCGTCCCTGGAAGCCAGTGAACCGGCTTTCGTGCTCGAGATACTGTCGCCGACGACGCGCACGTTCGATCGCAACGACAAGCTTGAGGAATACAAGACCGTTCCGACACTCGAATACATCCTGTTGGTTGATCCGGACACTCCACAAGTCCGGCTTTACCGGCGCGACGATCACCGGAACTGGACGAGCGACAGGTTGGCCGGATTGGATGCCGAGGTGGACATGCCCCTGTTCGGCCTGCGATTACGTCTCAGCGATCTGTATTCCGGACTGGTGTTTCGCCCGCGCCCAACGCTGGTCGATCCACCCGATCATCAGGCGTCGCGGTTTTCAATCTAACGAGCACGGGGCCCGGACCGATGGACGCGCTGCTCAGTCCGCGCCCGGGCTGACGCCCACCCGTGACAGCGGCCCATTCGTGCGCTACGTGCAACCCTTTCGCGTGACACGCTCCGTAAGACACTGGGAACACCTGACCGCCATGGCCAGCAGCAACGACATCCGCGCCGCCTTCCGCGACTATTTCGTCCGCAATGGGCACACGTCCGTGGCCAGCTCGCCGCTGGTGCCGCGCAACGATCCGACGTTGATGTTCACCAACGCGGGCATGGTGCAGTTCAAGAACGTGTTCACCGGCCAGGAGAAGCGCCCCTACGTGCGCGCCACCACCGCGCAGAAATGCGTCCGCGCCGGCGGCAAGCACAACGATCTGGACAATGTCGGCTACACCGCTCGGCATCATACCTTCTTCGAAATGCTGGGTAATTTCAGTTTCGGCGACTATTTTAAGGAACTCGCGATCCCCTACGCGTGGGAGCTGATCACGAAGGACTACGGCCTGCCGAAGGACAAGCTGTTGGTCACGGTCTACTCGGAAGACGAGGACGCCGCCGCGATCTGGAAGAAGGTCGCCGGCCTGTCCGACGACCGCATCATCCGCATCCCGACCTCCGACAATTTCTGGCGGATGGGCGACACCGGCCCCTGCGGCCCGTGCAGCGAAATCTTCTACGACCACGGCGACCACATCCCGGGCGGCCCGCCCGGCAGCCCGGACGAGGACGGCGACCGGTTCATCGAAATCTGGAACCTGGTGTTCATGCAGTTCGAGGAAGGCCCGCCCGGCACCCGCACCCCGCTGCCGAAACCGTCGATCGACACCGGCATGGGGCTGGAACGCCTCGCCGCGATCCTGCAGGGCAAGCACGACAACTACGACACCGACGTGTTCCGCGCCCTGATCCTGGCCAGCGCGGAGGCGACCGGACAGGACCCGGACGGTGAATTCAAGACCAGCCACCGGGTGATCGCCGACCACCTGCGCAGCACGTCCTTCCTGATGGCCGACGGCGTGCTGCCGTCGAACGAGGGCCGCGGCTACGTCCTGCGCCGCATCATGCGCCGCGCCATGCGTCACGCCACGATGATGGGCGCGAAGGACCCGGTGCTGCACCGGCTGGTGCCCGCGCTGATCCGCCAGATGGGCGCGGCGTATCCGGAACTCGGGCTGGCCGAGAGCCTGATCACGGAAACGCTGCTGCTGGAGGAAACCCGGTTCAAGACGCTGCTGGAACGCGGCCTGCACCTGCTGGCCGACGAAACCGGCCGTCTGGGTGAGGGTCAGGCGCTGCCCGGCCCCGTCGCGTTCCGTTTGTATGACACGTATGGCTTCCCGCTGGACCTGACTCAGGACGCCTTGCGCGAACAAGGCCGCAGCGTCGATCTGGCCGGGTTTGAGACGGCGATGCAGGAACAGCGCGTGCGCGCTCGTGCCGCCTGGGCCGGATCGGGCGATGCCGCGACCGAACGGGTGTGGTTCGAGATCAAGGAGAAGGCCGGCGCGTCCGAATTCCTGGGTTATGCCACAGAATCGGCTGAGGGTTCGGTGCTGGCTCTGGTTGTTGGTGGCGTGTCCGTGGGCGAAGCCGCCGCCGGGTCCGATGTCGCGGTCGTGCTGAACCAGACGCCGTTCTATGGCGAAAGCGGCGGCCAGGTCGGCGATACCGGCGTGATCTCCGGTCCCGACGGGCTGGTCATTACAGTGACCGACACGCAGCGGAAGCTGGGCGATCTGTTTGTGCATTTGGGCCGCGTGGAGTCCGGGGTGGCCCGCGTCGGGTTGCCCGTCGTCGCCGCCGTCGATCATGGCCGGCGCAGCGCCATTCGAGCGCATCATTCCGCCACGCATTTGTTGCATGAGGCGCTGCGGCGGAAGCTGGGCACGCATGTGCAGCAGAAGGGCAGCCTGAATGCTCCGGATCGGCTGCGCTTCGACGTGTCGCAACCGCGCCCGATCACCGCTGACGAACTGCATTGGGCCGAGGCCGAGGTCAATGCTCGGATTCGCGAAAACTCCGAGGTGACAACACGGTTGATGACGCCGCAGGCAGCGGTGGAACTCGGCGCGATGGCGCTGTTCGGCGAGAAATACGGCGACGAGGTGCGCGTGGTCGCGATGGGCGAACCGGACGGCAACAAGCCGGCCTGGTCGATCGAACTGTGCGGCGGCACGCATGTGCGGCGGACGGGCGATATCGGGTATTTCCGGATTGTCAGCGAAAGCGCGGTCGCGGCCGGCGAGCGCCGGATTGAGGCGGTGACGGGTGCGTCGGCCGAGGCACTGGTCGGGGAGATGCAAGGCCGGTTGAACGAGGTCGCCGGCGCGCTGCGGGCGGGTCCGTCCGAGGTGACGGACCGGATCGCCGCGCTGCTGGAGGACCGGCGGAAGTTGCAGGCCCAGGTTGGTGATTTGCAGAAGAAGCTGGCCACCGGCGGCGGGGCCGCGGCGGCCGAGGAGATCAACGGCGTGATGCTGACCGCTCGTAATCTGGGCGAGGTGCCGGCCAAGGATCTGAAGGGTCTGGCCGACGCGATCGGCCAGCAGCAGGGCTCCGGCGTGGTGGCGCTGGTATCGACGGCCGAGGGTAAGGCCTCGATCGTGGTGGCGGTGTCGGCGGACCTGACGGGACGCATCAGCGCGGTCGATCTGGTGCGCGCGGCGTCCGCGGCGGTCGGCGGCAAGGGTGGCGGCGGGCGGCCGGATTTGGCTCAGGCGGGTGGACCGGACGGGGAGAAGGCGGAGGAGGCGCTGGCGGCGGTGCGGAGTCTGCTTGTTGGATAATTCCAAATCGCCAGATCGAGCACTCCGGGCGGAGCTTCGGCGCCGCGATGAGATCGGCAAATCGATTACCAGCTCGATGGCGTCTATATTTTAAATAGTTGACCCTCGGCGTGAGGGATCCAATTTACTTTGGGCCATCGACTTTGATCGAACCGTTTACCTATTGTTAATACTTAATGGGTAAACGCTGTATCGATGACACGCGCGGACCCAAAGCCGTGACATTGCCACCGCGATGACCCTGGCACGAGAGCTGGAGGTTTAGTCCGATGCCCCTCAAAACCCGCCCCTTCGATCCGGCCGGCCTACCTCGACAGCGACGAGGCCCGCGCTGCCTACATGACCGAGGCGCTTGAAACCAACGACCCCGCCTTTATCGCCGACGAACTCGGTGTCATCGCCCGAGCGCGGGGCCTGAACCGGGTGGCGCGGGAAGCGGGTCTGTCGAACGAGAGCTTGCATCAGACCCTCAGCTCCGAGGGCACCGCGGAGATGGGCAGAACGCTCCGGGTCATCCGTGCACTCGGTTACCGTTTGACCGCCGAACCAGCCCGGTAAATCGCGGTGGTCGTTCGGCCCGCCCCCGCTCGCTTGCCCCGAGCAATCCAATCTCCCGGCGCTGGCCTGACAAGTCGTTAATGCCGGGGCAGCCAATCCCCTGAAATCCGTCTGGCCCCGCGTCGATGGCAGCATCTTCACGCACCGACCATTCGTCATCTCGACAAAATCACCTCCGTTCATCGTTTGTTAAGGTTTGTCACCGACACTGCGGCAAACCACGAGGAATGCAGGTGTCGAGCCGCCAGTCACCCACCGACGCAGGCATCGCCTGATGACCGGCCCAGGATGCTACCCGCCCACCCCTTCCAGCGGGCCGGGGGCATGACGAACGACACCGCCCCGCCATCCAAACGTCCGCAACCGGAGCAAAGACCGCGCCGCGTTCAGCCGCGCATCACCGCGGCGCCAAAGCTCGGACAAATCTACTGGTGCGATTTCTGGCTCGACGCCCAATTGCCGGAGATGTGGAAAACCCGGCCGGTTGTCGTGCTGTCGTACAAGAACACACTGTATGGTCCGTGCCTCGTGGTGCCGCTCACGACCGAACCGCAGGGCAACAGTCCCTGGGCCTTTGAGGTCTCGGTCTCGATCGACGGGCACAGAAATTGGACGGTCTGCAATTATCTGTACACAACTGCGCCCAACCGATTATCGCCGGGCCAGCGGCAAAATCATTCGGGTCCCCAACCTGGAGTTCAACGGAATCCTCAAGCGGGTCACGGCTTGGTTGCCTCGGCCATTCGATCTTGACAAATAGTGGGAGCGATCCATGCATACGCGTCTGCGGCTTCGGCTTGCCGGATGACCGTTTCCCGACAGGGAATGACTTGCCAAGGGAGCCATTGGGCTCCCTTTGGTTATTTTGAACGTCGCTCGCGACCCGCTTGCTGATTCAGATAGGGATCGAGACTTGCGGGCCATAGTCATCTGCGGCGCGCGCCGAAGAACCCGCTTTTCGCCTGACCGCCGAACCAGTCCAGTGATGACACTGGTGCTCGCACAATCCCACCCCTTACCCGATCAACCCAATGTCCCGTCCAGCATCCCACGCCAGCCCCGGGCCCGGCATCCCGTTTCAAATCGCGGCCGCCACCCCGTTGGCTTCCACCGCATGCCTCCGATGCTCGGCCTGGTGCCGTTTGGAGTTATCCGCGATGCGCTTGGCCAGCTGACGTTTCTGATAGGCCTGCGACCACGTCAGTTTGCCATTGGCTTTGGGAATATCCGGGGCCTGCTGTGGCGCGACAGCGACCGACGCCGCCGCCAGCGGCGACACCGGCTCCGGGGGCAGTGCCGGGGCTTCCGCGTCCACCGATTGGGCGCCAATACCGCGATCGCGCCGCAATTGATCGAGTTTCCGCTGCGACTTGTGACACTCGCGGCTGATGCTGACCGCGCCGCTTCGCAGACGCAGGACCTTGGTCAGCGGCAGACCCGGATCGGCGGCATCGCTCAACGCCTCCAGCGTTTGCATCCGGAAACAGACGATCTCGGCAGCGAGGCTCAGTTCTTCCTCGGTCTCGGCATTATACGCGGTGAGGATGCTCAACGCGGCGTCACGCGCGGCGGCCTCGTTGTCCGCGGCGCCGAGGAACAGCCGGGCGAGCCGGCCAAGAATCGTGTCCAGGACGATCCGGGGCAGGTCGACGGGGAGTGACATGGTTGTGCCTCTGTATGTTCGATATTTGTTCGTTCGAACAATAGGCGAATTTTCCGATCAAACGCAAGGAAAATTTACTCCTCATCATAACCGCCGAAGGGCGGCCGTTCCTCCGGCCCCGCGGGAAATCCCATTTACGATCGCCCCCGCCGGCGCCGCCACGCGGTGTCAGCAAATCGAGGCGACGGGTGTGGGCGGCCCCGAGCGGACGTTCGAAGCGAAGCGGTCTATTGACGATTTGCCAGTTATGGCCGGACGAATTCAACGCCGCGAGGCAGCCCTATTGCTTGACTGCAATCACCCCGAACCGTAATTGTTGCAGGCGATGGTTTTTTGACCCTCGGAGGGAAATAGTGTCCGATTTGGCAATGACGGTGGCGTCGCTTCAGAAATATCGGCATGCCGGATCGCCCGGGCGATCGGGGATGACAGGTCCGGTCATCAGCCCGGCCCCGATCACTGCCGGGGTCCAACGATTCCTGTCCGCCGCGGGCCGCGCTTTGCCGTCCATGGCCGGGATCGTTGCCATTGGCGTCGGCGCGTTGTTGGCAGGCGCCTTTCCGGCCGGCGCAGCCGAAACGCCGCCATCCTGGTCGGGACCGATCAGCACCGCGGGCGTGCCGGTGACAGCCACCGCCGCCGCCTCGGCGGTCATGGCGCAAGGCGTCAGCGCGAATGAGATCCGTTTTGGTATCGTCGCACCGTTCTCGGGTCCCAATAAAGATTTCGGCCATCAAACCCAGGTGGGGATTGAAGCCGCTTTCAACACGGTGAACGCGGCCGGTGGAGTCTTCGGGCGGAAGTTGTCCCTGGTCACCGCGAATGACGGATATGACCCGGCGAAAACCGCCGATGCCATGAAGCAGTTGGACGAAACACAGCGCGTGTTCGGATGGGTCGGCAATTTCGGCACCGCCACCGCCGCGGTGTCACTGCCGTATGCGCTGTCCCGCCGGATGCTGTTCTACGGGGCCTACTCGGGCGCCAACCTTCTGCGTCGCGACCCGCCCGATCGGTATGTCTTCAATTTCCGAGCCAGCTATGCCGAGGAGGCCTTCGCGGCGGTCCACTATCTGGTGAAATCGCGGCACTTACAGCCTGAGCAGATCGCGGTGTTCGCGCAACATGACGCGTTTGGCGATCAGGGATTCCAGGGCGTCGAAAAGGCGATGCGGACCCTGAACGCATCGGGCGAAAGTGGTTCGGTGCTGCGGCTGAACTACGAGCGCAACACCGTGAACGTGGATGACGCAATCGCACAGTTGCGGCAGCGGCCCAAGAATGCCCCGCAAATCAAGGCGGTCGTGATGGTGGCGGTGTATCGTCCGGCCGCCAAGTTCATCGAGAAAACGGTCGATCTGTTTCCCGGATTGATCTATACGAATGTATCCGCCGTAGGCGGCACATCGCTCGCCGACGAACTGACGGTGTTGGGTCCGAAATTCGCCTCGGGCGTCATCGTCACCCAGGTTGTTCCGGCCGTGGACAGCTATTCCAGCGTGGTTCTCGACTATAAGGCGGCGTTGGCTAAATCGGCCCCCGGCGAGGCACCGGATTATACATCGCTGGAATCGTATTTGTCGGCCAGTGTCCTGATCGAAGGCCTGAAACGGGCGGGCGCCGATCCGGACACCGAGAAACTCGTGACCGCATTGGAATCCGTCCATGATTTCGACCTTGGGGTAGGACCGCATATCACCTTCGGCCATGAACAGCACCAGGCCCTGCACAAGGTTTGGGGGACGCAACTCGATGCCAAGGGCCACTACGCGCCGATCGATCTCGAGTAGGTCCGCTTGCGGTGCCCGGTGGTTCCAGAACCACCGGGGCTGGCCGGTGTCTGGCAGGTGCGTCGCGGGGGACAATGTCACCGGACGCTGAGCACCATCGCCCGTCTCCATATTGCTTGACTGCAATAAATCCACACCGTAATCGTTCTCTCTGGTGTTTTTTTGACGTCCAGGGGAAAAAATGTCTGTTACTGCAAAGACGGTAGCCTCACTGCCGGCGCATCAGCCTGCCGCCATGTCAGGACAACCGCGCATGAACACTGGACACATCCCCCCGGCGCCGATGACAGGGGCCTTCCAATACCTGCGGTCCGCCGCCCACCGGTGTTTACCCGCCATGGCCGGGATTATTGGGTTCGGCCTGGGCGTCGCGTTGATTGCCGCCTCGCCGTCCAGAAGTGCCGAGGTGGATGCGCCGGCGATCGGCGGCCAGCCGCAATCCGGACCTATTGCCAGCGGAACGACCGAGCCAGCCTTACCAATCGCCGGGGGGTCGCCGGCACCGGTCATTACGGCAGGCGCCGCCTGGCAGGTACCGGTCAGCACGGCAGGCACGCCGGTCGAAGCGGCCCGGCCGGTCACGCCGGTATCCACCGCGCAGGGCGTCAGCACGAATGAGATCCGTTTCGGCATCGTCGCCCCGTTCTCGGGGCCGGCGAAGGATCTGGGACACCAGATGCAGGTGGGGATCGAGGCCGCATTCAACGCGGCGAACGCAACCGGTGGGGTGTTTGGCCGGAAGCTGTCCCTGGTCACCGCGAATGACGGTTATGACCCTGCGAAGACTGGCGAGGCCATCAAACAGTTGGACGAGACGCAGCGCGTCTTCGGGTTCGTCGGCAATGTCGGGACACCGACCGCGGCGGTCTCGCTGCCGTATGCCCTGTCGCGCCGGATGCTGTTCTACGGAGCGTTCACCGGCGCCGGCCTGCTGCGCAGCGACCCGCCTGACCGGTATGTCTTCAATTTCCGGGCCAGCTATGCCGAGGAGACGTATGCGGTTGTCCGCTACCTGGTGAAATCACGGCGATTGCAGCCGGAGCAGATTGCCGTGTTCGCACAACACGACGGGTATGGCGACGCCGGCTTCCATGGCGTTGAAAAGGCCATTCGTTCGTTGGACGCGGCGGGCGAAAGCGGCTCGGTTCCGCGGCTGAACTACGAGCGAAACACGGTCAACGTGGATGAGGCGATCGCCCAGTTGCGGCAGCGGCCCAAGAATGCCCCGCAGATCAAGGCGATCGTGATGGTGGCGACCTATCGGGCGGCCGCCAAATTCATCGAGAAGACGGCCGACCAACTCCCTGGATTGATTTACACGAATGTATCGTTCGTCGGCAGCACCTCGCTGGCCGACGAGCTGATGGTGTTGGGTCCGAAATACGCGTCGGGGGTCATCGTCACCCAGGTCGTTCCGGCTGTGGCCAGTTATTCCAGCGTGGTCCTGGACTATAAGGCGGCGCTCACCAAATCCGCCCCTGGCGAAGCCCCGGATTACGTGTCGCTGGAAGGGTATTTGTCGGCCAATGTTCTGATCGAAGGGCTGAAACGCGCCGGCCCCGATCTCGACACCGAGAAGCTTGTGACGGCATTGGAATCCATTCAGGACTTCGACCTTGGGGTTGGACCGCACATCTCCTTCGGCCGCGACCGGCATCAGGCCCTGCATAAGGTGTGGGGAACACAAATCGATGCGAAGGGTCACTTCTCATCGATCGATCTCGAATAAATTCGTCTTCACCGCCCGGTGGTGCTCCCGGGCGGTGACAACCATCTTTGACCTAACAGCCTGATAAGACTGCGCGCCTTCTATCCGGCCACGACCTTTCCAGGGTCGGTATTGGCACCGCACACGACCACGCCCACCCGAGCACCCGAGGGTGGGACAAATCGCCCCGACAATAATGCCGCCGCCGCCGTCGCCCCACCCGGTTCGGCGACCAGACGGAAACGATCCCACAGCATGCGTTGCGCGGCCAGGATCGCAGCATCCGGCACCAGCACGGCCTGGCTGACGAAACGCCGGGCGATCGGAAACATCAGCGCCCCGACCTGACGGGCACCGAGGCTGTCTGCTGCCACGCCACCGACCAAAGCGTCGATCGGCTGACCGATTCGCAAGGCGTCGTGCAGGCCCGGGCACCCCTCCGGTTCGACACTGATCACCTGCGCACTGCCGGCGTACCACGCCGCGATGCCGCCGATCAGGCCGCCGCCGCCGGTGGCGACCAGAATGTGCGTCAGGTCCGGGGCATCGCTTTCGAATTCCCGCCCGACGGTGCCCTGCCCCGCCAACACATCGGCATGGTCGTAGGCATGCACCTCCAGGGCACCGGTCACTGCCTGACGATCGCGGGACGCCAGCAGCGCCTCGGCATAGGTTTCGCCGCCTTGCACGACCCGCGCGCCATAACTGGCGATGCGCGCGACCTTGGCGGCGGGCGTCCCCGCCGGCACGAAGATTTCGGCGGTCAGGCCGAGGCACCGCGCCGCATACGCCACCGCCGCACCGTGGTTGCCGCCAGACGCCGCGATGACCCCCGCGGCCGGAACCGTGGCCGACAACAAACGGTTAAACGCCCCGCGGGGCTTGAAACTGCCGGCATGCTGGAGCAGTTCCAGCTTCAGGGTCACGGTCGAGTCGCCGATCTCGCCGACCATGACAGGCGTATGCCGGACATACGGGGCAATGCGTTCGGCGGCCTCAGCTACCAATTTTCTGTCAATCATCATGCCGTGACGCTCGCATGCACCGCAATTCCCTACAAGCCGCTTCCTTTTCACCGCCGATGCGCCCAAACTGTGATTCAATGCACAGCAAGCGGCGTCGGATTCATGGAAGCTGCGTCGCGAAGGACGGGGACGCGATCCTTTTGATCGGCCCCCCGGGCTCCGGGAAGTCCGACCTCGCCTTACGGCTCCTTTCCCTGGGCTTCGAATTGGTGGCAGACGATCAGGTGGACATCATGGATGGTATCGCCTCTTGCCCAATAGAATTGGCCGGCCTGTTGGAGGCCCGGGGTATCGGGATTGTCCGGCTGCCATATCGGCCGGACGCCCGCCTCGCCCTGGTGGTCGAATTGACCGGTTCGGCGGACCGCCTGCCGTATCCGGTGCAACACCCGGATTGGCGGCTTCCGGTTGTACGGATCGACGCCACCGCCTCATCCGCGCCGGACAAAATCGCCCTGGCGTTGAATTGCGCCCTGGGCCGCATCAGCCAGGTCGCCGGAGCCTTCGCGCCATGAGGCCGGCATGACCGCGCCCGGCGAACGAACCAGTCTGGCGGTCGTTATCGTCACCGGACTGTCCGGTGGCGGCAAGGCATCCATCCTGCGGGCACTGGAGGACGTCGGGTACGAAGCCGTCGATAATCCGCCGCTGACGATGCTGGAGGAGATGATCGCCCGCGGCGATCAGAAATTGGCGGTCGGGATCGACGCCCGCACCCGCGGCTTCGACGCCGTCGGCGTGCTGGACGCCATCGCCCGCCTGCGCTCCAACCCCGGCCTGCGCATTCAATTGGTATACGCCTGGGCCGACGAGAACACCCTGCAGCGCCGCTACACCGAAACCCGCCGCCGGCACCCGCTGGCACCGCAGGGCGTCGTCGCAGACGGCATCGCGGCCGAGATCACCCTGACCGAACCGCTGCGTGAGATCGCCGATCTCGTCGTTGACACCTCTGGTCTGCCGATCGCCAATTTGCGTCGTCTGATCGAGCGGCACTTCGGTGCCGGTTCGGAGGAGGCGCCCCTGGTCGTGTCCCTGATGTCTTTCGCCTACCCCAAGGGCCTCCCGAAAGAAGCAGATCTGGTATTCGACGCACGCTTCCTACGGAACCCCCATTACGATCCCATATTGCGCCCGAGGACAGGCATGGACCCCGATGTCGGGGCCTACGTCGAAGCCGACCCCGATTTTCACGAATTTTTCGCCCGCATCGCGGAATTGATCGAACTGGTCTTGCCTCGGTTCGTGCAAGAGGGCAAAAAATACGCTACGATCACGATCGGGTGTACGGGCGGCCGGCACAGGTCAGTCCATCTGATTGAAAAACTGGCGAATCATCTCGCGTCTCGGGCTTCAACGAGACAGGTGACGGACGGCAACGATACCGGGTGGCGCGTATTCGTCACCCATCGGGAGTTGGCGCGGGACGGTGAGCCGGACGCGTTTCTGATGGACCGACCGGTTGCGCGCCGGGATGAAACCGACATAGACAAGCCAGCGCAGGCTTTGTCAGTTCAGGCACAGGAGGCCTGATTTATAACGATGGGCACATCGAACGGTTACGGATTGGCTTGCCCGCGGACATTTTGGGACATATCGGTACACTCATGATCGGCATGATTCTGGTGACGCACGGGCGGCTTGCGGACGAACTGCGCTCCGCGATGGAGCATGTAGTCGGGTCGCAACGCAACGTTGACACGGTCTGTATCGGACCGGACGACGATATGGAGAACCGTAGGGCCGAAATTCAGGCCTGTATCGGACGATGCGACACCGGTGATGGAGTCGTGCTGCTGACTGATATGTTCGGCGGAACCCCCTGCAACCTCGCCATCTCAATGATGGAGCGGAAGGGCGTGGAGGTCATTGCCGGCGTCAATCTGCCGATGCTGGTCAAGCTGGCGAAGGTACGGTCGAAGCAGCCGCTCGCCGACGCCGTCACCTGTGCCGAGGATGCCGGGCGGAAATACATCGCCGCGGCGTCCCACATCCTGCATGGCTGCAAGGTCAACGGGTCGAACGGGTCCTGCGGCGGGTGAACGGTACCCCACCTGATCCCGGTCATCATCAACTCGGCAGTGAACAACAGGTTCTCTCGCGCGTTGTGACGATCTGCAACAAGCGCGGCCTGCACGCCCGCGCCGCCGCGCGCTTCGTCACCCTGGCGGAAACGTTTGGAGCCTCGGTCGATGTGCTGAAAGACGGCCAGGTCATCTCCGCCCGCTCCATCATGGGACTGATGATGCTGGGCGCGTCGCGTGGTTGCGATATCGAGTTGCGTGCCGAAGGCTGGGATGCCAAGGAAGCGTTAGACGCTCTGGCAGCCCTGGTCGAGGCCGGCTTCGATGAACAGGATTGAACCACCACCGCCCCAGCATCAGCGACTGGCCCGCGTTGCTCCCGCCGGCCCCGCTGCCCCCGACGCACGCCCCGAACGCCTGTTCCATGGCATAGCCGTATCCGCCGGAGTCGCGATCGGTCCGGTGTTCGGCACCACTGAACCGGAAGCCGTGATCACGCGGCAGAAAATCCAGGCATCGGATACCGGGGCGGAAGGCGCTCGCCTCGAAGCCGCCATCGTCCAGTCCCGCAAGCAATTGGCCAAGCTACAGGCTCGGTTGGCCGTCCTGCCGGAAGAAAGCCAATCCGAAATCGCGCCACTGATCGACGCGTACATCCGTATGCTGGGTCCCTCGCGACTCGTGCGCGGGGTCAAACAGCGGATCGAGGAAACCCTGCTGTCCGCCGAAGCCGCCGTCATGGCCGAGTCCGCCGCGATCGGCGAGGCCATCATGGCCCAGGCGGAACCAAGCCTGTCGGCCGAGGACCTCGCGGGCCTGCAACGCCGAGCGGATGAAATTGGCGAAATCGCCCGGCGGTTGGTGCGTAACCTGACCCGCTCGCCGTTCCGTAGTTTCGCCGGCCTACCGGAAGGCGCGATTCTGGTGGCCGAAGCGCTCCGGCCCGCCGATGCGGCCCTGCTCGATCCCTCTCGATTGGCAGGTGTGGTCACGGAGGAAGGCGGCGCGGACGGCCATACCGCGGTGATGCTGCGCGCCCTTGGCGTGCCCGCCGTGCTGGGTGCAGCCGGACTGGCGCATGCGATGCGCCCGGGTGACATCGCTGTGGTCGATGGGATCGCAGGCACCGTTACCCTGAACCCCGGCCCCGATGCCCTGGCCGCCGCCCGCAAAGCGGTGACCGGTTTCGCGCGCGAACGGCAGCAATATGCACGGTTGCGCCGCCTGCCGGCAGTGACCAGGGACGGCGAGGCGATCGAGCTGCAGGCGAACCTGGAACTCCCCGTCGAATTGCCGTTGATCGTTCAGTCCGGCGCCGTCGGCATCGGCCTGCTGCGCACCGAGTTCATGTTCATGAACCGCGAAACCATTCCCGACGAGGCAACCCAGACCGAAAGCTATCGGGTCATCGTCGAGGCGATGCACGGCGATCCGGTGACCATCCGGGTCCTGGACTGGGGCGGTGAGAAAGAGATCGAAGCCCTCACCCTGGCCGGCGTGGTGCCGGAAATTTCCGACGCCAACCCGGCGCTGGGCCTGCGCGGCATTCGGCTGCTGCTGCGCCGGCCGGAACTGCTGGAAACCCAATTCGCCGCGATTCTCCGTGCATCCGCGGCGGGCAGCGTGCGGGTCCTGCTGCCGATGGTCACCACCGTCGGCGAGGTCCGTGCCGCCCGTGAGGTCTATGAACGAGTCGCCCGGCGGCTGCGGCGGCGGGGCGAGCGTGTTCCCGAGAAATTGCCGCCACTCGGGATCATGATCGAAACCCCAGGCGCCGCGCTGTCCGCCGATGCCTTGGCGTTGGAGGCGGATTTCTTCTCGATCGGCACCAACGACCTGACGGCTTACACATTGGCGGTGGATCGCGGTGAGACCGATGTGGCGGAGCTGTACGATCCGATGCACCCGGCGGTGTTGCGGTTGATCCAGTTCGCGACCGAAGCCGCGCTGCGGATGCGAATGCCGGTATCGATCTGCGGCGAACTGGCGGCGGCCCCGAAACTGACCCCGCTGCTGCTGGGATTGGGGGTACGCTCGCTCAGCATGAACGCCTCGGCCGTGCCCAAGGTGAAGCAGATGATCCGATCGGTCGAGATTTCGGCCTGCATCCGCTTCGCCCGCCGGGTGATGGAACAGAGCGATCCGGAACACATCCGAGCTTTGGTGGCCGGGTTCGGGCGGACGGACGGCTGATCGGATTCGGTTTACGGATCGGTCCAGTCGAAGCTTATAAAGCAGGAATGTCTTCATCTTTCGCGGCGGCAGAAATCGCCAGTGCCCGCTGCACCGCCGCGGCATCGCCGGCGATCGCTCTCAGATAGGCCCGTGCGGTTTGATCGGGTTCGGACGCGCCCTGCTCCCAATCGCGCAAGGTTCCCAGCGGAATTTGAAACCGCGCGGCGAATTCCTCCTGAGTTAGCCGGAGCGCACGCCGCATGATTTTCACCCGTGGCGTCTGCTTCATGCGGGCCAGCCGTTCCGGTGTCAGCGGTTGGGCATCCGGATCGGCGAGCGCCGCGGCATGAATTTGCTCATCGGTTAAAGCGTCGGCTCGGCTCCAATCATGTTTGGTTTGCATTGTGATACCTCCGTCGCTCGTAGGGTTCCGCCAATCTGGCCGAGATGATCCGAATTCTATCTCCTCTCGGGGTGTAACAAACGACGAGCAGGCGACCTTCCACCATGCCGACTGTTATGAACCGCTGCTCTTGGGAGACCTGTCCATTATCATCCCATGCGATGGCAAAAACATCATCGAACACCTCACGGGCCATCGCGAAGTCTATCTTATGGTCAAGCCAGTTTCTGGTGGCTTTGACGTCATCCCACTCGAAATCATCGTCCCGCATAAATACTGCCTGCCAGTAGTGTCGTCAACCACCATGGACCGAGGGGACGGAAGTGGCCGGTTGAGGCAAACTAACTGCAAAGGGTTAACAAACCGCTAACGCACGCGCGAAATCTGCTGTGGATCCGCTGGCAACCTCCCGGGTCTGCACGCCGCACAGAAAAAAGGCCCGGTCTGAACCGGGCCTTCGATCCCCGCGTGAAACGCAACCAGCCTCCGTTACGGCTGGGCAAATCCCCCTGCAAACGCGTTTGTCTCTGCCGCGGCCGGGATACTTCCCTGACTGCCATGCCGCGTGCAGCACAAGGCCGCTGCGATCGTCGCCCGTTCGACCGCGGCACGCAGCGTCTCGCCCCGGTCCAGCCGATGCGCCAGCACACCAACGAAACAATCGCCCGCCGCTGTTGTGTCGATTGCAGCCACGGCCCGAGCCGGCTCCAACCAAACCACATCCGCCGCGGCCACGTCGGCGCCGTCCGCGCCGCGAGTCAGCACAACGGCCACCCCGCCAAGGCGATCGCGCAAGGCCTCGGCGGTTGCCGCGCATCCGAGATGGACACCGAGCCAGGCGCCCTCGGTTTCGTTGACCACAAGTACATCAAGGGCCCGTAACGCGTCTTCCGGCAGCGCGGCAGCCGGTGCCAAATTCAACACGATCCGCGTCCGTGACGCCCTGGCTCGGGCGATCAACGCAGCGGTCTCGACCGCTGGCACTTCCATTTGCAGCACCAGCGTGGTGCCCGCACCCAGCAAGGCGTCTTCGACCTGAGAGGCACAGGCCGACACATTGGCACCCGATCCGACACAGATGGCATTGTTACCGTCCGGATCGACAGCGATAGCCGCGCACCCCGTGCTGGCCTCTACCGCCATCACCCGTTCCAAATCCACGCCCGCCGATCGCAACAGGCGCAAAGCCCCATCGGCCAGAGCATCGCGTCCCACCGCACCGGCCATGATCACGTTACCGCCATCGCGCGCCGCGGCGACCGCCTGGTTGGCGCCCTTGCCTCCCGGCTCGATCGTCGTGGACGGACCCAGCACGGTTTCACCCGGTGCGGGAATGCGCGGCACACTGAAAATCAGGTCCAGATTGATCGAGCCAAAAACGACAATCATCTGACGTTACTACCTACTGAGGGCCCTGACCGGTTCTCTGTACATCACGCGACTTGCCGGCAATGTGACGGTGACCGTGGTGCCCTTGCCTTTGACACTTGTCACCACCAATCGACCGCCATGCAATTCCGTCAGTTTGGACGCCAACGGCAGTCCCAAACCAGTGCCTTCGAATGCGCGCGACAACGTGCTGTCAACCTGCCCGAATGGCTCCAGCGCAACCGCGATCTCAGATTCGGTCATACCGATACCGTTATCACTGACCACAATCACCGGCTCGCCCGAATCCAACACCGCGGCGGACAAGGTAATGCGCCCATCGTTCGGGGTAAACTTCACAGCGTTCGACATCAGGTTGATCAATACCTGCAGCAAACGGGTGCGATCCGCCTTCAGCCGTAACGCGATTTCCGGAAGCCGCAGCTCGATCGAAACTTGTTTCGCCTCGGCCTGAGCCCGCACGGATACCAAACTGTTGCGGGCCAGTTCAGCTACGGTGAAGACGGTCTCAGCCAAAATCGCGGTGCCGGACTCCACTTTGGAGATGTCCAGAATCGTGTTGATGAGTTCCAGCAGATGCCGTCCGGACGCCCAGATGTCCGTGGCATAGCCGGCAATGGGGGGAGCCCCTGACTTGGTCGGCGCCTGATCCTGGATCAATTCCGCAAACCCGATAATCGCATGCAAAGGCGTCCGTAGCTCGTGGCTCATATGCGCCAGGAACTGTGTGCGGGCCCGGTTCGCCACCTCCGCGACCGCCTGGCTGGCGACCAGATCTCGGTTGGTGACTTCCAGCATCGCACGATCCGCTTCAATCTGCACCTGTGCCGCCTGAAGCCGGTCACGATCATAGGCGAGTTCGATTTCCCGTTTCGTTCGCCGCGACGTTTCGCGCAGGAGCAAGCCGGTCAGAGCGCCGATCAGCATCGTTGCCCCGATACCGACAAGACAGATCAGCCAGACATGCTCACGCGCCGTGCCCAGAACATCGTCCATATCAAGCGCGACGATCACCCGCAGTGGATAGTTCTCGAGCGCCCGAACGGAGACGAGACGGGTGACGCCATCGGTCGGCGCCTGACGGATGAAACCAGCGGTGGCGCCCGGGTCGAGGTGATCCGGATACGAGCCGCCGGACAGGTCGGTGCCGACGCCGACAGTTCCGTCCGGATGATCCTGATCGAATCTGGCGCGAACGATCCCGTCCTCGCCCGCTACCACGACGGTGCCGCGCCGCCCGATATCGATTTTGCGATTGAGGCTGACGATGTTGGCTGACGTCAGCAACAACATGGCTTCGCCGGCGAATTGGCCGTCCGGGGTTTCGAGCCGGCGACTTACTTCGATGGCCGTTCCCGCGACCGCGGAACGCAGCGGATCAAGACTGAGGCGAAGCGACGGATTGTCGCGATGCGTGATGAAATCGGCTCGCTTGCTAAAATCGTCCATTTCCGCGTTCGGCGCGGCGGATGAGAACAGCAAATGCCCGTCGGAACCGGCGATCCGCACCTCGGTCCCGGGGCCGGCAATGGCTTTGATGGATCGCCGCAGATTTTCCATATCGAACCCGGCGTCAAGCGGGTGTGCCTGAATATCGCTTTCGATCAGCCTCAACGCGGCCGCGACCGAGTCAAATGTCTTGGTCAATTCAGAGGCGAAGGCGGCGGTGAGGTTATACCCCTCTGTCTGACCGACCGATCGGGCGGCGGCGTACTCGGTCAAGAGTGACCACGAGATGAACGACCACATGCAAACGCCGAGGGACATCGCGATGATGACGATCTTGCGGATCACCTCCCTCATTTGGCGTTTCGCCCGCGCTTCGAAGTGATCGGCGCGCTCTGCGTTCATGATGGCGAAAAGGACTGCATGGCGTCGTTTCGGATCACAGGGTTAGAGGTTCCCGCCGCGCGCGGGAATTGCCGCGGAGCAACGATAGACCATCCTTTGGCTGCCGGAGAAGCGAAAATCGTCGTTTTTGTTAGACAAAACGAATCGATAAGGACGGCGGATACAACCTGCCTCCCGGTCTGATCATCGCACCTGACCGATCGAGACGGATCTGACACTACGCCTCCGCCAGGAATCCCCGCACCTGCGCCAGGAAAAAAACGAGCTGATCATGATGCACCCAATGACCGGCGTTCGGCACCGCCAGCACGCGGGCGTTGTTGAAGTAGCCAAGCCGCCCGTCCTCGGCCGGATTTTTCGCCCAGCTTTCGGTACCGTACACCAACAAGGTCTTGCAGGTGATCGACCTCCAGAGTTCGGCGATAGCATCGCGGGTCATGTCGTAGGGCGGCCACTGGCGAACGTAGTGGTCGAATTTCCAACTGTAGGTGCCATCCTCGTTCTGGTTCACGCCATATTGCGTCAGGTGCCTGGCCTGCGCGGGCGTGAGGTGTTTGTTCTCCTCCTGCATGCGCGCATAGGCCGCCTCCATGGTCGGGTAGCGGCGCGGGAGCCGGCCGGCATTGGACCGCTGGGCGTCGATCCAGAACCGCATGCGTTCGGCGATCGGGTTACGATCGGAAACGGCGTCCTGGCGCGGGCCAGGTCCCAACCCCTCGATCGCGACGATCCGCTTGACGTTCTCCGGATAGATGCCGGTGTAGCGCAGTGCGATGTTGCCGCCGAGCGAGTGGGCGACGATGGTGACCGGCGCCAGGTTCTGCTGATGGATGAGCTGCGCGAGATCGTAAATGTAGTTAGCCATGGTGTAATGGCCGGACAGCGACCACGCTGAGTCGCCATGCCCGCGCAGGTCGGGCGCGATGACGTGGTAGTCTCGGCGGAGATCGGCGGCGACCCAGTCCCAGTTGCGGCAGTGATCGCGCCCGCCGTGCAGCAGGATTAGAGGCGGCGCCTCCGGGTTGCCCCAGTCGACATAGTGCAGGCGCAAGCGCTGGCAGAAATACACGCGGGAGGTCGGGCCGGCTTCAGGCAACATGCTCAATCTCTCCACAAAAACACGCGGCCCGGGAACGCCACGACCATTTTGTCCGAACGGTCTCACCCAACCGCCACCCCGGACTGAGGCGACGCCTTAATCCGGGCCTCGTTCAAACTCTACCGTCTGTATCGGTCGCCGGTCTGAACGGGGTCAAGCCCGGACGACAGAGAGCGAGCCGCTCGGAAGGTCACCCGATCGGCGGCCGTTTCTTGTGCCACCCTGTCGCTTTTTCATACGCGGCGGCGACCCGCAACACGGTGGCATCGTCGAAGTAACGGCCGACGAACTGCACCGACATCGGCAGCCCGGCGTGCGACAGCCCCGACATCATCGCCAGCGCCGGATGTCCGGTGACGTTGAACGGAGACCGCGCCTGCCGTGGATAGGTGCGGGCAGTCTCCGCCGCATCGTCCATGCGGCTGGACGGGTCCATCGAACTGGCACACAGCAAGATGTCGTAGTCACGAAACAGGTCCTCCACGGCGGCGATCAACTCTCCGCGGCGGCGTTGCGCACCGACGTAATCGCCCGCGGTCATGAACGCGCCGGGCAGCAACCGGCGGCGGGCCAATTTGCCGTAGTCGCCGGGCCGTTCACGCAGCCATTTTTGGTGGATCGACCACGCCTCACTGCACAGGATGACCCGGTTAATGCCGGAGAACTCCGTTAATGCCGGCAGGGTGACGGTGTGGACCTGCGCGCCCTCGGCCTGTAGCACGCGGGCGACGTCCTCCAACGCGGCGGCGACCTCCGGGTGCGCGGGCATGTCGCGCTCATGAAAGTGGCGAACGAAGCCGATGCGCAGGTCGCGGACGCCGCGCCCGAGCAGCGCACCGAAACCGCGTGAGGATGAGGCGGCGCTGCCGGGGTCGGCCGGATCATGGCCGGCGATGACGTCCAGCAACAGCGCGTTGTCGGCGACCGTGCGCGTCATCGGGCCGACATGGTCCAGGGTGAACGACAGTGGAAAGACCCCTCGCCGGGACACCAAGCCGTAGGTCGGCTTCAATCCGACGATGCCACACGCGCTGGCCGGATTGCGCACCGATCCGCCGGTGTCCGTCCCCAGCGCCAGCGGGAACATACCGGATGCCAGGCCGGCGCCAGAGCCTGAAGACGATCCTCCCGGATGATGATCGCGGTTCCAAGGATTGCGGGCGGGTGGAAAAGGCAGATCGAAGCTCGGACCGCCGATGGCGAACTCATGTGTGGACAATTTGCCCAGGATGATCGCGCCGGCCGCCCGCAGCTTCTGGATCACGACGGCGTCGGCCCTGGCAATGTTATCAACCAGGATCTTGGAGTGTGCCGTGGTCGGCAAACCCACCACATCGATAATGTCCTTAATGCCGATCGGCACCCCATGCAGCGGCCCCCGGCTGCGCCCAGCCGAAATTTCGCTTTCGGCCTGATGCGCGGCTTGCAGCGCGGCCTGCGCATCCAGGCGGATGAAGGCGTTCAGTTTGGGGTCCAGCACCTCAATCCGAGCGAGGAGGGTGTTGACGAGTTCGACGGGCGATAGGGTTTTCGCGGCGTAGGCCTGCGCGATTTCGGTCGCCGATAGCCAGTGCGGCGCGGTCACAGGCCGAGTCCCGCGCGCATCGGCGGCCACGGCTCGACAGTCGGATCGGTCGGCACCAGCACGGCGCCCGCGTTGTTCAGCGCCTGTTCGGCCGCCGCCTGGACATCATCGGGGAATTCGGCCAACGCCTTGTCCAGGCCGGCGGCCTTCGCCAAGGCAATGATGGTGGGGTCCATGAGATCGCTCTCCGCAGGGTGTGTGGAGCGATCATGCTGCGAGCGTTGGCGGCTGGGAAGCCCCGCTGATGGAGAGGGTCGGCCATCGACAGACCGGGCGGTTTGGATAAAAAAAGGCGGTATGGCCCGGGGGAAGACCATACCGCCCAGGTGGTCGCGCCGTGCGCGACTTTCGGGGAGGAAACAAGACGTCGCCGCAGCGGCGTCGGACCTTTATGTAGCCCCAAAACGTTTACAAAAGGTTAACAAGTCCGTGCTCAAATCGATTTTTGTGTCATCCACACCTATTTGTTACACGCAAGGGAATCGCGCATGAGCAACCTGCCATTGGTCGGTTTGAAGGTGCTGGAGATCGGCCATTACATCGCTGCGCCCTTTTGCACGCGTATTCTCGCCGACCTGGGTGCCGAAGTGATCAAGCTGGAGCCGCCCGGCGGTGACCCGTTTCGTGGCTGGGGCGCCGCCAAGGATGGCAATTCCGTGTGGTTCAGCATCCATGGTCGCAACAAGCTCTCTATCGAACTGGATTTGAAAAAAGATCGAGACATGGTGCTGAAACTGGCCGCTCGCGCCGACGTGCTGGTGGAAAACCTGCGCGCCGGTCAGTTGGAGCGGTTGAAACTCGGCCCCGCCGACCTGCACGCCGTCAACCCCCGCCTCGTGATCGCTCGGATTTCCGGCTACGGCCAGGATGGGCCGTATCGCGACAAACCGGCGTTCGGCGCGATCGGAGAGGCTGTCGGCGGCCTGCGGCATTTGACCGGACATCCCGGCGGGACAACCGATTTACCGCCGCCGCGGTGCGGGATTTCCATCAGCGACGATTTGGCCGGGTTGTATGCGGCGATCGGCCTGCTATCCGCGGTTTGGCAGCGTGATGGGATGGGGACGGGTGTCGGCCGGGTGGTCGATGTGAACCTGGTGGACAGCGTGTTCAGCCTGATGGAGGGCATGCTGCCGGAATACGCGCTGGACGGACGCGTCCGGCAGCCGGCCGGCGCGGCGCTGCAGACGGCGTCTCCGACCAACACGTATCCCTGCGCCGATGGGCGGTGGCTGTGTATCGCGGGGAACTCGGACCTGATTTTCGCGCGGCTGATGACGGCGATCGGGCGGCCGGAGATGGCGGCCGACCCGTTGTACGCGACCAACGGATTGCGGTGCGATAACCGGGCCGGGCTGGACGTGGCGATTGCGGCTTGGACTCGGACGCTGGATGCCAAAGAGGCCGAGGCGATCCTGGAGGCGGCGGATGTGCCGTGCTCGCGCCTGTTCGACATCGCCGATTGCGCTACCGACCCGCATTTCCGGGCGCGCCGATCGGTGCAGGATATTGAGGACCCGCTGATCGGGAAGACGCTGCATCCGGGGCCGACAATCCGGCTGGATGGCGAACGGCCGGAGGACGTGGTGCGCTGGACCGGGCCGGCGGTCGGTGCCCATACGGATCATGTTTTGCACACGTTGCTGGGATTGCCGCGGGCGCCGGCCTGATCGGTGTGTTGTTGCATCTTGTTTGCGGGATGGCGGATAACCCGAGGTGGCTGCCACCAGAGGGGTCCATGCGTCTCTGTTTGATTCCGTTGCTGTGTTTGGGGTTGGCGGCGTGCGGGACGAATACTGGCGGCGTCAGCTCGGCGATCGAGTGCGCCCCGTTCGCTCGCGCCCTGACGGGGGTTTCTCTGTCCGGAGCGGGAGCGGATTGGTGGTCGCAGGCCGCGGGCCGTTACACCCGCTCCCAAAAACCCGAGGTCGGCAGTGTACTGGTGTTCCGCCGATCGGACCGGCTGCCATACGGGCATGTCGCGGTGGTGTCGGGGGTGACGTCGCGGCGGCAGATCATGGTGACCCAGGCGAACTGGGTGCATCACGTGGTGACTGAGGAACAGCCGGTTGTCGATGTGTCCCGCGACGGCGACTGGAGCGCGGTGCGGGTGTGGTGGCCACCCTCCGGTCAAATGGGCGGTGGGGCATATGCGACGTTCGGGTTCATCCGTCCGGATCATCCGGTTGGCCATGACCGGCTGGTGGCGGCCACGCCGTCGGCGATCCGGGTGGCGGAGACCGGGCGGTGATTGCGGTGCCCGGCTAGATCAGATTGCATTTTCTTTAGGGATAGAGCCGGCTGCTCCCTACCGCCGTTATGCACGTGTCTGCCACGCTTTCCGGCAGGCTGTTTAAGGAGGAGAGACCATGGCCGACGTTCATAATCCCTCGGATACAGGTGGCCAACTGATTGCGGCCAGCAAAGTCAACGGGACCTCGGTTTACAATCGTGCAGGTGAGAAACTTGGCTCTGTCTATGACGTAATGATCAACAAGAGTTCCGGCAAATCGGAATATGCGATCATGAGCTTTGGCGGCTTTCTGGGGATCGGTGACAAATATCATCCGCTGCCCTGGCATTCCCTGACTTATGACGAGAGGCAGGGCGGTTATGTCGTCGATATTGATCGTTCGCGTCTGGAAGGGGCTCCGGCTTACTCGACCTCCGACCAGGATAATTGGAATGACCCTGCCTATGGGCGCCGGGTGGACGACTATTACGGGCCGTCAGCGATTTAAACGTGCGATACTCATCGGCGGTCTGACCGCCGGTGAGTATCGCAGATGGCCTGAACCTAAAATCGATAATTAACCGTTAAACTCAACATTGGGCATGCTTTTGAGTTCGTCTTTAGTTCCACCCGGCATCACGACCTTGTTTCCATCAGTAATTTGGATCTTGTCGAACGGGACTGATACCAACTTGCCACCGATCCCAAGGAAGCTTCCAACGGATACGACTGCCATCGCCACTTGATTCTGCTTGCTGAGAAATAGATCGGATACAGTGCCCACCTGTTCATTTTGTTCGTTGTAAACCGTTGCTCCAATGATCTTTGATGCTCGGATTCCATTCTCCAAACGCACCGAGCTGACTGTTACCTTTGGATCTGCCGAGGTGGCCGAACTCTGCTGTGCCGGCGCGGGAAGAATGCTCGTAAGCGAAATAATCAAAGCGACTGCCGGAATCCGGATCATGTAAACCTCCATATTCCGAACGTGAACGCCGAGGCTGGCGATCAAGTTCCGCGGTTCGGATACGTAATCCCCGGGCACTCTGCGGTCGGGACAGCGGCGTGTGGCGGCGGCGATGCGCACGGGAAGTGCTCAAAACTCCAATGCCACGTCCTTGCTCACCCGGCCGCGTAGAGGGGCCAACTGTTCGCCAAAATTATCGTTCGCCGAGGCCAGCGTCACTGGTTCAGTCAAAGGCTCCTCAACCAGGTCCGGTGCCCAAAACATTGCCTACAGCACTCTCATATAAGATCATCGTGTAACCACGCTGCTCGAACGTCTCGGCCTCGTGCATCCCGATGCCACCCAGCACCATCCGCGAGCCAAAGTTGGTTTCTCGCGCCACGGCAACGATCAGTGGCAAACCGGCCCGATCATGCCCGAACCGCAGCGCGGCGAGCGCGGCCTCCCTGGCGAGGCCCCGGCCCTGGGCTTCGTGCGTGACGGCGAACCGCAGCGCGACGCCGCGGCCGTCCGCACGATGCTCCAGCCCGGTGATGCCGACGAAACGCCCGTTCTCCCGTACCGCCCATATGCCAAAACCATATTGGCCCCAGTTTACCACATCCCTGGCCAGGTCGTCAGCCGTTTGGGCCGCGTTTCGGACGCCACCGAGCATCACGGCGAAGACCGAAGGGTCGGATTTGAAGGCGCGCAGATCGGCGAAATCAACGCCGCCCACCGGAGTCAGTACCAGCCGCCCGGTCCGTAGTATCCAGACCGGGCTCATGACGCGCGGCTGGGATCAGTCGCGGAAACCCGGATCGATCGTGTCGAGTTGCCGGAGATACGCCGGCCATTCCGCCGACGCCCGCCCCCGGTCGTGTTTTTCGTATTGCGCCGCAACCCGTTCACACACCTCTGCCGGGATCTCGACCAATTCGGCGCCCGTCGCTTCCATTTGTAGCTGAATTCTGGATGCGCGCACGAACTCCTTCATCAAACTGAATGCCTCGCGCGCAGTTTCGCCCACCGTGGTGATCCCGTGGTGGCGCATGATCAGCGCCCGGTTTTTGCCAAGCGCGGCGATGATGCGCTCGCGTTCGTCAAAACCGTCGGTCAGGCCTTCGTAATTGTGGTAACCGACCCGGTTGTAAAACCGCATGGCGTTCTGCGACAGCATGCGCAGCCCGTGCTTCAAGCCGGAGATCGCGATGCCTTCCTCCGGGTGGACATGCACCGAACAATGCACATCCGGACGGCCGCGCATGACACCGCTGTGCAGGGTAAAGCCGGGCCGGTTGACGCCGGATCGCTCGTCCAGGTCGTCGTCCATGCTGACTTCGACGAGGTTGGAGGCGGTGACTTCCGTATAAAGCAGTTCGTGCCGCTTGATCAGGAAGTGGCGCGGATTAGAGGGGACGCGCATGGCGGCGTGATTAAAGATGACATCGCCCCAGCCGTGATGCGCCAGCAGGCGATACACCGCGGCAAGATCCCGTCTGGCCTGCAAGTCGGCCTCGGCATGAAGTCCGGTTTCAGCGTCCATTGATATGCCCTCCCTTTGCAAAAACGTTACCGCCGAGCGGACGATGGGGCAATCCGGTCACCAGAGGCGGGCGACACCGTAGGAATCGAACGGGCGCTCATTGGAAACCAGGACCAGTTGATCCAGCATCGCCTGAGCGATCAGCATGCGATCGAACGGGTCGCGGTGGGGTCCTGGCAATCCGCCCGCCGCCTGGCCGTGGCGCACACTGACCGCCAGGCCGCTGAAGCCTTGGTCGCTGATTGCAGCATCCAGATCGGCGACAATCGCCGCAACGCCTGGCAATTTCCCCAGACGATACTTGGTCGTTATTTCCCGGGCGGATGCGGCACTGACGAAAACAGTGTTGTCCTCATTGGCTATGGCTTCGCCTGCCGTGGCCGAAAGCGCATCATCGCCAGCTAACCACCAAAGGAAAGCGTGCGTATCCAACAACAGCTTCACGCCGTTATTCCCACGCCGCCAATTCCTCTTCCGGGAGAGGATCGAAAAACTCGGGACCGACCGTTACGATCCCCTTCAGGGCGCCCGGGCGCCGTTTGCTGGCCGGTGGATGGAAGGGCACGAGTTTGGCGATCGGATGCTTGCCGCGGGCCAACACAATCTCCTCCCCCGCTTCAACGCGGGCCAGAAGCTGAGACAAGGTGGTCTTGGCGGTGTGAATGGTGACGGTTTCCATCTTCCTCTCCATTAGCTAATCAATATTAGCTAATTTTGACCGGTTTGTCTATCGGCATCATCGACACTACGATGGGCGCCCCCGTGGAGGAGACCATCATGCCGCTCAAGAAAGGCTACAAACAGCTTCTCGCTGAAGCCAACGCCGAAATCGAAACGCTGCCGGTGGAGGCCGCCATCGCCCTGCATGGCCAGCCGGACGTCGTGTTCGTCGATCTGCGCGACCCGCGGGAGATGGATCGCGAGGGCAAAATGCCCGCCGCCTTCGCCTGCACCCGCGGCATGCTGGAATTCTGGATCGACCCGGAAAGCCCCTACGGCAAGCCAATTTTTACCGAATCCAAGCGCTTCGTCTTCTTCTGCGCGGGCGGCCTACGCTCGGCGTTGGCGGCAAAAACCGCTCAGGACATGGGGTTGGAGAACGTCGCCCATATCGAAGGCGGCTTCGGCGCCTGGAAGCAAGCCGGCGGACCGGTGACCGCTCCGAAAACCACCTAAATCAAGGACAATCGCATGCTGTTGCAGCACCAGACCTGGCAGGAAGTCGAAACCTACCTGACGCAGTCGAAAGGGATCATCATCCCGATCGGGTCAACCGAACAGCATGGGCCGAACGGCCTGATCGGGACGGACGCAATTTGTGCCGAGGTGATCGCCAAAGCGGTCGGCGAGTCCGCCGGGGCCATGGTCGGCCCGACCATCGGTGTCGGCATCGCGGTGCACCACATGGGATTTGCCGGCTCGATGACCGTCAGGCCGTCCACCCTGATCGCGATCATCCACGACTACGTCCTGTCGCTCGCCCGTCACGGCTTCCGGCGGTTCCTGTTCATCAATGGCCACGGTGGCAACATCGCCACCGTGCAAGCCGCGTTCTCTGAAATCTATGCGGAATTCGAGGGCGCGTTCGGCAAACCCGGCGACGACGAATTGCGCTGCCGCCTGGCCAACTGGTGGGACGGCAAGGCCATGGGCGCTCTGGCGAAAGAGATCTTTGGCGACGACGAAGGTAGTCACGCCACCGCCAGTGAGGTCGCGGTGACGCAATATGTCCTGCCCGACACGATCAAGGACGTGAGGCTGGACCCGCCGCGGGCGCCGTCCGGCCGGTTCCATGGCCCCGCCGATTATCGCCGCCGCTTTCCGGATGGCCGCATCGGGTCCAACCCCGGACTGGCGACGCCGGAAAAAGGCCAGCGTTTCTTCGAGACGTCCGTGCCGGAACTGGTGAAAACCTATTCAAGCTTCATCGGGGAGAACGCATAGCTCCGCCAAGGGTGTTACCGGACCCGGTGCGACCTTATCTGAACCGTGTCTCATCAAGGAGCACCGGACAGTGACATGGAAGCGCATCACGGATACTGAAACAGTGGTCGGCATGCTACCCGCCTGGTTCGGCCGCCGGATGGTTGGGCTGCGCGGGTCTTTCGGGCTGCTGCTGACCACGGGCGACGTGCTGCGGCTGACCTCCATCGCCGCGGTTCATCAGTCGTCGGACGGGATTATCCTGTTGGATATTCTGCTCGATCATGCGGGCGTGCCTGACGGCGTGGATCTGGCATGGCGGAGCAAGCATTTCATCGGATCGCCCGTTCAGGGGGCGTCGGTGGCGACGGTCAATCTCGCCCATATTGTCGCGGCGGTCGAATTCACTGTGGCGGAAATGGCGATCAATCCGGGTGACAGTTCCGTGCTGTTCAAGGATGAGATCGAGGCGGATAACGACACCGCACCGACTGAGGCGGTCAGCCAGTCATCGGAATGACTGCGCCATATAGCCGGCGTTAATATCGACGCTCCGCCAGAGCACCTCGTCATGCCGACGAACGTCGGTATCCACGTCTTTTGCTAGCCTATACAAAAGCATGGATGGTGCGCCTTCGCGCACCATGACGATCCTGGAAAGACCGGCGTGTGTCAGTCTCAACGGACACTGGTATTACATGGCTGCGGCGCGGTGGCAGGGCAAGCTTCGATCGGTTTACGAAAACTCTCGCATCCACGCGACGGCGTCATCCAGCAGACCGTCAAGGACCTGCCGATCCGTGGTGCCCGAACGGGCCGGGACGTGAAACGAATGGTCGGCGTGCTCGATGGCGTCCAAAGTCGCGTTCGGCAAACGATCAATCAGCGGAACGAGCAGCTTCGGGTCCGCAAGTGCGTCGTGGGTTCCCTGAATGAACAGCATCGGGACCCGCACGTCATGCAGATGCAAAGCCCTGTCATCGGAGGGCTTGTTGGCCGGATGCAATGGAAACCCGAAGAACACCAACCCGCGGACGTTGAGTAACGGCGTTTCAGCCTGGGCCTGGGACGTCATTCTGCCACCGAACGACTTGCCACCCGCGAATAATGGCATTCCGAGACCGCCGGCGACCTCGACCGCCGCGCGAACCGTGGCATGCGCCAGCGCCGGACGATCCGGGCGCTTCGATCCGGCTTCCACATACGGAAACTGGAACCGTAACGTCGCCACGCCGCGCTGTTCCAACCCATCCGCGACCGCCTGCATGAACGGATGCGTCATCCCCGCCCCCGCCCCGTGCGCCAGCACCAGGCATGCGAACGCCCCCGCCGGGGATTGGATCAGTCCCGAAACCGTGTGCGCCGCATCGACCTGGAGTGTGATCACGTCAGGCGCAGGCGGGATTAATCGGCAGGAACGCCTCCGACGGCGACAGCGAGCCGACAGCAGTATAGTAATCCCATGGACCACGACTTTCGTCCGGTCGTTTCACCCGATACAGCGTCACCTCATACAGCGCCCGTCCATCGGCGCGTAACGTCGCCGGCCGGCCGAAATACGCCACCGGCATCGCCCGCATCGCTTTGTTAACCGCGATCGGATCATCGGTTCCGGCCTGTGCCATCGCCTTCAGGAAATGCAACGTGCTGGTATAGTTGGCCGCATGGTTCTTGGTCGGCACCGTCTTCCGATCCGCCATGAAGCGTTTCGAAAACGCCCGGGACTGATCGTTCTGGTCCCAGTAGAAGCTGGCGGGGAAACTCAGGCCCTGCGCGACCTCCAGGCCCAGCGCGTGAATGTCGGTGATGTAAACCAGATAGGCCGCCAACTGAACGCCGTTCTTACGCAGGCCAAACTCGGCGGCCTGCTTGATCAGATTGACCTGATCGCCCCCCACGGCGGCGATCCCGACGACACGCGCTCCGGAATTCTGCGCCGCCAGGATCTGCGAGGAAAATTCCGCATTCATGATGGGGAATTTTATATCGCCGATGACTTTGCCGCCGGTCGCCTCGATCGCCTTCGCGGTCATGGTTTCCAGCGCCTGGCCAAAGCTGAAATCGACGGTGATGAAAAACCATGTGCCGCCGGGCAGCAGTTTGGCCACGCCGGTGGTCAGCGCGTGCGTGTCATCCGCCCAATGGCTGCTGGTGGGCGAGCAGTTCTTCGAAGTGAACTCACTGACCGCCGAGGCGGTGATCATGACCGTACGGCCTTTCTCCCGAGCGACTTGTTGCACGGCGGCGGCGACGGGGGTGACGGGCAGGTCGATGATCGCATCGACGCCGTTATCGTACCAGGTACGGGCGATGGAACTGGCGACGTCGGGTTTGTTCTGCGTGTCGGCGTGCAGAATGTCGATGGGGCGACCGAGCACGACACCGCCGAAATCTTGCGCCGCCATGCGGGCGGCGGAGATGTTGCCGGCCCCGCCGCTGTCGGTGTACGGGCCGTTCTCGTCGGTCAGCACCGCGATCCTGACCGGGTCAGCGGCGAACGCCGGTGTGGCGGCGGCCATGGCGGCTCCGCTGAATACGGCCCGGCGGCCGAGCGTTCTGTTATTCATGCCTGATCGTTCCCCCGATGCGTCTCATGGCTTATGCGGATCGAAGCGTTTCAGCAATGCGTTGCCGTAGGTGCCATAGCCGGCTTGCCGTTCGGCGATGCCGGCGGCATAGGCGGTGACGTGCTGCGGGAACCGGGTTTCGAACATAAACGCCAGCGTGCCGTCCAGCTTGTGCGGTTTCAGCTCGGCGTTGCTGGCGCCTTCGAAGGCATCGCGATCCGGGCCGTGCGGCAGCATCGTGTTATGTAACGAGAATCCGCCCGGCGTGAAGCCGCCGCCGGTCTTGCCGTCATAGACTCCGTAGATCAGCCCCATAAACTCACTCATGATGTTCATATGATACCAGGGCGGACGGAAGGTGTTTTCGGCGACCGCCCACCGTTCCGGGAAAATCACGAAGTCGATATTGGCCGTGCCGGGCGTTTCGCTCGGGGAGGTCAGCGTAGTGAAAATGCTGGGATCGGCGTGGTCGAACAGCAGCGGCCCCACCGGTGAGAACCGCCGCAGATTGTATTTGTATGGGGCGTAGTTGCCGTGCCACGCGACCACATCCATCGGCGAGTGGTCCAGGTCGGTTTCCCACAGCGCGCCACCCCATTTGACGGTCAGGCGGCAGGCCGCGTCGCGATCTTCGTAGGCGGCCACGGGTGTCAGGAAGTCGCGCGGATTGGCGAGGCAGTTGGCACCGATCGGGCCGCGTTCCGGCAGCGTGAACGCACCGCCGTAGTTCTCGCACAGATAGCCGCGCGCCGGGCCGGCCGGCAGTTCGACACTGAATTTGACCCCACGCGGAATGACGGCAACCTCACCGGGCGCGGCATCGATCATTCCGAATTCGGTGCGCAGACGGAGTGCCCCGTGTTGCGGAACGAACAGCATCTCGCCGTCCGCGTTATAGAAATACGCGTCCACCATGGATTGTGTCGCGACATAGACATGCGTCGCCATCCCGGCCTGAGCCCCCGCGTCGCCCGCCGTCGTGATCGTGCGCACACCTTGCAGGAACGTGACGGGTGCTTCGGGTATCGGGATCGGGTCCCAGCGCATGGGTGCCGGCGGCACGCGGATTTCGGCGCAGGGCGCGGTGCGCCACAATCCCGCGTCGGCCGGCCGGAAATCCCCCCAATGCGCCACCGTCGGCCTGATCCGGTACAGCCAGCTTCGCTGATTGCTCGCGCGCGGCGCGGTGAACGGCGAGCCGCTGATTTGTTCCGCGTACAATCCATAAGCGCAGCGCTGCGGCGAATTGCGACCGACCGGCAAGGCCCCTGGCAGCGCCTCGGTCTCGAAGCCGTTGCCGAACCCGGACTGATAGCTGACGGTGTCGCTCATGGGACGATCCTTTCCTCTGGATCGTATTAACCCGCATGGTGGACGGCGGGGCAAGGTCCGCCTCAGTTGCCCGGGGGTAGGAGCGGCTGATCGATGTGCTAACCTGCCCCGGCAAGAAGGGGAAACGAACCATGACGGAAATCGACGGCTACGAAGTTCTGGGACTGGGACTTTACTTTGAGGACCTGCCGGTCGGCCGCAAATTCCGCACCATCGGACGCACGCTGACCGAGGCGGACCTGGTCAACTTCATCGGCGTCACCGGTATGACCGAAGTGCTGTTCTCCAACACCGAATTTTTGCGCACGGAAAGCGATATCACCCGGCGGGTCGTCCCCGGGGCGATGGTGTATTCCTTCGCCGAGGGCCTTCTGGTGCACGCCACGATGCAGCACACCGGCTTCGCCTTTCTCAACATGGAGCTGAACGTGGCCGGCCCCACCTTTGCCGGCGACACGATCCATGTCGAATGCGAGGTCGTCGAAAGCCGCCGCAGCGCCAGCCGGCCGAACCGCGGGCTTGTCCGCACCTTCAATCGCGTCAAGAAACAGGATGGGTCCGTCGTCATCACCTACAACCCGCTGCGGATGGTGAAGGCGCGGACCACCGGTTGACCGGCCGTCCGGCAACCGGTACGCCGGTTCGGTCTTCAAGGGGGGAGAACGCGTCGTGACCGGCCAACCGCCAGCAATGCTCGCCGAATTATCCGAAATGTCCGCCACCGGCCGTATCGCGGAGATCTATGATGAGATCCGTCGTTTCTCCGGTGTGCCGTATGTGTCGTCGCTGCAGCGCTACCTCGCGACACTGCCGGGGGTGCTGGAATGGGCCTGGGATGCGTTGCGGCCGGCGATGGTGTCGGGCGCCATACCGGAAGCCGGGTGGCGGCTGGCGCAGGCGTTTCGCCTGCCGCCCGCCGCACCGGTCTTGATCCCTGGCGCGGATGTCGCGGCGATCCGTAATATCGCGGCGAATTTCGTGCGCGTGTCGCCGGTTAACATCGTCACCGGGGCGTGTCTGGCGGCATTGCTGAACGGTGCGCGGCCCGCCGGAGCGGGTTTTCCCGACCGCTGGACCCCGTTGCCGATGCTGCCACCGATGCCCGGCAACGCCGATCCAGCGTCGTTGCCGGCCGAACAACGCGCGGTGCTGATGCGGTTCGCGACCGAGGTGGACGGCAAACCGTTCATCCCCGCGTTGTATCGCCAGATTGCCCATTGGCCGGCGGTGCTGGCGTGGCTGGCCGACGAACTCGCCTCCCGTTTTGCCGCGCCTGAAACGGTCACCGCCCGTGCCGCCTTTCGTGCCGCCGCCAGGGAGGCCGCACCGGCGATTGTTGCTCGGTTGCCGGGCGTTCCCGGCGGCACGCCACCGGATGCCGATAATGTGCGTCGTGTGCTGGCAACCATCGATCGGTATGCGGAAACCAGCCCGGAGATGACGATGTTCGGGCAATTGATACTCGATGCCTTTCCACAAGCCTGACCGCGGAGCGATCGCTTTGGCTAAAAAACGAATTGCCGGCATCATCGCGGTTCTGCTGATTGGCAGCGGCTGCGCGGCGGTGTGGCATCCCTCCATCGCGCCTTTGGCGGCGCGCCCGGCGTTTCCGCCCGGCCAGATCGCCAGAGGCGCCGAACTGGCCGCTGTCGGCGACTGCGCCGTGTGCCACACGGTGTCACAGGGCCGCCCGTATGCCGGGGGACGCGGCGTGCCAACCCCGTTCGGCACCGTCTATGCCACGAATATCACCCCGGACCCGGACACCGGCATCGGCCAATGGTCTGCAGTGGCGTTCCAACGGGCCATGCGGGACGGCATCGACCGCACCGGCCGCCATTTGTATCCTGTGCTGCCTTATCCGCATTTCACCCGCGCGAGCGACGACGATATCGCGGCGCTGTACGCGTTCCTGATGACGCGGGCGCCGGTGCATCAAATCACGCGGGCAAACGACTTGCCGTTCCCGCTGGATAATCGCGTGCTGCTGGCAGGTTGGAACCTGCTCTACCTGAATCCTGGAACATGGCATCCCGATCCAAAGCACGACGCGGACTGGAACCGGGGCGCCTATCTGGTCGAAGCCATCGGACACTGCGGCGCCTGCCATACCCCCCACAACGCCCTCGGTGCCGAGAAAGACTCCCGAGCACTGTCGGGCGGCGAGGCTGAGAACTGGTATGCACCACCGTTGCAAGCCGCATCCAAAGCGGGCCAACCATGGACCGAGGATGCGCTGGTGGACTATCTGCGCACTGGTTTCAGCGCCGGTCACGGTGCGGCGGCCGGCCCGATGACCGCGGTGACCGAGGAACTTGCCAGTGTGCCACAGGCAGACGTTCACGCGATGGCGGTTTATGTGGCGTCGTTGATGCCGAAATCATCGACGGTTGTTGCGTCGGCGGCGGGTGGTGCCGGTCTCGATCCACTGTTCGCGGGTGCCTGCGGCGGCTGCCACGCCGCGGATGCGCCCATGACGCGGAACGGTGCGCCGTCGCTGGCGCTCAGCACGGCCGTGAACGCCCCGACCCCGCAAAACGTCATCCAGATCATGCTGAACGGCATCCCCTGGCGCGAGGGCAAACCGGCCCCTTACATGCCAGCCTTCGGTGCGGCGTTGACCGATGCCCAGGTGGCGGACCTCGCAACGTATCTACGAAAAACCTATAGCAATCAGCCGGCCTGGGCCATTGCCCCGGCCGACGTGGCCAAAATGCGGGAGGCATTATGATCCGGTTAAATATCAACGGGCACGTCCACGAGGTCGATGCCGAACCGGATACACCCTTGCTGTACGTATTGCGTGACGACCTCGCCATGAACGGCGCCAAATTCGGCTGCGGGCTCGGTCAGTGCGGCGCCTGCACCGTCATCGTCGACGGACAGGCGGTGTTCAGTTGCCTGATGCCGATTGCCGCATTGCCCGGCCGAACCATCCGCACGATCGAGGGGCTTGGCGACAGTCCCGTCCAGCGCGCGTTCATCGACGAACAGGCCGCGCAATGCGGTTATTGCTCGGCCGGCATGGTCATGCGGGCGCAGGCATTGCTGGAGCATAATCCGCATCCGTCGGAGCAAGAGATTCGCTCCACCATGGCGGTGAATTTGTGTCGATGTGGAACTCATATGCGAATCCTGGCCGCGGTGCGCAAGGCGGCAACGGCGATGGGTTCGGCCAGGGTGACAACGCCATGATCTCTCGTCGGGGTTTACTGGCGGCCGGTGGCGGCCTGGTCGTTGCGTTTTCGCTGCGAGCGGAAGAACCGGCGCGGCCGGGCAGCCTGAAGGAAACACCACTGCTGGATGCGTGGATTCGCGTCGCACCCGATGGGCGTGTGACGGTGTTCACCGGCAAGGCGGAGCTTGGGCAGGGACTGAAGACGGCTTTGCTGCAAGTGGCCGCCGAACAATTGGATGTGCCTGTGTCGGCCGTGGACCTGGTCACGGCCGATACGGCGCGCACGGCCAATGAGGGATTTACCGCGGGCAGCCACTCCATGCAGGACAGCGGCACCGCGATCCTGCACGCGGCGGCGCAGGTGCGGGCGTTGCTGGTCGATGCGGCGGCGGTGGAATTCGGCGTAGCGGCGGCTATGCTTTCGACCGCGGATGGATCGGTGCGGACGACGGATGGACGCGGCGTCGGATACGGACCGCTGGCGGCGAAGCTGAACCTGCATGTCGAGGCGGCGCCGGTCAGCGCGTTGAAAGACCCGGCTGCGTATCGGCTGATGGGCACGCCGATGCCGCGCGTCGATATCCCGGCGAAACTACACGGCGGCGCATCCTATGTGCAGGACATCCGCCTGCCCGGCATGCTGCATGCCCGCGCGATCCGACAGCCCAGCGTCGGCGCGAAGCTGCTGGCGTTCGATACGGGGCCGATCGAACGGATGCCGGGCGTGGTCAAAGTCGTACGCGACGGCAGCTATCTGGCCGTCGTCGCGGATAAGGAGTGGCAGGCGATCAAGGCGATGCGGGCCCTGTCCGCCGCCGCGCAGTGGGAAGAAACCGCGACGCTGCCGGATGAAACCACCGTGCTGGAGACGATCCGCGCTCTGCCGGCGCGCGATATTCCGATTCTGACCTGGACGAATCCAGCCGGGCCACCGGTGAAGCGGCAACAGGCGAAATACACACGTCCCTACTTGATGCATGGCTCGATCGGGCCATCCTGTGCGGTGGCCCGGTTTGTCGATGGCACCATAACGGTATGGACGCACTCCCAGGGGGTCTATCCGCTGAGGGCCGCGCTGTCCGGCCTGCTGCGGCTGCCATTGGAAAAAGTTCATTGCATTCATGTGGAGGGTTCAGGCTGCTACGGTCATAATGCCGCCGACGATGCCGCCGACGATGCCGCCGGCGACGCCGTCCTGATCGCTCGGGCTGTCCCCGGCCGCCCGATCCGCGTCCAGTGGATGCGCGAACAGGAACACACCAACGAACCGTACGGTGCCGCGATGATCGCTGAGGTCTCCGGCGCGACCGACGCGGTCGGCAACATCGTCGATTGGGACTACGGCGTTTGGAGCAACACCCATAACCGCCGCCCCGCTGTCGGCGGCCTGATGTTGCAGAATGCGGCCTTACCTGACCCGTTGCCCGTGCCGCCCCCTACCCCGATCCCAATGCCGGAAGGGGGCGGCGAGCGTAACAGCAACCCCATCTATGCGTTCCCGAACGCCCGCGTGGTCTCGCATTTCATTCCGGAGATGCCGGTACGGGTGTCCGCGTTGCGCTCACTGGGCGCGTATCTGAACGTGTTCGCCATCGAAAGCTTCATGGATGAACTGGCGGAAGGCGCCGGCGCCGATCCGGTGGACTTCCGGCTGCGCCACCTGAAGGATGAACGGGCGAAAGCTGTCATCGCACTGGCCGCTGAAAAATTCGGCTGGGCCGCCGGCAAGCCTGGCGAAGGGCGCGGCTTTGCGTTCGCCCGCTACAAGAACCTCGGCGCCTATTGCGCCATTGCGCTGTCGCTGAGCGTCGAACACGAAACCGGCCAGATCCGTTTGGGTCGCGTCGTCGCCGCGGTCGATAGCGGTCAGGAGGTCAATCCAGACGGCATCCGCAACCAAATCGAGGGCGCCATCGTGCAATCCGCGAGCTGGACCTTGTACGAACAAGTCCATTTCGATCGGCGACGGATTTTAAGCGCGGACTGGAGCGGCTATCCCATCATGCGGTTCCCTGCGGTGCCGGAGTCGATCTCTGTCCATATCGTTCCGCGACCTGGCCAGCCGTTCCTCGGAACGGGGGAAGCCGGGCAAGGCCCCACCGCCGCCGCTATCGCCAATGCCGTGCGCGACGCGGCGGGGATACGGCTGCGAGATGTGCCATTCTCGGCACCGAAAGTGAAGGCCGCGATCGGGATTTGACCGGCCTTCCATCTCCGGCGTAGCCTTTCCGGACAGGGAAGCAGGAGGCGCGCATGTCTCAATCGTCGGCGGAGCACGCTGTCGTGTGGCCATCCAATGGCATCAGTGAAGTGCCCTTCAGGGTTTACACCGACCAGGACCAGTATACCCGAGAGCAGGAACGTCTGTTCAAGGGACAAACCTGGAATTACCTGTGCCTGACGGTGGAGCTGACCAAACCCGGCGACTATGTCTCCACCACCGTTGGTGAAACCGCTGTTATTGTCGTCCGTGACGCGAAGGGCGCCATCAACGCGTTCGTCAACCGCTGCATCCATCGCGGCAACCTGCTGTGTCTGGAACCACGCGGAAACGTCAAGGCATTCAGCTGCATCTACCACGGCTGGGTTTACAATCTCGGCGGCCAACTGACCGGCGTGGCGTTCGAGCATGGTGTCCAGCGCCAGGGCGGCATGCCAGAGGAGTTCCGCAAGGAAGAACACACGCTGCAGCCTCTGCGCGTCGCCGAACTCGGTGGCCTGGTGTTCGGCACCTTCAGCGATGCCACCCCCGATCTGGAAACATGGCTCGGCGCTGACGTAACGCGTGGATTGTTGCGCGTGATGAACCGCACACCGCACATCCTCGGGCGCAACACGCAGGTGCTGCCGAACAACTGGAAACTGTATTTCGAAAATGTGAAGGATACTTACCACGCCTCTATCCTGCATCTGTTTCTGACGACATTTCGGATCAATCGCCTGACCATGCCGGGCGGTATCTTTATCAATCGCGACGGCGGCAATCATTATAGCTATGCCAAACTGGACTATGCGGCCGAGGATGCCGAATACCAGAACGCCCATCTGCGTTCCGACAGCGAGTTTCGGCTGGAAGACAACTCGGTCGTGGAATCGGTCGATGAATACGGCGATGGCGTATCGGTGCAAATCCTGACGATCATGCCGGGCATGGTGTTGCAGCAGGTCCGCAACACCATCGCGGTTCGGGTCATTCGTCCGCGCGGTATCGACAAAACCGAACTGGAATGGATCCACATCGGTTTCGACACGGATGACGAGGCGATGACGGAGCGCCGGCTGCGGCAGGGCAATCTGATCGGCCCGGCCGGATATATCGCGATGGAGGACGGCTTCATTGGCGGATTCGTGCAGCGCGCCCTGCATTACAACGACGCGGGAGCCGGCATCGTCATGATGGGCGGTCACGACGCGGACTCGCAAACCTTTCGAGCCAGCGAGGCGGCGATCCGGGGATTTTGGAAGCACTATCGCGCGCTGATGGGCGAATGAGCATGGATATACGCCAGGGAATCCATGATCTGATCGGCGACTACGCCGAACGGATCGATGAAGACCGGTTGGAGGAATGGCCGGATTTGTTCGGAGAGCCTTGCCGCTATCTTGTGATCAGCCGGTCGAATTTTGAGGCCGGCATGAAGCAGGGCGTCATGTATGCAGCCACCAAGGGCATGATGCTGGATCGGGTGTTTTCGATCCGGCGCGCCAATCTGTTCGAGCCGCACCGGTACCGCCATGTCATCGGCCCGATCCGCGTGAAGTCGGTGGAGGGCAATGTTGCTGTCGTGCACTCCCATTTCATGGTGGCGCGCATCATGCAGGAAGGGGCGACAACCCTGTTCGCCACTGGCCGATATCTGGACCGGATTGACGTCTCAACAACGCCCTTCCGGTTCCATGAGCGGATCGTGGTGCTGGACAGCGATAAGATCGATACACTGCTGGCAATCCCGCTTTAATCAGGCGGCCACCGGTTCCAACCGCGCGCCCGCCAACCGTTGCACAGCCGGATAGTCGACCTTGCCGGTTCCCAGCAACGGCATCTTGTCCACGATCATCGCCTCCCGGGGCACCTGGATCTCGGTCATCCCGCGCTCCCGCGCCGCGGCCAACAGCGCCCGAACGTCAGCGTCATGCTGCGTCGTGACAAGCAACAGCTTCTCGCCCTTTCTGGCATCCGACACCGCGATCACCGCGTGAAACGCATCGTTCCAGACAGCGCCCGCCAGCGCCTCGGCCGCCGCCAACGAGACCATCTCGCCGCCGATCTTGGCGAAGCGTTTGGCGCGTCCCTTAATGGCAACGAAACCATCCGGGTCGATTGTAACGATATCGCCGGTGTCGTACCACCCGCCCGGCGGCGGCTCCAGCACCTCCGGCGCTTCGGCCCGCAGGTATCCCAACATCACGTTGGGCCCACGCACCAAAAGCCGGCCGCCGTCTTCGATGCCGGGAACCGGTTCCAACCGCGCCTGGATGCCGGGCAGCAGGCGGCCAACGGAACCCTCACGCGCGTGCGCCCAGGTGCTCAAGGCCAGGACCGGAGCGGTTTCGGTCGCGCCATACCCTTCGAAGATAGGCTTCTTGAAATGCGCCATATAGGCGGCGCGGGTTTCCGGCCGCACTTTCTCGGCACCCGCGAAAATGTAGCGCAGCGACTGGAAATCCAACGGATTGCCTTTGCGGACGTAACCGCTCAGGAACGTATCGGTCCCGAACATGATGGTGGACTGGTCCGCGTATACCATCTCCGGCACCAACTTGTAATGCAGCGGCGAGGGATACAGGAACCCGCGCACCCCATACATCAACGGCAGAAGGGTCGCGGTCATGCCGAACGAATGAAACATCGGCAGCGCGTTGAACACGCGATCGGACGGATTGAAATCCACCACCGAGCGTAACTGAGCGCAATTGGCCAGCAGCGCGCGATGACTGTGGACGACGCCCTTGGGCGTGCCTTCCGAACCCGATGTAAACAGCACCAATGCCGCCGAACCGGCATCCACCCCGGCACCCGGCAGCCGCTCGGGTCGCCGTGCCGCCCACATGCCGCGCAGCTTGTCAGCCAGCCCGATGGTTTCGCGAACGTCTTCCAAATAGACGAAACGAATTCTCGCGCTGACCGCCTCCACCAATTTGTCCAATTTACCCTTCCGCACCGCGCGCCGCGACGTCAGGATCGTCTTGATCCCGGCCGCCCGGCAGCAGGACAGCATCCCGTCCGCGCCGGCGGTAAAATTCATCATCGCCGGCACGCGTCCCTGCCCTTGCAGTGCGAAGAACGTTACGACAGTGCCGACAGCGTTCGGCAGCATCACGCCGACATGCTCGCCGGGACGCGTGAACACGGCCAATTTCCGGCCGAGCACGACGCTGCCCAGGATCAGGCGGCGATAGGTCAGTTCGGTGATCGTAGTGCCGCCGGTTTCGTTCGGAGCGATATCGGCGATCACCGGCAAGCCCCGGTCATAGTCATGCCGGGCGTTCAACAACGCCCTGAACAGACTGTATTGAAGGCGCTCGGGACGAAAAGAAGCGTTGGTCATGATATCTTGCAGGATCAGCGCCAGAGCCGCCCGTCTCGCCCGCCCGCGCAGCGCCGGTGCGACGTCAAGGCACTCGGGCGGCAATACCTGCAATCGAAGATGCGGGAACCAGTGAAGCGGCAGTTTTCCTTGCATTTTGGACGTCTTGTGGAACTGCAATCCATCGATCCGGACGGGAACGATGCTGGCGTCCGCCTTGTCGGCGATCATGCCGGGACCGTCATATATTTTCATCAAAGCACCGGTCAGCGAGATACGGCCCTCGGGAAAGATCACCAGCCGGCGTCCATCCCGCACCGCTTTCACCATCGCTCTGATCGCCATCGGATTATTCGGGTCAATCGGAAAAACATCAAGTATATACTTCAAAAACCAGAAACGCCGAGCCTGTTGGGGGTCGATGGCGAAGACGAGATCGCCGGGGATGGACGCGGCGACCAGACAGCCGTCCAGGAACGACAGATGGTTAACGACAAGAATCGACCGTTCCCCCGCCAGGGCGATATTCTCCAGCCCCTCGACCCGGACTTTGTGAAACAGGCGAAAATACCACTGGAACAGCGCGCGAAAGAATGTTTGCGGCAGCAAGCGAACGATCCACAGCGCGACCGCGAAATTCGCGACCGCGGCGATTTGCAGCACGCGTGGCGCGGACAGGCCGGTTGCGGCACACAGCGCGACGAATGCGGAACCCAGCACCATGAGCAGCGCGTTGACGATGTTGTTGGCGGCGATGGTGCGCGCCCGACGGGACGGCAATGATTGTTCCTGCACGATGGCATACAGTGGCACCGAGTACAGTCCGCCGCAGACGGACAGTAACAACAGATCGATCAGCATGCGCCATCCGGTCAGCGCATGCAGGACGGCGCTGACCGATGTCAGCCCGTTGGCTGCAACCGCCGCCGACCCGAAATCCCAGGTGAACACAGTAATGCCAAACGCCGCGAACGGGACGTAGCGGGCGCTGACCTCACCGTGCAGCAAACGCGCGCACAGCATGGATCCAATGCCGATGCCGACCGCGAACATGGTCAGGAACAGCGTCACGACATGGCCGTCGGCACCCAGCGCGTCCTTCGCCAGCGATGGAAATTCGGACAGCAGCGTCGCCCCGATCGCCCAGAACCAGCTTAGCCCCAGGATTGACAGCCACACCGAGCGGATCGTTGCCGCCTGACGGACCACCGACACCGTCTCACGCAGGATATTCCAACCGATCCGCAATGAACTGTCCGCCGCCGGGGCTGTGGGGACACCAAACGCGGCCACCAGCCCGATCAGCGACACGCCGACACCGGCGCCTCCGACGATGGCCGGGCCAGCGTCCAACAACGCCAGCGCTCCGCCGGCCACGGTTCCGGCGAGGATCGCGAGGAAGGTGGATGCCTCGATCAAACCATTGCCGGCGACGAGTTCGTCGTCACGCAGATGGTCGGGCAGGATGCCGTATTTCAACGGCCCGAACATGGTTGCCTGAACGCCAAGGCCGAACAGGACCGCCAGCAGGCCGGGGACACTGTTTGACAAGAAGGCGTAGGCCGCGGCGGCCATCAGCAAGACCTCCGCCGCTTTGGTCACCTGGATCAGGCGCGATTTGTCGAACCGGTCGGCCAGTTGCCCGGCGGTGGCGGACAGGAAAGCATAGGGGGCGATGAACAGCGCACCGGCCAGGGCCGCCAGCCCTGCCCCACCTGCGCCAAGCTTGAAGATCGCCAGGACGATCATGGCGTTCTTAACGAGGTTGTCGTTGAACGCGCCGCAGGTTTGGGTCAGGCACAGCGGGCCAAGGCGCCGCGAACCCAGCAGCGACAGCGTGTTCGGTGGTGCGCTCATGATACGATCCTTAGGCAAATGGCGACAATTTCGTCTGCATGGTCTGCCAATCCCTGGCCCAAACGGCGGTACAAGCGGAACGTGGCGGTCTGGACGATCACGCCGATGATGGCCCCGGCGATCAGCGTGGCGTTGCCGCGGGGAATGTTGCCGGCCTCCATCGCCGCGGTAACGTGTTGGCAGATAATCTCGACCGGGTTGCAGTCGTCAGGCGGCACAGCCCGCAGGAAGCCGTGCTGGGTGAGCAACAGAAAGTTGAACAACAACTCGTCCTCTGCATGCAGGGCGCAGATGACACGCACCATCGCCTCAAGCTGGCGGTGAAACCCGCCGGGGACGCCCGCCGCGCGCGCCAGTTGGCGGCCGTATTCGGTGTAGCTCGCGTAAAACAGGTCGGCGATCAGGTCCTCGCGGCTGCGAAAATGGGCGTACAAGCTGGGCGCTTTCATGCCCACGGCGTCCGCGATGTCGCGCATGGAGACGGCATCGACTCCGTGTTCGACGAACAGGCGCATGGCCTCGCGCTTGATGCGGTCTTTGGGTGTATCGAGCATCGGCCATTCCTAACTAACGTTCGTTAGGACGATTTAGCGCCAGCCAGCCGTCGCGTCAATCAAGTCCGGTCGGCTCGCGGACCTGTGATGACAGCCGGCCTAAAGCGTCGGCTCAGCCTCGCGCGGGGAAACCGCCAATCCCAAAAATACCACCATCGCTCGATTGAGCCTTACGATATCATCGTCACCCAGCCGCCCAACGCGATGGCCAGCCTTCGATTTCGGCACTGTCGCGATCTTGTCCACCATCAATCGAGAAACCGATCGCAAGCCGTTACGCTCGTTTGGTTCGACCGGAATTCGGAACAAAGGTGCCTCGGTTGGGTCCGTTGTGAATGCGCAAATAGTGATCGACCCGGTTCCATCGAACCTGTCGTCCTGAACAATCACAACCGGACGTGGCTTGCCGGAATAGTCATGACCGCCCGAGACAGTCCAGATATCGCCTCGCCTCATTCGTCGCCCCAGTCAGCGACAGCATCGACAAAGGCCTGATCATCCGCCGCCAGGGCGCTGTTGGCCACGGCAAGTGATTGGCGGTGGGCCTCTGATCGGAAACCCGCGGATCGAGCGTCGGGCACCCAGATTTGAATCGGGCGGAAGCCTTGTTCGCGTAATCGGGCTCGGTGTTCCCGAACCTTATCGCGGCCAGACTTGGGCTGAGATGTGGAGACCATGGCGTTACTCCTTTCGGTTACATGTAACTTGTGTAGATGTGCTTTTGCAAGCCCAAACATTTACACCGCACAGCGCATCCCCTAGCGTCCGAGGATAAACAAAGGCGAAAGCACCGCCCATGGCCAACTCCCCGGCGGGTCGTCCACCCCCAGGCGCCATCGACTGCGATATCCATCCCGCCGTGCCCAACACGCGCGCCCTGTTGCCTTACCTCGACGACTATTGGCGGGAGCACATTTTGCGGCGCGGGCTGGAGCGGGAGAACCTGGAACCCAGTTCCTATCCCGCGAATGCCGCCATCAACGGCCGGCCCGACTGGCATCTTCCATCCGGGCCGCCGGGCAGCAGTCTGGTGGCCATGCAGACCCATCTGCTGGACCGGCTACAGCCGAAAAACGCGATCTGCAACGTCATCCATGGCGCTCAGGTGATGCTCAGCGAAGATCTGTCGGCCGCGCTGTGCCGAGCGATCAACAACTGGATCAGGGCAGAGTGGCTGGACCGCGATCCTAGGTTGCGGGCCTCGATCGTCGTGCCGCCACATAGTGCCGACCTGGCGGTGGAGGAGATCGAGCGACTGGCCCCCGATCATCGGTTTGTCCAGGTCCTGTTGCTCTCGATGGCGGAGCTGCCGCTGGGGCGCCGCCAGAACTGGCCGATTTACAAAGCGGCGGCGGCGCACGGGCTGCCGATCGGGATTCATGCCGGCAGCAGTTTCCGGCACCCGCCCAGCGCCGGCGGCTGGCCTTCGTATTATCTGGAGGACTACGTTTCTCAGTCCCAGGGATTTCAGGCATCGGTAAACAGCCTCGTCAGCGAAGGCGTGTTCGTCAAATTCCCCGATCTGAAAGTCGTGCTGATCGAATCGGGGGTGACCTGGCTGCCGGCGTCACTGTGGCGATTGGATAAGACGTGGCGCGGTGTGCGGGCGGAAGTGCCCTGGCTGGAAGAACAGCCAACGGAAACGGTTCGCCGGCATGTGCGCCTGACGTTGCAGCCGTTTGACGCGCCACCTTCTGAACCGCAGCTTCGAACATTACTGGAACAGCTCGGGTCGGATCGGATGCTGCTGTTCTCGTCCGACTATCCGCACTGGCACTATGACGGCGACGATGCGTTACCGTCGGGATTATCCAGCGAACTGATCCAGAGAATCTGTGTCGAAAACCCGCTGGAAACGTATTCACGCATGAAGGAGACGCCGCAATGAACGTGACCGTCCTGGATCGCAGCCCCGACCGCTCGGCGCAAAGCCACATGGGATTCATCGATTGCGACGTGCATCCCTACGTGAAGGGTCCGAACGATTTCGATCCGTTCCTGTCGAAACGCTGGCTGGAACACAAACAAACCATCGGTGGGCGCACCCGTCAGGGATTGGCGAAGACCTCGATGTATCCGCGGATGTCACCCGGCAACGGCATGCGGATGGACGCCTGGACCGACACCGGCGGTCATCCCGGGTCGGATTTGCCGAAGATGCAGGAACAACTGCTCGATCTGTTCGATGTTGCCTATGGATTGCTGGCCCCGTTGGTCGGCGGCGGTCCGGGCGAGCGGAATGTCGATTTCGGCTCCGCCATGGCGACCGCGGTCAACGAATGGCAACTCGCGCATTGGTGTGATCCGGACCCTCGGCTGCTCGGGGCCATCCAGATCAACATCGAGCACACCGAAGCGGCCATTGCCGAAATCGAGAAACGTGCGGGTGACCGGCGCTTCGCCCAGGTGAACATTCCTCCGCGCGGACTGGAACCACTCGGGCGCCGCCGCTACTGGCCGATCCTGCAGGCCTGCGCCGCCAACGGCTTCCCGGTGTCGCTGCATCTGGGCGGCACCAGCGGGCACGCGTCCACCGGCGGCGGCTGGCCATCGTTCTACCACGAGGAACATCCATCCTACGTGCAGACCATGCAGACATTGGTGACAAGCCTGGTCTGCGAGGGCGTGTTCGAACACATCCCCAACCTGAAGGTCGTTTTGGTCGAGGGTGGGTTCGCCTGGCTACCCTCATTGTGCTGGCGTTTGGACAAGCACTGGAAGCGCCTAAAGGCCGAGGTGCCGCATCTGAAACGCTCGCCTTCGGAGTATGTGCATGAGCATATTTGGGTCACCACCCAGCCGATCGAGGAACCGGAACGGCCGCAGGATATGCTGTCCACGCTGGAATGGATCGGGCCGGATAAGGTGATGTTCTCGACCGACTATCCGCACTGGGATCAGGACGATCCGCGGTATGCCTTCAAGATTCCGCTGCCCGATGACTGGAAGCGCAAGATCTACCGGGACAACGCGAAGGCTCTCTACAACCTATGACAAGGCACGTCGTCGCCAGCGTGGCGGACATCCCACCGGGAGGCCGCAAGATCGTTACGGTCAAAGGCCGAGAGATCGGCATTTTCCGGATCGGCGACGATTTCCATGGATTGATTAACCGGTGCCCTCACCAGGGGGCACCGCTGTGTTCGGGTGAGATCGTCAGTCGGCTCGTCGCCCCAAGCCCCGGCGATTACCGGCTGACGCGGCCGGGTGAGATGATCCGCTGCCCGTGGCACTGCTGGGAATTCGATATCCGCACCGGCCAGTCGTTGTGCGACCCGAACAGCGTCCAGGCGCGGGCGTTCGACGTGGCAGTCGAGGACGGGAAGACGCTGGTGGAAGGGCCGTTCGTTGCCGAATCCGTGCAGGTAACGGTGGAAGAGGCGTACGTGGTCGTTACGCTTTAATAAATGCGCGGTTTGTTGTTATTCCTGCCACTGACGTTGACGTACTGCCATTCCACTTCCGTCATGGCCCGGCTTGTTCGGGCCATGACGATGAGGGGCGAGGCTCGGCCTCAACGGGCGATCAGGTGATCACCGCCTGACCGCCGCTGAAGGTGGTGTGAGCTGATAGCAGATTGGATGCGGTCAAGGTCGAAGACATGCCCAACAGTACGATGCCATGGGTCGGACTGGCGCTGCTGTAAAGCGAGATCGCATTAACGCCGTTAACTGTCGTGTTGGCCGCCATCAGGACCGAATTGGCCGCGCCAGACAGATTGATCACCAGTTGATCGTGCCCGTACTGGAAATTGGCGATCGTTTCGATCCCGCCAGCCGCCGCCAGGGTGAAGCCGATCGTGGCGGCACCGGTGCCCAGCGTGATCACATCGGGGGTTCCGATGAAGCTCATGGTCGCGGCGCTTAGTCCGGCACTGACGCTGGCGGTGTCGCCGTTCAGATTGATCGTCGCAGCAACTGTGGACCCGGTCAGATTGAGTGTATCCGCCCCCGTCGTGCCGCTGACGGTCAGGGACGCCAGCTTGCTGTCGCCGTTCAGAGCCGTCAGAGCCGCCGTTACGTTCGCGGCCGTATCCGAGACCGTGAACGATGCGACATGGCTGTTGGCCTGCATCGCCGCCGCGTTCGCCGCCGTAACCCCACTGACCGCGGCGGTATAAGTTCCCGGCAGCTTGGCCAACACGGACGTGTCGGTGGTGAACTGGGCATAGGTCAGCGACAAAGCGTTCGTGTCGGTCAACGCGACCGTGATCAGCCTGGTGTCGGCGTTCAGCGCCGCGATATTGCTCGCCACGTTTGCCGAGCTGTCTGACACGCTAAACGCGGTCACCTGAGTGCTCGCCTGCAAGGCCGCGGCGGAGGCAACCGAGGCACCGATCATGGCGGCCGGGGATATCGCGTTGTCAGCCGAGATCGTATCGCCGTCGGCCAGCAATGTGCCGAGACTGACTTCGAACGTCGTGGACCAGTATTGACCGCTCATCGAGCCCCATGGATTGCGGATCTCGAGGTTGCCGGTCGCGGTGTCATAGCCATACACCGACATCGCATGGTCCGCGATCAAGGTCTCCATCCCGCCGCTGGTGGCGTTGGTATAAGACGACAAGATCACGTCGAAGCCTTGGCCAAGATCCGTCACTAACGCCGACAGAGCGGACGCCGTGGTGACCCCCGCGACAGCGGACACGGCATTCAACGCATTATTGTAAACGTATTGAACCCATGACGAACCATTTGCATAGAAATCGGTGATGGCGGAGGCGCCGGTGATCTCCTCCAGCGTATATTCCGGGGCGCCGCCGTTGCCGATGGTCGAAAAGGAATTGCCGGCAGCGACAGTGTTACCGGTGGGAATAAGCCCGCTCGACTGCACCTGGGCGTAGGCTTTTTCAACGAGGCTGGCCCAGTCGTTCGTCGCTGAATTGAAGATTGTCCCGCCATCCGGCAGTTGGTTGTTGACCGTGACGTATTGGGCGGTTCCGTTGATGAAGAACCGCACACCATAGGTATTGTTGCCATTATTGGTGATCATCGACTGAATGGCGGACGGATCCTGCTTCGCCACCTCGGACAGTGCGCTCAGCAGATAGCAATCTCCCAGATAACCCTGGTTGATGTCATTCATGCTCGGACCGGTGGCGGCGAACACCGCGTTCGACACTGCGTTGTAGGACACGCTGAACGCTGAAACACCGCTCATGCTGACCGTGCTGCTCGGCAGGTCGGTGCCGAGCAGCCATTTGCCATTGAGTTCGGTCACCTTCGCGGCGGTGGCACCGGCGGCGAGGTTGCCAAGCGCGACAGCGGTCGCTGCGCCACCGGTCCAATAAGTATTGGAGGTGCTGCCGTTGACCAGGGCGCCGACGACGTACGTCAAATACGCTGATGCGGTCTCGCCCACATTCAAATCGGTCGCGATCAATTTCAGGTCGGTGAACTGACTGGCCGACAGCGTCGTCTTATTGGTTGTCAGTTCGGCGGCAAGATCGGTGAACAATTTGCCCATGCCGGACTCGGTGACCGTTCCGCCTGCCGACGCTGCCGTCATATCGGCCTTGATAACCGTGTCGTTCAGTGACGCGATCCAGGACGCTGCCGGTGCCGTACCGGTTGTCGTGCCGGCCGTCCCGGTGGTGGTGGTGGTGGTGGTGGTCGACGTGGTGGTGGTCGTGGTGGTCGCCTTGACCGTGGCAACCCTGGCGCCGAGCAGGGAAACCCCGTCCGGCGCCCACTCGCCGGCAGTGTCATCGGCCGATTGTAATGTCAGATCCGACGACCAGGACTGCTGGCTGTCGCTATCGTTCCAAAGTCCGAGGGACCTGACATTATTCATTTTGAATTCCTCATGTATTAGGCCCGGCCTTCGGTCCCTACCGGAGGCTGCGCTTCATTTTATTGCGTCTTGATCATGCACACGGGCGTTCTGGCTTGGCAATCACTTATTTTGTTTCATAACGATTCTGTTAAACGGAATGTTTTATTTTTGCTTTATTTGTATTATTTTATGGAAATCAATGCGCGTCGTCGCAGTTCGCAGAATGATGGTGCGTTCAGCGACGTTTCGAAATGACCGCGCCGGATTGACGCCGATTCCCCAGTGTCACGGCGGGACCCGCCCTGGTCGCTCCGAACCCGACGGGCGGCCGGCCAAGCCACGCCATGGTGGTACCAAGGTCCTGACGCCGGATTCACTTTCGCGTGGAGGCGGCGCCGTTTGATCGGCCGGGACCGTAAACATCGCTTGATCGGAGAGAGCGAGGATGACCACAGCCGGGCAGTTGCCGCCCCGGGTTCGTTTCAGCATACCGTCCCGGCCCCCAGGTCGGCCCCATCACGACAACCGAGTTGCCCGCGGTCATCTAATCCCACGCTGACGATCGTGCGGCCGTCCCGCCATGATCATTGCAGGCCTTGCGACCGGCGCTTTAAGTTATAAGATGCATCAATCTCGGGGGCATATCGGATGGCACAGCGTAAATCGACGATCAGACACAATCCTCTGGTGACCGTAGCGACAACGGCAGCATCGGATGAAATCATCCGTGACGATACCGCGCCACTTCAGCCCGCCGAGGCAGCGGTGGAAGCGGTGGTCGTGCCGGAGCCAACACCTATCGACGCTACCGCGGCGCCATCGGATGAGATCATCCAGGACGCCACAACGCCGGCCCGTTCCGCCGAGGCAGCGGTTGCTGCAGAGATCGTGCCGGAACCTATAGTAATAGAAGGCACTCTGGCGTCGTCAGACGACATTCAAGCAGCGCCGCTTAACGACACCCTCGCGGCCGGGGCGACACCAACGCCTGCATCGCCCACCACCGATGCGACGGCCGGCCGACGGGACCAGGGCGCACGGATCGTGCGGAGCTATATGGGTTGGTCCAGCGCCGCCGGACTGCTGCCTCTGCCCGGCCTTGACATCAGCGGCGTGGCCGCCGTGCAGGTCAAGATGCTGCACTCGATGGCCCGGCTCTACGACGTTCCGTTCAATAAGACCCTCGCGCGGCAACTGGTCGTGGCGCTGTTCGGTGGCGGTGGCGCAATGATCGTCGCCCTGCCGATGGCAACCGTGGCCAAGACATTGCCGGTGGTGGGGACCATGGCCGGCATGCTGCTGTCCCCGGCTATCGCGGCGGCGTCGTGCTATGCCACCGGCCACGCCTTTCTCCGCCATTTTGAGGCTGGCGGCACACTCGAAACGTTCGATCCCGGCACGGTTCAGGCACAAGCGGCCACTCCATGAGGTGCATCGCGATCGCCAACCAGAAGGGCGGCGCGGCGAAAACCACCACGACCGTCAATCTGGCCGCCGCCCTGGCGGAGCGTGGGCGGCGGGTCCTGCTGATCGACCTCGATCCGCAGGGCAACAGCTCCGACTGGGTTGGTTGCGTCCGGAACGAGTCAGAAGGCGCGTTTGCGCTGCTCACAGGTAAGGCCGCACTGGCCGAGTTGGTTCTCGCCACGGAATGGACCGGCGTGGAGGCCATTCCGGCGACCAAGGCACTCAGCGGCATCGAACGCGCCCTGGCCGGTGAGGTGGGGGCGGAAATGGCCCTGCGACGCAAGATATCGGCGGCACCGAACCAGTGGGACTATATCCTGATCGATACGCCACCGACGCTGGGCATCCTGACCCTGAACGCCCTGACCGCGGCGCGCGAGGTGATTGTTCCGGTGGCCGCGCATGTGCTGGGACTGGCCGGCGTGGCACAACTGAAAGAAACGATCGCCGTGGTGCGGGAACGGCTGAACCCCGATCTGACGGTCGCCGGAATCGTCGCCTCGCGTGTCGATTCGCGCACCCGCCATTGCGCCGATGTGGTGGCCAGCCTGCGGGAAACGTTCGGGTCCGAAGTGTACGCGACCGAAATCCGGGAGAACATCCGCCTCGCGGAGGCCCCGTCGTTCAAGCGCTCGATCCTGGAGTATAGCAACAACAGCCCCGGGGCAGCCGATTACCGCGCCCTGGCCGAGGACGTCATCCGCCAGGAGTAGCGGCGCGGCTCGGATTGATCTGGTTATCTAACGAGAGCATCAGCTGGCTGCCTGGTTTAGAAGGCGTGTACTTAGGGACCGGAAAACCAGCCGCGCGAAGGTCGTTATGCCGGGGCGACCTTCACACCCAGTGTGGTGGCCGATGACGCCATCCCAAGGTCGAATGTCGCAATTTCTATTCCGAACCGCTGTGCGATCGCGATGTGGATCGCATCCGGCGCACGCAACGTCAGATCGAGACGGCGAATGAAGGCTCCAGCCGCGGCGATATCGGTTGGAGCGGTCTCAATCCTCTGCGTGAAGGTTCGGGTCCAGTGGTCCAGGCTATCAAAAGCGGTTTTCGCCTCCGTCGCTGTCAATTCGCGGGTGCGAACCCGGCGGGCGATGACAGACGCCACCTCGGTTTCCGCGTAATCGCTGACGAAAAGCGCCAGGGACTCGGTTTGGAGAAAGGCTCGAGCCCGAGCGGTCAGTGCATCGTGGATCAGTAGAGCCACGAGAACGCTGGCGTCGAGATAGGCGTCCACTACGCGCCGTCGTCCCGAAGGCGCCGGACCTCAGCCGCGGCATCAAGGCGCGCCAGCGCTTTGCCAACCCGGTGTTCGTCGAGCCAGTCCAGGGCGGCCCCGGGGATAGGTTTTGGTGCGGCCGGGAGTGGGCGCAACTCAACCACCGGGCGGCCGTCGCGCGAGATCACCACGGATTCGCCTTTCAGGGCTCGGTCGATCAGCCGCGGAAGTTGGCTGGTTGCCTCGGCAATACTGTGCGTACTCATGGCAGGCAGTATCATCCTGGCCGGCGCCGCATGTCGAGTGGTCTAAGCGCCACCCTTGCGGTGAGCAGCGGCAGGGATAAGCTGCCGCAAAGCCCCCGGGAGGAACCAGACATGATCGACATGCACGCCCATTGGAAACCCGCCCAAGTCGCCGACGCCCTGCGCGCCCGCACGAAGGAGCCTCGCATCCTGCGCACGCCGGACGGCGCCGAGGTGCTGAAACTGCCCCGCATGGGGGAAGAGCCGCTCGCCACCGCGTTCGATGACGTCGATGTCCATCTCAGCCGCATGGACCGCCAGGGCGTCGAGACCAGCGTGCTGTCGCTCGTTGGCTCGTTCTGCTGGATCGAGGCGCAGCCGCCGGACGTGTCCGGCCCACTGTGCCGGCGCGTCAACGACCGGCTGTCGGCGATTTGCCAGGAGCATCCCGGCCGCTTCGCCGCCTTCGCCGCGCTGCCGCTGACGGATATGGCAGCCGCCGCCACGGAATTGGAGCGGGTGCTGGCGCTGCCGGGCATGATCGGCGCGCAGATACCGGGCAACTTGTTTCTGACCCGCGATGACGCCGAGGCGGCACGTCCGCTGCTGGAGGTCGCCAACCGCCACCATGCGGTGTTGTTTATCCACCACGGCCCGCGCCCCGGCGATGCCTTTCCGAAAGTCGGGGGCGCAACGGACAACGCGCGCCGCCGCAACGGCACCCTGGATATGCAGGCGAGCCTGTCGTCAGTGATGGTGACGCTGTGTCTGACAGACTTCCTGGCGGACTATCCCGATGTAACGATCCAGGTGCACAATCTGGGCGGCAACATTCCGTACGAAGTGGAGCGAATGGATCACCGTTCCATGCTCGACACGCCGGAAGAAGAACTGCCGTCATCGCGGTTCCGCCGGGCGAAGGTGTTCGTCGATTGCAATTCTTTCGGCCCGCGGGCGATCGAGGCGGCGGTCAGCCTGTACGGCGCCGAACGCATTGTGTGCGGGACGGATGGCAGTGCGTTCGGCGTTGACTGGACGCGCAAGGCTTTGGCCGACGCCCCAATCGGCGACGAGGCGCGCGAGCAGATCCTGCACCGGAATGCGGCGGCGATGCTGGCGCGGGTGATGGGGTCGAATAAGGAAAGGGTGGCGGCCTGACCGCCCCAAGCCGTTCAATCGACGTAAAACGCCTCAACCGTCACGACGATTCCCGGAGGATCGAGCCGGATGTCGCCAGACACGAACACCTGTGTGGCAATCTGGTCGTCCGGCATGCGCGCATGATGAACGATGCGCTGCTCGTCAGGCCAGACGACCAGGTAATGCCGCACTGACGGCAGCTTGAAATACGCGCGCAGCTTGGTCACCCGATCCCTTGTCCTGCTGTCCGGGGACAGCACTTCGACCAGCACGAGCGGGTCGGCGACTATGGTCGAGTCACCCGGCAGCCGCGATCCGCATCGCAGGAGCGCGTCGGGCTCAAAGTCGCTGTTTTCGACCTGAACCGTCATCCCATCGCCGAACACCTGACAGGACGTCAGTCCCGCCTCGGACAGGGCGCGCCGCAACGCATCGCGCGCCGCCCCCTTGCGCAAATTGTGCGACGCCCGCTCGGGGGCCCTTGCGACCATGATGCCGTCGATACGCTCGTATCTGCCCGATTGTTGCTGGTCCACCCGGGCCAGGAACGCCTCCCGCGTCATCGGGGTCTCGGGTTCGTGCGTTTGGGCGCGTGCCATGGCGGACCCTTCCGGTGCGTCGCTGTAGAGGTAACACCGCGGGAGGCGTAGTCAACAGCGACGATCCACCCGTTTGCCTCCGCCTTGCCGGCGGCGACAATCCCGTGAGACAGTCCCTCAACGCTTTGGAGCGACACTATGGCAACGTTTCTTATCTGCCACGGCGCGTGGTCAGCCGGTTGGGCCTGGAAGAAAGTGCGTCCTTTGCTACAGGCGGCGGGACACACCGTCTTCACCCCGACCTACACCGGGTTGGGCGAACGCGCGCACCTCACCGGTCCCTTGGTGGACCTCGAAACGCATATCCAGGATGTGCTGGGCGTGATCGAGTATGAGGATGTGCGGGACTTCATCCTGGTGGGCCACAGCTATGGCGGCATGGTGGCGACCGGAATCGCCGACCGTGTGCCCGAACGGGTGCGGCATCTTGTCTATCTGGATGCGTTCGTGCCGCGGGACGGCCAATCGCTGCACGATCTCGTGCAGACCGGCGGGGTCACAGCGCATGCCGGGATCGATGGATGGCTGGTGCCGCCGAATCCCTCGCCACCCGATACCTCCGCCGAGGATCTGGCATGGATCACCGGGCGGCGGCGGCATCAGCCGGCCGCGACTTTCGCACAGAAGCTGCGGTTGCAAAATGCATCACCGACGATACGGCAAAGTTACATCTACTGCGCGCTGAAGGCTGCTGCCGGTGACCCGTTCGCGCAGTTTGCGGACCGATTCAGACATGACCCGACTTGTTCATATTTTGAGCGTGATTGGAGTCATAGCCCCAACGTGACGGCGCCCGAGGCGTTGGTTCATTTGTTACTGGAGATAGCGGCCCACGGATCATGATTACTCCCTGCGAGTGCCCAACGACGGGCAGCGACGGCAGTTCTTTGTGAAGCCCATCACGGGCGCGGAGGCCGCACCGTATATCAAGGTTGGACGCAAAATGGATTTTACCGCCCCGATATGGTAAACAAAGGCATGTCAACTGACGGCCCGCATCATCCCGGCCACCTGGCAGACCGCGCCGCCGCCCTGGCTTTTCTGGAAAAGCTTCGCGGCACCTACGACGTTGCGCAGGTGATCATGTTTGGCTCACGGGCCCGAGGCGATCACAGGCCAGACAGCGACCTCGATCTCGCCATCATCCTAAGCGGCGGGGCTGGCGACTTTCTCGGCGTCAAACTGGATATGGCTGGCATCGCTTTCGACGTGCTGCTGGAAACCGGCGTTCTGGTGCAGGCCTTGCCACTGTGGAATGGCGACCTCGCCCACCCGGAACAATTCCCCAATCCCGCGCTGATCGAGCAGATCACGCGGGACGGTATCAGGCTGCGATGACCGCCGCACTCCTGGAAAAGGCCGAAAAGGCACTGGCATCCGCCAGACTTCTGCTCGACGCAAACGACAGCGACGGCGCGGTCAACCGAGCCTATTATGCCATGTTCGATGGCGCATTGGCCGCTTTGGCATGGACGGGCGTTCACGATCATCACAAAACTCACGGTGGGGTGATCGGCAGCTTTGGACGCCACCTCGTTCAGACCGGGCACCTCGCCCCGGAATTCGGACGCTCGTTCAATCGCACCCGGGAACTTCGCCTGACCGGGGATTATCTGCCGATCCCCGTGCCACTCGATAACGCGCGATCGGCGGTTCAGGAGGCCGCCGCCTTCGTTGGGGCCATACAGGCGTTGCTGACGACGCAACGATCATAACAAGAAAGGACACCCTCATGTCTTCCGAATCAATCCTCGGCACCGGCGACTTCCGCTACCGCCTGATCCCCGACTGGGCCCGCCTCCCCGAAGGCTGGGATTTCAACGAGGTCGCCGCCGTTGCCGTCGACTCCCGCGACCAGGTCTATGTCTTCAGCCGCAGCGCCCACCCCGTCACCGTGTTCGACCGCGACGGCACCTTCCTCCGTTCCTGGGGCGAGGGCGTATTCAAGCGCGCCCACGGTCTGAGCATGGCGCCCGACGACACCATCTTCTGCACCGACGACGGCGACCATTCGGTGCGCCGCTGCACGCCGGACGGCAAAATCCTGCTCACCCTCGGCACCCCCGGCACGCCCAAACCCTACATGGGGGGCGAACCGTTCTGCCAGTGCACTCACACCGCGCTGTCACCCTCCGGCGACATCTATGTCTCGGACGGCTATGGCAACGCCCGGGTGCACAAGTATTCTCCCGATGGCCGCCTCATCTTATCATGGGGCCAATCCGGCGTCGGCCCGGGCGAGTTCAACCTGCCGCACAACATCTGTTGCGACGCGGACGGTTGGGTCTATGTCGCCGACCGTGAAAATCATCGTGTGCAGATCTTCAACGGTCAGGGGCAATACGAAACAGAGTGGCGCAATCTGCATCGCCCGAGCGGACTTTTTCTTGGGAAGGGCAGTTGCCCGTATTGTTATGTGGGCGAATGCGGGCCGACGTTCGGGTTCAGCCGCAACGCGTCGAATCTCGGGCCCCGTGTCTCCATTGTCAACAAACAGGACGGCACAATTCTCGCGCGGCTCGGCGACCGGACGCCGGACAATTTCCCCGGACCGTTCACATCGCCGCACGGCATCGCCGCCGACTCGCGCGGTGATATTTACGTGGGTGAGGTCGCGAAGACCGGCTGGGGTAACCTGTTCCCCGGCGTGACCCCGTCGCCGCCGCGGGCCGTGCTGCAAAAGCTGGTCAAGCTGGACTGACCGGCTACACTTGCGGCCATCGCGCCTGCTGCCTAGGATCAAGAAAATACCTCAAACAGGAGAAAACCAAGATGCCGCAATCGCAGGGAACCAGATTTACCGCTGAACCATTGACCTTCATCGTCAGGCACCAACTCTGGGACGCCAACGTCGAGGATCACTCCGATCAGGGCGTGTCTATCGAAGTGGCCGCCGACATTGACCACAAAGAAACCGTCCTGCTTCGCTTCAACTGCTTCGACCTGGAAAGAAGCTACGTCTATGGACCGGAAAATCCCGAACTGAGCACAGATGGCCGGGTCGGCGGCGGCATGGGCGTGCATTGCCGCATGGACCCGATTACCGACGGCAATCCGATCGGCTGGACCATTCGGACGCTGAGCAGCAAACTCCCGAAGATGCTGGAACGGGCCGGATATAAAGACATCGCGGCGGCCACCGAACTCGCCACTGTGCGTAACATCCTGCCCGAGGTAGAGGACTGCGCCAGAGAAACGTTCCAACGCAAACGGAACACCGTCAAACACAACCGTGGCACCGACATCTTCGAAGCCGGCAACATCCGGTTCGGTCTGGAGATGCGGCGCCAGCGGAACGGTGACGGCGGCCTGGCGTTGCATGTCCTTGGCGACATCGGCGGATCGAAAGGCAAGGCCTACGTCGAAGAAACGGAAGTTCTGGCGTTCGACTGTTTCTGGCAAGGCGCGCATTACCACTATGGTCCGCGCAACAAGAACCACCGCACCAACTGGGACCTGACTGTCATCGACGATCCGCTCGATTGGACCTTCGAGCAAATCGAAAACAAAAAGCTCGGTCCCATGATAGAGCGCGCCGGCTATCCCGGTATCGCCGCCGACCTGGACCTGGACAAAATCGCCTCGGTCCTGCCGGCGTTGAAGAAGCGGGCGTTCGAGATGTACGCTGAAGGCGAGAGACTGACCGGTCATAAGGGATTGCCACTGGAATTCACCCCGAACCTGGCCGCCGAATAGCCTGACGCGAATATGGCGGGGTGCGGCAGCCCCGTCCCCGCCCCCCTTGCCAGCGAACCGCAACCGTGCCGGGATCACTTGGTAGAAAACCAATAAGCAGGGGGACGCATGGCCATTTCAGCGGTTTCACCGCGTATGCGGCGGATGCAATGGGTCGCGATCGGACTGGCAACCGCCGCCATCGCGCTAAACTATATCGACCGCTCTACCCTCGCGATCGGCAACGTCACCATTCGGCAGGAGTTCGGTCTCAGCGCCACGGCGATCGGCGCGCTGCAATCGTTCTGGTCGCTGACCTATGCCTGCTTCCAAATTCCCATCGGCTTTGCGCTCGATCGTCTAGGTCCCCGCTATTTGATCGGGCTGGCCCTGGTGGCATGGTCCGTCGCCCAGGCGGCCGGCGGCCTGGCGAGCACCTATACGCAACTGATGTGGGCGCGCATCGCCCTGGGGGCGACGGAAAGTCCGGCGTTTCCCGGCGCGGTTCGGATCACCAGCGACTGGTTCCACGTCAAGGACCGCGGCAAACCCACAGGAGTCTATAACTCCGGCGGCAGCATCGGGCCGGCGATCGCACCGCCGCTGCTGACCGCGCTGATGCTGGGGTTCGGCTGGCGCACGATGTTCATCACCATGGGCGTCGCCGGACTGTTCGGCGCGCTGGTGTGGTTCAAGCTGTATCGCGATCCGGCGAAAACCACACTCGAACCACAGGACCAGGCCTATCTGGCGGAAAACCGCGCCGCCGAGGCGCCGGTGGAACTGCGCACCTGGGTGCGCCTGTTCCGCTTCCGCTCCATGTGGGGCCTGATGCTCGGTGCGTTTTGCAGCGGTTACGCGGTGTGGATGTACCAGACCTGGCTGCCGGCGTATCTGGAGATGCAGCAGCACATCAGCATCGCCAAAACCGGCTTCCTGGCCATGATCCCCTTGATTTTCTCGGTCCTGGGCGCCTGGGCGGGTGGCTGGGTCACCGACCGGTTCGCCCGCGGCGGGATGGAGATCGTGGCCAGCCGCCGGTTGCCTTCCATTCTCGGACTTCTTGCATCGGGGGCGTTCACCATCGTCGCCACCACCGCCAGCAGCGGGACCGAGGCGGTGATCTATATTTCCGCCGCGATGTTCTTCCTGTCGCTGGGGATCGCCGGGAAGTGGACGCTGATCACCGCCGTGGCGCCGCAGTCGTATTGCACCTCGGTCGCCAGCATCCAGAATTTTGGAGGCTACATCGGCGGCACCGTGTCGCCGCTCGTCACCGGCATGGTGGTGGATCTGACCGGGTCGTTCGTGATCGCGCTGGGGATCGGGGCGGCGATCACGATTCTCGGGGCGGTTATTCTTCAGACCGTCGTGCGCTCCCCCATCACCACCGAGATGTTGGAGAGCGCCGGCCCGTGGCCCATGCGGATGGCGACGCGGGCGTAAGACCGAGCGAGTCGCCGCAAGCGCCCCCGCCCGAACCAGGCGAGGACCAGCAAACCGAGCGGGCTGGAACCGAGCAGAGGGAGTGGGGCGGGTGCGGGGGCGAGGGACGATGTGGCTGACAACAGGCTGCTGCCCGGCAGGGTTCCGTCGAAACCGCCGCCAGCGTTGGACTGGTTCAACTGCGCGTTGCCCACGAGGTTGGCGGCGAACAGGGATCCCGTGATGTTGCCGCCGGTTGTCACCACGGTCGCGTTGGGTGCCAGGATCGACAGATCGTAGCTGACATTCGAGGCGGCGCTGACGGTCGTGGCGCTGTTCAGGTTCAGTAGCACAGTGTTGTCGGTCATCGCGCCGGTATAGCCAAAGCTCATGTTGCCCGGCAGTGCGACGGTCCCGCCTCCCTGGACGTTGATGATGTCCGTGGCACCGGCGACGGTGCTGTTGAACAGCACCTGGTTGCCGGACATCGCGGTCAGTTGGGCTTGAGTCAGGTTGAAAACGTTGTCGCCCGCGACGGTACTGTTGAAGACATAGGCGCCCTGGGCATTTTTTCCGAAACTGTCGCCGGCCGTGGTTTGTTGCGCCGCCAGGTAGTTGGAAACCGCGGATACGTTGGCGCTGGTCGCGGCGAAGTTGATCGGTGCGACATAGGCGCTGGCGGCCTGAACGTTGGGTTGCGCCGCGTTCACAACACTCAGGGCTCCACCGACCCCCACGGCTCCGTTTACGCCTGCCGCGGTGATGCTGGCACTGCCGTTAACGTTGACGTTGCCGTTGATCTGCCCATTCAGATAGCTCATGGAGCCACCGACATTGACGTTGCCAAACCCGGTCGAAGCCGCGGCCAGGCTGCCGCCGACATCCGTGGTTCCGTTTACCGAACCATTGGTCATGGTCAGGCTGCCGCCGACCGCGAGCCCGACCCCGCCGGCGGTAGTGTTGGTCGAGGCACCGAAATTCTGCAGATACACGTTGCCTCCGGCGGCAATCGCGCCCTGGCTGTCGGAGGTGTAGGACGACCCGGCGCTGCCGATGTTGCCGGAGATGTATGTGTTGTAGCCGTCGTTGAGCAAACCTTGCAGGGTTTGCACCGGCGCCGTGGCGGCGGGCGTATCATCCTGCCGGTCATCGTCGGCACGGGCGGCATGGGCATACGCAGCGACGGCAAAACCCGTTGCTGCGGCGAGGGTCAATACGTTCAGGCGCATTTTGATCTCTCTCGGTCAAGGCGGTTAACATCGTCGGCGGCGGCCGGCTGGCCGTGCACCCGATGCCTGCCTCCGCGAGTTGCACCCTGCGTGCCATTGCAATTCGCAGATGCCCGGCCTCGCTGTTGGTTTGCGTTCCGAGATTCCTCCTGAAATGCGACGGGATTCGCGGGATAGCCCGTCGATTGCGTTGCGGATTGCAACCAGGCGGTCGCTCGGGCCCGTGCTGCCTGGCACGCCAATTGCGGTGTCCGTGTCGGTTGCCGTCCTGCCACGGCATCCGGAGGATGCCGTTCGATATGTCAGCAAGCACCGCGCGCTTCGCCTTTCCCGGCCTGTTGCGAGAAACCGCCAGACCGCATGTGACCGGCCTGCTGCTGGCCGGCGGCTGGCTGCACGGCGTGGCGGCCCGAATCGTCTCCGAATGGCAGGCGGGAGGCGACCTGTTGCCGGCCAGCCTCGTCAGTCCGCTGGAACTCATGATCGTCTTCATCGCCGGCTATGGACTGTCTCGCGAGCCTGTAGCGGAACGGTTGGGCCTGGCGGCGTTCGGTTTTGTGGCGCTTCTGCTGGTGCCAAGTGCCCTGGTGACCCATGCCGCACTGATGGCGTTCGCGATCCTGGTTGCGGTGCGCGGCCACGGGCGGTCTCGGGTCTCGGCCTTGCTGTTCGCCGGGCTGGGCGCCTGCGGCTTGTGGGGCACACTGTATGACCGGCTGGCGGGCGGCTATCCGTTGCAGGCCGATGCCGCCGTGGTTCAGGTCCTGCTTGGGTCGGTGCTGCCGCATGTGGAGCGCGTCGGCAACGTCGTCGGCGTCGCTGGCGGGCATCGGATCGTGATTTTACCCGGCTGCTCGACCCCGTTCGCTTTGCCGCTCGCGCTGCTGGGGCTTGTCGCGCTGGCGTCGCGCGGGCCACGTTTGCCACCCCGGTTCGGCCGAGCGGTGGTGGCGCTGATGGGGCTGTATGCCGTGGCGAACTGGCTTCGGCTCTCGCTGCTGGCGATCTCGGCCGAGATGTATCAGGTGAGTCATGGGCCGTATGGGGCGATGGCGTTCGATGCACTGGCGGTCGCCTTGCCGCTGGCGATCGCGGGACGTTTGCACATCGAGGCCGAACCGGCGTGCAATGAGACCCCGCGTCACGCTGCTCCGGTTGGCGGGCTGCTGCCCGTGGTGCTGATCGGGCTGCTGACGATCGGCCTGGGTGTGAAACTGGCCCGTCTGGGTGAACCGCTGGCACCGTCGCACGAAGCGCGGGCTCAGGCGGCTTTGGTGGCGTTTATGGCGCAGGAGGGCTGGTCGGTTGTTGCGCGGGAAGGGCTGACACGGGGCGGGGCGAACGTCATCCAGTCGTTCGGCCGAGGCGGTTGTCCTGGGCGTATATCCATCGCCTTGGCCACGCGGGCGCCAGAGGCCGAAACGATGCTGCGGCAGACGATGGGAGGCAATGTCCGCTGGCTGGAGGACGGCACATTGTATCAGGAGCCGCCGATCGGCCGGCAGGTCTGGCGGGCGATACTGGCTGCGGGAGTGGCCCGCCTGGGGGGCGCTGCCGACCGGGTTATGCCGATCCTGGCGATCCGGTTGCCCGCGGTCGGAGCTGGTGCCTGCTCGGGACCGCCGGATCAGGCGTGGGAGAGATTGGCGGTGTTACCCTGATCCGGCAGGACCCCGGACTGTGACCGGGATCAGAAACTGACCATACCAACATCAGGCGGAGGGATAACCTCTCGGATTAATATGGCACGTGTCCACCTGGTAACCGCTGGATGAGTATTCGTTCATTGACGACATTAAGGCGATGCTTGGATGCAAAAATCTGCTTGGTTGCCAATCGATTGTGATCGCCGGGAAGTTCGTTACTTATAAGCGCTCACTCTGATTGGGGTGGGCTCTATCTCGTATCCACAGGACATTTCATAAAAAATCCGCAATCGTCGTTTCCGCGGGGTCGCCGGCACTGGCCAAAAATAGGCATTCGCGCCGCAACCGTGACGAACCGAGAGCTCGATGGAGCGGACCACCACCGGCTTAAGGAAACGTGACCCGAAAATCGTGAGCGTATGGTTGTTGTCGTTTCCACGCGGTCGCACATCCTCTGGCGAGGGACGTTGTTGCCGCAATTTTTCGGGTGAAACCGCCCATGGCGGCACTATCGGTTGTTGGACATCCATGAAAATGCCAGCTTCTACCAAACCGGTTTGGAAAAGACGAACATTTATAAACGAATTGGCCACGATTTTGTATTCGAGGGGCTTTTTGGAACGTCCAGACTACTCAAATTTACAGCAATTTTCGATCCGTGACTACCGGCGCTTCTGGGCTACCTTTTTGGAAGTTTCGGACTTGCTGACCGAAGGCCTGGCGGAGCCCGTGTGCGTCGGCGATGACGTTGAAACCGCTCGGTTTTTCCCAGATTTATCGCTTAATTATGCGGAGAATCTATTGGCGGGCGACGACGGGCGTGCCGCGGTTATCGGATGTTATGATGGTGGCACGACTTCGCTCAGCCGAACCGAACTGCGACTGCGCGTGCGACAAGCGGCGGCGGGACTGGCGGACCTGGGAGTCGAATCCGGCGATCACGTCGTTGCAATAGCCTACAACACTGTCGAGGCGGTCGTTGCATGCCTGGCGACGGCCGCCCTGGGCGCCACTTTCTCCGCCGCGGGCCCTGAAATGGGAGCGCCCGCAATTCTGAGCCGTTTCGGCCAACTTTCGCCGAAGGTCTTGATAACCCATACGACGTCGCGTCCCGGCAGCCGGCTCGAAACGACATTACCGGATGTGATTGACGGTCTGCCCTCACTGCGGTCGATCGTCACGATGGGACCCGGGCCGGCTTTGTGTTGCGGCTCGCTGCCGGAACATCGTTTGGCCGAATTAATTGACCGGTCGCCTCCCTTATCGGCCTGGCGCCGTTTTCCGTTCAATCATCCGCTGTTCATTCTGTTTTCATCCGGGACGACCGGGGCACCGAAATGCATCGTGCACGGCGCTGGCGGCACGTTGCTCGAGCATTTGAAAGAACTGCGGCTGCACTGCGATTTACAGCCGGGTGAGCGCCTGTTTTTTCAATCGTCCTGTGCCTGGATGATGTGGAACTGGCAGTTGTCCGCGCTGACGTGCAGGGCGACGATTGTGTTGAACGACCGTCCGGTCGATGGTCCTCCGGCACTATGGGATATCGTTGCGGACCGCGGCGTAACCGTTTTCGGCACCAGCCCGGCGTATCTCAAACTCTGTGAGAGTGTCGGATATGTTCCGCGGGATCACCACGAATTCCCCCGGCTGCGGGCCATATTGTCGACGGGTTCCATTCTTTACGACGAACAATATGACTGGGTGGCGCAGGCGGTGAAAGCCGTGCCGCTGCAGTCGATCTCCGGCGGGACCGACATTATCGGCTGTTTCGTGCTGGGCAACCCGGAGTTGCCGGTTTCTCGCGGAGAAGCCCAGTGCCGCAGCCTGGCGATGGATGTGGCCGCTGTTGGCCCGGATTCGAAGGATGTTGCAATCGGCGCCATCGGCGAACTGGTCTGCCGCAATCCGTTTCCTTCACGGCCACTCGGTTTTTTCGGCGACAGCGAGGGCGGGCGCTTTTACGACGCCTATTTCAGCCAAAATCCGGGCATGTGGACGCATGGCGATATCGTATCGTTCACGTCGCGCGGGACCGCCAGGTTACATGGCCGTTCCGACGGAACTTTGAACGTGCGTGGCATCCGAATCGGCACGGCCGAAATCTATGCGGCGCTGCAGGATGTCCCCGAACTGGCCGAGGTCATGGCGGTCGAGCAGGTGCGGCCCGACGATCCGGCGGGCGGCCGAATCGTTCTTGTGGTGGTTTTGAAGTCCGGCATTACGATGACTGACGAACTCGCTCTGCGCCTGCGGCGCCAGATCGGCCGCCGTACCGCCGCTGCCTATGTCCCCGGGCTTGTTATCGACGTAGCGGCATTACCGGTCACGCACAGCGGCAAACTGTCGGAGGCGGCCGCCAGGGATGCCATCAACCGGCGCCCGATTCGGAATCGTCACGCTTTGCGGAATCCGGAGTGCCTGGATGCGATTGCCAGCCATCCCAGGTTACGCCGGGACGCCGCCTCGATCCAGGCAGCCGGTTCGACACAAACCACCGAAGATGTGGTCAAGGCGATTTGGGCCAGCGCCTTCTGCGTGGACACGATCAGTGTGGACGACGATTTCTTCGCCCTCGGCGGAGACTCGCTGATGGCGGTATTAATTTGCCTGCGGATCGAGGAAGCGGTGGGAACACGCGTTCCGATCGCCACGCTGTTCCAAGCCCCGACCGTTAGCGCCCTGGTGGAGAGGTTGGCAGCACGCACACATTGGCATGATACGTCGTCTTTGGTGCCGCTAAAGCCCGGGACCGGCCGGCCGGTGTTCGTGTTTCACAGCATCTGCGGCAATATGTTCGAATGGCACGATGTACTGGTTCGATTGCAGCCAGACCGGCCGATCATCGGCGTACAGGCGTGCGGGCTCGATCCCGATCGCATACAACCGGCGTCCACCCCGGTCATGGCGGCCGACTATGTGGACCTGATCCGCGCCTCTCAACCCGAGGGACCCTATTCCCTGTTGGGGTATTCCTTCGGAGGTGTGCTCGCCTTCGAGGTGGCGATGCGACTAACCCGGATGGGTGAGACGGTGGAGTTCCTGGGACTGATCGACACGGGGGTGCGGTCCGGTGCGCTGCCGTTCATCGACCAACTGCGATTTTGCGCCAAAAAAACCGCCGATGTCGCTCGGGGACTAAGGGAACTCGGCGGCCTACAGGCTATCGGACGCGTTTGGGAGCGGGCACGAGAATTGCCGTCCCGATTAGCGCACGCGGGACCGCAATCCAAAGCCGCTATTCTCGACCGGCTGCCGCCGGTTCTGCGACGGGTCCGCGTCGCCTGCGAGATGGCGCATGCAACCTATACGCCGCCGTTTTACGCCGGAGAGGTGACCTACTTCCGGGCGCAAGACCGCGCAGGGCGTCTGTTCGACCCACTTATCGTGTGGCGCCGCAAGGCCGCGTCCGTTCGCGTCATCGAAAGTCCCGGGGATCATGTGACGATCCTGGTCGAGCCCAACGCCGGAGCGTTGGCTGCCAAAATTGCTGCCTGTTTGAGTGTCCCGACCCCGGATCGGCGGGACGGGACACCTACCACGTGAGACAGCGCCCGATTGGCTTTAGGCTTAAACCCGCATCGGCATCAGCACATACAGCGCGCTGGCATCGCCAGCGTCCTGCACCACCGTCGGCGCGGAGCCGTCGGCGAAGCGGAATTCGACCTGCTCCTTGATCTGGTCGGTGATGTCGTTGAGGTAACGCGCCTGGAAACCGATCTCCAGCGGGCCGGCATCGTATTTGACGCGGTCGCCGTCGAGTTCCTCGGTCGCGGTGCCCTGTTCGGGGCTGGAGGCGGACAGCACCAGCAGATCGCGCGCCAGCGACAGCTTGACCGGACGCGAACGCTCCGACGAGATCGCCGCCACGCGGGCGACAGCCTTGGAGAAATCGTCCGAACCGACGCGCAGCACCTTATCGTTGCCCTTGGGGATCACACGCTCGTATTCCGGGAAGGTGCCGTCGATCAGCTTGCTGGTCAGCAGCATCTGGTCGGCGCGGAACTGGATGCGGGTGTCGGACAGCGCGATCTCGACATCGCCGGACACCTCGTCCAGCAGTTTCCGCAGTTCGTTGACCGTCTTGCGGGGGATGATCACGCCGGGCATCGACGCGGCGCCTTCCGGCAAGGGTTCTTCCACACGCGCCAAACGGTGCCCGTCGGTGGCGACGGCGCGCAGGACCGGCGTGCCCTCGGAGTCGGCATGGTGCAGGTAGATGCCGTTGAGGTAGTAGCGGGTTTCCTCGGTGCTGATCGCGAACTTGGTGCGGTCGATCAACGCGCGGAGGGTATGCGCGTCCAGATTGAACTTATGCGGCAGGCTGCCGGCGGTCATGGACGGGAAGTCTTCGACCGGCAGCACCGTCAGTTTGGTGGCGTAGCGGCCGGCCCGCAGCGACAACTGGGCGTCGCCGCCGGGATGGTCGAGTTCGACCTCCGCCCCATCCGGCAGCTTGCGAACGATCTCATACAGCGTGGCGGCCGGCGCGGTGCAGGCGCCGTTGCGGCTGGAGGTGGCGGAGACGTCCTCGACGATGGCGATTTCCATATCGGTGGCGGTCAGGGTCAGCTTGCCGTCCCGCACGGCGATCATGACGTTCGCCAGGATAGGGATGGTGTTGCGCCGTTCGACCACGCTTTGGACGTGGGCCAAGGCCTTGATCAACGTGGCGCGGTCGGCCTTTAGCTTCATGGTCTGTATCCTACCTTAGGTCCGGCCGCTGCTTCTGAACCCCGCACGGCGGGCAAGCGAGCGAATCGCTCTTGTCATCTTAGCAATTGGGGGGGAGTTCCGCCAAGGACCGTCATGCGGTTCGGGACGGATTAGGTGCGGTTTCCTGATTTATGTTCGGCGGGCGCGTTGGGCGGAGGGCCCGTCACCCGCCGTTCGGGCGCCTTTGACGGACATCCTGACCCGCGATCGGCCCGGTGGCCGCCGGTGCGTCAGCCGTCAATCGCGCGAGGGCGCACCGCGTTGCCGGTCGGATTTTGCACTGGCCGCAAGCCGAGCGATGCTGTCACGGAGCCCTTGGTGGACGACCTGAGCGGGGATGGTCAGCCCGGCGGCGACTTCGGCATCGCTTTGGGCAAGAGCCTCAAGCCAGCCGGACGGCGGGAGAGTTGGGTTGCCTTCCATGGCGGAATGCTAAGGCATGCCGGGTTTGGAGCTCCAATCACATATCAGCCGAAGAGTTGGCCCATTACCAACGGCCACCGTGAACATCGCAACGGTGTCCGATGTTTGGTGCAAGCCGCGGCGGATTCTGCCACGGTTCTCGGCGACTGGAAGGTGCCATATGGCTGCCACGACGTTGAAATCGATCTTCGATATTGAGCCTGATGCGGTGGACGAAGCGCGCCTGGATGCTGAAGCCGACGCCGCAATCGAGTCCGGCCAGTTCGTCCCCAATAACCGGGTTGTCGAGTGGCTCAAATCCCGGGGGACTCCGAACGAATCGCCTTGCCCGATGCCAGAAGCACACTGAAGAGTCAGCGCTATATCGGACGGCCTGCCGCTTGGGGCGATCAACAAGCAAAGAGCCGGCCGCCCTGCCGCTAAATTCGGCCTGGAATATTCGCAGTTTCGTAGAACACACCCGAGATGACCTTTGGATGAACCGGACGATAGGCGATCCAATAGCGGCCGGACTTGATCCAGAGACGATCGGGCCGGGCAAGATACGGATAGGGTCGCGGCCAGTCCAACCCCCGGGGTGTTCTCGATTGTCTGCCACGCGGCCTTCAGGGCAGTGGAAAGCCCGCGTAGTGCCTCCGGGCGTTCGAGACGCATGTAGTGGCGGCGGGGTTCTCGGACCTGCTGCCCGGCTTCCGGCGTAAAGGCAATTAACGACGCGACACCGTCCGGGCTCTTGGCTCGCCAGATAGCTTCGCCTCCAGCAGTGCGATGCTCTCATCGAGTTCGCGCATAATCTCCTCCCCTGAGACGATCAGGCCGGCAGCAATTTGAGCCACGCTACGGGCGAGGGCTTCAAGCCAGCCGGCCGGAGCCAAAAGCCGGGGCGGATTATTATCCATTGGAAAAGTTTAAGCGCACGGTATGCGCTCTTCCAGTCGTATTCGGGCTGGGTCGCGGCAGCAGGCCGGCGAACGATCATCGCCAACCTAGGAAAGATTACTTGACAAGCCCTGCAACCAAAAGTAGATTATCCGGACAGTTTTTCGCGAGGATGCGCCATGACCCCAGCCATGACATTCACCGGACCAACCCTGATCGCGGGCACCGCCCCCCGCCCTTCCCCGAGTTTCCTGATGAGCGTGGCCGTCGCCATCCTCGCCCCGCTCTACCTCGGCGTGACCGGTGGCGACGCCGCCCTGGCCCACATTGCGGCAGCGGAAACGATCAACGACTTCCGTGCGCGCAACAGCATGGACCTGATCGCCATCGTGCAGATCATCACCAACGGTTTCGCCGCGGCGGACTCGCTGTGCCGGTCGATGGGCGATGAACTGTCCCTGTCGATGACGCTGCGCCTGCGGGGCAACGCCATCGGCCTGAACCGAGCCGCCGAACAGAATCGGCGGTTGCTGCGCGAGAAACGCGAAACCGGGCCGGCGTTGATCTATCCGGCCCCTGTGCCGGAACCCGAACCATCGCTGGGCGACGACACCCAGGAATACGAAGACCAGCCTGAAACCGAGCCGTTAATGAGCGACACAGTCGCTCAGATACTGGCCGCGGAATCCGAGGCTCGGTTGCTACGCCCCGTTGAAAAGATCACCCACCCGGAGCCGGCGGAATCGGTCACACCGCAGCCGGCCGGTCATCCGATCCCGGCCGAACCCGCGCCTTTACCGGGCGATGACAAGGCGATCCGGCGCATGCGGGTGAAGGCGATGCTCAAAGAATCCGGCGACCTCACCGCCAGCCTGCGCACCCTGCCAGCAGCCGAACGCAAACCGGCGGAACTCCGGGTCGCCACGCTGGGACGCCTCGTGCGAGAGGCCATCACGGGCGAACCGGCGACAGATCGAGACGATGCGGTAGCCGGCGATTATGCGTTTATCGCGCTGCCAGCAGCGGACCCAGTACGTCCTCCACCCCTGTGATCAAGATTTGCACGCCGATACACAGCAGCAGGAACGCCGACATCCGCGTAACCGTGCGGGTGCCGGTGGGTCCCATCATGCGGGTCAACCGGTCGGCATAGTGGTAGGTGACCCAGATCGTCGCTGTCATCGCCAGCGCGGCAGCCGACATGCCCAGGAAGAACCACGCCAGTTCGCCATACACCTTCGGATGGCCGGCACCGAGTGCGACGGCAACGGCGATGGTGCCGGGACCGGTGGTGAACGGGATGGTCAGCGGGAACAGGGCGATATCCTCGACACCCTCGGCGGTGCTCGCCTGTTCCTGCTTGCGGACTTCGCGGTCTTCCGGGGCGTCCAACAGGCGCCAGCCATTCAGCGCGACAACCAGGCCACCGGCGACCCGTAACGCGGCCAACGTGATCCCGAAGAATGCCAGCAGGTACGATCCGGCCCACAGGGCGCCCATCATCACGCCCAGCGAATTCAGCGCCACCAACCGCGCCAGCCGCGCTCTTCCGTCCGGGGTGCGGTTTTCGGTGACGCCTCGAAAAATGAACGCGCCGCTGATCGGGTTGACGATGGAGAACAATGCCGGAAAACCGAGCAGAAAGGCGTGCACGGCTTCCAGCATGGAGGGATCAGCCCAAGGCGGGGCGTTTGTCGGCCCATGGCTGAATGGCTTCAAACGCGGCGGAGGCTTGCAGGACTCCCACATCGTCGAACCGTTTGCCGACGATTTGCAGGCCGACCGGCAGGCCCTGTGCCGTGAAGCCGCAGGGAACGCTGGCGGCGGGATTCCAGGACATGTTGAACGGGTAGGAGAATTCCGCCCAGCTCATCCAGTCCCAGTCGTGCTGTGGCCAATGGTCCGGCATCAGCTTTTCGGCCGGGAAGGCGGCGACGGACACGGCGGGCGTCAGCAGGAAGTCCCAGTCCTGGAACCAGCGTCCGATGTCGGCGATGTAGGCCATCTTGCGTTCGCGCATGGCCTGGTATTCGGCGATGGACACGTTGGTGGAGGCCTTGATGCAGGCAACCAGGCCGGGGTCCATGCGGGATTCCCACTCCGCCAGGCGCGGTTTCAGGCGGGTCAGGTGGGCGGACCAGAAGAAGCGGGCCATTTCCGGGCCGGGGGCGGCCCACGGGGTGGCGACCTGTTCGACAATGGCGCCGAGTTCGGTGAACCGGTGCGCGGCTTTCGCCACCAGCGCGGCGACATCGGGATCGACCCGGGCGTGGCCGAGGTCGGGGCTGAAGGCGATGCGCTTGCCCTTGATGCCCTCGTGCAGGCGGGCGTGATAGGCGGCGGGGCCGGCCTCCAAAGTGGTGTAGTCCAGCGGGTGCGGGCCGGACAGCACCTCCATGAACAGGGCGCTGTCGGCGACGGTTCGGGTCAGCGGGCCGTTGTGGGAGGTCATGTCGCCGGTGGCGACCGGGTAGTACGGCACCCGCCCGAAGCTGGGCTTCAGGCCAAACACGCCGCAGAAATGCGCCGGCATGCGGATGGAGCCGGCACCGTCGCTGCCCTGATGCAGCGGGCCGAACCCGGCGGCGGCGGCGGCCCCTGCCCCGGCCGAGGACGCGCCGGCGTTCATGCCGTGTTGCCACGGGTTGTGGGTGATGCCTGTCAACGGGGAATGCGACACGCCGGTCCAGCCGAACTCCGAAGACGTGGTTTTGCCGAGGATAATGGCGCCTTCGTCCTTCACGCGCGGGACAATGGGGGTGTCCTCGGTTGGTTGGGCGTCCTTGAAGATCAGGCTGCCCTGCTGGGTGGGCATGTCCTTGGTGTTGGCGAGGTCTTTGATGGTAACGGGCACGCCGTGCAGCCGGCCGATGCGGTCACCCGACATCAGTTTCGCCTCCGCCGCGCGCGCCCCGTCCATCGCCTGCTCGGCGGCGAGGAAGGCGAAGGCGTTGACCCGCGGTTCGAGGGCTTCGATGCGGGACAGCAGTGCCTGCATGTATTCGACGGGGGAAAGCTGTTTCGTGCGGATCAGTTCGGCCAGCGCGGTGGCGGGCAGGAAACCGAGGTCTTCGGACGTCATCGTGGGGCCTTTCTTGCGGTTTCAGACAGACCGGTGTTGCGGCCGAGTCCCGCCCCCCACCGTCATGGCCGATTGGTATCCGAGGGTATTCCATCGCCGAAGCCGGCGCCAAACGATACCAGACTTTATCCGATGAATGAAAACCCGCTACCCGCCCGGTACGGTGACCGTGTGACCGCTTCTTGTGGCCTTCAGGTAAGCGGTCACCGGGCCGGTCACCGCGAGGCGGCACACATCGTCCGGCGAAAAGAGCTGCACGGCAATGATCTCGCGATGATCGAGCTGAAGCGGGGGCAGCCGGTCCAGTCGCAGTTCGAAGAAATGCACCCGATCCTGGCGTCCGTCCCAGACGCCATTAGCTTGACCGGCCGGGAGCAATCCATCGCAGGATGTCAGGCCGATCTCCTCGGTCAGTTCGCGCCGAACCGCGGCTTCGGGGGTTTCGTCAGGCCGGATCCCGCCACCCGGAAAATTCCATTCATTTCGATAGGAGGAGCGCACCAACAGCACAGACCGTCCGACATGGATCGCCGCCAGGGCGCCCTCATGCGACTGGCGCCGGAACCGCCACCACAGACGGGCGAGCGGAAAACCGAGGCGAAACGCAGTTTGCCAGGCCACATCAAGAAGCGTCGCAGGCCGGGCTCGCGCGGGATCTGACATGCGCGGCTTCTTAGCGGACAATCGCTGCAGCGGCCAACGAATCCGCGATCGCGGGGATAAAGCTGTGAACCTGCTTACGGATCTGCCACATCATACCCGGTCCAAACCGTAACAGGATGTGGCAGCTCGCGGCGGAGGTCGAGATGCACGCCTCATGCGATGAGGCGTGCATCTCGACCGGAGTGATTAACCCGGACTTATAGCGGAACGATCAGGCGGATCCAGCCGCGTGTTTCGCGCGCGCCATAGTTCGACTCAGCAACGTCGGTCGTTATGTAGGTCTGGACGATAACCGGACCGAAATTGTAGCCGACAAGGCCACCGATCGCGAACTGGCTTTGGGTCGCATGATGCGCGGGGGAAGCTACGTCGGTTGAACCGAACGCGACGGGGCCGACTTCCCACTTGCCTAGCGTCTTGGTCAGAGACAAGTCATAGTTGAAGTAACCGGGATTGGCGGTATGTGTTGCCTGATTGTCGCCGGCGATGCCATAGATCAGGTTGGCGTTGGCCGTCCATCCATTGGTCGCATAAGTCAGGTGAATATCCTGACGAAATGTCCAGTAATCGAAGGCATTGCCGAAGTCGCCGCCGCTGACGGGGACATAAGTGCCCGCGAGATAGCTGGCGCCGAAGCCGTTGCCGAAGTCGTAAGCGCCAATCAGGCCGACGAACGGCATATACATGCCGGCACTAAAGGAATTGGTCTGGTGGTTACCGACATAAAGCTCCGGCAGGGCCGCGATCGTCTCGATGCGGACGCCGCCCAGCGCCAACGGCGTGGACCACAGAATAACGGGGATGTTGACACCCTCGTTGGTGTTGTTGCGATATCCGATGGAGCCGGTGTCAACACCATAGACGCCTTCCGGGAGGGGTGCGCCAAGGCCGGCGCCGACGGTCTCACCGGGCTGAGTCACCGAACCGGCATACGCCAGACCTGCGCCCGCGCAGAGCGTCATCGCACTGATCGCAGCCGATGCCATAACCGTTTTTAAGCCGTTCATCATTTCCTCCGATGCCTGGCTTGGACCAGGTGTATGATTACAAAGCATCCACGTGATGCATTTTCTGTGTTAAGGTTGTGTGTCTTTCTACTCAAGCCCGTCATGGGCAAATAACGTGGATTATTGCTATTCTACGACCTTTGGAGTACCGAATATTACTACGACCTTTGGGGTACTTGATCGCCAACCAAGATGGGTTGGCCAGCGTGGATAATCGTCAAGAATGGCTGATCTCCGCGGCTGACGGCGGCGACCTCGACCGGTCCGGCAATTGCGGCCATGCGTGCCACGAAACCGTGCGCGGACCGGGAAGTTTTCCCGGCAATATCGGGAATACATGCCATGGACGGATTGCGGCCGATAGGCCAACACATGCCAGCCAAGAAACGCGACGTCGGAGACTACTTTGTTAGCAAGTGCAGCATATCGCTCGGCGTTCGGGCGAGCCGGCGTGACGGCACTCGTCGCGTTAGCGAGCCCGCCCGCCGTGGCCCAATCGATAACGGTGCCAACGGTCACCATCATCGGCACCTCGCCCCTGCTGGGTTCCGGCATCGATCGTGACACCGTCCCCGCCGCGACCAGCGTTCTGAAGCGGGACGACCTGACGCGTGGAGGCACCACCTCCTCCGATGCCGTTCGGGCGCTGAATGAGCAAGTTGGCGGGGTGAATATCGATTCAGCGTCGGGCAATTCGTTTCAACCGACACTCATCTATCACGGCTTCCAGGCGTCGGGACTGCAAGGCACGCCGCAGGGGCTGGCCGTCTATGTCAATGGCGTCCGCTTCAACCAGGCGTTTGGCGACACCGTCAACTTCGACCTGCTGCCCAATATCGCGATCGACGAGATGAATCTTGAAGGCTCCAACCCGGTCTTTGGCCTGAACGCACTCGGCGGCGCGCTGAATGTGCAGCTTAAGAACGGCTTCACCTGGCAGGGCGGCGAGATCAGCCTGCACGGCGGATCGTTCAACACCGTTGGTGCCGAGTTCCAATACGGCAAGCAAAGCGGCAATACGGCGGTCTATGTCGCGGCCAGCGGCCTGCATCAGGACGGCTGGCGGGACGGACAATCCTCCGACCTGCAGAATTTCTACGGCGATGTGGGCTGGCGGGGAACCACGGGGGAACTACATTTCAACGTTCTGCTGGCGAACTCAGTATTGAACGGCCCCGGGACCTCTCCGGTGCAATTGCTGGCCGCCGCCCCTGCCGCCCTGTTCACCGGCCCCAACCAAACCAGCAACCGGTTCGCGCAAGCCAGCCTGTCCGGCACTTTGGAGGTCAACGACACGGTTTCGGTGCAAGGCGCCACCTATTTCAATAATTTTTTGCAACGGATAAGCAACGGCAATGCGCCGAACGATACGCCGTGCAACGATGGTTCGGGTCTGCTGTGCAACGATGCCGGTTATAGCACCACGCGCGGAGGCGCCGTCATCCCGGCCTTCCTGGGCGCAAATCCGCAGTCTTATTCACAGTTAGACCGGCAGACCACCAACACGACCGGCTATGGGGCCTCGATCCAGGGAACGGATACCGGGACGCTGTTCGGTTTTGCCAATAATCTGATTGCCGGCCTCAGCTTCGACGGTTCTCAGACCGTCTTTACCGGATCATCCACCATTGGCGGCATATCGGCCGGTTCTCGGGATTTCACCGGCCCCGGGGTGATCCTCGACGAACCCGGCACCAATCAGCCGGTGCGGGTTGGGGTCAGCGACGCCTATTACGGCGCCTTTATCGCCGATACGTTTAGCGTAACGGATCGGCTGGCGCTCACGGCCTCTGGACGGTTCAACGCGGCACAGATCGACCTTAACGATCAAAACGGCGGCAACCTTTCCGGCAATCATGCCTATCAGCGCTTCAATCCCGCGGCCGGCGTTACCTACAAAGCAACGTCCTGGTTGACGGCCTATGCTGGCTACGCGGAGGCAAACCGAGCACCGACGCCGGCGGAATTATCATGTGCCGGACCAAATGATTCGTGCAGCCTCGCCAATTTCTTTTCGGGCGATCCGAATCTGAAACAGGTCGTTGCGCACACGGTGGAAGCGGGGCTGCGCGGCATCCTGCCCGCGGGTGACAAAGACCGTCTCAGCTATAATCTGGGTTTTTATCACAGCGTGCTGAACGACGATATCGTCTTCACCCAGAGCGCGGTCACCGGCCGGGCGTATTTCCAGAACATCGGCGCAACGCAACGCCAGGGCATCGATGCCAGCCTTCAGTATAAGGCATCCAAGTGGTCCGCTTTTCTGGCCTACACCTACACCGATGCGACCTACCGCAGCGGGTTCGTGGAGGGCAGCGGCAGCAATCCGGCGGGCAACGGCAGCCTGACCGTCACCCCGGGCGATCGGATGCCAGGGGTTCCGGCGCATCAGGGCAAGCTGGGGCTCACCTACCAGCTGACTGACCAGTGGACCGTCGGCGCCGTCGCCATCGCGCAAAGCGGGCAGTATCTGTTGGGCGACGAGGCCAACCTGACGCCGCAACTGCCCGGTTTCGTTACGCTAAACCTAAGTACCAGCTATCAAATCACGCCACACATTCAGCTTTTCGCCTCGGCGGAAAACGTCACCGACGCCAAATACTACACCTTCGGCACGTTCTCACCCACCAGCTCGGTGTATTTGTCACAGGCACCCAACGCCATCAATCCCCGCGCCTATACACCGGCGGCACCGGTCGGCGGCTTTGGCGGCGTGCGCATTACGTTCTAGAACCTTCTGGTCGCCTGAAACGGCGCCAGAAAGAGGCAATCATGTCCCTGCGCACCCGATTGGTTCTATGGCTCGGATGCGTGCTGGCGGTGACGCTGGGGCTTGGCTGCGCCCTGGCCGGCTGGCATGCCGTCGCGTCGGTGCGGACCGAGATGCAGTCCGCGCTGGAAACCGGGCAACACGCCGTCGCCAACAGCATCGACGAGATCGCCGGCTCCGCGAGCGCGCCCAATGACCTGCGCCATCTGGTGGCAACCTTCGATGGCAACCGCCATGTCCGGGCGAGTTATAGCGACACTCAGGGCGCGGTCATTGCCAGTTCGATCATCCAGGCGCCGGCGCGGCCGATCCCGGAGTGGTTCCGCCGCAGCATCGGTCCGGCCCTGGTGCCCGTCGTCCTGCCGGCCGCATCAGGCGCGATCACCCTGGCCGCCGATCCGACCAACGAAGTCGGCGAAGTCTGGGACCAGGCGAACGACGCGGTGCGCACGCTGGCGGTGTTCTTCGCCCTGACCGTTCTGCTGCTGTACTGGACCATCGGCCGCGCCTTGTCGCCGCTGGCACGCCTGTCCATGGCCTTCGAACAGATCGGAGCCGGCGACTACACCACGCGGCTGGACCGAACCGGCCCACCGGAACTCGCCCGCCTCGCCACCGGGTTCAACCGCATGGCGGAACAACTTGGCCGCGCCGAACAGCAAAACCGGCAACTCGGAGAACAACTCCTGACGCTGCAAGAGGAGGAACGGGCCGATCTGGCGCGCGATCTGCACGATGAAATCGGTCCATTTCTGTTCGCGGCCGGCATCGACGTGGCCGGCATCCCTGCCCTGCTCCAGGACGGCCGTTCCGGAGACGTTATCGAACGCGCGGTTGCGGCGGGGGAATCGATCGCGCATGTGCAGAGCCATATCCGATCGATCCTGGGCCGCTTAAGACCGTTGAGCTTCGGCGCCGTCAGCCTGCCGGATGCGATTACCAATATCGTAACGTTCTGGCGGGGCCGCCATCCGGGCATCACCTTCGCCCTGGAACTTGCCGGCGAAGAGGATCCACTTAATGAAACGGTGCGCGCCATTGCGGGCCGGGTCGTGCAGGAAAGCATCTACAACGCCGTCCGCCACGGCCATCCGGCCCGTATAGACATCGGCGTCAGCCGCGAAGGAGACGATCTGGTGGTGCGAGTGGACGATGACGGCGCCGGCCCGGGAGAGGCCGGCCTGACCCCGGGCTTCGGGCTGATCGGCATGCGAGAGCGCGTGCAGGCCCGGGCTGGCACCTTGGTGATCGCTGCCGGGAAACACGGGCTGAGCGTGACCGCGCGCCTGCCGTTGGGGACCGGCGTATGAAAGCGCTGCTGATCGACGACCATGCAATCGTGCGGGCCGGGTTGCGCCGCCTGCTGGCCTCGTTGCCCCAGTTGGAGATCATCGAGGCGGCGAACGGTCGCGACGCCCTTGGTTTAGTCCACTCCGAACAGCCGGAGTTTGTGGTGCTGGACCTTAATCTGCCGGGCATCGGCGGGTTTGAGCTGCTACGGCGCATCCTGACAGAACGTTCCGTAACCAGGATCATGGTGCTGAGTATGCATGTCGAGGCGCATATCGCCGCCCGAGCGATGCAGGCCGGTGCGCGCGGTTACATGAGCAAGAATGCAGCACCCGCGGAACTACTGAAGGGTTTGCGGATCGTAGCCGAGGGCGGCCGTTACATTGAAAGCCAAATCGCCCAGGAAATGGCACTGAATACGGTCGCGGTGCCCGATCCGCGGACTCTGTTAACCGAACGCGAAACCGAAATCGTACGGTTGCTCGGGGCCGGGCGTTCGCTGACGGAAATAGCCGAGGCGTTGGGGATTGGATACAAAACCGTCGCCAATGGCTGCACTCAAATCAAAGCCAAACTGGGTGTCAGCCGGACAGCCGATCTGATCCGCTTGTCGTTCGACCTTAAAAACGATTGATTCAACCTGGCATTGATTGACTGTCGTCATCGCCGGTTTTGTCCGGTGCATGACGATAGGGCTAAGGTCGGCGTCTGATCAGAATCGGTACGTCGCGAACAGCGCGAAGAACGTTACGTTCTTACCCATCGCCTCCTGCACCGCCGGCCCAGCCAGGAATTCCGCCGCGATTGCGCCCAGTTGAAGATGCTGATCGATCCGCCAGCGGATATCGGCTGATAACTCGGTGCCGACGCGGCTGCCCGTGACCTTGTTAGTATTGGCGTACTGCACCATTGCGATTCCGTACAGACCGTCGGTATTGGATGCGCGCCACAGCGTGTCCCAACCGAAGGTTGCCATCACGTCCGGCGCTGGTCTAAGCGTCAGGACCGGATGAATATCGTACACGTTCGCCGGCACCAGCAGTGAGGTCTCAGCGAAATACGGCAACCGCGGGTACATCGCGTTGAACGTACCGATCGCGCCGTGGCCGGTGTCGCCGCTGGCATAGTTGGACTCGAGCGCGACCCGCGGCTCCCACAATGTGCCTACAAACGTATATCCGACAATCGCCGCCAGCATGCCCGCGTGAATGTCTTTGTGAGCGAATGATCCGGTCTGCGCGGCCCCTTCGAAATTCCAATCAAATCCATCGGACGCACCAAACAGTCGAATGCCGTAGGTCTGCCGTTGCTCGACACCGGTCAAACCACGGAATTTCGCGGATTCATTTTCGTAGTTCAGCTCATAAAGATCGGCCTTCATGACGGGACCCAGGGGCACGGTAAAATAGCCGCCCCACAGAAGCTGCTTCATGTTGGTATGATCGTCCCACGTGCCGATCGCGTTGCCCACCGGGCGAACCGCAAGCAGATCGATCGTGGCTTCACCAAAATGATCGGTGAACCGCAGACCGTCAAAGTCACGCCTGACATTGGGGCCCTCGCGCACCGCGATCAGCCGTTGAAAACCGAACAGCAGTTCCTCGCGCCCGACGCGCACCACCGGCGCATCGCTCAGCGGCGAGGGCAGGCGGAAATCGATGAAACCCTGGGTCAGTTCCAGATGATCGATGTCAGTGGTGGATGAAACTCCCCGATTGCCAAGCCGGTCGAACTCGCCAAGCTGGGCAAAGATGCGAACATAGTCAGTGATATGGGCATCGAGGTTCAACAGCAGCCGTTGCAGCAGGTAGGCGTTGTTCAGAGGCGCCTTGATGCCGAAATTAGGATTCAAATAGGACTCGAACCGCTCCCGCAATTCACCGCCCAAACTGAGATAGCTGGCGCCATATTGGCCGTCACCGATCGGGATATATTTGAACTTGTCCCACGGATCGGTCGATTTCGCCGGATCCGCCAGATAGGAAAAATCATCGTTATATCGCAGGGAGTGATAAGTCGGGTCGCCCGGTTCAGGACTGGCAGCGCGCGCATCCACCGATAGCGGAACGATAGCGGCCACGGCCAGGACTGTCGTCAGAATGCGAAGATAACGCGCGGACATCAATGTTTCCAGAACTCGGTTAAGCGAACGTGTTTTCAAATCACTGCTGACCCGGGCAATCGGTTCAGCCGTTTCGATGCCGCTCGCATCCCCCCATCATGGCCGGAGCCATGACGGGAAATATCAACGCGGACTGGTATCAGACCAGTTTTTCGTTGAACTGGATCGACGGTTGCGCATCAGTAAAATTCGGGATGTCACCCAGCACCGCCGCGCCATGCTTCTCCATCGCCGCGCCGAAAACGTCCAGCGACTCAAACTCGAGCAAGGCAATCAATTCCGCCGCCGCCGCGCCGCCGGGGGCGCCGGTGCCATGCAAGACCTGCGTGCTCTTCAATCCGCACGGCCCCAACAGGGAACCGACCAGCGGAATGTGCGAGTTCATGTAATAATCCAGATTGAACGTCTGGCCGGGTGCAAGCGCATAAATAACCGATACGATCATGGTTTTTTCCTTTGGTGTTAGTGGCAGTCCTTCAGGTCACGGTCCTGAGTCTCAAACGTGGTATCCTTGCGAAGATCGACACCATGGACAATGCACACACGGCCCTTCCGGTCGATCAACTTAACGTCGAATAGCCCGCGACCGATGTCCTTGATCGGCAAGCGCTCCGACGGATCAATCTCATGGTCCTTATCGTTCAGGGCCTGATTGCTCCCCCACTGCTCGGTGCCGGCGGGCGCCAGGAACACACCGGTAAACGTCGCGGCGGTGGTGAGATTGTACATAAAGAAACGATCCGCGGCGGCGGCAGGCAGGCTAACCGCGCATACAGCCACCAGCAATGGCAAAGCGTTGCGCCAAAACGGCATCCATTTCCCCCTGTCTCGCATTTACTTGTCCTGATGATAGCCCGACGGCGGCACCGAAAGCAATTCTTGTTCCGGCGATTTCCCGTTGCTGTCCGCGCCAAGAAACGCAAAACCCTCCAACAGCTTCGCACACAACGCCGCATCGCCGGGAACCGAAACCGGCACATCGGCGCACAGTGTCGTCGGCTCACCCGCCAGGATCAGCAAACGCGTGACCCGCTCCAGCGCCTGAGACAGATCGTGAGTCGTCAACACCACCGCCGCCCCGGTCGTTCGGGCCCAGGTGACCACGCCTTCGGCCAACGCGGAACCCAGTCGCGCATCCAACGATGCGAACGGTTCGTCCATGACCAACAGATCTGGCGAAATCGCCAGTGCGCGGGCGAGTGCCACCCGGCGCGCCATGCCGAGCGACAATTGTTGCGGACGCAGTGCCCCGGCGTGACCGAGTTGAACGGTTTCCAGCAGAAAACCGATATCGGGCTGCGGCATTGCGCTGGTCACCACCAGCCGGATATTGTCTTCAACCGTCAGCCACGGCAACAGGCGCGGTTCCTGAAACACCACGCCAACACGACGGAAATCGCATTTGACCGCGCCTGAAAAGCTGACATCCAGCCCCAGCAGAATGCGCAGCAGGGTCGTCTTGCCGGCTCCGGATGGACCCAACAGCCCAACGATTTCACCGCGCCGGACAGAGAACGCGATCCCGCGCAACACCGCTTCCGGATCGGATGCGAATTCCTTTCTGTCAATACGAACGTCAAGCATGTGACCGCCATGCGGTCGCGCGCCGTTCGAGCGGCTGCAGCACCGCGCCCTCCACCAACAGCATCAAGCTGGCGAACGCCAAACCATAGGCCAGGATGCCGGTGACATTGAAGTTCTGGAAAAACAGATTGAGCGCGTAACCGACTCCGCTTGGCCGGCCCAGCAATTCCACCAGCAGTACGATCTTCCAGGTGATTGACAGACCGCTGCGTCCGGCGGCGGCGAGGTACGGCAGCAATTGCGGCAAAACAACAAACCGCAAGCGGCGACTCATCGGCAAATGGAACGCCTGCGCCATCTCCGCCAGGCCGGTGTCGAGCGCCCGCGCGCCCTCGCGCACCGTGACGATGACGGTCGGCGCCTTGGCCAGCACGACCGCCAGGATCGCGGCAGCGTCATTCAATCCGATCCAGATGTAGGCAAGCACGATCACGACCAGGACCGGCAGGTTGAGGCCGATCACTACCCACGGATCGACCCACGCGTTCACCCGTCGTGACCGGCCGGCCAGATACCCCACAACGCCGCCGCCAAACATCGCCAACACGAACGCGATAGCCACACGCGCCAACGTCGCTGCGAAAGCGGCCGGCAGGGCGCCACTGAGGCATTCCCGCCACGCGAACACGGCGACCTGTTGCGGTCCTGGAAGCAAAGCAGGTGAAACCGTCAGACGGGCACCGACCCACCAGATGGCAACGAAACCAAGCAGGGACAGCAGGCGGTCGCGCGTAGCAGAGTCAATGCGCCCCATGGCTCACCGGCCAGAAGACGTCCGGTGGCAGCGTATCGATACCACCCGTGGCTTGCGCGCCGCCGGTTTCACGCAGCAGCGCGAACAGACGGGTGGCGCCGCGAAGCTGTTCCTCGGCGTTCGCCCGTTCCATTCCTGACTGGAAACGATCGCGCAGGCCGACAAACAACACCTCGTCGCCGGCATCCATCAACGGACGCAACGCATTCCACTCGTCAACGGAACCGGCCAGCAGATGTTCGGCCTCATCCACCGCGGCCAGGAAACCATCGATGACAGGACGATTGGAATCCGCCCAATCCTGGCGGAACACGAACCCGACCATGCTGAGATTACCGGGAATCCCCAACGCCGCGGCACAATCCGATACCGAAATAGCCTGACGGAAACCGGCCGCTTCCAGCTTCGCGGCGAAATTCCAGAACGTCAGCACGGCATTCAGTTCGCCCTGCTGAAGCTTGGCGCCCAGCAGCGGCGGCGCGCCATAAACGGGACTGGCCTCTTTGGCCAGGTCGATCCCCTGCAAGCGGGCGGCGGCCTGAACCACCAACCAGGATTTGTCAGCCGGGCCGCCGGCCACGCCTATCTTTCGGCCCCGCAGATCCGCCAGCGCGTGGATCGGCGACTCCCGCGCGGTCATGAAGCCGCCGGAGGAACTGGAGAACGGCACAAACGACAACTTCGTTCCGCTGGCGCGTTGCACGGCGACAAACGGCCAGTCGGACAGGATGACGTCACTCGCCCCCGCCATCAGTGACACCCGTCCGGCATCGGTGTTGGCCAGCATCGCGCCCTGTAATGCAAAACCGTGTTTGGTATCGAGGCCGTGGCGGCGGATCACGTCGGCGATCCATTGCACCGTCCCGAACTGCAGGATTCCCAGGCGCAACACCGGCGGTTCGGCCAGCGCCGGAACCGCAACGCATGCGCCGGCCGCAGCCAGCAGCGTGCGACGGGATAATGTCATGCCGGACCTCCACCGCGGCGCACCAGCAAGCCGCGCGCAGGGTCGTACGCCAGGATCGCTCCGACGGTAAACACCGTGGTCACGACCGCGACCACGATCAGCGCAACGATGTTGAGTTTGCCGTACAGGCTGAACCGGATCAGCTCGATGCCATAGGTGAACGGATTAAGCCGGCAGACGAAATAAACCACCGGGCTGGATTGCTGTACCAGCCACAGCGGATACAGCGCCGAGGAGGCAAAAAACATCGGAAATATAACGAAGTTCATCACGCCAGCGAAATTCTCCAACTGCTTGATCAACGACGACAGCAGCATCCCGAGCGCTCCCAGCATCAGCCCGACCAGCACAAGCGCGGGGAGGACGGTCAGGAATGCCCAGGGCGGCAGATCCACGCCCCACAGCGTGGCGACGAACAGGAACGACGCCACCTGCAGGATGGACACCGTCGTGCTGGCGAGCAGCTTGGACATCAGCAGGAACCAACGCGGAAATGGGCTGACCAGCAGCATACGCATGTTGCCCATCTCGCGGTCGTACACCATCGACAGGGACGACTGCATGCCGTTGAAAAGCTGGATCATCGCGATCAGGCCCGGCGTGACGTAGTCCTCGTACAGCACATACGTTTCATAAGGCGGAATGATCGACACGCCGAGGATCTGGCGAAAGCCGGCGGCGAAGATGAACAGCCAGACCAGCGGGCGCACCAAGGCCGAAACGAAACGTTCCCGTTGATGTACGAAACGCAGGCCCTCTCGCCACATGATGCCGCGCAGACAGATAAAATATTGTCCGATCGTGAAGCCCGGTGCGGGGGCGTCGAGGGTGAGGTTGCTCATTGTTTGTCACCCAGCGGCTTTTCGCTGGCAAAAAATCGCCCCAAAGTCGTCATGGCCCGGCTTGTCCGGGCCACCCGTGACTCGACGGTGCCGCGATTGATGGCCCGGACAAGCCCTAAAGTACCCACACATCTCCTGACCTCCGAAAAAAGTCCTTGCCCGGCTCGACGCGAGTACGATTCGCTGCCTCCAGGCAACCGGAGAACAGGAGCCAGGGATGGAATG
>Ga0316222_1000045_pt1 | contig 206243 bp, 189 predicted proteins | sample TBH18011metaG_FD_206008 | JGI IMG/M metagenome (GOLD analysis project Ga0316222, IMG submission 206008) | Freshwater microbial communities from Trout Bog Lake, Wisconsin, USA - TBH18011 | ecosystem: Environmental > Aquatic > Freshwater > Lake > Hypolimnion/Profundal zone | place: USA...
GATCCACTCTAATTGACGCCATTCCTAATTCGAATGAATTCATAGAATTGGTAAAACTGGTTTTATTATTACTCAGTTGATTATTAAAATCTGCTCTGTAATATGCATCTACCGAATAAGTAAATGTTGTAGCAGGAACTGCGGGAGCAGCAGCCGTTTTTTTTGTCGTATCAAGCTTTGTTGAATCTGCTTGGCTTATTGCTGAAATAACGCTTGAAATGCCAACTAGTACAGTAAATAACTTTTTTACCATTTTTCTTGTTTTAAGGTTAAAAAATCGGAAGATCTCATCCTGTCTTCCGGTTGAAAGAACATTTTCTTTCTTATTTCAAGCATGCGTTAGAGAAATACTTCCAATTTGTACGATATAGAAGTATGCTTAAAACCCGTATGGCAAAAAATATTATGTAAAAAATATTGGATTAAAAATTTCCGGTCGCTTTATCAGATACTATTCAAATCGGCTCAATGAATTGAATATGTGTTTATTAATCCGTTTCAGTAACTAAAATCTATAAATTATAAAAATATATATTTTAATGAATAATGGAAAATTAGGCAAAAAATTGAACAAAATATCAAATTATATACACATTTTATATTTTTTAATGTAGTAATAATTGATTTTATTGCTTTTTTTATATTCATAAATTGACTCCTTAATGGATTATTGAAATAAAAAGCCCCGCAATTATTTAATTGCAGGGTTTTGAACTTATTTAAGGTTACAGGTTATATTGTTGCTTGTAATATCGAGTTGTCTTTTGTCTCCAATACTGAATGACCCATTAGAAACTCATCTACTTTTCTGGCGCATTCTCTTCCTTCACTGATGGCCCAAACCACCAATGATTGGCCACGGCGCATATCACCAGCAGTAAAGATCTTAGAAATACTTGTTTGATAATTTTTCTCTGACGCCTTCACATTGCCACGTTCATCTAACTCAATACCCAGTTCGTTTAATAAGCCTTCTTTTTGCGGGTACATAAATCCCATTGCCAATAAAGCTAACTCACAGGGAATTTCTCTTTCACTTCCTGCAATTTCTGAAAATTGAGATGGTCTTCCATCTGAAGAACTTTTCCACTCTAAATCAACAATCCTTATAGCTTTTAAATCTCCGTTTTTGTCACCTATAAATTCTTTGGAAGCGACCGACCATCTTCTTTCAACTCCTTCTTCATGCGAAGTTGTAGTTTTTAAAATCATAGGATATGTTGGCCAGGGCATATGTTCTGTTCTGCTTTCAGGGGGTTTAGGTAATAACTCGAATTGTGTTACAGAAGCAGCATTTTGTCTGTTTGAAGTTCCTACACAATCACTTCCTGTATCACCTCCACCAATTACAACAACATTTTTATTTGTAGCTTTTAATTCACCAGCTAAAATATTACTTTCAATACTCGCATTGGCAAAAGGATCTTTGCCGGCAACATATTTATTATTTTGTTTTAAAAACTGCATGGCAAAATAAACACCGTTTAATTCTCTTCCGGGAATTTTGAGATCTCTGGGAACAGTTGAACCACCTGCTAACACAATTGCATTGTATTCTCTCAGCAGATCATTGATGCTGATATTAACGCCAACATTTGCAGTGCATTTAAAAGATATACCTTCTTCTTCCATTAGTTTTATTCTTCTGTCAATCACCCATTTTTCTAATTTAAAATCAGGAATGCCATAGCGCAACAATCCACCAGGTGCATCATCTCTTTCAAAAACAGTGACTGCATGACCAGCATAATTTAATTGAACTGCTGCAGCCAATCCTGCCGGTCCAGATCCGATGACAGCGACTTTTTTTCCTGAACGAATATTTGGTTTATGTGTTTTTACAAAGCCTTTATCAAAAGCTATTTCGATGATATGCTTTTCTATTTCTTCAATGGTAACAGGAGGTTGATTGATACCTAGCACACATGCACTTTCGCAGGGTGCCGGACAAATCCTTCCTGTAAACTCAGGAAAATTATTGGTAGATGTCAGGATACTGTATGCTTCTTCCCAATTGCCATCATAAACCGCATCATTAAATTCAGGGATTACGTTTCCTAAGGGGCAACCATTGTGACAAAAAGGTACACCGCAGTTCATGCAACGTGCAGCCTGTTTATTTAATTGAGTTTCAGTAAACGGTTGAACATATTCTTTATAATCATGAACTCGTTCCTGCACCGATCGTTTACTCGGTGTTTCTCTCGTGAATTCCATAAAACCTGTTGGCTTACCCATTGAGTTTATTGGTTTATTAGTTTACTATTTGCTTGCTTCTACTTTTTTATTTCTTTCCTGCAATACTTTTTTATAGTCCCTCGGGAAAACTTTCACAAAATTCTTAAGCTGATTTTCCAGATCATTCAATACAAATTTTGCAACCGTACTACCTGTAGATTCAAAATGTTTTTGAACTAAATTTTGCAATTCAGCAATATCTTCCTCAGATACTCTATCTAAGTCAACCATTTCTGTATTGCAGTTATTTACAAAATTTCCTTTTACATCATACACATAAGCAATGCCACCGCTCATACCTGCTGCAAAATTTCTTCCGGTATCACCAAGAATTACAACAATGCCACCAGTCATATACTCGCAACCATGATCACCTACACCTTCTGTAACCGCATTCACACCCGAATTGCGAACTGCAAAACGTTCTCCGGCTTTACCACGTATAAATGCTTCTCCACTTGTTGCACCATAAAATGCAACATTGCCAATAATGATATTTTCTTCCGGTACAAAGGTTGCTTCCTTTGCAGGATATATGATCAATCTGGCTCCACTTAAACCTTTTCCAAAATAATCATTGGCATCACCTTCTAATTCGAGGGTAATTCCTTTTGTATTGAATGCGCCAAAGCTTTGCCCTGCAGTTCCTGTGAATTTGAAATGAATTGTATCATCCGGCAATCCTGCTGAACGATATTTTTTACTGATCTCATTCGATAAAATTGAACCAACTGTTCTGTCGGTATTAATGATATTGAATGCTGCCTTTATTTTTTCCTGTTTCTCTAATGCAGGTTCTGCTGCTTCCAATAGCTTCCAATCCAAAACATCTGCTATACCATGGTCCTGTTCTTCCTGTTTGTATAAACCAACATATTCTGAAGCAGGTTCTTTGTATAAAATAGGAGACAGGTCGAGCTTACTGTATTTCCAGTGGGTGATATTTTCTCTGCGTTCCAAACAATCTACCTGACCGATCATTTCATTCACTGTTCTGAAACCTAATTCTGCCATGATCTCTCTTAATTCTTGCACCATGAATTTGAAGAAATTCACAACATGATCAGGGTCGCCTTTAAATCTTTTTCTTAATTCAGGGTCTTGTGTGGCAACACCAACCGGACAAGTATTTAAATGACATTTACGCATCATGATACAACCTTCTACGATCAATGCAGCTGTTGCAACACCCCATTCTTCTGCACCGAGTAATGCAGCAATGGCAATATCACGGCCTGTTTTCATTTGCCCGTCAGCCTGCACAACAATCCTGCTGCGTAATTTGTTTTTTACCAATGTTTGGTGTGTTTCGGCTAATCCCAATTCCCAAGGCAATCCCGCATGTTTGATAGAACTGATAGGTGATGCACCGGTACCGCCATCAAATCCTGCGATCAATACAACATCGGCTTTTGCTTTCGCAACACCTGCTGCGATCGTGCCAACACCTGCTTTAGAAACCAGTTTCACACTGATGCGCGCCTTTCTATTTGCATTCTTCAGATCAAAAATTAATTGAGCAAGATCTTCGATCGAATAGATATCATGATGTGGTGGTGGAGATATTAAACCAACTCCGGGAGTTGCATGGCGAACACGTCCTATCCATTCGTCCACTTTATGACCCGGTAATTGCCCGCCTTCACCCGGCTTCGCACCCTGTGCCATTTTTATTTGTAATTCATCTGCTTCGGTCAAATACAAACTGGTAACACCAAATCTTGCCGATGCTACTTGTTTGATGGCACTGCGCATAGAATCGCCATTCGGTAATTTTTCATAACGCAATTCATCTTCACCACCTTCGCCGGTATTGCTTTTTCCACCCAGTTTATTCATCGCAATGGCAAGTGTGCTATGTGCTTCATGCGAGATAGAACCAAAACTCATGGCACCTGTTGCAAAGCGTTTGTAAATATTTTCTGCAGGTTCTACTTCATCAATGGAAATAGCAGTACGATTGCGTTTGAATTCTAATAAACTTCTTAACGTGCAAGCTTTTTCACTTTGATCGTTTACCAGTTTTGAATATTTTTTAAACGTTGCATAATCATTGGTACTCGTTGCATGTTGTAACAAATGAATGGTCTGCGGATTGAATAAATGAAATTCTCCTTTGCGTTTCCATTGATATACACCACCCACTGGTAAACGTTGTACCGGGATATCAGTTTTGCTGAATGCAAAGAAATGTTTTGCCAACGCTTCTTTTGCAATTTCATCCAATCCCATTCCTTCAATGCGTGAAGTGGCACCTGTAAAATATTTATCAACTACCTGCTTGTTCAATCCAACGATCTCAAAGATCTGTGCACCCTGATAGGATTGTAAAGTAGAGATTCCCATTTTAGAGAATACTTTCAACAATCCGTCACACACAGCTTTTATATAATTTTTCTTGAGATGTTCAGCATCTAATTCTGTTTCTAATTTCCCATCGATCTTCAGATCACGGATCGTAGTCAATGCGAGATAAGGATTGATGGCAGTGGCACCAAATCCTATCAAACATGCAAAATGGTGTACTTCCCACACATCACCTGCTTCCACAATAATACCCACCTGACCACGATAACCTTTTCTGATCAAATGATGATGTACGGCTGCTGTTGCCAATAAAGTTGGGATAGGGGCGTGGTCACTATCTATCGCTCTGTCTGTAAGAATGATCACTTCAAATCCATCTTCAACTGCATCTACAGAATATCTGCACAAACGATCTAAACCTTTTTGTAAGGAGCCCGGTTTCCCATCAGCACGGAAATATGTTTGAATTGTTTTTGCCTGGAAAATACCTGTATCAATACTTCTGATCTTTTCCAATTCATGATTGGAAAGAACAGGATGTTTCAATGCTACGCTATGACAATCCAATGGATCTTCCACTAATAAATTCCCATTGTTACCTGCAAATGTTGCCAAACTCATCACCAGTCTTTCACGAATAGGATCGATCGGCGGATTCGTTACCTGAGCAAATAACTGTTTGAAATAATGACTGAGATGTTGTGGTTGATCACTCAAAATTGCTAATGGTGTATCAGTTCCCATTGAACCAATTGGTTCTTTACCATCCAAGGCCATTGCTGTTAAAATAGTTTCAATGTCTTCAGTTGAATAGCCAAATGCTCTATGATATTTGAAGATCTGATCATGATGTAAATGTGTGAACATCACTCTTGGCTCAGGCAATTCCTCCAAACGAATTTTATATTTATTCAGCCATTCGCCATAAGGTTTCAGCGAGCAGATATTTTTCTTTAATTCATCATCACTAATAATTCTTCCCTGTTCCATATCCACCACAAACATTTTGCCCGGTTGCAATCTTCCTTTTTCCTTGATCAATTTCTGATCAATGGGAAGTACACCTGTTTCCGATGCCATGATCACCCTGTCATCAGTGGTAACGCAATATCGTGAAGGACGTAAACCATTTCTGTCTAAGGTTGCTCCGATGATCTTTCCATCAGTGAATGAGATAGAAGCAGGACCATCCCATGGTTCCATGAATGCTGCATGAAACTCGTAAAATGCTTTTTTGATAGGATTCATTGCTTCATTGCCATCCCATGCTTCCGGTATCAGCATCATCATCACATGTGGCAGGCTTCTTCCGCACATGGTGAGTAGTTCGATCATATTATCCAAACAAGCTGAATCTGATTGTCCTGCAAAAATGATGGGCAACAACATATCCATTTCTTCTTTGGAGAAGTAAGGAGATGTAAAACCTCTTTCACTGGTCTTCAGCCAATTCAAATTCCCCTGTAAAGTATTGATCTCACCATTGTGTGCGATATAACGGAATGGTTGCGCCAGTTTCCAGGAAGGGAAAGTATTGGTTGCAAAACGTGAATGGATCAATCCAAATGCACTTACAATTCTTTTATTGCTGAGATCAGGAAAATAATTCCTAACCTGTAAGCTTGTTAACTGCCCTTTATACACAACAGTTTTATAGGATAAGGATGCAACATAAAAGCCGATCGCATCTTTTCGTACCGAATTATTGATGGTATGTTGTGCGTAGTTACGCAGCACAAATAATTTTCTTTCAAATGCTTCGGGAGCAGAAATATAATCCGGACAAGCAATAAATACCTGCTCGATCTCCGGTTCAACAGATAAAGCAGTAGGCCCGATATCGGTAGGATTAACAGGAACTTTTCTGTAAGCCAGAATTTCCAGCCCTAATTTCTCTGCCGAACTGCTGAAGATATCCCTGCATTCTTCTTTTAAACGAATGTCTTTAGGAAAGAATAAAACACCTACGCCATATTTTCCAAAGGAGGGAAGATGTACACCTAGTTTCACACATTCATCAAAGAAAAATTCATGGGGTGTTTGGATCATGATGCCCGCGCCGTCTCCTGTATTGTTCTCGCAGCCGCATGCACCTCGATGCTCCATGTTTTCCAAAATGGTGAGTGCATCAGAAATGATCTGATGTGATTTGTTGCCCTTTATGTTTGCAACAAAACCAATGCCGCATGCATCATGCTCAAAAGAGGGATCATATAATCCAGTTGTACTTGCCATTGCTTTAATTTATAATAACTGAGTAAAGTTTTATTTCGGCAAGCAATCGTTGCTTTCAAAAATATTCAAAAAAAGCCAATTTACCTATCGAATTATCCAATATTTTATCCACTTGATTAGATAAGATAACTGAATAATGCGTCATCTTTATTGATCTCTGAATAATCTATATTGTACGATTGCATTCTTTTTATCAAAGCATCATAGTCACTTCTGTCGCTTAATTCAATTCCCACTAATGCCGGTCCTGATTCTTTATTTGTTTTCTGCATATATTCAAATCGGGTAATATCATCAGTGGGTCCCAGAACATGATTCAAGAATTCTCTTAATGCACCCGGACGTTGTACAAAACGGATCAGGAAATAGTGTTTTAATCCCTCGTATTGCAGCGAGCGTTCTTTTATTTCTGGCATGCGGTCAATATCGTTGTTACTGCCGCTTACGATGCACACGATCGTTTTTCCTTTGATGGCTTCGGCATAAGCATCCAATGCGGCAATACTTAAAGCGCCCGCCGGCTCAACAACGATGGCATCTTCATTGTATAATTGTAAGATGGTGGTGCAAACCTTTCCTTCCGCAACAAGATGCACTTCCGTCAACACATCTTTACAAATCGAAAACGTGATATCACCCACCCGTTTAACAGCGGCACCATCTACAAATCGATCGATATGATCGAGTGTTACAGGATGCCCTGCTTTTAAAGATTCGTACATGGCAGGTGCGCCTTTGGGTTCGAGCCCGATCATTTTTGTTTGCGGTGAGATCGATTTAAAATAAGAGCCCACCCCTGCACTTAAACCGCCACCGCCAACAGGAATAAACACGTAATCAATATTTGACAACTCTTCCAGTATCTCCACAGCAACTGTTCCCTGGCCTTCAATAATCTTGTAATCATCAAAGGGAGGAATGAAAACCATATTATTTTCTTCCGTGAACTTTTTGGCTGCTACGGCACAATCATCAAAAGTATCGCCGGTTAGTCTTACCTCAATACTATCCTCACCAAACATCTTTGTTTGATTCACTTTTTGTTTGGGAGTGATGATGGGCATGAAGATCACACCTTTTGCTCCTAGCTTTTTACAACTATAGGCAAATCCCTGTGCATGATTGCCCGCACTCGCGGTTACTACGCCTCTTTGCAATTGATCGGCGGGTAAACTCATCATCATATTGTAAGCACCGCGCAGTTTGTAAGAACGTACCACCTGCAGGTCTTCTCTTTTCAAATAAACATTGCACTGATATTTATTGGATAAATGATGATTGAGCTGTAAAGGCGTTTTAGTAATTATTTTTTTCAAACGCAATGAAGCTGCAATAAAATCAAGGCTTCCTGTATTAGAGGAAGCGCTTGACTTTATTGATTCTTTTATAGCATCCGGGTTGATCATTCTTATTTTTTTATGCTCCTGTACTGATCGATTTCATGGCGGTCATCGCCTGTCTTAATGTATCACCCACCACTTCGATATGATGTGAACGGATCGCTTTATTTACCGCAATTATTTTCTTATTGTCAACAGCATTGTCTTTTCCTTCATTGAAATTCTTGCCGATCACATTTGTTTCGATCTTCTTCATGAAATCACCCAGTAAAGGTTTACAAGCATGATCAAATAAATAACAGCCATATTCAGCCGTATCAGAGATCACTCTGTTCATCTCGAATAATTTCTTACGTGCAATGGTGTTTGCGATCAATGGTGTTTCGTGCAATGATTCATAGTAAGCAGATTCTGCTTTAATACCTGCTTCCACCATTGTTTCGAATGCCAATTCTACACCGGCTCTTACCATGGCAACCATCAATAAACCATTATCAAAAAATTCCTGCTCTGCGATCTTAGCAGAAGTAACAATTGACTTTTCAAATGCGGTATTTCCCGTTGCAGCTCTCCATGTCAATAAATTCTTATCATCATTTGCCCAATCTTCCATCATGGTCTTAGAGAATTCTCCGCTCATTATATCATCCTGGTGTTTCCAGAATAAAGGACGCATGATGTTTTTCAATTCTTCTGATAATTCGAATGCTTTTAATTTAGCAGGATTGGATAATCTGTCGAACATGGCAGTGATACCACCTTGTTTCAAAGCTTCAGTGATCGTTTCCCAACCGTATTGAATGAGTTTGGAAGCATAGGCTGTTTCAATTCCCTTCTCGATCATTTTATCAAAGCAAAGGATAGAACCTGTTTGCAGCAATCCACATAGGATCGTTTGCTCACCCATTAGATCCGATTTCACTTCAGCTACAAAAGATGACTTTAAAACACCCGCTTTATGTCCGCCGGTTCCAGCTGCATATGCTTTTGCAAGTTCCCAGCCCTTTCCTTCGGGGTCATTTACCGGATGCACTGCAATTAAAGTAGGTACGCCAAAACCTCTTACATATTCTGCGCGAACTTCGGAACCCGGACATTTTGGTGCTACCATTATTACTGTGATGTCTTTACGGATCTGCATTCCTTCTTCCACAATATTGAATCCATGTGAATAAGAAAGTGTTGCGCCTTTTTTGATCAGGGGCATGATCGCATTGATCACAGAAGTATGTTGTTTATCGGGCGTTAGGTTAATAACGAGATCAGCTGTAGGAATTAATTCTTCATATGTGCCCACAGTAAAACCATTTTCTGTAGCACTTTTCCATGACTGACGTTTTGCTTCAATGGCTTCTTTGCGTAAAGTATAGGAAACATCCAAACCTGAATCTCTTAAATTCAATCCCTGATTCAATCCCTGTGCACCGCAACCAACGATCACGATCTTTTTTCCTTTCAATGCTTCCACACCATTATTGAAATGACTGATGTCCATAAATTCACATACACCTAATTGATTCAATTTTTCTCTTAATGAAAGCGTGTTAAAATAATTTGCCATTTTGTTTTTTGTTGTTTATCTCCATCCCCCTAAAGGCAGTATGAAGACGATTAAAAATTATATTTATTGTACTAAGCTTTTGTAAATGAATTAAGCTTCTTTTCAATTCAAGAAATCCGATTAATCCACCCAAATCCAGGTTCAGACTTTACATCGTAAATACTTCATCCTGCTTATCTAAGAATTCATTTTCTACTAATTCTTCACTAGGTTCTGTTTGTTCGAATTCTTTCAACTTCTCATGGAAACCATTGCTGGCTTTAATGATTGCCACTCTGGCACTACGAACAAATTCGATCAATCCATAAGGTTCCAGTGCTTTGATCAAACCCTCTGTTTCTTCCCGATGACCGGTGGTCTCAAAAATGGTATAATCTTTTCTGATCACTACCGCCCTTGCACCATGCTGATGCAACAGCCTTTCTACTTTTACTTTTTCTGCAATGATATCGGTAGGTACTTTATATAAAGCCATTTCCTGCCAGATGATCTCATCATTGGTATTGTGATAAGCTTTTAATACTTCCACCTGTTTCTCGATTTGTCTGCAAAGCTTTTTTACAACTTCTTCTGTTTCGCTGATGACGATAGTGAAACGGTGTATGCCTTCTGCTTCGGAGGGAGAAACATTCAGGCTTTCGATATTTATTTTTCTTCTCGAAAAGATAATGGCGATACGGTTTAATAAACCAACCTGGTTTTCAGTATATACTGTTATAGTAAAATCGAGTTTACCACCGATCCCTGAAGGAGAGTGAGAAACATCGGCAACGTTTTTTGAGATGCTCATACTTTTATTTTTTATTCTGCTTTATTAATTTTCTTTACTATTCCTCATGAGGGGATAGTTGTTTATTGTAGTCTTATTTCGCTCACACTGCAACCCTGAGGTACCATCGGGAATACATTATTTTCTTTACCCACCATTACTTCCAGCAGATAAGCTCCTTTGTGGTCCAGCATTTCCTGCAATGCAGATTTCAGATCTTTTCTGTCTTTCACACTTTGTCCGGCAATGCCATAACCCTTTGCCACCTGTACAAAATCGGGACTTTGAATATCAACAAATGAATAGCGTTTATCGTTGAATAGTTGTTGCCATTGACGAACCATCCCTAAGAACTGATTATTTAAAATGATGATCTTTACATCCACTTTATACTGCATAATGGTACCCAGTTCCTGAATGGTCATTTGAAAACCGCCATCACCAACGATCTCAACAGTGGTTCTTTCGGGTGCTCCTAATTTAGCACCGATAGCTGCAGGTAAACCAAAACCCATCGTGCCCAATCCGCCTGAAGTGATATTACTTTTTGACTGATTGAATTTTGCATAACGGCATGCTACCATTTGGTGCTGCCCTACATCAGTAACAATGATGGCATCACCATTGGTGAGTTCATTCAACACTTTGATCACTTCACCCATGGTCATGACATCTGTCTTAGGATTCAGTTCATCATGGATCACTATTTCAATTTCTTTTTTGGTGTATTCGTGAAATTTATTCAACCATTCTGTATGTTCTTTTTTATCGATCAGTTTAGTAAGCATTGGCAATGTTTCTTTACAATCGCCCCAAACAGGAACTGCAGTTTTTACATTCTTGTCTATTTCTGCAGGATCAATATCAAGATGTATCACTTTAGCTTGTTTTGCATATTTATCCAAGCGTCCGGTAACACGATCATCAAAGCGCATACCGATAGCGATCAATACATCGCATTCGTTGGTCAATACATTAGGACCGTAATTTCCATGCATACCTAACATGCCAACGTTCAATGGATGATCAGTTGGAATAGCACTTAAGCCAAGTACCGTCCATGCTGCAGGGAATCCGCCTTTTTCTATGAATGCTTTGAATTCTTTTTCTGCTCTGCCCAGAATAACACCCTGCCCAAAAATTACAAATGGTTTTTTTGCTTCGTTAATTAGCTTAGCAGCGTCTTCAATATATTGTTTACGAACAATGGGCTTTGGGCGATAGCTTCTGATATGCTCGCATTTCGTATAGCCTTCGTAATCGAATTTTTGTATCTGCGCATTCTTCGTGATATCAATTAATACAGGTCCGGGTCTTCCTGTTCTTGCGATATAAAAGGCCTTTGCCAATATATGCGGGATCTCAGTTGCATCAGTTACCTGATAATTCCATTTGGTAACGGGTGCAGTAATATTGATCACATCGATCTCCTGAAATGCATCCGTTCCCAGTAAATGTGCAAACACCTGACCGGTTACACAGACAACAGGAGTGCTGTCGATCATGGCATCAGCCAGTCCCGTTACTAAATTTGTCGCACCCGGACCGCTGGTTGCAAACACTGCACCCACTTTGCCCGATGTTCTTGCAAAACCCTGTGCAGCATGAATAGCGCCTTGTTCGTGACGAACGAGAATATGTTCCAGTTTATCGTTATAATCATATAATGCATCATAGATGGGCATGATGGCACCACCCGGATAACCGAAAACAGTATGCACCCCTTCAGCAATAAATGCTTCGAGTACTGCCTGTGAACCCGAGATAGAAACAGGTTCTTTGATTGCTGTTTTTTGATCTTTTATTATTTCAAGCGTTTCCATATATAAGTATTGAAATGGTTTAATAATTTTTATTGGACTATGAATGATATCGATTGTTTGTGTTTATAAATTGAATCTCTTCCGTTTTGCTTTGCCGGCATCCACTTCGGAGATTGTGAAATGACTCGAACAGCTTCTTCTTTTGTTCCATAACCCGGATCATTTTCTGCATTAACATTTGTTACATTACCTTCTTTGTCAATTATCCAACTAACGGATACTGAATATTTCCCAAATGGGGCTTTATTTCTTTTAGCAACATCTCTATCTAAATTGTCGCCTAAATATTTCTGCCATGCGGATAGGCCACCAGGAAATTGCGCTGGTATTTGAACGGTAGTAATCGTTTTTCTTGAGGTTACAGTTGTATCGATCAACTTAGCACTGTCAACTTTTTTATTTTGACTTTTTGCATATGTTGAAATGAAAACAAATAATATCGATATAATAACTCTTATCATTTTTAATTATTAATTAATCCTCATCCGTTACACAACCATCAGCAGCTGTCTTTACCAATTTTGCATATTTAAACAGAACACCGCTTGTTGCTTTCAATGCCGGTTCTTTCCAGGCCGCTCTTCTTTTCGCGATCACATCTTCTGCCACTTTTAAGATGATCGAATTCTTATTGGCATCAATTTCAATGATATCATTGTCTTCTACCAATGCGATCAATCCACCATCCTGTGCTTCGGGTGTGATATGACCCACGACAAATCCATGCGTGCCGCCACTGAATCTTCCATCAGTGATCAATGCAACCGATTTGCCTAAACCCGCGCCAATAATGGCTCCTGTTGGTTTCAGCATTTCCGGCATACCCGGTGCCCCTTTCGGCCCGATGTTTCTGATCACCACCACATCTCCTGCATGAACCTTACCGTTTCTGATCCCTTCAATCACATCTTTCTCTCCGTTGAATACTCTGGCTGTTCCTTCAAAACGTTCTCCTTCTTTTCCGCTGATCTTTGCAACGGATCCGCCTGTTGCCAGATTGCCGTATAGAATTTGTAGGTGACCAGTTGCCTTTAATGGTGTTTCCAAAGGCATAATTATTTTTTGCTGATCAAAATCAAGATCAGGAGCTCCTGCTAAATTTTCTGCAACTGTTTTTCCTGTTACAGTGATGCAATCACCGTTCAACAAACCATTCTTCAACAAATATTTCATCACTGCAGGAACGCCTCCGTATTTATGTAGGTCTTCCATCAAATATTTTCCGCTTGGTTTAAAGTCGGCAAGCACCGGAATTTTATTGCTGATGGTTTGAAAATCATCCTGTGTTAATGCAACGCCCACACTTTTTGCCATGGCTATCAAATGCAGAACAGCATTGGTACTTCCTCCAAGAACCATTACAACAGTTATGGCATTATCAAATGCTTTGCGTGTCATGATATCTCTGGGCTTGATATCTTTTTCCAATAATAATTTTATCGCAGCACCTACAGCTGCACATTCTTTTTGTTTCTCTTCACTCAGTGCAGGATTGGAAGAGGAATAAGGTAAACTCATTCCCAATGCTTCAATCGCACTGGCCATAGTGTTGGCTGTGTACATACCACCGCATGCACCCGCACCCGGACAACTGTTTTTTATAATGCCTTTATAATCTTCTTCCGATAAATTGCCCGCAATTTTTTGTCCCAATGCTTCAAAACTGGAAACAATATTCAGATCCTGTCCATGGTAATGTCCCGGAGCAATTGTTCCGCCATACAACATAATGCTCGGACGATTCAATCTTCCCATGGCCATAATAGAACCGGGCATATTTTTATCACAACCGGGGATGGTGATCAACGCATCATAATATTGCGCACCTGCATTGGTTTCAATGCTGTCGGCAATTAAGTCGCGGCTTACCAAACTATAACGCATGCCATCTGTTCCCATGCTGATGCCATCGCTCACACCAATGGTATAAAAACGCAGGCCCAATAAACCATCTGTTGTATTGACGGCTTCTCTTACGGTTGTTGCCAGATCATTCAAGTGCATGTTACAGGGATTACCATCCCATCCCATACTCACAATACCTACCTGTGCTTTTTTAAAATCTTCATCCTTCATACCAATGCCATAATACATGGCAAGGCTGTGTGGTTGTGTTTCGTCCTGTGTTAATGTTTTACTGTACTTGTTTAAATCTGACATTTTTATATTTTTTTGTCTGAACCTGGATTTGGGAGGATTAAAAAGATTTTTTTGATTTTATTTTCAAATCCCTCTCAATCCTCGTTCAGACTAGATGATTGTTGATTTTCTTAATTCAATATTTTGATGATTGATCTCATCCGTTACTTTATTGAACACATAGTCACTGATCAGTTCACCCACTGTTGAAGTGAAATAAAAATTGATGGGATCAATATCTTTTGTAACGAATTTATTTTGTAAGGTCCATGCAACACCCTGTCTTACCCTTGCAGCTTCTTCATGCATTTGAAAATAATCCAGCATCATGGCAACAGATAAAATAGAACCGATAGGGTTGGCAATATCTTTCCCAACAGCCTGCGGATAAGATCCGTGAATAGGTTCGAACAATGCTGTACAAACGCCATAAGAAGCCGATGGCAGCATGCCGATAGAACCACTGATCACACTTGCTTCATCACTGATGATATCGCCAAACATGTTCTCTGTTAAGATCACATCGAATTGTCTTGGATTGAGGATGATCTGCATGGCTGCATTATCAACAAACATATAATCAACCGTTACATCACTGTATTCTTCTGCAATTTGCTGTACGACCCTTCTCCACAAACGTGATGTTTCCAGCACATTGGCTTTATCAACCAGGGTTAATCTTTTCTTCCTTAATTGTGCATTCTTAAAAGCGATATGCGCAATGCGTTCTATTTCGCTAACAGTGTAAACACATTCATCGATGGCTTTTGTTCCGTCTTCAGTCAATTCTTTTTTGCCAAAATAAATTCCGCTCGTCAATTCGCGGAAGATGATAAAGTCAACGCCCTCTAATTGCTTTTCTTTTAAGGGAGATAAATAATGTAAAGTGCTATAGGTATTGACAGGACGGATATTTGCAAACAGTTGCAATGATTTCCTCAGCTTAAGCAAACCTTGTTCCGGTCTTACTTTCGCTGCAGGGTCATTATCAAATTTAGGATGACCAACGGCACCAAATAAAATAGCATCGCTCTCCAAACAGATCTCAATGGTTTCATCGGGTAATGGATTACCGGTTTGCTCAATGGCCACAGCGCCCATCAAACAATAGGTATAAGTGAACTCATGATGAAATCTTTGAGCAACGGCATTCAATACACGAACAGCCTGCGCAATTACTTCTGGACCGATTCCATCTCCGCTAATGATAGCAATATTCTTTTTCATAATTTATTTGAGTAGCCGTTTAGTCGAACCGCTCATTCAATCACAAATGTCAGACAGTTTCAACAGATTCATGCTGTTTTGCCATTTGATGAAGGTCTTCGTCGTTGATCTCTTTTTTATTATCTGCCACCTGCAGGAATTTCTGATACAATGCATCCACATCATTACGGTTAAAATCATAACCCAGTTTCTTTAAACGAAATGCCAAAGCACTTCTTCCGCTTCTGGCTGTTAAAACGATCTTGCTGATATCGGCACCCACATCAACGGGGTCAATAATCTCATAGGTAATGGCACTCTTTAAAAATCCATCCTGATGAATGCCGGATGAATGAGAGAATGCATTGGCACCCACAATGGCTTTATTGGGTTGAACCGGCACCCGCATCACATCACTTACCTGTCTGCTCAACGGGTTCAATAATTTTGTATTTACATTGGAATAATAGCCTAAATCTTTATGTTGTTTTAAAACCATCACTACTTCTTCAAGCGAAGTATTGCCTGCTCTTTCGCCCAAACCATTGATGGTACATTCTATTTGACGGGCACCATTGATCACGCCTTCAATGCTGTTGGCAGTTGCCAGACCCAGATCATTATGACAATGGCAGGATAGAATGGCCCTGTCAATATTGGGAACATTATTGCTCAGGTAAGCCATCTTGTTGCCGTATTGGTTGGGCAGGCAATAACCGGTTGTGTCGGGTATATTCACAACAGTAGCGCCTGCTTTAATAACGGCTTCTACTACTCTGGCTAAATAATCATTGTCGGTTCTGCCGGCATCTTCTGCATAAAATTCAACGTCATCCACAAAATTCTTCGCCCACTTCACGCATTGAATGGCGCGTTCTAAGATGTCTTCTCTATTGCTGTTGAATTTGCCCTTGATATGGTAATCGGATGTGCCGATACCGGTATGTATCCGCGGACGCTTGGCATATCTCAATGCTTCAGCAGCCACTTCAATATCTTTCTGAACGGCTCTGGTGAGTCCGCATACGGTGGCATGCTTAATGATCTTCGAGATCTCATTTACAGATGTGAAATCCCCGGGCGATGAAATGGGAAAACCCGCTTCAATGATATCTACGCCCAATTCTTCCAGTGCCAATGCCAGTTCTATTTTTTCCTTAGTATTTAATTTACAGCCGGGCACTTGTTCGCCATCGCGAAGTGTGGTATCAAAAATGTTGACTTTGTTAGTACTCATAGTAAAAATTTGAGCTTAAAAAAGCAGGGTTGATTACATTTGGTTAGGATGAAACCGATTTTCCATTACCTGCATCTTACGAATATAGCTTGCTAATGATGGGAGAAACGGACAAAATTGCCTGTATTTTACGTTACACAAATAGGCTTTCAAGCGCTGAAATGCTTATCTGTAAACGATTTTAAGGAAAATTAATTACGATGCCCAACAGGAGTACCGATATACTGTTTCAATTAGTTAAATCACTCGAAAAAGGGGAGAAACGGAATTTCAAATTATATGTGAAGCGTAATTCGGGTAGTGAGGACCTGAAGATCGTTCAGCTTTTCGACGCTTTGGATAAAATGCCCGAATACGATGAAGCTGTTTTATTGAAGAAGAATAAAAGCATAAAAAAACAGCAACTTTCTAACAGCAAAGCACATCTGTATAAACAAATATTATCAAGCCTTCGCCTGATCGAAGATGGCGACAATATTGATATCCGTTTGCACGAACAATTAGACTTTGCCAGGATCTTATATAATAAGGGTTTGTATCTGCAAAGCTTAAAAGTGCTGGACAAATTAAAAGAAGTAGCTAAAAATCATAATCAGATCACTTACCAATTGCAGGCAGTGATCTTTGAAAAGAAGATCGAAGCACTTCATATCACCCGAAGCATGGAAAACCGTGCTGAAGAATTAAGTAAGGAATCAAATGAGATCAACCTGCATCTTTCTTTGATCAGCCAATTCAGCAATCTTGCACTCGAATTATACAGTTGGTATATTAAACACGGTCATGCAAGAGATGAAAAAGATGTGGATGCTGTAAAATTATTCTTCGAAAACAATCTTCCTGTTTACGAAGCGGGACAATTGGGATTCTACGAAAAACTATACCTCTATCAATCCTATTGCTGGTATGGATTTATTTTGCAGGACCTGCTGATGTATTATCGATACACCAAAAAATGGGTAGATCTTTTTGAAGATCATCCCAATATGAAAGCCGGCGAAACAGGACAATACATTAGGGGTATGCACAATTTACTGAGTGCACAATTCAACCTGAGTAATTATGAAAAGTTTGAAGAATACCTGAAAATATTCGAAGCCTTTTCTGTTTCGCGTGAAGGGAACATGAATGCCAATGCCCGCATCCAGACTTTTGTTTACCTGCATATCGCCAAGATCAACCGACATTTTTTAGAAGGAACATTTACAGAAGGGTTGGAACTGGTCCCCTATATCGAAGAGAAACTGGATGAATATCATTTGCATCTGGACCGGCACCGTGTATTGGTATTTTATTATAAGATCGCCTGTTTGTATTTCGGCAGCGGCGATAATGAAAAAGCCATTGATTATCTCAATAAGATCATTCACTGGAAAGTGGATCTCAGAACCGATCTCCAGTGTTATGCCAGGTTATTGCATTTGATAGCCCATTATGAGTTGGGTAATTATGCCCTGCTGGAATACTTAATAAAATCAGTGTACCGTTTCATGTATAAGATGAAGAACCTGAGTATTGTGGAAGAAGAGATATTCAAATTTATTCGCAGATCATTTTCTTTATCGCCACAGAAATTAATTCCTGCATTTCAGGTGCTGAAAGAAAAGTTGCAGCAATTGCAAGGCAATCCTTTGGAAAGCCGCAGCTTCATGTATCTCGATTTTATTTCCTGGTTGGAAAGCCGGATTGAAGGTGTTCCTGTGCAGCAGGTGAGAAGAAAGATCTTTTTACAGGGAAGGAAACCCAAGGTTTAAGAGGATATATTTTCAATGCATTTAAGAAAGGATCGCTTATTGGCTTCTTCGTGTTTGCTTCGGAGTAAGTCCGTCATTTAACGGACTTACTCCGAAGCAGGTAATAAGCAGGTATGAAGAAGACCGTATTCGGCGGCGTAATGTCATACCCCCTTTTTGGGAATGGGTGTATCCTTTTCTTCGTAATTCCTTCGTGATCTCCTGCTATCTTCTAGCTGTTTTATTGCAGGGCTCTCGAAGAACTCCCGAAGAAACCAGCAAAAAGATACGAAGCAGATAGGAAGAAGATAAGGAGGTAGATAGTCGTAAATCGCAAGTCGGGAATCGCAAGTTCGGAAGAAACGTTGTGATCGTTGCGACCGTTGCGAGAAACCCAAAAATAATATGTTCCTCCTACGCTTAGGCTAAGTAGGAAAAAGAGTTGAAAATCGCAATATTTGGGAGAGTTGTGTGTGATTATTAATAAATTTCATCTTTCTTGAAAGTACAGAACAGCGGGGATGAGACCCTTTCGAAAGGTTCGCATCCCTGGCCCAACCTTTACACTTATTATTATATGCTTTTCATTAATTATCACCTTACTGTTTATGGCAACTATCTTGTATAAATGTTAAAACAGCTTGATTCCTAAAGAGAAACACCTTAAATCGTAATAATCAAAATTTTATAGGTTTCCTATTTATATTTAAAAGGTTATCTTGCACTCTAGATAAATATTCTTTATAAAACTCAGCAATAGCAATCTTATGGCATATTCTGATCACACATTTCACATTCCTGTAATGGGCCTTGCTTTTACAGTGGATACACCTGTTAAAGTGGCGCCTTATGGTATTTCTTCCGTGATCTCGATCATTGAGGATACTTTACTCGAAAGGATGCGTGAGTATTACTATAATCAACTGAACGAATTATATATTCCCATTCCATTAATAGATCTGGATCATCGTGCTAAACGCGTTACGGATTATCTCAATCTGGTAAACAGGATCGTACATTCTAAATTCGAACAGCTTAAGACAAAAGCTTTTGAAACAGGATCCGAAATTGTGAAATATTTTGAGATGCTTCCTGAAGACAGTAAGTTGAAACATTTGTATCTGGCCATGCTGGAAATGACTGATTCTGCACAAAAGGCAAAAATGCAGGACAAACTGCGTGAAGAGATCAAGCCCGGTTGTATTGATGTGAACATCATGACAAAATTAGACAACAACCGTTTGGATAAGGATGGCAATATGATCCCTGAAGGTTCTGATGCATTAACTGCATTACGTGGTTATGTTAACAGCGATCTCACCAATTCATCTGTTGTGTTTTCTGCGGGAATGAATCCGCGTTTATATAATTACCTGGATAATTTCGAACAGTTCAGAACTGTAAAAGACGGAAGCTTTGTAAAAAGGATCATTATCAAGGTAAGCGATTATCGTTCTTCTTTGATCCAAGGAAAATTCTTAGCCAAGAAGGGTTTATGGGTTTCTGAATTCAGGATCGAATCAGGATTGAATTGCGGTGGCCATGCTTTTGCAACTGACGGTTATTTATTGGGCCCGATACTGGAAGAATTCAAGCAGAAGAAAGAAGAAATGCTGGCAGAATTATTTGCATTGTACAGTAAATCTTTGGCTGAAAAAGGAAGAGAAGTGCCTGCTGAAATTCCACATACAAGAATCACGGTTCAGGGTGGTATCGGCAATGCAAAAGAAGATCAGTTCCTGAAAGATTTTTATGGAGTGGACGGTACCGGTTGGGGTAGCCCTTTTCTACTGGTTCCGGAAGCTACAAATGTTGATGGTCATACATTACAGCGTTTATGCGATTCCAAAGAAGAAGATATCATCTTAAGTAAGAATTCTCCTTTGGGTATCCGTTTCAATTACCTGAAAAAGACCACAGGTGAAGAAGAAAAATTTCATAGAATAGATATGGGATTGCCCGGTAGCCCTTGCCCGGAAAAATTCCTCGAAAGCAATATAGAATTTACCGATCAGCCCATTTGCACGGCATCTACAAAATATCAGAAACTGAAACTGGATCTATTGGAATCTCAAAATCTCAGTTCTGAAGAATTAGCAAAACAAAAGAAGTTGATCTTAGACAAAGAATGCCTTTGTTTGGGCTTAAGCAATACTGTTACATCCTGCCATATCACTAAGCCTTTGTTGAAAAGCGCAACTGGTGTTACGATTTGTCCGGGACCGAATATTGCTTATTTTTCGGAAGTGGTTTCATTAAAGAAAATGACAGACCATATTTACGGAAGAGGCAATGTGTTGAAGGAAGGATATCGTCCAAACATGTTCCAGAAAGAGCTCGAATTGTATGTGAATTATTTAAGGGAACAGGTGGAAGAAAATGAGGGAACTACCGATCCTAAAAAACTAAAATATCTCCGTGGTTATTATACAAGTATGATGGATGGAATTCAATATTACCGTCAGATGCTTGAAAATAAAAGCTTTCCCAATGATGCCGGATTTTTGGAAAATCTGGTGACCATCGAAAATGATCTGAACGTGATCATGGAAAGTTTATTATTGGTGGAAGCTTAGTTTGCTTTTTCAGGAATTTTTTATCTTCAAATCATTAATTTTTGCTCTGTTTGGAGTATCATAGAAGTATTGTATTATTTTTATGAAAGTGAGTTCAACGCCATTTTTATCATCCGAAGAAAAGTTCAGTGCATTATTTGAATATGCAAGTGAGGGGATCGTAGTAATTGATGAAACCGGTCATATTATCCTGTCTAACCCTTCCTGCGAAAAACTATTTGGTTACCGTGACGGCGAATTAATAGGTAAACCTATCGAGACCCTTATCCCCAAAAGGTTCAGTAATCATTCTCACCATCGTGAAAAATATGCAAAGAGCCCGCATCCGCGTTCCATGGGAATAGGGATGGATCTGTATGGGAAGAAGAAAGATGGGGATGAAATTCCAGTTGAAATAAGTTTAAGTCCTTTCAGTAATGACGATGGAAAGTTCGTCATTGCCTTTATCATTGATATTACGGTGAGAAAGAAGAATGAAGAAGTTCTTAAAATACAGAAAGAAGAATTGCAGCAATTGGCGAATGAACTGGACAAACGTGTGAAAGACAGGACCATGATCCTGGAAGAGGCATTACATGAATTAGAGAATTCAAGAGAGGAGTTAAGTATTGCTTTGGAAAAAGAAAAGGAATTGAACGAATTGAAAACGCGTTTTGTTTCGATGGCATCGCATGAATTCAGAACACCGCTGGCAACCATCCTTTCCTCTCTTTCACTGGTGACCAAATATGGTGAGATAGGGGAGAAAGACAATCAGGTAAAACATATCAACCGTATTAAAACATCCATCACTCATTTAACGGATATTTTAAACGATATGCTGTCGCTTAGTAAACTCGAAGAAGGAAAGATCATTGCTGTGCCTGATCTATTTAATATAAAAGAGTTTACTGGATTGGCGATACAGGAGTTACAAACCCTTACCAAGGCAGGACAGCAAATTCATTTTTATCATTCCGGGAATCAGGAAGTATATCTCGATCATAAGATCCTCAAAAATATTTTATTCAATCTGGTTTCGAATGCCATCAAATTCTCTCCTGAATCAAAACCGATCGAAGTGCTTACAATGGTTAATGAATCATTCATCGAACTAAAAGTAAAAGACAGCGGCATCGGTATACCGGATGAAGATCAGGAACATTTGTTTCAGCGTTTCTTTCGCGGCCACAATGCTTCCAACATTCAGGGAACGGGTTTAGGTTTAAATATTGTGGCCAGATACGTTGAATTGATGAACGGTACTATTACTTTTGAAAGTAAATCGGAAAAGGGAACTACATTTATCATAAAGCTTCCAAATTATATTGAGCAATGAGTAAAAAAATTTTGTTGATAGAAGATAATGCCGAAATGCGTGAGAACACTGCAGAGATCTTGCAATTGGCACATTATAAAGTGATAGCAGCCATGAATGGAAAAGAGGGTGTTGAACTGGCAGAGAGAGAAGAACCCGACCTGATCATATGCGATATCATGATGCCCGTACTCGATGGTTATGGCGTATTACACATGCTGTCGAAGAATGAAAAAACAGCCAGTATCCCTTTTATCTTTTTAACTGCAAAAGCAGAAAGAACCGATTTCAGAAAAGGAATGGAAATGGGAGCCGATGATTATATCACCAAGCCATTTGATGATATTGAATTACTGAATGCGATCGAAAGCCGTTTAAAGAAAGCAGAACTGATCAAGAAAGAGTTTGCTAAGAATGCCGACGGTTTGAATAGTTTTATTCAGGAAGTAAGGGGCTTCGATACCTTAAAAAAATTATCGGAAGAATGTGAGATAAGAGTATACCGGAAGAAAGAAGAGATCTATAAAGAAGAGAATTATCCGAAAGGGATCTATTTCTTAAATAAGGGTAAACTAAAGACTTGCAAACTGAATGATCAGGCAAAAGAACTGATAACGGGATTATATAAAGAAGGTGATTTTTTCGGTTATCTCGCTTTACTGGAAGAAAGCAAATATTCTGATACCGCAGTGGCTTTGGAAGATGTAGAAGTTTGTTTGATACCCAAAGATGATTTCTATGCTTTAGTATATAAAAATTCAGAAGTATCCAGAAAATTCATCAAGATGCTGTCGGATAATCTTCGTGAAAAAGAGGAACAGTTATTGAAATTTGCATACAACTCTGTCAGGAAAAAAGTTGCAGATGCTTTGGTAACCTTATACGATCGATACAAAAGCGAAGCCGATAAAAATTTCACGATCAGTATATCTAGAGAAGACCTTGCTAATCTAGCCGGAATTGCAACTGAAAGCACGATCAGAACTTTAAGTGATTTTAAGGATGAAAAGCTGATCGAGATCAACGTAAGTAAGATCACCATCCTTAATTATGAGAAGTTGAGTAAGATCCACAATTAGGCAAATCCTTATAGCTCATCCAATTTAGACTTACGCTCACTAACCTGTTTAGTGATGATCTCACCCTGTTTGTTTTGTTCTTCCAGGGTCCATTTATCTGTAACTGTAGTTACCAGCCAGATATTTCCGGACTTACGAAACACTTGGGTAGATAATCCGTAGCATTCACTGAACTGTTTTTCCAGTTCGCTAACCGTCATATTAGGAGTAATATTAATTTCAGCATTTGCCTTGAAAATAGTCCTGCTTTCTGCCAAAGTTTTATTGACGTTGATGAGAGGTTGTTTTACAACAAGAGGGCTTGCCTGAGGGCTTTTCTTAAAAAATTCCAACTTGAGAAAGGGGAAAATGTTGCTGAATTTCTCCTGGATCTCACTTATTTTTAATATATCTTCTATCTTGATCTGCATTCTTTATTTATCTCTGAAAACAAAAATATCTTCACCCCATCAACTAAAAACTGACAGTTATCATGTTTGGCATTGATAGAAGTCGTCATTTGCCATGAATGTCAGTTTGTTGTGGATTTGTTAATTCAGCCAATCCGAAATGCAGCAGTTAGAAAATGCCAATTTGAAAAAGGGTTATTTACAGCGGTTTTGGCAATAAAATCGCTGGTTTTGCCTAAAAAAAGCACTAAAAACTTTCCTTTTATATTTAAGATCCTATCCTTACCTTTGCCGCCTTAACAATTTTGAAGTATTGTATCCCTTTTATTTTACTGTTTAGGTTAGACTGCAGCTTGTCTTAGTGTTTTGTGTGCTAAGAATGTACAAGTATGTGATGCAATGGAAACCAAATAAAGGAGATTTAAGATGGTGATACTTCAAATCAAAACCGTAATTGGATATGGCTATAAAAAGAGACAATCGTCCCAAACCAAGCTTCTCACAAATTACCATCAGCCTTGCTTCTCCTGATTCAATTCTGGAAAGAAGTTTCGGTGAAGTATTGAAACCTGAAACTATTAACTACCGTACTTATAAACCAGAACGTGATGGTTTATTTTGCGAAAGAATATTCGGACCGGTTAAGGATTACGAATGTGCTTGCGGAAAATACAAACGTATCCGTTATAAGGGTATCGTTTGCGATCGTTGCGGTGTTGAAGTAACAGAAAAAAAGGTTCGTCGCGAAAGAATGGGTCACATCAAATTGGTGGTACCTGTAGTGCATATCTGGTATTTCAAATCATTGCCTAATAAGATCGGTTATTTATTGGGAATGAGTTCTAAGAAATTAGAAAGCATTGTGTATTATGAAAGATATGTGGTGATCCAGGGTGGTGTGAAAGAAAATTTGGGAACAGGTGATCTTTTAACTGAGGAAGAATATTTGGATATTATTGATAATCTTCCAAAAGATAATCAATACTTACCTGATGAAGATCCGCAGAAATTCATTGCCAAGATGGGCGCTGAATCTGTATCAGACCTTTTAGGAAGATTGGATCTGGATGAATTGAGTTTCTCTTTGCGTAATGCAGCAGCAACAGAAACATCTCAACAACGTAAAGCAGATGCTTTAAAACGTTTGAGTGTGGTGGAAGCATTCCGTGATGCCAGCAACAGAATTACGAACCGTCCGGAATGGATGGTAATGCAATATATTCCTGTTATTCCGCCAGAACTGAGACCATTGGTTCCATTGGATGGCGGACGTTTCGCATCTTCAGATCTGAATGATCTGTACCGTCGTGTGATCATCCGTAACAATCGTTTAAAAAGATTATTGGAGATCAAAGCTCCTGAAGTGATCCTGCGTAATGAAAAACGTATGTTGCAGGAAGCGATCGATTCATTATTCGATAACTCACGTAAATCAAATGCGGTTAAAGCCGAAGGTGGACGTGCATTGAAGTCATTAAGTGATGTACTGAAAGGTAAACAAGGGCGTTTCCGTCAGAACTTATTGGGTAAACGTGTGGATTATTCAGGTCGTTCGGTGATCGTGGTTGGTCCTGATCTTAAAATGCAGGAATGCGGTTTACCAAAAGATATGGCTGCAGAATTGTTCAAGCCATTTATCATCAGAAAATTAATTGAAAGAGGTATCGTAAAAACAGTGAAGAGCGCTAAGAAATTAGTCGACAGAAAAGAAGCTGTTGTTTGGGATATCTTAGAAAATATATTGAAAGGACATCCTGTATTATTAAACCGTGCCCCAACATTGCACCGTTTATCTATCCAGGCATTCCAGCCAAGATTGGTGGAAGGAAAAGCTATTCAGTTACATCCATTGGTTACTTCAGCGTTCAACGCCGATTTCGATGGTGATCAGATGGCAGTACACGTTCCATTAAGCAATGCGGCCATTCTGGAAGCACAGTTGTTGATGTTGTCATCACACAATATCCTGAATCCGCAGAATGGTACACCTATCACCCTTCCTTCACAGGATATGGTGTTGGGATTGTATTATATCACTAAAGGAAAGAAATCAACCGATACAGAAATTGTAAAAGGCCAGGGAAAATCTTTCTATAGTCTGGATGAAGTGATCATCGCTTACAATGAGAATGCAATTGATCTTCATGCGAATATTAAAGTAAGAACCAATGTTCGTGAGAACGGCGTTTTGGTTAAAAAATTGATCGATACAACAGTGGGTCGTGTATTATTCAATCAACACGTTCCCGAAGAAGTTGGTTATATCAATGCATTGTTGACCAAAAAGAATTTAAGAGAGATCATTGGCGACATTATCAAGATCACTAACGTTCCAAAAACTGCAAAGTTCCTGGATGATATCAAAACACTTGGATTCCGTATGGCGTTCAAAGGTGGATTGAGCTTTAGTGTGAATGACTTGATCGTTCCTGAGATCAGAGATCAATTGTTGGATAGTGCAAAAGATGAAGTGAATGAAGTTTGGGAAAGCTACAATATGGGCTTGATCACTAACAATGAACGTTACAATCAGGTAATTGATATTTGGGGAAGAGTGGATATGAAGATCACTGAAAGTTTGATCCGTGAAATGACCCTGGACAAACAAGGATTCAACTCTGTATTCATGATGTTGGATTCAGGTGCCCGTGGATCTAAAACACAGGTTAAACAGTTGGTGGGTATTCGTGGATTGATGGCAAAACCAAGAAAGAGCGGTAGCACAGGAAGTGAAGTAATTGAAAATCCGATCCTATCCAACTTTAAAGGTGGATTGAATGTATTGGATTACTTTATCTCTACGCACGGTGCCCGTAAAGGTCTGGCGGATACGGCATTGAAAACAGCAGATGCAGGTTACCTGACCCGTCGTTTGGTGGATGTATCTCAGGATGTGGTGATCGGTGAAGATGATTGCGGAACATTACGTGGTATTGCAACAACTGCATTAAAAGATAATGAAGATATTATTGAACCATTATCAGACAGAATTGAAGGCCGTACTTCTTTACATGATGTGTTCAATCCGGTTACTGATGAATTGATCATCAAAGCTGGTGAAGAAATTTCTCATGAAACTGCTGTTGCTATTGAAGATGCAGGAATTGAATCGGTTGAGATCCGTTCTGTATTGACCTGCGAAAGCAAACGTGGTGTTTGTGTAAAATGTTATGGTAAAAACTTAGCATCAGGATACTTGGCACAACGTGGTGATGCAGTGGGTATCATTGCTGCACAGTCAATCGGTGAACCGGGTACACAGTTAACCCTGCGTACATTCCACGTGGGTGGTGTTGCAGGTTCTTCTTCTATCGAATCGGCATTACATGCAAGATTTGATGGTACCATTCAGTTCGATGGTTTAAGAACTGTTGCTACAACAAATAATGAAGGAGCTAAAGTAAATATAGTAATCGGTCGTACCGGCGAGGTTAGAGTGATGGATGTGAAGAATGATCGTTTATTGATCACTAATAACGTTCCTTACGGTTCAACATTACAGGTAAAAGACGGACAGGTAGTGAAGAAAGGTGAAGTGATCTGTACTTGGGATCCGTTCAATAATGTTATCGTTGCAGAACAAAATGGTAAGATCAAGTTCGACAATATCTTAGAAGGGTTTACTTATCGTGATGAAGCTGATGAACAAACAGGTCACCGCGAAAAAGTGGTTATCGAATCAAAAGATAAAACCAAGATCCCTACAGTTATTGTAGAAGGAAAAGATCACAGACAATATAACTTACCTGTAGGAAGCCATATCTCTATTGAAGAAGGAGATGATGTAAGAGCAGGACAGGTATTGGTGAAGATCCCGCGCGTATTAGGAAAACTAAGAGATATCACGGGTGGTCTGCCACGTGTAACAGAATTATTCGAAGCAAGAAATCCGGGTAACCCTGCCGTGGTTTGTGAAATTGATGGTGTGGTTGCATTCGGTAATGTAAAACGTGGTAACAGAGAGATCATTGTTGAAGCAAGAGATGGTGCTGTTAAGAAATATCTGGTTCCGTTAACTCGCCAGATCCTTGTTCAGGATGGTGACTTTGTAAAAGCAGGTGCGCCATTATCCGATGGTCAGATCGCTCCGGCTGATATTCTTTCTATCAAAGGACCTTTTGCTGTACAGGAATATGTAGTGAATGAAATTCAGGAAGTTTATCGTTTACAGGGCGTGAAGATCAATGATAAACACATTGAAGTGATCGTTCGCCAGATGATGAAGAAGGTAGAAATTGTGGATGCAGGGGATACTAAATTCTTAGAAGAAGATCTGGAAGACAGGTTTGATTTTATTGAAGAAAATGACCGTATCTACGATAAGAAAGTAGTAACTGATTCAGGTGAGAGCACTAAGTTCAAAGCCGGACAGATCGTTACCCTGCGTGAGTTAAGAGAAGAAAATTCTATTCTCCGCAGATCAGACAGAAAATTAGTGGATGTACGCGATGCAAAACCTGCAACAGCAACGCCTGTATTGTTAGGGATCACCAAAGCATCTCTGGGTGTACAAAGCTGGATCTCTGCTGCATCATTCCAGGAAACAACCAAAGTATTAAGCTCTGCCGCCATTAACGGTAAAGCTGATTATATGATGGGATTGAAAGAGAATGTGATCACAGGTCATCTGATCCCTGCAGGTACAGGTCAGCGTGATTTTGAGAATATGATCGTTGGAAGCAAGGAAGAATATGAAGTTTTAACTTCAACCCGTGAAGCGATGAGTTTTGATGATGATGAATAATGATCGCGATTACACCGGGTTTTAAATATGATTAAACTAAGCAGGAAGTGAAAACTTCCTGCTTTTTTATTCTCCCATTTGCATTGAATCCAGGGGGAGAATTGCAAGAGTCTGAGTCAAAATATAGCCAAAGAAATGCTGCAGGTTTTAACACTTCTTTTTTTTATTTGATGTTATTTTTGTCAGCTTAAACTCCCTGAATGAAAAATTTTACACTAGGATTAAATATTGTTCTTGCGCTTGCAGTTGCGGTATTATTTTATTTGCATTTCTCTTCTAAGAAGACTGTTTCAACTGTATCTAATAGTACAGCTGTTTCGGGAGGTTTCAGGATCGCTTATTTTGAAATGGACAGTATTCAGAATCAATTCGAATATTTCAAAGATGTAAGAAGTACACTCAATTCAAAAGATCAGGAATTGGGAAGAGAATTGGCTTCGATGGAAAATAATTTCAGAAACAAATACCAGGACTTACAAAAAGTAGGTTCTACTTTGTCGCAGGCAGAAGTTGCCAACAGACAACAGGAATTAGTGGAGATGGACAAGAATCTGAAAAGCAGAAAGCAATTGATGGATCAGGAAATGCAGGATGAAACAGTAAAAAAATTGCAGGACGTTAAAAAGAAGATCGAAGACTATTTAAAAGATTACAATAAAGACAAGGGTTATTCTTACATATTCGCGGGTTCTCCGGATCTGATCTATTACAAAGACTCAGCTTATAATATCACTGCTGATATGCTGAAAGGCCTGAACGAGTTATACAAAAAGAAAAAGTAAACTCTCAAATCATTTTTATTATCTTCAAATCCTGCTCTCAAAACAGCGGGATTTTTTTATGAGTAATACAGCATTTAAACCTACACTCAGTTTGCTGGATGCTACTATGGTGGTGGCAGGAAGCATGATCGGCTCGGGTATCTTTATTGTGAGTGCCGATATAGTGCGCAATGTTGGAAGTGCAGGCTGGTTAATAGTAGTATGGTTGCTCACAGGTTTTATGACTTTGACCGCTGCGTTGAGTTATGGCGAATTAAGTGCTATGTTTCCTAAAGCCGGCGGGCAGTATGTGTATTTAAAAGAAGCCTATAATCCTTTGGTCGGTTTTTTATACGGATGGAGTTTTTTCGCCGTGATACAAACAGGTACCATTGCAGCAGTGGGCGTTGCTTTCTCAAAGTTTACTGCCTATCTGATCCCGCAAATGAGTGAGGACATCGTATTATTTACGATCGGTTCTTTAAAAATATCTCCTGCACAAATACTTTCCATTGCCATTATCATTATTCTCACTTTCATTAACACAAAGGGTGTGAAAGGGGGTAAGCTGATACAAACAACATTTACATTGACCAAATTACTGAGCCTGTTCGGCCTGATCATTTTTGGCTTCTTTGCATTTAAGGGAGATATATGGAAAGCCAATTGGAGCAATGCATGGAATCTGCAGCATTTGGCAAAAGACGGAACGATCGCCTCTTATACAACTGCGGCAGCATTAGGAGCCATTGCAGCTGCAATGGTGGGTTCTATCTTCAGCAGTGATGCATGGAATAATGTAACATTTATTGCCGGTGAAATAAAGAACCCGAAACGCAATATCGGGCTGAGTTTATTTATGGGAACCCTGGTGGTTACATTGATCTATGTGTCGGCCAATATTGTATATACAGGTGTGCTGCCCTTACAGGAAATAGCATCAGCTGAAAAAGACAGGGTTGCAGTAGCTGCATCACACGTGATATTCGGAAATATTGGTACTGTGGTAATAGCGTTGATGATCATGGTATCAACCTTCGGTTGTAATAACGGATTGATATTAGCCGGTGCAAGAGTTTACTATACGATGGCAAAAGACGGATTGTTCTTCAAGAAAACCGGAGAGTTGAATAAGAATGCGGTTCCCGAATTCGGTTTGTGGATCCAATGTCTGGTAGCTGCATTGCTTTGTTTAAGCGGGAAATATGGAGACCTGTTAGATATGGTTTCATTTATAGTGGTAATATTTTATGTGCTCACAATATTGGGCATCTTTATTTTGAGAAAGAAAAGACCTGATGTTGAAAGACCGTACAAGGCTTTCGGCTATCCGGTTCTGCCGATCATGTACATGTTGATGGGTGTTACATTCTGTACCCTCCTGATCATTTACAAACCCGAATTTACCTGGCCCGGATTGATTATTGCACTGATTGGAATTCCTTTGTATTATCTTGCGGTCGCAAATAAATCAAAGCAGTAGCAATGAATTTCGATCAACTTTTTTCAGCTTTCTCTCAACTAAAAGTTGCCGTGGTTGGAGACGTAATGTTAGATACGTATTGGTGGGGACATGTAGAGCGCATATCACCTGAAGCTCCCGTGCCTGTTGTTGCATTAGATAAAAAAGAATACAGGATAGGTGGGGCAGGAAATGTAGCGCTGAACAGCGTTTCATTGGGTGCAACTACTTTTATAGTTTCAGTGATCGGTGCTGATGCAGATGGAAAACAACTGACAGAATTATTTTCGAAACACCATATCAATACCGATTATCTGATCGCTTCAGCTGAAAGGATCACTACCAATAAAACCCGCATCATCAGCCGCAACCAGCAAATGATGCGTTTGGATGCAGAGCTTACAAAAGATATCCATGTAACACAGGAAGATGAATTGGTGAAACAAGTAAAATCATTATTTGCAAATTGCAAACCCGATGTGTTGATCTTTGAAGATTACAACAAGGGGGTGCTGACAGAAAAAACAATTTTCGAATTGATCGAATTGTGCAAACAAAATAATGTGGTTACCGCTGTTGATCCTAAAAGAAAGAATTTCTTCTCTTTTAAATCTGTTGATATTTTCAAACCCAATTTGAAAGAAGTAAAAGAGGGATTGAATTTATTATTGGAACAAGTAAATCAATCTTCATTGTCTGAGATCCATTCTTTACTGCAACAACAACTACAACATCAGATCTCATTTATCACTTTGTCTGAACAGGGTGTTTTCTTTCAGTCCCCTGATGCATCAAAAATAATTCCTACACATATCCGCAATATTGCTGATGTGAGCGGTGCAGGTGATACGGTTATAGCAGTTGCCTCTTTGGTATATGCCGCAACAAAAAGCATGCTGCTCGCTGCAGAGATGGCGAACATTGCGGGGGGATTAGTATGTGAAGAAGTTGGTACAGCAGCGATCGACAAACAAAAATTATTGGATGAATGTAAACTGCTTTTGAAATAAAATAATTTCAGTTATAGTTTGCCACCAATGCACGAATAAAATTAATTCGTGGATTCGTGGCATCATTATTTTAACCAGCATCTAATAAATCTCCTTATTGTTTGGATGTTTTGCAGCATCTCTGAATATTAATTCAAAATTCTAAGTTGCTTTATTAGCTAATTTACAAGCTGATTAAAGCTGTACATCATGCCCGATTTTTCAATGGTATTACATGGCGGTGCCGGAACGATCTTGAAAGAAGATATGACCCCCGAACTGGAGTCGGCTTATTTTAATGCGCTGCAAGTTGCACTGGATGCAGGTTACGGCGTATTGGAGCAGGGGGGTACTGCAGTCAATGCCATAAAAGCTGCCATTGTTATTTTAGAAGATAATGTCTTGTTCAATGCAGGGCGCGGTGCTGTATTCACAAAAAAAGGAGTACAGGAAATGGATGCAGCCATTATGGACGGCAGCGATCTGAGTGCCGGCGCAGTGGCAGGTGTTCGTAATGTTCGAAACCCTATCATGCTCGCAACGGAAGTGATGCGCAACAGTAACCATGTTTTTCTGAGCGGAAAAGGGGCTAATGATTTTGCCATCAAACAAGGGATAAAACTGGAGCCTGACGAATATTTTTATTCGGCATTCCGTTACGATCAATGGAAAGCGATCCGTGATTCTGATAATTATTCACTCGATCATACGAATCATCATCTAGAAGAATTATTGCGTGATAAAAAATTTGGAACAGTGGGAGCAGTTGCTTGTGATGGTAATGGAAACCTGGCTGCTGCAACAAGTACTGGGGGAATGACCAATAAAAAATACGGACGCATTGGTGATAGTCCGGTGATCGGTTGCGGTACTTATGCAAATAATAAAACCTGCGCCATCAGCTGTACAGGACACGGGGAAATGTTCATCCGCACTGTAGCTGCTTACGATGTAAGCTGTTTGATGGAATACAAAGGATTGAGTTTGCAGGAAGCCATGAATGAAGTAGTAAATAAAAAACTAGTGAACATTGGTGGCGAAGGCGGCATGATAGGCGTAGATGCTAAAGGCAATCATGCCATCCTGTTGAACAGTGCCGGCATGTACCGCGGGGTGAGGAATAGCAAGGGTTTTAATGAAGTGAGTATTTATAAATGAATGGAACGCGGATGACGCGGATGGAACTGATTGAAGTAGACATTTAAAATAAAAGGCTGCCAACTTTCAAAAAGTTGGCAGCCTTTTCAAAATGGATCCGCAAAAATCAGCTTAATCCGTGTCATCTGCGTTCTATCCAATCGGTTTAAATCTCGCCTGAAAGAACCGTAAATATTTTGGTTCGTAAACCATCTGCAATCCCTTTATCTTTTTTCTGATACTGTAAACATGTTCGATAGATTCGGTGATTACATCCATATGTGCCTGCGTATATACACGACGCGGAATGGTCAGTCTTACCAATTCGAGTTTCGGGAAATAGTTTTCACCATTTGCTTTTCTGCCGGCAGATACAACACCACGCTCCATTGTTCTAACACCTGAGTCGGTATAGATCGCAGCAGCTAAAGCTTGTGCTGGAAACTGGGCTTGTTTTACATGGGGCAAAAATCTCTTGGCATCAATAAAAATTCCGTGCCCGCCAATGGGTTGTACGATTGGTATGCCTGCATCTATTAATTTTTCGCCGAGGTAAATTACCTGTCCTACTCTTGCAGCCATATGATCATCGCTCAATGATTCTTCAATGCCAATTGCCATGGCTTCTAAGTCACGCCCCGCAAGGCCTCCGTAAGTGTGAAGTCCTTCATAAATAACCACCATATTCCTTGCTTCTTCAAAAACCTTTTTATCATTCACCGCCAGGAAACCGCCAATATTTACCAATGCATCTTTCTTGGCACTCATGGTTGCACCATCTGTTAAGGAACATGTTTCTTTAACAATGGCTGCGATAGATTTATTGGCATATCCTTTTTCTCTCTGTTGAATAAAGTAGGCATTCTCTGCAACGCGTGTCATGTCTAGTATGATCTTGATACCGTGCTTTAGTGTTAGCTTTCTTAGCGCTTTTAAATTTTCCAGTGAAATGGGTTGACCACCGGCCATATTTACTGTAGTGGCAACACAGATATACGGGATCTTAGAAGCACCATGTTTCTTGATGAGGGCTTCCACTTTGTTCAGATCAATATTGCCTTTAAAAGGATGAAGGTTAGTTGAATCATGTGCTTCATCAATGATCACATCTTCAAAAATGCCTCCTGCCAATTCCTGATGCAAACGGGTAGTGGTGAAATACATATTACCCGGAATGATATCACCTTCTTTAATTAAACATTTGGATAAAATATTTTCGGCACCACGACCCTGATGAGTTGGTACTAAATATTTATAGCCATAAAATTTCTTAACGGCTGTTTCGAGGTGATAATAGTTTCTGCTACCCGCATACGCTTCATCGCCGAGCATCAAACCGGCCCATTGCCTGTCGCTCATGGCATTAGTGCCACTATCTGTCAACAGATCGATGTAGACGTCTTCAGACTTTAAAAGAAAAGTATTGTAACCTGCAGCAGATATGGCTTTCAGGCGATGTTCAGGTGTTGTCATTTTAAGTAGCTCCACCATTTTAATTTTAAATGGTTCGGCCCAGGAACGTTTTGTTGCTATCTTCTTTGCCATGTTATTAAGTATTATTTTAAAAAAATTATGTGCTGTTATTTTTATGCGGCGAATAAATAATACAAGTCCCGATAGGATCGGTATGAAGCCACGTAACTATGTGTTATTCTTATTCTAAAGCCGGCTAGAAAAAATAAGTCGGGTTATAACTTAATATCTGGGAGAATCTATTGCAAGGGTTAACACCAACAGAATATAGTTGGTTCGTTTATCGGAAAAAATCTTATTTGGATAATCGGGAAGCAATGTTGAAACTTTAGTTGAGTATAAAAGTAGTGTTTTTCAATCACAAGACTTTATTTTTACAGAAATGAAAAAGATCGCGATCATTGTAGCGGGAGGGAACGGGCAAAGAATGGGTGGAACGACTCCCAAACAATTTTTATTGTTGCAGGGGAACCCATTATTGTGGTATAGCATGGATGCCTTTTTATCGGCCTATGATGACCTGCAAATCATTTTAGTATTGCCGGAAGAGCATTTGGAAACTGGAGAGGCGTTAAAAAGGTTATTTAAAGAGAGTCATCGAATTATGATCATTAGCGGGGGCAATACCAGATTCCATTCTGTGCAAAATGGATTGAATACGATCAAAGAAAGTTCTGTTGTGTTTGTGCATGATGGAGTAAGATGTTTGGTGAGTAAGGAATTGATCAGGAGTTGTTATGAACAGACCATGCTGAAAGGATCTGCGATACCTGCAGTTGCTGCGACAGACAGTATCAGAATTACCAAGGGGGAGAAAAGTATTGTGACCGACAGAAATCATGTGCGCATCATTCAAACACCACAAACATTTAAGAGCGATATCCTGTTACCTGCATTTCTGCAAGAGTACAATGATACTTTTACTGATGAGGCAACTGTTGTAGAAGCTGCAGGCCAGCAGATATTCTTGATTGAAGGGGAACACAGCAATATTAAAATTACGAGACCGATCGATTTGTTGATCGCAGAAAAAATACTCGAAGAAAGATCAGTGCTTTAGTAATTTCAAAGGCCAGGGAAGTTTGTTAAAATGCCAATGAAAATAGGGTTGATTAAAGGCACCGAACATTTCATAAAAATTTTTTACACCGGGAATATTCGAACCTTCGAGATCGAATAGTAAATTTTGGCCGGCAAATTCTCTGATGATCTGATCCATTAAAAAATGATTGGCATTTGTATTTTTCCCCTCTTCAGTTGTTGCATTGATGATATTGTAGATCCGGCGATCATCTTTCAATAATAATGCTGCGGATAAAATTTCACCTGTTTTATTCTTTACTGTTCTGAGAATACATTGTTCTTGTGTATGCAACAACAGAACTAATTTTTTGAAACGATCATAATCAGCATGGGTGCCATGCCTGATATTTTGAGCTTGTAATTGCTGATGAAGTTCAATGGCTGCAAGAATGTTTTCAGAAGGGGAATATTGTAAATTATCTGCCTGAGATTTATTTAAATTTCTGCGGAGGTTTGTTTTATAATTACTATTGATTGGGTCATAGCCAAGAGAAAGATCAAGAATATAATTATTGCTGTTTTTGCAAGTGACTGAAGTTTCAAAAGCGTGGTTTGTAAAGTTAAAAAGGTAATCACCATACCTGGCAAATGAATACACAGCTTGTATAACAGTCTCTGCATCTATCGTTTCATCACCGATCAATCCCAATTGTTGCATGAATGCCGGTGTATATAGGTATATGATCCCATATTTTTTTCTCCAGGGTAATGGCATGACAGACCTATAATCATCAATAATTAATCCATGCCATTGGTCGGCCATTGCATCCAGATAAAAGCTTTTGGCATACAGCAACCCATTGTTGCTTTTGCTGATGCGATCATTCCATTTGTTGATGTCAATCTGCTGTGATGGGATAATATGCAGTTGATGCTTCATGCAAAAGGATATTTTAAACAGGATTATTTATTTTCCTTTTCCGGATACTACCAGGCTGAAAGTGTGCAGGATTATCCTGAAGTCGAGCAGCATGCTGGTATTCTCGATATATTTCAGGTCGTATTCCATTCTCTGGATCATTTCTTCTACAGAAGATGCATATCCGAACTTTACCATTCCCCATGAAGTTAATCCGGGCTTTACTTTCAGCAGATCGTTGTATTGAGGTGAACGTTTGATCACTTGGTCAATATAAAATTTTCTTTCAGGCCTTGGTCCAACCAAACTCATATCGCCGATCAGGATATTCCACAATTGTGGCAATTCATCCAGTCGCCATGTACGCATGAACTTACCCCAGGCAGTAATACGAATATCATTGTCGCTGGATAGCGCAGGGCCGTTCTTTTCAGCATCTGCATACATACTTCTGAATTTATAAATAGTGAAAGGCTTTTCACGGTAGCCGATGCGTTCCTGTTTATAAATGATCGGCCCTTTTGAACTAAGTATGGTGATGATTGCAATGATGAGTAATACCGGCGACAATACAATCAATGCCGTAACTGAGAAAATAATATCTAAGGATCGTTTCAACTGCTGATTCATTTACGAAGGGAAATAGTTATTCTAGAACAATTTAAACAAGGATACTGGTACTGTTAATTTTCTCCAGGATCTGATGGGCAACTTCCATAGCCAGCAAGCCATCGATTTCGCTGACAACCGTTGCTGTATTATTATTGATGGCATTTACAAAACTTTCCAATTCTAATTTTATCGCATTTGCAGGGAGTATCTCAGGATTGGCCACAGCAATTGTTTTTTTGCCATGGGGTGTTTCTATATCGAAAGAAAAAACGTTTGTGTCATCCGTTTGTTTCAGTTTAATGATCTCAGTTTTCTTTTGTAAAAAATCAATGCCCAGATAAGCATCTTTCTGGAATAAGCGCATCTTACGCATCTTTTTCATACTAATGCGGCTGCTGGTCAAATTGGCTACACATCCGTTATTGAATTCGATACGAACGTTGGCAATATCCGGTGTATCGGTCATCACAGCCACACCACTTGCCAAAATGTTTTTAACGTCACTTTTGATTAAACTTAATATGATATCAATATCATGGATCATCAGATCCAGAATCACACTCACTTCTGTACCACGTGGATTAAATTGTGCCAAACGATGCACTTCAATGAACATAGGATTCAGGTTCATATCCTTGATTGCCAGATAAGCGGGATTAAATCTTTCAACATGGCCTACCTGAAATTTTACATTAGCTTCCTTGATCATTTCTACCAATTGCTTTGCCTCTTCGATGGTATTGGTCAAGGGTTTTTCAACGAACACATGTTTGCCTTTTCTCACGGCTGCCATGCAAACTTCAAAATGATGATCGGTAGGAACAACCACATCAATAATATCGCAGGCATCCATCAGTTTATCCTCATCCATAAAGCGCTTCAAACCATATTCTGCAGTAACTTGTTTGGCAGCATCATTGTTGGGATCAAAAAAACCAACCAATTTAACACCTTCAATTTCTTTCCAGTTATTCAAATGGAATTTGCCCAGATGACCAACCCCAAAAACTCCTACTTTCAACATAAACAAGCGTTTTTATTCGGGTAAAGATAATGATTCAGGAAAGCGAAAAAGGAACAGTTGTTAAGATGTGGAAATAAAACTTTCTTAAAACTGAATAAATGAAGCTTTTTTGATAAATACAGTGATGTTTAGGCAGTAACTGTTGCAGCAACTGACTGCATGAAAGGAAGGTATAGATCTATGCCCTTTATTCGCAACAGTTCTTACCATATACGGTAGCTCACCCCGTTGCTTTTTTACTACGCTTTAATTTTTTTATGCCGCGCTTGAACCAGTTAAACTTTTTTTGATGAGATCCTGGTTGCAGATTTACATCATAATATATAATAATCATGAAATCACAAACTGCATTTGTTAAAAAAGGAATGAATTTTAATACGCTTAGTAAATTAATCCTTTGCACTTATATCATTGCAGGATTAGTTATTTACTTTTCTGCATATTACAATACCGAGAACAGAGAGTTGATCAAATACAACGAACAATATGCAAAAGCAAAAAAATTGCCGATTGTAAAGATGAGCATTCGATAGTACAATACTTTTCAAAGAAATGTTGTCAGATTATTAACCTATGAATAACTTTATTGTCCTGCTTCATCGCGGGACAATAATTTTTTAAAGAATTATGTGAAATGAAATAAAAGTATATGACCCCCCAACAAATCGCATTAGTAAAGAACAGCTGGAGAAACTTCAGGCAAGTTGAACCAAAGGCAGTGGGAGACCTGTTTTATAGTCATTTGATTCATAAGAATCCTTCACTCAAATCTATCTTTAAATTTTCACTGGAAAGGCAATCAAAATTATTATTCGATTTTTTGAGTACCATCATCACAAGGTTAGACAGGATCAATGATCTTGAAGATGATATACGATTAGTTGCAGCAACTTATGCCGGTTACGGGATACTTCCACAGCATTATGAAATGATTCGGTCCGCCTTATTGTGGACATTGGAAAAAGGATTGGAAAATGACTGGACTCCCGATGTTGCTGATGCCTGGCTTGCCGGCAGTGTAGAAGTAATGCATATCATGAAGAGTTCTATGAGTAAAGTATAAATCGGTTCATTTAATTTCTCCTACACTTCATGTGGTTTTTGCCACAGTACAAATATTGCATTTTATCCAAGGGATTTAAATTACTAAATTGTTTGCTTAATATAAAAGCAGATAACCTTTATTACCCGATGGTTAAAAAAATACTGATAGTAATTTTATCTCAAACAATATTCTTCATTGCGGGTGCCCAATCGGCTGCGGAGTTTATTGTTACGCCTTATAATGAAATAAACGGTATTAGCACCAAAAGCGTTTCTGATGTACTTCAGGGGGCCGACGGGTACATGTGGATTGCCTCTTTTGAAGGATTGGTTCGGTTTGACGGGAACAGCTTTAAAACATTTACCAATCAGCCCGGATTTTCTAACAGCATCTCCAAAATGGCTGAGGATAAAAGAGGAAATATATGGTTAGCACTCGAAGATGGCACACTGTCTAGATTTAACCCTTTAAATGCAAGCTTTACCAATATCAATCTGAAATTTCCGAAACAAGCCTCACTGGAAAAGCCTGGTGGCGTAGAATCCATTTTTTTTGACAAGGACAATAATTTATGGCTGGGTATTACAAGAACGGGATTGGTAAAAGTGAATATCAGTACGTATGATGCAGAAGTATTTAATGTTGTTCCGGAAACCGACCCATATTTCTCGCCTGAGATCAAAAAATTCTATAATCGGGTATTAAGTATCTATGAAGATGAAAACGGGTTATTTTGGTTAGCAACACCGGATGGTTTGTACACTTTCAACCGGGTCACACTGAAAATGAGGCAGATCAGCAAGAGGCCCCCTATTGGTTCCAATATATTCAGAAATGATAATTACCGCCAAATAATCCGTATGCAAAACAAATTATGGATCGCTGCATGGGGCGGTGGTTTGTCTTCATATGATCTGCGAACAGGAAAGTTTGAGGTTTTTAAATTCGATCTACAACATCCCAACGAATACACTTTCAATATATTTCATAGCATCATTCCAAAAAATGATTCTGAGATCTTAGTTGCATGTGCCGATAAAGGTTTTTTATCATTTAACAGCAACACGCATAAATTTGTTTCATACAGCAATAATCTTCAATACAAGAATATCCCTGCCTGGCTTTGGACAAAAATATTGTTTGATAAAGACAAAAATATATGGGCTTTGAATGAACAGGGATTAATGAAGATCCATATCCCTGATTATAAATTTCAGTTTCATTCTTTTCCGGTAAAGTATTCCGACAATCAGATGTTTTATGAGCTCGTGGATATATTTGATAATGATGATCTGCGATTGATTGCAACCAATTTTACCGATGGGCTTCAAGTGGTCAATAAAAATAACGGAGAACATACTTCGTTGCGGGTTGAAATAATGAAAGGCGAGGAAAATGTAGTCGCAATTCAGAGATTAAAAAAAGATAAAGAGGGTATCGTATGGGTATTGTCAAGAGATTACATCTATCAATATGATTTTAAAAGCGGACGATTGATAAAACCTCTACAACCATCTTTATATCAGAAGAACACATCCAATAACTTTTCTGATGAAACCGTTGATGTTAAAGGAAATCTATGGTTTGGAACGATTCGTAACGGATTGTTTTTTTATGATAAAGCGGCAAAAAGATATTCTCAATTCAGTTCTGATCAGGAAGGGTCAACTCATCTGCCAACGAATCTGATCTCATCTGTTGCCAGCGATAATAACGGAAGAGTCTGGTTTTCGAGCAATCGGGGGTTTATCAGCTACTATGATTTAAAAACGAATTCTGTTCAATCAGCAAAATCCATCAATTCAATTTTAAATGGGTTGTATGAACAAAAAGTGTTCGATCTCTTTATAGACAGTAAAGGCTTTTTATGGATATCGACTAAATCAGGTCTCATAAAAATCAACTGCAAAACCCCTGTTCCCGAATTTGTAAAGTCCTATACAACAGAGAATGGCTTGCATTCAGAATTTGTAGTCGGACTTGCTGAAGACAGCGATGGAAAAATATGGGGTACCGAATCGAGTATTTATGCAGTGTGCATGATTGATGAAAAAAAGTCCAAAGTGTTAAACTATGGCATGCGTGATGGGATTAATCATCCGGGCGAGATCATGCGCTTAGTTAATTCCTGCAATAACAAAATATGGTTGATGGCGCAGGGAGGTTATTACGAATGTGATCCCTTTGCCAGCGAGGCAACAGCTAAAGAACAATCATTGGCCATTACAATTATGGCAGTGAATTCTATTGACAAACATTTTCAGGAAGAAATACAAAAAAATAAAAAAGTCCTTCTGGAACCTGAAGAGAATTCCTTTTACTTCGAATTTGCAGCAATCGATTTCAGCAGGCCTGAAATGTATCAATTTGCTTACAAGTTGGAGGGTTTTGATACAGGCTGGACCTATTGCGGAAACAGAAAAGCCGTTAGTTATACAAATATTCCAGGTGGTGATTATGTTTTTAAAGTAAAAACAACTACCATCAAAGGCGAATGGAATGAGCATTATTCTTCGATCCCCTTTTTTATAAAGACCCCTTATTATAAGAAATGGTGGTTTGTCTTTTTTGTCATATTGCTGATTGCAACTGGATTATACTTTTTTTATCGGTTCCGAATGAAACAGCAAGAACAGATACTTACACTTGAAACCAAGACACATGCTTTGGGTAAAGAGAAATCAAGGGTGCAATATGAAAATTTGAAGCAACATTTGAACCCCCATTTCCTGTTTAATTCACTTACTTCCCTAAGCAGTTTGATACGTGTGGACCAAAAATCAGCGATCGAATTTTTGGATGGAATGAGTAAGATATACCGATATATCCTACAAAGCAAAGATGAGGAGCTTATCGATTTGAAAGATGAAATAAAATTCATTCAAACTTTTGTGCAATTACAGAAAACCAGATTTGACGAGGGTTTGCTGGTGAATATACGAGTGGATGAAATATTCAATCACAAAAAAATTGTTCCTGTTACTTTACAGAATCTTGTGGAGAATTCGATCAAACATAATATTGTTGACGGCGAAACACCTTTGAAGATCGATATTTATGTTGAAGATGATTATCTGATCGTAAAAAATAATTTGCAAAGAAAGAAATTTGTGGAAACCAGCAATAAACAAGGCCTGGATAATCTCATTTCTTTATATCATTATTTGTCTGAAAAGCCATTGATCATTGACGAAAATGAATATTTTTTCACCGTTAAAATTCCATTGATATGAACGCTGTTATCATTGAAGACGAGAGCCTGATTGCAAAGGAATTGATCAGCAAAATAAAACAGGTATCAAATGATATCAATGTTTTGGAAATTTTGCCGAGTTTAAAAACAGCAAAGAAATGGTTTTTGGAGCATGCCGAACCTGACCTGATGTTTATGGACATACAGTTAAGTGATGGTGTAAGTTTTGACCTGTTTGATGATTTTAAGCTTCAATGCCCCATTATTTTTACAACAGCATATGACGAATATGCGGTTCGGGCTTTTAAAGTAAATGGCATCGATTATTTACTTAAACCCATTGATGATGCTGAGCTCAAAAAAGCAATTGATAAATCAAGGGCAATCATTCAGCAAAAAACAAAACTACCCGTAGACATTTCTCAATTGATTTCAAATATAGCTAACGCCCGGTCACCGCATTTCAAAGAAAAGTTCATTGTTCATTTCAGGAATAACTGGATACCCGTAGATACTAAAGAGATCGCTTGTTTTATAAGAGACAATCTTAATTATCTGTGCACTTTTTCAGGGGATAAGTATATTCTTGATTTTGCGACATTAGAAGATATAGAAGATCTGATTGACCCTAAGGTTTTTTACAGAGCCAACCGTCAAAGTATCATCCATATCGATGCCATTCAAAGTGTAAAACCGCAAGAAAACCAAAAACTCATCGTATTGTTGAAAGCGCCTTTAAAAATGGAGCTGGATATCAGCAGAGAAAAAGCGCCTGCTTTTAAGAAATGGTTTGACAGATAATCTGCTGGATTTTTGCGATCATTTGCAGTTCAAACAATGACGAATTTAATTCAATTTAATTAGGCGAAATATAGCAAACAATAAGTATTTTTAAGATCGTATTAAGCTATTGTAAACGATTTTAAAAGCTTGTCATGAGACGATTTTTCCTTTTTTTTCTTGTTTTATGTATTGCATTCTTTAGGGTGGAATCACAATCATATACCCCTTCAGCTGAAAATCTGAAGCAAAGAGCTGCTTTTCAGGATATGAAATTCGGAATGTTCATTCATTGGGGAGCTTCCAGTGTTTTGGGTAATGGCGAGTGGGTGATGAATAACAGGAATATTCATGTGGATGAATATTCGAGATTGCAGCACATTTTTAATCCTGTTGATTTTGATGCCAAAAAATGGGTTGCCGCTGCAAAAAGTGCCGGCATGAAATATATTACTTTAATCACAAGGCATCATGATGGTTTCAGTAACTGGGATACCAAGCAATCTGATTGGAAAATAACCAACACTCCTTATGGAAAAGATGCGGTTAAGCAATTAGCAGATGAATGTCATCAGCAAGGAATTAAAATATTTTTTTATTATTCTTTATTGGATTGGTATCGCAGCGATTATCAATACGAGACCGGGCGAACCGGGAAAGGCACAGGACGGACCGCTAAAAGTGACTGGGATCATTATATCGCATTCATGAAAGCACAATTAACTGAATTGCTTACAAATTATGGCGAAGTATCGGGTATTTGGTTTGACGGGCATTGGGATCAGTTAGAAAATGATATTGATAAAAACAGTCAATCAAAAGTTGATTGGCATTACAATGAGATTTATCAATTGATACACAAATTGCAACCGCAATGTATGATTGGTAACAATCATCATCTTTCTCCCATCGAAGGTGAAGATTTTCAAATGTTCGAAAAAGACCTGCCCGGAAATAATACAACAGGTTTTGGTGGAGCATCTATTTCTCAATTGCCTTTAGAGACCTGCGAAACAATGAATGATTCATGGGGCTTTAATATTACAGACCGAAATTATAAATCTGTGAAAAAGCTGATTCAATATTTGGTAAATGCAGCAGGAAACAATGCAAACTTTTTATTGAATATTGGGCCAATGCCTAACGGGATGATTCAATCCGAATTTACTGATACTTTAAAAGCTGTCGGAAAATGGATGGAGAAATATGGAGAAACAATTTATGGAACAAGAGGTAATATAATTTCAACACAGGATTGGGGAGTGCTGACTGCAAAAGGTAAAAATATCTTTGTTCATATTTTTAAAAGTAATGGAGCTAATTATATTTTTATTCCGGGATTAAAACAGCAGATACAAAAGGCAATCGTATTTGCCGACAATAAACCTGTTCGTTATAAACAACAACCCGAAGGTTTGTTTCTTTATTTAGATGGAATTAAACTGGATGACATAGATACCGTGGTTCAATTACAAGTTCAATAAAACAATAAGTAAATATTAAAATGAATTGTATGAGAAGAATATTGTTTTTAAGTTTTATTTTTGCTTTTATTTCTGCTTCGGCACAGGAAACCATTCAATTTCCTACAGCAAAGTTCACGACAGGAGATAATCCTGAATGGAAAAACTTGAATTTTAATGATGCACAATGGGCTGTCATTAAAACTGATATTATATGGGAACCGCAGGGCTATACAGATTATAACGGTTATGCATGGTACCGGTTTCATTTCAATCTGCCTTCTTCTTTTAAAAATAATTCCTATTGGAAAGACTCATTAAGAGTCAACCTCGCAAAAATTGATGATGCAGGGGTAGCTTATTTAAATGGAATTAAAATAGGGCAAACGGGAGGTATGGGAGATGATAAAGGGGGCTATTTTTCAGCTTGGAATTACAATAGTGAATTTCATATTTCAGCAAATAATCCTGCTTTGAAATGGGATGCAGAAAATGTTTTGGCAGTTAGAGTATATGATGGTGGTGGCGGCGGCGGCATTTATGGCTCTATACCTTTTATCAGTATGATGGATATAATTGATGGCGTAAAAATGAATGTCTCAACAGCTACAAAACAAAACAACATATCGCTTGAAAACAAAATACAATTAAAAATCTCCGGAACACTTTCCATTACTGTAATGAATTCGGAAAACGATAGTGTTATTGAAAAAGTAATTAACGATATTTCATTGGACCCCGATCAGGTTTTTGCAACAAATATGAAGAATGAGGGCAGTAAAAGAGTTTATGTTTCTGCTGTCTTTAAGGAAGCCCATACTGGGAAAAAAATTCAGGTTACTAAAACAGTGCCCTATATTCTAACGCCTGCCGTTTCTGCATTTCCAAAGATCAATGGCGCAAAAATATTCGGAGTACGTCCGGGTTCGCCAATTCTGTATAAAATAGCTGCAACTGGTGAGAAGCCTTTGAAATATGCTATTGCCGGATTACCAAAAGGGTTATCATTGGATTCAAAAACGGGTATCATTACTGGCTTAATGCAAGAAAGGGGCTCACATACAATGAAAGTATTGGTGAGCAATGCAAAAGGAAAAGCTGAAAGAGATTTCACAATCAAAGTTGGTGATCTTTTAGCACTAACTCCGCCCATGGGTTGGAATAGCTGGAATTGCTGGGGTCTAAGTGTGAGTACAGAAAAAGTGAAAGCAAGTGCACAGGCATTGATCGACAAAGGGTTGATCGATCATGGCTGGACTTATATGAATATCGATGATGGATGGGAACAACCCAAGCGTGATGCAAATGGGAATGTAGTTACCAATAATAAATTTCCGGACATGAAATTATTGAGTGACTGGTTACACGGAAATGGTTTAAAGTTGGGAATTTATTCATCACCTGGCCCATTGACCTGCGGTGGTTATCTTGGTTCCTATAAATATGAAATGAATGATGCAAATTCTTATAATAAATGGGGAATCGATTATTTGAAATATGATTGGTGCAGTTATGAAAATATTGCAGGAAAAGATACTTCCTTAGGGGCCTATCAATCGCCATATATAGTGATGCGTGATGCATTGCGCAAACAACCTCGAGATATTGTATACAGTTTATGTCAGTATGGTATGAAAAAGGTTTGGCAATGGGGGCATATGGTAGATGGGAATTGCTGGCGCACGACAGGTGATATTGAGGATACATGGGCAAGCCTTAGCAGTATTGGTTTCAGTCAAACAGAACAATATCAATATAGCAAACCGGGTAGATGGAGTGATCCTGATATGTTGATCGTAGGAATGGTTGGTTGGGGTGAAAGTTTGCACTCCACTCGACTTACACCTGATGAGCAATATACACATATCAGTTTGTGGAGTTTACTTGCTGCACCGTTATTGATTGGCTGCGACATCAGTAAAATGGATGACTTTACATTGAGTTTATTGACTAATGATGAAGTGATCGCGGTTAATCAGGATATTTTGGGGAAAGAGGCCAAACAAATTTTGAAAACAGAAACTTATCAGGTTTGGATGAAAGAATTGGAAGATGGGAGTAAAGCCGTTGGTATTTTTAATTTGAATGACCAATATCAAAATATCACAATTAATTGGTCGGATCTTTTACTGCAAAAGAATCAAAAAGTTAGGGACCTGTGGCGACAGAAAAATCAAGGCAGTTATGAAAATAGTTTTTCAGTAAAAGTTGCACCACATGGAGTAAGTTTGATCAAGGTTTCAAACTAAATTGATATTAATTATTTTATAAAAAATTATATGACTAAGAAATTTCTAAGTTTCGTAATTGTTGTTTCCCTTTTTTTAAATGCAGCAGCACAGCAAAATCAACAATGGGAAAATTTATTTAATGGTAAAGACTTGAAAGGGTGGAAACAGATCAATGGGAACGCACAGTATGATGCTAAAGACGGAATGATCGTCGGTACAACTGTTGCAGGTTCTCCCAATTCTTTTCTAGCAACAGAAAAAACATTCGGAGATTTTATTTTAGAATTTGAATTTAAGGTGAGTGATGAGGATATGAATTCGGGTGTGCAGTTCAGAAGTGAAAGTACAGAGGATTATATGAAAGGAAGAGTGCATGGGTATCAATATGAGATCGATCCTTCGAAACGTGCGTGGACTGCAGGTATCTATGATGAAGCCAGAAGGGATTGGCTTTATACCATGGATTACAATGCAGCAGCAGAACCATTATTCAAATTAGCACAATGGAATAAGGGCAGGATCGAATGTATTGGTAATTCGATCAGAACATTTCTGAATGGTAAGCCTGCCGCGAATATTGTGGATGACATGACTGCAAAGGGTTTTATTGCATTGCAGGTTCATCAGATAAGTAAACCTGAAGATGCAGGAAAGAAAGTTTATTTTAAAAATATTCGTATTCAAACAAAAAATCTAAAGCCATCGCCTTTGGATAATATTTTTGTGATGAATTTTATTCCAAATAATTTATCACAACAGGAAATCAATAATGGAGTGAAATTATTATGGGATGGAAAAACAACAAATGGCTGGAGAGGGGCTTATAAAGATCATTTCCCAGATAAAGGTTGGGAGATCAAAGAGGGGGTGTTAAGCGTATTGGGGGCTCAAGGCAATGAATCAGCCAATGGCGGCGACATCATTACTGAAAAGGAATACAGTGCTTTTGTTGTACAATTCGATTTTAAATTAACTGCAGGTGCTAATAGCGGTGTAAAATATTTTGTAACAGAAAGTGAACACAATGCCGGGTCTGCAATAGGCTTGGAATACCAAATTTTGGATGATGATCTTCATCCCGATGCAAAACTGGGAAGTATCGGTAACAGAACAGAAGCCTCTTTATATGATATGATCCCTGCTGTTAAAAATCCTCGCGCAAGAAAAAAGATCGGTGAGTGGAATAAAGGTATGATCGTTGTACGCCCTGACAATACTGTGGAACATTGGTTGAATGGATGGAAGATGTTGGATTACAAGCGTGGATCTCAATATTATTTAGCGCTGGTGGCAAAAAGTAAATATGAAAAATGGCCAAACTTCGGCATGACCGAAAAAGGCCATATCTTGTTACAGGATCATGGAAACAATGTTTCTTTTAGAAGTATAAAGATCACTGAATTGAAATGATGTTACGAATTTCTTTGCTGTAAAAGTGTACAATGCAACGATGACCATTTATATGCATAAACATTTTTAAAATAATACAATTAAATAAAATAAATTTTACCAAATGAGAAAATCAAGACGTTCATTTATTAAAGAATCCGCGATGGCTGGTGCAGGAATAATGTTGAGTAAGGTTGGATTTACAGCCAGCAGTTATAATAAGATCATTGGATCAAATGATCGCATAAGAGTAGGCGTGGTGGGCTTTTCTGATAGACACAGAAGCTCTCATATTCCGGCTTTTATGAATCATTACAAAGAGTTGAATTTTGATGTTGTAGCAGTTTCCGATATATGGAAAAAACGTAGAGAAGATGGCGCTGCTGTTTGGAAAGACAAAATGCAGCATGATATTACTGCATTTAGAAACAATGAGGAGTTGTATAATTCAAAGATGGTGGATGCCGTGTTTATTAGTACTGCCGATTTTCAACACGCATTACATGCGATTGAAGCGGTGAAGGGAAATTGCGATGCTTATGTAGAAAAACCTTTTGCAGAAACTATGGAAGATAATCGTGCTGCACTAAAAGCTATCCAAGCATCCGATAAGATTATTCAAATTGGATCACAAAGAAGAAGTGGCAATAATTATAAGGCAGCAGCGGATTATGTTCAATCAGGGAAATTCGGGAATATAACCATGGTTGAATTAACATGGAATGTTAATCAGCCCGGAAGATGGCGAAGACCTGCATTAGTAGGACAGTTGAAGGAAGAAGATGTGGATTGGAAAAGATTTTTGATGAATCGCCCATATGAAAATTTTGATCCTAGGAAATATTTGGAGTTTCGTTTGTTTTGGCCTTATTCATCCGGTATGCCGGGACAATGGATGAGCCATCAGATCGATACGGTGCATTGGTTCAGTCAATTGAAACATCCTCGAAGTGTTGTTGCAAACGGGGGCGTATATGTTTGGAAAGACGGAAGACAAAACTGGGATACAACTACTGCTGTATTTGATTATGCTGATGAAAAAACCAATTCAGATTTTCAGGTTATATTTTCTTCACGCATGCACAATGGAGATGAGAACCCTTCTGAGATCTATTATGCGAATGGAGGTGAGTTAAACTTAATTACTAATAAGATCTCACCAAAAGGTGGATTACACGAGAAAGAAGCAGCAGCCATGAATATGAAAGCAAACTTGCTTCCTGAACTTAGTTTGTCGGAAATGAGTGAGAAAGTGGTGGCATCAGCAAATACCGGTGGGGATCTACTTACATCGAACCATGTTCGCAATTGGATGGAATGTGTAAGGAGCAGAAAAAAACCAAATGCACCAGTAGAAGCCGGGTATAGCCATTCGATTGCCACTATTATGACAAATGCTGCAGTAAGAACCGGATATAAAGCAACATTTGATGAAAAGACACAGGAAGTTATGGTCAATGGGAAAGTGTTTAAATATTAATTTGAATATGTAAGAGCAGTTCTATCTAGTGCTGAAATACTTTTAAATGGAGAAGAAAATGCCTTTATTGCATTACACTTCTCCATTTTTTATTTGTAAGAATATAAACGAGATGAATATCTTTAATCGCTTTCTTCCAGATGCAGATGCTGATGGTGTGCTCCTGCTGCTATATGGAGTGCGAAACATGCAATTGCCCCATCTTTTATGAAATTAATGAATGCAAGGGATCTCATGTCCCTATCGCCGGCATACAAAGCATTGGGCAGATGAATTGCAAAAACAAAAAATGTAAGTAGGGCAGCGAGCAAATAAGCTGCAAATTTTACATATTTGTTGGTGATAAAAGAAATACCTACAAGTATAAATGCGGCTCCAACAAGATAGGTCCAGATAATTCCACCAGGAACTGAAAGCGGAATATAAATCACAAGATCATGTGGTTTAAGAAAATGAAATGTTCCGAATACAATCAAAATAACAGCCAGTGAGTAAATGGCAATTCGTGAAATAATATGATATTGTTTCATATGCAATGGTGTTAGTTGTACTGTAAGTTTACAAAAGAGATTGGATAAAACAATGATTTTTATCAGGGCATAAAAAAATAGCTTCCGTAATTGAATGACTTTGAATCAACTATTCTCCGTCTTGAAATGTCAAAAATTCGATGTGCTGATGTTAAGCTTTTATGTTACGAGCATCGAAAACATACATATAGATAAGGCTTTATTCTTTATTTTTGTAAAAAACCACCGCAATACTAATCCTAACTAAAAAGTAACCATTGACAAGAAAAGTAACAACCTTCTCTTTTATCAGCATTTTTGTTTTTGTTGGTGTATTCCTTATTCAGTATTGCAGGCCAAAAGAAAACAATATTTCCAAGTACAGTGAATTGAATAATGCTTATGTAGGCGACCAGCAATGCGTAAGCTGTCATGCTAACCAATACAATGATTGGTTGAAATCCGATCATTTTAAAGCCATTCAAAAGCCAACCGATTCTTCCGTATTGGGCAATTTCAACAACAGTTCTTTTAGTGCAGATGCTGTAAATTCTCATTTCTTTAAAAAGGACGGCAAATTCATTGTAAATACGCAAGGGGATGACGGAAAGAATCATGATTATGAAGTAAAATATACTTTTGGCTTTTATCCATTGCAACAGTATTTAGTTGAATTTCCCGGTGGAAGATTGCAAACCACCAGATTAAGTTGGGATAGTAAGCAAAACAAATGGTTTAATCAATATGCAGGGCAAAAAATTGATTTTCGTGATTGGCTTCACTGGACACATAATGCGCAAAACTGGAATACGATGTGTGCTGAATGTCACAGTACCAATCTAAAAAAGAATTATGATATTGATAAAGACAGTTACGATACAAAGTTTGATGTGCTGAATGTAAGTTGTGAAGCCTGCCATGGACCCGCTAAAAATCATATCAGTTATATCAACAGTGCAGAATATAAAAGCGGTCATAAGATCGAACATTCTTTATTGCAACTGGGAACTAATACGGCTCAGTTAGCTCAGATCAATACCTGTATGCCTTGTCACGCAGTGCAGAATGCAGTTGCAGCGGATAAAATAAACAGTGATGAATTATTGGATAACAATATTCCTGTTCTGCCCAATACGGAACGTTTTCATGCAGATGGGCAGGTTAATGAAGAAGATTATACCTATGCTTCTTTCTTACAAAGCAAGATGTTTGCAAGAAATATAAAATGTAATAATTGTCATAATCCGCATTCAGGCAAATTAATACTTACTGGAAATCAAACTTGTTTGCAATGTCATGCAAAAACTTATAATTCTCCTGCACACACATTCCATACTACCAATTCTGAAGGGTCCATGTGTAAGAATTGTCACGCACCCGGGAAATATTATATGGGAAATGACCTGAGATATGATCATAGTTTTCGTGTACCAAGACCCGACCTCTCCGTTAAATATTCTACACCAAATGCCTGTAATAATTGTCATAAGGATAAATCAGCTCAATGGTCAGCAGATGCAGTTGTAAAGTGGTATGGAGCCAAGCGGAAATATCATTTCGCTGAAGATCTGATACCGGGCAGTCAATTAAATGAAAACAGTGAAATGCATTTGGCAAAACTCATAGGTGATACTGCAGTGCCGCATATCATACAGGCAACCGCAATTAATTATTTAGGCAGTATCTCTACAGCAAGTAGTTTGAATCTTTTATTAAAAAGCCTGAATAATCCGGAAGCTTTGATACGTTATGAAGCATTGAGAAGTTTAATGCATTTTCGAACAAGTATTACTGATAGAAACAAAATCTATAGTTTATTAAACGATAAAGTAAGATCTGTTAGAATTGCCGCAGCTGACTTGGTAGGATTGATGGGCGATGATCAGTTGCCGCAGGAATATCTTCCTGCTTATCAAAGCGCAAAGGGAGAATTGGAAAAACAGTTATTATATCAGGCCGATTTTGCACATGGTAATATACCCATTGCAGATTATTATGCACACAACAAAAATTATGCGGCTGCAGAAAAATTTTATAAAAGAACATTGTCGAAAGATAGTTTAGCCAACCTTGCAAGATTAAATCTTTCAGTGGCTTATAATGCAGAAGGTAAAAATGACGAGGCATTGAATGTATTGAAAATAGCAGTTAAAACAGATCCTAAAAATGATCAGGCCTGGTACAATTTGGCTTTATTGTATAATGAAATGAAAGACAACTCAAATGCTGTTATTGCCTTTGAAAAAGCCATTCAACTTCAATCAAAGAACAGCAGGCTTTATTATAATTACGGGTTGCTGTTACAGCAAAGCGGCAAGGGCAATAAAGCGATCTCTGTTTTGCAACAGGGCTTGAAGCAAGATCCGGCAGACGAAAGTTTGAATTATGCTATGACCTATGTCCTGATTCAAAACAGACAATCGGATAAAGCAATTCCTTACGCCAGGGTATTAAAAAATATCAATCCCAATAATCCTGATTACCAGCAACTTTTTACAACGTTGGGAATAAAGTAAATAATTGGTTATGAAATATAGAATTAATTCCGATATCTAATTCTTTGGTCGGCAAGTGAAATTTTATGAGTTCATTATCTTGAGCTTTTTGAGATAAATAATTCTAAATTTTTTTAGGATTCACATTAATTGTACTTGTACATTTACAATGATCTTCACTCGATCGTAAAAGACCAGTCAAATCAATTTTGAAAAAAGCAAGCTTCTTTTTTTTCATTGTATTGTTGCTTTCTGTTGCCGGAGAAGCACAACAAACAATTGTACCATTACAAGATCTGACGGATGTTTTGCGGGGGATGAGAAATCCTTCAAAGCCACCTAAACAGCTGAAAATGGAGGTCAAAAAGATATACCCGGCTTTATTGCCCATTATTGGATATGGCCCGGCAAATGGATTTGTGATCGGAGGTGGTGCAAGTTTGAGCGGCCTTTTAGGAGACTCCATCAACACGCATATTTCTTCGGGATTATTCAATGTTACATTCACTACAAAAAAACAGATCAATCTTAATTTTCGAAGCAATATTTACAGTCCCGGTGATAAATGGATACTGCAGAGCGATTGGCGGTTTCTGTTCTTTTCGCAGCCTACTTATGGCTTAGGTATTAGTGATGGCGGATCAAAGAGTTTCGATTTTAATGTGGATGGCATAGGGACGGTGGATATTCCTGGCGAGCAACCTATGCGATTTAATTATTTGCGATTTTATGAAAATGTGTATAGACGCGTTATGAAGAATCTGTATGCTGGTATTGGCCTCAACATAGACTTTCATTCTAAAATACAGGATCAGTCATTAGATACCACTATTCCCAATCTAAGCTTGACCTATCATTATTTGTATTCTATTAAGAATGGTTTCGATCCTTTACGCTATATAGCGAGTGGACTTTCCGCTAATTTTATTTACGACAGCAGGGATAATGCGATCAACGCATTTAAAGGAATGTTTGGACAATTGTCATTCAGAAGCAATTTTACATGGATGGGTAGTTCAAAAGGCAGTACTACATTATTCTACGACTTTCGAAAATACTTCCGACTATCACCCGACCAGCGAGGTAATGTATTGGCATTCTGGACCTGGGGACAATTTTTAACGAGTGGTAAATTGCCTTACCTGGCCTTACCATCGATTACCTGGGATATGTACAATAGATCGGGTAGAGGGTATGTACAGGGTAGATTCAGGGGCGAGAGTATCGTTTATACTGAAACAGAATATAGATTCCCAATCAGCCGATCAGGAATATTTGGCGGTGTGCTTTTTTTAAATGCGACCACTGCCAATAGTACCGATAGGGGTCAACAGTTGTTTGCTGCGATTGCACCCGGATATGGTGCCGGTTTAAGGTTAAAAATGAGTAAGCAAACCAGAACGAATATCGGTATGGACATTGGATTTGGCAGATTTGGTTCAGGTGGGGTTTATTTTAATTTACAGGAAGCGTTTTAAGAATAAAAAATCCCTTGTAACTAAATATTACAAGGGATTAATGCTCTTGGTAAAGTAACCAAGCGGACCGGACGGGACTCGAACCCGCGACCTCCGCCGTGACAGGGCGGCATTCTAACCAACTGAACTACCGATCCTTCCAACAAAGATAGTTTCGATACCTTTGTTTTTGGGACGGCAAAGATAAGGGTATCGCCTTTTTATAAACAAATATTTTATTAAAATATCTCTTCCCCTAATTTTACCATCTCATCCCCAAATAAAAATTATGCCTGAATACCCAAATAGACAATTCTTAGACTTTGAACAGCCCATTAAGATTCTGTACGAAGAAATTGAAAAATTGAAACAAACTGCAGAGAAGAGTAAGATCGACATGAGCGATAGCATTCAAAAATTGCAAGACGCCATCATTGGTAAAAGAAAAGAAATTACAGAACACCTTACTCCCTGGCAAAGGGTTCAACTGAGCAGGCACCCTGACAGACCATACACTTTAAAATATATTGATAATATATTTACAGATTTTGTTGAACTGCATGGCGACAGAAACGTTAAAGATGATAAAGCGATGGTTGGTGGTTTTGCCTCTTTAAATGGAGAAACTGTGATGGTCATAGGTCAACAAAAAGGGAATAATACCAAAATGCGTCAACTACGCAACTTTGGTATGGCCAATCCCGAGGGTTATCGAAAAGCACTTCGTTTGATGCGTCTGGCAGAAAAATTCAATAAGCCTGTGATCACTTTTGTTGATACTCCCGGAGCATTTCCCGGGTTGGAAGCCGAAGAACGGGGGCAAGGTGAAGCCATTGCCAGAAATATTTATGAAATGATCCGCCTCAAAGTTCCCGTAATTGTTGTCATCATTGGCGAAGGTGCCAGTGGCGGTGCATTTGGGATTGGTGTTGGCGATAGGACACTGATGATGGAAAATACATGGTATACCGTTATTTCTCCTGAATCATGCTCTTCCATTTTATGGCGAAGCTGGGATAAAAAAGAATTGGCTGCTGAACAATTGCGTTTAACTGCAAACGATATGAAAGGCTTTGGTTTGGTGGATGAGATCGTGCAGGAACCTTTGGGAGGCGCACATTGGAGTTATGATGAAGCTGCGGCAATTTTAAAAACAAGCCTCGAAAGAAATATCAGCAAACTAAAAAATATCGATCCTCTAAAGCGGGTAAATGACCGAATCGATAAATATTGTAAGATGGGCTTTTGGGAAGAATTAGAGATTGAGCAGGCAGCAGTATAATGCTTTTCAATATTTTTTCTTTACACAAAAAAATATTTTGCTCTGATATAAAATCATATTATTTTCGTTTTACAATGAATTCAATAAAGAAATATTCAAGCAAGAAGAACATCTCCCAAAGAGAAGATGCCTGAAGTTGTTTGTATATTTTATCATAAACTAACTAAAGCCTTCTCAAAATACGGGAAGGCTTTTTTATGTTACGTTCAATTATTAATAACTAAAAAAAACAAAAAATGTCTCTTCGAACAAAACTGCAAGGAACAGGTGTAGCATTGGTAACACCTTTTAAATCCAACGGTGATGTGGATTTCAATGCGCTGGGCAAAGTGATCGACTTTGTGATTGATGGCGGCGTTGAGTATGTGATAACACTGGGTACTACCGGTGAAACACCAACATTGGATAAGCAGGAGAAGAAGGATATTGCAAATTATACTTTCGAAGCTGTAAATGACCGCGTTCCCGTAATTGTGGGCATTGGTGGTAATTACACCAACGAATTAATTAAAGACCTGCATTCTTTTCCTCTGGAAAAGGCGACTGCGGTTTTAAGTGCATCACCTTATTACAGTAAACCTTCACAGGAAGGGATCTTTCAGCATTATAAAGCATTGGCATCTGAATCGCCAAAGCCGATTTTGTTATATAATGTTCCGGGACGGACCGGAAGGAATCTGACAGCAGCCACAACGATCCGTTTGGCGAATGAAGTTGAAAATATTGGCGGTATCAAAGAAGCCCACGACAGCATCCATCAAAGCATGGAGATCATTCGCGACAGGCCAAAGGATTTCTTAGTGGTTAGTGGTGATGATGAATTAAGTGTTCCGCAAATCTCTTTTGGATTTGATGGCGTGATCAGTGTGGTGGCAAATGCCTTTCCAAAACGTTTTTCTAATATTATCCGAACAGCATTGAAAGGAAACCTTGCCGAAGCAAGTAAACAACATTTGCAATTATTGGAAGTGTATGATTATTTATTTGCTGAAAATAATCCTGCCGGCGTTAAAGCATTTTTATATGAACTGGGATTAATTGAAAATGAGTTTCGTTTGCCTGTAGTGCCTGTAAGTGATGGCTTGCAGCAAAAGATAAAGAATTTTGTAAAAGAGAAATTATAAATAGAATCCCGCTGATGAAGCGGGATTTTTGTTTCTACAATTTTTGATCGGAATTCAGTAGCTGTTACAAAATAAAAAAAATCCTTCATCTTTGCAGCATGAAAAAGATCGTTATTGCAGTTGATGGCTTTTCTTCCTGTGGTAAAAGCACACTGGCAAAGGCTTTGGCAAAAAATCTGAACTATGTTTTTGTTGACAGTGGCGCCATGTACCGTGCCATAACTTTATATTTTTTACGGGAAAGGGTTGACTGGGAAAACAGGGATGCAGTAAATGCGGCTTTGCAGAATATCACACTCGATTTTGAATACAACGCAGAAAAGGGGAAAAGTGATATGCTCCTGAATGAAGAAAATGTGGAAGTAGAAATTCGCGAAATGCTGGTGAGTGAAAAAGTAAGCGATGTTTCGGCGGTGAAAGAAGTACGCGAATTTGCAGTGGCACAACAACAAAAAATGGGAGAGAAGAAAGGCATTGTAATGGATGGAAGAGATATCGGGACGACAGTTTTCCCGGATGCTGAACTAAAAATATTTGTAACTGCGGCTCCTGAAGTGAGGGTGGAAAGACGTTTTAAACAATTGTACGAGATCAATCCAAGCATCAATATTGAAGATGTAAAGAAGAACCTGGAAATGCGTGATTATATAGATAGTCACCGTGAAGTGAGTCCCCTACGAAAAGCCGATGATGCTATTGTTTTAGATAATAGTGATCTTACACGTGAAGAACAATTGGCAAAAGCTTTGAAATTGGTGAAGGAAAGAATTAATTAATATTTTTATTACACAAATTCAATCGAATTACACGAATTCAACCTCCACATGATAATCATCACTCTTAAAGTTTTCAATTCGTGTAATTAGTAAAAATTCGTGTAATTAGTAAAAATTCGTGTAATTAAATATTTCTACTTTAATTTTCTTTTGATAGCTGCCACTTCTTTTTTAAATGCAGCTGCTTCTTCGATTTGCTGCGTGATAAAAGAATTGTCGGTTAATTTGCCAACCACATTATCCATTTCTTTCTGTGTATCGTACACCATTTTTCGATAGGGGTTTGTGTAATCTTTTTCTCTGGATACAGAAATGCCTTTCGACATCCATTCCTTAGTGGCAACTGCTTTATTCAATAATGAAGCGAATGTTGCAGTATCCATCTTTTTTAAATTGAGTTGATCGATCTCCATTAACGATGCCAATGCATGTTTTAATTTTTGAGCAGGATATTTGGTTCCTTCCTCGCTGTAGAATTCATGCAATGCATCCCATGACTTTATTTTCCCTTTCTTTACTTTTTCTTTTAATGAATCGACTGTTGCAATAGTCATTAATTGCCCGCCGATATTCAGCCAGTCTTCTCTTTTGCTCCTGTTAGGCAATGCTGCGATCAGTTCAGCCAATGATTTGAATTTGTTTTGCTGAATGAATTGTATCAGTTGTGAAGTACCATAGAACTGAATCATTTGTTTGAATAAATGATAAGAACGTTTCACTTTTATTAAAACGGTCTTGCGTTTACTGTTCTCGAAATCTGTTGCAACGATCTCCAATTCATCAACCAGTTTATTATGTTCGGTCAATAATGATCTTCCTTTTTTAATATTCTCTTCTTTGTTGAATAAACTTGTTGGTTCAAATTTCTTGTGAAAAGCAGCACCTGTTAATTCTTCCAACAATTCAATAGAATAAAATGATTCATTCACGGTGTCGGGAGCCAAATAATCATACTCGATCTGCTGTGCTTTATAGGCGCGTTTATCACGATCAATATATTTCCAACTGTTACGTGCCAATGCATACATATTATACATGAACCAATAACCCGGCATTACGATCAGCTGATCTTTATGTGTATCGAGACTCACTAAGGAAAAAGGAATAGGAATATTTAATTCGGTTGGATAATCACCTTTGGTTAAAATGGTAAAACTTGCAAATTTTGAATTGTGCTTGATGCTTACACAGAGACCCGGCCAAAAGCCACGCCCCATGATCACTTCACCATCTGCACTTCGGGAATTATGATTGGAGCCAATAGTTGCTCCGGCAGCAATATTGCTTTGTCCCATCACTAGTGCAGCGCATAAAAAAGAGTTGTTATGATGTTGTTCATGTGCCGGAAATATCAATGAATTCAATACTTCGCAACAAGAGATGGTTGCATTGTTGCCCAAATAGGAATTGATCAATCTGGCGCCATATTTTAATTGCGAATTCGAAGCCATGATAAAACGAACGGCTTTCACCCCATAAAATATGGTACAACCAAAACCAACAATACCGTTTACGAGTTCACATCCTTCACCAATTTGTGTTCTGCCCTGTTCACCCGAATTGATCGTTAAGTTCTTTAATTTATTGGCACCTTTTATATAGGCATCATTCCCTATCCAAACGTCTTTAATGATGGCGCAATTCTTAATAACAGTTCTATGACCCACTTTGCCATAAAAGCCTCTGTTGGGTTTAAATTCAGCTTCGGTGAACTGTTTGAATTTATTCAATAAAGCATCATCATCTCTAAACTTGCTCCATAAATAAGCATCACCCGGTAACATGCCATTAAACGGGATTACTTTTCTTCCCCCATTTTCATTGCATAATTCCAACCAGATCCTTACATCTTCTTTTTCACCGTCTTTCACAATACCGTTCCCGAATTTGGTGTGATTGGTAGTTACCAGTTCATTCACATTTACAATGATGGCTTCATTGCCGATGATATAATGCGATAAATAATTTACATTATCCACCACAACATTATCGCCGAAATCGCAGCTGATGATGGTTGAGTTGTATAAACCAACCGGTGTTTTAAGATCAGAAAAACTTAAACAGAAAGGTTCTAATTTACCGATGCGTACCAATCCGAAAAACTTACAGTTCTTTACCAGTTCGGGATTAAAAGCATCTGATACCAAAAACATATTCCAGTCATCACTTGTATTTCTGTTTCTTACCAGCACTTCAATTTCATAAGCGGTAAGCTTTCTGTAATCAATGCCGCTTCTGTCCTGCATCTCACGCAAATAATATTCATCCTGTCCCTTCGGAATAAACTCTTTGCCAATAAAATTATAGCCCAAAGAAGCGATGGGCATTTTTTTGATCATATTCTGCGACATGTGTGTTTGTTTATTTGTTGACAAGCATTTGTATTTTATAGCAGCGGTTGTTGTGTCACTCACTTGTGCCCCATAGCTTTATGCGGCGGAGCATTTGTATTTAGAATAACGTAAATCGTTAGTCGTAAGTCGCTAGTAAGAACATTCTAAAAGGCTACTCCCGACTAAAGACTCACGACTCTTATTCCACAGTAACGCTCTTCGCTAAATTTCTCGGTTTATCTACATCCAGCCCTTTTGCAATACCCACATAATAACTCAGTAATTGTAAAGGCACAACACTTAATAAGGGTGCAATGATCTCATCTGCATCGGGAACAAACATCACATCATCAGCCATACCCGGAATAACAGCATCCCCCTCAGTTGCAACTGCGATCACTTTTCCTTTACGCGCTTTTATTTCCTGCACATTACTTACGATCTTTTCGTAGTAAGAATCTTTGGTAGCAACAAAAACCACGGGTAAATTTTCATCTACCAATGCAATGGGACCGTGTTTCATTTCTGCTGCAGGATAACCTTCTGCATGTATGTAAGAAATTTCTTTCAGCTTTAAGGCACCTTCTAATGCAACCGGGAAATTATAACCCCTTCCTAAAAATAAAAAGTCGTGTGCATCTTTATATTTTTCTGCAATGCGTTTGATGTTGGAAGTATCTTCTAGAATGAGTCTTACTTTTTCCGGTACTGCTTCCAGTTCTTTCATCAAACCAATATATCTGTCTTCATCAATGCTTCCTTTTGCATGACCGAGTTTCAAAGCCATCATGGTTAATACAGCTAATTGTCCGGTGAAAGCTTTGGTACTTGCTACACCAATTTCAGGACCTGCATGCGAATAAGCACCTGCATCACTTAAACGGGCGATACTGCTGCCAACAGCATTCACAACGCCAAATATAAAAGCACCTTTTTCTTTGGCGCTTCCTAGAGCCACCAATGTATCTGCCGTTTCACCGCTTTGAGAAATGGCAATGATCACATCACCTTTATTCACTACAGGATTACGATAACGGAATTCACTGGCATATTCCACTTCAACGGGAATACGGCATAATTCTTCAATGATATATTCAGCGATCAAACCCGCATGCCAGCTGGTTCCGCAGGCAACGATCACCATTCTTTGTGCATTCTTCAATTCATTCAAATGATCATCGATCCCGCTCATGATGATCTGCCCGCTATCAGGCAATAATCTTCCTCTTAAACAATCATGAATGGTTTCGGGTTGTTCGTTGATTTCCTTCAGCATGAAATGTTCATAGCCGCCTTTTTCAATGGCTGCTAATTCCATATCCAGTTTTGTAATGAAGGGAGTTTGTTTTTCGTTACCGAGATTTTTCAAGATCAATTCATCCGGGCGAACGATCGCGATCTCATAATCATTCACATACACTACTTCTTTCGTGTATTCGATGATAGGAGATGCATCGCTTGCTAAAAAATGTTCGCCTTTGCCGATGCCGATCACCAGCGGACTTCCTTTACGTGCAGCAATGATTGTTTCAGTATCATTTTGATCGATTAGTAAGATACAATAAGCACCTACAATTCTTTTCAAAGCAATACGCAATGCTTCTTCTAAACTGCCGCCGTTATTCTTTTTAATGTCTTCAATAAAATTCAACAATACTTCTGTATCGGTATCGCTTTTAAAAGTATAGCCTTTCTTCAGCAGGTCGTTTTTTATGGACACATAATTCTCAATGATACCATTGTGGATCATAGCAAATTCTCCGCTATTGCTTAGATGAGGATGCGCATTTCTGTCGCTCGGTTCACCATGAGTTGCCCAACGTGTGTGACCGATACCAATATGTCCGCGCAGATCCTTGCCAATTACTTCTTCTTCCAGTTCGGCAACTTTGCCTTTCTTCTTGTACACTTTCAATCCTCCGTTGATCAATGCAACACCGGCACTGTCGTAACCGCGGTACTCTAATCGTTTCAAACCTTTCAATATAACGGGATATGCTTCCCTATGTCCAATGTATCCAACAATTCCACACATAGTATTTAAATTAATTAAGCTGCAATATCAATTATTTTAATGAATTTACAGCTTGTAAATATGTGAAAGAATCCCTTTAAACCATTGATTTGTACATGAATGAATCATTTGATTTCACGAAAGATTATATTTTAGAAGATGATTGCGTTTTATTGCGTCCTTTAACCATGAATGACTGCGAGAACCTGCTTGTTTTTTCTATCTATGAACCCGAGATCTGGAAGTATTCGCTTACTACAGCTTCAGGAGATGGAAATCTGGAACGTTATATTCAAACAGCAGTGAATGCCAGAGAGGCACTGAAAGAATATCCGTTCATTGTGTTTGATAAAAAAACAAAACGCTATGCAGGCAGTACCCGTTTTTATGATATACAATTGCCGCAAAAAACATTGCAGTTGGGATATACCTGGTATGGAAGAGAATTTTGGGGAACAGGATTGAATAAACATTGTAAATATTTATTGTTGCAATTTGCATTTGATCATCTGGGAATGGAACGTGTGGAGTTTCGTGCCGATATCAATAATGCAAGAAGCATTGCAGCGATGAAAAGTATCGGTTGCATTCCCGAAGGCGTATTAAGAGGTAATACTATTAAACGCGATGGCACAAGAAGAGATTCTATTGTATTAAGTATTTTAAGAAGAGAATGGGAGGGTGAAGTGCAGGGGAATTTGAAGAAGAAGTTGAGATGAGTATTTACAAACCTCCGAGGTTTTAGAAACCTCGGAGGTTTGCGCCTTTTTGGTGTTTTTCACCTACAAAGTTTCTAAATTAGCGTGTAAGTGCCAATACTAAACACACACCTAACAAATGATAAATATAACTTCTGAGAATATTGGCTTTCACATATTAATTGCCATCCCTACATTTTTCATTTTACAATGGCTATTGAAAAAAGTCATTAAAGTCTACCTATATAGAATTATAACAACGTGGATCTTAACTATTCTTTTAACACCAGTTTTATATGTAGCTGCGGTAGTTATTTTCTTTTCAATACTTTTTAATGAGCCTTCGAGAAAATTTGATAAAACTTCCTGGAGGTCTAATATTGATAAACGGTTTCAAATGTCAGATGACATCATAAAAAGCGGTATTTTAATTGGCAAAGACACAACTCAAATAAAAGATTTTCTCGGTGACACCAATCTAAAATATCAAGACTCGACCAAACAATTAAATTGGACATACGATATGGGAGAAGGTGGAGGCGGAATTGGTTTTTTATTTCATAGTCTGGGGATCACATTTAAAGACAATAAAGCCGTATTTATTCAACATTTTGAAATTCGAGATTGATAAGCAGAAGTCTCTAATAATACATCGCGCCATTATTGGCGTTTTTCACCAACAATTGCGAAAAATTAGAACGAAAGATTTATTAACAGTTTCTTGGAGTTATAAGTTGATCTAATTTAAACCGAGTTATAACAACCCCATAAACTTTAGTTTTAAATAGCAAATGTTCAGCATTTCTATTTCTTAATTGAATGTTTATTGATTTTTTTGAATTAAAAAAAAGATAATATTCCTTTTCGCTTTTATTTAAAAATCTTGGAAAATACTTTTCATATTCTTCGAGTAATAAAACTTGATTGAGTAAGTCGAAAAAAAATAATTCTTCTCTGAATTGAATATCTAATAAATTATTGCCATTGTCATACCATTTATTAAGGTTTATATAATTAAACTTATAATAGTCAGTATCATTATTGGGTTTCCATTTGTGAATAGAAATTACTTCTCCTGTTTCAACTTCTTTTCCGCTATTATTCAGTTTTGAAATATTGTTTAGTGAAAGTCCATTCTTAATAAAAAATGCATCTATATTTTTTAAATCATTTGAGCTGAATACTTCAATTAGGTCAGTTATATTAAATGAAGATGGGTATTTAGAGGAGTTGTCCATTTGTATTTAAAATTATTGATTTCTTCATTTAACCACTGTTTTATTGCGCCTTTGTTGGTGTTTTTCACTAACAAAGCTTCTATTCTTAAATTTCATAAAGCTGTGTGTATATTAATCCGATTGGTGAAAACACCTAAACGGGGCGGCGTTACTTTATTGACTTTTCGTTGGAAACTAACACCAACAAAGGCGAAAAAAAACGACATTAGCTTTCGTTAACGTGCTTTAGATTCTCAACTAATAGTCGAAACTCCAAAAGTCTTTTTGTTAGTGGATGAAGTTTGTCTTTGTCAATAGTCACAATTCTGCGTTTTCCAAGTCTTTTGTCTAAAACTGCTAATGAATTTATTATCGGGTTTTTATGTTCAAGTCCTTCTTCAACTGTCAAGTTTAAATATTCCCAACAACAATTATGTAAATCAAATCTTGAAAATTCACCTTCTTCTATTAGTTCGCCAGAAATTCTTTCATTGTCTTCAATAGCAGGATGTGTCACGCAGTTTGTTTGTGTCGCTTCGTGATAATAAGCACCAAAATTCCACCAAGATTTAATTGTCGCAAAGTTTACAATTTCCTCTTTGTCAATCGTAATCCAACCTCGCCCATCGTTGCTATTTGGTTTTCTATAAGTTGTCGAAAAAAACTCTACTCGTCCTTTAATATTGTCTGCAAATTTGTTTTCAATTGTCTGTTTAAGTTTACTCCATTGCATTGTCAGAATTGTTTGTTACAAAGTGTCGTTTCAAAATGGTACACAACACAAAGGTTATCGAAATAATACGAAATATTCAAAAAAATTACTCATTGATAACTATTGCTTTTCTATTTCGTTTTTTAAATTATTTCTTTCGCAAATCATCAATAGAATTTGTTCTTTCAGTTAGTGTATAAATAAAAAACTCCGAGATTTTTTAAATCTCGGAGTTAAAACAAAGCCTAAGGTGCCATCTTATCCACCTCATCGCTGTACACCCTTGTTGGATCGCTGCCAACACCTGTAACCCTGAATGAATATTCTTTTGCACTTACTAATCCAGTGATCGTTACAAAAGTAGCGGTGCTGCTTACCACCCGCCAAATACTGGTTGCTGTAGCTGGTGCTTCAGTGTACTCGTACTGGTAGCTTCTTGCACCCGGGATAGCATTGAGCGAAAGGTCGATGCAGCCCTTGCTTACATTCATTTCTGCCGTAAAAGCATCAGGCTTAGGCAAAACACCAATAGGCGCCGGTGTTTTAGTAAGGTCAAAGCCCGAACTGAGCATAATGGTTTCATCACCATTGCTGGTTATTTGTACATACATGCCCAGTTTTTGCAAGAGATCTTCCAGATCGGCCCTTGCCTGATTTTTTGAACTGGTATCCTGTTTGGTACCATCTACCGCTTTACCTAATGCCAGGCTGTAATTATCATTAGCAGCTTTTACGGCAATAAGAGTGGGTGAGGGCGTTGCAAAATTTGCATTGCCTGTCATGCTTTGCAGAATGTGTTCTGTTTTTTGAAACAGTTCTGCGTCTTTAAAGGTCTTGAAGCCAAGTTTAACTCTTTGGTTTGTCATAGAAATTGTTTTTTTGTTATTAAATATGGATTTTCAACACATTATATTATACAAGAACAGCAAAGCGCAGTAAGCAGAAGCTTCAATCCCATACATCATAGCTTTAATCCTGTACTTCATAGCTTTAATCCTGTACTTCATAGCTTCAATCCCATACATCATAGCTTTAATCCTGTACTTCATAGCTTCAATCTTGTACAGCATAGCTTCAATCCTATACTTCATAGCTTCAATCCTATACTTCATAGCTTCAATCCTGTACTTCATAGCTTCAATCCTATACTTCATAGCTTCAATCCTGTACTTCATAGCTTTAATCCTGTATTTCATAGCTTCAATCCTGTACATTATAGAAGCAAATTCTATAGAATTTACTTTGCCGTTATTGAATTGACTGCTGCGCCCGTTGGTTTTGTAGTAACTAAAAATTGAGTGATGCTTTAACAATGATTAGTTAATACATTCCTGTATCAAAGAACCAAAAGCAAATTAGTGGAGGTTGTAAAAGTAATACGATCAACAAAAATTGGAGCTCGTTTACACAGGATAAAAATAAATAATAGAGTTAATTATTTGCATGTATTAACAATTGCTTTATGATAATAAAATCTTAAAATTCTTAATATAAATCAGGCTCAATAGTACCGTCATCACGAGCCATGAAACTTGAACATGAAAAATTGAAACGAGAATACTTCATGGCCCCGAAGTATCGGGACAAGCTGTGGTGATCTGTCTATTAAAGGACAGATAGCCACAGCATGTGTGAGCCTTCGTGTAACAATTATGTTTACGATTACATGCTTCGCTATGACGGTAACTTAGTTTGTTCCGTCATTACGAGCTATGGGTCGAGAACATGAAAAAATGAACGGGAACTTTTTCATAGTATGGTGATCTCACTTTAAATTGACAGATAGCCACAGCATGTGTGAGCCTTCGTGTAACGATTATGGTTACGATTACATGCTTTACAATGACGGTAACTTAGTTTGTTCCGTCATTACGAGCCATGTGACGGGAGCATGAAAAAGTGAAACGCAGACAAATTCATGTCGTGCTGATCTGCTTATTAATTGGCAGATAGCTATGTAGCAAACAATTAGTAATTTCAGCTACAAATAATAACGATGAAATCCTCACTAACAATTGCTGCATTATTTATTTTCCTTTTTTCTTTTGCACAAACTAATAAAATAGCCTCCACACAGATCCTGATTCGTTGCGATGATATTGGCATGAGCCATTCCGTAAACATGGCTGCCAAACAAGTATTGGATGCAGGCTTTCCTGTTTCCATGTCGGTAATGGTTCCCTGTTCCTGGTTTACAGAAGCAGCAGACCTGCTGAAACAATATCCCAATGTATCGGTGGGTATTCATCTTACCTTAAATGCAGAATGGAAGAATTATCGTTGGGGACCAGTTGCAGGCTCCGGAACCGTTCCTTCCTTGGTGGATCCTTTAGGAAACTTTTTTCCTTCCCGAACTTTATTGTTCGACAATCATCCCAAACTGGAAGAAATTGAAACTGAATTGCGGGCACAAATTAACAGGGCATTAAAAGCCGGACTGAAGATCGATTATCTGGATTATCATATGAGTGCAGCGTTACAAACATTGCAAACAAGAATGATCGTTGAAAAACTGGCAGCTGAATATAAATTGGCCATCTCCCGTTATTATGATGAAGAGGGTATTGATATCGGCTATTTTGCAACACCTGCACATAAGCTGGATACATTGATGGCAAGAACAAAAACACTGAAAGAAGGTGGAACTAAATTGTTCGTATTTCATGTAGGCATTGATAACCCTGAATTGGCAGCGATGGAAGACCTGAATCTTTTTGGCCCAAAAGAAATGAGTAAGCACCGTAATGCCGAATTGAATGCACTTATTTCTAAACAGTTCCAGCAGTTTGTACATGCCGATAGAAATCGCTTAGTGAATTATAAGATGCTGGTGGCAGAAAAAGGATTGAACGCCATGAAACGGCCGGATCTAAAGGATTAAGTGAAATTAATTTGTAACCCGCTATCCATAGATTCCGAAGGGTGTCTAGGGATTCTACAATAAAAATCAGACTAAGTCTGATTCTCATTAAAAATCCAAAGAGCGTTTTTCCTAACTCTTTGGATAGCGCTAAAGAAATATTGTTGCAAGAATTTTATGCTTTTTAATATAAATCCCTCAGAAATTTCTTTACGTTATCTTCGCCGCCTTAATAAAAAATATGATATTACCTTGTTTGGTAGTTGCAGCTTCCGGTAAAGAAAAAGGCGGGAGAGGTGTGTACACCACCGAAAATATAACAGCAGGTACTGTGATAGAAATATCACCGGTATTGGTGTTCAGTATGGCTGAAAGAAAAGCGATCGAAGCTTCTAAACTATTCCATTATATTTTTGAATGGGGAAAAAGCACCAAACTGGGTGCCCTTGGTTTGGGTTATGTATCCATGTACAATCATGATTACAATTCCAACTGCGATTATGATATGGATTACGAAAATGAACTGATCAGCATCACCGTTGTGAAAGACGTACAAAAAGGCGATGAATTGTTCATTAATTACAATGCATCACCTGATAGCCAGAAACCTGTTTGGTTTGATGCGAAGTGAGTAACCCCGGTCTAATGTCATTAAGTGAAAGATTGTCACTCTGAGGCTCTCGAAGAGTGATGAACGTAATGTTCGTTATAAAATCATGTTTCGAGTGCCTCAACATGACATCATACTCCTTAATTTAAAACTTATAACCTATCACTCAACCTCACCAATACTGATAACCCATCAATTTAGCCAGTTCTACTTTAGCCAGACACAATTGATATTCGTATTGCAATGTGGTCAATAAAGCACGCTGCACATTGGTACTGGCATTTGTCAGTTCCAGGTTTGTACCTACTCCGTTCTTATACCTTGTATCCGCTAAACGAAGTGCATAAACGGTTTGCTCTGTTTGTCCCTTTGTATTATTGATCCGTTCGTAATTGCTTTTAATATCTGTGATAGCCTGTTCAATATCTTTCTTATAATTGCTGCTTAATGATTCAACGGCTAATTCATTTTGCCTGATAATATTTTGTTGCAGCTTCACCTGTTGTTTTGTTTTTCCGCCATTATAAATAGGAACTGTAAAAGAAACCCCTGCTGCATAATTGAATTTCATTTCAGATACATCGGGCACATAACCGTTTTTTACTCCGGCACCTGCATTTAATCCGATAAAAGGTTTATCACCCAGTTTAGCTATCTCTAATTCACTTTGCGATTGTTTTACCCTGTCCTTCGCCAACAAGAAATCGACATTGGATGTTTGTGCTACATTGAGAGCTGCATCAACATCGGTAAGATTGATGTCGAAATCAAAGACCTGACCGCTATTCTTTTTGATGCCCGTTGTGTATTCCAATAAATTCAATTGCTTGTCTAAGGAATTCATCAGATCAACCTTTCTGTTTTGATCCTGATCACGATTTGCCTGAATATTCAGCAGATCGATCTTTAAAGCATCGCCATTATTCAATTTTGATTGAACCACATTTAAATTGGCAGTTAAAAAGTTGATCAGACTATCCTGAATGCTGATGGCTTTTTTCAAAAACACGATATTGTAATAAATAACAGAAACCTGATAAGCCAGTTGTGCTTTTACATTCTCTGCATTGTGTTTGGCATATTGCAGATCATCTTTTGATCTTGTAACTGTTGCTTTTACCCTGCCGAAATCGAACAAAGCATAAGATGCCATTACATTCCCGTTAAAATTATGCACAGGCGCAAACTGAAAATCGGTACCGCCTAATGGAATGATGATCTTTGGCTGAACATATTCATAGGATGCATTACCATTCACAAAAGGAAGATTGTTGAGTTCCGTTAAATTCACTTTTTCCTGCGCTGTGGTGATCGCACTTTCCACTTCTTTCACTTTCGGGAAATAGGAGAAGGATTGTGTGATCAGACTTTTTAATTCTGTGTTCGCTTTAACCTGTGCCATTGCTGTGTTTACAGCTAACAATAAGGTTAAGAAGATCAGATTTTTTTTCATCTTGCTTTATTTTTTATTACACGAATTTTTCGAATTAGTTCTTTAAAATTTTTGCTGCTATATAAATCTAGTATGCCTTAATATTGAACGATTTAGTTTTTCTTTTTTTGGGTTTTTAGTTTTTCTTTTTTTAGGTTTTTAGTTTTTCTTCTTTAGCTTTTAGTTTTTCAAATCAATGCGATTCTGCTGCTGCCTTCATACTTGCTGCAATTTCAGCTGCCGATTTTTTCTTCACTCTTAAAAACGCAACCAACGGAATGGCGATGATGAAGAAAACCCCGATCAACCTAAATGTATCCAGGTATGATAAATAGTATGCCTGTCTGTCTACAATATTATTTACGGTTGCCAATGCTTTGGTGCCGGCACCTGCCACATCACCACCTTTGCTGATGATCCCCTGCGAAATGATATTCAATCTTTCCGTTAATAAAGGTGAGCCGTTTGGAATAGAACTTACCAGATCCATTCTGTGTTGTGCATAACGATTGGCGATATAATTATTGGCCATGGCAATACCGAATGCACCTCCCAACTGGCGTATCATATTATTCAATGAGATACCCGAAGCGTAATCTTTTGGTGCCAGACCTGCAACTGCCTGATTGATCAATGGCAACTGCACCATGCTGATACCTACTGCTCTTAAAGCCAATGGAAAAAAGAAATCCCATTTGCCTACATCGGGACTCATGATTGAACTCGTATAACAATAGGCGGCAAATAATAAAAATCCTGCAACAACAAAAGGAATAGGAGATACGCCCTTACTCATCGTTTTGCCGATGATGGGCATCATGACGACCGTTATTAAGGTAGGTGCCAATAATGTCAAGCCTGTTTCATAAGCAGTAAATCCTAATACTCTTTGTGCTAAAACAGGGAATACAAATACGCTGGTAAATAATCCCAGCCCAACAATAAAAGTGAATATGGTGGTGAATGCCAGATTTCGATTGCCTAATACTTTTAAATTAACCGCGGGATGATCGATGCTTAATTCATAGGTTATAAAACCTATCAAGCCCACTAAAGCAATGATGGAAGTAATGCGGATGATCTCGCTGTTGAACCAGTCTTCCGATTGGCCCCTTTCCAAAACATACTGCAGACAACCGATACCAACTGCCAATAATAGAATACCCGTATAATCGATCTTGATCTGTTTTTTCTTTTTTCCTTCCCCTTCTTTTTTCTCAATGAATGTGTAGGAAAGAAAAGTTGCAATGATACCAATAGGGATATTGATCATGAATATCAAGGGCCATGATGCATGATCGATGATAAAGCCACCTAAAGTGGGGCCTAATGTGGGGCCTAATACAATGCCCATCCCGAATAAGCCGGAAGCGATGGGTCTGTCCTTCGGTTCAAAAGCATCAAATAAAATAGCCTGAGAAGTTGATAATAAAGCACCGCCACCAACACCCTGTATAAAACGCCATAGAATGATCTCGACCAAACTTGTCGACTGTGCACACATATACGATGCAGTCGTGAAGATGATCATGGAAACGATATAATAATTTCTTCTTCCAAAATATTCAGCCAGGAATCCGGTTAAAGGAATAATGATCACGTTTGCAATGGCATAAGAAGTAATTACCCAGCTGATATCTTCAATATTCACACCTAAGCTACCGCTCATGTCGCTCAATGCTACATTCACGATCGATGTATCGATCAGTTCCATTACTGCTGCAGTAACGGTAGTGATTACAATAATAGCCCTAGCAAAACCTCTGGGTGTAGCCATTAATAAAACTTAATTATTGTTTGTGAAAGGTGAAAAGTGAATTGTCAATAGTGAAATCTCGGTCGTAATTTTTTCAGTATTCACTTTTGACAATTGACCATTCACCAATTGTTATTTTGTTTCGATGCTTACAAATACACTTAATCCTGCACGTAATTGTGTTTTGTATTTTTCAACATCATTGATATTGATCTTTACAGGAACACGTTGTGTAACTTTTACAAAGTTGCCACTGGCATTATCCGGAGGAAGCAATGAAAACCTTGCTCCTGTTGCATCACTCAAACTCTGAATGGTTCCTTTCAGTTTAAGGTCGGGTAATGCATCAATTTCAATATTCACTTCTTTGCCGGGAATCAGTTTACTTAACTGATTTTCTTTAAAGTTGGCCACGATCCAGTAAGTACTATCGTTCACAATGGAAAATAAAGGAGTACCTGCCTGAATGAATTGTCCTTCAGAAACATTCTTCTTACCGATCTTGCCTGATTGCGGTGCATAGATCTTTGTATAACTGATCTTGAGTTTTGTCTGGTCGATCTTTGCCTGTTTAACAGCCAATGCTGCTTCAGTTTTTTGAACAGATGCATTCAAAACAGCAATACGACTTTCTGCAGAATTCAGATCATTCTTACTATTGTCTAATTGCTTCTGTGCTGTTTCCAATGCGAATTGAGAGTCATCCAATTGTTTCTTGGTGATCGCTTCCGCTGCATATAGATTTTTATCACGCTGTACATCTTCTTTCGATTTTTGCAACTTCACATTATTGATGTCAATCGTACCTCTGTTTACACTTAAAGAAACAATGGCGTTGTTCAGTAAAGCTTTGGCATTGATGATATCAACTTCCGATTGTTTGTAATCGGCTTCCATTTCTTCCAGTTGACTTTGCAGTTCTGCATCGTCCAGTTCAACCACCAATTGACCGGTTTTTACTGAGTCGTAATCTTTTATTGCGATTGATTTAACATAACCCGAAACTCTTGGTAATACAGGGGTGATCTGTGTTTCGATCTGTGCATTATCAGTTGTTTCATGCGTTAATACATAACTTATTTTTCTGTAACCGAAAAAGGCAGCTACTAAAAAAACAATGCCGATCACGATAAAACGTACGGGGAATTTCTTTTCTTGTTGGGTTGCTTGATTTGTCATAAAATGTGATTGTATTAATGTTGCAGAAGAAGCGAATGAATGATTTGTTTTAAATGGGTGATGATCCTTTTTTTGAAAGACTCATCGGTATATGGATTGAAGTTTTTGTCTTTGTTGATCAGCAGGTTACACATTCCTTTCGAGAGCATTACCTGATTGATGGTACCGAGTATAGTAGCAAATGTTAATTCGGGATCTACTTTTTTAAACAGTTTTTTCTTAATGCCTTGCTCAATAATGCTTTTAATGATCAATGTGTTCTTGCTGAAGATGCTGATGATACTATTATGCACCTCTTCACGTTGCTTCAGCATTAATTCCTGGTGAATGATACTATGATATTGGTGTTGAGACAGGATTCTGTTCACATAGGCTTCGATCACAGTATCCATCTTTTCAATTTCCGATTTGGATTTGTCGTTCGCGATCTCTTCGAGTTTTTCACGCATGTAAGATGCTTTTTGCACCACCATGGCTTCGAATAATTTGTCCTTTGAGCCGAAATAATAATTCACCATGGCTATGTTCACATCGGCTTTAGCAGCCAGATCGCGGATGGACGTTCCTTCAAAACCCCTTTCAGCAAAGAGTTCTATCGCTGTGCTAATGATATGTTCTTTTTTATCGGCACTCATGATCTCTGATTTCGAAAGTGCAAGATTAAACAAATGTTTGAATTAATCAAACGTTTGTTTAATTATTTGACAATTTATTTACAATGGCAGACAGTTTCAGTATGCCGGCAACGGATAATCACTGGTCCGAAACCGCGCATGTCACAATGTTATTGTTGCAGGACCAACTTTTACAGATACTTGTATGAGCAGAAATGGAATGTTTTTCAGTAAGTTTGGTTAATAGAAAATTTTATCATGAGTAGATATCTTGTGCTTATTTGTTTTTTATTCATCACCCTTAAAATCGCAGCACAAAAAACGGTTACTATTCCGGCATTTACTGCTTATGCAATACCTGCCGAGAATGAAGAGGACGCTTTATTCAGTAAGAAAGATCATTCATTACAATGGCAGGATGGAAAAGAGAGAATAGAGTTTCATTTTTATATTCCCAATCCCTGCGACATAGAGGTTAACCTGCTTGCAAAAAGCGCCGAGCATAGCAATCCTGTAACATTACAAACTGCAGGAAATAAATTCATAGTAACGATACCTCCGGGCAACGCTTATCAAGTTTGTAAAGCAGGGACAGTTCATATCCCTCAATCAGGATTTTATACAGTGACGCTTTCTGCTGCTGATTTGAAAAGAAAATTTGCAATAAACATACAATCCCTGCAATTGATAGGGATTGATTCAACCCAGATCCATTTTAATAGAAAGCCTAGACGTAATGCAGCTTCCGTACACTTGAAATACCCGGTGAATGACAGCAATAAAGTATCTCAATTCTATAACGAATTAACAGTGCCCAAAGGCTTTGATCATCTTCATAGTTATTATATGGCCTGCGGTTTTTCAAGGGGTTACCTCGGAATTCAGGTGAACAGTGAGAAAGAAAGGCGTGTTATTTTTTCTGTTTGGGATGCCGGCAATGAGAACACCGACAGAAAAAAAGTAGCTGATAGTAACAGGGTTCAATTAATAGCCAAAGGGGATGCTGTAATTGCAGAAAGTTTTGGCAATGAAGGTACAGGCGGGCACAGTCATTGGGTATATCCCTGGAAAGCCGACAGTACTTATAAGTTTCTGGTAACAACAATACTCGATACGGTTGCAGGAACGACCACCTATACCGGATACATTTATTTACCAACATTGAAAAAATGGAAACTGATCGCAAGTTTTAAAGCCCCTAAAGACGGTAAATATTTAAAAAGCCTGTATTCTTTCAATGAAAACTTTTCAGGCGTGAACGGGCAATTAGAACGTAAAGCTTATTATGGAAATCAATGGGTACAACTAAATAACGGGAAATGGATGGAGTTAACAGATGCTCAATTTTCCGGTGACGCAACCGCCAAAGCGTTTGACAGGATCGATTTTGATGGTGGGGTAGAAAATAACAGATTCTATCTTTCAAACGGCGGGTTTAAAGAGGGTAATGCATATCTGGGCAATATGTTTAGAAGGACGGCCAATAAACAACACCCGATGATTGACTGGACAAAAAATGTTGATAGTGCAATCCAATTTAAAAATGATATTGCATTGATAAGAAAAGCGATCGCTGCCAGAAAAATTGATACAACGGGGTCAATTGGAACTGTGTATTATCAGATATTAAAAGAAGGCACGGGCGATCTTGTTCATGTAACCGATACTGTAACGGTTTTCTATAAAGGCTCTTTATTGAGTGATGGATCTGTGTTTGATCAAACTAAAGAAAAGCCGGCTGTTTTCCCCTTGAATCGCTTGATTAAAGGCTGGCAGATCGGATTGCCTCTTTGTAAAGTGGGAGGGAAGATAAGATTGATCATTCCTTCCGGGTTAGCTTATTCTATCCGAACCATGAATACGGCAATTCCGTTTAACAGTATTATGGTTTTTGATATTGAAGTGATAGCTGTGAAGAGATAATTTTTCTGATAAATATCATTGGTTTACTTCGTAACTTGTTGGTGCTTTGATTAAAATTACTTGCCATGAAATCTGCCCGTCAACTTTGTATCGCTATTCTGATTGTTACAGCTATCGCTGCTTTAAGTATCGGCTATATGCTGATCAGTGACAACAGTGGTCATTCATTGCAATTAAGTTTCGACGACCTGAAAGGTTCTCCTTTTGCTGACTATAGTTTACCGGGCTGGATCATACTTATAACAATCGGAGTCTTCAGTGCTGTGGCAGCTGTTGTTTCATATCAGCACAATAAGATTTATCCTTATCTTATCATGGCAGAAGGGGCGATCATGCTTTTGTTTGTTGTGGGAGAGATTTATATCATACAACAATTTCAGCTATTGCAACTCATGTTCGGTTTGATCGCGGTTGCATTATTATTACTGGGAAATTTGATCAGGAAGAATCTTAAAATAGTGGCTGATCATTCAGATCCCAGCATAACCTCGGCTAAACATCCCCAGAAAAAAAGCCACTACCATAAGCACAGAAAAAGAGGACATTAGTATTCCTGGTCTGTTAGCAAACATGTTTCTTATCCCCCGAAATAGGGATTGCCTTAACCTGTTTAGGGAGGTTACTTTGCATCGTTTTATAGATCATCTGTAAAGAGCATTGCCATTTAATTTTTAAATAATAAATGGCATCTAAATCCGGAAATGATCATTTAACGTATATAAAAGGCAAATGATACTGCCATGTATCAGTTCAATCAAACTTTAAATATTAAAAACATGTTCGGTAGAATTAAATTTTCAGGGGTTCTTATTGCAGCAATCTTTTTGCTTACAGCTTTCACAACAAATATGTTTGGAAAAACCTACCACAGTTACAAAGATTTCACCTGTTGTAAAGGCGATCAGCTATATGCACATCATTATTATGCTGTAAAAGTATTTTGGGTTGAAACAGGTTCAGGATATACAACGGAAACTGTTGGTAAACCTTCAATTGGAGGATGCAATGTTCAATGTTCAGAATAAGCTGTATTTACTTTTTCTGATATACTCTTACGTAATCGATTTCCATTTTTTGAGGTAAAGCGGTATCGTCAATACCTTTCAATCCTCCCCAAAAACCACCCATGGCAATGTTTAAAAGTAAATGAAATGGTTTGTCGAAGGGCCATGCATCATTACCTGTATGTTCATTGTGTACAGTAAAATATTTTTTCTGATCAACAAACATGCATATGGAATCTGCCCCCCATTCAAGCGAATACAAGTGAAACTTTTCGCTGCAATCTGCAACAGTTGTAATGGCTGTTTTTTGCGTACCTATTGAATGAAAATATTTTTTGCAATGGGTAGAAGCATGGATCACTCCCTGATCATATCCAACGTGTTCCATGATATCGATCTCTCCATCATCGGGCCATTTCATTTCTTTGGTACTGGACAACATCCAGATGGCGGGCCATGTGCCCAAACCCCTAGGTAACTTGGCCTTTATATCAATGCGACCATAAGTCCAATCGCCTTTTCCTTTGGTTACTAATCTCGCAGAACTGTAATCGTTGTCTCCTATCTTTTCTTTATAGGCTTCGATGATCAGATTCCCATTTTCCACTCTAGCATTTTTCAATTGATGATCTGTATAATATTGACGTTCTTCATTGCCCCAGCCATTTCCTCCTATATCATAGCTCCATTTGGCGGAATCAGGTAATCCTTTGTAATTAAATTCGTCACTCCAAACCAATTTAAACCCTCTGTATTGTGCTGAAAGATCCAGTGTAAGCATTACCAAAAGCAGCGATAAGATAGGTTTAAACAATTTCATAGTAGATAGTTTAAGGGGAAAGTTACTTATTCCTCAGATGTTTTTTGAGAGTCCACAATAAAAAATTTGCATAAGAATATTGTTGCCGTTATTTTTGCAACTCATTTATGAAACAAAGCACACATATCCATCATCATCATTTACCCATCGGGTAGGCTGTTGGTGTTTTGTGTTGATACTATAAAACATTGAAGGGCTTACTGCAAAGTGAGCCCTTTTTGATGCCCAAACCCCGGAAAGGGAATGGGAAGGGTTAATTAGAATAAATATTTTAAAAATAAAATGAATACATATGAGTATTGATAAATCTTCTAACTCCCCTTTAGGGGATGGGGGTAAACTAAAATTAGCAATTCAAAAAAGTGGAAGACTGCATGATGATTCGATCAAGTTATTGAAAGAATGCGGTATTGATATTTCCAATGGCGTAAATAAACTGAAAGCAGATGCGAGCAATTTTCCCCTCGAAGTTTTCTTTTTGCGTGATGATGATATTCCTCAGTATGTGGAAGATGGCGTAGCAGATATCGGCTTTGTTGGAGAAAATGTAGTGTTCGAAAAAAACAAGAAAGTTGAAATAGTAGAGAAATTAGGATTCGGTAAATGCCGTTTATCCATCGCTATCAGAAAAGGGGAAACGTATACGGATGCATCTTTCCTTGAAGGGAAAAAGATCGCGACCAGTTATCCGGTAATACTTGAAAAGTATTTGAAGGACAACAAAGTGAATGCAGAGATCCATGAGATCAGCGGGAGTGTTGAAATTGCGCCCGGTATCGGTTTGGCTGATGCGATCTGCGACCTGGTAAGCAGCGGCTCTACTTTATTCATGAATGGATTGAAAGAGACTGAAATAATATTGAAGTCACAGGCCGTATTGATCAAAGACAAAAACTTAGATGTTGAAAAACAAAAGATCCTTGATAAAATAATTTTCAGAATTGAATCAGTTAAAAAAGCCAAGAACAATAAATATATTCTGTTGAATGCTCCTAATAATAAATTAAAGGAGATCATCGGATTGTTGCCCGGTATGAAAAGTCCTACTGTATTGCCTTTGGCAGAAGAAGGATGGAGCAGCGTTCACAGTGTTTTAAGTGAAGACCAATTCTGGGATATCATTGAACAGTTGAAAGCAGCCGGTGCACAAGGTATCTTAGTAGTGCCGATCGAAAAGATGATCATTTAAGTTAAATGTTTACAATGAAAACTTATTTATATCCTGATAAAAAAGAATGGGGACAATTGTTGCAACGTCCTGCATTTGATTCATCCGAATTACAGCATAAAGTGCGAGCTGTTTTAAGGGAAGTGAAATTAAATGGCGATGAAGCTATTCAAAAATTCACTCAGGAATTTGATGCTGTGTTGATTAATGATTTTGCTGTAAATGAAAAAGAGATTAATGAAGCTGCTGCATTATTATCAAGAGAATTGAAAGAAGCCATACAGCAAGCAGTAGAAAATATTGTAGCATTTCACAAAAAACAGATAGCGGAAGTTGAAATAATTGAAACGATGCCAGGTGTAAAATGCTGGCGCAAGAGTATTGGCATAGAAAAAGTAGGTTTATATATTCCCGGCGGAACGGCACCATTATTTTCTACCATTTTAATGTTGGGCATTCCGGCGCATATTGCAGGTTGTAAAGAGATTATTTTATGTTCTCCGCCCGATAAAGCAGGCAAATTGCATCCTGCCATTTTATTTGCTGCTCAGTTAGTTGGTGTGACAAAAATTTTCAAGATCGGAGGTGTACAAGCTATTGCGGCAATGGCTTATGGCACTGCCACTGTTCCACAGGTATATAAGATATTCGGTCCGGGTAATCAATATGTGACCTGCGCCAAACAATTAATTCAGCAAGACGGAATTGCGATCGATATGCCGGCCGGTCCGAGTGAAGTTTGTGTCTTGGCCGATGATGCAGCAGATGCAGGTTTTATTGCTGCCGATCTTTTATCACAGGCAGAGCATGGTATTGACAGTCAGGTTTTATTAGTTACTTGTTCTGAAACTGTTGTTAAGAATGTTGAAGAAGAACTGAATAAACAATTGCCATTATTATCACGAAAAAATATTGCTCAAAAAGCTTTGGAAAATAGCAAGGCAATTATTGTAAAAAACATAAATGAAGCAATTGAATTAGTGAACGAATATGCTGCTGAGCATTTGATCATATCCTGCAAGGATGATGAACATATCGCAGAAAAAATCAACAATGCAGGTTCTATATTTCTTGGAAATTATTCCCCTGAAAGTGTGGGCGATTATGCAAGTGGTACCAATCATACTTTGCCGACCAATGGTTTTGCGAAAGCATATAGTGGTGTTAGTGTGGATAGTTTTGTGAAGAAGATAACCTATCAAAAGCTTTCACAGCAAGGCTTGAAAAATATCGGCAAAATAGTAGAATTAATGGCAGAAGCTGAAGGATTGGATGCACATAAGAATGCGGTGAGTATCAGGGTTAAAAATTTATAATTAATAATTCAAAATTGAATGGACTTTCAATTAAACAATTTACTTCGCGAAAACATCAAAAACCTCTCACCTTATTCATCTGCCCGCGATGAATTCAGCGGGGAAGCGAAAGTGTTTTTAGATGCAAATGAAAACAGTTTGGGATCACCCCTGACCAAATGGTATAACCGTTATCCCGATCCTTATCAGCACGCAGTAAAAGATGCGATCAGTAATATAAAAGGCATTACTGCAGAGCATATTTTTCTCGGTAACGGTAGTGATGAATGTATTGATCTGCTATATCGTTGCTTTTGCGAGCCGAAGAAAGATAATGTGATCATTTGTCCACCCACATACGGGATGTATGAAGTAAGTGCCAATATCAATGATGTTGAAATTAGAAAGGCAGCATTGCTGGATAATTTTCAACTCGATCTTATCCATCTGGAGAATCTGGTAGATGCCAACACGAAACTTATTTGGATCTGTTCTCCCAATAATCCAACGGGTAATTCGATAAACAGAGAAGATATTTTAACAGTGCTGAATAATTTCAATGGTATTGTCGTGATCGATGAAGCCTATATCAATTTTGCCAAGCAAAAAACATTCATACAGGAATTGACGGAATATCCGAATCTGGTGATCATGCAAACCTTCAGCAAAGCCTGGGGCCTAGCAGCATTACGTTTGGGAATGGCATTTGCGTCATCGGAGATCATTTCGGTGATGAATAAAGTAAAACCCCCTTACAATATCAATCAGGCCACACAGGAATTTGCATTAAAAGCGTTGGAAGAAGTGGGCCAGGTAAACGACATGATCAAAGAATTAGTCTCCATGCGTGATGCTTTGATCGATGTGTTTGAACAAATCCCTATTGTTGAAAAAGTATTCCCTTCGGATGCTAATTTTATCCTGGTCAAGATCAAAGACGCCAGGAAAATTTATGAATTTCTTTTGACAAAAGGGATTGTGGTACGCGACAGATCTAATGTAAAATTGTGCGACAATTGTTTGCGTATCACCATCGGAACTGAACAAGAGAACACTATGCTGGTGGATGCTTTGGCCGAATATATCGCCGGCTAAACAATAATATAAATCACTTGCTAGAATAATTATCTTTAGACCAATCAAATAAACCTAACCATGAAAAATTTTTTATTGTACGCTTTCTGCCTGAACATTTCTCTGGCTGCCTGTGCATCCGGGAATGATGGCGTTAAGAAAGCCGCAGATGATAATGCAGGATTAAAATTACCTGCAGGATTTACTGCTATTAAAATGTCTGAAAACATCGGCAGAGCCAGGCATATTGCTGTAACTGCACAAGGCAATCTGTATGTAAAATCAAGCAGGCTGTATAATGGAAAGGGAATTTTATACATGAAAGACCTGAATGGTGATGGGATAGTTGATACAGTCTTCGGCTTCGGAAAGTATACAGGTACCGGTATCACCATTAAAAACGGTTATTTATATGCCTCCTCCGATGAAGAGGTCTTTCGTTATAAACTGAATGAAAAAAATGAAGTGATTAATCCCGATCAACCTGAAAAGATCATCACCGGATTGATCAATCGTCATCAACATGAATCAAAATCAATAGCATTGGACAATGAAGGGAATATTTATGTGAATATCGGTGCTTATGCCAATGCCTGTCAGGAAAAGGACAGGACATTACATAGCAAAGGCCGCATGCCTTGTCCTATTTTAGATTCAGCCGGAGGCATCTGGCAGTTCAAAGCAGATAAATTAAATCAAACTTATGGAGACGGCATTCGTTATGCAACAGGATTAAGAAATCTGGTTGGACTGGATTGGAATACTCAAACCAATACTTTATTTGTGATGCAGCATGGTCGCGATCAGTTACATGATAACTGGCCGGAATTATTTGATACGAAACAAAGTGCTGAATTACCTGCTGAAACAATGTATGAATTGCATAAGGGAAGTAATGCAGGCTGGCCATATATTTATTACGATCCTATTCAGCATAAAAAAATACTGGCACCGGAATATGGTGGTGATGGAAAGAAAAGTTGGGAAGATTGTATAAGAGAAAATAATGGAATTGTAAATATTAGTTTCAAAGCTTCACAGAATTATTTGATCAACGATATTGATGATAGAAAAAAAGTAGCCGATAAGATGATACAAGATCCAACAGTTGCATTTCCTGCTCACATGGCCCCCAATGCAATATTATTTTATACCGGTGATCAGTTTCCTGAAAAATATAAGAATGGTGCATTCATTGCATTTCACGGAAGCTGGAATCGTGCACCGGAGCCACAGAAAGGTTATTTGGTGGCATTTGTTCCATTTAAAAACGGAAAGCCAAGCGGTGATTGGGAAATATTCGCGGATGATTTTGCCGGAGGGGATGAATTTATGTCACCTAACAAAGCAAAACATCGTCCAACAGGTTTGGCGCAGGGACCTGATGGTTCTTTGTATGTGACAGATGATGTAAAAGGGGCCGTTTACAAAATAAGTTATAAGAAATAAAGTTTAGCGGCTAATGTTTTTGATGGTATCAGCTCTTGTATTGTAAAAACTCTATTAAGCAAAAAAATATTTAATGAAGAAAACTTTTTTGGTTTTATTCTTTATCTCAACGGCTTTGTTATTGAAAGCGCAGTCATTGAAAGCATCGATGGATCGGGGACAAAAAGTATATGAGAAAGTTTGTTTGAGCTGTCATATGGCAGATGGAGGCGGTGTGCCACATCTCAATCCACCATTGAGTCAGACGTCTTATGTACTCGGCGATAAATCAAAAATAATATACATCGTTTTACATGGCATGACAGATCGTATTCCCATCGAGGATGAATATTATTCAAATAATATGGCAGCTCATACCGATCTGAACGATCAACAAATCGCAGATGTGTTGACCTATGTGAGAAATAGCTTCGGCAATAAAGCAACTGCTGTAACAGTTGCTGATGTAAAAGCAGTACGTACAAAGAAAAAATAAAATGAAAAGAATCTTATTCATTGACCGCGACGGTACTTTAATTAATGAAGCACCACCCACTTATCAGATCGACAGTTTTGAGAAACTGGAATTTTATCCCTATATGTTTCAATACATGAACCGTATAGCAAATGAACTGGACTATGAATTGGTGATGGTTACCAATCAGGATGGATTGGGTACAGCTTCATTTCCGGAAGAAACATTTTGGCCTGTTCACAATTTTGTTATGGAAAGTCTGGAGAATGAAGGCATTCATTTTTCAAATGTGTTGATTGATAAAAGTTTCCCTGCGGATAATGCGCCAACACGTAAACCTGCAGTTGGCATGCTGACGGAATATTTCGATGCAGCAAAATATGATCTGGCCAATTCATTTGTGGTCGGCGACAGAATTACAGATGTGCAACTCGCAAAGAATTTAGGGTGCAAAGCGATCTGGCTAAACAATGACCCGGATTTGGGCGGAGCTGAAATAAATGATTCAATGCTAGCCTTGCGATCTGTAATTGCATTAGAGTCTATTTCATGGGAGGAAATTTACACTTTCTTAAAATTGGGTCTACGTCAGGTAGTTCATGAACGTAATACCAACGAAACAAAAATAAAGGTCGAGTTGAATATTGATGGTAGCGGCAAAGCCAATATCCATACAGGGCTGGGATTCTTTGATCATATGCTGGATCAGATCGCTAGGCATGGCAAAATGGATTTGACAATCGAAACAAAAGGTGACCTGCATATTGACGAACACCATACAATTGAAGATACCGGCATTGCCTTGGGGGAAGCATTTGCTAAAGCTTTGGCCGATAAACGCGGCATGGAACGTTATGGTTTTGCATTGCCGATGGACGAAGCCGAAGCCAAAGTGTTGATCGATTTCGGAGGAAGGAACTGGTTTGTGTGGAATGCAGAATTCAAAAGGGAAAAGATAGGAGAGATGCCTACTGAAATGTTCTTTCATTTCTTTAAATCATTCAGCGATGCAGCTAAATGCAATCTGAATATTGAATGCAAAGGCGATAATGAACACCATAAGATCGAAGCCATATTCAAGGCTTTTGCAAAAGCAATAAGGATGGCTGTAAAAAGAGATCCGTTAAGCAATTATTTGCCAAGTACGAAAGGAGTTTTATAAAAATATTTGATGATGAGAATAATAAGGCCAATACTTTTTCTTGCTTTTCTATTTCAGGTCACATTTATTTTTTCACAAAACAATTTCCCGGAAAAGCTTTCTGATGCAGCGCTTAGTTTGACAAAAGACAAAGTGATCTACGATCCAACTTACTTTGTAATTTCTTATCCAAATGGTGATGTACCTGCCGGGAAAGGCGTTTGCACTGATGTTGTTATCAGGTCGTACCGAAAGTTGAATATTGACTTACAAAAAGAAGTACATGAGGATATGGAAAAGCATTTCGACTTATATCCAAAACAATGGGGGCTAAAGAAAACTGACACAAATATTGATCACCGAAGAGTCTTGAATCTAATGAAATTCTTCAGCAGGTTTGGCATAGTAAAACCTATCACTTTAAATAGTGTTGACTATGTTCCGGGCGATATTGTTTGTTGGAATTTAAGTGCTGCAATTACTCATATTGGTATTGTCGTGAACAAAAAATCTGCAGATGATTCCCATTTCTTGGTTGTGCACAATATAGGCAACGGACAGGAATTGTCTGATTGTTTGTTTAGCTTTAAAATTATTGGTCATTATACATTTAAGAAATAAAAATTGAGAACAATTCACACCATACTATTTTTGACTTTCTGCTTTTGTTTTTTTGCAGGCGAAAGCCAATCAAAGAATAAAAAGCTGAATGCTGAAAAGGATTCAGTGCCTTTGGCCGTGCAAAAATTAATGCAATGCTATAAAGGTTTTATAATTGGATTTTCAAATAATCATTTGTTTTTAAAAGACGGCACTCAATTATTGTGGGATGATGGAATAAAAAATAAAACTCACGATGAAATATTGAATAACCCTGATGTTAAGGATATGTTTAGCCAGCAATACAAAACAGGAATAATGCAAGATGCGCTGCCGGTAAATTATGAACCCGGAAGGATACGCAATCAAGACTTTTTTTATAAAATGTATGGCTCAAGTAAAGAGGAAGTCGAAAAGAACTTAACGGAAATTATTTGGTGCCCCAAATTGGTCGGTCAAAAAATAAGAATAACTAAAATTAACGGCATTGACAAAGTGATCGAAGCTATTTCAAGCGAACTGGATGAACATCCGGAATTGCAAAAATATATTACGCAAATTGGCGGCAGTTTTTTGTGGCGAAACATTCGAGGTAGCCAAAGACAAAGTACACATAGCTTTGGAATGACGATCGACATTAATACAACTTATTCTGACTATTGGCAATGGAACTGCAAATGCACAGATGAAAATGTTTCATTGGACTATAAAAACAGAATCCCTCAGATCATCGTTGATATTTTTGAAAAGCATGGATTTATTTGGGGTGGAAAATGGTATCATTTTGATACTATGCATTTTGAATACAGGCCCGAATTGATCAAATGATCACAAAAACGATGTAAACGAAAGATGCTTTTAAAAGCATCTTTCGTTTACATGAAAACTCTTTTATAAATTCAGCTTTTTATCCTTAGGGTATTTGACAGAATACTGAAAACGTATTTTCTTTTGTTCATTCGGTTGCAATGGTATTTGCCATTTTAATTCGCCGGTTTCAGAGTTGATAGAAGCATTATTACTTTCTGTTAATTCCACTTCAATTTCTTTATTACTGCTGACAGGATATTGGTCTTTAATGGTCATTGAAACTGCCTGCGATTTATTATTCTTTACAGTGATCTCGTAAGTAAAGATCTCTTTTTTGTTATTGCTTAAGAATTGGGTACTGCTGAAATCCTTTAATTTTTCTCTTTTTACAAAAACACGCTTATCGGTTGCAATAGTTAGGTCAAATGTATCCAGAACAGATGTTGCAGAAATATTGGTCTTGCCAACATATGTATTCTCAAAGAAGAGATTGGCTTCTCCATCCAATAAATTCAATTTACTCCAGTTGGCAACCTGAGCAATCAGATAAACATTATCATTCAGTTTTGGAACAGAAAAGAAAATATATTTAGCCTCTACTTTCTGGGTTTGCAATGTTGCAACTTGATCTTTTCCGTTAGTAGCAATATCAAATGGAATGTCAATATCGTAAACAGTGGTAAGTGTATTGTCCTGAACGGTTACATAATCGGATAACTCATCTTTTAAGGTAATTTGAATTACACCGTTATTCCCTTGGCTGCCGTAAATTGCTGTTGCATCACTACCTTTTAAAACATTGATGCTTTTAATGGATTGAGGAGATATGTCTTTAAAACCTCCTTTAGAAATAATATTACCATTAACAACATATAGCGGCTCAATACTTTCACTAAAACTGTTACTGCCCCTTATTGTAACAGCTCCGGAAAATTGCGATGGCGCCTGTTTAAATAATTTGGCTTCAGGCATACGATCTTCTTCCTTATAATATCGTACTTGTGGATCTATATATTGCAAAAACCAGGTTTGCAAAATAGGGGCATTGCCATACTGATTAGGTAATGCAGTGGATAGTTTTAATTTTACTTGATTCCAATCGATGCCCGTTGTTTGCGAGATCTTTGCTTTATAGATCAGATCAAATGGCGAGCTAGTGTTTTGTGTTTTAATATCATAAAAAGGCTGCCAGTTTGCATTGGGTGTTAAATAATTTATTTTGAAATCATAAGTGCCGGAAATAGTACAGGCGATCTGGATAATTAGTTTACCTCCTTTAAGAGTATTCTTTTTTTTCTCCTCTGCTAACTGGTTGTTCAATTTTTTTGCTGTTTCATTTAGCTTAATGATCTTTTCATCAATATCGGAGATCTCATTTTTTAATTCAAGTGATTTGGATTTATAATAATCCATCAATTTCATTAGTTCAGTAATGTTTAATCCCGATTGACTGCCTTTAATGTCTTTATTACTGTTAAGCACAGTAATCAGGTCTTTGAGAGTAGCCGAATTGGTATTTAACTTATTGATCTCTTTTAAAATTTTATTCAGGGAGTCTTCCAGCTTTTGATATTCAGCTGATTTCACTTCTTCACCCAAAAATGTATTACTGAATTCAAATCCAAGAATGGTTATATTATTGTCGCTTTTGATTTGCAAACTATTCTTTTCCAAACTGCTGCTCACATTGCTAATTTCGATGTATTGTGTTTCTTTTTTTACAGTTGCTTTAAAACTCTGTTGAATTTCAGCTCCAAGTCTGTAAATGGTAATATTGTTGATTTCAGCTTTACTGTTCACTTTTTCGTCACCGGCCTTGCAAATGCCAAGATTTAGAAGGACGGTAATTGCAATTAAAAGGGTTTTCATGATCTTTTGTTTTATTAATAATAAAATTACTGTATAATGTTAAGATGCAGTGCAGGCTGTTTTGCATAATCGGTATTTTGAAGGAATCGTTAAAAAATATTTGGCAATCCAGAATTCAGCTCACATCTTTGCAGGGCAATGAAACAAAATTTGTTAAATAATAATTGGTGGTGGCATACAAACTCTAACCGGGGATTGTAATGGCATAGCCAGTACTGTTGAATATCATTTCAAGGCCCCGACAAAATTGTCGGGGTTTTTTGTTGAATAGCCCTAACCTTCAGGTTAGCGAAAGGATGAATAAAGAAGAAAAATATAAGAGAGTGCAAAACGAATTTGCACAATTAACAGAAGCTGATAACAAAAAAATATCCGAGCAATGAAAAAGATCGTAATAGAGACTAAAGTAAAAAAGATGCTGGCCGATCTATACACTCCGGTTGGTATTTACCTGCGGGTGCGTGATAAATTTCGGGATACAATTTTATTGGAAAGCACTGACCATCATGTGGCAGAGAACAGTTATTCTTTTATTTGTATCAATGCTATAGCGGGGATGGAAATAACTTCCACTAAAAGTATTGAGTTCAAATTCCCCATTCAAAAACCGGAGCGGGCCGATATCACAAATGTGCAGGAAGTGCCAAAGCAATTATGGGATTTCATGCAACGTTTTGAAACAACTGCAACAGAAAAGGAAGCCAAATTTGCACAGGGATTATTTGGCTATTCAGCATTTGATGCGGTGCAATTCTTCGATACCATCCAATTAAGATCCGTGAAAGAAACCCCTGTCATTCCTTTAATGCGTTATCGTTTGTATCAGTATGTGATCGCTATCAATCATTTTAAGGACGAATTGTTTTTGTGTGAAAATGCTGTTGCCGGTTTGGAAAGCGATACCGCATTTGTTGAAAGTCTGATCAAGAGTAAGGATGTTCCTGTGTTTCCGTTTGCATTAAAAGGGGAAGAATCTTCGAACTTGAAAAATGACGATTATGTGGAGATGGTAAAGAAAGGTATTCAAAGTTGTATGCGTGGGGATGTGTTTCAGATCGTTCTCAGCCGTAGGTTTCAGCAAAGTTTCACAGGAGATGAGTTTAATGTGTACCGTGCATTAAGAAATGTAAATCCGTCTCCTTATTTATTTTTCTTCGACTACGGCGATTATAAATTAATGGGTTCATCGCCTGAAAGCCAGATCATCATTAAAAACAATAAAGCGGTGGTACATCCGATCGCGGGAACTTTTAAAAGAACAGGGGATGATAAGGTTGATGAAGCAGCAGCAGCAGCATTATTGCTGGATGTAAAAGAAAATGCAGAGCATGTGATGTTGGTTGATCTGGCACGAAACGATCTCAGTCGTTTATGTGATGAAGTTCATGTCAACTATTTTAAGCAGGTTCATTATTACAGTCACGTGATTCATTTGGTAAGTGAAGTGACAGGAAATGTAAAGGAAGGAACCAATCCCTTTTTATTATTGGCAAAAACATTCCCTGCAGGCACTTTGAGCGGAGCTCCAAAATTCAAGGCAATGAAACTGATCGACGAATATGAACCTACTGCTCGCAGTTACTATGGTGGAGCGCTGGGTTTTATGGGCTTTGACGGAACTTGTAATCATGCCATCATGATTCGCACTTTTTTAAGTAAAGATAACACCCTTACTTATCAGGCAGGAGCAGGCATCGTGGCTGCAAGTAACCCTGAAAGTGAGTTACAGGAAGTAAACAATAAATTAGGGGCACTGAAAAAAGCCATAATAGTTGCACAGTTGATAGGTTGATAAGTCAAGCCATTCAACTAATCAACTCTTCAACCAATTAACTAAAAATCAGAACAGCTAAAAATGAAGATACTTGTATTCGATAATTACGATTCATTCACTTACAACCTGGTTCATCTCGTTGAAAAGATCACTCATCAAAAAGTGGATGTATTTCGCAATGATGAGATTGCTCTGGAAAAAGTGAAAGACTATGACAAGATCATTCTGTCTCCGGGTCCCGGTATTCCTGAGGAAGCAGGGTTATTATTGCCCTTAATTAAGGAATATGCATCAACGAAATCTATATTGGGGGTTTGTTTGGGGCATCAGGCAATTGGTCAGGCTTTTGGAGGAACATTGACTAACCTATCAACTGTTTTTCATGGAGTTGCTACTAAAATACAAATCGGGAGTCGGGAGTCGGGAGTCGAAATCGATCCTAACTCGCGATCGCCAATTCACGATTCACGCTTTAATTTATTTGATGGATTGCCAAAGGAAATAGAAGTTGGCCGTTATCATTCATGGGTCGTGGATGATAAAAATTTCCCTTCAACATTGGAAGTAACAGCAAGGGATGCTAATAATTTCATCATGGTACTGGAGCATAAAACGTATGATGTGCAGGGTGTACAGTTTCATCCGGAAAGCGTTTTAACTCCTGATGGAGAAAAGATCATGAGAAATTGGTTATCTGTCTGAACTTGGATTTGGTAGGATTAGTTGGATTGTATGGAAATTAAATAATTGTGAAGTAAAACTTCTGTTATGGGAGAATTAAAATATAAAGAAATTACTGAAAAGATCATTGGAGCTTCTATGAAAGTTCATGCCACAATGGGTAATGGATTTCAAGAAGTAATTTATCAAAGAGCTTTGGCCTTGCAAATGGAAGCTGAGGGTTTAGGCTATGTCAGAGAATGTAATATGCAGATATTTTATTTAGAAAAGCATATTGGTGATAGGCGTGTTGATTTTTTTGTAGCAGATAAAATTTGTGTGGAATTAAAACCCCTTTTGAAATTGGAGCCTGTTCATTTTGCTCAGGCTAGAAATTATTTAGAAGCATTTAATGTTGAGGTTGGCTTACTAATAAATTTTGGGGCGATAAGTTTAGAATTCAAGCGGTTAGAAAATCCAAAGTACAATTCAAATTTAATGAATCAGCCATCTCTTTCAAACTCATTCTCAAAATCAATTTAATCCTCCCAAATCCACGTTCAGACAACATGAAAAAAATATTACAATTTTTATTCGAACACAAAACCCTTTCAAGAGAACAGGCCAAAGAAGTATTGGTAAATATTTCAAAAGGCATGTATAACGAAAATGAGGTCACTTCTTTTGTCACAGTGTATCTGATGCGAAGCATTACCATTCCAGAATTACAAGGATTTCGTGATGCATTGCTGGAATTGTGTGTAAAAGTTGATCTGGGCAATCATAAAACCATTGATATTGTAGGAACAGGAGGTGATGGAAAAAATACTTTTAATATTTCTACACTCAGTTGTTTTATTGTGGCAGGCGCCGGACAAAAAGTATCCAAACATGGGAATTATGGCGCAACATCGGTGAGTGGAGCCTCGAATGTGATGGAGCAGTTAGGTTATAAAATGAGTAATGATGTGAACAAATTAAAAGGGGAAATCGAAGAAGCGAATATTTGTTTCTTGCACGCACCCTTATTTCATCCTGCATTAAAATCAGTTGGCCCCATCAGAAAGAATCTTGGTATCCGTACTTTCTTTAATATGCTGGGACCAATGGTGAATCCTGCATCCCCGGCATATCAACTGGTAGGCGTGTATAATTTAGAAATGGCACGCATTTATAATTATCTGTTGCAACAAACAGATCAATCCTTTACGATCATTCATAGTCTGGATGGATACGACGAAATTTCATTGACGAGTGACACAAAAGTGATCACCAATGAAGGAGAAAGAGTGATGACACCCGAACAACTCGGCAAAAGAATGGTTGCGCAGGAAGATATATTTGGAGGTAATACAGTGGAAGAAGCAGCAAAGTTGTTTACAAAGATCATCAAAGGGGAGGGAAGCTTTGCACAGAATGCAGTGGTTTTAGCAAATGCAGCGATGGCATTGCACTGTACAGGAACCTATAATACTTACGACGATGCTTATACAGCTGCAGTTGAAAGTTTAGATGCAGGTAAAGCTTATCAAACATTACAAAAATTAATCTCATTACAATAAGATGAATATTTTAGAAACAATAGTAGCGAACAAGAAGTTAGAAGTTAGTAATAAAAAATCAGAACTGAGTATCTCTGATTTGGAGGGCTCTGTTTTTTTTCAAAGAGAAACTCTATCGCTGCATAAGTTTTTATTAGATAAAAGCAGGACAGGAATTATTGCTGAATACAAAAGAAAGTCCCCGTCAAAAGCTGTCATTAATAATATCTCAACTGTTGAAGAAGTTACAAATGCCTATGCTCAATCGGCATCTGGAATTTCTGTTTTAACAGATGAAAAGCACTTTGGCGGAAATGCAAATGATTTGAAGAAAGCCAGGGTTAATCAGATCCCTATTCTACGGAAAGATTTTATGATCGAGGAATACCAGATCATTGAAGCAAAGTCAATAGGCGCAGATGTTATCCTGCTGATCGCCGCCTGTTTAACTGTTTCGGAAGTCAAGCAATTTGCAGGCTTGGCTAAGCGTTTAGGAATGGAAGTATTGCTGGAGATCCATAACGAGGAAGAATTAGGCCATATTTGTATCGATATAGACTTTGTAGGCGTAAATAACCGCAACCTGAAAACATTTGAAGTGGATATCAATACCTCATTGAACCTGATTAACAAGATACCAACAGAAAAGTTAGCAATAACAGAAAGTGGGATCAGCAACGTGGATAGCATCGTAACTTTGAAACAGGCCGGGTTTATGGGTTTTTTGATTGGTGAGAATTTTATGAAAGAGCCGGATCCTTCGATTGCATTTGCCGATTTTGTACAACAATTAAAAGCAAAATTGGAATGAGAGTAAAAGTTTGCGGCATGACTGATATGGATCAGGTTCGTCAATTAGATGAAATAGGAGTAGAGTTTTGTGGGTTTATCTTTTATCCCAAGAGTCCGAGATACATTTTCAAACGTGTCCCGGCTGCTGAAATAAAAAAACTAAAAGGTAAGATCAATAAAGTAGGAGTATTTGTAAATGCCTATGCTGAAGATATCCTAAAAACGGTAGACGACTGTGGTTTATATTTAGTGCAATTACACGGTGATGAAACACCAAAGGAATGTGAGAAAATATCCAGTTATGTTACAACTATTAAAGCATTTCGTTTAAGTGAGTCGGATAATATTTTATGGAAGATCAAAGATTATCAGGATGTGGTGGATATGTTTTTGTTTGACACGGAAGGAGCTGGTTATGGGGGTACGGGAAAAAAATTTAACTGGGAAGTATTGAAAGGGCTGAATATCAGAAAGCCTTTCTTTTTAAGCGGGGGCATTCAGCCAGATGATACTGATAAATTAAAGATCTTTGCACAAGACCCTGTGGCAAAGGATCTGTTCTCAGTTGATATTAACAGCAGGTTTGAAATTTCGCATGGGATTAAAGATATTCAAAAAATAAAAAAATTTGTAACAGATTTAAAACAAGTCTGAAAAGTGTATGAAAAGTAAAAGTTTTCTTTTTATTGTAACCCTGTTTCTGTTCTCATTTGCCAATGCACAATCGCAGATGATCACCGGAACTTTGGTGCCCGATAAAAAGAAAGCAGTTGTATTTCTGCCGGGAAACAAAAAAGATACGGTTCCATCTGCACAAAATGGATCAACAGCAGTAACTAAACCTGTAGCTGCTGAAAATAAAATAAAAACACCTTTAGACGTTTTAGATACCACATTAATAAATGCAAACGGGGGCGATATGATCAGTAAATACAGTTTGCCGCCACAAAAGTCTTCACTTCGCCCACAGCTGATCACCGGAACACTGATAGCAAAAGAAGGTGCTGCAATTGCAGTAGTTCCTGTTTCAGAGGATTCATTAATGAAGCAAAATATGCCGCCCCCGATCGTTCAGGATAACCCTTTATTTCCACCTGAAAGGGGGGAGACGATAAAGGATTCCAGCATTGCAACCACTACAAGTCCTACAACCACAGTAACAGGAGCAAAAAGTGTTCTGGATGGATTGGATACAACTAATATGGTCTATGACCCTTCAACCCATATATCTTCTTCAACATTAGCATTGCGTCCTTCTGAATATAAACATCAAATGTTACCTGCAGGGTTGCTGATACCCCAAAAAGGTGAGCCTGTGATCATTGAACCCATTAGCAAAGACTCATTGGAAGCTTTGAATAGGAAATTGGCTGATACCACAACTATGCAATCTTCAGATGCTAATTCATCCAACGATTCTTATAACAACACTTCATTTCCCGATAGTTCTGCAGCATCAAGTTTTAAAACAAATTTCTATGTACATCAAAATGGAAAATTCAGTATCCGTTTTACATCAGAAAAATTTTATCTCAATATTTCAGAAGAAGGCAAAGTGATCGATTTTGAGATATTGTCCAATGGAAAGATCACAAGCAATGCAAACAGTAAAATTGTGCAGGTTGGTAATTTAAAAGTAAAATATAATGATGATGGCTCAATTACTTCCATCGCAGATACACGTGTGGCCTATACATTCGACGGCAAGGTGAACAGAGTAGGTAATATCAGTATCAGTTATAACAAGGAGGGATTAGCCGAAAAAGTCGCTGATATGCTCATCATTTACAATAGTATTAAATCGGTAGAAAAAATTGCAGATTTCCGCGTTGGATATGATGCGAAACTGATGGTGATCGGTATTGATGACAGTAATGGGCTGGTCGTCTTCAAACCCGAGATGAAGTGAGTATTCAAAAAATTTGAACTAATTAGAAAATGACAGCAACAGAAACATATCAAAAGCCCGATTCACAAGGCTATTACGGAAAATTCGGCGGCGCTTATATTCCCGAAATGTTGTATCGCAATGTTGAAGAATTAAGAGAAAGGTATTTGAGTATCATGGCTGAAACAAATTTCCAGAAAGAGTTTCAGCAATTACTAAAAGATTATGTGGGAAGGCCAACCCCTTTATTCTTGGCTGAAAGATTAAGTGCTTTACATGGCACAAATATTTATTTAAAGAGAGAAGACCTTTGTCATACCGGTGCGCATAAAATAAATAATACAGTCGGACAAATATTATTGGCGCGAAAGTTGGGTAAGACAAGGATCATTGCAGAAACAGGGGCTGGTCAGCATGGCGTCGCCACTGCAACTGTTTGTGCATTGAAAGGAATGGAGTGTATCGTGTACATGGGCGAAAAAGATATTGAACGTCAGGCACCCAATGTTGCAAGAATGAAAATGCTGGGCGCAAAAGTGATACCTGCAACAAGTGGAAGTAAGACATTAAAAGATGCAACTAATGAAGCCATAAGAGACTGGATCAATAATCCTAACGATACACATTATATTATCGGCAGTGTGGTTGGCCCGCATCCTTACCCTGATATGGTGGCTAAATTTCAAAGTGTGATCAGTGAAGAATCGCGCTGGCAGTTAAAAGAAAAAACAGGAAGCGAATTGCCGTCGCATGTTATTGCATGTGTGGGTGGTGGAAGTAATGCAGCCGGAGCATTTTATCATTATCTAGATGAACCTACTGTTCAGTTAATTGCAGTTGAAGCGGCGGGCCATGGTGTGCACAGCGGCATGAGTGCAGCAACTACACAATTGGGTAAACCCGGGGTTTTACATGGCAGCAAAAGTCTGGTGATGCAAACCGAAGATGGACAAGTTATAGAACCTCACAGCATTTCAGCCGGCCTGGATTATCCTGGTGTGGGTCCTTTGCACGCACATTTATTTAAGAGTGGCCGGGGAACTTATCTAAGTGCAACAGATGATGAGGCAATGCAGGCAGCATTTGAATTGGCAAAAATTGAAGGTATCATCCCTGCATTGGAAAGTGCACATGCATTGTCTGCTTTCAAACAAATGAATTTTAAAACCAGTGATACCGTAATCCTTTGCTTAAGTGGGAGAGGCGATAAAGATCTGGCAACATATATGAATGAAATGGATAAATAATTTTTTGTACTAAGCTGCAAAATAAAAATTATGCTGCTGTTGCGTCGCACTCTTGTACTGTACAACATAAGCAGCAGAGCATTTCAACAGAATGATTAGATGAAAGAATATACACTGAGAAAAGCAACTATCCACGATTCGGATTTTTTTTATCAGGTAAAGAAAACGGTATTAAAAAATTATATCGAAAAAATATGGGGATGGAATGAGGATTTTCAGATTCAGTTTCACAAAGAAAATTTTCATGTAAATGAAACACAGATCATAATCGTTGACGATAATGGTGCAGGGACGGTTGAAGTAAAAGAAGATGCAGAAAAAATATTCATCAGCAGCTTGTATATTTTGCCGCCTTATCAAAACAATGGGATAGGCAAAGCAATTTGTAATGATTATATCAGCAAAGCGGCAAAAGAAAAGAAACGAGTTGAATTGGAAGTCCTGAAATTAAATGTAAACGCACAACGCTTATACAAAAACTTGGGGTTTACGCTGACGGAAGGAGACGATACAAAATATTTTATGTTTAAAGATTTTAAGAAATGAGCAGGATCGGAAAATTGTTTCAGGAAAAGAAAGAAAATGTTTTAAATGTATACTGTACTGCGGGTTATCCTGAATTGAACAGTACATTAAAAATAATAAAAGCATTAGAAGAAAATGGTGCAGACTTAATTGAATTGGGCATGCCTTACAGTGATCCATTGGCCGATGGACCTGTTATACAAGCCAGCAGCAGCAAGGCTTTGAGCAATGGTATGACGATCCATATATTATTTGAGCAGCTTGAAGGTTTTCGTAATAACTCCCCTTCAGGGGTTGGGGGTATTCCTGTTATTTTAATGGGTTATATGAACCCCGTTCTGCAATATGGGTTTGAAAATTTTTGCAAAGATGCCGCAGCAGTGGGTATTGACGGATTGATCCTTCCCGATCTGCCCCAATATGAATTTGAAACAGAATATGGCAGCATCATTAAAAAATACGGCTTGGATTTTATTTTCCTTGTCACACCCGAAACATCGGAAGAAAGAATTAAGAAATTAGATGAATTAAGTACAGGATTTTTATATGCTGTGAGTTCATCTGCAACAACAGGTGGTGATACAAATTTTAATTCAGTTGAAAAATATTTGAAGCGATTAAAATCATATCAGCTCAAGAATCCAATTTTAGTTGGCTTTGGAATTAAGGATAAACAAACATTTGATGCAGCATGTAAATATGCAAATGGTGCAATTATTGGAAGTGCCTTTATCAAAGCATTGGAAAGTTCAAATGATATAGAATCAAAAACAAAGCAATTTTTAAATCAAATAATAAAATGACAAAAATTGCGGGAATCCTATTTCTTGTTTATATCCTAATTGGATTTGGCTCAATTATTCTGCTGACGATAGCGTGTGATTATGTTTCAATTGATTCTTATAATTATGTAATGTTTCATCATTGGATTATTTTATTAGTTATTGCATCTGTGCAATTGGTGTTAGTCACTTATTTTGTGAAACAAAACCCTTCTTTATTCAAGTTTAAAGCAAACAGAAAAACGATAGGTAAAATAATACTCTTACCATTATTGTTTTCATTATTTTTTATTCTAAATGCTGGGTGGATGTTATTTGTAGATTTTTGCTTACCAAATAATGAAGTCTTATCAATAAAAGGAATTGTTTTGAATAAACGAATTGAACTTCGTTCAGGAAGAGGACCGAAGAGGATATTCTTTTTAAGTGTTACAGATACTATTACAACCCAAAATTATTATTTTGAAGTAAAGAAATTTATTTATGATAAATATGAAAGAAACGATGTTTTTGTAAAAGAATTTAACGTAAGTAAATTAGGAATGATTTATAGAAAAAATGAATAAGAAGAATCCTAATTTAATCTTGAGCGGAAGACGAGACTCGAACTCGCTACCTACAGCTTGGGAAGCTGTCGCTCTACCGGGTGAGCTACTTCCGCTAATGGTTCTAAAATTACGATATCATTTGAAACGATCATAAAAAAATAAAAATAATTCCTTTAGTGGATAGGTATGAAAACAGTCATCATAAAATATAATGCAGGAAATATTCAAAGTGTGCTCTATGCTTTGGAAAGAATTGGGGTTCATGCTGTTGTTACAGCCGATCACGATGAGATCATGACTGCAGATAAAGTAATATTTCCGGGTGTTGGCGAAGCAAATAGTGCCATGAACAGTTTAAAAGAGAATAATCTCGATCAGATCATTAAATCACTAAAACAGCCGGTTTTGGGTATTTGTGTGGGTATGCAATTGTTGTGTAAATATTCGGAAGAAAATAATACGGCATGCATTGGCATATTTGATGAACCGGTTAAAAAGTTTGACTCAGACCTGTTCAAGATCCCGCAGATAGGCTGGAATACTTTACATGATCTAAAATCGCCGCTAATGCAAAGCATTGCAGAAAACAGTTATTGTTATTTCGTGCACAGCTATTATGTTCCCATGAATGAACATGCCATCGCAACAACAGATTACGTGCAGCCTTATGCTTCTGCTATTCATAAAAATAATTTTTATGGTGTACAGTTTCATGCCGAAAAAAGTGCACAAGTGGGTGAACAGATATTAAAGAACTTTATTTTAAATATTAAATAATAAAAACTTAAAAGGCGAAACTCATTTAACATTTATCATTCAAAATTCAACATTGTGATTATTATTCCGGCAATTGATATTATAGATGGCAAATGTGTTCGATTGACACAAGGCGATTATCATCAAAAAACAATTTATAACGAACATCCTCTTGAAGTTGCCAAATTATTTGAAGATGCAGGATTGAATCGCTTGCACCTGGTTGATCTGGACGGAGCAAAAGCGGGAAAGGTCAAGAATTGGAAGGTATTGGAAACGATCGCAAAGAATACATCTTTGGTTATTGATTTTGGAGGCGGTATTAAAACAGAAAGGGATGTCAATATTATTTTTGATTCAGGCGCTTCAATGGCAACAATAGGAAGTATGGCTGTGAAAGATGAAAAAACTCTTGTTACCTGGATCAAAAAATATGGTGCACATAAATTTTTAATTGGTGCAGATGTTAAGAACGAAAAAATTGCTGTGGGCGGGTGGTTGGAAACAACCAATATCGATATTTGCGATTTTATTGAAAACTATATACAGAAAGGAATTCATCAGATATTTTGTACTGATGTAAGTAAGGATGGAAAGCTGGAAGGTCCTTCGATCCAGCTATATAAAAAAATCATTGCAAAGTTCCCCGAATTGGAATTTATTGCAAGCGGAGGTGTTTCAAGCATCAGCGATCTATTGGAATTGAAAGAGATAGGTTGTGCTGCTGCCATCGTTGGTAAAGCTATTTATGAAGGCAGGATACAAATTTCTGATTTGAAATTTTTAATTTGAGATTATGGCAACCATTACAAGATTTGAAGATTTGGAAATATGGAAAAAAGCGAGAATGCTTTCTTTAATTATTTATGAGTTTGCACAAAAAGATATTTTAATCAAGGAGTTTAAATTTAAAGAACAAATTAAATCGGCAGCTGGTTCTGTAATGGATAATATAGCAGAAGGTTTTGAAAGATCGGGCAGACTTGAGTTTATTAACTTTCTGGGCTTTGCAAAAGGCTCTTGTGGCGAAGTAAAATCTCAATTGTATCGGGCTTTAGATCAAAAGTTAATCAAGTAGAATGAGTTTGACCAAGCATATGAGCGGTACGATAAACTATCTTCTAACATTGCTGGGTTTATTTCTTATCTAAATAAATCAACTATAAAAGGACAAAAGTTTAAAGATAGAATGTAGTCAATTTCAAATCATAAATTTCAAATCTCAAATTATAAATGCTTACAAAAAGAATAATACCTTGTTTGGATATCAAAGACGGAAGAACCGTTAAAGGCACCAATTTTGTTGATCTCCGCGATGCGGGTGATCCCGTTGAATTGGGTGCTTTCTATGCTCAACAAGGAGCAGATGAATTGGTATTCCTGGATATCACTGCAACCGTAGAGAAAAGAAAAACATTAAGCGAGTTGGTAAAAAGAATTGCCCGTCAGATCAATATCCCTTTTACAGTAGGTGGTGGTGTGAGTTCCATTGATGATGCGTCAGTGCTTTTGAAAAATGGGGCCGATAAAGTTTCTATTAATACAGCTGCCTACAAAAACCCGAAGTTGATCAAAGAACTGGCAAATGAATTCGGGAGCCAATTTGTTGTTTTAGCAATTGATACCAAACAGGAAGCAAACGGAGAATGGTATGTGTATCTGAATGGAGGAAGAACAAAAACGGAAACTAAATGCTTCGATTGGGCCAAACAAGCTGTTGATCTGGGTGCAGGAGAAATATTATTGACTTCCATGAATCACGACGGGACCAAACAGGGATTTGCCATTGAAATAACTAAGCAATTGAGTGAATGCCTCGCTGTTCCTGTTATTGCTAGCGGAGGCGGCGGAACAATGGAACATTTTGCAACCATATTTAAAGAAGGGAAAGCCGATGCGGCATTGGCTGCCAGCATTTTTCACTTTAAAGAAGTGGCAATTCCCGATTTGAAACGATATTTGCACGATCAGCAGATAGAAGTAAGGATTTAAAATAATGGAAAATGGATAAAACTGATCGTCACAGATATTGCTTCTGATTTATTTTGTTTTGAAAAAGTTGACTAGATTTCAAAGCAATGAACTGTGAGACGCAACATGGCTTAATTGAAATACAAGTGTTGGTAAAATAAAAAATATGAAACACAAAAAAGATAATAACACCCCTTTAGGGGCTGGGGATATCAACTTTAAAAAATACAGTGATGGTTTGGTTCCGGCGATCGTGCAGGACTTTGCAACCAGTAAAGTATTGATGCTTGGTTTTATGAATGAAGAAGCGCTGCATAAAACAGAAGAAACCGGGAAAGTGACTTTTTTCAGCAGAACTAAGAATCGGTTGTGGACTAAAGGCGAGGAGAGTGGTAACTTTTTAGAACTGAGAAGTATGGCTGTTGATTGTGATAATGATACTTTGTTGATCAAAGTTCACCCTTTGGGACCTGTTTGTCATACTGGTGCTGATACCTGTTGGAGTGAAAAAAATCATAGCGATAACTTTTTATTATATCTGGAAGAGATCATTGCCTTGCGTAGAAAAGCATCTGTTGATGAATCTTATGTAGCAAGATTATTTTCGAAGGGCATGAATAAAATTGCCCAGAAAGTTGGAGAAGAAGCCGTTGAATTAGTGATCGAAGCCAAAGACAATAATGAAGAACTTTTCCTGAATGAGGCTGCCGACCTGATGTTCCATTATTTGGTTTTACTTAACGCCAAAGGTTATAAATTGCAAGACGTTATTTCCATACTTCAAAAACGCCATTCTAAATAAGCATGAAAAATTTTTTGTTAGCATTATTATTACCGATCTCTCTATCGGCACAAACAGGATACAGCATCAAAGGGAATATAAAGGGCCTGAAAGACAGTACCCTGGTGTTCCTGGTGAGCGGAGCAGACGGTTCCACTTTGTCTCAGGATTATGCATTCAACGGACAATTTAATCTGAAAGGGAAATTGGACAATGCGGATATTTATCTATTGAACTTTATCGGACATAAAGAAACGGTCGATATGTTCATCGGTAATGAGAATGTTGTTGTAAACGGAGAAGCTGCTAAACTGAAGTCTGTTACTATTGGTGGATCTAAGCTGCACAGTGATTATGCTTATTATTTGCAGGGGTTCATTCCTTTGAAAGAAAAGTTAGCTTCCACAGTTAAAAAAATAAATGCAGAACCTCAGGGAAAGAAAAGAGATTCTTTGATCAGACAATATCAGGCTTATACGAATCAGGTCTTGGAGCAGGTTGGAAAATTTGTAAAAGAGAAACCCGCTTCCCCTGTCAGTTCATTCGTATTGTTTGTAGTGAATCCATTGTTCCCGAATGTAAACAGTCTGGAAGAAAAATACAATCAATTACAACCCGCAGCAAAACAGGGGATTTATGCTCGATTGATAGAAGAAGCCATTGTGAAAGGAAAGATCGGAATGCTGGGATCGCAGGCCATTGATTTTACACAAAACGATACGAGCAATCATCCCGTTTCATTGTCATCATTCAGAGGAAAGTATGTATTGGTAGATTTCTGGGCAAGCTGGTGCAGACCTTGCAGAGCAGAGAATCCCAATGTGGTAGCTGCTTACAATGCATATAAGGACAAGGGATTTACTGTCCTTGGCATATCATTAGATCAGGAAAGAAATAGTTGGGTGCAGGCCATCAATGACGATAAATTAACATGGACGCATGTAAGCGACCTTCAATATTTTAATAATGCAGTTGCGAAGCTGTATTTCATTGAACAGATACCTTCCAATATGCTGATCGATCCTAAGGGAAAAATTGTAGGTAAGAATTTGCGAGGCACTGAATTGACTGCTACTTTGAAAGAATTGTTGAAGTAGTGATATGGTTCATGGTCAATGGAAAGTACTCTTATATACATTCGCATCAAATCCAACAACAACTACTTCGCCTTTTTCATTTTCGATAACCGGACGTTTAATAATACTAGTAGAAGCCGCCATTAACACAATGGCAGCTTTTTCATTTGTGATCATATTTTGTTCGGTTGCATCTAATCCGCGCCAGCTAGTACTTTTCTTATTCAGTATAAATTCCCACCCTTTTTGTTTACACCAAGTTTTTAGTTTAGCAGTTGTGATTCCTTCTGTTTTATAGTTATGGAATTGATGTTTTATTTTATGGGCTTTTAGCCAATTCAAAGTTTTCTTAACCGTATCACAATTAGGTATTCCGTAAACAGTATACATATTAGACGCTTTGTAATGAAATGATCCTTGCTGCCAGCCAGCTTTCTTTGATGGGTATCATCCAATTACAGAGAAATGATCTTTTATCAGCCACCAGATTGTTGAAATAGAGAGTATCATGGTTGATGAAATTATTCTCAATACTGTAATTCACTTGTGCCAGAGGAAGCAATTGAACCTTATCTTTTACTACAAAAGCCAATGTTTGCCTGTCCAATAGGTTAATGGAAAACGCTTGCTCTATTTCCTTTGCAAACCGTGCAACAGAATCTATTGCCTTGCCGCAGATCCTTGCATTCGTATCATCTGCCATAAAAACAATGAACTGCCCGAATAATAGATTGGCATAACCTTTTACGGGAGCACCATGACTTTCCCAGTTCTCTACAAATGTGTTCAATAGTTCTTCCAATTGCAAAGCTTCACTCATCGTAAGTAAACGGCTGCTCTGATACACCCATACCTTTGCATCGGGACTAAAATCTTCAGGGATCAAATGTTGGTAATCAAAATTCATAACGTATATTTTATGTGAATTATTTTTTTTCTTCCTTGCCCAGTGTTGCATAAAAGTAGGCACCCACAATGGCTGTTAATATTTTAAAGAATAAATTATCTGTTGCAAAAACCTCTTTCCAGATCAATGTTTTGAAGATACTGTCGTAAACAATATCGATCAATAATACCAAGGGGATCAATACGATCAGTGAAATGAAAAACCTTTTCCAGTTAATCCTCATTTTCTTTATTTTCTTTTTTAAAGACAGTTTTTCCGAACAATAAACTCATGAAAAGCCCGAAGACAATTCCTTTTACCAATAAACCAAGAATAAATTTCTCTGTTGTAAAACCAAGCTCTTTAAATTCTCCAAAAAACCATGCAATGGGCCCACTTACCAAAGTGAATATGATTCCGTAAGCAAAAAATGCAGACCATGTAAAATTCTTAAAGATCTTTTTCATAACATATATTTTATGCCATTGATCGTTCGATTAATTCAGCAATATCCAAAACCTGTACATCGTTTTCTTTCTCTTTATTTTTAACACCATCTAACAGCATCGTATTGCAGAATGGACAAGCGCTTGCAATTACTGCTGCCCCCGTTTCCAAAGCTTCGTCGGTTCTTTCTATATTAATTCTTTTAGTGCCCGGCTCATCTTCCTTGAACATTTGTGCACCTCCGGCACCGCAGCATAGACCATTGCTCTTGCAACGTTTCATTTCGATCAATTCAGCATCCAACGCCTCCAATACCTTGCGTGGTGCTTCATAAATATTATTGGCACGCCCTAAATAGCAACTGTCGTGATAAGAGATCTTCTTTCCTTTAAAACTGCCTTCTTCTTTTAATTTTATTTTGCCTTCGTCGATCAATTGTTGTAAGAAACTGCTGTGATGAACTACATCATAATTCCCGCCCAATTCTGCATATTCGTTCTTCAGCGTATTAAAACAATGCGGACAAGTAGTTACAATTTTCTTGATACCGTAGCCATTCAGGATCTGAATATTATTATAAGCCATCATCTGAAATAGGAATTCATTGCCGGCTCTCCTTGCAGGATCGCCTGTACAGGCTTCTTCTTTCCCCAAAATGGCATAGTTAACACCTACTTTATTTAAAATAGTGGCAAATGCTTTGGTTATTTTCTGGGCACGAACATCAAAACTTCCGGCACAACCTACCCAGAATAAGATCTCCGGTGTTTCACCATTTGCCATTAACTCGGCCATTGTGTTCACTTTCATCCGATAAAAGTTTGCGCAAAAGTACTTCAAAAAATTATTGTTTCACACAATGCTCACTATGAATGGTAAGTTCATAAAGCCGGATTTAGTGTCACAATAGTCATTGTTTTTTTGTGTGAAAACATCGATTTAGCTTCTGATCATCTCATAAATACTTTTGGCAGCTGCTGAAGATGCATGCCCGCCTGCAGATAGGATATTCTTCAGCGCAGCGTAATCTTCCTGCAATTGCTGCTGACGTTCTTTATTGTTCAATAAATCGTTTAGTTCTGTTACCAGGTTTTTAGTAGTAAGATCCTGCTGGATCAATTCTTTTACTACCAGTTTATCCATGATCAGATTTACCAGTGAAATAAATTTCACATTTACCAGTCTTTTGCCGATCTCATAACTCAGTGTTCCGGCTTTATAGCAAACCACTTCAGGAACGGCAAACAACGCAGTCTCTAAAGTAGCAGTGCCACTGGTTACCAGTGCCGCTTTGCTTTGCATCAATAAATTGTAAGTGTCATTTCTTACGGCACTAACATTGTCGTAAGTTGATAAGAATGCTGAATAAAATTCGTCTTCCTGTCCGGGTGCTTTTGCAACTACAAATTGATAATCAGGAAATGATTTTGCCACTTCCAGCATAATGGGAAGTTTCTTAATTATTTCCTGTTTACGGCTTCCGGGCAATAATGCAATGATCTTAGGTTCTCCCGTCCCCCAACTCCCGACTCCTAACTCTCGACTCCCGACTCCCGACTCCCGATTCCCGACTTCCGACTTCCGGCTTTCTTCAACAACTTCCACCAAAGGATGTCCCACATATTCCACCTCCCAGTTCCATTTATTTTTATAATACTCTTTTTCAAAAGGAAGGATGACCAGCATTTTATCGATATACTTTTTCATCTTCTTCACGCGGTTTTCTTTCCATGCCCAAACCTGCGGAGAAATATAGTAGACGATCTTGAATCCTTTTTGTTTGCCCCATTCTGCTATACGTAAATTAAAACCCGGATAATCGATCAATATGATCACATCGGGTTTAAAAGCCAGAATATCTTCCTTGCAAAATTTGATATTGCTTAAAATAGTAGGCAGGTTCTTGATCACTTCTGCAAAGCCCATAAATGCCAGTTCCCGATAATGCTTTACCAGTGTTGCACCGGCTGACTGCATCAGATCACCTCCCCAACAACGGATACTGGCTGCAGTATCCTGTTTATATAATTCTTTGATGAGATTACTGCCATGCAGATCGCCGCTCGCTTCACCTGAAATGATATAGTATTTCATACCCCTAACCCCTAAAGGGGAATTTATTTCGTTTAAAAATAGAATGAGTAATGTAATTGGTGATTACAACTACTTAAAGACAAATGTATTAAATAGAACACAGATGACAGTCATTAATAGGATGGTAGCAGTTATATTCTACAGCTAATTTAAATCCGTTGTTATCTGTTTGATCCGCGTCATCCGTGTGCTATTAAAAAAAATATTTGTATAACTAAATAATTAGTTTATATCTTTGTTCAACTATAAAATTAGTTATAATGATCAAGCCATTAACGAAAGCCGAAGAGCAGATCATGCAAACGATCTGGAAGCTCGATAAAGCGTATCTAAAAGATATCGTGGAAGCACAGCCCGATCCCAAGCCACATTCCAATACAGTGGCCACCATTTTAAAGATCCTGATCGATAAGGGTTTTGTGGATATAGAAGTGCATGGGAGGGTACATCAGTACGAAGCCCTGGTCTCTAAAGAAGAATACTCTTCCAGTTCTATACGGAATTTAGTGGAAGGTTATTTTGAAGGATCTTTTTCCGATGCAGTTTCTTTTATGCTGAAACAGAAGGACCTGAAAGTAAAAGACCTGGAATTGCTCTTACAACAGATCAAACACAAAAAATAATTTTGTATGAAAAGCCTTGCCTGGTACGATTTGCAGGTGATCATCTGCAGCGCAATAATGATGAGCTATTACTTTATTGTTTTACGCAATAAAAAATTTCATCAGTATAATCGTTTTTATATATTGGCTGTTTTCTTTTTATCCTTCCTTATCCCGCTGATCAAGATCCAGTTGGATAAGATGGAAACACAGCAGGCCGTTGTACAGTTCATCTATGTACTGGCAGATTATAATGCCGTGATGGACAAAGCCGTTGCCGCTAAGGGCTTTCAAGTGAACTGGAATATGATGGCCATTGCCGGATATGCATTGATCTCTGCATTCTTCCTGTTTACTTTTATCATAGCCTTATTCCGTATCCGTCAGTTACTACGGAAATATTCCTGCAATAATTTAGGTGACGTGTATCTGATCCTCACCAATGTAAAAGGAACACCTTTCTCTTTCTTCCGCTATATTTTCTGGAATGAAGAGATCGATCTGCATTCTGCAACCGGTCAACAAATACTGCAGCATGAATTAACCCATGTAAAGGAGAAACACAGTATCGATAATATCATGGTACAGGTAATGATGGTATTCGGCTGGGTCAATCCTTTTTTCTGGATCGCAAAGAAAGAACTACAGATGATCCATGAATTCATTGCCGATAAAAAGTCTGTCGATAATGGCGATGCTGCTTCGCTTGCCGAAATGCTCTTAACCGCCACATATCCGCAACAACAATTCTTATTGACCAATTCTTTTTTCTTTTCACCCATTAAACGCCGTTTACTGATGATCACCAATAATAAAAACCCAAGATTCTCTTATATGAGAAGACTGATTGTATTGCCTTTGATGGCGATTGTTGTTTTGTTGTTTGCATTTAGAATGAAGCAGGAAAATAAACAAGCAGATCATTCAAATACAGGTTCTTCTGCTAAAACTATAAATGCCGCAACGATCTTAGCAAACACTGTGGCAATAAGAAAGGATACCACTAACCCAACACTCCCTAAAGCATCTGTGTTTGTTGTAAATGGAGAGAGAATTACTTATGAAGAGCTGAATAAGATCGATCAAAACACAATTCTCAGCATGAATGTTTTAAAAGGAAAAGAAGCGATTGATAAATATGGCAAAGAAGGGGAGAATGGTGCTATTGAGATTAAACTCAAACCCATCTACGTTTTAGAAGGAAAAATAATGGCTTCTGATTTTGATCTTGATAAGATCAATAAGGCAAATATTGAAAGCATAAATGTATTAAGTGGAATAGGAGCAAGTTATGATTATGGTGATGAAGGTAAAAGGAGGGGAGTTGTTGTGATAAAAATGAAAGCTTCTTCCTACCCTTTGTATATAATTGACGGGAAAAAGATGCCAAAAGGGTTTGAATTCAGTAAAATCAATTCACCCGATATTGAAAGCATCAACGTATTGAAAGATGAAGTTGCTGTTAACAAATATGGAGATGAAGCAAAGAACGGAGTTTTAGAAATTAAAATGAAAACAAATGCTGGCTCAACTATTTACGGTTATACTGAATTTTTGGATCGCAATAAAGAGGTAAAAGCTTGTAATTGGAATAAGGATCGTTCAAATATTACTATTGTATTGAATGATGGGACAAATGAAACCTATGATTTAACCAATGGATTAAGTAGGCAAAGGGCAATTGATAAATACGGAGCATTGCCAATAGCACCTGCAACATTACCGGAAAAGCCATCTGTAACAATTGTATCACGAAAACATATTCCGACTGATCAAGAAGATGAGGATTATAATAAAACATTTACGGAAGTTCAAATACCTGCAGAGTTTCCGGGAGGAAAAGAAGGTTGGCAAAAGTTTCTTATCCATGATTTAAATCGTGACCTGCCTGTTAAAAATGGAGCGCCTCCGGGAAAATATACAGTAAAATTAAATTTCATAGTTCATGCAGATGGAAAGGTTACCGATATTAATACTGAGAATGATCCCGGTTATGGAACTAAAGAAGAAGCGATCAGAGTTATGAAAGTTGGACCTGACTGGAATCCTGCTATTCAAAATGGACATACCGTAACAAGCATCGTAAAGCAAACAATAACTTTTGTTATTACTGAATAATAGTGTTCTCGTTTTGTTTTTAAAAGCTCTTTCTTTCCGGGAAGAGCTTTTTTATTTGCATAAAAGGGCTCCGAGAGTTAGAGACTTAATTGTTCGGAATATGAAGAGTATTCTTTGATCCTGAAGTGATCATATGATTATAGAAATATAAAAAGACTGAATTTCTTCGACCCCGAAGGGGTCGTATGTTCTCTTTTCTTTCCTTGCTACAAACATTTGAACCCTTTGGGTTCATGCATGGCCATTAATATTCAAAGCCATTGGATTCATTATTCGCTTTGATCATTCTGATCCTGAAGGGATCACATGTTTATAGCATTGTATCCTATGTTTTATTCGACCCCGAAGGGGTCGTACAGCATTTATATCAGCTTTCTGCTATAAACATTTGAACCCTTTGGGTTCATGCATTGTTTTCGGCTCGAGGATTTGTGCAGGTTGTTTTTCTATTGAATACCAGCACTTTATATTGTACATGAATGCTATAGAACCTTGAATGGATGCTTCTATGCCGTATGGGATTGAAGCTATGCCGTATGGGATTAAAGCTATGCCATATGGGATTAAAGCTATGCCATATGGGAATGAAGCTATGCCGTATGGGATTAAAGCTATGACATATAGGATTAAAGCTATGCCATATGGGATTGAAGCTATGACATATAGGATTGAAGCTATGCCATATGGGATTGAAGCTATGACATATAGGATTGAAGCTATGCCATATGGGATTAAAGCTATCCCATAAAGTATTAAAGCATCAATAAAATGCTAGAATACAAACTTCATGATCAAGGCCGCAATAGCATACACCATGGTTACCAGAAAAATGCCTTTTGCGGTCCTGTCTTTATGGGTATTGATATAGAGGGTAAATAGAATGGCATTGGCCATCAATGAAAATGTGACCATGGCAGTAATTAAACTTTTTGCCTCTACCAGATACAGCACAAAATCTTTTAAAGGGTAGGTGCTGAATTTCCAGAAATAGAATCCAAACATACCGATCAGCGGAGCAAATATGCCCAGCACTAGACCAAGTTTAAAATTATCTTTAGTTATAAGCATCAGAATTTCCAGTTGGTTTCTACTTGTTTTTTTAATGCATAATCGGTAAGATCGAACTGCACCGGTACCAAACTAACATAATTATTTTTTAATGCCCACACATCGGTATCTTTTGCGGCATCATAGTTTACAAATTCGCCCGTGAGCCAATAATATTTTCGTCCACTCGGGTCTTTGCGTTCTATAAATTTTTCTTCATATTTGGCATATGCCTGTTTGCAAACTTTAATGCCCTTGATCAGGCTTTCATCGAGCGCAGGAATATTTACATTGAACAATAAATGTTTTATTTTCTTTTGCGACAAAACATTCTGCACTATTTTCTTCACATACACTTTTGATGCAGAAAAATCAGCTTCCATGCTAAAGTCCAATAAACTGAACCCAATACTTGGAATACTTTCTATGGACGCTTCCATGGCTGCACTCATCGTTCCGCTGTAAATAACATTGATGGAATGATTGGCGCCGTGATTGATGCCACTTAAGCAGATATCGGGTTTGCGGTGAAGGATCCTGTCAACAGCGATCTTCACACAATCCACAGGTGTACCGCTGCAACTATACGCTTCCACGCCATCCATATAATGTACTTTATGCATCCGTAAAGGATGTCCGATCGTGATCGCATGTCCCATACCGCTTTGGGGTTTATCGGGAGCTACCACAACTACGCGTCCCAGATCCTTTACTGCTTCTACCAATGCCTTAATTCCCGGGGCAAGGATACTGTCATCATTTGTAATTAAAATAACAGGCAGTGCTGCTTTCTTTGTTTTTGCCATGGCTGCAAGATACGATTTGTAATATTTAATTGATAATTGGGAATGAACTATGGAGATATTGACAATGCTGAGGCCAAGCCTGCACTGAGCTTGTCGAAATGAAGCATGATGAACGGAATATTCGTTTCTGAGTTCACTTTTGGAGAGGTTACCAAAACATGAATTCTTGAAACGACAGTTAATCGAATTCACCCCCGCCTGAATGACAAGGTCGGGCAGGCTTCGAGAGCCTCTCCAAGGGAGTACTTTGCACAGGGTGACAATCAACTATAAAAGTTATTCATGGTCAGCGTTGCAAATAGCCTCATTGAAAATGATAGGGACTTAAATTGAGTCTGTTTTCAAAAATCCATCAGGATTTTTTCTCTGCGTACTCAAACCAGAGAATCTAAAAGAGAAGGGGCTTTGCAAGAAAAATAAACCCTCAGTGGCTCTGCGCCTCTGCGTTAAAAAACTTTATGTGCTTCATTCACTTGTAATAGTATGATCAATCTGTACTTGAAAAATATTTAATCAACTATATTCAGCTTAGATCTTTTCTTTCTGCGAAATAAACCGGCAATATTTGAACTAATTGTTTTGATCCGATTAAAGTTTCTGGCAATCACGGTAGAAACCTCTACCTGTAACAGTGACCCTGCAATATTTCTGATCGCTTTAGGAGATCCGCCACCGATCAATCCCTTGGAAAGATAACCAGCGGCCAATCCTATCACCGAGCCCAGCAGATCATCCTTAAAACCTGTTGACGCCGTAACTTCTCTAAACGTATTTTTAAGAAGACTTAGTGGAGTAAAGTTTGAGTAAGTATGGGTAAGCTCCGATTTCAATAACGACCATTCATTGAATTGTTTGAGTTCCAGTTCCTGAATGGCTATTTTTAATTGGGCAGCTGTTCTTATTTTTTGCATGATGGTTCAATTAAGCATTTGAACAATGATCGAATCGTTTACACTTGCTTTAATGCGCGGATGCACATACCATAAAATAATTCCCGCAAGGCCGTAAAATAAAGCAACTACTAAAAATCCGAAATAATTCTTTCCGAACAGATCGCCCAGCCATAATGCAATGGCAATATTTAAAGCAAGGGTAAAAAATGCAATGGCCAGTACAAATAATAAACGGGAGAACATATTGGAAGAGAGTTCTGCTGTTTTATCTACAAGTCTTAATTTTATTAATTCAATACTTGTTTTACTGTATTGTTCAGCCCTGTCTAAAAGGGGCTCTAGTAAACTTAAGTTCGTTTCCATTTTCAGTATTTTTTTAAGAAAAACAGCCGGGATGCAAGCACCCCGACTGCACAATTCAACCCTAAAACTTATTTTAATGCGGCGGAAGATCAGATTGCTTTGATTTCTTCCACTTTTGCTTTTCCATTTACAGCACATTTAGTGGCCATTTCTTTCACGGCTGTATATTTTTCTGAAGCAAGATCCAACATATCATTGAATTTTTCTTTCAGTTCATCCACATATTCATCTCCTTTATCAGAAATGTTTCTGCGTGTAACAGAACCTTTTTCGGGTGCTAATAAAACGCCTAATAATGCACCTGCTGCAACTCCTGCCAATACGCCTAATAAAATTTTACCTGTGTCCATGATTGTGTTTTTAATTGTTTATAATAAGATGATCAATAATAAAACGATGATAATGACTGCACCTACAGAAAGGTAGATCCCGCCATTGCTGTGTTCCAGTTCGTGTTTAATGGCACGTACTTCTTTACGCATGCTTTTCTTTTCTGAAGCACTCATATTCGACTTGTTCATTGCCTTTATTTCGTGTAACCGGGATATCAAAGCTTCTGCGTGTGCCTTTTCTTCTGTCTTAGTAATTGCTAAAGTGGAAGAGGGCTCAACGTTTGTTGCATTTGAAGAAAGCGGAATAAATGTTAATGATAAGCATGTCATCATTAAGTAGATAGCTAATTTTTTCATGTTTGATTTTTATGGTTTTGTTTAAATTGGATTTTTACCTTGAATTACCCTGAGTATAATTGCTATTAAAGCAATCACCAGGAGTATATGAATGATTCCACCGGCACCGTAGCCGATAAATCCGATTGCCCATCCGATAATTAGGATGACTGCGATTAAATAAAGTAGATTTCCCATGATTTGTTTTTTTTTATGATCAATGAATTGAGATACCGATTGTTGAGATACCGCCCGACAGATCAAGAAACGCTCCTAACTTATTGGTGATATGATATTCCGTTCCAATACTAAAGTCAAGATATAAAGCACCTGGGCCATTGTACACTGTGTTTTGTGCATCATAACCGTTATAATAGGTGATCTTTTTAATTGCTACACCCAAAGAACCTGCTAAGTAAAAATCCCATTTGGGACCTGCATTTACGATCTGATCAAAATAGTAAGAACCCTTAACACCAATTGGAATGATCGTTTCATGATAGCTGTTATCACGGTAAGAATAAACGGTGATGAACGGAGCCAGTGTAAAAGCTTTGGCAATATCAAATTCATAATTTGCATGAATTACCGGTATTACGTTTGCTGAATAAGCATAATTGCCAATTCCTAACCCGAGTCCGATATTTAATGTGTTTCCGTATTTTTCTGATGATCCCGTATACTGAGCATTTGAACTATTATTGATAAAGACGATCGCGATGATCAGGATAATTAGTTTTTTCATTTATTTGATTGTTTCGGTTTTGGTTCTTTGATTTTGGTGTTGCTTATTTTACATTTTTCTTTGTAAAATCTGCGAAGGCTTTGCCCAGTCCATCCATATCGTGACTGAATTCTGCTTTGAATATTTCCCATTTGTCTTTCCCGTCTGCTTTATAATCATCCATTCTTTTTTTCATATCACTGTTCTTCTGTTCCAGTTCTGCAACTTTCTTTTTGTAATCTTCTTTGGCTTCCTTTTTTTCATTGGCTATCCTTGCGTTGAACTCTGTGATGCTTTTTTCATTGGCAGCGATTTTATTTGCTGTTTCAATTCTATAAGTATCAATTTCAGCCAGATATTCTTTATTGGCACTGTCCAAATTGTTATTGGCTTCAGTTACTTTTTGTTCTGCATTTTCTACTTTTTCGGCAGGAGTACTGCAACCGGTTAAAATAACACCGGTCAATAAAGCAGATGCGGCAAGAACGAGGATCGTTTTTTTCATTTTGTTGATTTTTTAATTGTGTGAGATTTTAATGGCGGGTATTATAATTCGGCAATGATCTTGTTTACTTCATCTTTTGTTTTGCCGAGTTTGATCTGAAGTCTTCCTAACAGTTCGTCTTTTTTACCTTCTACCAACAATAGGTCATTGTCTGTAAGCATTGCGAATTTCTGTTTCAGTTTTCCTTTTGTTTCGTTCCAGTTTCCTTTTAATTCTGATAAATTATTCATGGTTTTTATTATTAAATGTGAATTCATTTTCACTATACAAAGGTGGGTTAGACAAAGCCTGCGACTGTTACACAATTGGCCATAAGACTTACATCATTCACGCTTTATAGGGGCAATAAAAAAGCAGTTTTATCAGAAGATAAAACTGCTTTTAGAAAATTTGGCATTATCAATTAACGATGATCATGGTCATTCCCTTTTTTGTCATTGCCATGGCCATTCTCATTATTGCCATGACCCTGATCTTTTCCTTTACCATTATCTCCACGATTCCATTGATCATGGTTAGGATGATCTTTGTTTTCGTAATATTTATTCTCGTGACTGTTTCGGATTATTTCCTGACTGTGATTGCCTCTGTATCCTGCATATTTCATCCTATACATGTCGGCATTTCTATAAGGTTTTGCCTCATTCACAACTACTTTGTAACCTCTGTTCAGGTCATAATTATGATAACGTCCGGGTAATGACGCCGAAAACCGCCAGTTCCCGTTGTCCATATAAATATATTGATGATTGGGAATATTGTAATACACATCAATATCCGGCATGTAATAATATTCTGCATGATCATAACCTACAGGCCCCCAGATCGGTTGTAGACCAATATTGAAATCCAGGTGAACTTGGGCAGTAGCTGTCTTGGAAATTAAGCCGCTCAGTAAAAGTGTAACGATGAGAATTGTCTTTTTCATTTTGTTTGATTTAGATAAATTTTTTGTTTTGAAGGATGGTTAGCATTAATGAAATGGTTGCAAAGAATCCAATGATCCAGCAGATAAAGAAAATGGTGATAATTGTATAAAATAGCATGTCCATTTTGGTTGTATTTATTAGTAAAGAATTGAAATGCCAAGAGAGTGAATTTTAGAAATTATTTGTTGATAAAACCTCAAATGTGCTTGGAAACTGAACCGCCGATTCGTCTTCTGCAGTAACAAAGACCTTGGAAGGCTTAAAGGCTGAAACAGTCTTGAATTCTCCTTTCAAAGCACTTGAAAAAAGGCTTGTTGAAGTTTTGATCTGGCCTAAATTTTTAGTGATATTATCTTCAGTAACAGCCCATACCACGTAAACACTTTTAGCGGGAGTAAGTCTGTTAGGTTCAGCCAGGTCTAATAAAGTAACATGAATAATAAAATTGTGGTTATTGTCTTTTTTTACTTTTACATCTCCTCTTGCAGCTGGAACTACGGTAGAGGTTTGGAAAGCACTTCTTTTTGCACAGGAAGAAAAAGAGAATAGTATCGCTGATGTCAAAAAAAGAATGGCTATTTTTTTTGCGCGAATGATTGCTGTTGATTTTTTCAATTGTTTTAAATTTAATTTGCAGCTTATTGCTACAGTGTAAAGGTCTACTACACTGAGCCGCCATTCTTACACAATTGACCATAAGAGTTACATCATTCGCTTATCTGTACTATGGAAATCGGCGTTTTAGGAAATAAACGATAGAATTGATCCTTCTTTCTTGAGGTCAGGAAACTCTTTTCGTTTATTGTCCGATCTTGGTGTGTATATTTTTCCATTGTTAATCTAGCCATCAGGTAACTGACAGTTGATTCTGCTCCCTGATTAAGGTTAATATAATCTTCTTCCAACCCATCATAACATCCTCCGGTACAGGGATTGTAAATGATCTGTTGCAGATGATTGTTACCTAAGAACCAATTGAACGCTGTTCCCATTTTGATCAGATATCCCTCTTCTTCAAAAACATCATAGAACTTACTTAAAGCCAAAATGCTGTAAGCAACATCAATAGGTTGTTCACCACCAATGATCATTTCAACAGCTTCATTTTGCTTATACAGCCAACCTTTATTGGAGATGACTTTAATGCGGTACTCAGTGAATATCTTTTCTAACAGAAAGTCAAAGGAAGATCTTGCAATTTCTTCAAAACTCTTTTCACCCGTAGCTAACCAGGCACAAAGCATTGCTTCCGGTAAAATACTATTGGCATAAGTGAGATAACTTTCGAACCATTTCCATTTTTTGTCACTCTCGTGCCTGTACATCTGAACAAGCCGGTCAGCAAGTTCTTTGATTAATAGATCAGCAGATTCAGATTTGTTTTTTAGGGTACTGTAATACAGTCCTTTTATGATAAAAGCCATTGCGCGGGAAGAATGGATCTTATGTGCATGTTGCAATGCAGCTTGCATCGTTAGTTTTGCATCGATCATTAATTCATAGGGTAATGACTCGCTCAAAGAGATCAAATACCCCAATGCCCAAAGGGCTCTTCCATTTGAATCTTCCAGATTGGTCTCATTATTCTGTTCCGAAAAATCATTTTGTTCCGTTACATAATTGAGAAAATTCCCTTTTTGTTGTAAACAAAACTTTATAAAATTAAAATAGGTATGAATATAGGGCAGATCTGTTTCATCTTTTGTGAGTTCATAATGCTGGCAAAAAGCAACCAGGGCACGTGCATTATCGTCTAGGGTATAGCCTGATGTAATATCAGGCTGATCGATCTTGCTGAATTGTATCATCCCAAATTCAGTGGTCATTCTTTTGATGTGATCGAGATTGATCACAGGAATATTGTACTGCAATGGGGCAGGTGTATCCATGATCTTTTCAAATAAAATGGCATGTGCAATTGCCGAATTTTCCCATGCAGTAGGCGCTATCTTATGTAATGCATTCAAGCTCATATTTTTCAGTAAAGGCTCATCATGGAGCAAACGAATTACTTCCCTGCTTAACTGTTCTGAATTCTCAAAATCAATAATGATCCCTGCATCGTTTTTAAGAACTTCCACTGCATGCGGAATAGGTGTTGAAATGATAGGGCAGCCACAACTCAATGCGTAAGAAAAAGTTCCGCTTACGGCCTGATTACGGTCTTTTGAAGTAAATAAATAAATATCCGTTAGTTGTAAATATTCTAACAGTTCGTTCAGTGGCAAATAATAATTAATGTATCGTACATGATCCTGTAGATCCAATTTTATAACGATCGAATCCAGAAAGTTCCTGTATTTGTAACCTTCCTCTTTTACAACCGAAGGATGTGTTTTGCCGATGATCAAAAACATCACGTTAGGATCTTCTTGGATAATGGCGGGTAATGCTTCTAAAGTTGTTTCAATACTTTTCCCTGAACTCAACAGTCCAAAAGTGGTGATCACATTTTTCCCTGTTAATTCATATTTGGTTTTTAAAGCAGCTTTGTCTGCATGCGGAACCAGATGGGTGCCATGTGGAATGACCGTTATTTTATTTTCAGGTATAGAATAATCACGCACCAGGATCTTTGAGGAAGAATGGGTCATGACAATAATGGATTCAGCAAAATTTGCTATATCTGTCACCCTATTTTTCAGGAACTCATCAGGATGCGGAAGCACAGTATGGAAAACGATGGCCACCGGTTTAGTGATTGCCTTTAAGAAATATTGAAAATTATTTTCCCTTTTTGCGAAAAAGCCAAATTCATGCTGGATCAAGACCATGGCGATCTGCTCATTCTGATTGATGGTTTTAGCTAATTTGGTAAATACGTTTGGTTGATCTGTATTAAGGATATATTCAACCTCATCAGTATAGCTGTGTTTTTCGTTTTCAGATTCAAGAGCACAAACTTTTATATTGAATGAATGGCTGAATTTATTGTTCAGTGCTTTTATCAGATCCTGCGAATAAGTTGCAATACCACATTCTCTGGGTGGAAAGGATGTGATGACTAAAATTTGAGGCAATTCATTTTTAGAGATATGGATCCCATTGATGGAAAAATCTGTTTGCCCTGCTCTAAGAGGCAGGACTTTGTTGTTGTAGCTCGATAATGTATTTTTCATCTCTTTTTGGATAAAGCATTAACTCTTTTATAAGTCCGGATAAACTCACTGAAGCATAGGCGATCACGGAATCGGCTGCGCCATAATAGATATACAATGTATCATCAAACACTGCAGTGCCTGTAGGGAAACACACATTATTCACTTCCCCTCTTTTTTCCCATCCTAATTCAGGTTTAAACAAAGGATAGGGCAATCTTGCCAATTCTTTCTGAGGGTCTTTCAGATCCAATAATGCTGCACATGCTGAATACACAAATCCCTGAATAGTATCATGTACTCCATGATAGATCAATAACCATCCTTTTTCTGTTTCTATGGGTGGGCAACCGCCACCTATATAATTTACTTCATGATCATACTTTGGTGTCATGAATATGAAGTCGTTTAAATGAAGAAAATAATTTCGCCAGAATTCATCGGTCAGATCCTTTAAGTCATTGATGGCAACAATGATTTGTATATCGGGTTTGATACGATGTAGAAAATAGAATTTGTTGTTTATTTTTCTCGGAAAAAAGATCACATTCTTATCCCATACCAGAACTTTTTTTCCCTGGTTTTCCTCAACACCTTTATTGGTGTTGTACCTTAGATATTTTGAGTTGATCTCTTTTTTTATTTCCGCAAGACCAATGAAATCATCATAAGTCATTTGAGGTACAATTAACCCCAATTTTTCAAAATGTATCAGGTCTTTTGATATGGCCAATGCGCCCAATGCGTTTACGCCGTCATAGGCAGTATAAGTAAGATAATAGAGATCTTCGATCTTTACGATCCTTGGATCTTCTATGCCATGTGATTCATATGCAAGTTCAGGAAATAGGATTGGTTTTGTAGATCTTTCTGCAACTGTAGATGGACCGTTTAATTTACAATACCCGATACTGCTGTAATTGCCATTACTGACTGCCCTGTAAAAAAGATGAACATCATCAGCTTCACGAATAGTTGCCGGATTTAATACCGCCTCATTCTCAAATTCTAATGCTGTTTTATCCAGAAGGACCCCTTCTTTCTTGACTATGATCATAATTGTGTTTTAGAATTGATGGCAAAGAAAAATATACGGAAAGGCATATAATTGAAACAATTATAGTCACTGTGAAGGTGAATGAGTTTAGAATAAGAACTATTACAGATCAGCAGTTATAATTTACATGATTCACTGTTTATGATTTTAAACAGGGCAATAAAATGAAACTGTATAATATTTAAAGACCTGATTCAGTAAATGGATTCGGAATTCAGAGCACCTGTTGCGCCTGCACGCTAAGCACATATTCAGTACCGGCAAGTGCAAGACGCAACGATGATGCCTTGTCCAAAGGACTCCTTCGGAGAAATGATGTAATAGTAGCATACTCTTTTATACTAACTCGCTTCTGAAAACCTTCTTCGATTTCAATGTTTCTAGAAGCATATTTGCAACCGCTTCTGATGAAGCCGGGTTTTGCCCGGTAATTAAGAACCCTGATTTTTTCACGTGTGAGTTCCAATCTGCTGCTTTGCTATACTGTGCACCTAATTTTTTTAATTCATCTTCTAATAAGAAGGGCACCACATCCGTTAATTTTACTGCTGCTTCTTCGGTATTTGAAAAACCGGTTACTTCTTTCCCTTTTACCAATGGCTCGCCATTTACAGCCACAACTTTCAATAATGCAGCAGGAGCATGACAAACAAAAGCCACGGGTTTATTATGCCTGTAAAAATCTTCGATCAAATGAATTGAATCCTCATCATTTGCAAGATCCCATAACGGACCATGCCCCCCGGGATAAAATACGGCATCATAGTCAGCCTGATTTACTTCACTCAATTTTACAGAGTCATCCACTTTAACCAATAAGATATGATCATTGTAATATCTGGTTGAAGCGGGTGTTTGAGCTTCAGGCAATTCACTCTTAGGGTCAACAGGAGGGCGACCACCTGCAGGAGATGCAATGGTTATTTCTACACCGGCATCAGCCAGTACATAGTAAGGCGCCGCAAATTCTTCGATCCAAAAACCTGTTTTTTCTCCGGTGTTTCCAAGATCACTATGTGATGTTAATACAAATAATACTTTCATGATTTATTTTTTACAATGTTTTTAATACAATATAAAATTGCGAAGCTTTGCCTAAGAAACTGTTACACTTACTCATTAATAAGTTGTAGCATTCACACATTAAATGAATTTGAGAGTAAGGCTTGAATATTGGATAGTATCTTTTAGTAAAGGGCCTTAACCGGTTTAGTCGATCACTTTCAATGAGTGTTGTTTTTTATCAAGACTTAATGAAATACTATTAGCTGTAACAGAAGTTACATTGATGCGATGCTTTTTTCCTTCGTGTAGATCCACTACCCAATTTCCAACGAAAAAGCCGATAGAGGCACCGATCACTTCGTCTGAAAGCCAGTGCTGGTGCTGATATAAACGAGAAAACATTGTTAATCCCGCAGGAACATAGGCTAAGATCTTAAGAAATGTTGTATGTGCATGGCGCGATAGTATTGTTGACAATGCAAATGCACTGGTTGTATGTCCGCTTGGCATCGATTGAAAATTGTAATCAAATAATGTAAATGGTTTATAGGTAAATGCATTGTCGGTATAAACCGGCCTTGCCCTGCCAATAATAGTTTTAAGCACGGTTGTTATGAGTTCAGCATAAAGCCCTGCCTGCAGTAATTCAATAGAAACTTTTTTTGCAGCAGTATCTTTTGCGATCCATCCATACATACTAAATGCTCCGGCCATTCCGATTATGGAATACCATTCTCCATACATTCTTCCTCCTTCAACTACTGCACTTGTATAATACTGTTGATTACCTTGCGTAGAATTGGTGATGGATTCATCAAAAGGCATCACAGCAACTGTTGCAGTAACAACAGCTGCAAATCTCAGCCAGTCTTTATTGACCCATTTAGTAGGTTGTTTTACAAATAACTTTGTTTCGTGCCAAAATTGCGGTACACTATACAATTTGGTCGCGAGTTTTTTTTCTTCAGCTTTTTCCTTTGGGGTTTCAGGTGATGTTACCTCAGCTTTTTTTTCTTGTGCTATTACAAAAATCGGGAGTATAATCGCTAGAAGTAATGATATGATAAACTTATGCAGCATAGGGTGGGTCTTAATTATAATGTCCTCTCCGTTGTTTATCTTCCAAATAAAGTTGTATAAATATTCTTTGCTCGGTTTGCAATGAATGAAGCGTCGGATAACCTTGTTGGTAGTGTGTATTAAAATACATATCATGCTCTACGCCAATACTAAGGTTTCTGTAAATCCGGGCCGTGATCTTTGGTTTTAAAATATTGATGATATTATTTCCTAGAGTTCCATCAGGGATCTCATTTTTTCCTGTATTATTAAATGCATGGATAAAGTAATAATAATAAAGTACACTAAATGTAGCCCACTTTCCAAGCGTAAGATTTGTTTCAACCTTTCCTTCCCATCCATAAGCAAAACGATAATCTCTGAATGCTGCAGTATCACTAACAGCGCCTACACTACTTCCGGCAAAAGGGACTATTGCTAAATGAAAATTTGTATAAAGATTTGAAGTCTTACTTAATGGTAGCTTTGAGAACAAGCCACCGCCAAACGCAACAGTTGATAATTCAAATGCTTTCGTATCAAAATAATCATAATAATGGAATCCTCCGATCAGCATTGCTAATTTCCCCATTTGTACATTTTTTCCGAACAAAACCCCATAGCCAATTATGTTGTCAACGATTTTTCTTCCTACACCGAAATTTAGTTCAGTGCTGACTCTAAAAAAATCAAAAGGCTTTCTTGAACGCTGTTCAAATGGATTGCCATAATCGAGCTGTGCATTTAACATTTTAGCAGTTTGCCCTGAGAATAAAGTATTGCTTTCGTTATTTATACTATGTACCCCTGCAAAAAGGGTAATATTAATAGGCTCTTTCTGATAAATTTCTTTGTTGACTGTTCTGAATGATTTTCCTTGTAAAAGCCTGTTGAAACCTCGCACAGGATTAATTAAGCCGGCAAATATTTCACGAAAAACCCTTTCTGCCCCTCTTGTCCTGTCGTCCAGAATATTTGAACTTAAGCGATAAAGTATTTCTCCCAGAAATATTCCATCGATTGTGGTATTAATCAGATCTTCCCTTTCCGGAGTTCCGTTCTCCCCGAATATTTTCCACATATAACTGCCTGCAAATACAAATGGTGTGGATTGCCAGAAATTATAGCCTTGTGTTCGTGCCGCATTAAAATAGAAACTACCCATCATTGGATGAGAAAAGAAATTATTACCAAATCTATCCTGATCCCATTCCCATCCGGCCCCCCAGGGAAGGCCTGCATTTACGGTTCTGCTCCAGGAATGCATATCTACCTTTGCAAAATCCAAATGCAAAACAGACCTGTCTACTAAGTTTAAAAGAACATTTTCTCCAATCACTTCTAATGCAGGTTTCCATAAGCGATATCTCTTATTATACAATGGGTCATCGTTCAATAAGTCGCCATATTTATTTTTAATTGTAGTATCCACATGAATGCTTTTATTCGGTTCATTACCGGTTGAATCGGATAAGAGTTTTATTTTTTCATTCTTAATGTCTTTGAGTTGTTTTTCCGGACTGCCTTTACCGGGTATGATGGAATCGGTGGGTGCTACTTTCGAAGAATCCTGTGGAACGGTAGTTTTCTGTGCATACAGAATTACCGATAAGAACAGCAAAAAGATTAAAGTATATGCGTACTTCATTGTTAGTGGGAAAAGTTGTCATAAAGATGAAAACCTTTGCTAGAATAATCATTACACAATCATTAGAAAGAATTGCAGGATTCACAGTTTAAAGGGAACCTGAGAAGGAGTAATTGTCTTTAAGAGAGCAGTAAATCTTATTAAGCTGCATTTAGTTGTACTAAAGCCTTTGTTATTTTTCTTTCTTTACCCGAACTCAGGTTATGCATATGTGATGAATCATGTTTGCTGAAATAGAGATTGATGGATCTTTTTAACTCCTGATCAGTATCCGCAAACTTATTTCTCTTTAATTTCATTAATAAAGTATAGAATGCTTGATCAGCAAGTTTGTATTCTCCTATTTCAGTTTCTTTTCCCGTATCCAGATCAAGATTATCATACAAAATGGGTGTCGTGTACAATCTTTTGACTGAAGCAGAATAATGAATAACCGTAGAATCAAAACTTTGTTCAAATAACTTTTCAGCTACCGGACTAGGTATTTTGGGTTTAAATTTTGAGAATGGACCATATTTCGGTAAGGCAACTATGATAAGTGAAACAAAGAATGATGTTATTTTGGGCTGTACAAATTCTTTGCGATAATTCTGCTTATCCATTTTATAATAATAATTCTTTTCAGTAGCAAGCGGATTCAATTCAACAATAAAGGAGTTCTTGATCTTCCATGCGTCTTTTGTTAATTCGGGTATAAAGGTTTTTACCGAGAATCTGAAAACCGCGATCGCAGTAGAAAAACTGCTGAAAATGTCTTTTATATGCAGCCCATATGTTTTGCTGAATGCCCTGTCTAAAAGAGAATCACTGATCTGAAAGCCGATAAAATCATGGTATGCATTTGACTGATAATTTCCTCTGGCTGTTTGCAGCACATCAAATCCCAATTCTACTCTTGAATGTTCATCACGGCCCTGCTCGTAGGTTACTTCTTTCCCATACTTTCTTTCCAACCTTGTAAAAAGAACAGGAACTGCCTTGTTCGTGCCTAAGGGATGACCATGAGTGTCAGCTTCATAATGACAAAGTACACCAAGCGCAAAAGCGTATTCATTTATATTTCTAGCTTCATCAAGTAATGTATTTATGAAATCCCCGCTGCGAACATAATGAACAAGATGACTGAATACCGGGCTGCCAAGCGGGCTATACCCAATATCGGGAATGATCGCACCACCATATAAAAAAGCATGTACTGTTTTTAACTGTTCTTCAGTGGCATCGGGATATTTATGCTTCAAAAGTGGAAGGATCGTCTTTTCCCAGGAAGCATCAATGATGGCTATATGTGCCAGTAAACCATAAGAGAAGGAAGGGAATGGACAACAAAAGAATAGCATCAGTAATAAGATCGCAGTAAAATGCTGTACAATTACTCTTTTTGCTTTTCTTGTTCTCACTTTTTTCTTTTGACAGTGTATTAAATATTCTTGGAAAAAACGGCACAACATACAATACGCTATATGCAATCATTTTAATCACATATAGCGTATTTGAAATAGATGCGCATTCATTTATTCATCTCAATGATGAACTTCAACTTCAACGCTATTCACATGTTCTGAATGATGATGATTTTCATACTCAGGGCTGTGACGGTGATTCGTGTGATAATACTGATATTCTACACCACAGCCGGTAAGAAAAAATGCAACCACTAAACTTAGAATGGCGGTACTGAATAGATTTTTTTTCATGTTGTTAATTTTATGCTGTTTATTAATTTTTTTAATTGCTGTACAAAGGTGATCGCTTCCCCTTTGATAACTGTTACACAAACAACGATATATATTACAGCATTCACACATAAAGAACAAACTGATACTTTTCTCAGCCTTGCTGCTGCTAGGATTTTGATTCACTTTCTCCTGCATGTTCTAAACTCATGGTCAGGTTTTCTTTCCCGAGATTAGTAAGTTCGATCTCGCAAACAATACTGATCTCATCGCTTACCATTACCCCTGTTTTTTCAACTACAGTATTCCAACTCAATTCCCAATCAGTTCTATCAATCTTTCCGGTAACTGTAAATCCTGCTTTTTCATTTCCATAAGGATCAAAGACCATTCCCCCGAATTGTACATTCAGTTTTACATTCTTAGTAATGCCCTTCATGGTCAATTCTCCCCATAATTCATGGTTGCCATTTGCATCAGCTTCCTGAATGGTACTGGAAGTGAAGGTGATTTGTTTATGGTGTTGCACATCAAAAAAATCAACACCTTTTAAATGTTCATCACGATCGGCATTGCCGGTAGTGATGGAGGCAGTATCGATCCACAGATCAACCTCTGCAGTTGTAAAATCTTTGCCTGTTGTGTAAATACTGGCATCGAATGTTTTGAATGAACCCCTTACATGAGAGATCATTAGATGACGAACTTTAAAAGCTATCTCACTGTGTGTTTGGTCTAATGACCATTTGTTTTCTTTCTTCATTGTATGATTATTTAATATTAAAATAGTGTCTATAAAATTAATTTAAGTATCTCCTGAGTATCCATGCAGTTGATTCATGTTGTTGTATCAATCCTGTAAAAAGATCAGCGGTGCCTGCATCATTGTCTTTGTCGGCGCATTCGGCAATATCTTTTCTTAATTCAATAATTACCAATTCATGATCTTGCAAAAGCTCTTTTAGCATTTCTTTTTGCGAAGGATATTTGCCGGGCGATTCTTTGATTTTTGCGTGCTGTGAAAATTCTTTCATTGTACCGATCGTTTTTCCACCCAATTTGCCGATACGCTCTGCTACCAGATCAATGGTTTCTTCCAACTCTGTATATTGTCCCTGAAATAGTTTATGGAGTTCCATAAAGCTTTCGCCTGTTACATTCCAATGGAATTTTCGTGTTTTTATATAGAGGGCCATTTCATTAGATAAAATGCCCGACAGTAATTTAATACTATGGTCTAAGTTTTTTTCTGAGATACCGATTTTTGGTGCCATGATTTTTGTTTTAATATTTGATTGTGATTTTATTTATTTACTTGGGTTGATTATTTTTTTCTTTTTGTTGCATCACTTTTATTTCTGTTTTTTCCATTACAATATCCTGCCTGATCAGCCCTAATAGGCTCATATAGATATTCGCGATCCACACTATCGAAAACCCTGCGATGATATAACCTCTCCAGTCATCCAGCAATAACTTATATCCGGTTAAAAAGAGAAACAGGATGGTTACATAATGACTGAAACAATATTCACAGGTAAAGAGATAAAAGAACTTTCTGCCTAATAATGTTTTGCAGTTTGCGCATTTCCTAACACAATATTCTCTGGGTTCACGAAATACTTCTTCATGTGTAACGGTCCATGCAATGCATGCAACGGGTATCGCTAATAGAAAAAGCCAGAGTACTTGAATAGACAGTAACATAGAACGGGAATAAATTAAGAATGGAAAGGGTTTGATAATATCAATGCCATTTGCCTGATATCCAATGATGACCTTTGCCATTAGATTCCCAATGTCCCTGTGTATAACTGCGGCCATTCCTTGGTTTATCCCAATGCCCTTCATTTTTGATATAGCTACGAGATTGTCCTTGCCAGATCCAATCGCCATCGATCCAGATATGTGCAGTGCTGGGCTGCATGGGTCTCTGTATTTCAACATAAGTTGGCTCCATGCTTACATAGCCGGTTTCTGCACAGGACATAAAGCAAAATGCAGTTATAACTAAACTTGTAAAAAGCATATTGTTCTTCATAATTTTTAGTTTTTAATAGATGAATGAGATTCTTTTCTACACACTAGTTGTCATGTGGTGGCTTTTTTTCTTCTCTATTTGGTGCTGATTGTTGTTGAGGTGGCGGATTACTGTGTTGTGGTTGTACAGGTTGATGTTGCTGCGGTGCTGGATTACTATGTTGTGGTTGTACCGGCTGTTGTTGTCTGGGTGGCGCTTGTGTTGGTTGATGTTGCTGTGGCGGCGGATTGCTGTGTTGTGGTTGTGTCGGTTGTTGTTGTTTGGGTGGAGCTTGTGTTGGTTGATGTTGTTGCGGTGCTGGATTGCTATGTTGTGGTTGTGCCGGTTGGTGTTGCTGAGTCTGTGGATTGTTGTGTTGCTGCTGTGCCGGTTGTTGTTTTACCGGTTCCGATTGATGCTGTTGTGTAGTGGGTTTATTATTGTGTTGTGCTGATTGTTGAATTGGTTGAGTAATTGGCTGACTATTGTGTTGTGGTTGTTGAATAGTTGATTGATTTATATGCTGCGGACTTTGGGTAGTTCTTTGATCACGTGTTTTTACATCTGCTAAACTCGAAACTCTTGCAGGAGCCGGTCTTGCTTTATTCGGATTATTTTGCATTTGAGGCCTGTACATGTGCAACTGACCGTTACTGAAATTCTGCCCGGGTGTCTTGGTTTCATTGATGTGAATAGGGGTGAAGGTTCTGCCTGCATGTTTTTCAACATCCTGTCTCTCTGGTCCGGCATTATAACTTGAATGTCTAACGTTATCTGTTCTGCGGTTATTAATGATAGTTGTGTTACTAATGATACTGATATTATTGGACGGGTTCATGTAATAATTGTGCATATCACTTCTTCCAAAGTCACGGCTTCTTACAAATCTCCAGTCATTATTGGGTACATTATAATCATTACCAAAACTCATACTGAAACTGATACCCGGCCCCATCACTGCCCATCCAAAATAATCATCCGATCTTCTCCAGGTTACCCATCCGGGGCCCCACTGATAATCAGGTATCCATGTTGGTCCGTAAAATGGATCTGTAAACCATCTGCCATAATGAAAAGGCGCCCATCCCCATGAATAATCTGAAACCCATGTCCATCCGTCATCTGTTAAAACCCAATTGCCATCAGTAACATAGGGCGCAAAACCGGCGCCTACATTGGGTATCCAAACATATCCATAATTGGGATTATTTATCCAGGTTCCATAAGGACTTAATTCATCATAAAAGACCTGAAAATCTACAGCTGTATTTTGTGCAGATGCTTTTTGCGGAGTGGCTAAACTGAAAATGAAGCATAAGAGCAAGAGAGAGACTATTTTCATAAACAGGGTTTACGTAATAAAAATTATTACTTCGTAAAGGTCAATGCTCTTGCCAGTTTAAGTGTTACATAACAGTTCAAATAACTTGTATCATTCACATATTAAGATCGCTGTATACTAATTAATCACGGTCTTTTTTGCTGATCGATATGATCACTACCCCGGCAACAATGATCACGCCCCCAAGTATGGGTGACCATTGAACAGGATGATTCTTTTCTGCATTTATTTTGATCGGACCTAGGTCAACCACTTTTTCAGTCGTTACATAATTGAAGCCTGTATAGGCGATCATGATGGTTCCGATCACGATCAGTACAAATCCCATTGTTTTCATTTGTTTTGATTTATTTGTTTAATTCTTTTTCTTCTATTTCTTTTACTTCTTCGGCCAATGCATCGTATTCTCTGCTGAGTTCCTTTATTTCCAGTTCTGTTTTTTCTTCTAAATTGATCACGGTATTACTGGCTGCATCATGAGACGATACCAGCTCGTTTACTTTCAGATAAAGCGATGCAGAGAATCGGTTAAATGATTTCTGAATTACAAAGAGACTTAAGAAGGTAACACCCAGAATAGCATCTCCGATCCGGGAATGGATATTCTCGGTAGCAAACCGCTTATTACTGAGCCAGAAGATCACAAGGCCGACTGCGAATATGAAAGTGATGGAATTGCCCAGTATCGCAATCATAAAAGATGCAAGCTTTTCAAACCCCCGTTCAATATCCCTGTACACGTTTTTCATGAAAATTTAATTAAACATCTTCCAAACATCAACTTTGTGATTTGATAAAGTAAGCATATCATACCTGCAGTCAGATCACTCTTTTATTGGAGCGATCCAATGACTGATTGAATGATCAGTTATTTTTTAATGACAATTTACTTTTGCGCTGTGATCTTCAACTTTGTTAGATCAAACCCTTTTTCTCTAAGGCGGGAAATGATTTGTTCGTAAACAGTATCATTCATTTTTGATGTTCTCGAAAGGATCCATAAATATTTTTTGTTAGGATGACTGACCACAGCATAACTGTAATCATCAGCCAGATCAATGATCCAGTATTTGCCCGTAAAAGGCCAGAAAAATTGTACCTTTAATTTTGCATTGCCTGAATTTTCATCAACGAATGCCTTTCCTTTTATATAGGATTCTTTCCCATTTACACTGTCCTTATTACACCTGTTCTCCACAATGATATAGCCCTTATCTGTGGCTGTATATTCTGCTGTTGTGCAATTGCAGCCCTTCTGGAAAACCTGCGGATAAGAGGCTATTTCATACCATTTTCCCGAATATCTGATAAGATCTACCCTCGGTACTGTTTGTAAAATCTGCGATTTAATACCTGTTGTCATTGATATAGATAGAATAAAAAGGGTTATGATTTTGATCCAAATAATAGCTGGCTTTATGATCATTGATGAACAAGTATTTTGTTATTCAAGTTAGTAATTATTTAGAATATTTTTAAATAACTATCAACTTTGCTTTTTTGTAGGAATGATAAAGAGTGGAATAGTCGAATGTTCCAACACTTTTTCTGTAACACTTCCCATAATGATCTTTTCCAGCCATCTGCGACTATGAGAGCCTATCACAATAATGCCGGCATGTTGTTCTTTTGCTGCCTCTAATATTGCATCTGCAAAATCGCCTTCTCTTACCAGTGTTTTAATAGAGTCATCAGCAAGATGCTGTTTTGATTTATCCAGGAATAGCTGAGATGATTTTTTTAATCCTGCGATCATATCCAATTGCAGCGGTCCGATATCCATATAACCCGTAAACCCCATGATGGGATTATATTGTGTTAACGAATAATATTCGGGGTCTGCCACTACATGCAACAATATTACTTCGGCTGACATTGCTTTTGCCAAAGCATATCCTGATTCAGCAACTTTTTGTGCACTGGGATCATAATCCAGTGCGATCAATACTTTTTTCATTTTTATTATTTTATGGTTTATTCATCTTTATTTTCATCCAGATCACTGTGTTCATCTCCGCCTAAACTGTAGTAATTATTTTCTTCATCTTCGCTTCCTATATTCTCGTCCGCATCATCTAATTCTGAACCGGGAACATCCAGATCATTTCCGGAAACATCGGTAGAAAAATTGTTTTGATTCTTTTTCCCCTCAGGATCTTTTTTGTTTGATTCCTTTAATTTTGAAATATTCTCAGGATCTATATTTTCTTCTTCTTTGCTTTTATTATAAATGTCTTCACTGGCAGGATATGACATCACTTGCGGAAGATTTATTCTGTGTTCTGCAGGTAATGGGAGCTTAGGAAGATTTTCAGCAGTATTTCCTTCTTTCATATCAATGATTATTTTGAATAATTGAGTTAAGTAGTTTTACGAATAGGGAATGATCAATGTTTTGAAAAATAATCTTTTACAAATGCATGTTCCTGATTCTCGGTCATTTGATCAGTTTGCCTCACAGCGATCTTTATGTTCTCAAAGAGATGATCTTTCTTCAGCAGGTCTAATAACTCAACTTTTGCATCTGTAGGCCCAAACAGAACCACATCATCATAATCCCTGATAAAAGCACTTATTTTCTTATAATATTCCTTTTGTTCATGTTGCTCCTTATTGTGCATCAGCTTTTCTCCTTTCTCTAAACTTTCTTCTTTGACCTGATGTGTAAATTTTGACTCAACGATCTTTGTTTCAATAGGGCTGGTTGTTAATTCCATTAAATGAGCGCTCGCATGGTCCATACAAATACCTATTCTTTTTACTGTTTTCATTGTCTTTTGATTTGTTAAGTTGAAATTGGCTGCAATGCCTACAAAATGCGAGGCTTGTCCGTAACAAAGGTCAGCAGCTTAACGCATTCAGTCTTACACATATGGAGGAATATGTTGCATGATTCACATATCTGATAATGGGAGAAATAGCAAATAATAAAACTTACATCCTTTCCATATACCAATTCAATTCCTTTTCCATTTTCTTATAGCGGAAGATGGTCGTGATGATCTTTTGTAAACGTAGAAAAGCGGTCTCACTTTTTACTACATAATCAAAAGCACGGTGATGCATACAGTTGATGGCCACATCGATCTTATCCTGTGAAGAGAGCATTATAACGGGTATATCGAGGTTAAATTCTTTTATTTTATCCAGCGTTTGTACGCCGTTCATGGCATTTTTATCAATCCCGTCCAGATGATAATCCAATATGATCACATCCGGGAACTTCGATAGGTTTTTTATACAAAGTTCACCGGTAGCGAAAGTTTCAATTTCAAAATCACCGTTCTGGCGAAATTCGATCTCGAGCAATTTCAAAAACACAGAATCATCATCTACCAGAAATAATTTTATTCTACTTTCTTTTTTCATGCACTCGTTTTTTTAATGGCGTTAAATTCTTCCTGTAATTCCAAACATGCTTGTTGGCAAATATGTTCAAGCTTATCAACCAGGTCAGCAATTACTTCGGTCTGTTGCTGTGTACTGGCATATTCTTTTACTCTCTTTGCCATATTTTCAAAGTCAGAACTGATGCCCATGATAGAGAAGGATGGGATCATCTTATGTACTGCCGCATACAAGGAATGCCAGTCTTTGTTTTTTAAACTCTCTTTCATCAAACTAACCAATGGCGGAGTTTGTTCTAAATACAAAGAGATCATTTCCATCATTAAAGCCGGATCCGATTTGGTACGATGTGTAAGGTAATCCAGATTGATGCATCTTAATACTTCATGATGCGCTTCCTCATCCTCTTTATTTTCATTGAATTTCAGCAAGGATGTTTTCTTGACCAACCCGATTATTTTACTGTACAATAATCTTTCGTCAACAGGCTTGGCGATATAATCATTCATGCCTACAGCTTTGCATTTTGCCAGATCAACAGTAGTAACATCAGCGGTCAGGGCAATGATGGGGATCTTAGAATGCAGTTTGTTACGAATATAATCTGTTGCTTCAAAACCATTCATTTCCGGCATCTGCAGATCCATTAAAATAATATCAAAGTTTTTTTCCTGCAGTTTCTCGATGGCTATTTTTCCATTGGATGCAATATCGCGTTCAAAGCCAAAATCATCCAGCAATGTTTTCATCAGCAATTGATTCAAAGCCATGTCTTCCACTACCAATACCTTGATGTCTTTAATATCTGTATCTAACTCAAGTAGTTCTAATTCTGTTTCAGCCTGAACTTTTGTTTTTAGAAAATCAAGGGTAAAGCTGAAAGTAGAACCTTCATCCATCTTACTTCTCACAGAGATATGACCACCCTGTGGTTCTACCAATTGTTTAACAATGGCCAAACCCAATCCTGTTCCTCCATATAATCTGGAAGTAGTGCTGGATGCCTGTTGAAAGTTTTCAAATATTTTGTCAATTTTATTTTCTGATATCCCGATCCCTGTATCGGTCACTGCAAATTCGATCGTAGCTTTTGCTTCGTCTTCTTTCAGTAAATGCACGCTTACGGTGATACTTCCTTTTGAAGTAAACTTTACGGCATTACTCAACAGGTTTAATATGATCTGATGCAATCGCACAGGATCACCTACCAATACTTCCGGAATATTCTTGTCATAGTTTCTTATGAGTAATAGATTCTTTTCCTGAATTTTTGTTTCAAACAAATGCAGCATGGCTGATATGGACGCTGCCATTTTAAAGGCTGTTTGCTCAAATACCATTTTACCCGCATCTACTTTTGCAAGATCAAGTATATCGTTAATGAGCACAATCAATGCATCGCCACTCAGTTTGATGGCCACTAAATATTCCCTTTGTTTTGCAGTAAGATCCGTTTTCAGCACCACTTTTGTAAAGCCTATGATCGCATTCATGGGCGTGCGGATCTCATGACTCATGTTCGACAGGAATTGCTGTTTGGCTTTAACTGCATCTTCTGCGATCCTTGTGGCAGATTCTGCTTTGCCTTTGGCTTCTTCTGCGATCACTGTGGCCAATTCGGCAAATACTTTGGCCTCAATGAATTCCTTTTCAATCCTTTTTTGTTCGCTGATATCTCTTGCAACTGCTACAGCACCGATCACAGTTCCGTTATCATCCTTATAAACCGATCCATTGAAAAGTACATCCGTTAGCTGCCCATCCTTGATCGTTAATGGATAATCCGCTACAAATCCTTTATCAAAAATTTCATGATATCCTTTCCTTGCTTTTTCAGGTTCGGTAAAATAATCCGAAAAATTAGTGCCGATTATTTGCTCACGTGTTACTTCTGTTATTTTCAATGTGGCTTCGTTCGTATCGGTGATGATCCCTTCCGGGCTGATCGTAAATAATGGATCCCGGCTTGCCTCAATTAATGTGAGGGAATAATTGGCCAATAATTTTTGTGCGGTGATATCCCTTGCTATTTTTGAAACCCCGATGATGGATCCGGTATTCTCCTTTAAGGGCGAAACGGTTAATGAAACATAGAACCTTTCACCATTCTTCTTAATACGCATGGTTTCATAATGATCAATGATCTCGTCATTATGTATCCTGTCTAATATTTTCTTTTCTTCGTTAATATATTCCGGCGGGACTATCAAAGAAATATTTTTGCCAATTGTTTCTTGTTCGGTATAACCGAACATTTTTGTGGCTCCCCTGTTCCAGCTTTTTATTTCACCGTTCAAAGATTTGCTGATGATCGCATCATCAGAATATTCCACAATATTCGCTAAGTGCTTCGTATGCTCTTCATTCTTTTTTCGTTCCGTGATATCCCTGGCCACTACCACAACACCTTTTACAGTTCCTGTTTCATCATTAAAGACCGAACCATTAAATAATACATCAATAAGGGTTCCATTTTTATGCCGAAGAATAAGGGGGGAGTCAATAACAGAACCTTTTGCAAATACCTCTTCATATACTTCCCTCGCTTTTTGAGGCTCGGTAAAGTGATCAAAAAAATCGGAGCCGATCAATTTTTTACGTTCTACACCGGTAATTTTCACCATTGCTGCATTCATATCCATGATCTTTCCTTCAGTGCTGATGGTAACCAATGGATCCAGGCTTGCTTCTATAAGACCCCGGGCATAATTGGCAATAACCAATTCTGCAGCTCTTTTTTCTTTTTCTCCTGTTTGAAAAACAAGTTCTTTGTCGGCGATCACTAATTCAGCTGCTCTTTTTCCTTTTTCCTTCTTTTGAAAAACAAGCTCCTTGCCAGCGATCACAAATTCAGCCGCTCTTTTTTCTTTTTCCTCATTTTGAAACTGCAATTCTTTATTGGCAATCACCAATTCAGCCGCTCTTTTCTCTTTTTCCTTATTTTGAAACAGTAATTCTTTATTGGCAATGATCAATTCGGCTGCTCTTTTCTCTTTTTCCTCGTTTTGAAATTGCAATTCTTTATTGGCAATCACCAATTCAGCCGCTCTTTTTTCTTTTTCCTTATTTTGAAACAGTAATTCTTCATTGGCAATGATCAATTCGGCTGCTCTTTTCTCTTTTTCCTCGTTTTGAAACAGCAATTCTTTGTTAGCAATGATCAACTCAGCTGCACGTTTTTCTTTTTCCCCGTTTTGAAACAGCAATTCTTTGTTGGCAATCACTAATTCAGCTGCACGTTTTTCTTTCTCTGCGTTTTGAAATACGAGCTCCTTATTTGCATTCACCAGGTCATCTTGTTTCTTTATTTTTGTCATCTTCTGTTGCGTGAATTTGATTCGTTTTAATTCCCTATGTCTTCAATGGGACTTCTTCTTTTATCCTTCAATTGTTTAAAATGGGAAGGAGAGAGGCCGGTGACTTTTTTAAACTGATTAGACAAATGCGCCACACTGCTGTAATTCATCTTCCAGGCGATCTCTGTAATATTCAGTTCGTCGTAAATGATCAGCTCTTTTATTCTTTCTATTTTATGTACAATGATGAATTGCTGAATGGTGATACCCTTTATTTCCGAAAATAGATTCGATAAATAGGTATAATCATAATTCAGCTTTTCACTGATATAGTTTGAATAATTTTTCTCCGGTAGTTCATCATTGCTATGGATCATTTCCGTAATGATGACCTTGATCTTTTCTATCAGGATCGCTTTCTTATCATCCATCAATTCAAGCCCGGATTCAATTAAAGAGAGCTTCAATTGTTCCCTTTGCTCCGCACTGATATCTTCCATGATCTCGATTTCTCCAAGATCAACAACAATGAAATGCAGACCCTGTTCTTTCAAAACTTCCTTAACCACAATTTTACAGCGATTGCTCACCATGTACTTGATATATAGTTTCAATTTATTTGAATTAAAGCGGTGTATGCAAATCTCAATCGCTTTTCCCTTTAATCGTTATATAAAAGCACCGGAATGTTATATAAATCACTGTTTTATGATTTGTTAAAATAGAAAAGCCGTTCATCGATCATTTTGAACGGCATGAATGTATGGGAGCAATGATCGCAGATCTCAGCTTACTTCCTCATAACCGCTTTTGATAATGGTAGAGATCATTTTAAATCGAACATTCGCATTAATGGCATTGCGGGTATGAGCGGGTATAATTATGGATTGGCCTGTTTCCAATAAATTGGATTTTCCATCGATCACTACTTCGGCCTGCCCGTCAATGATCTGTATGAATGTATCGAATGGAGAGATCTTTTCGGTCAATGCTTCTCCTGTATCGAATGAAACAGCACTTACATTGCCGGTCGTTTTCTTGATGATCGTTTTGATCACCACCGAATTGGGCATGTATTCTATGATCTCAACAATGATGAATGCTTTCGATCTTTCAAATTCGGTATTCTCGTATGCTGTCATTTTCTGCGGGTATTAAAACACAAAAGGGCAGGTTTTTGAATTCCTGCCCTTTTGCGCTATTTCAAATGTATGCTTATTATTCCTTAAACGCATTAATAGATATTCAGGGTAGACTATAGTGAAACGAATTCATGTATAAAGTTGAACAGATTAAAACAATAAACGGTTATACTTCCTTAAGATAAAGTTTCATATATCACATGTTTTCCAGATTGCTGCTTCGCTTCTGCTTCAGTTGTTTGTAATAGGAAGGAGTTAGTCCCGTGATCTTTTTGAATTGTGTTGATAAATGTGCAACACTACTGTAGTTTAATTTATAGGAGATCTCTGTAAGATTCAGTTCATCATACAGCAATAACTCTTTTACTTTTTCAATTTTATGGATGATGATGAATTGCTGTATGGTGATGCCTTTTACTTCCGAGAACAGATTGGACAGATAGGTATAATCGTGATGCAGTTTTTCGCTGATATAATCAGAATAGTTGACCTCAGGTAATTCATCCGAATAATGGATCATTTCAATGATCACATTTTTGATCTGCTCGATCAGAATACTTCTTTTATCGTCCATTAGTTCAAGCCCCGATTTAAGCAGGTTTTCTTTTAGTTGATTGCGTTGTTCGGGCGTTATTTCTTCCAGTATCTCTGCCATACCCAAGTCCAGGATCACATAGTGCAATCCCAATTTTTGCAGTTCTTCTTTGACCACCATTTTGCAACGCAAACTGACCATGTATTTGATGTAGAGCTTCATGATGGATTTATTTGAAAGCCTGCACAATTATCTTTTTAAACTAAATAACAGTTATTAAATTGAAATGACCGCAAGCTCATATTTTCAATAAGATGCTGTAAAATTCAAATCCTATTTTTCTGACTGTCGATAGAGGCAGGTAATTCTTTTGTCCGCCGTTAAACTGAATCCAGTTCTTTTTTGCAGATCCTGATCTCTGATTTTTGTGAGGAAGTCAGAGACACTTTGTGAGTATAATCATCGCTTATCTAAGCATCCTAAAGTTATGCGAAAAGAAGATGATTTCAACATTAAGTTCCTGAGAACCTCTCAGAATGATCTCAGATTGGGTGATTCATGACAAATTATGGAGAATCTGCTATCCTTTTCTTCGTGATTCCTTCGTAATTCCTTGCTACATGCTTGCTGTTTTATTGGGCTGCTCTCGAACAACACTCGAAGAAACCAGCAAAAAACCACGAATCAGGTAATAAGTAGCTGATACTAATACTACAATTTAGTTTGATTAAGGATATCACTCTGAGTAACCAATTTTGCGCTGCAAACAAGATCTAAGAAAATGAAATGCTTTTAGCATAGCATCAAGGTCCTGTCGCCGAAGTCACAGTAGCACAACTGCTTAATCAGGGAACCAACCCGAAAATGGGCTGTTATCGTTTTCGGGGGTCTTTTTTTGTTACTTTTTTGTCCAAAGGACTCCTTCGGAGGACAAGACAAAAAAGTAAGAATAAAGAAATATGCTAATGACTTGGATAATAGTGCTCAAAGCATAGGATCCTCATGGCAAGCAATACCAATAAGCCATGCCTAATTATTCTTTTCATCTTTGGTCTTTTGTTCTGTTAATTTTTTATCGGCATCCTCTTTTTTCTTTTTCTCTGCGGCTTTTTCCTTCTTATTAAAATAACCTTTTAAAAGAAAGTTATGTTTTGCGGCTTCCATATTATCGTCTAAGCCCTTGCTGCTTTGCTTGAGATTTACAATGGTTTGATTGATATTATCCGCAATGGTTTTATCCTTTATTAATCTTCCTAATGTCCCGTTACCATGATTGATATTTGCCATGATCTCTGCCAGTTCATTAGTGATGATGGCTGCATTGGCAGCACTTACATTTAAACTTGCCATGATGGCGTCTGTTTCCACCGGCTCTGTAGATATAAGTTGTTGCCCTTCTTTTACAACTGCTGCATTAAATGTTCCCTGTGTTATGATCAATAACCTGTCTCCGATGATCCCTTCCGAACCAATGGCCACAACACAATCAGTTTTAATAAATTGCTTTACTTCTTTTTTAATGAGCATATTGATCTTTACTGTTGAATCATTGATAATGCTGATCTTGTCTACAGTGCCCACATTGATCCCTGAAAAACGAATATTATTCCCGACCTGTAGGCCACTTACATTATAAAATGTAGCTGTTAGACTGAAAACAGGATTGAACAGATTTTTTTGTCTTCCAATGATAAATATGGCAAATACAAAAAGTAATATTCCTCCTGTAATGAAGAGCCCTAATCGTATTTTGAATTTTTGAGAATGCGTATCCATGGTAAATGATATTGATGAATTAAAATAGTTTAATTGAAAAATGTTTTGATAAATGGATCTGTAGCGTTTTCAAAAACAGCAGAATTTCCTTCCAGATAAACTGCCCCATCCTGTATCATGATCATTCTGTTTGCTGTGGCAATTGCGCATTTGATATCGTGCGTGATGATAATGGAAGATGTTTTATATCTTCTTTGCACCTCATTGATCAGTTCGCTTATTTCGTTACTTGTAACAGGATCCAGTCCGGTGGTTGGTTCATCATAGAGCATGATCATCGGGTCTACCACAATGGTACGGGCCAGACTGATCCTTTTACGCATACCACCCGACAGTTGAGAAGGCATTTTATGCAAAGCATCGGCCAAACCAACATGTTCCAACACTTCATTTATTTTTTCATCTCTTTCTTTTTGAGTGAGCTGTTTTTTTATTCTTCGCAAAGGGAATTCCAGATTCTGTTTTACTGTCATAGAATCATACAAAGCACCGCTTTGAAAAAGAAAGCCTATTCTTTGCCTCAATTCATTCATATCCTTCCTGTTTGAAGTAGTGACATCTTTTCCAAATACTTGGATATTACCGCTATCGGGACTTAATAGACCAACAATACATTTTATTAAAACCGATTTACCACTTCCGGATTTACCGAGTATTACCAGATTCTCGCCTTTTAGTAATTGCAGTGAAATGTTTTTCAGTACTTCCTGATTACCAAATGATTTACTGATGCTATTGATCTCAATAACAGTTTCGGTATTTTTTATTTCAGTTTGTTCTGTTTTCATTTTACCAGCATATCTGTTATTTGTACCGCGATCATATCGGTAATGATCACCAGCAGTGAGGAAAGAACGACCGCCGAATTCGCTGCAATACCCACACTTTCTGTTCCTCGACCTGCATTGTATCCTTTAAAGCAGCCTATCAATCCAATCACTGCGCCGAAGAGAAATGATTTGATGAAAGCAGGAATAAAATCCATGAATTCAACATGCCTGAATGCCTGAGAGAAAAATAAGAAGAAACTTGTATCACCTTTTATATTGATGGCAGCCCAACTGCCTAAGATCCCGAGTGCATCTGCATATAGAACCAGTAACGGTATCATTAGCGTTGCTGCTAATACCCTGGTTACAACTAAAAATCTCATGGGATTTGTAGAAGATACTTCCATGGCATCGATCTGTTCTGTTACTTTCATACTGCCTAATTCTGCACCCATACCCGAACCTATCTTCCCGGCACAGATCAATGCCGTGATCACAGGACCCATTTCCCTGATCAATGATACGGCTACCATGCCCGGAAGCATTGTCACAGCTCCAAAATTTAAAAGTGTGGGTCTTGATTGAATGGTCAAGACTATACCCATAATGATCCCGGTAATTGAAATAAGTGGTAATGTTTTATTTCCTATCTGAAAGCATTGACGAAAAAATTCCTTGAATTCAAAATCACGGGAAAAGGTTTCTTTGAAAATGCTCGTGATAAATAAAAAAACATTGGCAACATCGGTCAGAAAATTATTTGCTTCTTCCGTTTTTGCAATTGTCTTCTCGCTTAATATGACTGATTGAGCGCTTGCAAAACTTGTGACTTTAATTACAGGGTCCAATATTTTCATTGTAGAGATATATTTGTTTTGCTGTAAAAAGCATTAAACAGAAAACCAAAACACAGGAAGCAAGCACTATACATACTTGCTATCCTGTGCCGGGGGTTTATTGCTGATAATGATGTTACTTAACGGGAATAATGTCAATGATCACCGTTCTGTTATAAAATCTTTCTTCCGGTGTTCCATTATCAAATGGGGCCATATTTAAGTCCTTACCAAATCCATAAGTTTCAAACTTAACACCCTTCTTACCTGCAGCAGCTAATGCGCGTTCAATAATTTGCTGCGCACCGGTTGCTCTTTCGCGTGATAGGGTGAGATTATATTTATCCTCGCCAATAATATCAGTATGACCATGAATAATGACTGTGCCATTTTCAGGGATCAGCGGTGTTACAATTTCAGTCAGAAAAGTTTGATACATTTCAATTGTTTTTGATCTGTCAAAATCAAACAAAATACTATAACGTAGTCCTTCCTGTTTTGGGTCATCCATCTTCATCAAACTAACAGAGCTTGTTTTCCTGATATCATGACCACTTTTTGTTTTGCCGGTCATGACAATAGAATAATTACCCTGTGTATTATTTCCTAAAATTGTTTTTCCTGAAACAGATGCCTGGTCGGTAGTATAAGGTCCGTAATGCTGAACATTTCCTTGTTCGTCTGTTACATCAACATTCCATGATACTAACAGATCATTCGCGCCTTCTGCAGTAAAAATAACATGACTGTCTAATGGATCTTGTTGTACAGCTAATATCTGTACAGGTCTTAAATTGGGAGAGTTAACACCACCCACTTGCATCAACATTTCGGGAGACCTGCTTTCAATATCTACTCTGCGATCTCCTTCATGCAATAGGCCAAGTTCTTTTGTTCCACCCGGTTGTTCCGAAGGGATCATGGGTTTATCTCTTCCTTCTGTGCTTATTCTGGAAGGGTCAATACTAAAATCTGCTACTAAATAATCTTTTACATTTTCAGCTAATATTTTTCCTTCAGTTGGATTTTTATCCGATGAACCAACTAATGTAATAGTGCTTTGCGGATTAGCACGCATACGATCACCCACAATATTTAAAACATTATGGTAAACTGCTAATTGTCGGGCAGAACGGCCATTGTTTAAATTATCAGGTTGACTTTCTTGTAATTGTGCTTCTTTGAAATTGGAAGCCTGACTCTTGTTTAATACAATATATCGTGCCGGAATTTCAGTTGATCCCATATCGAAGAATACTGAATTACGGATAGGGAAGGTTTCTTTCACCTGACGATTCAAAGGCACTACTTTAGGTGCACGAACAGAAAATTCTACTTCTTTTTCTGCTGCAATTACTACCGGCGCAGCAATAACTGGTGCTGCTGCAGCTTTTGCAGGAGAAGCTGCTCTTTTTCCTGTACCAAATTTTAAAGCAATCCCTACACGAAAAGTATAGATGGACCATGATTCTACAGAACGTGGTGACTGGAATAGATCAGTTTGAAATGAAGCAAAAGGAGAGAGTGTCATTTGTGTTTCGCTTGCTTTTGCAGATAGCGGGATGTCGATACCGGCACCTGCCTGTGCAGCAATTACTGTTTTATTGATATCACTCCAGTCTCCTCTAATATCAGGTTGTTTTTGTTGGACATACATAAATTCTTTATTGATATTGATGCCGATAGTGGGTCCGGCAAAAACATAAAATGCAGATTTGAAAGGTGCTAATCTTATGCTGGGTTCAATAGCAATATAGCTGAGGTTTGTTCTCAGATCGGCAGGGCAATTACATGGTGCCACTACTTCATCAAATTTACCCCCACGGTTATCGAATGCTACATTCAGCATGCCTCCCCACATTTTATTGGGTCTGTATTCAGTTAAGATAGATGCATAAGGTCTTACACTGTTGCCTTTATGGAATGCAGTGGGTACTGTTAAATCAGTATTGAGCATTTGAGTGGTGCCGCGATCATAATTCATATTGGCCGCACCCGATAAACCGAACCACCATTTAGGTTCTGTTCGCTTTACATCCTGACTGTAGCTTGTGAAACCTGCAATAATGAGTAGTAAAAATATCGTTGCAAATTTTTGTTTTGCTGTGTAATCTTGTATCATAAAATTCTTTTTAAAAGTTAATTCTCGTATTTTATTATTTCATCCCGACCAAAAGGGTCGGGATGAAATTTATGAATGCTTATTGGTTGTTTACAATTGTATTCACCATTGTTACTGAAGAGATCAGCGAGATCGCTCGGCCATTCAATACTGTTTGAGCAGTAGTGGTAGTGCTGCTTGCCGGTGAAGACAAAGTGACTCCTGAATTTGCAAGGATAGTTCCTACCATGGTACCACCTCCTGCATAATTGATCACTGCTGAACTGCCAACATACCAGAATACATTCTTAGCCAAACCTCCGCCGATCATGATAACACTTCTTGCCCCTGTTGGAGTACCTACAGTTAAACCTGCAGCTGTTTGGAATATCCAAACCGCATTAGGATCTCCCTTTGCATCGAGTACCAGATCAAGATTGGTTATTTTAAAAGTTCCGCTCGAAGCCATATATACACCGGGTGCTAATGTTAATCCACCCAATTCACCTGCGCCCGGATCAGTACCACCCGGTTTTGAAGCAGGAGAAATACTGATATAAGCTGCGTTAGCATCTAATAATGCTTTGGTAGCTACAGTAAATGAAGTTGCTGTTCCGGGAGCCGGAGGTGCTGTAAAGATCCCGCCCGTTACGTTTCCTACATTCAACGGTGTTTCACCGTATACATCTCCGGTAACTCCATCATGGAATCCGGTTACTAAAGTTGAGGCAGCTGTGGTAGAAATACTGCCATTATTGATTATGGTATGTAGTCCCTGATTGGTGATTCCGGCATTACCTCCAAAAGCCCCAAAGTTTGCGATGGATCCTAATACTACTGCAGGAGTTACTGCAACAAAATTGGCCGTGATATTCTTATTAGAGTTCAGGATAACTGTTAAAGGATTAGTAACAGCAGTTGTATCGCCACTCCATGAAACAAATACATAACCTGCATTTGCCGTTGCTGTTAATAGAACGCTTGTTCCGCTCGTATAAGCTGTTTGATTCGGGTTCTTTACAACAACTCCGTTTACTGCACTAACATTTAATGTGAAGCCTGCTGTAAAATTGGCAGTGATATTCTTATTAGCAGTCATGCTGACTGTTAATGGATTGGCATTCCCTGTTGCATCTCCACTCCAGGATGTAAACGTAAAGCCCGGAGATCCTGCTGCAGTAAGCTGTACAGTTGTACCTGTATTATAGGTTACCTGATTTGGATTTTTTACAACTGTTCCATTAACTGCTGTTGTATTTAAAGTATAGGTATTGAGTGTGAAATTAGCAACCAGAGTTCTGTTTGCACTTAATACGAATGTATAACTTGAGCTGGTGGATACGATAGTTCCGGTGGCCGGATCTGTCCAGTTCGTAAATGTATAGCCGGCATTCGGTGCTGCATTAATAGTAACGGAACTGCCGGAAGCAAATGCGCCTGATCCGCTTGTTGTTCCGCCTAAAGCCGGACTGGATGATAATACTACTGCAAATTGAGATGCTGCAACAGCACTAAAGTTTGCAACGAATGTTCTGTTGGCAGCTAATGCAGTGATCTGAAAACTTGAACTTGTAGAGACCGCGATTCCAGCTTCTGTCCAGTTCACAAAACTATATCCTGCATTCGGTGTTGCAGTCATTGCAACAGTAGCGCCTGCATTATAAGAACCTGCTCCGATGGTTGTTCCTCCTGCTGCCGGATTGGATGAAAGATTTACGGCAAAATTTCCTGCCACAACAACGCTGAAGTTTGCAACCAATGCTCTATTCCCCGCCATTGTGTATTGATAGCTAGCACTTGTTGAAACTATATTCACTGTTCCGCTATCTGTCCAGTTTGTAAATGTATAACCGCTTGCAGGTATTGCACTCACTGTAACTTTAGAACCTTGTGCAAATGTTCCTGCTCCTGTTGTTGTGCCGCCTGCCGTTGGGCTTGAAGACACTTTTAATTGCGGTATGGTTGTGAATGAAAAAACATAATCAGCCACCATTGCTGTACGAAATTTATTTGTAGCAGCCATTGTAATAGTACCAGTGTAATTAGTAAAAGCTAATAAAGGCACATCAGGTGTAAATGTAAAAACTGCAGCATTTGCTGTAGCTGAAACTTTTCCTGAAAGAAATGTAGAGGTAGAATTCTGCTTAATAGTAAATGTATTACTGTTAATGGTTGCAGGATCCATATCGGTATTAAAAGTCACTGCAATTACTTTGCTGAATACAACATCCACAGCTTTGTCCATCGGGTCAGATGAAGCAACTATCGGACAAGGAACAATAATGCCTGCTTCTTCAGTAGTTTTTTTGCAGCCGATCGCAAATGCAAAGAGCAACAAAAACATAAACCATTTGTTGCAAAAGGCCTTGGAATAACTTTTACATGTTCGTAAAAGAGGATTCTGTGTGAATGTGTAATTTTTTTTCATAAAGTATTATTTAAAAAGTTTAAAGAAAATACTGCAACACATGTATTGATGAAATGAATCAGCGATCTTTTCGTGTGTAGATTCAGGAAGTATAACAGTAACACAAAACTATAGGAATGAGGCAGGGTAAGTGTTACACAATGAAGATGAAGAGTTGCATCATTCACGCATTTGCCTGCGATTTATTGATGCTGTATTAAATGAGGCTTTTGTTTGTACGCCCGGAGAAGATATATTTCTTCAGAAGAGGGCAATTTATTAGGAAGGAGAATAAATGGATGCTATGGCTGTTATTGGCATTCACATGCAGTTGCTTTTTTATTCTTGACACATAACTTCTTTTGCATTTCATGATCCTAAACATTCTATTATATGATAATTAGAACAATGCTTTAATGCATTTTATTCTTTTCGTAGTTCTTTGCCTTTTGATTTAAATTTCTCTTGGTCGTTATACCCAAAGCCTTGTAAACAGGGCAACTGCCGTTGATACAGGTAACGATCAGTACCATTGCCAATAAGAAAAACATAATGGATAAAGTGGAGGAGACCTTTATATTGTAAATGGATATTAAAAGGATCAGAGCTACAACTATTCTTATAATTTTATCTTTGATCCCTATATTATTTCTCATACTGTCTTTTTAATTTTCTGCACTTTTTCTATCTGACCTTTGCAGAATCAGTTCTTGATTTCAGAAATTAAAGATGTGCTCTTTTAGCTGAGAATGATTATAAAAGAACAAATAAGAATTACATGATTCACAGGTTTTCTGTGATAGAGTGCGCTGATTAGAACTGTAGCCTATTTATTGCTGTCAAACAGCGCCATGCCATTTGCTTTTACAGTATCGACTCATACAAGCGAAGCCTGTTTTTCAATGTTTGTATTTCTGATTGCATATGGTTGATGCGATGCAATAAATGAACGGCTACATCGATCCCTTCTATATTTATTTCAAGATCACCGTATAAGCGTACCAGCCTTTCAGCTTCTGCTAATTGATGCATGGGAATAAAAGCTGCTTCATCGATACGCGTAACTTCGATCAGTCCAAAGTCCTGTAAGGAACTGATGAAAGCAATATCAACACCATGTCGGCGGCAGAAAAAATCGATGGGTATGAATTCCTGTGTTTCCATAAGAATATTTTTATTTTGAGAGCGCAGATAATTGTTCGAATAATTCTTTTTGTTTGTCTGTAAGTTTAGTTGGGATCTGAATTTGATAGGTCACATACAGATCACCATATTGTCCTTCTTTCTTATAAACCGGGAAGCCCTTTTCCTTTAATCTTGTTTTGGTTCCGTTCTGTGTTTCTGGTTTTATCTTCAGTTTTATTTTACCATTCAAAGTATCGATGGTGATCTCTCCACCTAATACGGCAGTATACAGGTCAAGATCAACAGTGGTATAGAGATCATTGCCCAAACGTTTAAATTTCGGATCATTCGCAATGACAAATGTGATCAGCAGATCACCATCGGGCCCGCCACTCACTCCCTTACTGCCATATCCTTTTAATTTAATGGTCTGGCCGTTCTCAACACCTGCAGGAATCGTAATACGAACATTCTTTCCGTTGACGGACAATGTTTGGGTATGTGTTACAGATGCTTCTTTTAAAGAGAGGTTCAATTCACTTGTATAATCCTGCCCTCTGAATTTTGTTTGTCGCCCTCCCCCGGAAGCGCCGCCAAACATGGACCCGAAGAAATCAGAGAAATCCGGTTCCCCAAATCCATCCGAATAGTTCTGTCTTCCTGCATTGGCCGATCTGTAAGAACGCTGTGCTTTTTCCTGCTCTTCACCATGCTGCCAGTGCTCACCATACTGGTCATATTTTTTTCTTTTCTCGGGATCGCTCAGCACTTCATTGGCCTCATTGATCTGCTGGAATTTTTTATGAGCGTCTTTATCATTGGGATTGAGATCAGGATGAAATTTTCGGGCTAATTTCCGGTAAGCTTTTTTGATATCATCTTCCTTTGCTGTTTTATTGATACCTAAAACCTGGTAATAATCAATAAATGCCATAACGGGGATTTTAATTAACTATAAAGGTATTTACAAAAAATAACGAATGCCTGATGAGCTTTGTAAAACATTTCTTGAATTCACTGCTTGAATTTTATATTGCCACTCATGCACGAATGTAAACGAATAGGAAGTTTGATCACTGAATATTCCTGCATTCGTGGCTACTAGTTATTATAGGATCCTTTGTATTTCAATGCAAAAAAAAGAAGGGTTTGCAAGAAAATTCTCACAAACCCCTCTGTTTATTTTCATGGATATTAATACAATGTAAATTCTACGCGTCTGTTTTTCTGACGACCGGCATCAGTTTTATTGGTAGCGATGGGCTGTGTTTTACCATAACCTACTGCTTCAATTTTACTACTGCTTGCACCTTGTGATACCAGATAAGATTTAACTGATTCAGCTCTGTCTTTCGACAGTTTCATGTTGGCTGTTTCAGAACCGATCGCATCTGTATGACCACCTAATTTAAGACTGATGCCTCTTTTCACTAATAACTCTGCAACTCTGTTCAGATAAGGCAATGATCTTGCACGGATGGTTGATTTGGCAAAATCGAATTCTAAGTTCTTTACCGCATCACTTGCAATTTTCTTGTCTTCATCGGTAATCACGTAAGTATTGTTATATACTCTCATTAAAGTATCTTTTACAGGAACAGGTAATGGACATCCTGCACCATCAACTTTTACACCAATAGCTGTACCCGGACATTTATCAAAATAATCAGATACACCATCATTGTCGGTATCGATTTTCATTTTGTTCATTTCATCTCTTAATCTGTTGATCTCAGCTAAGCGTAGATTGTATCTTTCTTCACTGGCAGCCAATGAAGCACGCATGGCATCATTATCATCCTTCATATTCTTTGCTAATTGAGCAGGAGGATTATGTGTAGCTAATTGTGGCTTGTTTGGATTTCCCAAAGAAAATTCCAGGCCAATATGTGCATAAGAGAATTTATCGCCGATATAAGGTGTTTTCATATAACCATCTAAGTCATCAGCATCCACATAAGCCATGGTATAACCCATATCCAGATTGATGCTTCTTGATAAATTGGCTTTGAAACCTAGACCCAACGGAACATAAAAATCAGTGATACTTCCATCAGGTTTAAAGTTTACCGATACGCCGGTATTGCTTATAGTAGTTGGGTTAAAATTTACATAACCTACTCCTAAAGAAAGATAAGGCTGAATGCAGGTATGCAATTGCGACCAGCTGATATTGCCTAATGTAACAACACCACTTAAACTTGCAGCCCAATGTACATCTGTCTTAAAAGAAGTAAAAGGACTAACAGGAGGAGCACCTGCCCATAATTTATCGTTATTGCCTTCCAGGGTACCTCTCAGGATATCTAATTGAATACCGATGGTATGTGAAGCCTGATATTTAATATATCCGCCGTATTCCAGTCTTGGCAATCCTTTAGAAAAATCTGTCTTACCGCCAAAAGCAGCAAAAGGCATCATGGCACCTGCCTGCAGGCCAACTGACCATGTTCTAAAACCATTGGTTCCTGAAAATAATGGGGGCACAGTAGTAGTTACATTGTGTTTTGTTGTGTCTTGCGCAAAACTTCCTGTAACACTTATTAATGCTATAGAAAATATGCATGCAATTTTTAAAAGGTTCTTTCTCATAATTGTTTTTTTATTGTCTTTTGATTACCCTTCATTAGGTAAAAGTTGTAATGCAAAGGTCTGTCAGCACCTGTGGACGGGCGTTACATCCTTAGAAGTAAAACTTACATCATTCACATATCCATGATACATGATCATGAATTTTAAATGAAAGTTTCATTATTTGTTGAATGGCCTTTTATTGAATTAATTTTATACTCAAATAATTGAACAATGAAATACAGACCATTTGGAAATACAGATCTTCTTGTGAGTGAGATCGGATTTGGTGCATGGGCAATAGGAGGTGGGGCAATGATCGGAAACACAGCTATCGGTTGGGGCGATGCAGATGATAAGGTATCGAAGCAGGCCATTCATAGATCGATCGATATGGGCATTAATTTTTTTGATACCGCTGATATTTATGGGCTCGGTCATTCGGAAGAATTATTGGGCGATACGATCGGTAATATGAAAGAATTGATCATTGCCACCAAAGTGGGTAATGTGGCAAGAAATGATAAGTTCACATTTGATTATAGTAAAGATTATATAATACAGGCCTGCGAAAAAAGTTTGAAGCGGTTGAAACGTGATACGATCGATTATTATCAGTTGCATACAGCCCGATTATCTCATTTGCAGGAGGGGTCATGTATCGAGGCAATGCAATGGCTACAGCAAAAAGGAATGATAAGATATTGGGGATTATCACTCAATACTTTCGACCCTCTTCCCGAAGCCCGTTATTTACTGGAACATAAAAAAAGTAATGGATTTCAGCTGGTACTGAATCTGCTGAATCAAAGGGCTCTTCCTATTTTGGATCAGGCTGCAGCAGCAGGTGATGGCATCATTGCACGTATGCCCTTGCAATTTGGATTGCTGACCGGCAAATTCGATGAGGCCGTTCATTTTTCTGATAATGACCATCGGAAAAAAAGATTGACCAAAGAATTGGTGGATCAATGTAATGAGGAACTACAACCTGTTTGGTTGCTTTGTAAAAAATACAATTGCAGCAAAACAGAACTGGCATTAAGTTATATTCTAAGCTATACTGAAGTATCAACAGTTATTTCCGGGATCAGAACTGCAGCCCATGCCGAGTCCAATACAAGAGGACTGATCAGTTTAATGAAAGAAGATAGGGCGCTTATTGAAAGATTAGGAAAAACGGAATTTGAAAAACTGATGGGGATCATCCTGAAACAGGAACTGTAAAAGAACGACCACATATAGTTTTAAAGATAGATTAAGGGCATTAATGTTTAAACAATAATGCATATTGATAAAAAATGGGTGTTTTTCCCGTTGCCCAGGGATTTTATTAAACATACTTTCGTCCTGACAATGAATTACTGGGGGGTATTCATTAGAAATTAAAGCTTTGCTCTGAAAAGAGTGAAGCTTTTGTTTTTTGAATAAAGAATGTTTTAAGACAGTAAGCGGTATCTCTTGGAGAGTAAAAGTTTCCTGTACAGATCTTGAAACCAAAAACAAGGCATTTCCCTATGAGACCAAAGAATAAACTTCATCTTTTCCCAAAAGCTTGCTAATAGAATAGCAGCAAATGCTAGGCGAGAGCATTCATTAATGTTTTAAATAAGGTTCCGTAATTTTTTAGTCCTCATCCGGACGATATACTTTCCCTCTGATATAGCGATGGAGGATAAGTACTAAAACAAGGCCCAATAAATAGGCGAACCATTTGCTTACGGCACCGCTAAACATGGCCCATCCATATGCGATGATCCAAAACATGGCATAGGCAAAAAGTACCAGACAAACAACCACCATAGCCGTAACACCGATCGCTTTTACTTCGTTTCTGTAATCAAGTTTCATAGTTGGATTTTAATGGGATGATTTAAAGAGGTTTATGTAAGGATGATACATTTTTTAATTTATCGATATTACTAAGAATTCTTCACATTGCTCATGAATACCCCTCTGTGAAGTTATACCAAAAAATAGTTAAGCCCGAATGACCATTTAGCTTGTCGGCATCATCAGTCTCAGATCTGTTTTTTTGTTTATCTCATTCATTATCAAACTATTTTTTAATCATTCAGCCCTTTTCCCCCAAGTATTTGTGGAAGATATTTTTCGATTCTTGTTTCTCTTGTTTTAGATTGCTTTGCTGCTGAGAAAAAAAGTAAATATGCTCTTTGCCTTCCCGGCGTTAATTTTTCAAATGCCGTTTTAAGTTTTTTATTCTTATCTAACTTCTTCCGAAGTTCTTCTGGCATATTGAATTCAGAAGTCTGTTTATATTCGACTTTCAAGCCTGATTTCTCAACTTTAACTGCTTCCAATACATAATCTTTGATCGTAGCCTTTAATTTTTCAATTTCTTCAAGACTCGTGAATCTGATCTGTCGCCTGTCCTGCACATTTTCAGTTTGTTGAATTAAAATGCCCTTTTTATCCTTTAATAATACCCCTTTAAAGAATAAAAGCGCACAGTATTCCTTAAATCCATGAATCAAAACAATATTGCTTTCTTTAAATGAATAACAGGGATGCATCCATTTGTAGTCTTCCTTTAAACCGCAGTCAAGGATAATGGCCCGGAGCAATTCCATTTCCTTCTGCCATTTTTTAGCTTTACTTAAAAATAGATCAACTTTTGGGTTCATAAAATGTAGTATTCCCCGTTAAACTATGATAATTTCAGGAATATTTTAATAGCAAGCCCAAAAAAAATATTTTTTTATTTATACGCCACTCTCTTACTTATATGCATCATTCCATGCCGGGCTGTTCCATTGGTCAGGAAACATCTTTCATTCGCTTTCTCCATTTTACTAATTCAAACCAGATCACGGAAAGGAATCCGATACCGATACTGATGAGCAATTGAGACAGATTCAAAGACTCGAATAAGAAAAATGCTGCCAGTGGTTTGATAAAGATCAGTAATCCCGAAATAGCAATAGTGATGCAAATGATCATCACCACCAGATTATTTCTGTATCGCATGGTACTGATGAACGAATAATAAAAAGAACGGTTCACAAGAGTGAGAAAAATATTGGCCGAGATCAAAACGGTGAAGACCATGGTTCTTGTCAACGATTCATCATTACCCTGCCTTACCGAATACTGGTACACTGCAAGGCTTCCTAAAGTGATCATTGATCCCTGAAGGATGCTTGTTGCCAACTCTTTCAAATTAAAAAAAGAATTGGTAAAAGGTCTCGGTTTCTGGATCATCGTATTCTTTTCCATCGGTTCATTTTCATAGATGATAGAACAGGTTGGTCCCATGATCAATTCTAAAAAGATGATATGTACCGGCGAGAATATATTGGGATAGATCCATCCCAATGCCAAAGGAATAAATACTGTAAGCACAATGGGAATATGTATGCTGATGATATATTGAATGGCTTTTTTTAGATTGCTGTAGATCCTTCTGCCCATCGCAACTGCATCCACCATCTTCGACAGATCATCTTCCAGCAAGATCAGTGAAGCAGCCTGCTTGGCGATCTCTGTTCCTTTCTTGCCCATGGCAACGCCAATATGTGCAGCTTTCAGCGCGGGCCCATCATTCACACCATCACCTGACATGGCTACAATTTCATTGTTTGCTTTCAGCGCATTGATGATCTTCAATTTGGCATCCGGGAACATCCGGGTAAACAGATTGGTAGTCAAAACTTTTTCCTTCAATTCAGTATCCGATAATTTCATCAGTTCATCTCCCGAAATGCTTTTTTCATAACCACTGAATCCGATCTGTTTGGCAATGGCAATAGTCGTAGCGGCATTATCGCCGGTAACGATCTTTACTGCAATTCCTGCGGCATAAAAGTCTTCTAATACTTTCTGAATATTCTTCTTTGGCGGATCATAAAAAGCCACAATACCCTTGAATGTAAATTTCAATTCCTGTTGTTCCTCCGGAAAATCATTGCCGTCGAACTTTGCTTCACCAACTCCCAATACACGATAACCTTCGGTTGTCAAAATTTTTATGGCATCTTCAGTCTCTTGTTTTTCCTCTGCCGACAGGTTCGATGAACTCATTAATGCTTCGGGTGCACCCTTTGCAGCAATGATCCTGTAGCCTTTTTCATCTTCAAATAAATGAGTCATCATCGGCGGCTTTCCGCTCAAAGGATATTCATGAACCATTGTAAAATGAACCCTTTCATCTGTTGACATAGTCTTTGCATAGGCATCATGTAAAGCGATCTCCATGGGGTCGAATGCAATGGGTTCGCTGGCCCACATAGCAAGCCGCACCAATTCTTTTTCTTCATTATTTAAGTGGTCTTGTGCATCGTAGATCTGATTGGCAGACAAAACAAAAAGTTTGGCCAGTTGCATTTTATTTTCGGTGATGGTACCTGTTTTATCTGTACAGATCACAGTAGCACTGCCCAGTGTTTCAACGGTTTTCATTTGCTTTACCACAATACCCATCTTCATCAAACGCCAGGCACCCAATGCCATGAATGTAGCGAGTGCAACAGGGATCTCTTCGGGTAAGATACTCATCGCCAATGTGAGGGCTTTCAACAAACTGTCTAAAATATTGTAAGAATGTGCATAGTTGATGGCCCACACAATAAGAAAAACAACAGATCCTGCGATCACCATCTTTTTTACAAAATTGTTGATCTGTGACTCCAGAGGGGTTTTCTCTTCCTGAATGCTTTCAATGCTTTTGCCGATCTTCCCTAGTTTGGTTTCATTACCTATTGCTGTAATGGTCGCAATGGCTAATCCGCTGGTAACTGTGCTGCCGAGGTAGATAAGATTATCTTCTTTTGTCTTGTCTTTATACACTGCAAATGATTCTCCGGTGAGTATCGATTCATTCACTGAAAAATCATTGGAATGTATGATGATGCCATCAGCAGCAATGGAAGTCCCTTCTTCCACCATTAAACAATCAGCAACAACGATCTCCTCACTCAATATTTCTACTACTTCCGAATTGCGGATCACTTTACAACTCGGCTGCGAAAAGTTTTTTAACTTCTCTAAAGCGATACGGCTACGGGAATCCTGATACAAGGAGATGGCGGATACTAAAACAATAGCAGAAGCAAGAAAAATGGCATCACCTGTTTTTCCGCTAATGAAATAAATAACAGAAGCGACCAATAATAAAATGACCATGGGCTCTTTTGCCAGACTTTTGATGGCATCGATAAAACCATTTTCTTTTTTATAGACCAGCCTGTTAAAGCCATATTTTTTTCTGGCTTCCAATACTTGCTCATCAGTTAAACCTGTTATATTGAAATTATTGGCAGACATCAGAAATAAGGGTTTGGGTGATTCGGTTTTTGGGATATTCGGAAGATTAAAGTTAGGCTGTCTGCTTTTGGGATCGAAAGATTTCTCTATTAGCCCCGGTGGGGCGATATTATGGTAGGCAAAATCAATAAATGTAAACCTAAGCCCCAGAGGGGCGACATTTTGGTAGACAAAATCAGTTTTCGGTGAAACATATTTGTTATTCGGTGTTCAGAGAATCCCAGTGTCTGAATGGTTTTGCAACTACTATAATAGCTGCTACCTTTCAACTCCTTAAAAGCCAAAATAAATGAAACTAAGAATCTACTTATTATTGATCGCTGCATTTTTTTTACAGCTGAGCAGTTACGCACAAACAAAGCTGGTAGAAAAGATCAGCAAAAAAGGGGATGAGATCGTGATCCCTTATGAAAAATATATTTTATCCAATGGATTAACGGTGGTGGTGCATGAAGACCACAGCGACCCGATCGTACATGTTGATGTTACCTACCACGTAGGCTCTTCCAGAGAAGAAATAGGTAAAAGCGGCTTCGCTCATTTCTTTGAACACATGATGTTTGAAGGAAGCGATCATGTTACCAATCAACAGCATTTTAAATTGGTGACAGAAGCCGGCGGTACTTTAAATGGTTCAACCAATCGCGACAGAACCAATTATTATGAAACGGTTCCGAGTAATCAGGTGGAGAAAATGCTCTGGCTCGAAGCCGACCGTATGGGCTTTTTATTGGATGCTGTAACACAACAAAAATTTGAAGTACAACGCGCTACTGTAAAGAATGAACGCGGACAGAATTATGATAACCAACCCTATGGCCTGGTGAGTGAAGTAACTGCAAAGAATTTATATCCCTATGGTCATCCTTATTCATGGTTAACGATCGGTTATATTGAAGAGTTGAACAAAGTGGGTGTAAATGATCTGAAGAATTTCTTCTTGCGTTGGTATGGTCCCAATAATGCCACATTAACGGTAGGGGGCGACGTGAATACAGCCGACATCATTAAACTGGCTGAGAAATATTTTGGTTCTATCCCGCGTTGTCCCGATGTACAACCCGTAAAACTAGCTCCTGTCGTATTAGACCAAGACCGTTATGTAAGTTATACCGATAATTATGCAAGAGCAGCACAGTTAAGATTGGTGTATCCAACCGTTCCTGAATACAATGATGATATGGCAGCATTGGCTTGCTTATCACAGGTATTGGGTGGCGGTGGAGGCGGTGGTGGTCGTGGTGGTGGTGGTGGAAGAGGTGGCGGAGGTGGCGGAAACCGCAGTTCTGTGTTCTACCAATTCCTCATCAAAGACCAGAAGGCCCTGCAAGCCAGTGCCAGCAGCCAGTTGAGCGAATTGGCAGGTGAGTTCTCTGTTTCTGTTACACCTTATCCGGGTAAGAATTTGGCTGAAATGGAACAATTGGTTTCGCAGGCTTTTACTGAATTTGAGAAACGTGGTGTGACTGATGAAGACATCCAGAAATTTAAAAGCGGTTATGAAAGCAGAACCATTAATGGACTTGCCAGTGTTTCAGGGAAAGTAAGTCAGTTGGCAGCTTTTCAAACATTTGCAGGCACGCCCAATATGACGGGCAAACTGTTGAAGATGTATCAAAACTTAACGAAGGAAGATGTGATGCGTGTGTACAATAAATATGTGAAAGACAAGCATCATGTTATAGTTAGTGTATTAACAAAGGGTGGTGAAAATCTAAAAGCCGCTGCTGATAATTATGTGGTCGATCAGTCACATTACACAGCGCCAAATTATGGTTACGGTATAAGAAAATATGAAAAAGCAAAAGATAATTTCGACCGGTCAAAAGTTCCTGCTTCAGGACCGAACCCTGTTGTAAAAGTCCCTGCATTTTATACAAGCACTTTACCTAATAAAATAAAACTGATCGGTACAGAAAATACCGAGATACCAACCGTTACTATCACTGTTACTTTAAAAGGTGGTTGGTTATTGGAAGCAAATAATTTATCGAAAGCAGGATGGGTAAATCTGTTTGCCACACTGATGAATGAGGACACAAAGAATTATACAAGCGAACAATTCTCCAATGAACTGGAAAAATTAGGAAGCAGTGTTGGGGTGAATGATGCCGAAGACGGGATTGTATTTACTATTCAAACTTTAAAAAAGAATGTAGACAAAACCATTGCACTCTTAGAAGAAAGAATGCTGAACCCGCTGTTTAAAGAAGACGTATTCACCAGAACAAAACGCCAGATCATTCAACGTTTGCAAAACAGCAAAACACAGCCGGCCGGAGTTGCCACCAATGTGTATGAAAGATTGAGTTATGGCAATAATAATATTCTCGGCGTTCCAACAGGCGGAACTGTGGAAACCATTGGTAATATTGCGTTTGCCGATATTCAGAATTATTATGATAATTATATTACGGCCGAAGAAGGAAAAGTAATAGTGGTGGGCGATATCAAGCAATCTGAGATCTTACCCAAACTTGCATTCTTGAATAAATTGCCGAACAGATCCTTCAGTCTGCCAACACCTGCAGCAGCGCCTGCCATTGAAAAGACAAGGATCTATTTAGTGAATATTCCTAAAGCTGCGCAAACAGAATTCCGTGTGGGTGCAGTTACCGGATTGAAATACGACGCAACCGGCGAATTCTATAAAGCAGGCATCACCAATTATGCATTGGGTGGCGCTTTCAACAGTCGCCTGAATATGAATTTGCGTGAAGACAAAGGATGGACCTACGGCGCAAGAAGCGGTTTCTCCGGCAATAAATATACAGGCGCATTTACTTTCAGCAGCGGCATAAAAGCGGGTGCAACAGATAGTGCATTGTATGAAGTGATGAAAGAATTAAAAGGATATGCAGCTAACGGAACAACGAATGAAGAAATTGCATTCACAAAAAGCTCAATCGGGCAAAGTGATGCTCGCAATTACGAGACCGGTATTCAGAAAGCAGCATTTATCGGAAGGATATTAACCTATAATCTGCCTGCTGATTTTGTTACACAGCAAAACACGATCTTAAAAAACATTGGCAAGAAAGATATTGATGGCATCGCTAAAAAATATATAGACGTGAACAAGGTGAATATTCTTTTAGTAGGGGATAAACAATTGATCCTGCCCGGCCTAAAAAGATTGGGCTATGATATTGTAGAATTGGATGTAGATGGAAATAAAATAGGCGATCTGTAAAATATATCGTTCTCAGAGCAAAGAGCAGCTTTTGAAAGAAGGCTGCTCTTTTTTCTTGAATTAAATAAAAAACGGCTGTTTAAAGGTCTTATTGTAAAACCTGACAAAACTGGAAAATCGAACAGTTTTTTTATAGAATTAGACTAGGCTTATATAAGACTTATCTAAGGCTTATATAAAGCTTATCTAAGGCTTAAGCGCCAAGTTGACATAGGAAGAGCCTACTATTCATATCTTTTTGCCCGTTTTGGACACCCTTTTCAGTAATATAAACATCATGAAGGGAAAAACATTTCTAACCCTTACTTTTGCGGCTTAATAAAAATCAGGTATCGTACAATGATCAGTGCAAGAAATATTACCCTTGCGTACGGCAAGCGGGTATTGTTTGATGAAGTAAATATTAATTTCATCAAGGGCAATTGTTATGGGGTGATCGGCGCCAATGGAGCAGGTAAATCTACTTTCTTAAAAATATTAAGCGGGGAGATAGAGCCTAATAAGGGAACCGTTGAGATCACTCCCGGCGAACGCATGGCCGTGCTGAAACAGAATCAATTCGAATTTGATGAATGTACGGTATTGAATACAGTATTGATGGGCCACAAAAAAATGTGGGATCTGATGCATGAGCGTGAAGCCATTTATGCCAAAGAAGATTTTACCGAAGAAGACGGAATGAAGGCCGGGCATCTGGAAGCAGAATTTGGCGAAATGGGTGGTTATGAAGCAGAAAGTAATGCGGGTACATTATTAAGCAGTCTGGGTGTAAAGGAAAGCATGCAGCAGAGTTTGATGAAGGAGATTCCCAGCAATTTTAAAGTGCGTGTATTATTGGCGCAGGCATTGTTTGGCAACCCTGATATCCTGCTGTTGGATGAGCCTACCAACGGATTGGATATTGAGACCATCGGCTGGCTGGAAAACTTCCTGGCCGACTACGAGAATATTGTGTTGGTGGTTAGTCACGATCGTCACTTTTTGGATACCATCTGTACCCATGTGGCTGATGTGGATCGTGCAAAGATCAAAGCATTTACCGGTAACTATACTTTCTGGTACGAATCATCACAGTTGATGAGCCGCCAGATCAACGACAAGAATAAAAAGACCGAAGAAAAGAGAGCTGCATTATTGGATTTCATTGCACGTTTCTCTGCCAATGCATCTAAAAGCAAGCAGGCAACATCGCGTAAAAAAGCATTGGAAAAATTAACCATTGAAGATATTGAACCGAGTAACAGAAAGTATCCCGGTATTATCTTTCAACCCCTGCGTGAAGTAGGTAATCAGATCCTGAATGTTGAGAAACTGACCAAGAGCATTGACGGCAGAAAACTGTTTGATAATGTTTCTTTCAGCATCAATAAAGGGGAGAAGATCGCATTGTTGAGCCGCGATCCTTTAGCCGTCACCAATTTCTTTGAGATCATCAGCGGCAATATGCAGTCTGACAAAGGAAAATTTGAATGGGGAACTACTATTACAAAAGCATACTTACCAGTAGAGAATAATGATTTTTTTACCGAAGGATTAAGTCTGATGGATTGGTTACGTCAGTTTGTTCCGGCACATGTTACCGATGCTGATGAACCATTTATCCGTGGATTTTTAGGAAAGATGCTGTTTAGCGGTGATGATATCATGAAGAAGACAAACGTATTGAGTGGTGGTGAGAAAGTGCGTTGCATGATCAGCAGAATGATGCTGCAAAATCCCAATTTAATTTTATTGGATCAGCCTACCAATCACCTGGATCTGGAAAGTATTCAAAGTTTCAATGAAGGTTGTCAAACTTTCCCCGGTATTGTTTTACTGACATCACATGATCATACATTCATGCAAACGGTTGCCAATCGTGTGATCGAATTAACACCAAAAGGGATCATCGACAGGTTAACCACATTTGATGAGTATATGGAAGACGACCGTATTCATCAGTTGAGAGAAGAGTTATACGCGTAAGCTGTAATAAACTGTCAGTATTAAGTCAAAGCCATTCAATTACGGAATGGCTTTTGATTTTGTATTATTCCCTATAAAGTAAATTCTATTTAATAGCGTCACCCTTCATCAACTTATTACTTATCATCCAGTTGATGGCAGTTTCAAACCAATCAGATTTGGTAGTAGAATTATGCAATCCAAAACCATGACCGCCTCTTTCATAAATATGCATTTCGGCAAGCACTTTGTTTTTTAGTAAGGCTTCAAAAAATAAGATACTGTTCTCTACTTTCACTGTTTTATCATCGGAAGCATGAACTAAAAAACTGGGCGGTGTTTGCGGGGTGATCTGCAGTTCATTCGAATACAGTTTTATATTTTCGGCACTTGCATTCTTGCCAATCAAGTTCTCACGCGAGCCCATGTGGGCAAGGCTATCGGCAAAACTGATCACTGGATAACCCAGGATCATAAAGTCGGGGCGGAGATTAATATTTTTCGGATTATCGATCACCACCATATTAAAATGTGTTCCTAAAGTAGAAGCCAGATGGCCTCCTGCAGAAAATCCCATGATACCGATCTTATCAGGATTTATATTCCATTCCTTTGCTTTTTCCCGAACTAATTGGATGGCCCTTTCCGCATCCTGCAGTGGCACGACCTCTTTGTTGTTCATGCTACTGTCTGTTGGTATCCGGTATTTTAAAACAAATGCGGCTACACCTTTTTGATTAAATGTTTTTGCTACTTCATGGCCTTCGTGATCTATTGCCAAACGTGCATAACCGCCACCGGGGCAAATGATTACTGCCGTTAAAAATGAATCTTTTTTCTCGGGTAAATAAACTGTGAGTGTTGGTGTCGTTACGCCTGAGATCCTTCCGTTACCCATATTTGTTTCAGGCTTTGTTGCAGGTTTATTGTTGGGGATGCTCCCATCATACAATGGTATAACAGTTTGTGCATTGCTCATATAAGAGAAGCTTAACAGAAATAAAATGAGATATATTTTTTTCATATTGCAAAAATGAAGTTTGAAAGTACTGAATATTTTTAGACCAGCTACCGCAATGCGCTCCAGTCTTCATTGTTTATTGCCAAAGGGATATATTTAAGGCACAATTTTGCACTAAAGTTTTATCCGTCTAGATATTTTTACAGAAAAATATTATTCAACTTTTTTGGGAACATAAATATGAATCGATTGCCCTACCAATTTCCACTCATTGTTTATTTTTTCTAATATTCTTATTTCGTACGAATAAGTTTTCTTGCCATCTTTTGCTGTTGATTCTTCGTCATGACTTGCCCAGGCATTATTTCCATGGATGCTCACTTTGTAATTGCTGATCAATGCAAAACCGCCATTGCCCATGGATGCGGATGATTTGATCATATTTTCAGGTGGAACATCAAAAGTCGATCCATCTGCAGTTGAGACCAGTATCCTGCTGTATGGTTGAATATGCCAGCATACTGCATGAGCGGTAACATCACTTGATCTCCAGGTTGCTGCTTCTTTTTCCAATAGTTTCTTGATAGCTGCAGCGTCATCATTCTGTTCACGGAAACTTAAAAGGAATAAACATGCTGAAAGAAGGAAAAATAAATTTCTTTTCATACAAGGAACAATTTGAAAATTTGTTAAACTAAAGATGCTAAAGTTAGCAATTGCAGGAAACAATTTTTCAGTTTAGGTATTAATTTTAATTGGATTGGCTGATAACATTTTCCCAAATTAGAACGGAGAAAATTCCTGTTAACAAACAAAATTAATTCCTATAACTTGTAAGCTTATTTTCGCAAACAAATAGAATCTTTTGATGCAGCCATCTGTAGCTATTGTTATTCTCAATTTTAACGGAAGAAATTATCTCGAAAGATTTCTCCCTTCGGTGATCGCTTCAACCTATACCAACAAAAAGATAGTGTTGGCCGATAATGCATCGATCGATGATTCTATTGAATTTGTGCGCGCTCATTTTCCGTCTGTTGATATTATTTTAAACACACAGAACGATGGTTTTGCGGGCGGTTATGATTGGGCATTGCAGCATGTGGAAGCAGAATATTACGTTTTACTGAATAGTGATGTGGAAGTAACGGCAAACTGGATAGAACCCATCATTGCACTAATGCAGTCCAATGAAAAGATCGCGGCTTGTCAACCTAAACTATTATCCTATCATCAGCCCCAATTATTTGAATATGCAGGGGCAAGCGGTGGATGGATCGACAGTTTGGGGTATCCATTTTCGAGGGGCCGTATTTTTGATGTGCTTGAAAAAGAGGAACATCAATACGATTCAACCGAAGAAGTATTTTGGGCCACAGGGGCTGCTATGTTTGTGCGCAGTAAAATCTTTCATGCATTGAATGGTTTTGATGCAAGCTTTTTTGCGCATCAGGAAGAAATAGACCTTTGCTGGAGAATGCAGTTGGCAGGATACAAGATATTTGTTTGCCCTCAAAGTGTGGTGTATCATGTGGGCGCGGGAACATTACCAAGGGGTGGTCGAAAAGTATTTCTAAACTTCAGGAATAACCTGATCATGTTATGTAAAAATCTCCCTTTATCAGAAAAATGCTGGAAATTGCCCTTTCGGTTTTTATTAGATGCCATTTCTGCCTGGAAGGGGTTAATAACAGGGGATGTTGATTTTTTTAAAGCTATAGTAAAAGCTCATTGGGCTGTAATTGGCTGGTGGATATTTGGGAAAAAGCAGCAATTTAAAGAAAAAAAGCCGATGGCTTCACTAGGAGGTGTGTTTAAAGGGGCCATTGTATGGCAACATTTTATTAGGAATAAGCGATTCTTCCGCGAAATTGTTGAAAAGAAGCACGCATAATTTCATTTGCTCCCTTATTTTTGCAACGAACTCAATTTTAAATATGTCACAAGAAGTAATAGAAAACGAAAAAGATTTTACTAAAAACTGGGTAAACTCATCAAGATTCTTATTTTATTTACAGGTATTTGTAGTGATAGCTTTTATTTTCGGCGGCTGTTATAACCTTTATGAGCATCGTTATACAGGGAAACCAGATGTAAAAGTGCCCGACAATACTTTATACACGCCTAAGTATAAATAAGCGAACAGCATAAAAAAATTTTGTAGTGAACTTTAGATGGCTAAATTTGCACTCCCAATTAAAGTTCTTATAAAATAAAAAGCGGAAGTAGCTCATTTGGTAGAGCACGACCTTGCCAAGGTCGGGGTGGCCGGTTCGAGCCCGGTCTTCCGCTCCAAAATTTTCCATCTTCATTGATGGAATTTTTTTTGGAGGCCCTGGTGGTGGAACTGGTAGACACGCAGGACTTAAAATCCTGTGGTCAGCAACGGCCGTGCGGGTTCAAGTCCCGCCTGGGGCACTGATAATCAATCACTTAAAGAGATCGCAATTGCGGTCTCTTTTTGGTTTAACCAAATTTGCAAACAATTTGCAAGCACTTTGTTTAATGACATTAATTGCCCTGTTCTTTGCAAAAATTTTCAGAAAAGTAAAAGAACTTCTATCATTAAAGTTACAATTTCCTTTTCAGAAATACTAGCTTTTTGTACAAGCAAACAGAGGAATTATAGAGGATTACTTTCTGGCTGGCTTTATTATTTTATTGATTTCTTTATTTTGCCCTGCTGTGATATATTTTGTTACAATTTTCAAAGTTTTTAAATTAAAAGATTAGCGAGAATCACTATTGCATGTTTGAAAGATAGAAGCCAAGCAAAAGCAAATGCTATGAAGCATGAATAGTTTTTGCTGTGGGAGCCGAAGGTTGCCGACTGAATGAAATGCACGATAGTGAGTAAACGGAATGAGGAAGGCTACCTGAGGCGGTGGTCTGTTTTTATCTGTTGTATAAAGAATCAGAACGTACAAGAGTTCGACGCAACAATGAAAGTAAGGAAAGTAAAATTTTCATTAAATATTATATCAAGCCTCCAATTTCTTTAATTCTATCTTCTTCCCACGCATGAAAATTATCAGGATTATTAAAAAGTTCGTTCCAGGCATCATTTAGTATTTTGGAAATAGGATTTCCAAATTTTGCAATCTGGTCATTGTATATTCTCAGATCAATTGTCTGACAACCAGCAAATACATTTTTTGCAAGCTGTTCAATAATTGATTGATGAAAAATATAATTGTAGTTGGGTAGAATAGGGTTATTAGAGGCCGCTAAAAACTCTTTCCAACTTTCTTCTATTTGAGTTAATTCTACTGTATGCCCCATTAATTTGAGCATAAAGAAAATACCCCTCATTCTTGATTCATCTGATGGATGACTTGGTGAGTCTGCATAAATTCTGTCTTTACCACTGCTTAAAGTTGTCAATTTCAGGTTTGTCCAAGCATATGCCGGACCAACCAGATAGGTTGCAATAAAATCACAAGTAAACTCCATTACCCACCCATTGATCCATGCAGATTTTTTTTCACGAAAAAAAGGTTTGAGTTTTGGGTCTCTGTCTTCTGCATCTACTCTTTGAATTTCATCATCATAATATTTATTGATGTTTGCTTCAATGGTACCTTTTAAATAAGGTTCATACTGATTGTATATAAGATGCCCCATTTCATGATAGAGGTCAGGTAAGTTTAACAGATTTCTTTCTTCGCCTGTTGGTACTGCTATTATATCGTAAGTTGGTAATGCCCAATAATAGTTTTCTGAATTACTTATTGTTGTAACAATAGGTTGTTTTTGCAAGCAATTTATTTCTTCATAGATGCGGTTGATTTCCTTTTTAAAGTATTCTTCCGGGGTATCATAATTTATAATTACCAAATAACGGAAGAGTTCAATCATTAAGAGGCGTTCATGAAATGTATTGTACCTAATAATATTATAATTGGCAAGTACATCAACATCAAGGTCTCCCGAATTAATGAGCTGCTGTATATCAACATTGAGTTCCTCCAACATCTGCACGGTTTTGTCAAGGAAGCTTTTGTCAATTTCCTTGTTTATTCCGGGAGAAGTGAGGTCAGACAACATTTTAGTAATCCTGTTTGACTGGTCATAAAATATACCTTTAATAAATGGAATCATCCTCTTGCAGTTCTAAGTTTTTTAAATAATGAACTTCTTTCATTATCCAGTATTAATAAAATATTATCCAGTACGGTTATGTTCTCCTCTTCAACAGGTTTGTTTTGTTTTAATAATTCTAATAGTTTTTTTAAATCTTCTTTCAAATACTGATTAGCTGATAATCTTAACTTATAGTCTTCTAAAACAGTTACAGGAATAAAGTCTGATTCCATAGAATCATCTTCCAATAATTTTTGGATATTTTCTAAAAACAATACCAGAATGGATTTTGCCATTTCAAGTTCTTCTGTAGTAATTTTTAATTTCGGATACTTCGTTTTATTTGCATCGTCATTTAAAATACTTTTCTTTTTAAAAGCTATTACTGAATTGTTCACCTTTTCAGAGGTTGAAACTAATTTGTCGTATTGATTGGATAAAACACTTATGTCGCTCATAATAATTTTTTTAATGGTTATTAATTAGGCTTCCTCAAATTCCTCTTCTTCTTCAACCACATCTGCTGTTGCTGACAAGGGTTCCAAAAGTGTATCAATCAGTTTTATAGTTACAGGTAATGAATTGCTTCTATCCGGTGCAGAGAATGCTAACATACTTTGACAAAACACATCTTCCATCACTTTCAAGAATTCAACATTGCCGGCTTTTAAAGAAAGATGCAAAGGCTTTGCAGTTCCTCTTATTTGAAAAGGGAAACCAGTATTGTAAATAAATCCTTCTGCCTGCCCCATCATTTTATATGCTCCTGAAATCGGATTTTCTAGATTGTTGTAGCTGTTTGTTTGAGATGCTAACCTTAACGGAATAGCACTTTGCTTATGCAAATCAACTACAGCATATTTCAAAACATCTGTATTGATCAATCCATCGGCACTTAAAGAATTAATTACATTAGCCAATGCTTTTTCTTCTTCTCCAAAGCTTCTGCCATCTCTCAGAATGATAATTCCATTCGGGTTGATTGCATATTTTGGTATGAACAGTTTTAGTTTTTCATATACCATTTTATAAAGGAGTGCCGCCTTTAGCTTTTCTGCTCTTTGAGATCTGTTCTTTTTGGGAACCTGTTCTGTAGAAAAATATATCTGTTCACCATTTTTGAAAAAGAAAGTAAATCCTGCATACCTGTCATGTACATCAACACCAATATAAATATCGTAATGTAAATTTTTAGCTAAGGCAAATGGCCACTTCCTGTTTACGATAAGATGCTCCATTACCAGGTTAAATAAATATGACCTGAATTTTGGCTTAGCTGCTTCCGGCACCCTGTATTCATATATTCCTCTTTTTTCAGCAGATTCAAAAGAATGAAAGAACGATTTTATTTTCGAGGCTGATGCACATTGCACTTTAAGTCCGGGATAAAATTTGCTTTTAAGACAATCATGGAAATTTTTGATATGTCTTTTTGAATCGTAACTTAAATCAGGCAGAATAAATAATGCAAAACCACTCAACGCATTTTGTTGCTGAAGCAATTTTTCTATTTCCTGTATTTGATAAGTTGCAGCCTGATTTTCTTTTACATTATAGCGTATAACTTTAAAACCTGTAAATGCTGGTGCCAGTTTTTTAATTTGCCACTCTGCATTTTTTTTAAAGCCTTCTACTAACAACTTGTCCAGATAATCGGGAACAATAAGGTATTGCTCGTCAAACGGTGATTTATTTAATACTTCGTTCTCAATAATGTATTGTTTCCTTTCAGCCCCAAATTCTCTCAATGGTGCTGATGCCCCTGTAAATGGAGCACCTACTTTAAGGATTTTATCGTTATTATACTTTAACTCCGGCATATTAAAATTTCTCACTTGTTCAACTACGGGTCTGTTAGAAATCTGTACGTCCTTTCTATTAAAAGTTATGTTTTGAAAATAGTTAGTGATATTTTTCCCAATTGATTCAAACCTCCTGGATGGGTCTTTAATTGAAAATTTATGTAAAGCCCTTACTTCACTATCACTTGTATTATATAATATTTTCGCCAATGATGATGCACCATTGTGTTCTTCCATTGTTCTGCCCGGGTATGTGTATAATAACGTAATATCTTCGGGCTTCATGATATTTTCTGCTTTAAAGAAATGGTTTTTTGTTTTGTTGGATATATAATCAAAGACATTAAACTTTACGCCGTCTCTTGTAAATTCGTGCTGCTTTATTGATTTTCCAAACCCTGCAATTTCTGCAGTATACCAATCGTCCCCATTCTGATATAAAACTCTTCTGCCTCTAAATCTTGAACCAATTGCAGTTGTATTCTCGGTCTTTACATAGTGCGATAAGTAATGTTTGTCAATATATTTTGTAGTTAAATCGAGGCATATATAAAAATTACCATCACCTAAGCGTATTAACTTAAACGTAAATCCTCCAAAAACTTCTATAGTTGATTCTTCACTGGAGAAGATAGGTCTTTTAAAAAAGAACTGACTTGTGTTCAATTTCCATAATTGGTTATTGTTACTTAACTGCCTTCTTATTTCAAACTCCAAAAATTTATATATCACATCAATACTATCGTTTTTAATGTTTGCAGACTGAATATGGTGGACTTCCTCCAACAATTTAACCCGTACATTAAAAGGAGTTACATCTATATTCATTTCTGCAAAATTTCTATCTGCAGGAATAGCAATACAAAATTTGCCATTTCTTTTTATGATAGCGGCAGGCCCACCTGTTACAGATGATACTTTCTGAGCAATTTTCTGTAACTGCTTATTGAATAAATCTTCTTTGCCATCAATTGATTGCAAGTCAAATTCAACCAACTTGTAGGAAAAATCTAAATCAGACAAGTTGGTTACTTTGTACAAATTCAGTGTATGATTTCTCATCGTAATTATTATTATTTAACAATAGATATGAACATAGAGAGCGATAATTGCAAAATTTACAGGAAATTTCATCATCTGTCAATTCAAAATCCTCAATATCAATTTCTTCATCTTTACCAGTGAGCAACCAAATATCCTGACTGGTAAGATTTATATCATCAATGATGCGGTTGATTTTATCTTCAGTAAATTCATGTTCTTTTACTACACCGCTTAATAAATTAACTTCAAACAATTTTATATCTGCATACTCATATTTGGGCTTATCCTTTTTTTCCAACCTTTTAAGATATACTGTGATACCACATATAATTAACTGGTTGGCATAATCAGAAGTGTAACTCGCTGAAAGTTTCCAATCCATTACTACCGGTTTCCAATTCTTGTATGCAATAAGATCAATCTGTGGCTTCAGCATTGCTTTTTCCACATAAACCGCCCAATTGTTTACGTTTGGTGTGAGAGCATTGCATTGTTTTAAGTAGCTAATCAATAGCTGTCCATCAGGCATTGAAATATATTGCAGCTTTACGATTGCTTCATGTATAGCATTGTAAGCCTCAGTAATATCCTCTTCCTTATATTCTACACCTTGGGCATGAATATCCAGGATACAAAAATCAGTTCCAACTTCACTTTTACTGGTAGTAGAATCTGTATAAATTTCAAGTAAAGAATATTGAAATTGCCTTTTTGCTAAGGCTACAGCTTGGTCTGCCAATGCATCAAAATCCAGATTCTCTTTTTCATTTATTAATGGGATAACAACAGTCTCCATAAATTTATCTACCACACTACCTCTCCACATGGTAAGATTTTGCATGCTTTTTAATTCATATGCTTTTCTACGCACCGGAATCTTTCTGCCATGAGTGGCTAATACATTTGAGAAGTAATATTTTCGATTACATTGCCTGAGTGTATTAACTGCTGTATATGACCATTTTACTGACATACATTAACTATTCATAAGTTCATTTAATCTTGATAAATATTTTTCTAAAGATTCTTTATTTTCAAATAATTCTTTTCCATCTGTTGAAGGAGTATTCTTTGTTAAAGACTCTCTGGAAGTATAATAACCTTTGCGAAATGCAGGGCTAAAACCGGAAAAGGAATCGTTTTTCGTCACAGCCGGGCTTTGCAATATTTCAAAAGTTTTCCTTACTGATTCTTCCACTGATTTGAATGAGATGTTTAAAAACGAAACAAGATTCTTAAATAGTTTTATAGGAACGTTATTAGTGTAAATACTATCGTTTTTTAAATTCTCTATTATATCAACCGGCAGGCTTGATTTCTCTGCAATTACTACTTCTGTTGTACTCAAATCAACTATTGTCTTTTGTAATAATTGACCGAAGGATAAAGATGTGCTAACAGCATTTAATTTTTCCAACATCAAATTTTTCTTGGTGTCACTCATTACAACATTTGCGGAAGATAGAATTTGATTCATCTCCTGTTCGGGATTTATTGTATCCGTCTCTTTGGCACTCTCTAAAAAAATTACCCTGAGTGCTTCATCGAGAGTATCTATTTTATTTGGAGTGTTCATGATTATTTATTTTGATTTTCATTAATAATATTTAATAATTTTTGTTTTGCTCTATGATGTTTTACTTTCAATTGATTATTGTCAATTTTAAGAAGCACAGCAATTTCTTCGTAAGAATAATTTTGTGCTCTTAACAGCAATAATTCTTTATCCGGTTTTTCCAATTGATTCAAAGCTTCATTCAGCATTATTAGAGTTGGATTCTCAACTATTTCTGTTTTATAATATTCAGCAAAAGCATTTTTATGAATGTGTTTGCTGATATAGTACGGTATTTCATCGTTGGTATTCAAGTCCACAAATTCAATATCGCCTTCATTCTGACTACGTTTAGCCCTGAAATATTGCCTTAAAAAATTTACAAGTACTTTAAATAAAAAACCTTCGAACCGAGCTTTAGACTCAAACTTGTAATTTGATAGTTTTAAAACTAATGTTTCAAGTGTTTTATAAACTATATCCCACGCTTCATCTTCGGATAAATGCCATTTGTTTATTGCATAGGCATAAAACCGGCTTCCGTAAACATTATATAGCTCTTCAAGACCTTTTGAATCTTTCTTGTCGATTAAATCAATTATATCTGTGTATTCAGTCATTGTGTCTATATATTATAATGCAAATAGGTTACGATATTAACTAGGCATTGATAACCAATTAGTTAAGATATTTGTATTTTATTAAAAATGTACATATTGAGTTATGCTAAGGTAACGAATTCTTATGTTTTGTCTCAACCCTGCTACAGCTTCACTTTTCCTGTACTAATCTTCTCAAACAATGTTTCCTCAGCAATACAAGAACAATCAAATACCTCAATATAACCAGATGAGAAATACTAATGGTGATAAATTAGAAGATATAGATTTTTTTATGGGACATTTAATTGATCAATCTTTGCACTTTGGTCAGTCATTGTATTTATTAAAGCGGACCGGACGGAACTCGAACAAGCAATCTCTGACTTGATAAGGCGGTATTTTAACTAATTGAAATACAGATAATATATTTATGTAATATATTTAGCTGATTTAGCTAATAACCAACGTAAATAATCTTTATTACAGGATTTCAGCTTTTTTTCCTGTTCATATTTAGCAATGATTAATTGCTTCATAATATTAATTCATTAGTGATTTTTTCTTTCCTTTGATGGATTCCACAGTTCTTTATAACAATTGTTTTTTGAGATCCTCTTTAGTCGGCAACACTTCTTTATATTCTTTGGCAAAGATGGTTTTGTTGTTTTCAGGGAGCGTAAATTCTATCACTGTTTTGTTTTCTTCCTTACAAAGCACAATGCCGATTGTCGGGTTCTCTTCTTTTGTTTTAATCATTCTGTCATAATAGTTGACATACATCTGCATTTGACCAATGTCTTGATGTGCGAGTTTGCCTATCTTTAAATCAAACAATACAAAACATTTAAGTAAACGGTTATAAAAAACAAGATCAACAAAGAAACTGTCACCTTCAAAAGTGAAACGCCTTTGCCTGCCTTCAAACAAAAATCCTTTGCCTAATTCCAGCATGAAATGTTCTAATTTATTGATGATGGCAGTTTCTAATTCACTTTCAGAATATCTGTTATCTTCTTTTAAATCCAGAAATTCTAACACATAATGATTTTTCAAAGCATCAGTAGTTGTTTCGATGATCTGACCTTTCTTTGCCAGTTCTCTTACTCCCTTTTTGTCTTTACTCAATGCGACCCTTTCATAAATAGCTGCGTTGAATTGTCTGGTTAGTTCCCTCACACTCCAGTTGTTTTGCGTGGCTTCGATCTCATAAAAATTTCGTTCGTCTTCATTCTCAATCTTGATTAGTTGTACATAGTGTGTCCAGCTTAAGGAGAAAGGAAGTTTTGATTTCCCAATCAGTGATTGGGTTATTTCCGATAAGCGTGTTGGTAAAGTGGATTTAGCTGTGTTTGATTGAGATTTGTTCGGGTTGGAAGATTTCCCAATCACTGATTGGGAAATTCGATTTTTATATAGAATATAAAACTTTCGAAAATATTCAAGGTTCGAAGTAGAATAGCCTTTGCCAAATTCTTTGGTTAGATAGTTGCTTAATTGAGGGATGATCTCTTTGGCATAACCGGCTCTATGTTTTCCGCTTTGTTCATTTTCAACAATCATTCTGCCAATCTCAAAATAAGTGATCAGCATTGTTGTATTCACGTTACGAACAACGTATTGCTGTGCTTCCTTAATGAGCGTTTTAATAGAAGAGAATAATTCCCTGTTGCTGATTGATTTACTCATATTGCAAATTTAATTTAAACTTCACTAGTGATTTCTTTTTCTGTTTTCAATTTGTTCACTTCCTGTTCAATCAAAACTTTTACATCCAGCTTCACCTGAAAATAATTATCCATCACCTGCTGATGTGTAACGTCGGATATTTTAGGGATGGGTTTAAACTGTTTTATTTCTGCATTCAATTTCTCAGTATCATTGATGATTTCTGCGTGAAACATTTTCAGTTTTATTTTTTCATTTGGATCGTCTGCCACCATGCCAACAAATTCGCCGGAAGAAAGCGAAGCGATCTTGGATGCAGGTATTGCAAAATCCAATTGAGAAGAGCGGCTGATGGAAGTATCAATTCGATTAATGGAAAGGCTTTCCCTGTCCTGCATTATTTTGCCGAAGCGCTCCGATAAAAGCTTGGATGTTTCTCCCATTACCTGACCGCTTATGATATTGCCAGTGATATTTACGATCACATCTGCCTGATCTTTACCATAATCTTTTTTCAACTGACTAAAATCCTGCATGGCGAGGGTAGTAGCCACTTTGTTACTGCGTGCAGTTGCGATGAGTGAATCCATATGATTAAAAAAGATGGTAGGGAATTCATCGAATATCAAACTACAGGGATGCATCCCTTTTTTATTGACGATCCGCACTAATCTTGAGATATACAAAGACAGTACAGCCCCGTAGATCTGTTGTTTCTCGGGATTGTTACCAATGCATACGATCTTAGGGTGATCGGGATTGTTGATGTCAAGTGTAAAATCATTACCAGATAAGACCCAATAGAGTTGGGGTGAAGCAAGCCTTGATAAAACGATCTTAGCAGAAGCGATTTGTCCTTCCAATTGTTCCATTGCATCATTTTGATAAGCCGTTATAAAAGGGTTTAAGAAAACCTGTACTTCGGGTTCTGTATTCAACACTGGAAATAATTCGTCATAGTTCGCCTGGATCATTTCAATGACATGGGGGAGTGTGCAATATTTCCCGTTATCGTATTTGCGTAAATACCAGATCACTGCCGTTACAAAATTGATAGGGGATTCCACAAAAAAATCACCCTGCTTTTTGATCCATTCCCTGTTTAATCCCAGTAATATGGTTCTTGCTGATTCCGTTGCATCGGTTATATCATGCATCGCCTGCGGGTCCAATGGGTTGCATCGATGCGAAGTAGAGAGGTCATCGAAGTTGATAATATAAAATGATGGTAGCACAGGATATTTATTTTTATGCAGCTGCAACCAGTTATATGCAATTTGTGTGAGGTCATCATATTTAAAATCATAGATGAACATGCAGAAGCCTTTTTCGATATGCTGTTTGATCACATGCTGAATAACGAACCATGATTTTCCAGATCCGGGTGTGCCAGTTATCAATAGACCACGGAATGGATTGATAATATTGATCCAACTGTTATGAATTGTTCCTTTGAGGTTGTATTGCGCAGGAAGATTGATAGAATATGCATTGATTACTTTTCTTTCTTCTTGCGGGAATGTTTCGTTGAGGTCATTAAAAATATCTTTCGCTAATTTAATTTTGATCAGTCTGCTGAGTAAAGTGCCGCCGCTTAATATCAATAAAAAACCGGTACCGGTAATGATCATATAAGCAATCGCTACGAATTGCATATCCCCATCGATCGATAAAATCCAATAACTAAAAATAAATAATAATGATCCGATGCTCAGATAAGTGATAATGGTTTTAGGCCGAAGACTTTCATCTTTTTTTCCTGTTGCCCCGAGTAAAGAAATAACCAATAATCCCAGAGCAATTAATTTGGAAATATAATTATGATCAAATAATCCCGTCTCTGTGATATTGGTGAGTAAGCGGTCAGTGATCCCGCTGCTGAGTTGCCATTGTTTAAAAACGGTATAACAGTAATAATAAAAATGCAGCAATAAAATGATGACGCTTGCAAAGCGTGTCATGTCTGCTATTTTCCGTAAGTCCATTTCACTTTCACCTGTAGACGACATAAAATTATTTTAATGGTTATGAATCAGTTGCATTTTTTCTTTTCTTCTTTTTCTTTTTGCGTAATTCAAAAGGTGTATTATGCGTTTGTTCCTGCGAAAACAAAATATCAGTAATAGATGGATCATTTTTAGCAAGGCTTTCCTGATTAATTGGAGCCGTATTTTTCATCGGTTCATGTGAGATCAAGTTTTCTTTTTTATCAGGTGCAAGGATGCGATTTTGTAAATGAGCTGCACTGTAAGCTTTGCCTATATCACTTCCGTTAAAAACAGTTTTATTTTGGTTATCAACGAAAGTGATCCCGTAAATTTTCCCTTCGGTATTTTGGCGAAGGACGGTGTAGACATTTTTTTGCTGCAATAACAGCAGCAATTCTTTTAAACTCTTCGGTTGTTCAGCAAAGGCATCATCAATCATTGATTTCAATGATTGTTTGAACGGTTCTTTTTTCGGTTCATTTTGCAGGAATATTTTTTCAAGTTTGTCTAATGTTGGTTTGCTGTTAATGCTACTTGCTTTAATGGGTACACCGATTTTATTGCCATCAGCATCAAGTATCCGATATATTAAACCACGATGTTTAAAGATCCTTCCATCTTCTTTTCCTCTGTCAGCAGTTACATTGTATTGTTTTAAAATGGCGTTGAATTCAGGGAGTGATGTGTATTTGTAAACATGCAGGACTGCATTGACAACATTGGTAATACTTTTTTTTGTTTCTGTTTTCCCGTAGATGATTTTTTCATTATCTACCGGACGGATCGGCTGCCTCATCAATTGTTTCTGATCTTCTGCGCGAACAAGGGCAAAATCTTTTTCTATTTCCTTTCTTGCTTTTTCTGATTGGTTGCGCCCGATATTATGTGTATTGATCCTGCTGCCGTCATGACGGATGGTGGTAGTAACGATATGTATATGCGGATGACCGGCATCACTGTGTTTGTACACAAGAAAGGGTTGTTCAGCAAAACCGATCTTGTCCATGTAAACCGAAGCGATCTCTTTTAGTTTTTCGTCGGATAGTTTTTCGGATGGATCAAAATTGAGTGAAATGTGCAGGGTCTTGGTTGAAGCCCTTTCGTTCAATTCATTTAATCTTTCAAAACCATGCAGTTTTTGATAAAAGTTCATATCGGTTTGATCACGCAGATAATTGGCAGCATGCAGGCAGGTTGCTTTACCCTTGCTTACTTTGTTTTCATTGTATTTCAGGGCAGCATGGATGCTATGCGGTGTTGTTATTTTTGCAACCATTGTTCGTAGAGTTGATTGATGCGTAAACGGATGTTTTCTATATGTTCTACCAAAACCTGTTGCAGGGACTGTTGTTCTTTGATCCAGGAACGGAATTCCGGTATCTGTTGTAAAAGATGCAATTTCTTTACTGCCTGATTAAAATTATTGCCCACGCCATTGAGTTGCTTTTTCAGGTTCAGCATATCCCGCAAAAAATCATCGGCAGAACTATTTCTGTATTTTATGATAACAGGTTTTTGTAAGGACACTTTGCGAACGTAATTACTGAGACTTTTTTCAGTGCTTTGTTGTTGCAGTTTTTTAAGCTGCTGTAATTCAGAATTATTCATCCTGATCTTGACAAATAAATTCCTCACTTCAATTTCCGGCTTCTTCATGTTCTTGCTTATTTGCTGTCTCTACAATTTCTTGGGTCTTTCACAATCCCCGCACGAGTTCCGAGTGAAGGGCAAGATGCTCAAACGTGCACACGTTTGTACATCTTGCCGTGTGCAGGAAAAGGCACACTAAGGCTTTAGATCGTTCAGCAGCTATTGAAAAAAGATCCCGGGAAAAATAATAAAGGATAATAGGGGATTCTGAAACAAAAAATCAGGTTGTTGGAGACTTCATTTACTAATTTATTTTTATTGCTTTTCATAGCTCTTCATTTTCTTTTTCACACAACAAAAACGATAACACTATAAAGATAAAATGATACAGATTCTTACAGAACAGATGGGTAAAATTTGCGCAGGTAGGGGCGTGGGTTTTCTGAATAAAAAAAGGGGCTAAATTAGCCCCTCATCTGCCATTGATAAATACTTTTCATTGGTAACAATTAGATGATCCGTTAAATTCATGTCAAGGAATTTTGCGGCTTCTTTTATTTTATGTGTCAATTCCAGATCCTGTCTGCTGGGTTGTAAGTTTCCGGAAGGGTGATTGTGTGAAAGTATAAACCCGGTTGCATTTAATTTTAAGGCAGTAACCAATACTAATTTCGGATCAGCTACTGTACCTGTTACACCACCTGTTGACAAATCATAAATACCCAATACTTTATTTGCCCTGTTGAGATATAATACTTTGAATTGTTCCTGTAATTCAATCTTGTTTTCATCCCAATTTGCGATTAAGATGTCATACGCATCCTTTGATTTTTGTATGAGGGGTCTTGAAGAAGCTTTTACTTTTGATTTGTAGATTAATTCGATTTCTGCAACTTGTGTTAATACTTGTAAGTTGATTGTCTGTTCCATAATTCAAGATTTAAATAGTTTAAAAATTTATTATGGAACCATCTCCGGCTTTTGGCAATAAAGGCAAGGAAGCAACGGAATAAATAGTATCAGAAAGGGTAGTGGAAAACTTTTGTTTATGCCGGAATTTCATTGCCGCTTCAGCAGCCGAAAGCCGAATTTTGTGGAAAGAATAAATGAAGAAAAATGTGCACTTTATTTAAATGATTATGAGAAAGATCAGAATGTAAACTGTTTTGTTTTGATTTCATAAAATGAAAGCACTGGAATAGGGACTGTTTTCATGTGTTTAAGTGGTAAAATATTCTTTGATATAACCAAGGATTTGATTATTGGTTTTTCATTTAACGACAATTTTAACTGCACCTGTTCGATATTATTCTCCAGCCATATATGCCGGTTAATATGCTTATTTATCAAACCTTCTTTACCATTAGTACCTAAATAGTTATCAAACTCCATCCTATAGTCATAAGTAAGTTTTGACTGAACTGTATTTTTGCATTCAATGGAATAAATGATATTACTTGAATTATTAATCGCCAGTATATCAATATCACCTTTATCCTGGTTGTCTTTAAAAAAACCTTTGGGCCTAATTTTAATTTCATAATCGTAAACCTTTAGGTTCGTGTTTTCTTTTAACCATGATGCAACTTCATCACGATATTCTTTCCCTTTTATTTTATTTATTTCTGCTAGTAGTTGAATGATTTTTTTATTGGACTGATCAGGTTTCAAAGTACCATTAAATAAAATTGATATCAAATTTTCAGATGCTGTAATCAAATGCCTTGCACTCAATAATAAATATTCCTTTCCAGCTTCTTCTAAACTAATAATAGGCCGATGCAAATAGGATAGTCTTCTATTAAATCTCCATGGGTGTACTTCCCATTTATCAAATCCTGATGGAGGTGATAAGGGTTGGGGGCGTTTTAAGAATTTCATTTTATCTATAAATGATTGAACTTTACTTTCATTAAGGTCAGTAATCTGCAACAGCCACTGTACAAAATCTTGTTCTGATATTTTCTTAACTGATGTATTTTCTGATAAAAGAATCATGCAAATGGCATGACAAACCATATCTATCTCGCTCAAAGTAATTCCCCATTCATCCTGAAATACTTTTTTTAATTTTTGTGCGAAATGATTTTCTTCGGGAGCAGTATGTGTAGTGATTTTGTTTCTTTTGAAATAATGTTTAAATTCTTCGGTATAAGAATGTATTTCTTCCGCATAAATTTGATCTCTGAATTGATGCATTGAATTTCTTTCAAATTCTTTACTTATACCGATCCTTCCAGAAGGTAATAAAGTAATTTCAGGATTCTCAATTTCATATTGGATTGCATCTGAGATACTTGCATAATTTACGATTTGCAAGGTGTGAGCAAGCATTATATCAATTTCATCTTCAGAGATGATTAGTTTCCCGGTTTCAGGTTGAAGCGCTGCAAATTCAATTAAGATTCTTACTGAGAGGCTTGTCTCAATTAAATCTTTCTCTGATTCTGAAAACTCTTTACTAACGTCATAATATTTTGAATAACAAAGAAGCTTTGCAGGATAGTTAATATGCCTGAACGCTCTTGCCTGAAGTAATGATTCGTTCTTTTTCATAAGGCAAATCAATAGATGTTCCTTATCGCATTGTTTAAGTTTTTGGATAACTATTGAATAATGTAGTTCAACCAGCTTGTTCAGGAATGCTGTTTTCAATTTTGAATTAGATAATGGGAAAGAAGTTTTTGGATTTAATTTAAGCCAAGCAAATTGGTTCTCGAGTATATAAGAAATATCAGCATCACTTATGTATCTTTTCTGTGGAATATCTACATCTGAAATTTTAGGATCCCGATCTCCTGTAACAAGAAGAAGCATTTTTTTTGAATTAACGGGGATATGTTTATCCAGTAATTCTTGTTTTTCTGATTTGCTTAGTAATTTACCTCCCGCTGCCTTAATTAATTCTCCAAAGGCATCTAATAAAAATTCAATTAAAATTCTTTCACCTCTGTTTTCTGATCCCGAAAAGAATTGTACCATTTCAATGGGGATAGTAAAAGAAATTTGTCTTTTCGCTGTATCAATTTTGTAGGGGATAGAGTGATCAATATCGTCATAAATACTTAAACTTTCCATATATTCAAGACGATAAAATTGTTCATGTAATTTTAACTCGACTTTTAGTGGAAGCGATCCCAATTGATTGATATAATCTTTTGCATCTTCATATATTTCATTCAGCCAATATAAGATGGCATTTATGTATAAATCTGATTTCCTGTTTTCTTGAGCTGGTTCAAACCAGATAGGGAAAGAATATTTCAATAAACAGGTACGAAAATTTCCGAAATAAAAATCCTGCGAAATATATACAGGATAATATTCTTCTTTGCGAATACATTGCATGAACCCAAAATTAGCAGGGCTACCATAGCTAATTCCGAGCTTATCGAATTTCAATAATCCCTTTCTTCTGATATTCCCTGCAATGTCGAATTCCAGATGAATTAAATCATACGGTTTTTCATCACTATGATAAAAGGATTCGGAATGATTTTTATAAAAATGAAACAATGCCAAAGGAGAGGTCAAGGGAGCGAATCGATTTTTTTTTTCGGCAACTGTTAGATATTTCAGATATTTCCATAGTGTCAAGCTATCGAATTTCCACTCTCTTGTCAATACAGATAATTCAACATCTGTAAGGCTGATAAATTTAATGCTATTTTTAAATTCCCGAAATGCAAAAAAAGTATCGTTTACCAACCCGATTTTTGATAAAATAACCATTAGGATTATTTCGGTAACCTCATATTCTTTTTTGAATTCATCCAATACCGCGTCAATTCTTTTTTGGATAGCTTTTGAGAAGCTATTTTCGAATTTGCTTTTTTCTTGTGGACTGAGAATATTTTCCGTTAAAACTGTCACGTATGCGAACTTCCCATGATCAAACTTCCAAATACTTTCACCCAGATGCATGTAACTAAAATCATTCGAATAAGCAGGTAACTTAAACTTAACCTTATTCCATTTCATTCTTATAAATGAGGCCATGATTTCAGGCTTATACGAAGCAGCAAATTCCCGTGTCAATAAAGCGGTGATTTTATATTGTTTTGCTTTATTTATAATAAATTGAATAAGACAATGGGCTATTGCAGTTGGCATAACAAGCAAAAAGAGGCCGTTTACAAATATAAATGGCTGTTGAAACAGCACATTGTCATTGTTATCTTCCACTTCAAGGGACTTGTTTTTCCATTGGAAAACAAAAGAGTCAATTGTGTTATAAGGAACCTGAAATTTATCACAAATGTTTTTGATATCTTTAAAACTGAAAACAAAATCTTCTTTGTGTTTAATTATGTAATTATTTTCTGGAAGATATACTGAATCAGCATTTGATTCTTCAAACATTCGATGCGTATGATTCAGACTTTCTGCAATTTGAGTTTGTATTGAGAGGAGTAAAATAATGGCATTGTTACATTCTTTTACAAACTCTACAGGAAAAGGTTTAGCATCAATCAAAGAATTGATATGGCATTGTAATATTTCTACTACATCGATAAAGATTCCGGGGTAAACGATATTATTGCCATTTGAATAAATAATATTTTCTGAAAAAAAATTATCCGGAGGATCTTCTCTGTAATCTTTACGTAATTCCTTTAAAAGATCTTTTCGCAGTTGTATAATATCAAGTGTCTGAAGGGTTTCATGAATTGAATTAACGATTTGTGTAGTTGCAGATTCAAGTCGTATATTTTTCCCATGATTCAGGGGCTGTAATTGTAATAGCGAAAGGATTTTCAATACTTCTATTGGTGGATGATTTTTGCTGATAGCTAATTTCGACTCCAGTTTTTTGGATAGTGTGGGTATATTTGGCAAATTAAATTTTGATTCTGCATCAGGTTTATTCATGCAACATCTTTTATATTGCTTTCCACTGCCACATGGGCATTTGGCATTTTTAGCGATCATATTATTCAAAACAAATTATAAATAATTTAAAATTAATCATTTTTTAAGCGCATTTTAGAATGATGGCGATATTTATTCCTTAGTAAATACTTTTTCCCGTTAATTGAAATTCCAAGCTGCCGCACCATTTACCGATCATCAATACAATGTCGTGTGGCAGCTTTTTTACAAAAATAAAGGGGCTTTTTTAAGCCCCTTTATCAGTTGGTTAATTCACACCGACAAAACTATAATCTCGTTCAAAACTGTTACAGAGATCGAAAGCCTTTTGTGTCCTCAACTGTCCTGTGCCACCGAATAACAATGATTTCAATTTTGCTTCTTCGTTTTTATAATTGCGTACGTTTTGAAAATATCCTGTGATACTGTTATACGCCCCGAACAAAGTACCCTTTGTTGTTTCAAGTTGTTGGGTGGGGTTACTCAAAGCATACGCAAAGGTATTGTCACAAATATTTTTAAAACAAGTGGACAGTTCATCATCCTTGCCGCTTTGAATATTGTGCAATACTTCTTTATTCGGAACCATTGCGAGTTGTATCAGTTTTTTCACTTCCGTATCATTGATACGAACTTTTGTCCATCGGTTAAAAATGCTTTCGAGTTCAGAAGATAGTTTATTTGTTATACCCATTAAACGGTGTGCGGTTTCCAGACGTTCTTTTGCATTGACTGTATGCCTTATTTTTATTGCATTGCTGTGATTTTGCAAAGCTGCATTGAGTGTGTTATTGCAAACAATACGGATGGGAGTAAATGCAGCCGTGATACTTCCGAACCCGTCATGAGAAGTGGTGAGAAACAAATACTTTTCTATCAAATCATCCTTACCAACTTTGATATAGTTGGGTAATTTGGCCGTAATGAAAATGCGCTCCCCTTTACCCAAAGCACCTGCGGTTTCATATTGTATTCCATCGCCGCCGACAATTGAATCAAAAAAATTAAAGGCATCGGTATTTTGTACGACTTCATAATCTTTGCCAACAACCCCCAATACATTTTCATTATCGGTGCGTATCGTAGCATAATAATCAGGAACTGATTTTGAAATTAAATCTGCATTATCTAACGTAAATAATTTCCTCTTCTCTACCCGATAATCCAACCCTGCAAACTGTAATGCTTCTGCGCTTGTCGGATAGTCCTGTACAATTGTTCCCAGACCATGCCAGGCTTTTTCATTAACGGAGAAGAAACTGTGTTTTTGTGTTTGTTCGTTGAAATTGATATTGTGTGCCATGACTTTTGATTTAAAACGTTAAATGATAAATGTTAGATGATGAATTAAATGGGTTATTGAAACAGAACTAAAATGGTAAATCGTCTAAAGGTTCTGTTAGTTCACCCGCTTTTACAGGTTCGTTTTCGCCTTCTGTTTTCTTTTTACTGCCGCCATGCAGTTTGATTGCATTGACGTGAAATGTCAAGACTGCTTTTGCTTCACCCTGTAAATTATTATACGCATTGACTCCGATACGCCCCGATAATTCAACAAGGGTTCCTTTGGTTAAATACTCCGCAATGCCGGGATTGATCCAATACGAACATTGCACATACTGCACGACTTTTTTCAGTTCGCTGCTGTCTTTTGTTTTGTAGCTGTCATTGATCGCTAAATTGAAGTTTACTACTTTGTGTTCTTCCTTTACTGTTTTAACCACTGCATCAGCGGTTAATCTTGCTGTGATTTCCATGTTTCTTTAATTTAAAATGAATAATATTTCTTCTTGTTCCCTTTAACTGAAAAAACTGTTTTGTAAAAGAAAAAGGGAAAAAAGAAAGCTTTTGAAGGAGCGGCTGAGGATAAAGCCAAAAAGGAAAAGGAATAAATAATATCTCAAGGAATAGAGGTGCACATTTGTTTATGCCGGAAGCTTTTTGGCAACATTGATAAATCGTAAAAAGAGCCGCTAACTTCGCTTTCGCTTTTGCCCGCAGATTCTTACAAAACAAGAATTAAAAAATATTGGAGATATTTGTGCAATGGATAAAAAAATAATACCTGTGAAACTTTGTTATTCGCATATCGGCGGAAGACTCGGAAACCTGCTTACTGAACATTATATTAAATCCGGTTGGATCAAAAAAATCGAAGAAAACGAAAGAACATTTTATGTTACTCCTAAAGGAAAAAAAATATTTACTGAAATGGGTATTGATTTGTCTCTTTTACCGGAAGAAACAATAGTATTTTAAGCAATTCATTATCGAAATCCACCTTATGAAATTCAGCAAAGGACAAAAAGTAATTGTATTGACCACCGAAGGAAAACCAGCAGGATATGGATATGTTATCAATTATATTGTGCAGAGCAACAAATACAAGGTAAGCTACACTTATCCCAATACGAAAGAACCCCAAGAAATAGAATTGCCGGAAGACAGAATTGTTGCAAGTGATAATCCTGTTTTCTCAGTTTCTTAAAGAATTTTGCCGCCAAAAGAACAAAATGTACAAGAGTGCGACGCAAGTTAAGTTTCATACCTATTCTGCCGGTGGAAACACACAAGTCTTTGCTTCACCCATTGTTAGATTATTCTTTCCCTTCCGAAGGGAGAAGGAGTATTCCCCTGGTCTCCAAACATGATGAAATTTATCATTTTATTGTCGGTAACATGGTTGAAGAGAGAAGGAGCACTGCGGTCGAATTTTTTATTGTATTGCTCGAACCAAATCTTATAAGCAGATTTGGACTTTAATTTGCAACACTCTTCAAAGTCCTCCAATTCTTCTTCTGATAATTTAATCTGATCATCGTAAACAACTTTGAATTTCCAGTCATATTTTTTCCACTGAATATAATTTTCAGCGACTGTTTTTCTAAGGGTTAATTGCGGGTCTCCTTTGAAAGCGTGGGGCTTTATCTCGACAAGAAAGGCTTCGCCTGTTTGTTTATGTCGGATCAAAAAATCAGGTGTGTAGCGACGGTGGCAATCCCTTATATAATCGGTTGGTTCCAATGTGCCCGGATGATAATAAATAGAAATGCGGGCGCGCAGGAATTCGTATTCCTCTCTGATACTGATCGCATACTTAAGTTCAGTGAGTGAATCAAAACAATATCCCCATTGAACAATTTTATGTGATTTTCCGTATCGGAAATTAGTTTGAGTTTTCATACTGCGTTATCGGTCTAAATTGATTAGTGAATGTGCAATGATCTCTGTCACGGTCTGTTTGACACCGAACTTATTCTCAAAACTCCGGTAGATGACCTTGCCATCGATCAGGATATGGCTCCCTTTCAGGAAATTATTTGCTGCGAATTCTGCAGTCTTCTCCCATGCTACTACTGTATGCCAGGTGGTGCTGTATGTCACCGGATCTGCCTCCGTTTTTCGATGGTTTGGAGCATGTGTCGCAACCATAATTCTTGCTCTTTTATTACCGTTACTAAACTCCTTAACATGTGGGTCAGTGCCTACATAGCCGATCAACTGAATTTGATTTCTGTCTTTCATAACTTTTTTTTATGCCACAAAAATTTTGCATTATTTTCAGGTAGAAAAGTGTCAAACGTTTATTTAAGTTTCAGAAACGTTTAAAACGGTTAGATTTTTGAAAAGGAATTTTCTATGGAAATACAAAAAGAAAAAAGACAATGCGAAGGACCCGGTTGTACTAAGTTCATCGATCCTGTTCACGGGAGGCCTGACCGCAGATTTTGCAGTGACGTCTGCAGGAGTGCTTATCATAATAAAAAGAGGCAGCAATCCGACCCTGAGATCATCCGTATCAACAAGATACTTGAACGGAATTTTGAAATTTTGCAAAACAGTTTAGGCGAGGAAAAATCTTTCAGTATCGCAAGAGAGACCATGTTGCGGAGAGGTTTCAGCTTTGACTATTATACGCAGGCGAATGGTGAATATAAATTCTGTTATACTTATGGATACATCCCAAAAAATGAGAAATATATTCTGATCGTAAAAGGTTTTGATACGATTGTGAAGAAGGAATAAAATAAACCTGAATTTTGTTTCTATTAGCCTAACTAAATAACATGAGAATTCAACTTTTAGTTTTTTTCCGTATTTTTCTTTTATTTATAATTTAAGTCTACCTTAATTGTACTGTAAATCATACTTCATTATATCGAGTTTGACTAAAGCCTATAAGACATGAGAATCAATTTAAATAATCCCGAAGAATTTACTACTGAAAATCTACGGAAGTTAATTGCATCAGAAGACGACAGTGTGCATACACAGTTTCGTGTAACAGATGATGGATTTCTCTTTTTATCAAGAATAGTTGGTAACAAAGGGCTGGAAGGAATTAAATTCAGGATAGAAACGAATAGTGCACATAACGGGTATGTTGGCCAGGAAGCATCAGAAAACAGCAATTGGGTAAACAGGATTTATACCGCAATAAAGATAAATTGGCCAAACCCGATAACTACTTACATTGATATTTTTTAGCGTAAGCATTTATAGTGTACCCCCCGATTTTTAAAGACTATTTAAATTTTTATTCTGTAATTGTTCTAAAGGAATAATATGTCAGTAATTGATAGGTTCACATAAAAGAACCCATTGTTTGATAGTCCCTTTTTACTTGTGCATACCCCCTTATTTTAAATCAAAGACAGTGGGCTGTTTATTATATGAACTATTAATGAATGTTTAAAAAAAGCAATGCTATCGTTAAGATAGTGCAAAGACTATTTGTCAGAACTCTGAAAAAAAGGAATAAATAAGGAGGTTAGAAAACTGAGTTTTGATGAAATGAATATTGATGTTATATACCCTACCATGGAAATCAAAATAATCACAAATACAAACTCTCCCTTGTTTAAAAATATTCCATGCCATGGGCGACGGAATTTTCCCCCCAATCGTTTGAATGCTCCAACGTTCCTTTCAATCCCTTCACATACCTCAAAATGAAACAATGATTAGACACAAAAAATATCGTAACCGCCATTTGATACTTAAAACTTTGCAAGACAGGCGACGAGAGGGAGAAGGGCCGAATATGCTGGACATCAGCGACGTTGCCTTAACCTTTAATGAACTTGTAAACGAATGTCGACTTTCAGAATCAGAAGTTATGAAACAAATTCATTACTTGAAAAACGAGGATGAAATAATCGAAGATGAAATTTTAGATGATTACTACTATTTTATTTCACAATCCGGTACAGCATCTTACTATGATCAAAAATATTTGACTAAAGGGAAGAAAGAATTTCTGGAAAACATTTATGATTTCCTAAAGAACCTTTCAATGATTATTTTGCTTCTAATTGCAATTATTACTTTTGCAGGAAATTGGATTTCAAATAAAAATAACAGTTCTGAAATCGGCATTCTAAAAAAGGAAATAAAGGAATTAAAAGATTCGATAAATATAAACAACGAAAAAAATAAGCACATCAGGTAAGAAGGGTATTTGCAAAATCTAGGCGGACGGAAGTCTATTTACCAGCCCTTCGCAAATATCTGAACGTTGTTTGCTTGCTTATTGGACACCTTTAAAATATTGACAGAAAAATTGAAAATTAAAATTCTAATAATCCTGCTACTTGCCGGACAGTGTTGCAAAGCAAATATGTCCTCACCGATTTGGGAAGGCACGAAGGCCGGTGAAGCATTCACTAGTAAGGATATTAATATTCTATCAGAAATCATTCAAATCAAAATTGACAAAGATTACAAGACCGCCAAGTTAATAGTTGAGTACACTATCCAAAGCGATATATCAGGCATACAAATTCCTTTATTATTTTATGCACAAGATTTTAAAGACAGTTTTTTTGTTTGGGTAGACAATCATAGAGTTGATATTCAAAAAATTCCGGAAAAATATACGCGTATTGAGAATTCACCATTTTCAATGTTCTCCGGCTCATTTGATAAAAATTATCAAACGAATCATCCTGTCGAAGTTTCAATCTATTGGGATAAGTATTCAGGTAATGTGTATCATCTCAATGAACTTAAATATTTTGAAACTGACATTACAAAAGGAACACATAAAGTTAGGGTAGAATATACAGCAAATGTTTGGACAGACATTTCAGGATGGATAAAGAAATACAGTTTTCGCTATTCATTGACACCGGCTAAATTCTGGAAATCCTTCGGGACATTAGATATTAGTGTTGAACAGGAAGGTTCAGTAAGACAGCTCTCCACAAATTTAGGACAACCCATTGAAAAAATATTTCAAGCAAGGAATAGTTGGACATTTACAAAGCTGCCTGATGAATACCTACAATTTTCTTATATCCCTAAAGCAAATAAACTTGCAAAAACATTAATATCCATTGAGCCGTTTGGCCTTTCCATTATAGCCGGAATATTGTTGTTTGCTTTACATTTATTTTTAGTTTTTTGGTATCGCAGACGATTTACAAGTAAAAAATATTCCCCTGTTGTCATTTTGGGTAGTATAGCCATCCCTTTTTTAATTTTATTTAGCTATATGTATTCATTCGAGATCATTGACAATGTAATTGGCGAAGATGCTGGCAGGCATCACGGGTATGTTTTTTTAGTGATAATATTTTATCCGATACTTCTGCCAATCTACTGGACCATCTTATGGTTACTCGACAGACGACAAAAAAGAAAAATAATATAAAATGGAGCAACGAATGTCATTTTTTTATTTCAAAAGGTTTAGTACTTTTCAATTTTATTTGGGATTAAAAGATGGTTGATTATTAGAATGGACAATGTATGAAGGTGATCATTATTGATGATGAGCCAAAGCAAAGGGCTCAATTAAAAAATTTATTGGCAAAGCATTGTGAACAAGTTGAATTGATCGGCGAAGCGGGCAATGCTGCGGATGGAGCAAAGTTAATTATAGCTACAAAACCTGATCTGGTATTTCTCGATATCCAAATGCCGAAACAATCAGGCTTTGAAATGCTTGCTGCACTTGGTAAATATGAATTTGATGTAATCTTTGTAACGGGTTATGACCAATACGGTATACAAGCTGTAAAATGCTCCGCGTTGGATTATTTATTAAAGCCTGTAAAACCTGTTGAATTGATAGCTGCTGTCAATAAAGCAGTGCAACGTCAAAAAAATAAAGATATTGCCAAGCAAATAGAAATTTTACTGGACTTAGTTCGCTATCCCCATAAAACAGATCAGTCGATCATTCTTTCTTCCACTAAAGGATTACAATTAGTTTCTCCGTATGAGATTATTAAATGTGAAGCTGATAATAATTATACGCAAGTATATTTAAAGGATGGCAGAAAATTATTGGCTACAAAGTTATTGGGAGAACTGGAAGAGATGCTGACTCCATTTGGTTTTTTAAGACCGCATCATTCATATGTAGTCAATAAAAAATGTATCAAAACTTTTATAAAAGGATCTGTGGTGTATGAATTAAAAATGAGTGATTATAGTTTGGTGCCCGTATCAGGTCGAAGAGTGAAGGAGTTTAAAGACAATTTGACCCCTAACCCCTAAAGGGGAATATGGATTGTAAAACTCTCGTAAGAAGTTAAAAGTAATTCAAGAAGAAAAAAGGGATCAAAAGAACGGATTTGCTATGAAAGGATTTGTGCTTGCCTGCACCTGTTTATGTTTTACTTTATTGGCAAATGGTCAAAATAAAAATGATCAGCAGATATGCGGCGCAACTTATTTTGATTCGATACCACTCTATATTGAATCAAATTTATATGCAGACAAATTATATAACGGCCAAGAATTTAAGGTAGTATCTGCAAAGCTTAAAGTGTCTTTAGCCCAAAGGATGACAACTATCTGTGGCAATAGTTTTCTCAGGTTGGTCAAAAAATGTATTAACAAATCAAGGTTTGATCAAATTGAATACTGTATAATTTCTTCCGGTGAAACTAAAGGAAATAAAATTTGGAGAAAATTACCAACAACAGCTTTACTATCGGACACGATCTTAGAACAGAATGAGAAAATAAATTTACAATTCCGGCAAAAGGGCAATCATAAAATTATTCAGCAAACAATCATCCATCGGACTGACTGGACACCTGCCATTATTGGTTATCGCCAGAGAAACCTGTCGGATAGTTTTGACAATAGACTAAAATCAAATGCAGCGTATAAAACAAGGGAAAGATTGCCCGGATTTGAGCTAATGAATGATAGCAGCATTACCATTCAGGCTGGTAAACAGGTTGAATTGCAATTTGACAGCCGCGATATCAGTATTGATTCCTGTATTGAATACCGGATAACAGATATAAAAGAAAATAAAGCTGCCAACTGGCAAAACACAGGGCATGTATTGAGTCTTCGAAACATAGCTGCAAAACATGATTATGTTTTGGAAACAAAATACCGAGGGGAAAAAGCAATTAAGAAATACCGGATCCATTCACTTCCTTATTGGTATCAACAATTTTGGGCGATTATCCTATTTATTGTGATCGGGATCAGCCTGCTAACGGGCGTTCCTTACTTATTATATCAGCGAAAGAAAAAGTTAATACAGGAAGAAGAAAACAAAGTAAAACAACAATTAAAAACAAATCAAGCAAAGTTAAACCCGCATTTTGTGTTTAATGCCATCAGTACCATCGACGGTTTGGTCAATAATAATGAAATTGAAAAGGCGAGTGAATCACTTCACTCATTTTCAGATATCATGCGGAGAACATTAAAAAATAGCGACTATCTATTTATCAGTTTAACAGAAGAGGAAGAAATACTTAAAAAATATATTGACCTGGAAAGGTTGCGTTTTGATTTTAACTGTGATTTGAAGATTGACCCAGCGATAAATACCAATATTGATTTTCCACCGATGCTGATTCAGCCCAGTATTGAGAACGCTATCAAACATGGTGTAGCAGGCATGGGTCAGGAAGGTTTGATTAATATCGACTTTATAAAGATTGAGAACGATCTTTTGGTTACGATCAAAGACAATGGGCATCTGAACAAAAATAAATCTGAAAATCAAGGTAATGGGAAAGGAGTAGCACTTACGAAAGAGAGGATAGAACAATTGAACAGACTATTCACCAAAGACAAAATTCGCTATAGTTTAGAGCTGAAAGATCATGGATCGGTCGCAAGTTTTATTTTTGAAAATTGGTTAACCTAAATATATTATTTTTGATTTGGATGAGAATGTAATTTGTGAATAGAGTTGAGAAAAATAAAGATTTGATGAAATTACTGTTTGATCAGTAATGATTAAGAAATAAGTAGCAGCGTTTAGCTTTTCTTGTACCTGAAATCGCGAAATTTTCAAACCATACAAGGAGATAGCAAAGACGCTCACGCCAAAGGCGTGGGCTTTTGCATTTCTGTATGGTGGGCTTTCGCGAGCCTCAGGTATGGATTGCAAAATGTCCCACGCTGTTTTTTTACAGACCGCCGAAGGGGCAAGGCAATGGTTATAAAATTTATGTTTAGCGAATATTCCTACAAAGAAATTATTAACTGTATTCTTCTAATAGTCAAAGCTGAAAAAGTATTTGTACTCGCTACTACTAAAAGCGAAGCACAAATAGAAAGCATTTTTATACAATCCCCGATCAAAAAAAACAAAATTGAGCATCATTATATATTGGTATTAATTGAAAAGAAATACCAATATATCTATCGTAAAGTACAGGAAGAAATTGAAAGGCTTTGCGAAAGAGAGAACCCAGTAACTATTATTGCCATGGAAATGGAGATATTCAACGAATGGTTAGGAGAGGGGCATCCCTTCTGCGTTGCAGTCAGAACAAATGGAATATGTATCTATGATGAAGGAAGGATTGCACTTGCTGAAGAAGGGTTCGTAAATGAGGATCAACTCATTCAAGAAAGAAAGAGAAATTATGAAAATGGACTGCTTGAGATGCAACAATTCATAAAAGCAAATTTATTACATGAAGCTGCAGTTGCAGGTCTCATGCATATTTTAAAAGCTAAACTCGGCATATTTTTTCAAACTAATAATATTGATCAACTGATCAGTTATTGTTCTATAGTAATAAAGGAAATGAGATTTATATTTCCTTACAGCGGGTATGATCTGCAACCACCAATTGAAAAAATAAAAGCGTTGATTCAAACACTTTACGCACCTTATCAATTAGCAGAAATGCAGGACGTTTCTTTAAAATGAAAACTAGAAAACTATTAATGGGTCAACACTCTTGGATATTCTATGCTGTTTTGCTTTCCTGATTCTATTCTTTCATAGCTTGCGTCTCCTGCTTTTTTTCAGTATGACTTTCTTTACTTGTTGTTTTTGATACTTATCTTTAAAAATCCTTTTCGGGTCAACTGTTGCTGCATATAACCTTTTTGAGATTTCATCCATTGTAAGTTTTTTTCCGAAGAACTTAATTTCTTGAGGCAAAATTTCATCATAGAAATTTATCGCTTTTATTGCAATTTTTCCACTGACATCAGGATATTTATTTTCAAATGCTTCGAGTAATACACTGAGAGGACGAAACTCCAACAATTTGTATAGGTCCACAAAGTCTTTTAATCTTTGGCCACTATCTGTAATCGCACTCAATTTCATGGCACCGATATCTTCCAGTGAAAGCATCCGGATGCCTTCATCCATAACAATAGGTTTAAGCAAAGGGTATTGATGTGCAAGGATATCGACTTTAACTTGCCGGATATAACAAAATATCCCATTTTTCAAAGTCCTGATATCTTCTGCCTGATATTTGTTTTGCAGGTGTTCTGCCATTGTTGAAGCATCAAATGATGTGTCACAAAACAAATCAATATCTATTGACTGACGGTGGCCAATCAGAAGTGAGAGTGCAGTGCCACCAACAAGATTAAAATTGACCATTAATTCATCGTCCATCAACTCCTTTATCAAAGCCAATGTCCCGGGTGCGACTGTTTCCTTGTATAACATAAAAGATCTTCCGGTTTTAATTTAAAATAAGAGCAGGCATCTTCTATAATTTCATCTGGCAGGGTCTTCATTGTATTTTTTAGCACATCAGTCACTTTGTCCATACTGTAAAATCTTACGAGTTCATCCCAGTCGTCATGAGTGCCTCTTTCAATAACCCGTGAGATAATACTTAAAGCATGCAATTGCCAGTCAGTTCTTTCCAGATCAAATTCCCAGAACAAACGGTTTTTGAGGTTAGGTCTAAGATTAGTTATCTGCATAGTTTAAAGATACTTTCAATTATCAAATTTATCAATCCGAATTCATAATGTTTATTTAATATTACTGATCAAGCTGTTTCCAGCAGGAATGCTGGATCAATATGGAGTTTTTGATAGGCAGCATTACGGAATTGTACATCAGGCTCTCTTTTTCCATTGATTATTTGCGAAAGTTTCGGTTCTGCAATACCCATCAGCTTCGCCAATTCTTTTTGTTTCAATTTCATTTCCTACAAACACAGTTCAATCATTTCTTCAAAAGTGGAAGGTGCCGCAATATAGATGCTTTTTTCGTAAGCTTGCGCTGCGAGTGAGCGGGAGCGCAAGCTTTCAGTTTCTTTTTCGCTAAGGCTTGATTCTCCCTTGTTCATGAGTTGCAGAATATCACTCATGGCTTTATTATATTCGGCTGCTGTTTTAAATAATTTCATTGCATTTTATTGTAATATCAAAAGTACAAATTTTCGCTCAGTATTCTTATTATTGATTTAGTAGTAAAACAGTTATTGCTATTCCTCCTACAGTTACCAAAATCCTTCCGGCAGTTACCAATACTGGCCTGTAACAGCACACTAATGAAGACAGTTTTGAAAAAAAATAATCATGCAAAAACTGTTTTTATTTGCCGCATTACTATCGTTTGCGGCATGCACAAAGAAAGTGAGTGACACTTATTCTCCGGCTATTTCAGCGAGAACCCCTTTTTTCAAAAATGCCTCTGAAACTTTTGATCTTGTCAGTAAGCAGGTCAGGAAATTTCATGCAAATGAAAATCTGAAATCCGTTGACAGGGTATCCTACCTATTCTCAGGAAACAAAGGGTATGCCATCGTCTTTTACACGACCAATAAAAGCACCAGCAACATGGTCGTCAAAAAGGAGTATACGAATGGTTTGGAAACAGGTGTCAGCGTCACCAAATGCAGCGGCAGCAGTTGTAACTGTACCGTGAATGCAGTCATTGGCAATGACGGAAATGTGGAAGTATCATGCTCCTGTTCTTCCTGCACGATGACAACCAATAGCGGAGCCCAATAAAACCAATTCCTATGAAAAACCTGTTTGTATTTCTGTTTTTGATCCTTCATGCCGATGTTTTTTCGCAGGCTCTTGAATTAAGAGCAGGACATAGCCTTACACCTGCAGATTATCTGGCATTGCAGTATGAATATTACACGAATCATTCCCTCAACTTTTCTGGGAAAATATTCCTGGAAAACTCCCGTACCGACAATCTAAACTATAACGCTTACGGGTTGGACCTCATGGCAGAGTATTATTTACCAATCGGTTATAATACCGACCATCAGTGGGAACTCAAAGCCTGTCTGGGTGCAGGGATACAGATAGAGAACGAACCGTGGGTCTATAAAGGATGGACTACCGGTAAAAGAACCAATTATGGCATCCTTGGAGAATTAGCAGCAGAATGGGCAATGACAGAAGAATACAGTTTAACCGCTTATCTGCAACAAAAATATTTCTTCAAGCAGGCGTTGGGAACCACCCGTTTTGTATTTGGTCTCGGGTTCAAATTCAATCTAAACAATTATTAATATCAGGTGATATGAAAAAATTTATTTTCCTATTTCTACTGGTGCAGTTTATTCTGCTCAGTGTGTTACATGCACAGTATTCCAACCTGAATGTATCGGTGGATAAAACGCAGTTCTGCTCGATGAGTTCCACCATCCGTGTTTCCGGTTCGGTTACTGCGGGTTACAATGTGAGTAACGGTTATCATTTCACAGGGCTTATTTTCCATTTTTATTATTTCAATGGAAGCACCCCATCACTAATCGGTAATTATACCGTCAGTTGGGTCGGCGGAACAACGCAGACCAGTTACAGTAACCTGAATACCGTTTATTTTAACGGGAGTCAGATCAGTGGCGGACAGGTAACAGTAAATACTTATAATTCGGGTTCACCCCTTAATGGGGGAATGTTCGGAGCCAGACTAACTTTGCCATGGTACGCTTTTCCTACCAGTTCGGGCGTGCAGTTTTATGTTGCCGTAGAAGGAATAGATCAATCGGGGAGTACCACGACCGTTTCTTCAAAGACCGCATTTACCAATCCGATACTCTATCCCAATGCCTTCCTTACCAAACCTACGATCAGCAGCACGAGTAACACCATTTGTTCTTCGGAGGCTGCAACGATCAGCACGAACCCTGACCTCTCAGGGACTTATACCTATAACTGGTATAAGGATGGTAATTGGTTATCCGCTGAAACAGGGTCTTCACTCAGCACTAGTACAGCCGGAACTTATTATGCTTATATCTATGATGCTTGTCAGAATGTGACGACAGATAATCTCGTGATCACAACAGGGCAGGCACCTGCAGCACCCTCCATCAGCAGCAGTAATGGCAGTTCATTATGTGATGGTAGTTCGACTGTTTTAAATACATCCCCTACAGGTGGTGGTGTGATCCATTGGAGTACAGGTGAAACAGGCAATAGCATTACAGTCAGCAGTTCCGGAACTTATTATGCGTATGAAGTAAATAGTTGCGGAACATCTGCGAACAGCAATAGTATTACGATTACAACAAGCAATACCCCCTCTGCACCCAATGTATCAAGCAGCAATGGAACTTTACTCTGCAATGCTGCCAGCACCACTTTAAGCAGTTCCCCCACTGCGGGTGGTGCGATACATTGGAGTTCAGGTGAAACGGGAAATAGTATTACAGTTGGTACAGCAGGCAACTATTATGCTTATGAAGTGAACAGTTGCGGCACGTCTGCTAACAGTAATATTATTTCAGTCAGTAATAGTAATACCCCGACTGCTCCTTCCATCAGCAGTACGAATGGGAATAATCTCTGTAATGGAGCATCCACTATTTTAAATACAACCCCTTCAGCGGGAGGAACAATTCACTGGAGTACGGGAGAAACCGGCAATAGTATTACTGTAAGCAGCGCCGGAAATTATTATGCGTATGAAGTAAATAGTTGCGGGACATCTGCAAATAGTAACACGATCAATATTACGATTGGCGGCACACCGCCTGCGCCAACTGTGAGTAGTAGTAACGGAACGGCATTGTGTAATGGTGCTTCAACAAATCTCAGTACTTCACCTTCTTCAGGTGGTACAATCCATTGGAGTACCGGACAAACAGGCAATGCTATTATTGTCAGTGCTGCCGGTAATTATTATGCTTATGAAGTAAATAGTTGCGGCACTTCTGCTAACAGTAATAACATCAACATTACCGTTGGCAGCACACCGCCTGCACCTTCGGTTTCTCCCTCATCGAGTCAGTTGCTTTGTAATGGTGCAAGCATTACGCTTTCTTCAAGCGGTGGTAATATAACTTGGTCAAATGGCGCGACAGGTAATACGCTCGTAACGACAGTGGCGGGTACTTATTTTGCAACCGATCATAACAGTTGCGGCAACAGTGCCAGCAGTAATGCAGTGGTGATCACAACGGGAACCTGCCCTGCACCTTCACCGGGCGGCTCTTTTTATATTTGTCCGGGCACTCAAAAGACATTAGATGCGGGTGCAGGTTATGATAGTTATTCATGGTCTAACGGAGCAACTACTCAAAAAATAAATGTAGGTCCCGGTAATTATACGGTGACAGTCACAAAGCAAGGCTGTACTTCTATATCGGGAACTGTTAGTGTAAACTATTATACAGTCATGACCCCAACAATCACCCCATCGGGATCCACTACTATTTGTGCATCTGGGTCAGTTGTATTGACTTCAAGTTCCGGTAATGGCTATCAATGGAGTAATGGGTCGACTGCTAACAGTATAACCGTCAACAGCAGTGGAGGATATTATGTAAGTGTAACTGATGCCAATGGATGTACAGCTAATTCTGCTGCGGTCAATGTTACAGTCAATCCGCTGCCATCCGCAAGTATTTCAGGAACAGCAACTGTTTGTCAAAATGGTTCCAATCCATCGATCAGTTTCACAGGTAGTGGCGGAACAGCACCTTATACATTTGTTTATAAAATTAATGGTGGCAGTAATCAAACAATTACAACAACAAGCGGTAACAGTATCAATCTTTCAGTACCGACCAATACAGCCGGAACATACACTTATAGTTTGGTGAGTGTTCAAGAATCAAGCAGCACAGCCTGCAGTAATACTGCGAGCGGCTCTGCAACCATTATAGTAAATGCTTTACCTACAGCGAGTATTTTAGGGAATGGAACAGCTTGTTTGAACAGTACCAATCCTGTTATCACATTTACAGGTAGTGGGGGAACAGCGCCTTATACATTCATTTACAAAATAAATGGCGGCAGTAATCAAACGGTAACAACCACAAGCGGTAATACGGTTACTGTTGCTGTGCCGACAAATACAGCAGGTACTTTTACTTACAGTTTAGTATCAGTACAGGCATCAGGTTCTGTTTCCTGCAGCAATACTGCAAGTGGTAATGCAACAGTTGCTATCAACGCTTTGCCTTCAGCCAATATTTCGGGCAATACAACGGTTTGTCAAAACAGTTCTAATCCTGTGATTACATTAACCGGATCCAATGGTGTTGCACCTTATACATTTATTTACAAAATAAATGGCGGAAGTAATCAAACCATAACAACCACAAGTGGCAATAGTATTACTATCTCTACACCAACATCAGCAGCCGGAACTTTCAGTTACAGTCTGGTATCCGTACAAGATGCAAGTAGTTCAGCCTGCAGTAATACAGCATCAGGAACAGCAACAATAATTGTGAATGCTTTGCCATCTGCATCTATCAGCGGGTCAGCAACAGTATGTCAGAATAGTTCTTCACCAGTTATAAATTTCATTGGTAGTGGTGGAACAGCACCTTATACTTTTGTTTACAAAGTCAACGGTGGCAGTAACCAAACATTAACCAGCAGCGGTAATACTGCAAATGTTTCTGTGCCGACTTCAACTGCGGGAACATACAGTTATAGTTTAGTCAGCGTGCAGGATGCAAGCGTATCTGCTTGTTCTAATACAGTATCTGGTACTGCAACAGTAGTCATCAATGCATTGCCAGAAGCTACGATCAGTGGAACTGCAACGATTTGTCAAAACAGCAATAGCCCTCTTATCAATTTTTCAGGAAGTGGTGGAAGCGGGCCTTATACATTTTCTTATACGATCAATGGTGGATCATTGCAAAGTTCTTCAGCTTCAACAGTAACGGCAAGCAGCAACAATGCAGGAACATTTACTTACAATCTGATCAGCGTAAAAGATAACAGTAACGGTTGCAGCAATCCGGTGAGTGGCACATCAATCATCACGATCAATCCGCAACCTGCTGCTGCAATTATTACAACCACTGCCAATCATTTATGTAATAATCAGATATCACCTATTACAGTCAGCAATTATATTTCGGGTTATTCCTATACATGGTATAAGGACGGAGCTTTCCTGAAAACTTCAACTACTGATACAATCCTCAATAATCAATCAGGCAGTTTTTATGTGATCCCTGTTTCTGATAAAGGGTGTACAGCTACTTCTAATTCAGATACGCTCAATATAACGAACGGCAATATTTCAGCACCGGTGATAACAGGATATTTCCATGTTTGTCCGGGAGGGAAAACTGAGTTAAGAGTCGGAAGTCCGGAGTCAGGAGGCCAGCAGATGTTTGAAAGTTGGCGATGGACAGACAGCTCGGGAGTCGTCGTCAGCGAGGACAGCATTTTTTCGGCATATGCCGGGCAGTATCAGGTTAGGGTAGAGAGAGAAGGATGTGCTGACAGTACGATTATCGCTATTGCAGCAGATGATACTGAGTTCCCGGCTGGACAATTAATGATCACACCTGCCCATATCGCTTATGGTGGGCAGGTGTCGCTGAATGCGAATATATCACCCGCTGTGGAATACAGATGGGACATGGGAAATGGAGATACAGTGACCACTACTAATAATACGCTAACAGAAAATTATTACATATCAGGTGACAGTATTCTTGCTAAGGTAACAGCAGTAACGGCGCGCAACTGTATGGCATCTTTCAGCAGTATTATAAAAGTCGATCCAGTTGTATATGATTCGATTGAGAACAAAGCTTATGCAGGTAATCTCAAAGACTGGAATGTTTTCCCAAATCCATTTCGGGGGACGGTTAAGGTTTCAGTGATACTGCAAAGAAGCGAGCAAATCCGTATCGATCTTTTTACAGCCGATGGCAGGTGGATCCGCTCCTGGTCACTGGCGGGAATAAAAGGAGAGAACCTATTCGATCTTGACGGTATTGACAGATTAACTCCCGGTGTGTTGTACCTCATAAGTGCAATATATAACGGACAAAAACATTTTGATAAAATTTATAAATATTAATCATGAAAAAATTATTTTACTTCGTTTTTTTACTTGCGTCATGCAGTGATAAAAACAAATCTTTTGACAGCAGTACAACCGCACCAAATTTAAGTTTCAGTAAAGATGTCGTAACGATCCGTGAAAAGGATTACAACAATATCAACAGCACGAATAAAGGAATGCTGGCTCTGTATTGCAGCAGTCCTGATCATCAGTTAAATATACAATTTGCAGATAAAAGCAATCAGTTGCATTTCATGTATCGTGGAACAGAAATCCAAAACGGGCAACCCATGATCGCCATGGATAGTCTCCTTCTTTTTTGCAGTGCCGATAGCGTGGGTGTTTATTCGGTTGATTTTTATTTAACAGACCAGTTGGGTAGGGTGGTAAAGAAACAACTCATCGTTAATTGCTTAGCCGATCAACCCGCCAGTCCTGCTTTTTTTTATTCATTGCTAGATCATACGCAATCTCAAACATGGAAATACCGCTTTGATGCATCGATAACACCTATTGCCGATGACATCATTGTCAGTTATCATTATTCCATTGACGGGCAATCCATCCTAACAACAACTCCTGTCATGGACTATTCTTTTCATGCAGTCGGTACCCATGATATCGGGTTATTTACCACTGATGATATAGGCAGGAATTCAGATACGGTTCATCAACAAATTTTGATCCGATGAAAACAAAATTAATACTGTTTTTATTTTTAGCACCTGCTCTTGTTACGGCACAACAGGTCACAACATTTCCTTCGCTAACGATCCCTGCTTCAAGCAGGGGTCTTGGGATGGGGAACGTGGGCATTGCATCTGCAACCGAAAACCAGGCACTCTGGTATAATGTATCTAAAACTGCTTTTGCAGAAAATATTCATCAGGCAAGTGTCAGCTATACGCCCTATCTCGCAGGGATCAGTAATGATATCCGGTTCATGAATGCGAATTATCTAAACAGCATGACCAACAGTTCAGCACTTGGTTTCTCGCTCAATTATCTCGACCTCGGCAACATAGAGACCAAGGATGATAATGGAGCGACGCTGGCAATGTACCATGCAAGGGAATTTAATCTCGCTACGAGTTATGCATTGGAATTAGACCCGCAAAACAGTATAGGAGCCACGCTGCGTTTTTTGGGTAGCCAACCTTCCGCAGTTCTTGCAACAAACGGAAGTGGTTCCATTCCCAAAAGTGTTTATACCGCTAGTGCAGATATCAGTTATTATGGATTTTATGAGATCAGTGAAATGGAAAAATTGGAATGGGGTATCACTATTAGCAATCTCGGGTTGAAAGAGTCTTTGCTACCCACCAATATCGGGGCCGGTATCGCTTATACAAGCACGGAACAGGGTAGTAATAATCATTTCACTGCTGAACTCAATTTGAATGAATTGACCGGGCTTAGTGATCTGCGTGCATCTGTAGGAATGGAATATTGTTTTGCCGATCAATTTTTTCTGCGCGGAGGGATAAGTTTAGAAAATAAAAATAATGGGAATAGAAAATTCTTCGGGCTTGGGCTTGGCTTCAAAGGAGTGGTTAAAGAACAATCCTGGGGGGCTGACTTTCATTGGCTGATCCCTTTTGCAACCCTCGCTGCGGTTTCGCCTTATCAAAATGCTTACGGGATCACACTGCAATTTGCTATCGGTCATTTTTAATTAAAGTATTGATCGGACTTTTTACATATCTGAATTCGATTCATCCTCTTTCAGCAGAAGCAGAAGGAGCAATGATGAAAGTGCTTCGACAAAAAGAATTACGTAAAGGACAAATTTGGTTGCAACAGGGGTCTGTCTGCGATAAATTCTGCTTTATGGAAAAGGGGCTTGCAAAGATCTATTTTGAAAGCGGATCGAAAGAGTGTGTCATCGGATATACGCTTCAAAATGATATCCTCTTGTCTGCGAAAAGTTATTTCCTACAAACCCCATCTGAATTCTCGATTCGGGCGATTGCTCCTTGTGTGATCAGTTATTTTCAATATGCGGACATACAATATTTATTATCGAAATATACTGAACTGAATATCCACCTGCGCATCATTATGCAACATTGCTTAGCCTTATACGAAACACATTTGGCTTTGATGATGATGAATCCCCGTGAGCGTTATGAAAAGATGTTGTCGCTTTACCCTGGTATAATCAATGGGACTCGTTTCACAGACAGGATGCTTGCTGCTTACATCGGTGTGACACATAATTGCTGGAGCGGTTATAAGAATGGGGGATAACAGATTCTTATCACAACATAATAGTTTGAACATGTATAAACATTGCTAGATATTTTACCTACAGATATACCAAGTTAAGCCAGATTTTGAGGGCTATTGAAGGCTTAATCAATCTTAATTTGTTTTAATCTATTTTAATCTAACTAATTGATTTTCATTTAATTAAATGAAAGTGCTTAATTTTGGTTAATACCTTTTAAAGAGGTTTTAACTGTGATTTGTTTGCAAATAAAATGCAAATTTTCGAAGCGTTGATTTTGTGAAAATGAAAATTATCAGTTATGTCAATATCAATTTCAATTATTCTTGACAAAAGGAGAATTAAAATCAGAACAGGAAAATATCCTGTAAAACTTAGAGTAACTTCTAATCGAGTTACTAAAAATTATCAAACCATTTTTGATTTATCTCAAGAAGATTATGATAAGCTAACTGCTTCTCGTATAAATCATGTGTTACAGGAAGTACGTGAAAAATTAAAGGAGATTCAACGGAATTCTGAAAATGTAGCAAAGGAAATTTATCCTTTTAATTTTTATGAATTTGAAAGCGAGTACATAAAAAATAACAGACTATTCAGGGAAAGGAAATTAAAAGAATCACCTAATATTATTCTTAAAGATGATTTTGATTACTCTCCTTATCATAAAAAATTTTCCATTTTTCGAGAGGATGATTTTCGGCCGGGGACAATTTCGGTTATGTTTTTTTCCTGTATTAAAAGATTGATCAAGGAAGAGAGATTAGGAAATGCTTTTAATTATCAGGACACCTATAATTCTATTAAGAAATTTAAAGGGAATGTCCTTTTTACAGATATTACAGTTAGTTTCCTTAATCAATATGAACAATGGATGCTTAATAAAGGCAGAGCTATTGCCACTGTAGGTATAAAGCTGAGACCATTAAGAACTGTGTTTAATGAAGCTATTGAAGAGGGTTTGATTAAAAGAGAAAAATGTTATCCATTTGGAAGACGAAAGTATCAGATTCCAACCGGGAGAAATATGAAAAAGGCTTTACAGCAAGATCATATTGCATCGATCTATTATTATCAATCGGATTGCAAAGATGAAACAAAGGCAAAAGCATATTGGATGTTTTGTTATTTTGCTAACGGGATGAATCCAAAAGATATGGCTCATCTTCAATGGAAGAACATTCAAAATGATTTTTTTGTATTTATCAGAGCTAAAACAGCGCGTGCGACCAGACAAGATCCAAGACCAATAACTGTTTATATTTCGGATGACATACAGCAAATCATTGATGAATATGGTAATACAAAGAGAAGCCCTAACGATTATGTATTTCCAATCCTGGAGCACAACCAAAGCCCATTGGAAAAACATTTTACCATCAAGTCATTTAAAGATTTTATCAATGATAGAATGACAAAGATTGGGGAAAGGCTTGGGATTGATAAAAAAATAACAACTATTGTTTCTCGACATAGTTTTTCTACTCAAATGAAACGCTCGGGTGCGAGTACAGAATTTATTCAAGAAGCATTGGGGCATTCAGATAAAAAAACAACTGAGAATTATTTGGATAGTTTTGAAAATTCTGTAAAAAAAGAATTTGCAAGTATGCTTACAGGGTTTAAAACAATTAATTCCGCCAAAACAGGTTAAAAAAGGTATTTATTTTGGTAGTGTCTCAGTTTGAATGTTAAGTATTTTAACATACTTGACCGAATGACAGCAGCGATGGTAGTAATAGTAATGAAAAAAGATATAGCCCTGCAAAATATACAGGATCAAAAGTTAGAATTGTTTCAGGTGAACCAACCGAAAAATTTATATCCACCTCTTATGTTGAAAGACAAAACTTAACTATGAGAATGCACATGAGACTCTTTACTCGTTTAACAAATGCTTTTAGTAAGAAGATTGAAAACCATTGTCATGCAATTGCATTGCATTTTGTTTATTACAACTTCGTTAAGATACACAAGTCTTTACGTGTGCCACCTTTAATGCAAGCTGGATTGATTAAAAAATTAATGAGTATTTAGGATATAGTAAGATTAGTGGATTAGAAATAATAAATTAACCTTTGACAATAGAAATAATAGCTACAAGTATTGCTAAAATTCCAACTAATATTCCTATAAACCATTTGAAACTTGAAAAATCGCCCGTCATTTTTGTAACATCAGTTGCTAATGTTCCCACATTCGTACTTAAAGCACGAAGTGTTGTAAGAACTTCAGATAAAGCCATTCCATCGCTTTCTACTATCGCCTCTATTTCTTCTGCCCCTATTGAAAGTTTTCTTTGATATGGTCCATTATAAGGCAATGTTGCGGGGTTTTCGAGTTTATGAAATTCAATGGAAATAAAATCATCTTTATACGGAAGCGATATGGTTTTGGGTGTAAGATTTGTTATACCTACAATTAGTCTACCACTATATCCCGGATCAACCTGAGTGCCTACGGTTGCTATTAAACCTTTTCGGGCATATTTTGAACGTAACCCAAAGCGAGCAGCATAACTATTGCTCAAAGTTAATTCCTCGAAAATTTCTACAACTGCAAAATCCCCCGGCTCTAATAATAAATACCCCTGATGTTCAATATTAACTTTAGCCTTTTTGCTTGTTGTAGCACCATACTTTCCAACCCTCAAATCATAGGTAGCAGGCTGAACTTGCTTTTCTTCAAAAGGGACAATTTTAATACCTTCTGTTAAGACAGCGTTAGTAATATCATTATGAGATAGTATCATTGCTAAAAATTTTAGGATTAAAATTAAGTAAACAAATTCATATTTTCATAACCACTTTTTACCATTTTCGTAAGAAATGTTAACTAAACCTAATAGGGCTAAAATACTTAACATTCAAACTGAGACAATTTCTTTATTTGGAGGTTCTTAAAATCTTGTTTAAATTTACTTAGCTTAATTACTAAATTTTGATTGTTACTAAATAGTAAGGTAAGGATTAGACGTTAAATTACTTTCTCTCTATATTTTAATTTAAAGGGTTATTTAGATTTTTTACTTTATATATTGATCTGTTATTTGAAATCGTGAAAAGTAAAATGAAAGATATTGTGGATACAGAATTATCAACAAAACAAATTTCTGCATCACTTGATTTTCCAATTGTAGGTATTGGAGCATCGGCAGGTGGTTTAGAAGCATTGGGACTTTTTTTTAATAATGTTCCTAAAAGTTGCGGTATGGCATTTGTTGTTATTCAGCATCTCGACCCAGACCATGTAGGCATATTGCCTGAACTTTTGCAGAGGGCCACCGATATGAAAGTTTTTCAGGTAACTGATAATTTGCAAGTACAAGCCAATCAGGTATATGTAATACCACCTAATAAAACCATGTCAATTTTAAATGGTCATTTACATTTATTTGAGCCGGTTGAATTGCGTGGTTTGCGTTTACCTATCGATCATTTCTTTCGTTCATTAGCCATCGATCAGCAAGAAAAAAGTATTGGTATTATTCTTTCGGGTATGGGCTCCGATGGCAGCTTGGGAGTTAAAGCCATTAAAGAGAATAACGGAACTGTGGCAGTACAGGATCCTTTAACAGCAAAATTCGATGGTATGCCGCAAAGTGTTGTAAGTGCTGTGGTGGTAGATATTATGGCAGCTCCAAACGAATTGCCTGCAAAATTAATTTCGTTTCTTAAAGTAAGTCCTAAAGGAATTCAGAAAACCGATATTGACGAAAAAAGCAAAACCAATCTCGAAAAAATCATCATTTTACTTCGCACACAAACCGGACACGATTTCTCTTTGTATAAAAAGAATACTTTGTTTCGGAGAATTGAAAGGCGAATGAATGTGCATCAAATTAATAAGATTGCCATTTATGTTCGTTTTCTGCAGGAAAATCCAAAAGAGCTGGATATACTTTTTAAAGAATTATTAATTGGTGTAACTAATTTTTTTCGCGATGCTGCCGTTTGGGAAAAATTGAGAGAAAATATTTTTCCCGAATTATTTAAAGAATTACCCGATGGTTTTGTTATGAGAGCTTGGATTGCGGGTTGCTCCACCGGAGAAGAAGCCTATTCGTTAGCCATTACTTTTCAGGAAGCATATCAAAAATTTAAAAAAGATAAAAACTTATCGCTGCAGATTTTTGCTACCGATATTGATAACGATGCCATTGAAATAGCACGTAAAGGAATTTTTAGTTATAATATTATTAGCGATGTTTTGCCCGATCAGATCAATCAATTTTTTATAAGAGAAGAAAATGGATTTCGTGTAAATACTGCCATTAGAGAAATGGTGGTTTTTGCGCCGCAGGATGTTATTAAAGATCCGCAATTTACAAAATTAGACTTTCTGTTCTGCAGGAATTTATTGATTTATATGGAAGCAGAATTACAAAAAAAATTAATGAACTTGTTTCATTACAGTTTGAATGCAGGCGGTATAATGATATTGGGAAGTGCAGAAAACGAAAACTCGCAAAATAATAATTTCTCTTTGATAGATGCAAAATTAAAAATCTATAAAAAAAATGGTATATCATTATCTACAGAAATGGTTGATTTTCCAAGTTCATTTCAAAGAACAAGGAAAGAAACAGTAGTTTTAATAAAACATGTGAAAGTTGCAGAAAATATTCAATCGCTTACTGATCAATTTTTGTTACAAAGTTTTGCGCCTGCCAGTGTATTGATTAATAGTGAAGGGGATATTTTATATATAACAGGTAGAACCGGAAGATACTTAGAACCAGTAGCAGGCAAAGCTAACCTGAATATTTACGCCATGAGCCGTGAAGGATTAAGAAACGAACTACCTGGTGCAATACGCAAAGCAAAACAGAATTATGAGCCTGTAAAATTGCATCATATAAAAGTGGGTACAAATGGAGGCACCTGTTTTATTGATGTTACCATTCAAATGATTGAAAAGCCCGTTGCACTTAAAGGAACCATCATTATTGTTTTTACCGATTTGGCAGAACTTCCAAAAGCAAACAGCAGAAAACAAAAAAAAGGAATACCCATTGCAACCTTGCGTGAAAAGGAATTAGAAACAGAATTACTGCACGTTAATGAAGAATTGCAAAGCACAAGAGAAGAAATGCAAACAACACGGGAAGAGTTAAAATCTTCTAACGAAGAAATGCAGTCAACCAACGAAGAATTACAATCAACCAACGAAGAATTGACCACATCGAAAGAAGAAATGCAAAGTTTAAACGAAGAACTGCAAACAGTAAATTTAGAGTTGCAAAGTAAAATAACAGATTTTATGGTGGCAAATAATGATATGAAAAATCTGTTGAACAGTACCGACATTGCAACGCTGTTTCTAGATAAGGAATTAAATATTCGTCGATTTACTGATACCATTACAAAATTATTCAAATTACGTGCAACTGATATTGGCAGACCATTTACCGATATGGTTACAGATTTACAATACCCTGAAATATCAGATCATGCCAACGAAGTTTTGCGAACACTCGTGTTTAAAGAAACAGATATTAAAACAGACGATAACCGTTGGTTTACCGTTCGTATAATGCCTTATAGAACATTCGACGATTATATTGATGGCGTAGTTATTACTTTTATCGACATCAGTAAAGCAAAAAAATTAGAAGCCGAATTAGCATTAGTAAATAATACTGAAAGAGGAAAACATGCATCAGATTTAGTTGATGCTAAAAAAGAAGTTATTTTTCAACATGAAGAAAAGGAAAAATTGGTAGCTGAATTTAATAAGGCGATTGAGACCTTAAAAAAACATAATTTGTATAAAACATGAAAGCACAAAATGTTGTTTTGACAAATGCTTCAGCTTTACGTCAGATAGCAGAAGATAACCTCAAAAATGTGAATGAGAAAACTAATTTGCATCTTTCTGAAGGCGACCAGTTAAAATTAATACACGAATTACAAGTGCATCAGATAGAATTGCAATTGCAAAATGATGAACTAGTAAAAGCAAATATTAAAGCGAATATCGAAGAACAAAAATATATAGAATTATATGATTTTGCGCCAACAGGGTATGTCACAGTCACTCAGAATGGTAAGATTTTGAATATTAATTTTGCTGCTGCTAAAATGTTTGATAAAGAACGAATTGATATAATTAATAAACAACTGCAATTATTTTTACCTGTAAAATCACGTTCACATTTTAGTCTCTTTATTAAAAAAATTTTTGAAGAAAAAAATAACCAAATCTTAGAAGTAGCCATTCTAAAAGAAGATAGCTCAACTTTGCATCTTTATATTGAAGGAACTGTTTCAACGAATGGAGATCATTGTTTACTTAATTTTATTGATATATCCTTACGCAAAATTGCCGAAGAGAATTTAAACGAAACAATTTTTAAACTTGCTTACCAAAAGCAAGAGAACGAAAAAAAAGCTAAAGAATTACAAATTTTAAATCAGAAATTGAATAATAATATTCAGGAATTAAAGCACTTGTCTTTTAATTTACAAACAATAGGAGAAAAAGGAGATTCCCAAATTAGCAAAGATTGTAAATAGTGAAAAGAAAGTGGAATAGTTTTTTGATTGTGTTTCTGTAATTTAAATGGATTTTTTTATAGGATATGGATACTAAAAATCAGGTTTGAAGTTTATACTGTAGATACAAACTTCTTTTTTTTAAACTATTGATGTTTGACAGGCTTCTCTTTGTTTGAGTATCTGTTCCTGTCTTCCGGGATGCACATCTGTAGGAGTAACATTTTACAACGATTCGTTATAATGCTCGGCATAATGGAAACACCTCTTTACATTAGCTACATTTAGTCCGCTTTATTCTTACGATTTTCTTTAATCTCCATTTTCCCATTTATTCAATTACCATTTCGAATCTCAAAATGATCGTTTAATTGAATTTTTTCTTTGGTGGACTAAAGAATTATTATAGTAGTGAAGCTTTTGTATTCTTATTTTTTTACCAATTGTAAATAATATACCTTCTCCAAAACGGGTAGAAACTGCTCGTTCTATTTTAAAATAAAATTTTGCATTTGCATATTGCCCAACATAGGATATAAATCCTTTATTCAAAACTTTAAAATCATTACTCACTAGGCCATACGAATAACCCGTAAATATTGTAAAATGAGGTATGATTTCGTAGCCGATTTTTGATTGAAAAAAAGTTGGATAAAGAAGTGAAATATCATTTGCACTTAGCGTAGGCGTTATTTCTTCCAGAAATACAACGTTTTTAATTTGCATTTCAACACCAAAGTTAAATGCAAGTCCGTTGTAAACTCCCAGGCCTCCTTTAAAAGATATTTGGCTTATGGCTGAAATGGATAAGCCATAAAATATTGATAGAAATAATAATTTTTTCATAAAGATGTATTTTAAAGACTGTTTAAAACAATTTTTATTTTATTATTCAAAACATATTTTTGTATAATTTATATTAGAGAAATGCTGTATGGAAAAATCATTAAAATTTTCAAAACAAAACTACAGTCACTGTTTAAGGATGAGTATCAAGAAATAAGCTATTTATTTAACTTTGTAATCATATTATTTACTTGTATTATTATAATGAACCTTTTACAGAGATATTTTTTCTATAGCAATACAAAATATAGAAGCTGAAAACCCTCAAATTATTGATGCATTAGATTAATGGTAATTGGGTTGTAAATTGATAATCAGAGTAGCCTAATTATAATTATTTATAGCTATATTATTTGAGATAGCGTATTTAAGTAATTCAAAATTTGTTTGCACGTTTAGTTTACTCTTGATCTTCTTTTTTTTAAAATTAACTGTTCCCTTTTTAATCATTAACCTGTTACTGATTTCCAATGCTGTTTTCCCGGAAATCAACATTCTAAATATTTCAATTTCCTCTTCCGATAAATTTTCATATAAATGATTGTGCTCAGGTTGTAGTGTATTTGATATTACTTCTATTATGGCATCAGTCATATACCTTTTGTCTTTCCTGATTTGAGCGATTGCTTTAATAATTTCAGATGGTTCACAATCTTTTGTTAGATAAGCTGATATGCCGATTCGTAAAAGTCTTATAGAATAAGAATCAGGTGGAAAGTTGCTAATAACTAAAATGGGCATTTTGGGCTTTTTATTTTTTATCTCTTTAACAAATAACATTGCATTTCTCTCTGCCAAAATAATTTCTGTGATAATTAAATCTATTTCATGGGTTACGGCAATTTCTTGTAAATCATTACAGTTATTTACTTCCACTATTTCTTCAATATCACCATATGCCTCAAGTAACATTTTTTTTATGCCCAAACGTATAATCGGATGATCGTCTGCTATTAAAACTTTCATTTACTAATAGATATAGATTTTGGCGAATAGAATAAGAATATGCTAAGTTAAAATTGACACCTTGGTTTCTTTGTAGGCGTTTATGCAATATTGTCACTTAATAAATTAACCAATTGTGTTATCAATCATTGAGTATTCTAAAAGTCAAAGAAGAATGATTAAAAATTTAACAAGGTTGCAGAAAAGCAGAAACAAATTGTCTATAAGTTATTGTTGCTTTAATTATAAAAACTAACCTATGCTAAAAATTGAATTTTTTAAAATCGCAAACGATTTGAATTTGCTAACAGTATTATATTTTTTATTATATCTTTTAGCAGTATTGGCATTTTTGTATATAATTAGTTTAAGAAGAAGAAGCACCAAATAAACCATTTTTTGTATAAACTATATAGATCATAGACGGTGATATTGCTTTGCGTTTCTTTATAATTGAAACCATAACTTAACCTCCATTTTTTATACAGGTTAATTTTATAGTATTTATTACATAACCGCAATTAAATGACTAATCAGTAATTATTATACTATTAATTTATTTGAAATGAACATTTTAAATAAATACAAAAGACCTTAACTATGTGTTCTCTTTTGTGTAAAACAGCATAGGCTATCACTTTCAGCAGAGATTAGTCTTGGTTATAATCTACGTTAGCTAAAGTATTAGTCCTTCCAAAAAAAGAATCAACATAATCTAAGTAATGAATGATTTAAAGTTTCAGAGTAAAAGGATACAAAAAAGGTTACAAGTTGATATTGGCAGTGAATTTATCAGCAAAGATTTTAATAAATGGGCGTAGCAATACTTAATGGCTTTAAAAAAGGGATAAATACCATAGTTATAACTTTATTTCTTTCTTTAATAATAAACGTTTTTTTTGCTTTAAGTTATTTGGGTCCGTTAATTTATTATGAATACATATTACTACCAATATTATTTATTATTATAAATAATCGTCCCTTTAGAGTTATATTATTAGCGGGTTTGATTATACTAAATCTAATTTATAATATAGCACACTTATATTATTTTAATTTTGCCACCTTCGCACTGAAAGCTCAGTTCTTATTAATGACGAAGTTTACTTTTAACTACTATCTATTTATTCTAATAAGTATATTCCTTGTAGTTTCAATATGCATTTGGATTGTTAAATTATTTGAAAATAGAATAACAACGTCTTATAAAAAATATACACTGATTAGTTTCTTATTTTCAAATATAATATTTTCAATCAGCATATTCACTATTGATTTTTTCTTTGGAGAAACAACTTTTACTTATACTGCAAGCACCGGTCAAATTGACCACCCCTGAGATGATTTGGCTGACCGATGCAATCCGATTCAAATTGACCACCTCCGTCCGGAGCAAATTGACCACCTAAGAAGAAAATAGAGTTCATGTTGTTAGGAACCATAACGTTGAGATTAAAACTCAACATTAATGGCAAACAATCCGATCAGCATGATTAAGATTAGACAAATTCTTCGTTTACACTGCCAGGGATACAGCAAACTCAAAATAGCTGCGCAAGCAGGTATATCCCGTAATACACTTAAGAAGTACATCAAAGAATTTACAGCCATCAGATTGACCTTTGATGAGATTAATGAACTAAGCGATAAAGAATTAGAGGATCTGTTTGTAAAGGGTGAAGAGAAGCCTTTAAATGAGCGGCTGCAACTGTTATTTAATCTCTTCCCTGCAATGGATAAAGAGTTGAAGAAAAAAGGCGTTACCCGTCAATTGTTATGGGAAGAATATAAGCGCACAGATCCTGATGGTTTAGGCAGAAGCCAGTTCAACCATTACTTTACTCAGTGGAAGGCACAGGTGAACCCTACCATGCACATGGAGCATAAAGCAGGTGACAAGCTCTATGTTGATTTTGCAGGTGATAAGCTTAGTATTATCGATCAGCAAACAGGAGAGATAAAACAAGTAGAAGTATTTGTTGCCATTCTTGGAGCAAGCCAGTTAACCTATGTAGAAGCTGTGATGACACAGCAGAAGGAAGATTTTATTGCTGCTTGTGAAAACACCTTGCATTACTGTGGCGGTGTGCC